>FLOH01000034.1_pt1 | contig 536760 bp, 443 predicted proteins | sample 756751 | NCBI WGS metagenome assembly FLOH01 (sample SAMEA4026879, study PRJEB14308) | marine metagenome | biome: coastal water; material: water | depth 74 m
GCGGAGCCACGCACCGGTTTTGGTGATGCGAGGGTCACTGCTAGCGGTGGTGGTGGTGGCGCCAGGCCGTGACGGGCACATCGTGCGCAGCTTGACGATAAGGAACAAGCGTCCATTGCGGCCCACGCGTTGCTGCGTAAAGAAGCCGCTGGCACCACTACTGAGGCGGGCGGCAAGCCATGCCAGCAAGATTAACCACGAGAAGATTAATAAGCCAAAGAAGGCCGCGACGCCATCAAAGCAGCGCTTCCACTTAGCTTGAGCAGGCGTCATCCCTGGTATCCATTCCGAGTTCGCTTGCCAACAGTTCGCGATCCTCTGCGTTCAGTTTACGCTTCCAGTTGCCGACGCTACTGGCACGTACGTTGACCACCGCATCTTCAATGGATTTTGGCGTCCAGTCCTCACCGAGGAAACGGCCAACCTGCTCCATCATGGCAGCGGGCTGCGCGGTGAATTCTTCATAGCTGAACTCCATCCAGCGCTCGGCCGGCAAGGCACTGAGATCGTGGCGCGCTTTGTTGATGGAGCGTTGCCACTGGCGTGCGCAAAGCTCAGCAAGGGGTTGGTTAAGGCAATCATTCATGCCCGAAAAGCGTGGTCCCCAAACGGCCATGCGCCCTTCACGATTGCGACGCTGACTGAGGCGGTTTTGCAGAAAGCGGAAGGCATAAAAAGGCAGGTCACTTGGGGGTAGATAGCGCACCTTCTTAAGGGTGTAGGAAAGATCAACTTTGGATGTCCAGCGCTGCATCGCGGAGGTGGTGACATCCCTGCCATCACGAGTTAAGTGCAAGTAGACCGCTTCCGGCAGGATTGCATCAATAAAGGGAACTCGCAAGGTGTTGGCGCAGGTTTTCTCAACCACGTTTTGGGCGCCCGACTTGTATGCTAAGCGCGAAAAAATACGGCGAACGTAACGCTTTACCGCAGGGCGAGCGATTTCAGCAGGGAATTCGTCGTGCGGATGCTGGAGGTTGTCGTGCCGCCAAACAGAGGGCAGTTCATCACATGGCCATGTGGCGTAACCAGGAAGACGCGTAAGCGTGTCGCGCAGCAAATTCGTTCCCGAACGGGCGGCGCCGACGATGATTACCGGGCGGAAGTCGAGACGGCTATTCATTGCAGTTGTGAGTGGTTGGCGAAAGGCAAAGTCTCCTTCGGCGTGTCGCTCGGGGGCAAATTCTATCAGGCCGCGGGGTTTGCATCAGGCGAGGGAACCCGGTCTTGGGGAAGCTTGCGCCAGAACAAGCCAATCCAAATCAACAGCACGCTGGCTTCGGTAATTGTGTAAGCCAGGCCAATCCCAGCCAAGCCTTGGTCCGGAACTAGAATGTGTAAAGCCAACCAGCGCAGGCCGACGCGGGCGGCACTCACGAATAGCAGCAGACGAATTATCTGGAGGCCAAGGAGGCCCTGGACCAGTACCATCCCCGCCACCATCGGCATCAACCCGAGAGCCTGGGTGGCCAAGATCGAGCTAGTCAAGGCGACATCTCCTTTGTGGAAGGCGCCGCGCTCATAGACCAGGGAAACCAGCGGTGTGGCGAACAGACAAACACCAATGCTGATCAAGGCAGCGATTGTCAAAACCACTCCGAGTGGCATTGCAGCACGCCGTGTTGCAATGCGTGGCGTGCCAGCTGCAACCCCTTTAACGAAGGCTGGATAGGCCAGCATGACGAAGGATGTACCGAGCAGAATTCCTGGCGCAGTCAGAACGTTATAGCTGTACTCCAGTGCCGCAATGGACCCCTGCGGCAAGGAGCTCGCGAAGCCGCGGTCGAGAAACCTGGGGATTCCAGCGCTGATTTGATAGAGCGTTGCTCCACAAAGAGGAAGCAGCAGCGGAATGCGTGTGAACTGGCCGGACTCAGGGTTTCTGCGCAGGAAAGACCTATCGCTTTGCTGGAGTGGCCGCGCAATCAAGTGGAGGGCGAGCACCACCGCGCCACCCACCACCGCCGTCCAGGACAAGGTGGTCGCCGTGGCGTCGAACTGGTCGTTGTAAACGAAGTAACAGGCCAGCAAGAAAACGCTGGAAATTGCAAGGCTGGTGGACGCTCCTGGCCAAAAGGAATGGCGCAAATTCAGGAATGATCGCAGGCTAAAAGAAAGCGAAGCAATGGCAAAGAACAGCCACAGGATGCGCAGTTGGTTGGCGATGACCTCCGTGTGGACCGCATCAAACCCAGGAGCAAGCAGTTTCGAGAGCGGGCCAGCCGTCAGAGCCCCAACGATGGCAACCAGGAGTGCACCCCAGAAATTGATTCGCAGGATTCGCCGCCGCAGATGAGCTTCGGCTGCTCGGCCCTGGGTCGCTGCATGGGCGAGCAGGGGCAGCATCACGCCGACGAAGGCGGGTGCTAAGGTCTGGCTCATCATGTTTGGCGGGCCGAAGGCGAGCCGGAAGATTTCGAGCTCCTTGTTGGTGCCGAATCCCATTGCAAACGCCATCTCTCGCCCGAAGGTAAAGAGAATTCCAGCTCCCAGTAGAAGCGGTGCAATCAGTTTGCGGAACGTCGGCCAGCTCACGAGGCAAATGATAGGCGTGCGGGGCGCAGTTCCCCTCACGGCCTAGCGACGTTAATCTAAGCATGAGAGGGGGCTCTCCCCTGACATCGCCATGCTTCAAGAAAAGACAATCCTAATTACAGGCGGCACCGGCTCGTTCGGCAAGGCCATGGTGGACCACCTGCTTAAAGGCAAGGTTGGCGGGATTCGCATTTTTAGCCGCGATGAGGCCAAACAGGATGCGATGCGTGAAGATTACGCCAACCCGCTACTGAAGTTTCATATCGGGGATGTTCGCGATATTGACAGTGTGTCGCGCGTGATGAAAGGCGTGGACATGGTTTTTCACGCAGCGGCGTTGAAGCAAGTGCCTTCTTGTGAGTTTTTCCCAATGGAAGCCGTGCGCACCAATGTGCAAGGTAGTCGCCACGTGATTGATGCCGCGATTGCCGCCGAGGCGGAAAGCGTTGTTTGTTTGTCTACCGATAAAGCGGTCTACCCGGTTAATGCCATGGGCATGACCAAAGCGCTGATGGAAAAAGTTGCGCAAGCTGCGTCACGCAATCTGTCGCGCCAAGAAACGCGGGTATCGTGTGTACGTTATGGAAATGTGATGTATTCGCGCGGCTCCGTCATTCCACTTTTCGTGAAGCAGATTCGCAGCGGCCGCCCGCTGACTCTTACCGAACCGAGCATGACTCGTTTCCTAATGCCTTTGACTCAGGCAGTAGATTTGGTGGAGTTTGCCTTTACTCATGCACAGCAAGGCGACTTGTTTGTGCGCAAGGCGCCCGCGTGCACCATCGGTGATTTGGTTACAGCCATGAAGAATCTTTTTCATGCCGAAAACGAAGTCAAGGTGATTGGCATTCGCCATGGTGAAAAACTGTACGAAGCATTAGCTAGCGCAGAAGAGTTGCGTCGTTCGGAAGACCTGGGCGATTACTTGCGCGTGACGATGGATGGCCGCGACCTGAATTACGGAAAATTCTTCACCGAAGGCGATACCGAAGAAGTCAAAGTCGAAGACTACACTTCGCACAACACCGAACGCCTCGATGTCGCACAGGTCGAAGAGCTGTTGCTCTCGTTGCCGGAAGTCCGCCACGAACTTCAGCAGGCGGGGCTCTAAGTCGTGACAGCACCGTTGAAGGTGGGCATCACTGGCGCCGACGGCCTCATTGGCTGGCATGTTCGCTGCGCTCTTCTGGCCGAAAAAGGAGTCGAAGCTATTCCAGCCGGTCGCGCCCAATTTGCTGATTCAGCTTCCTTAGAGGCCTTTGTTGCCGATTGCGACGCCATCGTTCACTTTGCCGGTCAAAATCGTGGCGAAGAAGAAGATGTGTACGCTACTAATGTCGGCCTTGCCGAACAGTTAGTCGCAGCATGTCGAGCTCGCGATGTGCAGCCACACCTGCTGTTTTCGAACTCCACACATAGTCTCGGCGAAAGTCGTTATGGGACGTCCAAGCGTGATGCCGCCGCGGTGATGGGAGAGTGGGCCAAGTCCGATGGGGGGCGCTTCACTGATATGGTTTTGCCCCATGTTTTTGGCGAACACGGCAAGCCGTTTTCCAATTCGGTAGTCCACACATTCTGTTATCAAATCGCCAACCAGGAAGCTCCACAGATCGATCATGATGGCAATCTTGAATTGCTACACGCATCAGATGTCGCAGCGCTTGTCTTGGAGTGTATCCGTATTGCGATAAACGAGCCCGATGCAAGCGAGACAGTTACTTGTGTGCAGCCGCGTGGAGTTGTCATGAAGGTGTCGGAGCTGTTGACCCGAGTCACCGCCTTCGACGACTCTTACCGTAACCGGCGCACCATTCCAGATTTGCGCGCACCGATTGATTTGCGTTTGTTCAATACTTATCGTGCCGCACTCTATCCCCATTACTTCCCAGTCGACTTGAAATTGCACTGTGATAATCGCGGCTCCTTGTTTGAAGCAGTGCGAGATGACAACGGTGGACAGACTTTTCTTTCCACCACGCACCCTGGGATTACGCGCGGAAATCATTACCACTATCACAAGGTGGAACGGTTCCTGGTCGTGGCAGGAGAAGCGGTCATTCGCATCCGCCGCCTCTACGATGATGAGGTGATGGAGTTTGCCGTCAGTGGCGCGCGCCCGCAGTTTGTGGATATGCCCACACTTCATACACATGAAATCACTAATGTTGGCGACGATGATTTACTGACCTTGTTCTGGTCACATGAAGTTTTTAATCCGGAAACACCGGATACGGTTTGGGAGGAAGTCAGGTGAAGAAACTGAAAGTCATGACCTGTTTGGGCACGCGGCCGGAGATTATCCGATTGTCGCGTGTGCTTGCGTTGCTGGATGAGCACACCGATCACGTTTTGGTGCACACTGGCCAAAACTGGGATTACGAACTCAATGAGCTGTTTTTTGAGGAACTGCAGGTGCGTCGCCCGGATCACTTTCTTGGCGTCGACATCAGCTCTTTAGGCGCCGTGCTCGGCAATATCTTGATTGAAGTCGAGAAGGTCCTGCTCGAAGAAAAGCCAGATGCGTTTTTGGTGCTTGGCGATACCAATAGTGCGATTGCCGCGATTATGGCCAAACGTATGCGCGTGCCGGTCTATCACATGGAGGCGGGCAATCGCTGTTTTGATGCCAACGTTCCGGAAGAGACGAACCGCCGCTTGATTGATCACTTGGCTGATTTCAATCTTGCTTACACCGAGCATGCGCGTCGGCATCTTCTGAGCGAAGGCTTGGAGCCGCGCCGCGTTTACGTGACTGGTTCGCCGCTCTGCGAGGTTTTTGCGAGCTACAAGGGTGGCATTGAGGCCTCGGTAATTCTTGCCGAGCAAAGGCTTGAGAAGGGTAAATACTTCATTGTCAGTGCACATCGCGAGGAGAACGTCGACAATCCCGAGCGCCTTGGCATGTTGCTTGACACACTTGAAGCGTTGGCTGCGGACTATCAAGTGCCGGTGTTGGTTTCCACACACCCACGCACGCGCAAACGCATCGAGGAATTGGGGCGAGAAAATTTGCGCGGTGACATTCGCTTCTTGAAGCCTTTCGGATACTTCGATTACAATCGCCTGCAGCGCGATTGTTTGTGTGCGCTTTCGGATAGCGGCACCATTTCCGAGGAATCGGCGATGATGGATTTCCCTGCAGTCACGCTGCGTCAAGCGATCGAGCGGCCTGAAGCGATGGATACAGGCACCATTACGGTATGTGGCCTTGAGAGTAATCACGTGCGCGTTGCGGTTGCGGCCACGATTTCCATGTACGCGGCAGGCCAGCGCCCAGAAGTTCCCGCGGATTATCAAGTCGGCAACACTTCACAGCGTGTGCTGAACTTGATTCTTGGTACTGCGCCGCAGCACCGTGCTTGGTCGAACCTGGCCATGCCGCGCGGTTTCTCGCGCGATTCTTGAGGAAAGTAACGCTTGAAGGTTCTTCTAATCCATCGTTGGTTTTGGCCGGACTCGCCGCCGTATGCCTCGATGCTGCGTTCGATTTCCGTGCAGTTGGCGGCCGATGGCCATGAAGTCACGGTACTGACTGCCCAACCTTCCTACACTGCCGCCACTGCCGCGCGCAAAATGCCGCGTCGCCAAACCTTGGATGGCGTGCAGGTGCGGCGGTGTCGTTTACTCCGCGAATCGAAAGGCAATTTGCCGTTACGAGCATTGAACATGTTGTTGTTCATGTTCGCCATCTTCGCCCACATTTTGCTTCGCCGCAAACGCAACCGTTACGACGTGGTGATGGCTTCAACGATGCCGCCTGTGTTGGTCGCGGCGATGGCAAGAGTTTGCGCGCGGCTGCGTGGCGGTGTTTTTGTCTATCACATGATGGATATCTACCCAGAGATTGCGCTGACTTCGGGCATGGCCAAGCGCGGTTTGTTGACGCGTTGGCTGGCTGGGGTGGACCGCCGCAACTGCGCTCGCGCCGCAAGGGTGGTGGTGTTGTCAAGCGATATGGAGCAAGCTCTTTACGCGCGCGGCTTGACCAACGAAAACGTGGTGGTCTTTAATAATTTTCAGCTCGAGGCCTTCGATGGCGAAGGCTCCATGCCGGCTGGGCTAGAGAAACCCGAAGGTAGTTTTCGTCTGCTCTTTGCGGGCAACATCGGCCGCTTCCAGGGACTCGAAAACATCATCGAGGCCCTTGCCTTAATCGATGACCTCCCGGAGCTTCGTCTCGACCTTCTTGGCGACGGCGCTGGCCGCGCCGCCCTCGAGCAGCTCGCTGGAGATCGTTTGGACAAAACCGTGTTCTTCCATGGTTACCAACCACTCGAAAACGCCGTGCATGTCATTGCCACCGCAGACCTTGGCCTAATCACATTGAGCCCTGAGATTTATCGTTTGGCTTATCCAAGCAAAACGATGACCTACCTCGGAGTTGGTGCGCCACTACTGCTGGCCATCGAGTCAGATAGCTCGCTGGCAAGGATGGTTGAGGCAGAAGGCATCGGTTATCACGCCCCACAGGCAGATCCAGAGGCTCTGGCGGCGGCAATTCGGCGTGCCGTAGCGGAAAAGGGCGATCTTGGAGCGAAGCGGCAGCGCGCCAAGGCTCTAGCCGAACGTGAATTCACGGCGTCGGCCGTATTACCACGGTGGTTGCGCCTGTTCCAAGAGTTGGCAGCCGAACGGCACACATCCTGAGTGGCCGCGGCCTGAGCCCGCCCTCTGATACAATGTGCTCGCGCTGGGATGCACGCTAGCGCTCAAAGCCCCCAGTGTTTTCGTGCCCATATGATTGACGCCCTCTCACGCCGCCAGAAACGCCAAATTTTGATGATGGTCGATGTCGTGCTTTTTGCGATGTCGTTGTGGATTGCTTTGTCGGTGAGGCGCTCAACCTTGGCCCCAGATTTCTACGGAAACTACCTGTGGATGCTCCTAGCAATGACAGCAGTTAGGGTTCCGGTTTTCGCTCTCATGGGCATGTACCAGTTTGTGTTGCGGCATCCAAACAACCAGTTTGTTGCCATCACCCTGAAAGGCGTTGCAATCTCTACTTTTGGTTTTGGCGCGGCAGTTTTTCTGATGCGCCTTCAAGGGGTGCCGCGCTCCATTTTGTTGATTGAGCCCTTCGTGGCAACCACTTTGGTCATTGCTAGTCGTGAAGCCCTGGCTTGGATTGTACGCCGCCTCACGAACCAAGGAGCTCCCATGGAGCCCGTGTTGATCTACGGAGCCGGTTCTGCGGGCTTGCAGCTGGCCAACAGCTTGCGCTTCAACAAAAAGATGCGGCCCGCCGCCTTCCTCCGCCGACGTGGAACCGCTCAACCTTTTGGCGGCCACCTTCGGTGAAACGCAAAAGGAATCGCTCAGCACTCTGCTTGGCATGGGGGAAATACTGCCACCGTTACAGCTTGATGGCAGCCGCAGCACTAGGTTGGCGAGTTTTTCACCGAGTCAGGTGTACGATCAGTTTTTGCTCAGCGTTCAATCACGCTCCCTGCACCGCGCCGTTTTGGAAGAGCAGGGCATTCTGGCCACGCTTGACGCCAATGCTTCGGCAGAGGAAAGAGGTGCTTTAGATGAAGCCTTTCTCGAGTGGGAAGCCGGTTTTTCATTGAAAGACGACGTTGTCGGCGCGGATGAGCCGGGTTTCGTGCAGATTTCCCAAGTAGGAGGAGATCCAATACAGATTACTGCCTTCCTCAACCGAGTTGCTGAACTTGCAGCCAGCACCGTTCTGGACAACCTTAAACGCGTTGTGGCCACACGTATTGATAATCGCCGCAAGGAGATTGACACGATTTTGAAAAATTTACGTGCTCGCGCCGGTTCGATTCGTGCCGATGAAATCTCACGTATGGAAGAAGCTCAGGCCATAGAGGCTGGGCGCCTGGACAGCCTGATCGAAGCCCGTCGGCACCACATGACGTCACGCAATACTGACCAGGTCGCTCGCCTGAAAGAGGCCATCGCCATTGCCGAAAACGCTGGGCTGCAAGAGCCTATGCCGGGGCTTGGGGGCTCCACAAGTTTCGTTGCATTAGGACGTGAGTCGGGCTCCGATAACATCGGCGAAGCTGGCCAACTTCGCCCCACTCGGATAGATATCAATGCCACACCCTTGTTTTTCCGGGGGGCGAAGATGCTGAAGGCAGAACTTCTCGCAATTGAAGGACGAACCTCCAGTGATCCTTTCGTCGAAGACTTGCGCGTTCTAGAGGAACAGTTACAGCAAGTGATGGCCAACCCAGAGCTTGGAGCTCTGCGCGCACGCAAGAGCGATGACCCGTTCATTCAGGGTTTGCGTGAGTTAGAAATCGAAGACCAAGCCTTGGCCGCGATTCAGCTTCCCGTCGACGGGCTTGCTGCTATGGCGTTCGATCAGCGGGCACTACCGCCTCGGAGACCAACAAGCGGCTGGATGTATGTGCTTCCAGGTCTCATGTTGGGTGCAGTTGCCGGCGTCATTTTTGCCTTGTTGCAGCGTGTTTTACGCCTGCAGCGCGGCAGTCGATCTCCCATTTAGGGTAGGTCTCAACCCGCAGCCCTGGGTTTAGGGTTAAGGGCTAGAACCTTGTATAATCTCTCCACCTAGGTGCTTCGGTCACCTGCCCACAGCTGATTTTTCATGGTTATCGACTCCCTCTCGCGCCTTCAGAAGCAGTTCATTCTGGTCGCAATGGATGTCACCATTTTCGCAACGGCATTGTGGGCAGCGTATGCGGTTCGTTTTTCAACCCTCACGCCAAGCTTCGGCGGGCATTATTGGTTGTTGCTCGGCGCTCTTGCCGTCATTCGCATCCCTGTTTTCTTCCGCACCGGCATGTACCACTCGGTACTGCGCCACCCAAATAGTCAGCTTGCCTTCACGACCCTCAAGGGCATGGCAATTTCCGCTCTTGGTTTTGGCGCTGTGGTCTATCTCCTGCTGCTGAAAGGAGTGCCGCGTTCGATTTTGGTAATCGAACCCTTTATCGCAACCACGCTGGTCATCGCTAGCCGCGAGGTGCTGGCAAAACTATTGCGACGGCTTACTGAACGCGGCCAAATCGCGGAGTCCGTATTGATTTATGGCGCGGGTTCGGCCGGCTTGCAGTTAGCGCAAAGTTTACGTTACAGCGAAGACATGCGGCCGGTTGCTTTTTTGGACGACGAGCCCTCCAAATGGGGCATGCGGATGGGGGACCTCGGTGTTTTTCCGCCCGCGCGCATTCCCTGGTTAGTGGAGAAGTACAGCATTCGTAAAGCTCTGCTCGCGGCACCCTCGGTGCCCGCATCGCAGCGTCGAAAAATGATCCAGCATTTGGAGAAGGCCGGGCTGAGTATTCGAGAAGTGCCGAACTTTCTTGATTTGGTGCGCGGTCATCATAGCCTTGAAGAACTGGCTGAAGTCAAAGTCGACGATTTGCTCGGGCGGAGTGCTGTTTTGCCCGACGACAACCTCCTGCGGGAAGTGGTTCCCGGCCGCTCGGTGATGATTACTGGTGCCGGTGGCTCGATAGGCAGTGAGTTGTGCCGCACGGTTGCTGCACTCGGCCCTTCCCAGTTAGTCCTCTTCGAAGTCAGTGAATTCGCGCTGTACACCATCGAGATGCAACTTGGCGAACTCTACCCAGATCTCAAAGTTGCCGCGGTTCTTGGCACGGTGTTGGATGAGGATCGTCTTGAGGAAACCTATCGTCGTTTTGAGGTGGATTCGGTGTATCACGCCGCGGCCTACAAGCATGTGCCGCTGGTGGAGCAAAACCCAATCGAGGGTGTGCGCAACAACGTGTTAGGAACTTTTAGTGCGGCACGTGCTGCGGTGCGCGCGGGCGTCAGCACTTTCTTGTTTGTTTCCACGGATAAGGCTGTGCGGCCCTGCAACGTGATGGGCGCCAGTAAGCGCACGGCGGAACTTGCGGTGCTACTGGTCGCCGAAGAGGCGAAACAATCGCGTTTTAAGCGCCACGGCAAAGATACCACCACGCGCTTTACGATTGTGCGTTTTGGCAATGTGTTAGATAGTGCTGGTTCGGTGGTGCCGCTGTTCCGTCGGCAAATTGCTTCGGGCGGCCCGGTCACCGTGACCGATCCGGACGTGCAGCGTTACTTCATGACCATCCCTGAAGCCGCGCAGTTGGTGGTGCAAGCTTCCGCGATGGGCAGCACCGGCGAAGTTTATCTGCTTGATATGGGAGAGCCGGTACGCGTGCTTGATCTGGCCAAGCGGATGGTTGATTTGGCCACCCGTGGCGCTGGCCGCGAAATCCCGATTGTTTTCACCGGGTTGCGCCCAGGGGAAAAATTGGTGGAGGAGTTGTTGGTGGATCCGCGTCGCAGCGAACCCACGTCGCACCCGAAGATTTTCAAGGCGAAAGAAGACGGCCCGGATGGAGAAACCGTCACCCGTATGTTGTCTCAGCTTTCTCAGGCTTTAGATAAGTCGGCCCTTCCGGCGGTGTATGCAATCCTTGAGAAGCTGGTGGAGGGCTATGGTCGGCCGGAGTGTTCGCAAGATGTGCTGAACCGTGGAGAGTGTTGTTATTCCTTCCAGGTGGTTCCTGAGGCGGAGCCCGAGGCAAATCTGGCGCTGGAAAAGGGCCCGGCGACCCCGGCGAGCCCTCCGTCTCGATTTGTCTCTTAGCTTCACACAATCTTCACGCGGCCTTCCTAAACTTTTTGCGCCCTCGGCGTAGGGCCACCGAAAGCTCGTGAATCCTCCTGCCAAACCAGACGGCCAAGCCCAAACCGTTCTTCTGCTTGCAAGAATTGTCGGCCTCTTAGCGCTGCTCTTCTTGTTCCTGGTTTCCATCAAGCTGATGGAATCGGGCATCAAGGGGTTCAGTGATGCCGATACCGCAAGCAACATTTTCTCCGGGATTTCCAACCCATTCGCGGGCCTTGCTGCAGGAATCTTGGCCACGGTGTTGGTTCAATCAAGCTCGGTAACCACTTCTACGATTGTTGCTCTCGTTGGTGCTGGCAGTCTTTCGGTAGAAGCTGCTGTGCCACTCATCATGGGTGCCAACATTGGGACTACGATTACGAATACCTTGGTCTCGCTTGGTAGCATTGGCCGCCGTAATGATTTTCGCCGCGCCTTTGCCGCAGCCACCGTTCACGATTTTTTTAATGTCATTGCCGTAGTCATTTTCTTGCCACTGCAATTGATGACTGGCTTCCTATCCAAGGGCGCGAAAATCCTCGCCGAAGCGCTGCCAGTTGGCGATGCCGGAGGTAAGTTTCACAGCCCGCTGAAGGCCGCGGTTAGTGAAGGTGCTAGTTGGGCGAAATCTGCCCTAGAGTTTGTTGGCCTGGAAGGCAGCTGGATGTCCACTGGCATGCTCTTGCTTGGCCTGGCTCTGATTTTTGTCTCGCTGACGACCATCACAAAGCTCATGCGCACGGTGATTGCAGACAAAGCCGAAAAAGCACTCAACAGCGCCTTGAAGCGTTCCGGTTTGATCGGCATCGCCATCGGCGCGGTGATTACGGTTGCCGTACAGTCCTCAAGTATCACCACCTCCCTGTTGGTGCCGTTGTGTTCTTCTGGGGTTCTTACTCTAGAAAACGCCTTCCCAGTGATGCTGGGCGCTAATATTGGCACGACCATTACGGCGTTCTTGGCATCCCTCGCCACCGATATGAATGGCCTCCAAATTGCCTTGGTGCATATGTTGTTCAACGTTTGCGCCACCTTGCTGATTTACCCATATAGAGTTTTCCGTAACATCCCGATTCGCATGGCTCGTTCTCTTGCTGTGAATGCCGTGCGTAACAAAGTGGTTGTTGTGGCCTATATTCTGGTAATGTTCATCCTGATTCCCCTGGCAGGAATTTTCCTGTTCTAGTTTCCAGTCCCTAACCTTCTAACCCGCAATCATCCATGTTCGATTGGCTCAAACGCATTCAATCCAGTGTCACCTCGGTAGAAGAGGTGCTTCAGTACTTCGAGCAAATGCTCGAAGACGGGCGTTATATGTTCGAAACCGCTTCCAATACTTTGCTTGCGGGCACGAATCCGGAAGCGGTCAAAGCAGATTTGTGGGCAACCGATAAGCGCATCAATCGCTTGGAGCGGCGTATCCGCCGGCATGTGGTCACCCACTTGACCATGCATGGTGCGGGCGCCATTTCGAGCGACTTAGTGTTGATGAGCATTGTCAAAGATGCCGAACGGATTGGCGATTATTGTAAAAACATTTTTGACTTGTCGGTGCTTGGGCGTGGCTTCCCCGATGGCGTGCGCGAAGATTTACTAGAAAGCAAATCCTCGATTACCCGCTTGCTGGCGAAGGCGCGCAACATCTATAAATCGGAAGACGAAGAAGATGCCAGGGCTTTTATTGCTCAAGCGGATGCTCTTGCGCAGCACTGTGATGCCCGCGCGATGGCGATGGTGGCGCGCGAAGATCCAGATGGTAAATCCGCCATCAGCGCTTTGACCTACCGTTACTTTAAGCGCATTTTGTCACACGCAATCAACATCATTACGTCAGTCGTGGTGCCCGTGGATCAGCTTGATTATTACGATGAAGATGTAGAGGGCCGCGAAGATGGGTAAAGCAACGGATGGAGTTTTTCAGCCTTTAGGCGAGACGCTTGATGACGTGCCAGCCAAACGGCGATTTCTCTTCATCGAAATCGGCTAGGCCAACTTCGCCTTCTGCGAGCGCAAATCCAACGTCGCCAAAACCTGGCACCATGGCGGCGCGAGGGTGCGGGGTGGTGGACTGCATTTTTTCAGCCTCAGCCTGCAGCTCCTCGATGAATTTCTCCATCTCTGATTGTGCGGCCTCTATGGCCAGCGTGCCGCCATCGATGGCTTTTTTGAGCTCTTCTTCTTTGGCGGCAGCGCGGCCGTTCAAGTCAGAAATCACCTGGCCGAAGTCCATGCCTTCGACGCCGTTATTGAGCATGTGGTAGGTGCCAGGCTGCGGGTGATCTGCGGGCGAAGGGTCATCCGAAAACTCACGCACTAGAGCGTTGAAGTCTTCACCGCCGCGTGCGCGCTCGAGAATCTGTGCGGCTAAAGCTTGGGCGTCGTCTTTGCTGCGGTCTGCCTCGACAGGAGTTTCCTTGAAGGAAACGAGGCAATGCTGGATGACAATCTTATCGGGTTCTGGGGAACTCATGGTGGTGAATTGTACAGTGGCGTGGAAGCCTATGTTTCGCCAAATGGAGGCCGTTTTAGCGTTCCCGAATCAGCACCATTAAGAAAAATGGTCCGCCGACGAGGGCCGTCAGAATTCCCACCGGCAGTTCCGCGTGGCGTCCGAAAATCTGCAGGCTGCGCGCGCATAAATCGGCGATGACTAAGAAGCCGGAGCCCGCTAACCAACAAGCCGGTAGCAGCAAAGCATGGCGCATGCCGGTGTAACCGCGCAGGGCGTGCGGCACCAGCAGGCCAACAAAGCCAATCGGCCCGGTATAGGCCACCACCGCAGCGGCGAGCAAACTTGCGGCCAACAAACCCTCGCGCCGAACCTTATGGGCATCAATGCCGCGCGCGGCAGCCATTTCTGGATCGAAGGCAAATTGATCGAGCGCATAAGTCCGGCGTAGCAATAGGAACAGACCCACCAGCAACCATGGAATCAGGCTGAGGGGTGTTTGGAAACCAACCACATCTAAAGAACCCATCATCCAACGGTCGAGCGCCGCGAGTTTATACGGATCTGCCAAATAACGAACCATCATCAAAGCAGCACCGAACAGAAAGTTCAGCGTGACGCCGGCGAGAATGATGGCGTCGGTGCGGCGCGCGCGGCGGGCGACACCCAAAACCAGCAAAGTGGCGGCGAGCGCAAACAGCAGCGCGGCGAAGCGCGGCAGCAGCAGAAATCCGGCGAGTGAAGGAAACGCCAGAAATAGGAATGCGCCAAAAGTGCCTGCGGTGGAGACGCCAAGCGTAAAAGGAGTCGCCAAACTATTGCGCAGTAGCGTCTGCATGGCAGCCCCGGCCACGGCGAGTGCACCGCCGGACAACCACGCAAGCAGCACACGCGGCAGGCGTAAGTTGAAGATGCGCGTATCCGTGGACCAGCTGGTATTTTCCAGGCCGAACCATTCGCGCACAGCCGTAGCCGCGCGAATCGGTTCGGTGCCAAGAAAAGGTGCTAAAAACGCGCAACCCAGCGAAAAAACCGCCAGCCACATCAGCAGAGTACGCGGGCGCGGGGTCATTGAGCTACCACCACCGGGCGGCCGTCGGGATGCTGAAGCAAGGCAAAGTGTGCGCCGAATACGGTTTCGAGTACGGTCGACGTCAGCAATTCCGCCGGCGGGCCAGTGGCGAGAATGCGGCTTTGATGAAGGACAGTTAGGCGATCTGCGAAGCCTACTGCGAGATTCCAATCGTGGGTGACGCAACCTACTCCAAGGCCCTCTTGCGCTAAGCGGCGCAGGAGTCCGAAAAGTTCCGATTGATGATGTAAATCCAGCATCGCAGCCGGTTCGTCCAGCAGCAGATAGCGCGGTTTTTGCGCCAGCACGCTGGCAATTAAAACGCGGCGGCGCTCGCCCCCAGAAAGTTCGTCCAGCCGCCGGGCGCGCAGATTGAGAGCGTCGACTTGCTCTAGTGCCGCATCCACCGCGCGCGTGGCCGAAGCGTTCAAACCGTGGTCAAACCAATGGCCGAGTCCGGCGACGCGCGCGCCAAGTGCCACGGTATCTGCAACGCTGTAGGCGAAGGCCGGCGAGATCTCTTGCGGCAGAAAGCCAATGTGTCGCGCGCGAGCGGCCATCGGCATGGTGGTGAGTCTCTGGTCATCCAGAGAAACAAATCCTTTGTTCGGAGTCTGCAATCCCGCAAGCGCCCGCAGCAAGGTACTTTTGCCTGCACCATTCGCGCCAACGATCATGTCGAAGCGGCCGGGTTCGAGCGCGAAATCCACGTTATCTAAGACCGGCGGTCCCGCAGGGGGGCCGAAGGTGACTGATAGGGAGTGGGTGCGGAGGCTCACGGCCCTAAATGCTACCAATCGCGCGATAACTGCCGCGTGGCCTCTCAGAAGCCGAAGGTTCCAGCCGGCCAATCGCCGGAAGACTGGTAGAATCTCGAACCATGACGTCCAGCCCCGACGCCATTTTGCGCCAGCGCCTTCAAGAGGCGCAGCAAACCTACCAAGCCCTCGGCGATGAGTTCATCGCCGTAGTGCAGCAGGCTGCCAATCTCGCCATCGATGCACTTCGTGGTGAAGGTGGGGTGTACCTTGCCGGCAACGGCGGTAGTGCAGCAGATGCACAGCATTGGGCGGCGGAACTCGTCGGCCGCTATCTGCTCGAGCGCGATCCGCTCAACGTGCACGCGCTGACTACCAATACCAGCACGTTCACCGCGCTGGTCAATGACTACCCAGCCGAGGAAGTCTTTGAACGCCAAGTGCGCGCGCATGTACGTACCGGCGATGTCTTTCTGGCCATTTCTACTAGTGGAAATAGCGAAAACATTCTGCGTGCTGTCATTGCGGCGCAGCGCCAAGGTGCAAAAGTCGTCGGCGTCACCGGCAAAGATGGCGGCAAGCTGCGGCTTCTTTGCGATGTCGCATTTGTCGCTCCAAGCTTTGATACGCCGCGCATTCAAGAGGCGCATCTACTCTTCGGTCACTGCTTTTGTGAAATAGTAGAGGCAGCGTTCGCATAACAGGTTTCCCGCCGGACTTGTACAGGAAATCGCATTTTTTGTGCCGGACTCCATTTTGCGGGGTAACATTAGCTGTCTTTGGTCGAGAAGGTCTCTCGCAGACCGTTACAACAAAAGGACTTAGGTCGTCCACCTTGCGTCCTGACCACCACTCAACACGATACTTCGATGTTCCAACATACCCTTACTCGCATCTTCCTCCTGTCTTCCCTCAGCTTTTTGGCTGCATGTGGTGGCGGAGGCCTTTCCTCGACCGGAGGTACCGTCGATGCTGGCGCCGGTGACGGCGACGGCGACACCGGTAGCACCCTGTTCGCACTCGCCGATTTGGATGGCGACTGGACCGGCGAGCTGCTGCCATTCTTGGCAGTGCGCGGCGATCGCAACTTCTACCTGCGGATGCAGGACGGCGCCCTACTAGATTCTGCAGAAGGTGGCGGTGGATCTTGGAATCCTGGTTCCGCAACCTTGTTGGTCACATTCACAGCCGACGGCTTCCTTGACTTAATGTTGTCCTCTTCGGCTTCTGGCGACCTTCATCTTGAAGGCTCTATGAACCTGGCGCGGAACATCATCAACGGTAGCTTCACCATGGATGATCCAGCCCGCGAACCATACAGCGGCACGTTTGAACTGCGCTTGTCCGGTGGCTTAGGCACCTTCACGCAAAGCTTGCTTGCTGGTGAGTGGAACGGTGAAGTGTTGAACTCCTCAGACCGTTTCCGCCTGTCTCTGCTCAAGCTTGGTGTGGATGGAGAGCTGATTCAAGCAGCGCTGACGAAACCAGCCAGCTCAACGGTTGAGCACAACTACATTGCTGCCGACAACCTTGGCTCTGAAAGCACCTTTGTGTTCTTGGACTCGGCAATCGGTCGTCTCGATATCGTGACCTTGTACGGTACCGATGGCTCAGACCTGACCTTCACATACCTGTTGGTGAATGACACCGGCACACTGATGAGTGGCCCAGGCGAAGATTCTGAGCTCGGCGCAGGACACGTCGAACTAAGCCGCCCTGAGTAAGGGAAAATAAGGCACCCAATGGAAAGGGCCTCTACCGGAGACGGTAGGGGCCTTTTCTTTTGTGCGGCACTTTATTTTTCTCGGGCTGGGAGCACGCGCCCGGAATCACGACTCACTGAGCAGCGCCGCAATACTGCGCGCAGTTTCCAGCATCGCCGGCCCGGGAATGAGCGCATCCATGTTGGTGATGACTTTCACACGGCCGTCGCGCACGGCCGGCACTTGCGGAAAGGATTTTCGCCACAGGTCCAAAGCAGAGCTGGGATCAGTACCGAATTCCAGGATGACGTCGGGCGCGGCGCGGATCAGGCTTTCTTCGTTGAGGTCGAAGTAATCGCGCCCGGCTTCGGGGAAGACATTGACGCCCCCCGCGAAGGTCAGCAGTTCATTCAGAAAGCTGCTGCTACCGGCGACGATGATGCTTGATGCCTCTTCTGCACGCCGCGAAATCACCAGCAATACGCGCGGAGGTGGCGATGCCTGGCCCGTTGTGGAGCTTGCCGCGAGCTGTGCAGCGGCAAGTGCCTCCAGGCCGCGCGTCATATTGGCGCGCTGTTGGGGGAGCTGCTCCTGCGCACCAAGCCGCTCTGCCAGCCACTGTATTTCCGCGTGCCAGGCGGCGATCGTGTCGGTCGAAAAGGCTCGAAACTCAATCTCCATCGAAGCGCAGAACGCTGCGAGTTTTTGCGCCTGGCCCTGCACGATGACCAAGTCCGGGTTCAGCGCGGCAATGCGCTCGTGATTGGGGTCAAATAGTCCACCGACGCGCGGTAAATCGGCCGCGGCCGCAACCGTGTTGTAATCAGAAACACCAATTACCAAGTTGCCGGCGCCGAGCGCAAAGATGTTTGCTGCTGTGCCCGGGCCGATTACGACCACGCGTTGCGGAATCGTTGCAGATGTGCGTGTTGAATGCGGCGCCTCGGCTTTGCTACAGCTTGCCAGAAGACTGACAAGAATGCACAGAAACAAGGCGGGGAAGCGTGCGCGTTGGATTGCCACCCCGCTATTATGAGGCCGATGGACATCCAGCGTCTCGAAGGTTTGCGTGGTTGCGGTGGTGCGGGCTTTCCAGTCCACATCAAGTGGCGCGCGGTTGCCGAAGAAGCTACTCCCGTGGGCGGCAAGGTGGTGGTGTGCAACGCCGATGAAGGGGAGCCCGGAACCCTCAAGGATGGTTGGTTGCTTTTGGAACAACCGCGCCGCGTGTTGCTGGGTATGCAACGTGCCGCAGCCCTGGTCGGCGCAACGCGCGCTTATGTGTACTTGCGGCCCGAATACACCGAGCAACTCCGCAGTTTGAAAAGCGCCATTCAGGATTTGGTGGTCGATGGATTTATCAGCCAAGGCTCCGGCGCAATCTGGAACGGGGCCGGTTTCCCCGGACGCTCAGTGCAGCGCCCCGAGTTTCCCTTACCACCGGAGGCTATGCCGGCAATTCCAGCGGCCGCGGCGACTGGTCTGCCGCTACGGCTCGATATCGTTATAGGCGGTGGCGCTTATATTTGTGGTGAAGAAACCGCGTTGCTGGAAAGCATGGAAGGGCGTCGCCCGCAACCGCGCCACAAACCGCCGTACCCTACGAAGAGTGGTTTATGGGGTTTGCCAACTTTGATGAATAACGTGGAAACCTTTTGGTGGGCTGAGCGCATTTTATCTGGCGATGTTCCAACTCCGGGCTCGCATCGCTTGTATTCGCTTTCCGGCGACGTCGAGCGCCCCGGCGTTTATGAAGCACCCGTAGGCATTACCGCACGCGATTTAATTAATCATTTTGGTGGTGGCGTAATCGGGCGCGTGCCCATCGCTTGTTGGATTCCTGGCGGCGCGGCCACCGGCGTGTTGCCGCCCCGTTGTCTGGATACACGACTCTCTCCGGAGGGATTAAAGGAGGTAGGCACTTCTTTAGGCACCGCGGGCGTGGTGGTGCACGCCGAGCCAACCAGCCCAGTGGAAGTTGCAGCAGAAATCATGAAATTTTTTGCCGAGGAGTCTTGTTCCCAGTGCACCCCCTGTCGCTTAGGCAATCGCGCCTTCGCCGAGTGGATGAGCGGCGCTCAGGAGTGGCCAGCGCCCGAAGTGAGTGAGCGTTGGCTGGAAGCGATGGAGTTAGGGTCCATTTGCGGATTGGGTTTTACCGCACCACTCATCGTGCGGCAAATGCAGCGTTGGTTCGGGGAAATAGGTGTGCAATGAATCATCCCAAAATCCATTTGAATTTGGACGGCCAGGAAATGGAAGTCAATCCTGGCACCACTTTGCTGGATGCTTGCCGTGAGCGCGGCGCTTCGGTCCCAACCCTGTGTCATGAAGATCGGTTGGAGCCCTTCGGCGGCTGCCGCATGTGTTTGGTGGAGCTTGACGGCGCGCCGCGTTTGGTGCCGGCATGTAAAACACCAGCGTCTAACGGCATGGTGGTGCGTTCGGCTTCCGCAAGCTTGGAGCGTGTGCGCGGCACCATTGCGGAAATGCTGATGGCGGAACATCGCCCTGCAAGTGGCGGGCGCCCCGATGCCATGGAGAAGGTTGCCAAGCGTTTTCAACTAGGCGCACCACCGATCCAATTTCCATTGCGCGATGAGTACCGCGACCGGAATCGTTTTATTGGTTTCGATACCAACGCCTGCATTTTGTGCAATCGTTGTGTGCGCTACTGCGATGAAATCATGGCGGTCACAGCATTGGAACATTTTGGTCAAGGGCCAAATGCAATTGTGCAGCCTACCGATGGGCTTTCGTTTTTGGATACTTCGTGTGAGTTGTGTGGCGGCTGCATTTCGAGTTGTCCGACGGGCGCACTCTATGAGAAGGAGGCGCATGGAATTGCCGAAAGCGCGTGCGAGACCACCCGCACGGTGTGCACCTTTTGTGGCGTGGGCTGCGTGATTGATTTGAACACCAAAGATGGCGCCGTTGTGAAGGTGACTGCTGAAGTGGGTGTAGGCCCCAACGATGGCCACCTGTGCACCAAAGGACGCTTCGCCTGGCAATTCATTCATCATGGCGATCGCCTTACCGAACCTTTGGTGCGCGGGGAGGATGGCGTTTTGTATGTGGCCACGTGGGAAGAGGCGTATGCGCGGGTCGTGGAGGGCTTGAGCAAGGTCAAGGAATCCTATGGTCCAGACAGCATCGGCTTTTTGGCTTCTAGTCGTTGCACCAACGAAGATGTTTACGCGCTGCAAAAATTAGCACGTTCTGTCATGGGTACCAATAATGTGCATAGCTGTGCCGCCACCTGACACGGCCCTACGGTATACGGCCTGGTCAGGTCGTTAGGTGCGGGCGCAATGACGAATTCCATTGCTGAAATCGAAGATACTGATTGTATGTTCGTGATTGGTAGTAATACCACCGAAGCCCATCCCGTGATTGCTTTGCGCATGAAGAAGGCACTACGTCACGGTGCCAAGTTGATTGTGGCCGATCCGCGGCGCACTTGGATGGCGGAGCACGCCGCGATCCATCTCCAGTTGAAGCCGGGTACCGATATTCCGTTGGTGAATGCCTTGGCGCATGTCATCTTGGCTGAGGGTTTGCAGGCGCAGGATTACATCACCAATCTCACGGAAAACTACGCAGAATTTGCGCAAGCAGTTTCTGAATGGCCGCCGGAACGCGCGGCAGAAGTTTGTGGCGTCAGCGCAGATGACATTCGTGCGGCCGCACGCATTTACGCCACGACGGATCGCGCTGGCATTTACTACACGCTTGGCATTACCGAGCATGTCTGCGGCGTCGATAATGTGCGTGCGCTCTCGAATCTTGCTCTAGCAACCGGGCATCTTGGGCGTGAGGCCGTCGGCGTGAATCCATTGCGCGGCCAAAACAATGTGCAGGGTTGCAATGACATGGGCAACAACCCGGTGTACTTGCCAGGCTATCAATTGGTAGAGAAGGCCAACAGCCGCGCGATTTTTGAACACGCTTGGGGCACACCGCTCAGTGCCGTTCCAGGTTTGCGCCTGGATCAAATGATGGATCGCATGCACACCGGCGAACTGCGCGCGTTTTATGTGATGGGGGAAGATCCGTTAGTATCCGAACCCAATTTGGCGCATGTGGAACGGGGTTTTGAGAAAGTTGATTTTGTAGTTTGCCAAGATATTTTTCTCAACGAAACATCACGCCGTTTCGCCGATGTGGTTTTACCGGCAACCTGCTTTGCTGAAAAGGATGGAACGTTCACAAACTCGGAGCGCCGCGTTCAGCGCGTGCGCAAAGCGGTGGATGCACCAGGCAATGCGCGCGCCGATTTGGAGATCATCTGCGAAGTCGCCAAACGTCTTGGTGCGCACTGGCCAGCCACAACAGCAGAGGCGGTGTGGAATGAAGCTGCTGACTTGATGCCAAACTTTTTCGGCATTCGCTACGATCGTATTGAACAAGAAGGTTTGCAGTGGCCGTGTCTAGATCGTGATGATCCGGGCCGCAAGTTTTTGCATGAAGGTGCGCCGATTCGTGGCAAGGGATTGTTCTACGGGGTGGACCATGTACCGCCATGGGAAGAGCCGGATGCCGATTACCCATTTTTGCTCACCACCGGCCGTACTTTGTACCACTACAACGCCGCCACTCAAACTGGGCGCAGTGATGGCCTGGTAGATAAACAGTCCTCGAACTTCCTTGAAATCTCACCGGCCGACGCCCGTGACCTTGGTCTCGTCAGTGGCACCTTGCTGGAGGTCGCATCGCGGCGCGGCAAGATCCACGCGCTCGCAGTGGTGACCGATCGCCTGTCCCCGGGTGTGGTGTGGATGCCGATGCACTTTGCCGCCTCACGCGCCAATGTTTTGACCGGCGATGGCCGGGATTCTGAAGTTGGCACCCCCGAATATAAAGTGACTGCGGTACGCTTAACATTACATGGGCATTGAGGGCATCCTGGTTCTGACGCTGGTCGTCGCGATTTTGATCCTTCTCGTAACCGAGAAGGCCAGCATTGATGCAATTGGCATTGGCCTGTTGGTGGTTTTGGTTGGCGCTGGCCAAATTCTGCATCTATTCAACCCCGAGTTTGATCCCAAACTTCATTTGCTCGGCCCCAAAGAAGCCATGGCCTTGTTCGGCAATTCGGCAGTGCTGACCGTGGCGGCCTTGTATGTGATGGGGGAGGGATTATCGCGCACCGGAGCCGTTGAGTTTTTTGCGCGTACGGTATTGCGGGTCTCCGAGGGACGCGAGCGTCGGGTTATTTTGGCGGTAGCGCTCACCGCAGGCGTGACTTCGGCTTTTTTGAATAACACGGCAGTGGTGTTGGTGTTTATGCCCGTGCTCGTCGACATGGCGCGGAAAACTGGCATTGCCATCACGCGCCTGCTGATTCCCATGGCCTTTGCCACGATCCTTGGCGGCATGTGTACTTTGGTGGGAACATCTACCAACCTATTAGTAAGTGGCATGGCTACCGAAATGGGTTATGAACCAATCGGCATGTTCGAACTTTCGCCGGTGGGCGTTCCGCTGCTCCTTGGCGGCGTGCTGCTCATCGCGATTTTCGCGCGTAAATTATTACCCAAACGGCAATCGCTGACCACAATGATGGGAGGCTCCGATCTCCGCGAGTATGTCACGGAATTGCAGATTGGTCCGCAATCCCCTTTGCGTGGGCTCACCTATAAAGAAGCCTTTGTGGATGTGCGCGCCAACCTACTCTTTTTCGCGCGCGGCGAAGAAATGGTGTGGCCGCCTTACTTTAATGAAACGATTGAGGAAGGCGATGTCGTCATGCTACGCGGCACGGTCGATCACCTTGCTGGCCTGCAAAACGAGCTCGGCCTAAAGCTCTTTACCGAAGCGCGCTTTGATCCCAAGAGCATGCAGTTCTTTGAACTCGCTGTTTCGCCACACTCGCCGATGGTCGGGCGCATGATTGGGGATCTCCATTTGTGGCGCGATTACGGCGCCATCACGGTGGCGGTGCTGCGTAATAACCAACACATTCGCGAACGCGCATCGAAGAAAATTCTGCAACCAGGAGATTTGCTGTTGGTTTGCGGCGAGGAGTCGTCGCAATCACGTCTGCGTGCAAGCTCGGATTTTTTCTTGCTGACGGGAGCGCATAACTGGGTCATGTTGCGCGGTTTGGCGCGCCTCTCGTTGATCATCACGGTGGTCATCATGGCGGCCTTCTCGCTGTTCTCGATGACCGGCCATGCGGATCTCCTACCGTTTGCGGCCTTGATTGGCGCCGTCGCCATGATTGGTAGTGGCTGCCTCACGGCGCGGCGCGCCTATCGTGCGATTGATTGGCCCATTTTGCTTTTTATGATTGGCACCATTGGGCTTGGCAATGCCATGAAAAATTCGGGAGCCGCCACCCTCATTGCCGATGGCTTTGTGCACGGCCTGCGCGATTTCGGGCCGATGGCCGCGCTTGCTGGCATTGGCATTCTCGGCTCCGTGCTGTCGTCTGTGATTAGCAATCAAGCCGTTGCGGTGTTGTTAACCCCGATCGCGATTGGGGCTGCAGAAACCATCGCCCGCGATCAGGGGCTCAACCCCCATGAAGGAGATGGTTTGGCCATCACGCGCACATTCATTTTGGCTATTGCTATGAGCGCGTCGGTTTGCTTCGCCACGCCAATCGGCCACCAATCCAATTTGATGGTTTACGGGCCAGGTGGTTATCAGTGGAAAGACTTCGTGAAAATCGGCGTGCCTTTAAGCATTTTCGCGCTCATCGTGATTGTCTTCGCAATACCTTGGATGACCGGCGCGTTTTAAGCGCGCGATTAGGGCGCAGCCACTTCAGCTTCGACATGCACATTGGTTTCGACACGCACATTGGCTTCATGGAGCCATTGATAGAAACCAGATTGCACCGCATAAGCCCGGCGGTCTACGGTGTTGCTTGCCATCCAACCGCTGCTCGGATCGATGCCGAGCAAATCGTAGTTGAGCCAATAATCGAATTCTCCACGCGCCTGAATTTCACGCATCGTGGTGGCTTGGCGCAAAAGCACTGCGGCCATTTCGGTTACTTCCAGGTGTATGAAAAGAGCGTCGAAGGTGGCGTCGCCAGTGGCTTCCGCGCCACGGATGCGACCGGTCAGAAAGCCCTGATCGGTGGGGTGGACCAGATCGCCGAAATTGGTGCGTACATCCCCCCAGCCAGCAGTTTCCACGCGCACAATTTCCACGCCCTCCCCGCTGAGGTGGAGCAGAATATCGGACATACCTAGGCTAAAAGAAGCGGCTTCCGCTGGGAATCCTTGTGAGTAGCGGGATTCGGCCAGGAAGCGGTTTGCCAAATCGACGGCCTGCTCCAAGCGCACGAAGGAAGCGTGCTCGGCGGTATCTGGAGCGGCTTCGCGGAGGCGGTAGAGGCGCACAGGTTCGGCCGAACAGGCGGCAAGAACCAGGAGAGGGAGCAGTACTAGAGGGCTGATTTTCATCGCTAGAAAGGGTTTCCGCAGGCTATTCTCGCTTCTTTTGCAGCTGCGAGCAAGGCCCGAGTTATTTTCCAAATAGAGCGGAACCCAAACCCCAATATTGGGTTATCCTGCGCTCAAAGTCATGAATCAACTCGGACAAACTTTTCTTATCTTCGCAGTCGGCCTGGCAGGCGGACTCGTCGGCTCTGTGCTGCTGTCTTCACCGACCAACCATGTAGAAGATGCCGCAACTAGCGCTCCTGGCAGTAGCCAGCAAGCAACCAATGATTATGCGAAGGTCCTGGATGGGATTCAAGGCGACTTGGCCATGCTCACGGATGAAGTTGCGCAGCAACGCAACATGATGCGGGCCCTGGATTCGCGGATTGCCAGCACCCAAGCCACTCGCAATGATGCGCGCTTGGGCGCCGTCGGTGTAGAGCTGGATCCGCTGGCCGCTCTGAACCCCAGCGAGATTCCTTCCGGCCAAGGATTTGATGCCGCCGTCAACGCGGCCATTGAAAAGCGCGAGGCCGATGAAGCTGCAGTGCGTGAGGCGGAGCGTGCCGCGCAACGGGAAGAGCGGCTGAATGCGCAAATGGAGAACTACATCAAGGAGTTGGGCTTGGATGCGAATCAGGCGGCCGAAATGAAGACCATCCTGAACGACGCCACCGTGGCGCGCACCGCGTTCTTCAACGAAATGCGCGAATCCGGCTCGATGGATCGGGAACTGATGCGTGAAAAGATGACGGAACTGAGCGATACGCAAAACGAGGCGCTTGGTAATGTGCTCAATCCAACTCAAATGGGGCAGTACACCGAGATGTCGGCGAACTCCGGCTTTGGCGGCGGCCGACGCACTGGTGGTACCGGCGGCGGCGCGCGTACGAACGAGTTTTAAAGGCACGCGCTCGGAATCGTTCACTGCACCGAGGTCATGTGGATCCACATGACCTCGGTTGTTTTTCCGTCGGGGTAGCTGTTGGTCATGGTGTAATCGAACGCACCATCCTTTAGTACCGTGGTACCCAACACGTTGATGTCCAGCGATGGATCATTCCAATCTTTGCCCGGGCTGCTGGCGCGCATGGTAGCCGTGGTTGCATCCCAATCGCCGTAAGACACACTTTCCGCTTCGCCGCCGGAATCCTTCCAGCTTTCAGCCCATTGCGCGCGCCCGGCATCCCAACTTAGGACTGCCGTGCCGGTGAAGCCGCCCTCGAAGGTCGAGGTGAACTCCCACACCAACGTATCTGCCACGCGCTGAATGTGATAAGTGGCTGCGAATTCCTCTTCGATTCCAAGCATTTTGTGCGTGCCAGTCCAGTTGCCTTCAAAACCAGAAACCGTATCTAAGGGCGTTTCCGTAACTTTCGCAGTGCAGGAAAACAAGCAGACGGCCGCGAACAACAAAGTTGGGGTGATGTGCATCAGGTTTACCGTGGCGCTAGTTCCGCGCCGACGCGGTTAATCATACTTTCAGGAATTGGGCGACAGCCTTCGTTGGCGGCGACAAACATAGCTTCCGTGGGTTCGAGGCCTTCGTTGATGGCGCGGGTCAATGCCCAAACAGCAGTTACGCGGCCGCCGGAGCGGCAATGCAGCAAAGTGTGGCCGGGATTTTGCTCCAGCGCGAGCGCCACGGCGTGCGCATCTTCCAGAGTGAAACCGTTGCCGCTCACTGGGATTGAAATGTAATTCAATCCGGCAGCTTGGGCGGCCGCAATCTCAGCTTGTACGCCAGGTTCGTTCGGCGCCTGCAAGTTGATGATGGTGGTGTAGCCCATGGCTGGCAGTGCGGAAACTTGCGCAGCCGTAATAAAGCCGCCGCCCGCAACTTTGCCGGTCAAAACCGTGAAGTTTGGGATTTGAAGGGAAGCCGGCGGCGCAGGATCTGGATCCGTTGCCATTTTGGAGCTAACCATGGCGCTCTCGGAAGTTTCCGTTGGCTCCGAGCCGAAGCCAGGAATCGAAGAACAGGCGGCGCCGAAGAGCAGGACTGGGAGCAGGAGGAGCTGCTTTTGCATAATGGAATCCTAACAGCGTGCGGCCATTGTGAAAGTTTTGCGATTTTCGATATGCTCACAACATGAAACGCATCGCGCTCTTCGCTGCTCCAGCCTTTTGTTTTTCCATCACGTTGCTGGCTGTGGATTTTGCCGAATCTCAAGATCCCGCCCAAAAGAGCCCTGGCTACGATGACGGCCCGATGTTGCCTGGACAACCCTGGCGCGTGCATGACAACAAGCGTCCGCAGCCTGCCAAAGTAGTTTCTGCCCAAACCCCAGGCGGCCCACCTTCGGATGCGCTGGTGTTGTTCGACGGCACGGATTTATCCCAGTGGCAGCGCGGTGATGGCGAAGCCGCCAAGTGGATTTTGGCCGACGGCGGCATGGTGGTGAATGGCACCGGCAGCATTGAAACCAAGCAGGTGTTTGGCGATTGCCAGCTGCATGTGGAGTGGGCCACGCCGGAATCTGCTCAAGGCGATTCGCAGGGTATGGGAAATAGTGGGGTATTTTTGATGAATCTCTATGAGATCCAAGTGTTGGATTCGCATAGCAATATCAGTTACGCCGACGGCTCGGCGGGCTCCATCTATGGGCAGTATCCACCCGATGTGAATGCCAGTCGCGCACCGGGGGAATGGCAGGTTTACGACATTGTGTTTACCGCCCCGCGTTTTGATGACAATGGCCAGCCGATTCGTGCCGCACGTATGACTCTGCTGCACAATGGCGTATTGGTGCACAACAACCGCGAGATTCTTGGCCCCACCACGCACCGCAATTTGCCGCCATTGGGAGGTACTGCCGTGACCGGGCCGCTGAGTTTGCAGGATCACGGTAATCCCGTGCGTTACCGCAATATTTGGATTCGCGCGCTCTAATGGGCGAGTCCCTGGGCAGCTCCCGTCCTCATGGGTAGACAACTTTTTTTAGCCATTCTCTGGAGTCAAATAAATGAATCATCCATTCCTTATCTTGTGGTCTCTCTCTTGCCTTTTAGGCGGGGAGTGTAAAGCTACTCCTCATAGCGGCGCTTGGGGGTGGGGATTCTCAGCCAATCTTCAGGAACATGTTGCCCAACATGAAGAAGTTTTCATCCAATTTGTTGATTCATTTGGACACAGCCTTTTAAAGGAGGACGGTCTTCACGGGCACTTTCGCAAAAAAGAAGCACAGATTTCAGAAAAATGGTCGGATACGGAAAATGGGTTTCTAGTGAGGTTTCTGAAGCCATCGAAAAGCGATAGTTGGCGTGCAACCATACACTTTTCTTTGACTGCGGGTGGGCTTGATCTTACTGCAAAGGTAGATTTGGGATCGTTAAATGCGGCCTCTGGCGAACCAGTAATCGTAGAGCTGTTACCCGAGGAGAAAATTTTGTTTTCGGGATATGTCCTCGATGAAAAGGGAAACCTTATTCCTCATGCACAGGTGATTTATTTCAAAGATGGCGACCCAGAGCATGTTCTTGAAAGAACGCATACCCTGCGCAGCGGAGGGTTTTGGTTCGAGAAGTGGGAGTGGGAGGACTTGCCTGTGGTTCTTTCCATAACTCGCGATGGTTATGAACGAGTAGACAAGTTCGTGGAAAAGGGCGATGAGATTTTGGTTATTGTGATGAAGAAGGGTACTCCTGTTAGTGGGCAAGTGATTCTGCCCGATGGAATTATGGATGCCACCCTAAAGTTTCGTTCTGGTATTGAGGTTCAAACAGCAAAAGTTGGTCCAAGCGGAGCGTTTGAGGTCTTTGGCGTTGGCCCAGGAGATTGGGATGTATTCTTGGAGAGAAACTCGATTTCCATTTCGTTGGGTAGCCACACGAGCGTCCCTGGAAAAGACCTTCTATTTGACGCTAGGCCATATTCAAAAGCGATTCGATTTGATGTTCTGAGTTCAGAAAAAGAGGAGGGGCTAACCGGAGCTTTCGCTTTTAAGACCAATGAAGGTGAGTATCAGGAAATTCCTCTAGACAGTTTCGGTCCTGTTCTGATTCCCTCTACCATCTCGGAAGGAACGATTCTCTCACCTGGATTTCTTGATCAAATTGTCGTTTTCGATTCTTCTTACAAGAAGGTTCTCCTTGACCCAGGGATTGCGTGCATGGTTCATGTGATTGCTCCTCCAGAATTTGCCGATCTTGATGTGTTTCGGGTTTCGGCCAAAAGCGTTCAGAGTGTTCGTGGAAAGCAGATTCAATTGGATTTATATGTAGATTTTTATGCGCGCCAGTTCTCTTCCGAAGCAGTTTTTTGTCATCTAGGCGAGTTTAAATTTTATGCAACCGTGATGGGTTTAGGAATACCAGGAGAGTTCACCTATCCTCGGCTCATAGATATCCATACCGAGTCGGGATGTTTTTTGGTGGAAAGGGGGCTCCAATCAGACTTCAATCTGACTTTTACTCCCGAATGGCTGGCTAAGGTGAAACCATTCTTGAAGCCATCCAAATGAGGTTCTGAACCCATCCTCCATCAAGAGGCCCGTGCGTTTTCGTACCATCTGGATTCGCGCACTACTCCCTCTGTGTCAATATCAGTGAGACGCTTCTCCCAAATCAATTACTGTAGAGGGCGGAGGATGAAACTTACTCATGGAAGGCGTTGCCGCGGACGCGCTTCGCGCGCAGCTGAACGCCAAATCCGTTGGGCAGATAGGAAGAGGGCTTGCAGTTATTCTCAATAGGCCTGGTGGGCTTGAAATGATCTAGTAGTGCAAATTGTCTAAATTTTGAGGAACAAACTTCTTTGTTATTAGAGCGTTCACGTCTAAACGCGTTGTCTCTCAAATAGGGCAAAACATGAACGACAAAGCTGTTAGAGGTGAAAACCTTCAGCACTAGGCTCTTTGACGTTAATATTTTACGAAATATTGACAACAAATGAGATTGTCGCTAAAATAGCGGCCTTCGTTCCCGACAAGAGCATAATGAAGCTAAACCTCGATAACGCCGTTAACTACCATTATGGACAATTTCCTCCCAAGCAGCTTAGCTATCAAGGGATTGTGCGTGAGCTTCTTGCGGCTACGGATGCCGTGGCGCGCTATGACCAAATGCTCAAAAACATGCACAATAGCGAGATTTTGCTCGCTCCTATGAGGAATCAGGAGGCTGTTATTTCGTCAAGAATGGAGGGGACTATTAGCACGATGGATGAGATTCTCAAGTATCAAGCAGACCATGGGGAAGATGGCGGGGCAGATGGCGGGGCAGGTGTGAACGTTCGCTCAGAAGTTATTGAGACAATCCTATATGAAAGGGCGTTGAGAAATGCTCAGAAGGCAATGGAGGCTGGCTATCCCTTGTCGCTCTCCTTAATCAAAACCATCCACCAACAATTATTATCCTTCGGAAGGGGAGCCTCAAAGTCGCCCGGCGAATTAAAGAAGGAGCAAAATTACTTGGCTGATAAACATAAAGGCTCCGTCCTATTTGTGCCGATTCGACCAGAAAAACTTCAAGATGGCTTGGATGAACTATTCCGGTACATCGAGGATGAAAGCCAACCGGTGTTAATCCGAACGGCGTTGGCTCACGTTGAGTTTGAAGCATTGCATCCCTTCAAGGATGGAAACGGTCGAATCGGACGCATGCTAATCACTCTGATGATGTGGTCTGCGGGGACAATCTCGGCTCCACATTTTTACGTTAGTAGTTACTTTGAAAACAACAAAGATCTCTACATAGACATGATGCGAAATGTCTCAGAAAACGGAGCTTGGGAGGAGTGGTGTGGTTTCTTTTTAGCAGCAGTGGAGGAACAGGCGGTGCGGAATTTAGAAATCGCAGAGAATATTCATGATCTCTATGAGGAGATGAAGGTTCGATTTTCAGAGTTATTGGCTTCCAAGTGGAGTGTCAGTGCCTTGGATTTTGTTTTCACAAATCCGGTGTTTCGAAATAGTCGATTCACTAAGACAAGTGGAATCCCGGAAGCATCAGCCGCTAGATTTACTCGGGTTCTTTTGGACAACGACTTACTGACAATTGTTGAGGAAGCATCAGGTAGGCGTGCAGCACTTTATTCATTCGAGCCTTTGATGGAATTGGTACGAGTGTGATGAATGGTAAGTTGATTTTTTAGAATGGCAAGTCAACTGCCCAACCAGATGAGATGAGAAGGCCAATCTCCGGTCAACGCAGTATCCTCGAAAAGTCTGCAAAAAATCAAGCGTGCTCGTGTGGCACAAAACGGAGATCGACCATGAAACAGATTAGCACAAATCTTACATACCTGAGTATTGGTTTGGACATCGGCGATAAGCGCACCGTCCCCAGTGTCGAATCGCCTTGGAGGTGGGCACCCACAGCCCTTGGATGAACGAAACTCTTCAAAGCTTTGGCCATGAGGTCTTCGTCGCAAATCCACGCAAAGTGCCTTACACGTCTTGCGCGCTTAGACCCGAATCTTCTCTACAGATTTAACATCGAAAGTCTGAATCGCGACATCACCTCATGTTCCTACGCGCTGGGGATGCCGGCGTCGCTGCTGTTTGGTTTGTGGAAATCACCACGTGAGTACAAGCCATTGCAAGATGCAGGAGCATCTAAAGTATCTCAATCCTAGAGGAATCAGCGAATACGAACAGATGTCGAGTCAACCGCCCGATCGGACCGACCTCAACTTGCACCGATTCTTAATGGGGATCATGAAGAGTGCGCATGGAAGCCTGGCGGAGGCTCGACATTTTCCGTACTTGATTCGCCAAGTCTTGCTTGATAGGAGTAAACTTCTCATGGAAGCCGTTGTAGCGGACCACGCTTCGCGGGCTCGGCAGCTGAACGGCAACCCCGTTAGAATGATAAAAGGCAGGGCTATTATGGAAGTCATGTTCAGTGCAAGATGAAGAAAGCTTCGTTCCTTTCTCCGAGCGGTGTTTGCCTGGATAGTTCGTTGCCTCGGTTGCTTTATAGATCTTGTCATTGAACGAGTTTCACTTTCGGTAAGGGAGGTAACTGTCCGGCGAACCCCATCTTTTCTTGGCTCCCCGGCCATTGCATGCTCCCTCCATGCAGCTCCCCGAAACCATCCCCTGCCTTTTCGGCGTAAATCCCAAGGCGCTGATTTCTACCGCGCCCTACTCGACGAACAAAGCCAAAGCGACGTGAGCGTCAAGCGCGCTGCAGAAAAGCACAGCATTCCCTATACGACCTTTTGAAAGCACATCCCGCAGGATTTGCTTATCAAGAGAAAGATCCGCGACTAACTGTTTGAGTCGCTACTTTAAGAACTGCGCGAACAATTCTTCCACCCGCGCCTGCGCTTCCAATGCCAGCGGTTTGCGTTCCAGCCCTGGCGGTATCGGTGCGCCGAAAATAATTTTCAGGCGGTGGCTGGGATGGCCAAGTAGGCGAAACATGTGCACTACGAAAGGGGTATCGTCGTGCCAGGCGTCGCCAGTGCGTGCGTAGTGCAGCGCGATGGGATAAGTAGGTAGGCCTAGATTTGCAGGTACGGCGAATAGGGAACGTTTAAAGGGCAAAATGCAATCGCCTTCACTGGTGGTTCCTTCGGGGAATAATGTGATGCTCGCGCCTTGCTCGAGATAGCCGCGCAGTTGTTCCACGGTGCTGCTGGTTTTTTTGCGATTATTACGATCCACAAAAACGGTGCCGATTGCTGCGGACAAAATGCCAATCAAGGGCCAGCGACGAATTTCCTGCTTCGCAACTAAGGATGTGGGATAGAGGCTCGAAATGACCAGCGCATCGAAATGGGTGATGTGATTGCAAATCGCAAAACTACCCGGCGGCGGTGGGGTGCCCTCCACTTCGGCGATCAAACCAAAAATCCAACAGAACACGCGGCTCCAAAGAACCGCTAACTTTGCGCCAATTCGCGCGCGGCGATAGACATTGCCCGCGGTGCTTGCGAATAACAGCAGCGCGACGGGGGCGCCGAGAATTAAAACAGCCACCGCCAACAGTATTCGAAGAATACCGAAAGCGGCGGCGCATGTTTTTCTCAACGGGGGCTATGCCTCTTTGAGTTCGTTGATGACATCGACAATAAACGCCTTGCCGTCACCAAAACACATATAGGTGTTCTCGCGCTCAAACAATGGGTTCTTGATCCCGGCATAACCAGGTGAAAGCGAACGCTTGATCATCAGCACGGTGCCGGATTCGTGAGCATTCAGAATCGGCATGCCGGCAATCGGGCTTTGCGGATTCTCAATCGCTTCGGGGTTCACAACATCATTGGCGCCAATGATGACCGTGACATCAGTGGTTTTGAAATCACCATTGATGCGCTCCAGTTCCCACAGTTGTTCGTAAGGAACATCGGATTCGGCGAGCAGCACATTCATGTGACCAGGCATACGACCTGCAACCGGGTGGATTGCATAACGCACTTCGGCGCCGCGTTTCTCCAACATTTCACCAAGCTCTTTGACGACGTGCTGCGCTTGCGCAACCGCCATGCCGTAACCAGGGATGAAGATGACGGAAGTTGCGGATTCGAGAATCATTGCAGCTTCTTCCGGTCCGGCAGATTTAACGCCGGTGTATTCATCAGCCGCGCCGGTACTTGCAGATGCGGCAGAATCACCACCGAAACCGCCAATCAGCACATTGCCAAGTGAACGGTTCATCGCCTTACACATCACCATAGTGAGGATCAAACCTGCAGCACCTACCAAGGCACCAGCAACAATCAGCAAAGAGTTGCCAATCACAAAACCGGCCATCGATGCAGCCAGGCCGGAGTAGGAGTTCAGCAGCGAAACCACCACGGGCATATCGGCGCCACCAATCGGCAGTACCGAAACGATGCCGAACAAACCTGCACCCAAAGTGAGTGCGCTGATCATCAGGATGGCGGTGTTGCCGTCGGCGTAAAACATGCCGTAGACACCAGCGCCAATGCCGCCGATTAGCAATACAGCCGTAATCAAGTGACGCGCAGGCAAGATGATGGGGTTGCCAGAAATCTTGCCGGATAGTTTGGCCATAGCGACCAACGAGCCAGTGAAGGTAACGGTGCCGATGAGGATCGACAGCACGATCGCGATGGCCCAGACTTCGCCACCGAGGACGACGTCGCCCGAAGCAGCAGCAGCGTTTGCTGGAGTGAGGGCGGGTTGGTGACGGCCCCAAAACTCGGTAACGGCAACGAAAGTCGAAGCCAAACCACCGAAGCCGTTGAACAAGGCGACGAGCTCCGGCATGCCGGTCATCTCAACGCGTTTGGCCATGATGCCGCCGACTAATGTGCCGAGGAGGATGCCAACCACAACAGTGGTCCAATCAAGACCCACGCCACCTTCGGGAGCCACCAGAGTGACAACGATTGCGAGCAACATGCCGACTGCAGCAAGTTGGTTGCCCGAGCGCGCGGTGCGCACTTTCGACAAACGCTTGATACCTAGAATGAAGAGGATGGTAGCGACTAAGTAAAGCAGCCCAGCAGGAGTGAATTTATCCACTTACTTGCCCTCCTTCTTTTTCTTCTTGCTGCCGAACATAGCAAGCATGCGGTCGGTCACCATAAAGCCACCCACCACGTTGATGGTTGCAAGCGCAATCGCGATCACACCCAAAATGGTGGAAGCCATGGAGTCATGAGCAAACTGCGCGCACATCAAAGCACCCACAATGGTAATACCCGAAATCGCATTGGCACCCGACATCAGCGGAGTGTGCAGCGTAGGCGGGACTTTCGAGATGAGTTCATTCCCCACCACAATGGCGAGCAAGAACACGAAGAGCATCAGAAGCAGAATCATGGCTCTGGTTGGGTAAACGGCTAGGCGGTTGCAGGTTGCAGCGCGGCTGCGGTAGGTGCGTGACGAACTTCGCCGCCGTGAACGGCAATCGAAGCTCCAATGATTTCGTCGTCGAAGTTGAGGCGCACTTCGAGGTTGTCGTTTTCCTTAGTTGGAACCAAGTGATCCACGACATGTTGCACGTTGCGTGCGTAAAGTTCCGAAGCGTGCGTAGCGACGGTCGACGGCAAGTTGGTGGTGCCCACCAGCTTCACGCCATGTTTGATCACAATCTTGCCTTCTTCGGAAATATCGCAGTTGCCGCCTTGCTCCACCGCAAGGTCCACGAGCACGGAACCGAACTTCATGGTTTTCACCATGGCTTCAGGAACCAAGACGGGCGCTTTCGCACCGGGCACTTGGGCAGTGGTAATCACCACGTCGGCTTGCGCAACACTGGCGCCGACGGCTTCCGCTTGGCGCTTTTTGTATTCATCCGAAGCTTCCTTCGCGTAAACGCTAGGTTCGGTGGCACCATCATCCGATTTCACTTCGATGAACTTGCCACCCAGAGATTCGACCTGCTCTTTTACTTCCGGGCGAATATCAGTGGCTTCGACAATCGCGCCGAGGCGCTTGGCGGTGGCAATTGCTTGCAAGCCCGCAACGCCTACACCAAAAATCACCACGCGGGCAGGTTTCACTGTGCCGGCTGCAGTCATCAGGAGCGGGAAGTAGCGGCCGAGTTCACATGCGCCAAGTAGCACAGCTTTGTAACCGGCAATGTTGGCTTGGGACGACAGCGCATCCATTTTTTGTGCGAGCGTGGTGCGTGGCACCAACTCCATAGCGAACTGTGATCCGCCGCCGCCCAGAATGCCGTGAACGGCATCGGGCTCCATGGCGGACTGCATGAAGGAGATCAAAACCGAACCCTTCTTAATCGCAGCGCCTTCTTCGCGGGTGGGTCGGGCGACTTTCAACACCAAATCGGCTTTGCTGCAACCGGTGGCGTAATCGGCGACTATTTCAGCACCAACAGCGGTGAAAGCAGCATCGGGCACGGCACTGGCGCAGCCAGCATTCGCTTCAACAAAAACAGAAAAGCCGCGTTTCACGTAGCGGCCTACAGTCTCGGGAGTCGCGGCAACGCGGTTTTCGCCAGCGCGGCTCTCTTTGGCAACAAAGATGGAAGTCATGATTTGAGCGGTAGGTTCGGAACAGGACGCCCAATAAGGTAACGTTGCCGCTCTTTTTTTGAGCCAGTTCCTCGCTATCCTTAGCGCGTGGATTCCTTTTACTTCCCTGGCGTTGCTGGCTACGAATTGCTGGATTCAGGCCATGCCGAAAAACTCGAGCGTTTCGGTGCGTTTGTATTACGACGCCCCGATCCACAAGCGCTGTGGCGGCCGCACTTGCCACCAGAAGAATGGAATAACGCCGATTTCAGTTTTGTTCGTGAAGACGATCGCGGCGGCAAGTGGAATAAAAAGCGCTCCAATCAGCCCATTGAGTGGCAGATGGAAGTGGAAGGGGCAAGTTTTCGCATTCACCCCACACCCTTTAAGCATGTAGGTCTTTTCCCGGAACAAGCGAGCAATTGGGCCTGGGTAGATGAGCGGCGTTTGCAGCTGGGCGTCGAGCGCCCCAACTTGCTGAACTTGTTTGGCTATACCGGTGCCGCCTCCATTTTGGCTGCGCAAGCGGGTTGGTTTGTCACGCATGTGGATGCTTCGAAAGCAGCACTCGATTGGGCAACCGGGAATGCGCATGCAAGTCACGCGCCTCAAGATGGCATCCGTTGGTTGCTCGATGATGCCTTAAAATTCGTCGAACGCGAAGTGCGTCGCGGCAATCGTTACCATGGAATTTTGTTGGATCCACCGCATTATGGGCGTGGCCCGAAAGGCGAAAAGTGGCAGTTCCAAGATAGCATTGGGCGCTTGCTCGAAGGATGTCATGCCTTGTTAGAGCCAGACCCAGGTAGCTTTCTGGTGCTATCCACTTACGCGATTGGTTTTTCGCCGCTCGCCTTCGAGAATATGTTGAATGAATTCAGTGGCGGCGCGGTGGAAAGCGGCGAATTATGGATTCCAGAAGGCGACGGCTCGCGGCGGTTGCCCTGTGGCTTTTGTTCCCGTTGGCAGCGTCTGTAAATTATGGTTCTTGAAGTTCTGCACGTGGATAACCATATTTTGGTGGTCCATAAACCAGCTTGCGTGCCGGTGGTTCCCGATATCAGTGGCGATGAATCTCTGTTTGACCAAGCCAAGGCGTGGCTCAAACACGAATATAACAAACCCGGCGAAGTCTTTTTAGGGGTCGTTCACAGGCTCGATCGCCCGGTTTCAGGCGTGGTGGTGTTTGCACGCACCTCTAAAGGAGCATCGCGATTATCGGCGTCATGGAGAGAAAATGCTGTGGAGAAAAAATATATCGCGCGCAGCAAAGGCCATTTGCCCGCCGGTGCTCCGCGTTCCGGCGAGTGGCGCATGTGGCTGACAAAAGATAGTAAGCGCAATTTGGTGCTCGTCGGTAAATCCGAAAAAGCGAAGCTCGCGATCACGAAATGGAGAATCCTTGCGGAAGACCCCAAGGGCACCTTGTTGGAATTGCAGCCGCTTACAGGGCGCCCACACCAACTACGGGTGGCCTGTGCCAAGGCAGGCTTGGTCTTGTTGGGAGACCTGAAATACGGCGCCGATCAGCCCCTGTCAGACCGTTCGATCGGCCTGCACGCGGCGAGCCTTGCGTTTCCACATCCAACACTTTCGCAGCGACAGGAGTTTCATGCTCCAGCGCCGCCTTGGTCGCGACCGTAGAGCCCGCCAGCTCGTTGACTAACCAATCGTGAATCTGCGCTGCGATGAGCGCTTGATCCGATTCCATCATGATGTTGTGGCTGGCGTCGGCACACAGCACAAATTTCGCGCCGTAATCGCGTGCCGATTGTTGCGATTCGTCGGCGGGAATTAATTTATCTTTCCCAGCCGTCATCCACAGCATAGGCGTTTTGCTGTGGACTGGAGGTTTCCAAAAAAGGCGACAGTGTTGCAGGGGCAACAAGATGGATTCGGGGCCGAGTTTGGCATGCAATTCGTTTGCCGAACAGGTGGAATTTTTAGATAGGAAAATATTGGCGGCATGCTTTGGAGTGCGGATGGCTGGGGTGGCAATCAGGCCCAAACAACCTGCCAAACCACCCAGGAAGTCGTGGCGGAAATAGCGGCCAACCAAACCGAGCATGCTGTGCGCAAGCCATGGCGCGAGCATCACCGCGGCGGGAAGTTCGCCCACCTCTTTCAAGTAACGCTGCGTGAGTGCAGTACCCAAACTGTGGCCTACCAGGACGGGTTTTTGATCAAAGCGATTGATCTCGCGGATTAAAAATTCGGTGTAATAGCCGAGCGTGCACCAGCGAATGGGTCGCTGTACTTTTGAGCCCGCGTGGCCCGGGAGGCTGAAGGAAACGCTGTCCCAGCCCCAAATCGCGAATAGTTCCTGCCATTGCTCCCAGCACCATGCCCCGTGCCACATACCGTGCACAAACAACAAGGAGCGGTTGTGTTGGCGCTTACCGGCACGGTAGGTGATGCGTTCCACGCCATCACATATTTCAACCTCGCGAGAAAATGCGAGCTCTTGGGGAATAGGAGTGGGGGTGGAATAAGGTGGCATTGCACCCCTATCGGCCGTCTAGGGCCCTTCTATTGAGCCCTCAGCCTAAAACCACACGCGGGAGTACCTCAAGTAATCCCGCGCGCAACTACTCCAAGGCCCAAAATGCCGTGGCGACGCGGATTCCGTCCATGGCCGCGGACACAATGCCGCCCGCAAAACCAGCACCTTCTCCACAGGGGTAGAGGCCGGCGACGGTGGGGCTTTGCAGGGTTTCTTTGTCGCGCTCAATGCGTACCGGGGATGAGGTGCGCGTTTCCACACCGATTAGCTGACCGCCCGAGCCCGCAAACCCGGGAAGATGTTGCTCGAACTCCCCCAGCGCCTCGCGAATACGGGTGGCAATGCCGCGCGGCAAAAGCGCGTGCAAGTTGGTTGGGGTTAACCCCGGCAAGTAAGAAGTAGGTAGTGCTTCCCCGGCTTCTTCCGCCGCATCGGCGAACAAATCGCAGCGCTGTGAAGGAGCACGTCCTTCGCCTTTGCCGGCGTCGGCGGCGACGACTTCCATAGCCAGCTGTAAACGCACACCAAAGAGTGGATCAATCTCCGGGTGAATCGGCAAGCGCCCTTCCGCCACTGGAAAGGGTTCGCCGCCGCGAGGGTCAGCGATGACTTCATGCAAAAGCGGGTGATCGCTAATGGCGGCCGCGCGTATGAGCAAGTCTGGCCAGCCCCAACGCCAACCGCGTTTGCCGCACCAATCTTTCGGCTCAATCGAAACCACCAAGCCGCTGTTAGCGTAAGGGGAATCGCGCTTTGCCATCGACATACCGTTGACGACCAGCGTGGCGGGAGTTGTTTGCGAAGGCACAATCCAACCGCCCGGGCACATGCAAAAACTGAACACGCCGCGCTCATTGATTTGCACCGAGAGCTCGTAGAACGACGGCGGCAAATCATGTTCACCCCGCATGCCGCGGTACTGGATGTTGTCCAACCAATCTTGCGGATGTTCCACGCGCACGCCCATGGCGAAACCTTTGGCCTCGAGTTTGGCGCCAGCGGCTTGAGCCATTTGCAGGGAATCCAAAGCGCTGTGGCCGGCGGCAAGAACCACGGCATCGGCGTGCAGTTCGGTGCCGTCAGCGAGTTTGACGCCACGTATTGCAGCGTTGTCATCGGTGAGCAATTCGGCAACGCGTGCACCAAAAAGAATTTTGCAACCGGCTTCCCTAATCGTATCGCATATGGAAGTTACGACGCGCGGTAGCATGTTACTGCCGATGTGCGGCCGCCAAGCAATCAAGATGCGCTCGGGTGCTCCATGAGCAACTAGCGTTTCCATGACGTTTTGAATGTTGCCGCGTTTGCTGCTGCGGGTGTAAAGCTTGCCATCGCTGAACGTGCCAGCGCCGCCTTCACCGAAGGCATAGTTGCTCTCCGGATTGGTATCTAAACCGCGGTTCAGATCGGCGATATCTTTGCGTCGATCTTGCACTTCTTTGCCGCGTTCGCAAACGGTCACACGCACGCCCTTGGAAATTAATTCCAAGGCACAGAACAAACCGGCAGGGCCGCTGCCAACCACAATCACATGCTTGGCATCTGCGGCGGGAGCGGCGTAATGCGGCACCTCGATTTTTTTGAGGGGTGGCATTTCCTCACCAGAGTGCCATATTTCGATCACCACATTCCACAGCATGTGGCGTTCGCGCGCGTCGAAACTGATGCGCGTGATGCGTACCCCCTCCAGATCCTCCACGGAACACTCCAAGCCCTCGCTCGCGAGTTGCAGGAGTTCTTCGGGGCTGAGTTTTTCTGGATCCTGCTCAGGAGTGAGCAGTAGGACGAGACTACTAGACATGCGTAAGCAAAGGTTTTGGGGTATTATTCATGGACGCTAGGGCCGTCAAATGAACGACGTCGGTGACACCGCAAGAGTGAGGCTGCAGTGTGTAAGCTGGTTTTTCGAGCCCGAGCATCATTGGGCCGACAACTTGCGCATCAGCCAACATACTCACGAGATTAAAACCGATGTTCGCCGAGTTGAGATCCGGGAACACTAAAATATTGGCACGCTTGCCCTGTAGGCGGCAATTAGGGTAACGCGCTTGAACACTAGGATTCAGTGCCGCATCGACCCTCATTTCACCATCGATGATGAGTTCCGGTGCTTCATCGCGCACCAGTTGCACGGCGCGCCGAATCTTATCGGTTGTGGGGTGCGGGGTGCCGCCCAAGGTTGAGAAGCTAAGCATAGCAACCACTGGTTCAAAGCCGAAAGCGGCCACTTCTTCTGCAGCCAGCAAAGCAATTTCCGCAAGATCTTTTTCGTCGGGAGAAATGTTGACGGAAGTATCGGTGAGAAAAAGAGTACCCAATTTCGAGAATACGATTGTCATGCCGCAAGCAAGCCGGACTCCCTTGCGCAGTGGCACCACTTTCAAAATGGGCGGCATGGATTTACGCACTTGGCGGGTAACGCCACTGACCATGCCATCAGCATGGCCCATGCGCAGCATCATTGGCGCAAACCACATTGGATCCAATACGCGCGCGCGCGCGCGCGCTTCGGTGATGGGGCGGTGTTTGCGCAACAGCATGAGCTCTTGGGTGTACGCCTCGATGAAAGGAGACAAGCTTGGATCGATAATCTCCACGCCATCCAGGCAAACTTTTACTTCTTTTGCGCGTTCGCGAATCGTAGCTTCATCGCCAAGCAGAATGGGTTTGGCAATGTTCTCTTGCACTACGGCTGCGGCCGCAATCATGATCCGTTCGGAAGTGCCTTCCGGATAAACGATGCGGTTGTTGGTGCGGCGCGCGCGCGACACCACCTTGCGCATTAAGTCGCGCTCCTCACCAAGACGCTCGCCGAGTTGGCGTACGTAGGCATCCATATCGATGTGCAATTTAGCCACACCAGAATCCATGGCGGCCTGGGCAACAGCGGCGGCAACCCGGCGAATCACGCGCGTATCAAAAGGCTTTGGAATGATGTATTCCCGGCCGTACTCGAGCTTCTCAAGACCGTAAGCGGCCGCGACGACATCGGGCACTGGTTCCTTGGCTAGCTCAGCCAGCGCAAAGGTGGCCGCGTGAATCATCTCTTTGTTGATATCCGTGGCGCGCACATCAAGGGCGCCGCGGAAGATGTAAGGGAAGCCAAGCACGTTGTTCACTTGGTTTGGATAATCCGAGCGGCCAGTTGCCATGATGACATCGCTGCGCGTGGCCATTGCGAGATCGTATGCGATTTCCGGATCGGGGTTTGCCATCGCCAAAACGATTGGGCTCGCGGCCATCGACAGCAGCATCTCTGGCGAAACAACATTGCCGGTTGATAAACCAAGTAGTACGTCTGCACCAATCAGCGCGTCGGCTAGTGAGCGTGCTTCAGTTTCGCGGGCGTAGGCCTGCTTGAATTCATTGAGATCGGTGCGACCGGCGTGAATCACGCCTTTGCTATCACACATCGTGACATTATCAGGATTGATGCCAAGTTCCATCGCCAAATTGGTGCAAGCAATTGCGGAGGCGCCAGCGCCGTTGACCACAAATTTCGCATCGTTCATTTTCTTGCCGGCCAGCGCCAAGCCGTTAATGACTGCGGCGGCACTGATGATTGCGGTGCCATGTTGGTCATCATGGAAAACTGGGATATTCAACTCGAGTTTCAGGCGGCGCTCAATTTCAAAGCAACGTGGGGCCGAAATATCTTCGAGGTTGATGCCGCTAACCGTTGGCGCAATCGCTTTGACGGCGGCAACAATTTCATCCACATCTTGAGTACCGAGTTCAATGTCAAAAACATCGATATCGGCGAAGCGCTTGAACAAAACCGCCTTGCCTTCCATCACTGGCTTGGCGGCATCGGGGCCAAGATTGCCAAGGCCTAAAACGGCAGAACCATCCGAAACCACTGCAACCAAGTTGCCCTTGGCGGTGTACATAAAAACTTTATCGCGGTCGGCGGCGATTTCGCGGCAGGGCTCGGCAACCCCAGGCGAGTAGGCCAGTGAGAGGTCAATTTGCGTTAAGCATGGTTTGCTGGGGATTACTTCAATCTTGCCAGGCCGCCCTTTGGCGTGGTAATCCAGAGCATCTTTGCGGGTAGTCAACGGTTCCATGGCGCATATTTTGGCACAATGCACGCAAATTAGAGGACAAAACTTAGGGTTCCAAAAGTAGTGTCCATCGCGCTGTAAATAGAACTTGCAAAGAGGTCTAAATCTGCGCTTCCGCCGCGGCAAGACCCGCCACCACTAGGTCGTGAACCACTCCGCCGCAAGTTGCCAAAACACCACGGTTCTCAAACAACTTGGCGCCGAGCGTGAAATCCAATGGTTTGCCGTCGACATCGGTGACGCGACCGCCGGCTTCTTCACAAACAATCACACCGGCCGCGTGATCCCAAATACATTCGCGATAATCCGGCTTGGAACGGGGGCGCAGGTAGATTTCAGCGTTGCCGTTGGCAACGACGCCGTATTTCGCTTGCGAATCGTAACGCACAAAGCCGCCGCCCACACCGATGGTTTCCATCATGGAAACAACCAGCGTGGGATCGCCGTGCGCGGATTCCACGCTGCCCAGCACGCGCCAATCGGCTGGATTTTCAGAGGTGCTGACGGAAATCCGCGCTTCTTCGCCACCATCAATCGGCACACTTACGGTGCCATGCCCTTTGGCAGCGGCGAACATCACGCCAACTTGCCCTTCCGGCTTGTTTAAGTCTACCGGTAGGTTTGGGCACACCATCACGCCGGCGAAAGGCACACCATTGCGCAACAATCCAATCGCGATTGCATATTGCTGACGGCGTAAAAATCCCTTGGTGCCATCGATTGGATCAATCGCCCAAGTGTATTCCGCGCCCTCCACACCGGCGTGATCAATCCAGCTACAAACCTGATCAAAATCGACGCCGGCTCCAATCACGTTCGAAACCAACTCCACGATTTTTGCAGCACCAGCTTCCCCGGCGCTTTCGCGCAAATGCTCACTGCCTTCCTCTGAAATCACGCCGTGATCCGGGAATGCGGCCTGAATTTGCCGCAAAATGACCGCCTGCGAACCATAATCCGCGATGGTCACGGGCGATTTATCGCTCTTGTCCATCGATGCAGGAATCTCGGCATGGACGGCGCGACAAATCAGTGCGGCCTGACGGCCCGCTTCCCGTGCCACTTCGAGGATACGTTCGATACTAGTCATGGGCGAGATTGTAGCGACGTGGGAAAAGTTAGGCTTGGTAACCGCCGTCTACCGAAAGATCGACTCCGGTAATCCAGCGCGAATCCGGCCCACATAAAAACCACGCGGCGTTGGCAATATCTGCCGGTTGGCCGAGCCCTAGCGGATGTTTGTCCTCAATGGCCTGGCGCTCGCTTTTGCTAAGACCCTCCACCCATGCGCGGCAAATATCGGTGATCACAAAACCGGGGCACACGCAGTTGGCGCGAATGTTGTATTTGGCGTAATCCACAGCAAGATTGCGCGTGTATTGGATGACGCCAGCTTTGGAAGGCCCATAAGCGGCGCGCGCGGCCATAGCACCTTGCCCAGCAATCGAGCCGAGCGTGACAATCGCGCCCGATTCTTGCTCCATCATATAAGGCAGCGCGGCCGTCACCGTGCGGTGCATGCCAGTCAGGTTCACGCGCAGCGTTTCATCCCAATGCTCATCCTCTGTTTCGTGGGCAATGGCGCGCTGCGGGTTGACTCCTGCATTGGCGATGACGGCATCAATTACCTCATAAGTAGCAGCGAAGTTATCGATGGCCTCTTCCATCGCGCCCACTGCGGCAACATCCACGGCCGCGATGCTGCAGCGTTGGCCGTTCAAACTCTCGCGTTCAATTAGCGTGACTGTTTCGAGCAGCGGTCGTTCGCGGCGCCCAATCAAAAGCAGCCGGCAACCCTCCGCGGCAAAACGCAGTGCGGTTGCGCGACCGAGGCCGCTGCCGGCACCAGTAATCACAGCAGTTCGTGGAATGTGCGACATGAGGAGCATTATCGTATTTGAGGCCGCTGCGTACTAGAATCACTTCATGAAAGAGATTTGCTGGCATCTCCTGCTGGCGACCGCGAAGTAATTAATCGCGGGGGCGGGCGCCGAGTAGGCCGAGGCTATCGAAAATCTCGCGAGCCTCCATATCGGTGGAGGCGATTTCAGCAAGCACCGTTTTGCCCATATCCTGCATGCGCATGCGGAACATTTCGAGCTGACGGAAAGGCTCGCGCACTTCATTGACCTTGCGCTTGGCTTCATCGAAACGCAACGCCAAAGACATCGCTTGCTCGCTGATTCCAGCGCCGCCAAAGGACCCCGCGTTGGGGTTTTGTTGGCCGCGCACCGCCTGCATTTCGACCTTCTTGCGGCGCACGTAGGTTGGCTTTGAAGTGCCCTTTGCGGCTTTCAGCGCACGGCCGTACAGCGGTCGCGAGACCTTAAAGCCGTCGACCTTGGCATGGCGGCCGTCGTGGGTAGCATGAATTTGCCACTGATCAAGCAAGACTTTGCCATCAATGTTGTCGATTGGGATTAATTTCTGATCTCTACACCAAATGGCATAAAGCTCATTATCGGTGTAACCAAGGTAATCTTCTCGTAAAGAAGTTAACGTCGAAGAGTAGTTCTCTTTCGACCAAGTTTCGTCGCGGTTCATTGTTCAGTATAGGAGGTAGGGAACGGTTAGCCCCGAATAATAGCAGAATAACTATTATTCGGGGCCCTGTTTTTAAGACAAATCTTAAGCTTGGACGCGGAGAGAGTTTAGGGCGGAACCCGCCTTCCACCACTCAATCTGTTCCGCATTGAGGGTGTGTTTCAGTGCTGCACTTGCGGTGCTGCCATCGGAATGCGTGAAAATCGCATTCACCGCACTGCCTGGAGCCAAGGCCGCGAGCCCATCGAGCGAAACCTTATCCGTCTCTTGCACCTTCGCCCAATCAGCGGGATCGGTGAAAGTGAATGCGAGCACGCCTTGCTTCTTCAAGTTGGTTTCGTGAATCCGTGCGAAGCTGCGCACAATCACTGCGCCGGCACCAAGATGGCGCGGGCACATCGCGGCATGCTCGCGGCTTGACCCTTCGCCGTAGTTTTCATCACCAACCACGACCCACACTTGGCCAGCGGCTTTCAGTGCGCGCGCAACATCCGGCACGGGTTGATCGAGCCCTGAAATCGGATTGCGGGTGGTGCCGGTGCCGCCCGTAAAGGCGTTGATAGCCCCGGTGAACATGTTGTCCGAGATGTTGTTGAGGTGACCGCGGAAAGTCAGCCATTTGCCAGCGGGGGAGATGTGGTCGGTGGTCGTTTTGCCTTTGGTCTTCAGCAACAGAGTCATGTCTTGGTAGCGCGCTAAGGGTAGTGCTTCAAAAGGCGTGAGTAGTTGCAGGCGTTTCGAATCCGGTGCCACCACGATATGCACTTCCGCAGCATTTTCGGCAGGCGCTTGATAACCTTTGCGGGTGAGGACAAAACCATCATCAGGAATGTCCGGGGCGATTTCTGGAGCCTCTAGTTTCCATGGCCGCTGATCTTCATCCAGCAAGGTATCGGTGAGTGGGTTGAAATCCAAACGTCCAGCCAAAGCCAGCGCCATGACCAGTTCCGGAGAACCAATGAAGCCGAGGGTATCGGGGTTAGCATCGTTGCGGCCGCGGAAGTTGCGGTTGAAGCTCGTGACAATGGTGTTCGCCGTGCCCGGTTTGTAATCATCGCGTTGCCACTGGCCAATGCAGGGGCCACAGGCGTTGGTCAAAACCGTAGCACCGATGGACTCGAGCATTTCGAGCTGGCCATCCCGCTTGATGGTGGCGTAAACCTGCTCGGAGCCAGGGCTAATCATCAGTTGCGAAACCACTTCCGTGCCCATTTGCTCGGCCTGTTCAGCGATATCCACCACGCGGCAAATATCCTCGTAGCTGGAGTTCGTACACGAGCCAATCAGGGCAGCACTAATGTTGAGCGGGTAACCTTCGGCCTTTGCATGCGCGGCCATTTGGGAAATGGGGTGCGCGAGATCGGGCGTGTGTGGGCCCACTAAATGCGGCTCCAAAGTGGAGAGGTCAATCTCATAGACCTCGTCGTAATGAGCGCCTTCATCGGGAATGAGGAGCTCCAGGTTTTGCTCGGCCAGCGACGCGAGCTCACCACGGTTGGTGGCGCGCAGGAAATCACCCATGCGCGAATCGTATGGGAACACCGAGCAGGTAGCGCCAAGCTCTGCACCCATATTGCAGATGGTGGCCTTGCCGGTGCAACTTAGAGAGGAGGTGCCTTCGCCGAAATATTCCACGATGCGGTTGGTGCCACCTTTTACAGTGAGCATGCCGAGCAACTTCAAAATCACATCTTTGGGTGCGGTCCAACCGTTCAATTCGCCGGTTAACTTGACGCCCACTACCTGCGGCTGCAGCACTTCCCAAGAGAAGCCCGCCATCACGTCGACGGCATCCGCGCCGCCTACGCCTACGGCGCACATACCCAGTCCGCCGGCGTTGGGTGTGTGCGAATCAGTGCCAACCATCAAGCCGCCCGGGAAGGCGTAGTTTTCGAGCACCGTTTGGTGAATGATGCCGGCGCCCGGCTTCCAAAAACCGAGACCGTATTTCTGGCTCACGGTGGAGAGGAAGTCATAGACCTCTTTGTTCTCATCGTTGGCAACCGCTAAGTCGCTTTCCGCACCTTGGTACGCGCGAATGAGGTGATCGCAATGCACCGTGCTGGGTACGGCGGTGGAATCTTTGCCCGCCATCATGAATTGCAAGAGCGCCATCTGGGCGGTGGCATCCTGTAGCGCTACGCGATCGGGGCGTAAGTTCATATAAGCCTTACCGCGCTCAATATCCTGCTCCTGCGGGTTATCCAAGTGGCCGAACAAAATCTTTTCGGCGAGGGTCAGCGGTTGGGCGAGTCGGCCGCGCACTACATCCAGGCGCGCGTGCATCTGGCTGTAAACGCCACGGACCATTTCAGGAGTGGAATCGATGTTTGACATGAGCGTTTTTGGCGGGCAATCAGGCCCGGCCAAGCACGCATTTTAGCGCATTTATGCGCGCGGATTTGCTGTTTTTAGCCAAGTCATAGCGCGTTCTTCCTCGGCCAGTGGGAAGTGCTTCAGTTCCGCAGCCACAAAAATTTTGGCCAGGGCCGGCAAATGCGCAAGGACGGAGTCATCGCTGACTACGGCCACGCGGGCAACTTTGCGATGGTGGTCATGAACGAAGCGCAAATGCGCGAACATGGCGCCGATGCCGGTCCAGCCTGGGAAGGCGTCGGCGCGAATCATGATGCCGTGGAGCTTGCCGTTGTCTTCCAGGAAAGGATCAATTTGCGCACGCGCTTGCTCAAAGTCTTCAGGCTCCAGGCGTCCGTGAGGGGAAAGAATGGCCACGCCGATTTCTTCGTGTAGCTCAATGCCCAAACCGACATGCTCAGCGCGGGTAATCCAAGCGTGTGCATCTTCGAAACGTTTGCAAGCATAAACACGCACCGGGCACGGCATGACGAGGCCGAAAGTACGCATGATCCAACGCACCCACTTTTTATCACTGACTACCGCCACTGCTTTCCATACGGTGGGGTGCTCCACCAAAAGCATCATGTCTTGCCACATGGCGCCGATTTCAAAGCCCGTGAAATCTGGCCCCATTTCATAAAGCAAGCGCAAATGCGGCGCGTTCACAAGTGCGCCTTCAACGGTTGGGATGATCACATTCAAGTAATCATCTTTAGTGATTTGGCCGTGCGCGCGGAAACCGACTACGCCTACAGGAAGGTGATCTAGAATTTCAATCATGATGGTAAAAGAGGGGGAAAACCTTCGGGTTGGAAGGCGGCGCGTTTATCGCAGTTTGCCGAGCACTTGTCCGGCAATGATGTTTTTTTGAATCTCGCGCGTGCCTTCGTAGATTTCGGTAATGCGGGCGTCGCGGTAGAAACGCTCCACTTCGAATTCAGTGATGTATCCATAGCCGCCAAAGAGCTGCATGGATTCACTGGCAACTTCGCTGGCCACTTTGCCAGCGTAGTATTTGGCCATGGCGCTCAGTTTTGCGTCGGGCTTTTTATGATCTGCAAACCACGCAGCCTTGTAAGTGATGAGCCGCGCAAGTTCCAGCTGCGTGGCCATCTCGGCGAGCTTGTGTTGAATGGCTTGGAACTTGGCGATTTTGATGCCAAACTGCTCACGGCCCTTGATGTAGTCAATCGCGCGATCAAATGCTCCCTGGGCCGTGCCCACAGCCTGCGCGGCAACCCCAATCCGGCTTTCATCAAAGAATTGCAGCACTTGATAGAAGCCTTTGTTTTCCACACCAAGGAGGGCGCTACCGGGCACGCGTACATTTTTCAAACTCACTTCGCCGGTGGGAATCATTTTCAAACCCATCTTTTCGCCGACGCTCGCCACCTCAATGCCAGGCAAATCAGCATCCACAATAAACATGCTCTGACCTTTGTGGCCAGCCTCTATATCGGTTTGCACCAGCAAGATGTAGAAGGCGCAAATGCCGGCGTTGGTGATAAAAGTTTTGACGCCGTTGAGGACCCAATCTTCACCATCGCGCACGGCGGTGGTGGACATGCGCGTGATATCACTGCCATGCATTGGCTCGGTAAAAGCACCGGCGGATAAGCCGGCGCCAGAGGTGACCATGTTCAAGTAGTGATCTTTTTGGGCTTCCGTGCCGTGATGCAAAATGATTTCGCAACCAAACGGAGCGGTGAGCATGGCCGCGCCAATGCCAGAATCTTGGCGGCAAAAAGCTTCGAGCACCAGCGCGTTTTCAAAAACGCCATAGCCGGAGCCACCATACTGCTCTGGGAAGTGCAAACCAATAAATCCTTCTACACAGGCTTTTTTCCAAATATCAGTGGGGTAGCTGTGGGTGCGTTCGAGTTCGAGCGCCAACTCTTTATCGAATTCTCCTTTGGCAAAACGCGCGGCGGCTTTTTGAATGTCCAGCTGTGATTTTTCTAGTTCGAACTTCATGTCTCTAAGATTTATGTGCGCGGATTTTTTCTTCCAACAATGGAACTAATTCGAACAAGTCTCCAACAATGCCAACATCCGCAGTTGCGAAAATGGGCGCTGCGGGATCTTGGTTAATGGCAATCATATACGGTTTGCCTTTGACGCCGCCAAGGTGTTGGAAACTGCCACTGACTCCAACGGCCAAATAAATTTTTGGTTTGACGGTGAGCCCAGAAGTGCCCACCTGGCGGCTCTTCTCCAGCCATTTTTTATCAACCACCGGGCGCGTGCAGGCCAGTTCGCCACCGAGCGCCTCGGCCAACGATTGCACGATTTCCAAGTTTTCTTGTTCCTCAATGCCGCGCCCAACGGCCACCAAAATTGCGGCCTGTGTGATATCCACAGCGCCCGCATCAGGAGTGAGCGTTTGCAGGCAACGGCGGCGCGGTTGGTAATCAGCGGGCGCTGTGGCGCCTTCGAGGATTCCGGCCCCTTCCACAGGAGCTGATGTGGTGAAAGCGCCGGGGCGTAAGGTGGCTAAATAACCAGCGCTAGATTCCTTGGCAAAAATGCGCGCGCGTACTTTGCCGCCGAAGGTGGTGCGCACTGCAGCCAAGCCTGGTTCCCGCACTTCCAGCGACAAGCAATCCGCCAACATCGGACGGTTGGATTTTGCCGCCAGCAGGGGCGCCAAATCCAAACCGTTGTTGCTGTGCTGCAAGAGTAGCAAATACGGCTGCTCGGAAAGCAAGCGTGGCAACACGCATGCTGCGATGTACTCCGCATCCCAGTTGCCGTCGGCGCTGGCGGGGAACACCACGACGCGATCAAACAGCTTGGCGAGTGCTTGTTGGTTTTCCTCTGCGGCGCCGCATACGAGCGCCGTGGTGCGAGCTTCTCCCAAGGAGCGTGCGGCAGCAGCAAGTTCCCAAGCGCCATCACCGAAGTCTTCTATGATCACAAAGATTTCCCGCATCGTTAGAGGCCTCCATTTTCTTGCAGCAGTTGTATTAATTGATTCATCATTTCCTCGTTGCTGCCTTCGAGAATTTGTGCGCCAACACCTTGCGGCGGCAGAAATAATTCTTCCAGGGTGATGCGGTTGGTTTGGCTTGCGTAGTTTTCTGCAGCCAAGCCCAACTCGGCAACACCGTGCACGGGAATATCCATCGCCGCCACCTTGCGAATGCCGCGCACCGAAACGTAGCGTGGTTCATTGATGCCAGTTTGTACGGTGATGACTGCGGGAAGGTCTACTTCACGCACACGCTCCAGACCGTTTTCCACTTCGTGTTGCACGATGGCCTTGGCGCCATCGACCGTTAGGGCGGTGGCTAAGGAAACCAGCGGTAAATCGAGCAAGCCCGCAACCAGGCCACCCACTTGGCCGCGGCCTTCGTCGGCAGACACTGCGCCGAACAACAGCAAATCGATAGCCCTACCTTTTAAAGCGGCGGCCAAAATGGTGGCGATGGCCCAGGCGTCGGCTTTTTCGAAAGCGGGGTCATAACAATGCAGCGCTTGGTCGCAGCCCATCGCCAGTGCGCGCCGCAGCACTTCTTCATCGTCTTCGCCGCCTACGGTGATGGCCGTTACGGTGCCGCCATGCTGCTCTTTTAATTGCACCGCCGCCTCCACGGCAAAGTTATCCCATTCATTAATGTCCCAGGAGAAGTCCGCTTCTTCCAGGGCCAGTCCGCTGCGGTCCACTTCGATTTCTACTTCCGAAGTGTCCGCCACGCGCTTGATGCAGACGTAGATTTCCATGATTAAACTTCTAGTGGTTGTTGCTCAGCTCCGTTAATGGAGCGTTGCACTAATTCGGCCAGATCGATGATTTCCATCGCGCCTTCACGGCCGGTTGTTTTGACAGCGTCTTCAAGGTTTACCAAACAGAAAGGGCACGCGGTCACCACCACTTCTGCGCCGACATCAGCGGCCATATCCACGCGCATTTCGCCCATGCGACGATCGCACTCCGTTTCCTGGAATAGGTTCAACGAGCCGCCGCCACAGCAAAAACTGCGTTTACGGCTACGCTCCATTTCCACGGTTTGAATGCCGGGGATGGCCTCTAATACGCTGCGCGGGTTTTGGTATTCGCCATTATGACGGCCCAAATAACATGGGTCGTGGAAGGTGTAGCGGCGGTGATCCGCAAGTGCTTGCAGCGGCAATTTGCCCGCTTGCAACAACTCCGCCAACACTTGCGAATGATGCACCACCGGCTGCTGGATGGTGTAATCATTGCGCAAGGAATTCAGTGCGTGTGGATCGCTGGTCACGATGCGCTGGAAGCTCCGACTCTCAAGCGCCTCCATATTTTTTTCACGCAGCGCCATAAATAATCCCTCTTCACCAAAGCGTCGCGCTTCGTGGCCCGAATCCACTTCCTCGGCGCCAAGCGTTGCGGTGTTGACCCCCGCCTGGGTGAGAATGTTGGCGAAGGCCACTGCGGTTTGCTGCACGCGCGGATCAAAGGCGGCACAACTATCGGTGAAGTAAAGCGCTTCACAACTTTCACCCGGCGCCAAAATGCGGACTTCTCCGGGTGCAACTTCCGCTACCCACTCGCCGCGTTTGCGCGCCATCTTGCCATAGGGGTTGCCGCGTTTTTCCAAGGCTGCCAGCGGCTTTTGCAACGCCGCAGGAAGGCGGCCGTCATCAACCAAAAAGCGTCGCATGTCCACGATGCGATCAATGTATTCAATCATCACTGGGCACGCTTCTTCGCATGCACCGCAGGTGGTGCACGACCACAGTTCGGCGTCGGTGATGGTTTCTCCAACCAGCGCCGGGCGCTCTTGTGGCGGCACGATGTTACCCAAAATTGGATAAGCCGCATAAGCTGCATCGCGCGTTTTGATACTCAGCATACGCGGTGAAAGTGGCGTGCCCGTGGCATAAGCCGGGCAATGATCGGAGCAGCGGCCGCAGTCCACGCAGCTATAGGCATCCAGCGTTTGCTTCCAGGTGAAATCTTCCAGCTTGCTCACGCCGACGGATTCCAGGGCGTCAAAATTACTTTCGCTGTACGACGGCGGTTTGATCTTGCCGCTAGGATTGAGATTGGAGAGGAAAACATTGGGTAGTGCCGTGATCACGTGGAAATGTTTCCCTAAAGGCAGCAGGCACAAAAAGATTAATAGGGTGGTGTTGTGAATCCAGAATGCAGGGAGATTGATTTCGCCGGGCGGGTTGGGGGATAGGCCGGTCAGCCAAAAACTCCCGTCGATCAAAGCATCGGCAATCATCAACACGGCAATCAAGCCGAGAATGAGCAGTGCTTCCGCGGTGTGGGATTGACTGGCATGACGATCGTGATAGCGCGCCGGTTTGACCACCACGCGTCGCCACGCAGCCACCACGCAACTCAGCAAAACGAGCAGCCCGGTCCAGTCTTTGAGCGTGGCGTAAGGCTCGCCCAGAGAAAGAAAACCTGGCGCGTACGGCTCCACCATCAGGCTGAGCGAGCGCAGCGAGAGCACCAAAAAACCGGCGAACAAAATGATGTGCAGCACTCCGGCCACTAAATAGCGTGGCTGGCGCGCTTGGCCGAAGCCAATCACCAGCAAACGGCGCAGGCGTTCCCCCCAGTGGCCGCCGCGGGGTTCGGCCGCCGCCAGCCGCAAAAGGCCGAAGCGGCGGCGCAAAATGTAGGTTAATGCGGAGGCCGCGAGCAGCAGCAAGAGCGTCTGCACGGCGGCTCCAGACACCCCAAGGATGTCGTACATGGGTGCGGGCTTAGGAATGTTTTGAGTGTAAGCTTGACGCGCCTTTCTGCCTATAACTAAATCTAGACCGATTTATCTAATATTGAAGTTTTGGCCATTTGACCGCCTTAAAAGCTGTTTTTATTGCGCGCCGCAGCTTGCTGTTACTCGGCAAAAGCCATCACTTCACACAGCCGGCTGAAACTGGAGAAAGTCAGGCCGTGGCAACCCTGGGTGACGATTTTGATGGTGCGGACCTCCTGCTCTGGAAAGCGGTAGCTGATGCAATTTTCCTCGCCCCGCGAGCCTTGCTGAGCGCTGCCTATGGGCGTAAAAACCTTGCCATCCGCAGAGACTAGTACCGTGTAAATTTCATAGCTCTGGCCGCTGGCGGTTTCATAAACCACCACGCGGCTGAGGTTGGCGGGGGCGGCCAGCTGGATGAGGATTTCGAGCGGCTGCGGTGCGGTTGGACAGCCACCCCAACCCAATGGTCCCAGGGTTTTCTCGCCAACCTCTACAACTTTGAATGGGAACTCACGAAGAGCCCGGCCGGCGCCCACCAATGGACTCCAAAGGGTGATTTGTTCATCGTGCCGGATGCGCACATCCCTGGGAAATTCAATGAACCCGTCATGTTGACCACCGATTTGGCGTTGAAGGTGGATCCGATTTACGGCGAGATTTCTCGACGCTTTCACGAGAACCCAGAGCAGTTCAACGCAGCTTTCGCGCGCGCTTGGTACAAGTTGACGCACCGCGACATGGGCCCGGTGACGCGCCTGCTCGGCCCGGAAGTTGCGGAAGTGCAGTTGTGGCAAGATCCGCTGCCGGCGGTGGATTATCCGTTGATCAATGCCGCCGAAACCGCTGCTCTGAAAACCAAGATTCTCCAATCTGGTCTTTCGGTTTCGCAGTTGGTCTCCACTGCATGGGCCTCGGCCGCCAGCTTCCGCGATAGTGATAAGCGTGGTGGTGCTAACGGCGCGCGCATCCGCCTGGCCCCGCAACGCGATTGGGCGGTGAACGAGCCCGCCGAACTCGCCAAGATCCTTGGTGTGCTGGAGCAAGTGCAAGCCGATTTCAACGCGGCGCTGCCCACGGGTAAAAAAGTTTCCCTCGCCGACGTCATCGTGCTGGGTGGCAATGCTGCGATTGAAGCTGCGGCCAAACAAGCTGGCTACGCGGTGGTGGTTGGGTTTACGCCTGGACGCACCGACACCACTCAGGAGTGGACGGATGCTGCCAGCTTCGAAGTGCTGGAACCCACGGCGGATGGTTTTCGCAACTACTTCACGGCCGAGTCTTTCTTCCGCCCGGAAAAAGCTTTGGTGGATCGTGCGAATCAACTCACATTAAGCGCTCCGGAAATGACCGCTCTGGTGGGGGGCATGCGGGTGCTAGATACGAACTTTGGCGATACGCAGTACGGCGTTTTCACGGCGCACCCCGGTGTTTTGAGCAACGATTTTTTCGTCAACTTACTGGACATGGGTACCGAATGGCGCAAGTCCAGCGTGAGTGAGGGTCTTTACGAGGGCTTCGACCGTGCGAGCGGCGCGCAGAAGTGGACGGCCACTGCTGTGGACCTTGTGTTTGGCTCGAACTCGCAACTGCGCGCTCTTGCGGAGGTCTACGCAAGTGAGGATGGCCAGAAGAAATTTGCCAAGGACTTCGCTGCGGCATGGACCAAAGTGATGGAGCTCGATCGTTTCGACCTGGGGCCCGCGCGGCGCTAGGGCGAAGTTTTGCGCAAGATGGAAAGGGGGACAACCTGCGTGTTGTTCTCCTTCTCTTTTTCCTACCCGTTTCTGCTTGCTACTGTTGAAATACCCTCGGCTTCCAAGTTTTCCCTGGAATCTTGGCTGGAGGTGTTCGTGCAGAAGCAGTCATCAAGCAAAGCGCCCCCATTTTCTCCCTCTAGCGGAAATTGATTTCTCAAGCCGGTAGATGACGACCCTCATGGGCAAGCACCATGACTGCAAAGCTGTTGGCTTGCTCCGCTTCCTTTGAGATTGCGGCTTTCGGCAAATCTACAAAAGTAGCCTTCTTTGAGTGAAGCAAAAGGTGCCCGCACAGGTAGAAGAATCGAAACCACCAGCGCTCATCTATTTCGCCTGGATTGTGCAACAGCAGCAAAGTTTTCTGCGGGGAAAGCCAGCGTGTGGCTCCATAAGCGCCGCAGGCCCTAGGGGCGGGCGCTGTAACCAACGCCACTCCAGCTGCGGCACACAGCACACGCATCTTTGGTAAGAGAACCTTCGAGTCTTTTTGCAACATTAGTTTGCGCAACTTCGGAATGGTTTTCTGAAATGCCTTTTTGTCATAAGGCTGGCAAGTAATCTTCGCCGCCTGCAATTCCCCAACGCGTAGCCAAGTGCTTGTTGCCGCAATATTTTTTTCCATATTTCTCGTTACAGCAGAATGGAAACTAGCCTGCAGGGTGGAGTTCCAATCTCGCCAAGCATCTGGCGACGCCACCCCATAAAACGCAAGGCATTCCCGCACCTGATCTTTGCCCTTGCGCTGAGCTTGCAAAAACCCCAGCTTGCGCAAATACGTACGCGGCAAGTCTTCCAACCACTCCACCCAACCGCCAAGCGTTTTTTGTTCCTTGCGTTGCGCCAACTCTCCTTGATATTGCGCTTCTCGGGTGAGCCAATAATCAACCGCGCCACCCAGCACTCGCGATAAACGTTGCGCCGCATCTGGGGTGATTGGCACCTTGGCTGACAGCAACAGGCTGACGTGCTTTTCCGAATATCCCATACGCTCGGCGAATTGACGCTTGGTCCAGCAAGCAGCATCAATCCCCGCCTGAATCGATTCGCCAGGAGTGGCAAGCCAAGTGGCTTGAGGGGGAGTGAGTTCCGATTTAGCCATGGTGATAATTCTGGATTCCGATGAGTTGGATGTGTTTGACGAGCTTCCAGTTCAGCGAGCCATTCGATTGGAGCGGAGGCGGATCGTCTTCCGCAGTGGGTGGGGGCGAGCGAAGGGTGGTAACCCCCCTAAGTTCGCAGCAGCCGTCAAATCCGCAAGAAGCCGGTGAAGCGCATTTGCGACCGGCTTTCCGTGTTCCTTCTGCAGCTTCCGAAACCCATTGGATTGCAAAGTGCTTTTAGTTTCTTGCTGCTAAAGGATACCTTCATTCTCGCCGTTAACGATAAAAAACTTTACCAAATTGGTAAGATATTCATTTACTACAGTTCCGCCGAATAACGGCGAACTCTGCATCCGGCTTCTCATCAGCCACCCCCTCCACACCCGCCAGCCCTTCGGTGAGCGCGGGCGGCAACCGATCTCCCGGCCCATTCCGCCGCCGATCTTGCTCCACTAGCCGGCGCAGCACTTCGCGCACCGTTTCTCCTTGCCTGTTGCGGGGCCCCCGAGGTGCCTTTGCTTTCATCAGCATGAGGACGCATTTCTATTCCGGTCGACACAGCCTTTTTCCCATCCGGCTGCGCCCGCTCGAAAAGAGGAAGGCAGCTCCAGCATCCACCGAACAGTGGGCAGCAGCCCCAAGGAAGTTGGGATTCACCCGCAATAAAGCTTGCGGGAAAGGCGCGCCTCCTGCATATTGATTTGTGAACTCGCCTCGACTCTAGCGCTGTCTAGGCAAACTTGGTTCGCTGTGCTGCAAGCCTCCGCATCTATTGGGCAGCTTGGTTTTTTTCTCCCACCAAGTTCATGCTCAATCCCGACTACCCCAAACGCCGGCTCGCCGTGGCTCCCGCTTCGATTTTTTTCGTTTGCTTCATGGCGCTCCATCTTGGTGCCTGCGTTGCGCCACCTTCCAATTACCCAAGTGCGCGCTCGGTCGGAAAAGGCAACCATGTGATGGAGGTCGCCGTAACGGGGATTCAAAATTCCGACGGAGAGCGTATTGCCGTGCCAACTTTTCGCGTCTTGTACGGGCTTGACGAAAACTTGGATGTAGCGGTGGAATCGGTACTCCCGGCGACGCTTGGAATTGGCTTGCGTTATTCGCTTCTTAATCCCAAAGAAGATGGCCTGGCCTGGGCTGTGCATGGCGGTTTCGGAACCAATCCGTTGCTCCTACTGGTCTCAAGCGATTCCAGCTATTTCTCGCTCGGCTCTACCGTGAGTTATCAATATGGTGCTTGGGAACCCTTTGTGGTTGCTCGGTTCGACACCGTACGGTTGCGTTTAGATGATCCCAATGATGGCAATGCATTCTTCGACCTCAGCAAAGATATTGATGAAAGTTACTCCTCTCTTGCCACTGGGCTTACTTGGTGGAGTTCTTCCGATTGGGGCCTCTACGGTCAGGTTTCATTCCTCACCGGATTTGATACAGAGTTCGACGTGCTCGATGATTTCCCACTCTTCACTGTGGGCGCAGTCTTTCGATAGACTAGGCGCCCACGGTGTTGTTGCGGATCAAGCAGAGCTTCCCTAAGTCTCTTTGCCCAAATGCAGCACCTTGTAGCCGCCGATGGACTTGAAGTAGAGCAACAGCGCGAGGTAGATCGCAGCCATCAGCGCCGGGATGATCGCATCTGCCTTCAGCGTGCGGCGGTCTCCTTCGATGCTGGCATCATGCACCGCGCGTTCCGATGCAGATAGGCTGTCCAGCGATGCCGCGCTCAAATTCCCAGCGCCGGCAGCAGCAAGCTCGGTGCGGGCGCTGTTTCGCTTCTCTTGGATTGCGCCGAACTTGGCGCCGTCGATGCCGCGTGCGCCAGCGAAGAATAGGAAAGTACTCTCCTTTTCGGCTTGGTACTCGGCATAGATGGCAGGACTCGTTTCTTGCAAGGCTTCGCCGGCGAAACGATCTTTGGCGTAGCCGAGTCCGGGATTGCCAATCATGCCGGCGCTCATCATGCCGATGCCACCCATGATGCTGATGGCGATGGCGCCAGTGCGCGGATAACGATCGCTGGCTACGGCCAACATCGTCGGCCAGAAAAAAGTTTTGCCGATTGCGTACACACCCAGTGCCAACATGGCGCCGACGAAAGTCTCCATGCCGCTTGCCAGGACTAGTCCAAAAGTTGCTAGTGTGGCGCAAGCGCAGAGGATGCCGATGGGCGAAATGCGCAAACGCTCTTGAATGAAATCGGTGCTAAAACGCAGCGCCATCATGATGGCGGAAGTCCAGATGAACAGGACTTTGCCTTCGGAGGGCGTCAGCAAGTTGCCGGTGATGTTTTGAATCCAGCCGTCGGTGCCGAGCTCCACGGCACCCACTAAGGCGTGCACGACAAAGAGCGTGAACAAGAGCCACGCGCCTATCGAGAAGTTGGTGATCACGGCGATGGTGATGAGGCAGATACCGGCGATGCCATAAGCGTAAGGAGCGGCGAGGCCCATGCCGGAGGAGAAAAATAGGAACAGCAGGTAGCAGACCACAAGCCCACCGAGAATGCCGACATCCTTGAACATCTCACCCAGCGACAAACCTTTTTCCGAGGCTTCGGACATAGGCATACTCTGACGGAAAAACATCAGGCCATAAAGTACCGTCGGAATCAGGTACAGCGACAACTGGCTCTTCCAATGCCAGCCGAGGCCGTCGCCCAAAACCCAACCGATCGCGCCGCCGAGCACCAAGCCGGCTGGCCAACTTGCATGCAGGATGTTGAGGTAGTGCGTGCGTTTGGTCGGGAACAGTGTGGCGATCAACGGATTGGCCACGGCTTCCAAAGTGCCGTTGGCGAAGGCGAACAGGAACATGCCCCAATACAGCAATTGGAAGGCGGTGTCGTGGCTTTGGCCTGGATCGGCGGCTAGTGTGACGACTGCCGAAAGCAAGTGCATCGCGAAGGCAAGAAAGACCAATTTGCCGTAGCCAATTTTGTCGCAGACAATGCCGCCACCGATGATGCCGAAACAGAAACCGGTGAAACCAGAACCGCCGATATCGCCTAGCTCTTTGGCGGTGAAGCCAAACTCTGCGCCCCAGTGCGCCATGATGCCGCCGCGCACGCCGAAGCCAATGCCGGCAGCGAGAATCGCGAGGAAGCCCGCCCACATCAGGCGCGGGGCATTAGGAGTTAAGCCGTCTTGTCGGATGTTCATGGTAGGGGGCGTGCGAGAGGACGCGAACTAGTAATCAATCGGGGTTTTGTGGGTGCACCAGGGTTCCTCGCGGAACACGTCGATGATGGAGGGCTCCAGGAATTCGCGGCTGGCGAGCATGGCGAGAAAAGTACAGGGCTCGTCGAAAATGTTGTAGCTGCCGTGCACGATGTTGCGCGGGACATGCGCCACTTCACCCGCGCGAAGCACATGGGATTCTTCGCCGACCCACTGCTGCAAGCGGCCTTCGATACAGTACACCGCTTCTTCAAAATGCGGGTGGCGGTGAAATTGATGCGCAGCGCCGGGAGGCATGATCACGCGTACCAGCATCAGTTCCTTGCTGGCGGTGAGAGTGGGGCGCACCAACCACTCATGTGGTCCCCACGGAAATTCCTCGACGATGACATCGGGCGTGCACACGAAACGGAGGCAAGCGGCGCTACACATGCTTAGCTTCCTCGCGGCAAGCGCAGGGCCTTGAAGGTTTCGACCTGGGAGCGGATCGCGACTTCCGTGGGGAAACGTTCGACCGAGCTCGCGCCATAAAAACCATCGATGCCGGCGACGCGTTGCAGAATGTAATCAGCATCCGGCGGGAAGGCGAGTGGACCGCCATGGCAGAGGCAAATGACATCTTCGCGCACCGATTTGCAGGCCGCGACGATGGCGCGGATTTCTTCCACGCAAACATCGAGTGGGCTGACGGTCTCGGCACCGATCGTGCCGCCGCTTGTACAACCCATATGCGCGACCACGATATCGGCACCGGCTTCGGTCATGCGCCGCGCTTCTTCGGGATTAAAAGCATAAGGAGTGGTGAGCATGTCCATTTCGTGCGCGAGCGCGACGATGTCGACTTCCAATTGGTAGCCCATGCCGGTTTCCTCCAAGGTGTGGCGGATGCGGCCTTCGAACAAACCAACAGTGGGGAAGTTTTGGATGCCCGCGAAGCCAAGCGCTTGTAGCTCTTTCAAAAACAAGTGCGGGATCATGAACGGATCGGTACCGCAGACGCCAGCCAACACCGGCGTGTGCTTCACCACCGGCAAGACTTCGTATGCCATCTCTTTCACAATCTGGTTGGCGTTGCCGTAGGGCATGAGGCCTGCCGTCGAGCCGCGGCCAGCCATGCGATACCGGCCGGAGTTGTAAATGATGATGAGGTCGATGCCGCCCGCCTCTTCACTCTTGGCGGAAATGCCGGTTCCGGCGCCGCCGCCGATGATGGGAATGCCTTGGGCAATTTGGGCGCGGAAGCGTTGCAGGATGCCGGCGCGGGAGTTGTCGTGGGTAGTCATCAAGAGTGGGTTGCGAGCAGTCGGAGTAGCGCGTGGGCGAGGAGTTCGGCGAAACGAGGATCGTTGAGGTGGAGGTTGTGAGACACGACGGGGGTACTGCCGGCATTTTGCTTCAGGCTCTCAAACAATGCAGAGCGTGCCGCGAGATCTGCAAAAGGCTGCCCGGCGCGGTCCAAATCGGAAACCCCCAAAGCTGGAAGGTGAATCTCGCAAGGGCCGGCCGCTGCGGCGAGTTTAGCGCCGATGTCCAGGCCGATGGCAGTGTTTTCTGCGGGGGTCGTCCGCATCAGGGTTACCGAGGCATTGTGTACGTGCAGTTTCCGCTCGAGGAAACGGGCTGGCACACTATCGCGGGCGTGGAAGTTCACCATGTCGGTGGCGCCGACGGAAACGACCTGCGGGATGCCGCAAGCCGCAGCCGCGGTCAGGCGCATTGGGCCAGCACTAAGGACCCCACCGCAAAGCTCGTCGGCAATCTCGGTAGTGGTGATATCGAGGACTCCGGCGAACCAACCCTCGCGAATCAAAGATTCCATCGCTTCGCCGCCGTTGCCGGTGGCATGGAAAACCAGCACCTCGTAGCCCGCTTGTTCGAGTACTTGTTTGGCGCGCTCCGCGCACGGAGTGGTGACGCCGAACATGGTGATCGCAAGCAGAGGGCGCTGCGTTTCTTCAGGGGTCGCTACCGGCGCTGGATGTTGCACCATTCCGGCCATAGCCGCAGCGGCGTGATGCAGGAGTGTGCGGCTGATGCGATTCAAGCCGAGGATATCGACCACCGAATTCATCATGGTGATGTCCTTATCAGCCACCCACGCGCGCACGTTGCCAGAAGCCAAAGTGGAGACCATCAGTTTCGGCACCCCTAACGGTAGCGCGCGCATGGCAGTGGTGGCGATGGTCGTGCCAGCGGAACCGCCTAAACCGAGGACTCCCTGCAGCGCACCGCCATCGAAGGCTTGCATCACGAGGCGGCGCACGCCCGCGCAAGCTTGCGCAATGGCCACGCCACGATCACCTTGTTGTTGCATGGCTTCCACACTCGTGCCCGCCAAGCCGAATACTTGGGCGCGGCTGACGTCGGCAGCGCAAGTGGCGGCACCAAGGCAGCCGGCATCCACCACAACAGTGGCCACACCCAACGACGACAACTGGTGGCGCACGTAGTTCGCTTCCGCACCCTTGGTGTCTAAAGTGGCAATGAGGTAAACAGCCATCGTGAAATATGATAGGCGGAACGGCCAATGGATGCAGGACACGCTGTTTTTGCCCGTGAGGCCAGCAATTGAGGGTTATTTTGTGGCAGTCATGGCGATAAAAAGCCGATATATACAGGTCTCCTCCCGCTCTCATTCCGGCGGGGGCCGAGCGGATCGCAATGGAACCCTGCTACGTATACCTTGGCTGCAAGAAACGCGATTGCATAGCCTTTCAAGACAACAGTGGTAAGCCCTGTTGGCAGCTTGAGGGTACGCTGTGCAACCCCGAGGTATTCAGATTCAGCAGGAGCGGAACCCGGGCAAGAAGGAGAAAGCTTGTGCGCTTTCCGGCTGCATTTATTACCAAGAAGCGAAGCAGCGCGCGCGGTTTTCGTAAGACCTTAGGCGGACCCGCTGATGGACGCAGTTGCAATTGCGCATTAGGTTTCCACGCCGACTAAGGATTTACTCAGGCGCAACATCTCTTCGCTTTGGAACTCCACCACATAACCGCGGGTTTCAAACAGATGGATGAGCTTGGTATTGGTTTGCGAGGTATCTGTTGCCGCGCGGGTCAAACCTTGCGCGCGGATCCACGCTTCACCAGCATCCAGCAAGCGCGCGGCGAGCCCAATCCGCCGCAGCACGGGAACCACAAAAGTTGTGGAAAAAAGCCCGAAAGTTTGGCCGTCATCATCTTGCTCTACGCGCACGATGGTATGGCCGAACACATCCTCCGCATGGTTGGCCTTTTCATCGCGATGGCGATCCATCGCCAAGAGCACCACCGCCCGACTCTGCGAAGCATCTAAATGCCAGCACACACGTTCGTGCAGCCAATCCAGCGTATACATCTCGCGACCACGCTGTTCCCCCAGGACTTCCATGAGCGTTTCGCGCATCCCGCTCGCGACCAGCTTGACGTAAACCGAGCAGCCTGCATCCAGCGGGCAGATTTCAATATCTGGCATGTCACTATTCTAGGCTAGCAAGTAGAGGTTTTCTCGGAGCTTTGATGTAAAGCACAGGAATGTTTCGGTCCGTGGTTGTTAGGATGGCCGGCATGCAACCCGCGCCACTTGACTTCGAAATTCAAATTCGTGAAGCCACCTGCGCGGACCTCCCACTGCTGCTTAACTTTATTCGCGCCATGGCGGCGTTCGAAAAACTACCGGTTTCGGTCACTGAGGAAACACTCCAGGAATCACTCTTTGGCGACCGCCCCGCCGCTTTTTCATTGCTGGCCTTCTCCGCTGGCCAACCCGTGGCTTACGCGGTGTACTTCTTTTCCTTTTCTACCATGCTTGGCAAGCGCTGCATGTGGCTTGATGATGTCTTTGTGGATGCAAACTTTCGCGGCAAAGGGGTTGGCAAAGCAATGATGGCCTATTTAGCGGATATTGCGCTGGCCAACCATTGTGGCCGATTTGAATGGATGGTGCTGGATTGGAACCTGCCAGCGGTTGGTTTATACAAACAGCTTGGTGCGAGTATTTATGAAGATTGGCACCTTTGTCGGCTTGATGCGGAAGGGCTGCTCCGAGTTGCCCAACAGGGGAGTCCTTTGTTGCGTCGTGCTAATATGATCCCCAAGAAAGATGGCTAAGAACAAAGACCTCACTCAATGCCCTTATTGCTTCGCTGAAATTGATGCGCAAGCAAGAAAATGCTGCTATTGCGGCGAGTGGGTAGATGAAAGGGGCGGCAGTGCAAAATCCTCAAGAGGAAGCCGCCAGGCCAAGCCCGCTCATGAAGTCCTCACCGAACATTTTGACGAAGCCGTCCGCACCGAGTCTGTGGTGTTTGCGGTCATCGCGCTGGCACTTTTTTTCGTCTGGCCTCTCGCTGGGTTTGTTCTCAGTGTCATCGGCGCATTTACCGGCCCCCGCCGAGGTTGTTTCGGCGCCATGTTGGTGCTGTTTGTGTTGTTACCGTTGTTCCTCACCATGATGGGGGTCGCGGTGGGAAGCCTCCTGACCGGAGGAATACTTTTTGCCCCCCACATTTTTCATTAACGGAGCTATGGGTTCCAAATTCATAGGTAGCGAAGACCATTCCTAACGTGGCAGCACATCATCAGTTTTTTAGCGATCAATCGCAGCTCTACGCCTCGGCGCGGCCGACGTACCCCGAAGAACTTTTTGATTTTCTACGCGTGCAGTGTGAGGACCTGGATGCCTGTTGGGATTGCGCGACAGGCTCTGGGCAAGCAGCGCTCGCTTTGGCGGAAATTTTTGAGCATGTCGAAGCCACCGATGTTTGTGCAGGGCCGCTCGAACATGCGCCCCAACATCCACGCGTGTCTTACTCGGTGCAGCCAGCGGAACGCACCAACTTCGCATCGCGTAGTTTCGATTTGGTGACCATTGCGCAGGCATTGCATTGGTTTGATCTGGAACGTTTCTGGCTGGAGGTAGATCGTGTTTTAAAGCCAGGTGGCGTGCTTGCCGTGTGGGGATACGCGTGGCCGCATATTGCAGAATCCATGGATGCCGTTCTTCAAGAAAAACTTCGCGATGTAATCGAACCGTTTTGGGCGCCGCAAAATAAGGCGTTGTGGGATGGCTATCGCGATGTGGAGTTTCCCTTTACGCGGATTGCAACGCCGCAATTTCAACTTGTCCCACAGTGGAATCTGCCGCAACTGCTGGCTTACTTGGGCACTTGGTCAGCCACCCGTCAGTGTTTGGAAGCGCAGGGAGAAGATTTTTTTGAACATTTTGCCGCGGCACTAGAACTGGAGTGGGGCGATCCGACGCGCGTGCGTGCCGTCACCATGGATTTCTGTATGCATGTCGCTCGCAAGGAATCCTAAACGCGTATGCTATGGCTTGCGTGGGATACCGCGCAGGCTTAATCGATGCTACGCACTTTTCTCCGCCGCCTTTTTGTAGGTACTCCCAAAATGATTGCTGTTGGAATTCCCTGTCCCGCTTTTCGCACGCTTGATACGGAAGGCAAGATCGTCACTCAGGCGGACTTGCTGGGCAAGCGCGCCGTGCTGTGGTTTTTCCCCAAAGCTGCCACCCCTGGCTGAACCAAGCAGGGCAACGGATTCCGTGATCGAATCCAAGATTTTGAAGCTGCTGGAGTATTGGTGTTTGGTGTTTCGGTGGATTCTGTTGCCGACAACAAAGCCTTTCGGGAAAAGTTCCAGTACCCATTTCCGTTACTTTCGGATCTAGACCGCAGTTGTAGTTTGGCATTTGGTGCGGTCGCCGCAACCACCGATCAATACGCCCAGCGTTACACCTTTGTGATTGGCGCCAACGCCATCATTGAGCAAGCCATCGCTACCAAGGATCCGGGCGGACAAGCAGCAGCTTTGCTTGCCACGCTGTAAGAGCGTTTTTTCAAATGTGATGCACTGGGCCTTCGCCTGCAGCCGCGGCATGCAGCGTGCGGCGCGTATACACCGGCACCATCAGATGGCGGTATTCGTGATCGCCAGGGATGTTTGGCATGGGGCGGCACTGCTTGGCGGCAAGCATGGCGACCTTCTCCACCGCATCATTAAAGCTGGCCTGGCCGGGATGGGTGCCAATCAATAGCTCTGCAGCTTTTTTCAAAGGCCACGGGCGAGCTTGTAAAGCAACCGCACACAACGCGGCATCCGAAATCGAGCCATCCGCGGCAAAATCTAAACGTACCGCGATACCAAACAGCGGGAAGTCAATCGAACCGCGGTCGCGTAGTTTGCCATAAGCGCCGCGCGATCCTGCGGCGGGTTTGGGCACATGAAGCGCCACGAGTAAATCGGTGTGGGGAATTTTTTTGTTCCAGATGCCGTCGGCCTGCCATAAATCGGCAAGCGGCATGCGTACTCGGCCCGAAGTGGTTGCAAATTCCAGCTCTGCATTCAAAGTCATTAATGCAGGAGCGGTGTCGTTGGAAGCCGCAGCAACACATTTGGAACCGCCTTCAATGACATGGCACTTGCTGCCATCCTTTTTCAAACAATAGCCTAAGGCGTTGCGCCAAAAATACGTTTGGTTGTACCACTGGCAACGCGTATCCAACATGACGTTGCCGCCGAGCGTGCCCATGTTGCGCAATTGCGGGCTACTCACCAATTTTGCAGCTTGACACAGCGCTGGGAAAGCACGCCGCAAATCTGGATGTTGCTCTACTTGCGCGAGCGTGACCATGGCACCGATACGCGCGTTGCCACTTTCATCAAAACCGACGCCGAACATTTCCTCAATCCCACCTAAGGCAACGATGCGCTCAGGCGTGAACAAGCCATGCTTCATGTTGGGATTCAAATCGGTGCCACCGGCAAGGAAGCGCGCTTCCCCGTGAATTTCCATCATCATCGCTACAGCCTCTTCGACCGTGGCGGGATTTTTTACTTCAAACTTTGGTAGTCGCAGCATTAGGCTTGCTCCTCCTTGGCGCGTAAGGCTGCGAGCACCTTCGCTGGCGTGAACGGTAAATGCCGCAGGCGAATGCCAACCGCATCAAACACGGCATTTGCAATCGCAGGAATGGTGGAATGCAGCGGGCCCTCGCCAGCTTCTTTGGCTCCGAATGGGCCTTCTGGATCAATGCTCTCAATAATCCGCGCTGCCAATTCTGGCGTATCCACCGCAGTTGGGATGCGGTAATCGAGCAACGATGGGCCAGCGTGTAATCCAAAGCGATTGAGATCATGGGACTCAAGCACGACTTCGGCGGCGCCCATGTAAGTGGAGCCCTCAATCTGCCCGCGCACAATCATGGGGTTCAGCGCGCGCCCACAATCATGCGCCGCCCAAACTTTATGCACGGTGATCCGCCCGGTTTCGGTATCGACTTCGACTTCGGCAACGTGCGCAGTAAAGGAATAGGCCGGCGCCGAGCCGATGGTGCCGCCGCGATAATCACCGCCCAAAGTTGGCGTGTTATAGGCGCCGGTGCTGCCGAGTGTATCGAACATTTCCTCAGCGAGATGGAAGGCTTCGACATGAGTCATGGAACGCGCTGCAGCACTCAAATCCACCACGGTGCCATCCATGAAGCGCACATCTTTCTGCGCAACATCCCAAGCGACGGCGACGGCCTCGACTAGCTTGTGGCGCAACTTGCGCGCGGCATCAATGGCGGCATTACCAACCATAAAAGTGACGCGGCTGGAGTAGGCGCCAAGATCCACTGGGCAAAGATCGGTATCAGCCGCGATGACTTTGATGTGGCTAGGCTGAATACCCAATTCCTCGGCAACCAAATAGGCCACCATCGAATTGGAGCCTTGGCCAATATCGTTGCCGCCAGTGAACACCGTGACCAAACCACTGCGATCAATTTTCAGCTGCACTCCCGCCTGCGGCATCTTATTCGGATAAACCGGATAGTTGGTGCCGGAAATGTACATCGAGCCGGCCACGCCAATCCCGCGCCCGTGTGGCAGTTTGCCATGCCGCGCTTTCCAATCGCTAGCCGCCTCTACTTCTTGCAGGCATTCCAGGAACCCATTCGAAGTAATCCGTTGACCATTGACCGTTTCCGTGTGCGCACCCAAAAAATTGCGCCGACGAATTTCAATCGGATCGATATTTAAGCGCTGGGCAATTTCATCCAATTGCACCTCAAAAGCGAAACGGGGCTGCACCGAGCCATGACCACGCTTCGGTCCATTCGGTGGGCGATTGGTGAAAACACGGGTGCTATCAAAACGATAGTTCGGAAAATCATAGGGGCCAGTAAGCAACTGCCCCGAATAGTAGGTGGTGACCAAACCGAAACTCGAATAGGCGCCGCCATCAATTAACAATTTAGCATCCACACCGGTAATCGTGCCATCAGCCTTAGCTGTGGTGCGGTAATGCATTTTCATCGGATGACGCCCGCGATGCGCGTAAAACACTTCTTCACGCGTCCACAGCATTTTTACCGGGCGGCCAGTTTTTATGGCCAGTTGCGCAACCACAAACTCCAGCGAAAAGGGATCGGACTTGCCACCAAATCCACCGCCAAGGCACGGTTGAATTACCCGGATGCGTGCGGGATCCAGTTGCAAAACACGCGCCAGTGCACGATGCACATAGTGGGTGATTTGCGTAGATGACCACAGTGTGAGGCGCCCGTCAGAATTGGCCACGGCCACGGCACAATGGGGCTCCATGGCCGCATGGGTGGTGCTGTGGAAACTGTAATCTTCTTCGACGACGATATCTGCGCTACTTACTTGCGCTTCTACATCGCCGAATTCCAGCTCTACATGTTTGGAGATATTGTCGCGGCGTTTGCGGTCTTCATGAATCGGCGGTTCTGGGGTGATGAGCGCCTTTTCTGCATCCAGGATGGATTCGAGGATTTCATATTCGACTTCAATGAGGCGAATAGCTGCATTCGCCGTGTCTTCATCAAGCGCGGCCACGGCAGCAACTTCATCACCGATGAACCGTACTTTATCAACCGCTAGCGCTGTTTCATCTGGGGTCCACGGAATGACGCCATAACGCACGGGCAACTCGGCGCCCACTAAAACTCCAATCACGCCGGGCAAGGCCTCGGCTTTTGAGGTATCGATGGATAAAATCCGCGCGTGCGCATGTGGGCTGCGCAACATTTTCGCATGCAGCATCCCGGGCAACTGGATGTCGTCGGTGTAAATCGCTTCTCCGGTTGCTTTGGCCATGCCATCCACCTTGCGATTCTCTTTGCCAATGACGCGGAAGCCTTGATCCCAAGGTGCTTCGCTGCCGTGTTGATCGCGCGCAGCCATCAGGCCAAATCTCCTTTGGCAGCTAACACGACGGCTTCATATATTTGCGTGTAGCCAGTGCAGCGGCAAAGATTGCCCGCGAGTGATTCTTGAATTTCCTTAAGACTGGGGTTTGGATTCTTTGCGAGCAGGGCTTTCGCGGACAAAATCATGCCGGGCTGACAAAAGCCACACTGCAAGGCGCCTGTTTTATCAAAGGCGTTTTGTACGGGATCGACGCCTTCGCCACCGGCAGCACGATGGGCAGGAACCAATCCTTCAATCGTGGTGATTTGTTTGCCTTCTACGGTGGCCGCCAAACTCAGGCAAGCAAGGGTGGGAACACCATCAATCAACACGGTACACGCCCCGCAATCGCCTTTATCACAACCCTGCTTGGAGCCGGTGAGGCCAAGTTTGTAACGCAGAACCTCGAGCAAAGTCCAATGCTCAGGTGCAGCGACTTCGGCGCAATCGCCATTCACGTGGAGTCGGAGGACACGCATGCATGAGGATTGTACCGCTTCGCCGTCTAGCCTTCGATGATAATCACTTCGTAGCTGTTTTGAATCATGTCAGCCACATTAAGACTCACCGATGAGCCGTTTACGGTCAACTGCCAGGCTGAGTAAGGCAGCACGCCCGAGCCGAATTCGGGGATAGCAACAAGTTGCGCTTGCTGGCCCAGGGCGAAGTTGATGGTGTCTGTCTCTTGCACCAAGCGAGTAATGGTGACGGGAGTGAATTCGAGGTTTGGAATAGTGAGCACATACGGCAAGCGCTGCATGGCATCGCGACTGTCGGGATGATCATCCATATCCGCCGCTTGCAGCGAACTGACCACCACCACCACGCGGTTTTGAGTATTGGAACGACCCGCCATCACGGTGAAGTCTTTGATCGGATTTAAGGCACCGCCTTCCATCTGCGGTTCGTAAAACGAACCCTCTACATGCAGTCGTTCCGGTGCTTCTTCGAACAAACTTGTGCCGTAGACTTCCCAGGCAAGACCAGCATGATCCCGCAGCACTTCCACAAGATTCGATTGTTGATTCACGTATTCTCCCCACAGCGCGTCTTTCGCAGAGAAAAAATTCGCGCCGGCAAAAGAGATGGAAAAATCATCGCCGTCGGTGCGCTTAAAATCACCGTGATAGAGGCCATTCATATAGTAGAACGCGTTCATTAAGAACGGCATCGAAGCGTAAGTGTAAGCATACTGTTCAATGGTGCGGTTCCATTCCGTTACCCAAAGTTCCGGGTAAACCACGGCTTCGTTCTCACCTTGTTTCAAAGCGTGGTGGGACTCGCCAATCTCTTTGTAGAATGTATCCAGGCCTTCGAAGTGGCGTAAAAATTGGTGTGGACTGTTCATGTACCAGTGTTGGACAACCCCGTCGAGGCGAATCTTATGTGGGTTTTGTGGATCCCAGTTGGCTTCGAGCACGTCAAGAAATTCAGTTGTGAATCCTTCCGGATCGCCAGGTGCTATTGGCGTCATCATGGTCATGTTGTCAGCAATACCGTCAGCGTCGCTATCAAAGTTCTCATCCAGCGCCTTTAACATGGCGACGTGCAGTTCCCCGAATTCTGTACCGGTTCCGGTCCAAAAATTGAGGAACGGCTCATTCCACAATTCCACCAACCGAATCGGCGTGGTTGGGATGGCTCGTCCGCCCCAACCCTTGTTGTAGTGCTTGAGAATTTGCGCAGCAACTTTGGCGACGCCATCAATGTTATTGGGTACCTCGTTGAAACCAGGATACCAATCAAGACTGCCAGGAATATCTCCTTTATCATGACCTACGCGCCAAATAGTATCCATTCCTGGCAGCGCTTCTTGAATGTCCATGCGCACATCCATTTGCCAAAAATCATAGTTTGCAAGGTTTTCGATTTCGGCATTTGAGACATTATAATCGCGGCTCATATCGTCCAAAATGCCTTGATCGAGCAACCAGAGGTAGTTTAAGTCGCCGACTCCCTCACTGGTAATCCGTGTGTTCGGTATGTGGGTAGCAGCGAATTGAGCAGAGAGATCTTGAGTGCGGTTCTTTAGATAAGGTGGATCAAGGCCAATTTGTTTAGTCCATTTAGTCTTGTGGCCAGGGCCGTGGTTGGTGCCGTGAATCGGCGCGAAATTTGTGTCTGTACCCACTGCATCCACTGTGATGCGATAGGGTAAGGAGTGCAGAGGGCGGTATACGTGGACTGAAGATGCTGACGGAACGTTGGAGTTGCGTGCAATGATGAGGTCGCGCGATCCGTCGCCATCGACGTCGCCCGAAGTCGCAACACTGCGACCAAAGTGGACGCTTGGCTCAATGCCCTGCACGGTATCGATGACGCTGCCATCCGCACCGGAGTACAGGGCAACATAGCCAGGGCCAGCGCTCACACCAGGTGCGCCAATTACAAAATCTGCAATTTGATCGCCATCCACATCGCCAAGTGCGGCCAGCGTTGCACCTAAGCCCTCATCAGCAACGGTGCCGTTGAGGGTGAGAATGACATTGCCATCGACATCAAACACTTTGGCATAACCGGCATCGATTTGCGCGAGGTCCGTAGCTGGCGCGCCAACAATGAATTCATCGACACCATCGTTGCCACGGATATCACCGACAGAAGCAACAGCGATGCCAAACTTGCCGGGTTCGGTGTTGCTAAAGGTGTCTTGAATCGTCAGGATTTCCTCGAGATCAAACGGCACGGTATTGGGGTCGTCGCGATACAAAAATACTTCGCCACCAGCAAGCGGGCCAGTCAACGAAGTCTCCATGCGTGGTGCTCCTACAAGTAGATAATTCGCCCCAACTCCAGTTGTCACCCCAGCAAGGCTGGCACCAAACCAGTTTTCATTTAGGCCCGCCAATTCTGCAACCAGAGTTACCCGCATATCAGGAGTAGAAAGTTCGCCGGGTGCTATAGGATTTACAAAACGCGTGATGGAAACGATGGTTGTGGTTGGCTCTTCTCCGCCGCCACTCACCATCGACGAAAGTGTGGTCAACGGAATGAATTGATAAACATGAATCATTCCTTTTTCGGTTGGTCCATTGGACTCCCAGTTTGGATCACCAACCACCAATTCATTAATATTGTCGCCGTCGAGGTCCACGGCCGTCATGGCGCTGCCGTAATCATTGCTGGCGTTTTCACTATGGGTCACCAAGACCTTCAGTAAAGTGCAAGTGGGACCAAGATAAACCATCACGTAATGGCCATTTCCAGAACTCACAGCGAAGTCATCGTAGCCATCTGAGTTGATGTCGCCGAGCGCGCATAAGCCAGTACCGAAGCCGTCGGGGGAGCTGCCACCGTAACCCCGGGAACCCGTTTCGGACCAGAGTTCCACATAATATGGCCAGCTGTCGCCGCGGGTTCCTGAGTACAAGGTGGTTTTGCCCATGCCGCCTCGTGCTTCAGGAACCCCAATAAGGAAATCCTCCACGCCGTCGCCATTCACATCGCCCGCGCCAGCAATCGGATTAGAAAACAAAAAGCCATTGGAGCCGGCTAGCCCAATGACATCGAGGTGTTCGTGGACACCGGAGTAGCTGTGTCCAGATTGCGCGTACAGGGTAGGGGCTGTCCATGCTGTTAGGGTGAGGACGGCAACAAAGGCCAATGGGGAGCGATTCATGGTTTTCGATCCTTCTGCAAGGCAAAAGGTTTGGGCCACGGAGTCGTGAACCTAAACCAACATCGGAATCGCCCAGGAAATCTTGAGGACTTCCAAAGAAATCTGTCAGCTGCGCCGCTTCATTGGCCACAACATGGTGCGTTGCGGGCGCGCGAGCCATTTGCGCATGGAGTCTTCGGCACTTTTAAGGCGGCGGAAACTGGCGCCCAAAAGCATCTGTGATACGGCTTGCTGACTAATGCTCAAATCAGCAGCAACTAGGGCTTGGCGGCCATGTTTGCGGTAGGAGCGCACGGCCAACAAGCGTGTTTCGGTCCAATCCAGCACCAAAGTGCGGTGTAGCGCGGTGGTGGAATCGGCCACCAACAATTCTTCCGCGGATTTACTCGGCAAATCGAAGCAAAAAACAGCCTGGCGGTCCATCGCCATCAGGGTGACAGCCGCTTTCGAGCGCACCGCTTCGTCGCGCCCGGCAGCGCCCTCAGGTGGAGCCACAATCAAGGCGTAGCGCAGCGGGATAGGCCAGGCAGCCTCTTGCAGCGCGACGGCGACATCAAAGGCGCACTCGGAATCGCTTAGAATAAGCGTGCCAAAGGAGTTAGCGTTATCAACAACGGCCGCTGCAGTGATCTGCTTGGCAAAACGCAACGCCACGGCACCTAGATTTTCCCCAAGAGCCTCAGCAAGAGTTTTTCGCTGACGCAGAGCGGTGCCGAAGGCGAGACCGAAGCGCTGGGATGGTGCCATGTAGCGACAATGCTAGACCGTTGTTGCCTCATATTCTAGGGGGCAAAGGGATTGATATCCTGTGAGCATGTGTTCCTTACTTCGCGTCCTCACCCTTGCCGTTCTTCTGCTGCCTCTAGGCGCATGCGGAGGCGGTGAAACTACCCCTCTAGAAGGTGCTGCTGGCGCCGCTGAAACCGTCAACGAAGCCGCCACCACTGCAGCAGCAGAAGTTGCCGAGGTACTCTGCTGCAACGGCAAATGCGATGCTCCAGCAGGTTACTGCTGCAGCGACGGCACCTGCCACGACAGCCACGCCGCTTTGCCGCTCGCTAGTGCGCTATAAGCCCTAGCTGCGCCAGCAGGTCTTCAAGATCGTGCTCGCGTAAAGCAAAAGGCAGGCAGGCAGTATCGATTTTGCCACCCTGACCAAGCGCTTTGACTGCATGTTTAATGCGGCCAAGCGCTTGGTGCATTTTTGCCCCGCCGCGCAACATACGGCGGAAATATTCGCGCAGCCATTTTTCGATCTCAGCGTTGCTCCAATCCGGCGTGGTTATGCCCATTTGAAAATCCTTCCAGCGGCGAAACAAAATTGGATCCTGCAGAGCGCCGCGCCCAATCATGACGCCGTCACAACCGGTGTGCTGAAACATCTTGGCGATGTTGTCGACGGAATCCGCATTACCGTTGCCAAAAACAGGAATGCTCACGGTTTCTTTGACGAAACGAATCCATTCCCAATTGGGTGGATCGGTGTAGCGGTCGGTGCGTAAACGCGCGTGCACGGTGAGCATCACGGCGCCGGCATTTTCTACACGTTTACAGATTTCTTCGAGCTGCGTGCTGTCGATGCCACCGGCGCGGATTTTGGCGGTGACCGGTACCGGGCATGCCTTGACGCAGGCGCTCAGAATTTCTTCGAGCAACTGCGGTTGATCTAACAATGCCGAACCGGCGTGGTGCTGGTACACCCGCGGCGCCGGGCAGCCGAAGTTTAAATCGACGAAGTCTGCTCCCGCAGAAGCAGCTCGAATCGCCGTTTCTGCCATGATATCGGCCTTATTACCCATCAGCTGAATTCCGTTCAGCACACCAAACTCGCAGTGGCCAAGCTGCTCACGTAGATACGTTTCCGGCAAGGGCACGCCGCTGACCCGCAAAAACTCTGTGCACACCGCACCAATCGCAGCAGCGCCATTGGTCTCCACCGAAAGAGCGCGAAAGCTTGGATCGGTGACGCCTTCCATGGGCGCCAAGTAGAGGGGTGGTTGTGGGAACATCAAGTAGTTGTGGAAGCCGGAGCTTTGGCTTCCAGGATCTCGATGTCGTAACCATCGGGATCATGCACGAAAATATAGCGCGTGGTATTTTTTGGATTGCTGCGGCGAAACCACCAACCGCGTGCTTCTACTTCAACCACGACGGCATCGAGATCATCCACGTGCAATGCGATGTGGCCGAACTGCGTGCCGAGTGCGTAATCACGGCCATCATGATTGTGGGTTAATTCAAGATGGTAGTGGCCGGAGGCGTCGGTGAGGAACACCAAGGTGGCATCGCCAAGGTCATGACGCCGCACTTCTCGTAAGCCGAGAAAGTTGGTGTAAAAATCAAGCGCGCGATTTAAATCGCGAACTCGGAGCATGGTGTGGGCCAATCGCATCGCGCGACTATTCTAGGCGTATGGAACTCCCCGACCTTGCTGGAAAAGTTGCCGTCATTACCGGCGCAAGCCGTGGCCTTGGTGCTGGCTTGGCCAAAAACTTCCTTGCTCGTGGTATGCGCGTGGCCTTGTGCGCGCGTAACCCGTTGCCCTTTCAAGATGGGCCGGATGTGCTGAGTTGCCGCGTGGACGTCAGCAACGCGGCGGCGATGCAGGATTTTGGCAAGCTGGCCGTCGCCAAGTTCGGCCGCCTAGATTTGTGGATCAATAACGCCGCCACGCTCGATCCTGTGGTGAAAGTCCGCGATTTGGATGGCGCGGCGCTCTACAAAAGTCTCGACGTGAACCTGCTAGGGGTGCTTTTTGGCAGTCAATTTTTCGTCAAGCATGTCGAAAGTCGGCCAGGGGAGGGCGTTTTGTTGAATATAAGTTCGGGTGCGGCCTATGCCGGCTACGCTGGTTGGGCGGCTTATTGCGTGGGCAAGGCCGCGGTGGATCGGCTCAGTGAAACATTGCAGCTGGAGGAGGCCAAGCATGGGTTGCGGTGTTATGCGGTGGCGCCGGGGATTGTCGATACGGATATGCAAAAACAAATTCGCGCCACCAGCGTAGAGGTGTTCCCCACTGTGGCCGCCTTCCACGAATACAAGGCTAAAAACTTGTTTAACACGATTCCTCACGTGGCAAAGCACTTTTTGCAGATGGCTTTTGTGAAGGAGGGTCGTTCTGATACTGTGAGTGCTCGCATTCCCGCAGAAAAAAGCTGACTACAGTTTTTTTGCGGAACCAAACTCAACCCAAACTCTCTTACTCAGATGAAGAAATTGACTCTGCTGCTGGCCATTGCGGCCCTTGCTTTCACCGCCCTAAGTCATGATTCTGCCGGCCCCTACCTAGATTCTCAGGGGAATGTGTGGAACGCTCTTCCGCAGGTTTCGGATTACGCTTCCGCCGCCGAGTTCGATGCCATCCTTGGCCATGAAATCTTCACCACACGCAACGGCGAGCAGTTCCAATTCGACCGCGCGCTGACTCCAGCCGAACTGGCGAGTGCGCTGGCCGTGCAACAGGTCACCCGTTTGCTGCAGCCACGCTCGGGCTCCGGTGGCTCGATCCAGGCTTTGGTTACCGTGAACTTGCCAGTGGATGAGGAATATCGCGCGGCATTTGGCAACATGCAAACCATGAAGCAACACATCATCAGCGAGGTCAATCTCTGCGACGCGGCTTTGAATTCGAACTGGGGCATCAACTTTGTGCCCTCTTCTGGTCAAGCCTGGGATTCCAACGACAACGCCGATATCAGCGCCTTGCTCAATGAGGCTTTCGCAGAGCATGGTTATCAGGGGAAAGACATGATGATTGCCTTGTCGAATGATCCTACTCCCGGCGGCGCGATCGGTGTCGGCTACATTGGTTTGCCCCGCCAGTTGACCAAAAAGTATCAAAGTCTGGAGGCAGAAATCATGCAACACGAGGCCGGCCACAACTACACTTTGCAGCATTGCTGTGATAACACGTGTATCATGCTGTCCACTTTGCGTGCGAGTAGTTTCGGAAGTTTCCATAACTACAACGAAAGCTGCAGTGGTCAAAACCACTTCAATGTCATGAACAACCAAAAGAACCGTTACTAATGGTGAAGAAAATGTTCACGACGGAGGGCCCAGCACGGCTCTCCGTCTTTTTTCTTGCTGCGGCAGTGCTCGCCGCAGGCACGTTTGCATGTAGTGGAGAAGAAAAGCCACCTGCAGAGGTGCGCGCAGTGGTTGCTTCGCCTCCCAGTCTCGAAGGCGAAGAAAGCCACCCTGAATTTAGCGAAGGCTCCGACATCAGCGGCGATTTCTTATGGAACACTCCCGATTTACCAGCGGGCATTCAATTGAAGATTGATCATATCGTTGTTGATCAAGATATCCTCGAAGGTTATTTGTTGCCGAAGTGGTCGAGTTACGCGAGCAGCCAACCTCTCGAGACTCCTGTGGAGGATTTAACCCGCGCCTATTTTGCAGATCCGGAAGTGGTGTTCTATGAATTAGTGCGCGCTGTCGTGTTATTGCGCGAGGCCGAAGCACGTTTTCCAGAAATTGATGCCCAAGATTTTGCTGCGTATCAAATGCGCCTGGAGGGTGCAGCGGGTGCCGCCAAGGATAGTTTGTTGGCTCGTTATGGTGCGGCTGGTTGGACCACTTATGTGGAGCGCAAATTCCGCCTGCAATTGATTTTGGATGAGTATCAGAAGTATGCAACGCCGGTCACAGAGGAGGAACTCTACGCGTTTTACGACAGCGAGATTCTTGCCAACCTCCCGGAACCGGAAAAACGCGAACACATTGATATTTCGTTTCGCTCCATGGAGCCCTCGTTGCGCGCCAACCTGATGCGAGGCCGCGCCGTGGATGCTCAGGAAGAATGGCTCGATGGAGCGATTCTTGGCGTGGCTGTGGCGGCTCAATTGCCCGCGGGCTTGTCGCATAAGTGGACCATTACCAAGCTCCCCTAAGTTAAAGTGTAGGGATGAAGTTCCTCGTCCCTCTGCTCCTGGTTTGCGGCGCATTGCTCCTGCCGCGCTTCGTTTCGCTCACCGCTGATGAAGGCGAGTGGCTGCCGGAGCAATTGCATCAGTTAGATTTTGCGGCACTGGAAGCGCGCGGCTTGGAGTTGAGCGCCACAGATATTTGGAATGGTGAATCCGGTCTGCTATCGGCAGCGGTACAAATCAATGGCTGCTCGTCGTCGTTTGTGTCCAGCAGTGGTTTGATTGTCACCAATCATCACTGCGGTTTTGCGGCCATTAATGCTGCCAGCACGGTTGCCAACAATATTTTGCGCGACGGTTTTGTATCCACAGAGAACGCGCAAGAAATTCCTGCAGCCGGTTATCGCGTCAGTTTTGTGCGTAAGTACGAAGACGTCACTTCGATCATGCATGCGGCTGCAGAGGCTGCAGGGCCCGATCCGGCGGCGCGTTGGGCGGCGGTGCAAGAGGAGCGCCGACGTTTGGAGCAAGAGGCGCAGAGCCCCGAATCCAGTGCGATTGTGGTGCCCTATTTTGAAGGTCGCGAATGGCGACGTATCTGGCGCACGGTGCTGAATGATGTGCGTTTGGTTTATGCGCCGCCCCGCGCAGTCGGGGAATACGGTGGCGAAACCGATAACTGGATGTGGCCGCGTCACACGGGCGATTTCAGCTTCTTCCGCGCTTATGTTGCTCCAGATGGTTCGCCAGCGAGCTACTCCCCAGACAATGTTCCATATCAACCAGAGCACTTTTTGGCGGTCTCGCCCGATGGCGTAAACGAGGGTGATTTTGTGATGATTCTCGGCTACCCCGGCACTACCAATCGTTATCTGTCTTCGATTGCCGTGGCAGCGCGCGAATCTTATTACTTCCCTGCACGCTACAAAGTATTTGATGCTGTCATCAAGGCTTATGAAGAAATTGGTACCCGTAGTGCTGAGTTAGAGCTTGCGGTGCAATCGCCGATTAAGAGTTATGCCAACGGTTTCAAAAATGCCGACGGGATGGTTTGGGGCTTAGCGCGCAATAAAGTGGTCGAACGCAAGACCGCCGAAGAGCGTGAATTCCGCGCTTGGGTTGCAGCGGATGCCGCACGCACCAGCCGTTTTGGTGGCGTTTTAGACCAGCTGCTTGCACTTGATTTAGAAGAGTATGAACGTCAGCAACACGACTTTGTTTTGAGCCAGATTCAGTTTCGCTCGAGCGCCATGCGTACCTTGATCCGCAGCGCCATGAGTGGGGCCACACCAGAAAACCAATCGCTGGAGGCGGCCCTTGGTGATTATGCTTTGGTCGACGAGCGTGTTTTAGAGGTTCTGTTTGACATGGCTGATCAACTCTCGCAAAGCGAGCGTATCGTTGGCTACGACCAGTGGCGCGAAAACGGTGGCCACTTCAACACGCTGGCCGATCTTGCAACCGCTTTGGTTCCCGAGTTGCAGGCCCAACGGCAGTTTCAAGCATCCATGGCGGGGCGCCGCTTAGAGGTTGGCGCGAAGTGGATTGAAGCGCAAGAAATGTGGCGTGGAAAAACTTTCTATCCAGATGCCAACTCTACCTTGCGCGTCTCCACAGCAACTGTAAAAGGCTATGCGCCGCGTGACGGCGTGTGGAACGTAGCGCATACCACCGTGGATGGATTGATTGCAAAAAATCAAGGTGCAGGGGATTTTGAAGTGCCGCAAGAAATTCTTCAAGCGGTGTTGGCCAATCCCAAACTTGCAGAAACCACGGTTTGTTTTCTCGCTGACGGAGATACTACTGGCGGAAATTCCGGCTCGCCAGTAGTCGATGGCAAAGGACGCTTGGTTGGATTGAACTTCGACCGCGTATTTGAAAACGTCAGCGGCGACTTCGGCTGGAATGCCGAGCGCTCCCGCAACATTTCCGTCGATATGCAATACGTGCTGTGGCTGATGCGTGACATCTGGCCGGCGCCGCGGTTGTTGAAGGAAATGGGTGTGGAATAGATTTCCTCGTCACGAAGATTGCGGAATGGTGGCTTGGAAAGTTCTCTCCTTCGCTAGAATACGAGGTATGGAACATCCTGAGATTTTCGAATGAAACTGCCGGCTATAGCCTATGAAACGAATCTTTAGCAAGGATCTGGAGCCCAAACTCCTGTCTGTGTTGCGCGAGGGATACTCGCTTCAGGATTTTTGGCGCGACGCCTTGGCCGGGATGGTGGTTGGGGTTGTGGCTTTGCCGCTGGCCATTGCATTTGCAATCGCTTCTGGGCTACGTCCTGAGCAGGGCTTGTATACGGCCATTGTTGGCGGATTTGCCATCTCATTTTTTGGCGGTAGTCGTGTACAAATTGGTGGGCCCACGGCTGCATTCGTCGTATTAGTGGCCAGCGTAGTGGCGGAGTTTGGTTATGGGGGCTTAGCTGTAGCCACATTTATGGCAGGCTGTTTTTTAGTGATCATGGCCTTTGCACGGCTAGGCGATGTCATTCGATTTATTCCTTACCCAGTCACCGTTGGTTTCACCACAGGAATAGCGCTAACGATTGCCATGAGCCAAGTTGGCGAGGCCCTTGGCCTGCAAATCGAATCCTTGCCTACAGATTTTGTCGGGCGGAGCCTGGTGTATGCCGAGAATTTTAGCGCCACCAATCTCACCGCAGCATTCATCTTCTTGCTCACGGTAGCCATAATTCAAATTTGGCCGCGCGTTCCTAGCCGCATACCTGGACCACTCGTTGCCCTGGTGGTCACGACCGCGATTGTGCAATTGGCAGGTCTTGATATCGCAACCATTCACAGTCGTTTTGGTGACGTTCCGCAATCCCTGCCAACTCTGCAGCTCTCTCGCTTCGATTGGAAATTACTGCCCGATTTGGTTTCGCCGGCGTTAACGATTGCGTTACTTGCCGCCATTGAATCTTTGTTGAGCGCGGTGGTTGCGGACGGCCTGATAGGTGGTCGTCACCGTTCCAACGCCGAGTTATTCGGGCAGGGTCTCGCCAATATTCTCTCACCTCTTTTTGGTGGGATGCCGGCGACAGGGGCTATTGCGCGTACCGCAACGAATGTGCGCAATGGCGGTCGCACTCCTATAGCCGGTATTGTGCATGCGGCTACTTTGCTATTGATTGTCTTGGTCGCGGGCTCCTGGGCTTCGTTGATCCCGATGGCTGCACTGGCAGGAATTCTCATCGTGGTGGCTTACAACATGAGTGAATGGCATGTTTTTCAGCGCTTGTTGCGGGGCCCGGCCAGCGATGCTCTCGTGCTGGTCACGACCTTTTTATTGACGATTATTTTTGACCTTTCGGTGGCCATCCAAGTAGGGGTGGTTTTGGCCGCATTGCTGTTTATGCGACGCATGGCCGAAGTCACTCAGGTTAAAGCACTGCGCGATATTACTGATTACGAGGATTCGGAACTCCGCGATGCTTATCCCACGCCGGTGCCGGCGGGGGTGGGAGTGTTCCAGATCAACGGCTCTTTCTGCTTCGGTGCAGCAACCAAGTTCACCGAAACTCTACTGACCACGCAAAGCTCTCCGCCTGTAGTGATTCTAAGAATGCGCCATGTTTTGGCGATTGACGCCACCGGCTTGCATGCCCTGGAAGAGGTTGCAGCGCGGTTTCAAGGTCGTGGAACAGTTTTGCTTTTGTCCGGCGTGAGTACTCACGTGCAGGACGCAATGGATAAAAACGGCGCTCTCAAGTTGGTTGGCAAGGAGCATATTTTCGCGAACTTTCCGTTGGCGGTGGAGCATGCGCAACTCTTACTGGCAGCCAAGACCCAGCCGGATTGATGGAACGACTCAGAAGATCCTAGACCAATCCAGCTACGCCAAGGCCGCGCACAAATTTCGATGCGGTGGCAGGTTGCCAATCCGTGCGCTCCACCAAGCGTTGTACGAGTAAACGCAAATCATCCTCACTGCCAGATTTCAGCTCTAACTCGACTTCAAAGCCGAGGTCGATGGCATCTTGGCCCTCCCAGCGGACTTGATCCATGCTGGCTTCGATATTCAAACCATCTTCAGTGACTAAATCAAACTGCATGCGGTCTTGGCGTATGTGAAATAATTGCCACAGCGTTTTATCCTGCACGAGGTGGGTGAGCTCGCCGCCGAGCACGCCGTCGTCGAAATCCAATTCCACGCCGCCATCCCATTCCACTTCTTGCTCAATCTCTTCTCGCTTGGCAATACCATCGACTGACGGAGTAGACAGCGCTTTCAACGTGAGCAATTGCGTGCCAGAGAAATCGCGCAAGCGCAGAGCCCAGCCGCCGCGAAAAATATCTAAATCCGGGGTATCTAAATAATGGTCCAAGCAGACAAAGCGCCGGGTTTCCGAAATATGAAAGCCCAGAGCCTTGATGTGTTCGGGCAGCTTGAGTAACTCCTGCGCAGAGGGCGCAATCAGTTTCGCTTCGATTTCTGGGCTGCAATCAGTCATGGCAAGCACAAGGTTATCAGCGCGTCGGAGGTTGGTGCATGAATCAGGCTGTCCATTCCAGCGCGGCAAAAACATAAGTGACTTGCCGCCTCCCGAGCCCCCTGCTGGCGCTTGGTGCCAAGATTATTAATTTGGCTGAGTTTCGCCTAAGTAGCCGAGTTCTTTGAGCATGTCATTGCCCAACTCCGTAGTTGCCCCAATGATTTGCTTCGCTTCCGGAATCAAACCAACCATTTCTTCAAAGCGTTTCTGATAATCTAGGAACACAGCCGGAAATTCATCTTTCACATCGATGGCCCCTGCTTGTCCAAGCTCATCTACATCGTTGAGGTTATAAAGAAAACGGTTGCCGTTGAGCACTTCCACGTATTTCCAACCTCCGCCGCGGAGAGCACGTTTACGGAGATCAGAGCTCTCTTTAGAATCACTGCCACGGCGCTTGGAGTTTTCTCGTAGATGACTTTGTGCCTCTGCTCCAGCCAAGTAAAATTGGAAAGCTTCCATATAAAATCCATCTTTGAAAATCCCACGGCGAGGATTCTCAACTTCTCCTCGGGCGATAGGTGTGAGGTCTACGCCTTGAGCTTCTTTAGATGGCGCAATCCCAGCAGCGTGAGCGAGGGTGGGGAGGACGTCGATTTGATTTGCTGGGAAGATGGAACGCCGCGCACTCTGCTGCGGTAAATAGAGGAGCCCTGGAATGTGCTGCGTTGCTTCTTGCATGCTTGGCTTATGCTCATCCATGAAACCACCTTCGCCGAAGCAGTGGCCATGGTCAGCGATAAGGAAAATCACAGTGTTCTGGAGGCCAGGGTCTTTGGTTTCGAGTTGGAGTAGCAGTTCACCAAGCATGCGATCCAATTCCATGATTTCGGCCCGATAGAGCATCATGACGTCTCCGCATTCTTCTTCCGCAACTGGCTTGGGCCAGGCTTGCTCGCGCATGGAGAGAGCCTGCTCGCGATAGCTTGGTGCGGGGAAATAGGGAGAATGGGCGTCGAAGAAATGAGTCCACATAAAAAACGGACCCTGCTCTTTTTTTAGAAAATCATCCGTGCGCGTGAGTAGTTTCTCCCCATCTAAATTTGGTTCATTCAGGATCCCGCGCAATTTCATCAACGGGCGCAACCAGAGAAAGTTGCGCGTGCCAATAGCCCTGAGTGTATTGATACGGTCCAGCGGGAAACGGTCGTCGAATACATCGAAGCCACGCTTGAAACCAATCTCACCACGCACCGGAAAAGCTGAAACAAATCCCCCAGTGGCAAAACCCTGTTCGGAGAAGAGTTCTGCCATGGTGGTGATGTTGTTGGTCATGAAGTAGGGGCCGTTGGAGCGAATAGCGTGCGTTGGCGGCACAACCCCTGTGATGATGCTTGCATGAGTGGGCGAAGTAATCGGCGCGACGGCACTCATGTCATCAAAAACCGTAGACCGGGCGGCGAAGGCATCTAGGTTCGGAGTTTCGATGCCACGCCCACCATAGATGGGGAGGACGTCGGCACGCACAGCATCCCAGGTAATTAAAACCACATTAGGCCCATTCGCGCGCGTGGCAAGCGGAGCTCGAGCTTCCACGTCACGAGGAATAAGTAAGAACAGAGCTAAGCCACCACAGCCCAATATTGATAAGGCCCATCCAGCATATTGGGTGCCAAGAGCGGGGCGCCCATGGATTGAAAAGCCACGGACAACGAGTAGCACCGCACCAACCACCCCTGCCACCAACACAATCCAGGCCATGGGGCTATTTAGCGTGGGCACAGACATGCGAATCGCTTGCCAAGCAAACCAAGCAGCACCCGCAATCGGTAAACAACGCAGCACACTTGGGGTTTTTGTGCGTGCCAGAATGAGGTCGAAAACCAGGCCTCCTAAGCTGTAGACGCCAAGTGGCGCAAGCAAAAAAAGTGCTTGCAGAACCCAATGATCTAGATTCAAAAATGGCGCAGGTCCAGCGCTGCCTAATTCCGCAACAGCAAGTGCCCAAGCACAATGGAGGCCCAAGTGTTGAGGCCAAGCTTTGCGAGTAGTGATGGAGAGAGACATCTTTGGTTACGCCATGATTTACCTGCAAGATACCCACCCCTTTCAACGCTCCAGACTAGGTACCAAGGAATCAACTGGATGGATTATAATCAATCCTTTGTAGAGCAAAGGTCATCTTGGCCGAACATCAGACGGCGCTATTTTCGCCTGAGCAGGGAAAGTGGAAAACCTCCAATTTGAGTTCGTTCGATGCGGGCATAGAATCACAGAGTGTCCTGGTCTAATGGTCGCCCAGCGCAGTCCCGCAGACACTCAGTTGAATCTGCCCCTAGGCGTTGTGGGTGGATTGGCGTTTTTGTTGTTGGACCGCGAATTGGTTTCATGGATATAGTCTGGAATCAAATGACGAAAGGAAACAACGGTGACAAGTGTGGCGCGCTCTCAATGCGATGCCAGTCACGAGGAGGATTTGCGGTCACGCTGCCCCGAACGCCAACATGGTGCCTTTGTGTTGGAATCAAACGGCCACAACATTGAAGCCGTTTGCCACTCTTGATCTCATGCAAACCTGGATCGCACTCCTGCGCGGCATCAATGTCGGCGGCCACAACATTCTGCCCATGGCAAAGCTCAAAAGTGATCTCGAAACGCTGCAACTGCACAACGTGCGCACTTATATCCAAAGCGGCAACTGCGTTTTTAGTTCTACGCTCAAAACGGCTTCCACACTGAGCGAAAAAATCCAAAACTGCATCGAGAAACACCACGGGTTTCGTCCGCAACTGCTCCTACTCCGCCGCAAAGACTTGCGCGCTGCAATCGCAGCGAACCCATTCCCCGAGGCTGCGTCAGACCCAAAGACGCTGCATTTCTTTTTTCTCGCCGAACCGGCCTCAAGTCCCAACATGGAGGCGCTTGAGGAAATGAAATCCTCTACGGAACGATTCCAACTAACGAGTGGCGTGTTCTACCTGCATGCCCCAGATGGGATTGGCCGCTCCAAACTCGCAGCGAGCGCGGCAAGACAACTCGGCGTGGTGACGACAGGGCGGAACTACCGAACGGTCGAGAAATTATGGTCGATGGTAGCGCAAGGATGAAGGCGAGGAGTTCGCCCCCTTGGGCTAACTCTCGCTACACATGGAAGCCTTGAAGAAATCGCGGTTCATCTTGGCGATGAACTTGACCGGAATTTCTTTGGGGCACACCGCTTCGCACTCATAGTGGTTTGAGCAGGCGCCAAAACCTTCGGCGTCCATTTGTGCAACCATATCTCGTGCACGCTGATACCGCTCTGGCTGACCTTGCGGCAAATGCGCCAAGTGACCGATTTTCGCCGCCACAAACAACATAGCCGAACCGTTCGGGCAGCTTGCAACGCAGGCTCCACAACCAATACAGGCGGCGGCATCCATGGCAGTATCGCTAGCTGCTTTTGGAATCGGCAGGCAGTTGGAATCTTGAGCGGAACCGGCATTGATCGACACATAACCGCCTGCTTGCACGATGCGGTCAAAGGACGAACGATCCACGACCAAGTCGCGCACTACCGGGAAAGCAACCGAACGCCAGGGTTCGATGTGAATGGAATCACCATCTTGAAAGCTGCGCATGTGCAACTGGCAAGTGGTGATGGCACCATCCGGGCCATGAGCAACGCCGTTGATCATCAACGAGCAAGTGCCACAAATACCTTCGCGGCAATCGTGGTCAAAAGCGATAGGCTCTTTGCCTTCGTTGATGAGGTTTTCGTTGACTAGGTCGAGCATTTCCAGGAACGACATATCTTCTGATACGCCATCCACGGTGTACTCTTTCATACCGCCAGTGTCGGTACTGTTCTTCTGGCGCCAAACGTGGAGGTTGATTTTCATTTCTTTTCCTCTACTTGTAGCTACGGGTGGTAAGTTTGACGTTTTCGAAGATCAAGTCTTCTTTCGTGAGTTCCGGCGCAGCGCCTTCGCCCATGTATTCCCAAACCGAAGCGTTAACGAAGTTGACGTCGTCGCGTTGCGCCTCGCCTTCGGCGTTTTGGTGTTCTTCGCGGAAGTGACCACCGCATGATTCCTCACGCGTGAGTGCATCGTGGCACATGGTTTCGGCGAAGTCGAGGAAGTCTGCCACGCGGCTGGCTTTCTCTAACTCGGGGTTGAACTCGGCCACATCACCTGGAATGCGCACATTGCTCCAAAACTCCTCGCGGACTTTGGGGATCTCTTCGAGTGCTTTTTTCAAGCCTTCTGCCGTTCGTCCCATGCCGCAGTGGTCCCACAGGATTAAACCGAGGCGCTTGTGGAAATGATCCACCGATTTGGTGCCCTTAATCGCCATCAATTTTTCAATCCGTGCGCGCACTTCGTTTTCGACTTTATCGAACTCGGCGTGTGCGGTAGTAACTTTCTCCGTGGCGTTCATTTTGCCGTGCGTGGCAAGATAATCGCTGACGGTGTAAGGTGCCACGAAGTAACCATCTGCCAAACCTTGCATCAGCGCCGAAGCACCAAGACGGTTTGCGCCGTGGTCTGAAAAGTTTGCTTCTCCTAAACAGAACAAACCAGGCACCGTTGTTTGCAGATTGTAATCCACCCACAAACCACCCATGGTGTAGTGCACCGCAGGGAAGATGCGCATCGGAACCTTGTAGGGATTCTCGGCGGTAATCTTTTCGTACATCTGGAACAGGTTGCCGTAACGCGCGCGGATGACATCTTCACCCAGACGACTGATGGCGTCGGCGAAATCGAGGTATACCGCCCGTTTGGTTGCACCCACACCGTGACCGGCATCGCAACGTTCTTTGGCGGCACGGCTTGCTACATCGCGGGGCACTAGGTTGCCGAAGCTTGGGTAGCGGCGTTCAAGGTAGTAGTCGCGTTCGTCTTCCGGGATATCATTCGCGGCGCGCTCATCGCCCTTCTCTTTCGGCACCCACACGCGGCCATCGTTACGCAGCGATTCCGACATCAAAGTAAGTTTTGATTGGTGCTCGCTTGCAACCGGAATACAAGTTGGGTGAATCTGGGTGTAGCAAGGGTTCGCGAAACCAGCTCCACGCTTATAAGCCTGCAGCGCCGCAGTGACATTGCAACCCATCGCGTTGGTGGATAGGTAAAACACGTTGCCATAACCGCCGGTGCACAACAACACCGCATCTGCCGCGTGGCGCGTGATTTCACCGGTGACAAGGTTGCGCACCACGATGCCGCGCGCGTGGCCATCGACGACCACTAAATCGAGCATCTCGGAACGCACATGCATTTTCACCGAGCCCTTTGCAATCTGCCGGCTCAACGATTGATAGGCACCAATCAATAACTGCTGACCGGTTTGACCGCGGGCGTAGAAAGTACGGCTCACCTGTGCGCCGCCGAAGGAACGATTATCAAGTAAACCGCCGTAATCGCGTGCAAAAGGAACACCCTGTGCAACACATTGATCAATGATGTCGTTGGCCACTTCCGCTAAACGATAAACATTGGCCTCACGAGCACGGTAATCGCCCCCTTTGATGGTGTCGTAAAACAAACGGCGCACCGAATCGCCATCGTTCGGGTAATTTTTCGCGGCGTTAATACCGCCTTGCGCGGCAATCGAGTGCGCGCGTCGCGAGGAATCCTGGTAGCAGAAACAATCGACGTTGTAGCCGAGTTCCCCGAGGGAGGAAGCCGCCGAAGCACCGGCCAGACCGGAGCCCACTACGATGATTTTGAATTTACGTTTGTTGGCTGGGTTGACCAGCTTCAAGTTGAAGCGATGGTTGGTCCACTTTTCGGCGAGCGGCCCTGCTGGGACTTTGGAATCTAAGGTGAATGCCATGTCTTTACCCCCTTACTTGATGAGGCCGGTGAGGGCGGCTAGCGGCATCGAAAGATTGCCGATTAGAATGATGATGGCCAATACCGGGCCGATTTTATCGATGCAGCTGGCGTTGGAATCGTTGCGAAAGCCTAGAGTTTGCATCAGCGAACTGACGCCATGACTCAAGTGCAAACACAGCACCAGCGTGGCCAAGCAATACACCAGCGCGGTGAGTGGGTGCTGGAAGCCCTGAACCACCATCGCGTAAACATCTTTCCCGCCATCCGGGAGCAGCTGCCCGTAACTGCCTGCCATATCAATGGTGCCCGTCGTGAAGTGCAGAATGTGATAAACGATAAACAGCGCAACCACGATGCCACTCACCAGCATGGTGCGCGCGGCAAATCCAGTGGCCAGGTCTTTGCGCTTTTGGTAAGCCACCGGGCGGGCGGCGACGCTCATGCGCACCACCACCGCTGCAGACCAAATATGCGCGACCAAAGTCGTCAGGAGTACCAAACGGATGATCCAGAGGATTGGCCCGAGTGATTGCAGGGTGTGGGCGTAGTGGTTCAGCTGGTCCGGTCCGAGAAAGACCTGGAGGTTGCCGACCATGTGACCGATGACGAAAAGAACCAGCACAATGCCGGTGATCGCCATCAGCGCCTTTGCCCCAATGGAGGACTTCATGGTGGTGCCGAGGCTCATTGCGGGGGAAATGATAACAATGCGGAGCACATTCTCGTCTTTTTGTTTTGCGCGAAATCCGATTGAATTTGGCTCCCCAAAATTTTGCCATGAAGAGTTCAGGTGAATGGCTCGGAACGTCGATGAAGAGGCACGGGAAGGGATGCTCAGGCACACGAGTTCCACTCAGCTTTTTCAGCTCACGTTGCCAATACACCTCTTTTCGATGACCGCGACTAGTGATCTAGCCGCGGTCATATTTTTGATGCCCTCCGGTTTGGTTGCCGGACGCTACGCCGCGAGCCAACTACAGCAGCAAAGCCAGCATCGCGGTGGCGTCGTCGCCGAGCAGCAACGACCACAGCAAGCCGGCGGCCAAAAACCCGTTGTACAACCCTTGGTTCCTCGCCAGTAGTTTGGTGGCGCGCGCTTGCTCCGGCCGCTGCCCAAATACGCGCAGCCCAAACGGCTTGTCCCAGAGGAACATCTCGAGCACCAGGAAATACAGGTGCAGCAGGGCAACGAGCGCGATGAGAACAGCGGCCATCGTGGGTACGCTATCGGGATGCGCTGGCCCTCTTTGGAAGCACTCCTCCTTCTCATGCTGTTTGCCGCTTGTTCTAGCCCCGAGCAGCGCGCCGAAAATGCCCGTTTGCAGGCTCTCACGATGGCCTGCCAAGCTGAGCTAGAGGCGATTTACGCCGCCGGATCCTTCCCTGGGGCTACTGCAACTTTGCGGCTCGCCGATGGCGGTTTGATTCGTTTGGCTGTCGGTGAAACCGAGCAAGGTGGCAGGCCACTCACGGTGGAGGATCGGATGTTGGTGGGAAGTGTAGGCAAAGTTTGGGTTGCCTCATTGGTGCATAAGTTGGTTGAGTTAGGCGCCTTTGATTACGACGACCGCGCTGCGGACTGGTTTCAAAAGGATGCTTGGTATGGGCGCATTCCGAATGCTAGGGAGGTCACTATTCGTCAGCTCCTGCAGCATCAGAGTGGTTTCGAGCGTTATGAGTTGAAGCCGGAGTTCTGGCAGGAATTGATGGAAGACCCCGAACGCGTTTGGACTCCGCGTGAGCTACTGGAGTTTGTGTTTGACGATAAGCCACTGTTTGCACCGGGAGAAGGTTGGGCTTATGCCGATACCAACTACATTTTGCTCGGCATGATTCTGGAGCGGGCCAGCGGCGAACGGTTTTATGATCTTGCTCAAAAATGGTTGAACAATCCTTTCCATTTAAACAACACCATTCCGTCCGATCGGCAGCGCTTGCCTGGCGTGGTGCAGGGAACGGTCGTTGTTGGGCGCCAACTTGGCGTCGGCCCAAAAACTCTTGCCGACGGCGTGTTCACCTACAACGTGCAGTTTGAGTGGTGTGGTGGTGGATTTGCCAGTACCGCAACGGATCTCGCTCGCCTTGCAGAAATTTTCATTCACAGCGATTTCCTTAGGCCAGAAACTCATCAAGCCATGCTTGCCGGAGTGCCTGCTCCGGAACTCGGGCCCGATCGTCAATATGGTTTAGGGGTTATCCTTACTCAAACACCGCTCGGGCCGCTGTATGGCCACGATGGATTTATGCCCGGCTACCTTACTGCGATGGGCTACTTTCCGGAACTTGATATTGCGGGGGCCATTCAAATCAACACCGACGACGCGCGTTCCGTCGGCATGTCTTTGCACGCAGTTTTGGTACGGCTTACTGAAAAAGTATGCGCCGCAACTGCCCCGACTGCTACGGGCAAAGAGTTAACAACAAGCCGTCGGTAAAATTGTACCCAGCAAGGCCGCCGTTTCTGTCTCGGTAAGTGCACTGCACATAGATGACTTGGCCGGCGAGGAATCCTAGGGGGGCAAAATCTAAAGCAAGCTTGGCCTGACCAAGGTTGTTGCTGACTACGGTTTGGCCAATCGCACCTAAGGGAGAGGCCACGCACAAAAAGCCATCGCCAACTGGTTGGCGGTCGCTGGCAAAGCCGAAGAAGAAGGTGGCCTGTTCGCCCGGGGGAAGCTGACTGGCGTTGAGTGTTAAATTGTTTCGCCCCAGGCTGGTGGACCCGGTCACTGTGAGCAAACCCGGATGACCGCTGCTATTTGGCGTATTGCGGCAATAGGGTACGCCCGGTTCTTCACAGGCGGGGCGTATGGTCAAGATCAAGCGCGGCGGCTCGCCACCTTCATGGCTGGTAATCAGCTTATTGCGCAGCGGACCCAAGGCGCCAGTAAGCGCGAAGGAAACGTGGCCACCAAGGGAAGCAAGAACCTCGGCAGTGACATCCACCGAAACGGCGGTGCCGGGACTGAATTCGGGAAGTGGCCCCCGCAGCAAGCCTTGTAGTGTTGGAGCATTCGCAAAGGTGAGGGTGGATTCACTCCAACTACGGTTATCGACACGGTGCACCTTGAGACCTGGCTCGCTCAATACTTCTGGATCCGTTTTGAAGCACAGCTCGGCGCGCTCCACTTGCCCACGTAGGTTACTCAAGTCGAATTGGAGGTACGCCAAGCGCCGCCCTGGCATCACCAGCAAATAGTATTCTGCGCCATAGTTGGTAGATGGATGTTGCACATCCACCCATGCATCATCGGTAGCATTGAGAAATTGCAGGCGCTCGCTTACGGGCATGCCGTACCAAGCGGTGGAAGCGGGAGCGCTATGAAAGAAAACCTCCATCAAATGGGCAATCTTGGCCTCGCCGGCGGCCGAAGGATGGACCATGTCGGCTTCCAAGTCGGAGGGCAACCAAACTAGCCCGTCGGCGCGTGGTATGGGGCCGTTGGTCCACAAGTAGGGCCCCCAAAGCGCCAATGGAGCCACCACCGGGCCTAAGAGCGGATCGTAGTTGAGATTGGGCGAGCCGGCGATTTGGTCTTCAATGAGCCACTTGGTGGCAAAGCCGGTTTCATAGCTCAAGGGCTCGCTACGATTGGCTGCTGCGGCATAACCGCCATAAGAGCGGCTGGAGAAAAAAGCGATGGCCAGATTGGGGTAACGGCTTTTTAAGATATGCAGAACTTTGACGGCGTTCGCTTTTGCATTGAGCGCGTGGTTTGGAAATGCCAAGGTTGTGGGATTGGCATCGGCCATTTTCAGCCACACAACTTGCACCTGCTCTTTGCTCAGGCCAGCCGCATCGATACGGGCATCCAGGGCAGGCCAATAGGGGGCATTCGGATCCGCGATGACATCGAGCGATTGCCCACCCTGCGCTCCAGACACCAAGACCACGCGCGAATTGCGGTGGTCATCTTGATCCGCGCGGCGTTTGAAGGCAGCCCATTCTTGATTTGCGTTCGACATGCTAATCGAAGCAAAGCCGATAAAGCCTTTTGTTGACGGCACCCCAAAACGATCGCGTGGCACCACCATGCTCGCGGCATTGTGTCCCGCAGCGCGGTGCGCGGGTGGTGGAATGTTGACGCCGCCGGGATAAAGCCCGCCTTGGTATTGACCGAGATAGTTGCCGGTTCCGAGATCGGTGATGGCAGTCTGCCCCTGAGCTGGGAGAAAACCAGCAGCAGTGAGTGCTACAGCAAGGCAGAGGGGGCGGAACATGGAAGTAGAGGGTGCACGAAACAGCGCCAACGGAAGGAGGCTCCGGCATGGCGCAGCAAGTAAAACCTTTCTAGGATAATCTACGGTGGCCAATTGGGGGAACATCAGTTGCAATTTCTCAAGAAAATGCGTGTGTTGGCATCTTAGATGGGTTTGGGCCCAAAATCGGCTACGATGAGCATGTGATGCTCGCCGCAATTATTCTGAATCTCGCCTTTTGTGCGCCCGCTCCTCCACAAGCAGGTGACGATTTTCTTGCCCATGCTCGTGCCTTGCGCGACCAAGAATCCTGGCACGAGTTGGTAGATTTTGCCTCGGCGGGAATAGGCAAGAGCGAAGACGACCAACTGCCGCTGGCTTTTCTGGCCATCGGCCAAGCCAGCCTGAAAGAGTTTCCGCAGGCGGTGGAATCTTTACAGAAACTTGCCGAGCTGGGGGTCAATCTTGACGCCTCGTTGGCGGGCTTGGGCTCCCCGATGGTGGAGGTTGTCAACGCAATCTATGGCCACTGCTGGGCGAATTTTGATCCAGGGTTTAATCGTGAATGTTGGGCCCCACTTTTTGTCGCGTTTCCACAGAGTTCTTATGCAGGTGTGGCGGCCAGTCGCTTGCTGATGGCTGCATTAAAACTGGCTGATACCGAGGAGGCAAAACGTTGCGAGGATTTTTTCGAGGCGCATCTGCAAACGGCGCGGCTCGCGAAAGACGTCAGCGAAGAGTTGGGATTTACGAAGAACTACGTTGATGCTTACCTGCGCGCTGGGGTGAGCGATGCGCGCGTGATGGATCTGGCCACCTTTGTATGGACAACGTCGTGGAGTGCAGCGCAAGCCAAGTTTTCCTTCGAAGGCCCCATCACCGGCGGCGATTTGAGTACCGAACAATTGCTGGCGCGGCGCGAGTGTGAGTTAGATACCGACCACGCCTTCAACACGATTGCGCAAGCTACCGCCCTAGTTGGTTTACCACTTGAGGCCGGCCATCCGTTATTTGATATGGAATCTGCGCCGTTGGTAACTTTCACCGATATCACGGCGTCTGTTGGTTTGAGTGGGATCAAAGAATCGCGTATTGCTGCCGCAGATTTTGATCAGGATGGCGATCCGGATTTGAGTTTTAGCGGTCGCCTGTTTGAAAACAGAAAGGGCAAGTTTGTGGAAGTCGGTAAGGAGCGCGGCATTACCCATAGGGGTTCCGGCGCGGTATTCGGCGATTACAACGGTGATGGCAATCTCGATCTCTTAATCGCAGCGAGTCCTAGACCGTTTCTGTACCGTAATCTTGGCAAGAAAGGTAAATATATGTTTGAAGATGTTTCAGCAGCTTGCGGTTTCGCCGCAGTCCAAGTGGATGCGGGTGTCGAAGGCATTGCGTGGGTGGATTACGATGACGATGGCGATTTGGATATCTACCTTGGTGTTTACGAGGCTGGAGGTAGTGGCCATCCCGATGCTTTGCTGGAAAACCTGGGCGATGGCACTTTCATGGATGCTTCCGCCAGGACAGGAGTCCACGATGTTGGCCCATTCTGCGGCCGTGGGGTTTCTCCCGCCGACATCGATGGCGATGGCGATACCGAGATTTTCGTCTCCAACTATCGTCTCGAGCAAAACTTGCTGTGGCAGTGGGAGGATGGCAAGTTGCTTGATGTTTCTGAAAGTGCCGGCGTTAAGGGTGTGCGCGAACCCGCCGACGGCAACTACTTTGGCCACACGATTGGTTCTTGTTGGGGCGATCTGGATAACGACGGCGACCTCGATTTGTTCTCCGCAAATTTGGCGCACCCGCGCTTTGTGCGCCAAGGATTCTCCAATATGTCGTTGCTTGGAATCCAGCAAGAGGATGGCACTTTTAGCAATCAAATTTTGCAGCGCGGTATTCGCTTTCAGGAAACGCATTCGGATCCGGCCCTGATTGATATCGATAACGACGGCGACCTCGATCTCTCGATCACTTGTGTTTACGAAGGCGTGCCTTCCGCGCTTTATCAGAATGATGGGCGCGGCAACTTTTCCCCAATCACTTTCCGTAGTGGTGCTGCGATGTTCCACGGCTGGGGGCAAGCGTGGCTCGATATCGATGGCGACGGCTTTCTCGATGTGGTCTTTGGTTCGAGCAACGGCGTCAAAGTGCTGCACAATTCCGGAAACGCCAACCACTTCCTGCGTTTGGACCTTGCTAGTAAAGGCAAGGATAGCTCGGCCTTCGGCGCCATTGTGAAAGTGGAAACCATGGCAGCGGAAGTGCCACAAACCTGGGTGCGGCAGTTGCTTCCCGCGCGTGGCACGGGCTCCCAGGATGAACCGTTAGTGCATTTTGGTTTGGGCGATTACGCAGGCCGCCTCAAAGTGAGCGTGCGTTGGCCAGACTCCGATTTTACCGAATCAAAAAATCCTTTAGCCGATCGGGTGTTCATCATCAAACAGACACGCAAAGCAAAATAAGAGCTTCACTTCGCTTGGCGCTTAGTAGGCCGAGCTAGGCAAACAGCCCGGGCCGAGCGGCTCGAAGGATTTGTAAGTTAAGATAAATTCTCGATGACCAAGGTCTTCGCTGCGGGTTTTCTTGCCAACCATGGTATCGAGTACCAGCTGGAACAACTGCAAGCCCACCTCCGGCAGAGTGGTGAGGCCGTTGAGAATAGCGCCGGCATTCAGATCCATATCATCACTGAGGCGCTCGAAGGATTGAGGGTTACTGCAAATTTTGATGACTGGCGAAACCGCACTACCGACTACCGATCCGCGGCCGGTGGAAAATAAAATGAGGTGACAACCACCGGCGATGAGCTCGCCAATTTCGGCGTTGTCGACAATATTGGGAAAACCAAAACGAACTTCGCCCTCGGGAACAACATCCAGCAAGTACAAACCTGGGTGTGTCGGCCGCTCACCAGGGTTGATGATTCCGTGCAGAGTACCTGAGCCGCTTTTTGCATAAGCACCCATGGATTTTTCCTCTTGAGTGGTGAGCTCGCCTTCGGCATTGCCGTTGGCAAAGCTACCGTGGCCTAGGGTGTCGTAGCAGGCTCGCGCCTTATCGATGCTGGCGATGACGGCAACTCCAAGTTCCGGGGTGACACTACGGCGTGCCAAGTGTTGCTCACAACCTATTAACTCACCAGTTTCTTCAAAAATACAGGTTGCGCCGTTTTCGACCAAGCGGTCGAAGGTTAAGCCAATTGCAGGGTTTGCAGTTAATCCACTGGTGGCATCGGAGCCACCGCAGATGGTGCCCACCACTAGCTCTTCCAAGCCCATCGTTACACGTTGCTGTTGGTCCAGTTGCTGGCGCGCCTGTTGTACCCACGCCCGTCCTTGCGCAATGGTGCGACGCGTGCCGCCACTTTCTTGAATCACGAGGGTCTCCACCGGGCGTCCACTCGCGGCGATGGATTCCATAAGTTTGGGGCGATTGAAACTCTCACAGCCAAGGCTCACCAACAACACCGCGCCAACATTTGGATGGGTGCAAATATTTTCCATCATTTGATGAGCATAGGTGTTGGGGAAACAGCCAGGGAAGCCAATCAAATGCACTCCCAACTCACGCTGCGGCAAAACGATTTCACGGGCCACATGATGAGCGCATTCCACCAAGTAAGCGACCACCACAAGGTTGCGAATTCCCTTGCGGCCGTCAGCACGTAGGTACCCAGTGAGATCCATTATGAAATGTAGTTGCTACGCAAGTTGTGGCTGTGGATGTGGCCGCCGCGGGGGACATCTTCAGTGAGTGTGCCGATTGGCTCGCCATATTTTAAGACCAGATCCCCTTTGCGTAGTGGCCGCAATGCAAGTTTGGCGCCCAGACGAATATCTTCGCGGACGAGCACCCGCAAATCACCACAGCTCACCTCCGTGCCAGCACTTAAGGATTGAAGCGCCACGCAAACGTTGTCGTCGGCGTGAATGCGCAGCACTTGGAGCGCGGCAGAGAGAGGTGGCGTTGAGGTCAATGCAGCTCGTAAAGACGTTTTGCGTTGTTGCTAAAAAAATCTCGGCGCGTTGTTTCTGCTTGAGTTTCAAGCAGCGCCTCAGCGCCTTTCACCCAGCCGTGGAGGTTAGGCTGTGCAAGTAAGCAGATGGGCCAATCGCTACCGAACAGGATGCGATCCCAGCCAAAATGCACGGAGACATGGTCTAGTATAGGGCGCAAAGCAAGAAACCGTTGATTCTTTAATAAGTGATTTACGAGTCCAGAAACTTTGCAGCTGACATTTTCTAAAGCCGCGAGCCGCCCAATGTCGTCGCGCCATAATTGCATGGAAACTTCATTTTCTAGGGGTGGGTTGCCGCAATGATCCAAGATGAATCTGGTATGCGGAGTTGTGCGCGCCAGATCAAACGCGAGGGCTAGCTGATTCGCACGCACGCACAAATCAAAGCTCAGGTTGTGCCCTTCAAGGCTGGCGATATTGCGGCGAAAGTTGACATCTTGACTGGTGGAATCTGCAACCACGTGCAGAACGCGCCGCACGCCCACCAACTTTGGATCGGCAATGCGGGTGAGAAAATCAGCAAACTGATCTTGCTGTGGCCGACATGCGGCAATAACCCCAAGAATTTTATGCTGCGGATCGCGGGCAAGTGCGCACAAGTAGTTCGCTTCTGCGATTTGGTCGCTGGCGACGACATCGCCCTCCACCACCACATAACCGGTGAAGTTGGCGTGCGCATCCTCTTGGCGGTGACGTTTTAAATCGTAAACTTCCGCTAACTGCGGCACTTCAAGCAGCCACGGATAATGGAAGCGGTTAGGTTCGATCAGGTGCAGATGCGCGTCGATCATGAAGGGGAATAGGCGCGCACAATTTGCCGCTGCTGACCGAGCCCTTCAATGCCAAGCTCTACGATATCTCCCGGCTTCAGGTAGCGTGGTGGTTTGAGGCCAGCGCCAACTCCAGCAGGTGTGCCGGTACTGATGATGTCGCCGGCTTCGAGAGTCATGAAGGTTGAAAGATAGGCAATGACATGCTGCACCTGAAAAATGAAATCACTGGTGGAGCTATTTTGTAATTTTTCACCATTCACCGTCAGCCATAAAGCGAGATTGTTGGGATCAGGGATTTCTTCCGGAGTGGCTAGGTAGGGGCCAAGCGGCGCATAGGTATCGGCGCTCTTACCTTTTACCCATTGCCCACCACGCAGAAACTGCCACTCGCGTTCCGACAAATCATTGTGCACGCAGTAGCCAAGTACGTAATCCAGGGCATTCTCTTCTGCAACATGGCGGCAGGTCGTGCCGATGACGACGGCCAGCTCGACTTCCCAATCGGTTTGGGTGCTTCCTTTTGGAATCATGATGCCATCATTGGGGCCGGTGATGGCACTACTTGCTTTAAAAAACAAGATTGGCTCCGTGGGCACCTCCATTCCGCCTTCAGCGGCATGTGCGGCATAGTTCAAGCCGATGCAAATGATTTTGCCTGGGCGTTTGATGACCGCTCCCAAGCGGGCATGGGCATCCAGCCGCGGCAGTGCCGATAAATCCGCACTTTTTAGCTTCTCGAGTGCACCGCCTTCGATTGTTTCTGGCGTGAAATCAGCGATGAGCGTAGAGACATCGATACGCGTGCCGTCGTCCAAAATGACAGCCGGTTTTTCGAATCCAAGGGAGCCAATGCGGGCAAGTTTCATGCTTCAAATCCTGGCATAGAGCACACACCACCATCGATTGGGTAGGCTGCGCCGGTAACAAAGGTGGCTTCATCGCTGCACAGGAAATGCGCGAGTGCGGCAATTTCTGCAGGTTGGCCCATACGCCCAATTGGCTGATAGGCGCTTAGTTTTTCAAACATTTCGTTTTTGGAGTTCGGGTAGTTTTTGTCTAGGTATCCATCTACAAAGGGAGTGTGCACACGCGCCGGGCAAATGCAGTTACAGCGCACACCTTGTTGTGCGTAATCAATCGCCACCGAGTAAGTCATCGTGAGGACCGCACCTTTACTCGCGGAGTAGGCAAAACGATCTTTGATGCCCACTAAACTGGCAATCGAGGCCAAATTCAAAATCGCGCCGCCACCATGTTTCGCCATGCGCGGAGCAACCGCGCGCAAGCAGTTCGCAACCCCGGCGATGTTCACTTTGTAAACGCGTTCGAGCTCGGCCGCGCTTGTTTCTGCAACGTTGCCAACACTGGCAATCCCGGCATTGTTCACCAAAATATCAATGCGGCCGCGGCGATTTTCTAAGTTAGCCACCGCGGCCTCTACTTGCACATCAGCGGCGACATCCACCACCACGGCTTGTGCCTGGCCGCCAGCAGCGAGAATCCTCTCCACAGTTTGAAGGGCGGCTTGTTCCTGGATATCCCACACTGCAACATAAGCACCAGCTTGAGCAAAACGCGTTGCAATAGCTTGGCCAATTCCGCTGCCGGCGCCGGTGACAAGCGCAGTTTTGCCGCTGAGGTCGAAGAAGGTAGGCATGCTAAAGATTGGCGCAGTCAGTTAAGTGAGCTTGCGGGTGCAAGCGCGATCCAAATGGGTGTAGCCGCCATCCACATAAACAATTTGCCCAGTGGTATGGCTGCTACGATTGCTGGCCAAGAATGCCACGGTATCGGCGATTTCCTGACAAGTTGTCATCCGTTTGCCCAACGGAATCGTATCTTCCACAGTCGCGCGTGCAGCTTGTGGTTCCGCGCAGTTTTGTGCCAGCCAACGCTCGTATTGCGGTGTCCAAGTCTCCGCTGGAACCACCGTATTCACGCGCACTCCCGCAGCTGCAAGTTCCACCGCCCACTCGCGCGTGAGTGCATTGATGCCGCCTTTACTCGCCGCATAGCCGTTGGTTCCGCCTTGTCCCGTAGTTGCAAGCTTGGAACCAATGTTCACAATCGTGCCGACGCTCGCCAACAAATGCGGCAAAGCAAAATGGGTGCAGGCGTAAACCTGAGTCAGGTTTTTTTCAAGCGACGCGCGGAAGGAATCCACACCCTCGCTAAGGCTCACGCCATCATTCACGCCAGCATTGTTGATTAAAATATCCAGTCGTCCATGGCGCGCCACTAGCGCGGCGATGGCGCTTTCAATCTGTACGGCATCCGTCAGCTCCACCAGTAGAAAGTGCGCCTCATAACCGGCGGCGCACAACTCGTCCACAAGCGGCTGCGCCTTCTCCGCACTCCGCCCCGCAATCACCACGCAGGCACCCTCGGCAGCCAAAGTGCGGGCAATCGCCGCGCCGATGCCGCTGGCGCCGCCCGTAATCAACGCAACTTTGTGGGTGAGGTGCAAATCCATTTCAGTACTCCATTATGGCAAATGCATCAGTTGCTCAAGCCCCATCCATTGCTCACCTGCGGCGGTGCCTGGAATACGGCGCTGGCAAGCATCCGTCAGCGGCCACCAACGCTCGCGTGTGGTTTCGTCGGCGGCAATCGATGCCATATCCGCGGCGAAATCCCTGCCAACGTAGGTGAACGTGCTGAACAGGTAAATCTTGCCCTGTAATTCTGCGCGGTAAATGCGGTAATCGCGGATGTTCGCCTGCCGAATCGCAGCAACGACTTCCGGCCAGACGGCGGTGTGTAAATCGCGGTATTGCTGTTCCTTTTCGGGAATGAGTTCGATGACGGATCCATAATACTGTGGGCTTTGGCAGCTTAGGAACAGACTTGCGAGCAGCAGGAGTGATGCGAGGTGTTTCATCGGAAAAGGATGTAGAGCACAGTCATGATGAGCAGAAGTAGCGCGGACAGCAAACGGGGATCGCCTAGGCGCGAGCGTCCGGGCAGCAGCAGTGGGGTCCATGGTTTTTCCCAAACCAAATCGCTGCGGGTTTCGCCGGAATCTGGGAGTAGGAAGCTGGCGATGACTTGAATCGTGATGCAAACTAGCAGCAGCCAGAAAGTCATCATCATGAAGCCGCCAGGGATGTGATTGAGCGGATTTTCTGGCTGAAATTTGTTGAGTGCAAAAATAGCCGCGCCCAGCAGCGAACCGCTAATTAACGTAAGTGCTGCTGCGCGCGCACTTGCGCCCCGCCAAAACACACCGAGTAAAAACACGCAGGTTATGGGTGGCGCAATGTGCGCGATGATATCCGCCATACCTTCAAATACGCTATGGAAGCGATTCAATACCGGCACCAGCGCAACCGCCACCACGAGTGCCACTGCGGCAGCGACGCGGCCAGTACGGACCAAAAGGTGATCACTCATCTGCGGCCGAAAACGCTTCACCAAGTCATAGCTGATTAAGGTAGAGATGGAATTCAAGGCGCCCGACACGGTGCTCATTAACGCGGCCATCAGTGCGGCAACTAACACGCCACGCACGCCAACCGGCAATAGTTCGGTAATCATCGCGCCATAAATTCCTTTGGAATCGATGACGCCGTCGGCGTTGGGCAAGCCCGATAAATCCAATCGGCCGTCTTGAAACAAGGCGTAAGCAAAAAGCCCTGGCATCACAAAGAGGAACACCGGCAAAATCTTGATCAAGCCGGCGAAGATGGGTCCTTGACGGGCATGGTGTTCATCTTTGGCGCCAAGCACGCGCTGCACGATGGTTTGATCGGCGCACCAATACCAAATTCCCAAAACCGGATAACCAAGGAAGATGCTGTACCAAGGCATGCCGTCGGCATCACCGTGCGGGCGTAGCATCGACAGTTTGGAAGTCGTGCCCTCGCGATCGAGTATGTCTTTCAGATGGCTCCAACCATCCCAGCCGCCCGGAGTTTCCGCACTGCCACCCAGTTGCCAAAGCGCAAACGCACTAATCAACAATGCGCCGCACAGCAACACGACGGTCTGAATCGATTCGGTAATCACTACAGCAAGCAGGCCGCCGACAATGGTGTACAAACCCGTCAGCGCACACAAAACCGCAATGCTCCACATCATCGGGATGCCCAATAAGGTCTCTAAAATGATGCCGCCAGCCAACAAGGCGAATGCGATGTGGATCAACACCGCCGTCATCACTGAAACCCCGGTCAGCCAGTCGCGGCAGGTGCGGTTGTAACGTTTTTCTAAAAAGTCTGGCAGTGTGGTGATGCCGGAGCGAATGTAGAACGGCGCAAAAAACAGGCCGAGCATCACCAAAGTCAACGCCGCCATCCACTCGAAATTGCCCAGCAATAAGCCGCTGTCAAAGCCGCCTTGTGCCAAGCTGACTAAATGTAAAGTAGAAATGTTAGTGGCGAACAGAGCCAGGCCAATCGTGCCCCAACCTAAGCTTTTGCCGGCTAAAAAATAATCACTTGCTTCGCCTTGGCAGCGTTTGTGCCGTAACGCTGCATACAAACCTATTGCCACAATGCCCACCAGATAAAACCCAGCCACGACCATATCAACTGCGCCCAAACCGAAATGCGCAGTGGTTTCCGCAGCAAGTTCAGGCGCCAGCGCGGTGGGCGCAATTGAAATCAAGCACGGAATCATGTGCGCCAGCATACGCCAGCGCACAAAAACTCGTCTAGGTGGATCCGCCTTACTTCAGCACGAAGGTGTTCATCACCGCGCCAAGCACTCCGAAAATCGAAATGCCGGCAATCAAACCGGAAACAATCGGAATCAAGTAGAACTCTGCGGATTGCTTACCCTTTTTGATCCAGATGGCCGCGATGGCAGCGCCAAGGAACATGGACAATGGGTAGTTAAATGGCAGAATCAAGCCGAGGCCAACGCCAGTCGCCGAAGGCAACCAGCCGCGATGTTTCGGCAACAGTAGCTCCAGAACCAGCATGGCGGTGCCAAGGCTGAGGCCCCACATAATCATGGTGACATGCATCGGGTGCATGGCACTGAGCCCGCCGCCGGTCATGACTTTGGCAATGGCCATCCATGCTTGCGCGGCAGGAGCGGGGAATGCCGGAGTGACCGTGGTGCCGTCGGCAAGTTCGCCGGTCATCACGGTGGCATCAGGGACTAGCAAGTAAAAACCAATCACCGTAGCGATGGTGCCTGCAGCGATGCCCCAAACCTGTGCGATAAACTGACGGCGCGGATTGGCACCGAGTAGATAGCCGGATTTCAGGTCGTTGAGCAAGTCTGCGGCACTACCTGCGGCGTTGGCGGTGATCGATGCCGACATCAAGTTGGCGCTTGCTGACTGCGGCATGATGGCACCGAAAGTGAGCTGCATAATCTTGCCCATCGCACCAACGGGGGTGATGTCGGATTCGCCGGTAGCGCGCGCGGCCACCATTGCTAGGAAGAAGGTCAGACCTACTGCCAACATGCCAAAGTAAAAGGGAATGCCAAAGGCAAACTGTGCAATCAAAATCGCGGCCGAACCGGCAAGTGCTGTGCCGAGGGCAAACCAGCTGCCTGGCACTTCAGTATCTTTCACAATTTGCGGGACATCGTCGCTGTTGCGCTTGCCGAGACCAGCGAAGGCGCGCACAATCGTACGCCACTGAGTTAGGAATTGCAGGATGCCGTAGGCCAGCATGATGGAAACTCCCAGCCACAACCCAACTTCTTTCCAAGCTTTACCTGGTTTGGTTACGGCACCTCGGGTTTCTCCCGCGGCGAGTTCAGTCAGACGTTCGCGCATCAACTCTGGGCGCGTCATAGCGGCCTTTTGGGGATCCAGCGGCAGCCGTTGAATCTTAGTTAAGTCAGCTTCATAGCCAGGAAATGCTAGCTTTAATGGTTCAATGGCTACCGCATAAGCTTCTGCCGTGGCGCCATCGGTTTGCTCCAGCACACGTTCCAACTGGGTGCCGTAGGGGCTAGTCCAGACGTTTTCTAGAGCCGCACCTCCCAGGCCGTAAACCAACACCAAACCACCAACCATCATGTAAAAGCCGATGCGTAGTCCGACCAAGCCACCGGCGGCAATCATGACGGGGTTGACATCCAGCGCCATGGTCCAATCCGACGGTTTGAAAGTTTCTTCTTTGCCAGCAACGAGATGTCCACCGGGAGCCGTCGGGAAAAAGGTATCGAAAATATTGAACGCGCCCGGCAGCAATGCTTCGCGCGTGCGATCGATCATTCCAGTGATTTTGTTCGGAACCTCTTTCACCAGCCAGTTGTAATCTAAGCCTAGCGAAAACAGTGCACCGATGCCGGCAGAGTAGCCGAGGACGCGGGCTTTTTTCATCGCCACATTGCCGTGGGAATAAAGCGATTGCAAAGTGACCGCCGCCGCCGTGCCCGAAGGGAATTTCAAGCGATCGCGGTTAATCAAATTACGCTTCATCGGAATCGCCATCACGGTGCCGAGTGCAGCTAGTGAAATCGTCCAACCAATTAGCACCCAATGATTGATATGCACACCAAGTGGATTATCCGGCGTGACCGATAACAACAACATGGCTGCAATCGCGGAAACCATCGTGCCGCCAGTCGAGTAACCAGCGGAGCTGGCTGTCGACTGCATGCAGTTGGTTTCGAGGATGGTCATTTGCGAGCGCGCTAAGCCTGCCTGAACCAACAAAGTCCATAATGCGTAGGACAAAATGCATGCCGTGATGGCCACACCCAAAGCCCAACCGGTTTTTAAGCCAATGTAAAGGTTGGTGAAGGCAAGTAAGAAACCAAGGGCAGAGCCCATCAAGACAGCCCGCAAGGTGAGTTGCGGAACATCATCCCCGCGATAAATATGTTCGTACCATTCCTCCTCAGTCATATCGAGAACCTCTTCCGGTCCGATTTTGAGGGGTTCGTACTGAGCGGCTTCTTCGTTAGTAGCGGGTGGAGTCTGGAACAATGCCATGGCACAAGTTAGCGTGGCGTTGGTGAAACCGCCTGACCGCCGCACTACTTTCGTGGTAAATCCATGCGCCGCCGCCGGCAAGACCGGTCGTCGGTGGGCCGCGCGCGAATCCCTGCTCCGCGCCCACTTCCCCCTGGGAGAGGTGTTATTCACGCGCGAACCCGGCGACGCCACCCAAATTGCGCGGGATGCCGTCGAGCGTGGTCAAAATTTCATTGTGGCCGTGGGCGGTGACGGCACCGTGCATGAAGTCGTCAATGGCTTGATGACCGCCGTTGTCCCAGTGAGCTCGAGCAAGCGCGCCGGCAACAACTCCACGGGCCCGGTTTTGGGAATTTGGCCGGCCGGCAGTGGCTCGGATTTTGCACGCGGCGTTGGCATTCCGGGCGACGTCAGCGGCGCACTCGACTTGCTCGTGGCGGGCCGCGCGAGCACCATCGATTTGGGGCATATTCTTTGCCAAGATGCCGACGGCCAACCGGTAGAGCGCTACTACCTTAATGCGGTGGATTTTGGCATTGGCGCGGTGGTGTGCGAGCGGCTGCAGCGCCAGTCGCGTTTTTTGCCCGGCCGGCCCACTTATTTATGGCAAACGGTGCGTGCGTTGTGCACCTTTCGCAATCCTTATGTGGAGCTCGCGGTGGACGGCGGCGCCTTCTCCAAGAAGAAAATTATCAGTGTGGTGGTGGCGAACAATGCTTACTTCGGCGGTGGCATGTGCATTGCGCCCGATGCACGCCTTGCCGACGGCGAGCTGGATGTGGTGATTGTTGGAAATCTGGGTCGCTTTGAAGCCATCCGCCGCTTGGGCGAAACTTTTTCAGGCAATCGCATTCAACATCCGGATGTGCACTATGGGCGCTGCAAGCATCTGCAAGCGCGCTCCGAATCCAAGGTGTTGCTGGAAGCTGACGGCGAGTTGGTCGGCCGCCTGCCTGCCGAAATCTCAGTGCAACCACATTGTCTGCAGGTTGTGCTTGGCTCTGTGTGTTAGGCTAAAAGGGCATGAAATCTTCAGCGAGCAAGTTTAATTTTTTGGCCGTGGCCGGTGCGGCGATGGTGATTTTTGGATCCTTCGCTCCTGCAGCAGATGTGGCAATCTACGGCAGCGTAAGTTATTGGGAAGCGGCGGGCCCTGAAGCTCTGATCATGATTCTTGGCGCCATTGGCGCGGTGATTTGCTTGGCGCAGCGCAAAATATGGTTGGCGCGACTTGCCGCTGGCATCATGTGGATTGCCTTGGCTTGGCCCTACCTGAAAGGCTTGATGGAGCCTAAGCCGGAGAGTTTTTTAGCGGAAACCTTTGACGCAGTTGCCGACACCACCACTGGATGGGCCACGAATCTCGCTATCAACTTTGTTGATATTGCATGGGGAACGATTGTGTTAGCGCTTGGCTGCCTGTGCGTCAGCATCGGTGCAGCCTGGAAGCGTAAGACTTTTTAAGGTGGGCCGACAGATAGTGAAAAACCTTCTAGAATTGCGCGGCTCCTGGTAGAGCCCAGCACCACGTACCATACTCCCACTTATGTGGTCCTCCCACCCCGTCAACGGCCTACGCGCTGCTTTACCGCTATCGCACAGTGATAGTGAACTGCGGCAATTTTATGCCGAAGAAGCGCGCCCACGCTTGGCAGAAGTGCTTGCCAGCATTGGCCTCGATGTGGTTTACCGACGCGGTCACGGCGCGTACTTGGAATATGAGAAAGATGGCCAAACGGTGGAGGTTCTCGATTTTCTAGCTGGTTATGGCGCAGGATTGTTGGGGCATAACCACCCCGAATTGGTTGCTACAGCGAAGGCAAACCTTGATGAACAAGTGCCCACTCATGCCCAAGCATCCACGCATGGCTGGGCGAGTGTCTTAAGTCACGATTTGAATACCATGCTGCGTGGCACGCTGGGTCGCGAATTTATTGTGCACTTAGTCAACACTGGCACCGAGGCCGTTGAGGCCGCAGTACAGCATTGTGAATTGGCGCGTCGCACGCGTTTGGCGGCGATGGAGCATGAAACCGCACGCGTTTGGCGCACTTTGGTGGAAGAGATGGGTCGTGGCGATGGAGAATCCATTCGGGTTTTTGTCGCAGCAGCAGTCCAGCTTCACCCCTCGTTAGAGGGAGTTGTAGATTTCCAAACTTTGCTGCAACGAGTGCATGCTCTCAACCAAGCCGCCGCCGCTGTCGAGCCAATCTTTTTGGCGCTCGAAGGTGGTTATCACGGCTCTGGTTCTGCTGCTGGCAAGCTTAGTTTTGGCAAGCGCAATCATTCGACGTTGTCTTCGACTGGTATCGCGGTGGGTTTTGTACCAACGGGGGATGAGCAAGCCCTTGAAGAAATCATTTTTGGAAACATGATTTCTTTATTACAGCCGGCGCGCGATCACGATGGCAATTGGACTTTGTGTTCTTTACCGATGACCCGGGTCGCCGCGCTGTTTGTGGAGGTTATTCAGGGCGAAGGCGGCATCCAAGTGCTTCCCAGTGCTCATTTGCAGGCGCTGCATCGCATTTGTCGCGGGCATCATATCCCTTTAATTTGCGATGAAATCCAAACTGGTTTTGGTCGCACGGGTTCGATGTTGGCTTGCGAAGGCGTGGGCCTGCAAGCTGAGATTGTGTTGCTTTCCAAGGTGCTTGGCGGAGGTCTTGCCAAGGTTGCCGCGATGGCGGTTGTGCGCGAAGAATATATTCATGAGTTTTCGCTGCTCCATTCGTCTACTTTTGCCGAAGACGGTCCATCGAGTCGCATCGCGGTTGCGGTACTCGAGTTATTAAACCGCGATGACCGCGCGTTGGTGAAACGCTCGGCGCAACTCGGCGAATATTTTCTGGCCGGCTTACAAAAAATCAAAAAGCGCTGGCCGACCGCTCTTGCGGATGTCCGCGGTCGCGGCTTGATGCTCGGCATCGAATTCGCATCCATGCAGTGGAATCCGTCGGCCACAATTCGCGGCTTTGATCTCGGCGGCGCATTGGCCGCAGTGGCATCAGGCTGGTTGTTGCATGAAGCAAACATTCGCGTTGCACCGGCATTACGTCACCCGCGCACTTTGCGCTTGCAGCCGTCGGTGTATGTGGAAGAAGCCGATATCGATTATGCATTGGCTTCGATTGATCGCTTGTGTGGTTTGCTTGCCGCTGGCGACGTGATTAGCTTCACGCGTTTTTTGCACGGCAGCGATGTTGCGCCGCTGCAGTTGGCTGATGCGGAATCCGTAGGAGTGCCGGTGCCAGCGCCGGATCTCGATTGCGGCACTTCCTATGCTGCCGCACATGCCGAGCCAGCTACCGAACGGCCGCGCATCGCCTTCTTCAGCCATTTCATTGATGAAGCGAGCGTGCGCAATTGGGATTCCTGCCTGAGTGGTTTAACGGATGAAGATGCGGGGGGCTTGATTCGCCGCATGGAAGGCTGGTCGTGCCACTTTCCAATGCGCCGTTTCCGCGTGCGCTCCATCACTGGTAAAGAAGTGGATGGTGTGGTTTATGGCTGGCCCATCATGCCGGAAGGTTATATGAGCGCTCTGCGTGGGCGCAGTGATTTGCTAGGGCGACGTAAATACGATCGCATGGTGGATGACATTCGGACTGGGCTCGGCGAAGCGCACCGCGAAGGCTGTAATTGGGCTGGATTTGGCGGCTTCACTTCGATCCTAACGAACTCCTGTAATGCTGTGCGCAACGAACAAATCCGTGTCACGTCGGGCAATTCGCTAACTGCCGGTATGGCTGCGGCAGCGGTATTGCGCGCGTGTTTAGAGGTTGGGCTGGATTTGAAAAAGGAGACCGTGGCCGTGGTCGGTGCAGCAGGCAACTTAGGGCGTATTCAAGCGCACTTAATGATGCCGGAGGCCGGGCGCATTTTACTGGTGGGTAGACCTGGCTCTGAACAACGTCTGGAGCGTATTGCCAAGGAACTTCGCGAAGATAACGCTTGCGGAGCTGTAGTAGACATCACTGCTGAAATTGGGCGTTTGGCTGAGTGCCGCGTGATCATCACGGCAAGCAATGCCACCACGCCCATTGTTTACCCTGAACACGTCACCGCTGGCCCCACGGTTTTTCTGGATGTCTCCGTACCAGGTGATGCAGCTCCAGGTTTGCAAGAAGCGCGCCCCGACATGCGCTATATTCGTGGCGGCATTGTGCGCTTGCCAAACGGCAGTGGGGAATCCCATTTGCACTTACCTGGCTGGCATCTTCCCGATGGCCACGCCTATGCATGCCTCGCGGAGACTATTCTCTTAGGGCTGGAAGAACTCGACTCCGACTACTCTTGCGGAGCCGTGAATCCAACACGCGTACGCCACATCATGGCGCTGGCGGCCAAACATGGCTTTGAGCTCGGCAGCTACCAGTTGCGCCCGTCGCTTTAAGCCCCATGTTTGAATCGGATTCAACCTCGCAAGATTGTCGCGATCTCGCCATCGTCGGTGGCAAGGCTGCTTCGTTGGCTTGGTTAGCGGAGCAGGGATTCGCAGTGCCGCCCTGGACGGTGGTGCCGGCTGCTTGGTTGGGGGAGTTTTTACGCGGCAACGGTTTACCACGGCCCGAATTGGGGGATTCCTTCGCTTTAGCCAGCCTCCGCGAGCAGATTTTGTCGACGCCATGGCCACCGGGAATGGAGCAGCGCTTGCAAGATCTCACGGCCACGATTTTGGCAGGTGGGGCGGTAGCAGTGCGCTCTTCCGGCACCCTCGAAGACCTCGAGGATGCCTCCTTCGCCGGGCAGTATGAGAGTTACTTGGAACTCACCACCTTCGGTCAGTTGCAAATGGCGGTGCGGAAATGCTGGGCCTCCATGTTCACCGACCGGGTGTATGCTTATTGCCATCAAAACGGTCGCGCGGTTGCGGCGTTAAGCATGGCGGTGATTGTGCAACGCATGGTGGCTGCCAGTTGTGCTGGAGTGGCTTTTTCGGTCGATCCGATGACCGGAAGTGATGATGAAATTCTGATTGAGGCCTGCAATGGACTAGGCGACGAGCTTGTATCGGGGCAAATTGATCCTGATGGTTACCGCTTCGCCTGGAAACGCGGTGTCGAGACTTTGCGCTTCGAGGTCGTTCCTGGAGGGCCAGTGCTCACTCCGCCTTTGGTTGCGGAGATTGCTATGACTACGGCTCAGGTGCAGGCGGCCTTTGGTCGCCCGGTGGATATCGAGTGGGCCGTGCAAGATGGCCAACTTTGGCTGGTGCAATCGCGCGCCGTCACGCGGGTTGGAACCTCGGGTTTCTGCGGCGAATGGACCACCGCCGACTTTAAAGATGGCGGCGTCAGCGCGTCGGTCTGTACACCGTTTATGGCGGCTTTGTATGACCGCGTTTTTTCGAGTTCGCTGCCGGAGTATTTGGATCACGTTGGGTTGGTGGCGCGCCAGCCCGAGGAGCAAGCTTGGTATATGGTGGCTTTTGGGCGGCCGTATTGGAATGCCGGTTTCGTCAAGCAACGCTTGCGCGGCTTGCCCGGATTTAAGGAGCGCAGCTTTGATGAAGATCTTGGTATTCGCGTGGGTTATGAGGGCGATGGCGCAACCACCTCTATCACCCCGCGTTCGTTGATATTTGGGTTGCGCGTGCTGCGGCGTTTGTCGAAATCTTTTGCGCACCGTTTAGAGATCAACCCCAAAATCGCTTTGCGCCTAGAGCAGAGTCTTTCTCATTGGGAGGCGATTGATCGCGAAGCTTTAGCGGATGCGGAGTTTCGAAGTACATGCGAGCGGTTATTCCTGGTGGATTATGTACAGTGTGAAAGCGACTATTTTCGTACGATCTACGATAACTCCAACGCGCAAACATTATTTCAGGAGAAACTTACAGCCCTGGCCAAGAAGGCGCCGCAAAGTGGGGTAGATTTTTTGGCGTTGATGGGGGGCTTGCAAAACCTAAGCCACTTACGACCAACGCGCGAAGAGGCGCAAATGATTACAGCAATGCGCACGAGTGGGGTTGCAGAAGATTTCGCTCGCTGCCCCACGCAGGATCTCGTAACAGCATATCAAGCTGGGCGCGATTTCCCAGCTTCCGCTTTGGTGCACGATTATCTTGCGCGTTGGGGTTGGATGGCGCCGGCAACTTTAGAGATTCGGATGCCACGCTGGTCGGAAAATCCGCGGCCGTTGTTTGAGTCTATCAAGCGGGCTTTGGCGGATGATTCCTGCGATTCTGAAAGCGCCGATCAAACTGTGGCGCAGGCGGAGTTGCGTCAGCGTAGTGCCTTTGACAAGGCGGTCGCGGAATGCAATCGCTTGATGCGCAGTTGGTTGCCAGGTTTGTCCGCCGTGCGTCAGCGTGCTTTTGCCGCGCGCCTCAAAACTGTGCGCGAATTATTATGGTGGCGCGAAGAAATGCGCATGCACTCCACGCGTATGTACGCCATCGTGCGCTTGTGGGCACTAGAGTTTGGGCGACGCAATCTGGAAGCAGGAATTTTCTCTGACTTGGAAGATGTGTTCTTTTTGAATCTCGAACAAGTGGTTGCACTGCTGCGTGGAGAGCTTCCTGCGCCGCAAGCGCAGCAACTCATCGCCCATAATCGTTGTTACTACCAGGGCTTTCGTGATTTCCATAATCCCGATGAAATCGGTTCCCGCTGGCTTGCAACAGGGGGAGAAACCCCGCTATTCGCTGATTCGGTAACGCTGCAGGGTATTGGCGGCTCTTCGGGTAGTTACCAAGGGACCGCGCGCGTGCTGCAATCCGTTGCTGAAGTAGGCCGCCTGCAAAGGGGCGATGTATTAGTGACGCGCTTCACGGATCCTGGTTGGACTTCCTCTTTTGCCGGGCTCGGTGCGGTGGTCACGGAAACCGGCGGAGTGCTGAGTCACGCCGCAGTGATTGCTAGAGAGTATGGATTTCCTGCGGTGCTCGGAGTGGCTGGCGCTACCCAAACAATCCAGGATGGCGAGCGCGTTTTGGTTGATGGCGATAACGGTCGCGTGGTGCGTATCGATGCGGAGGCGCTTCCGTGATTGGTGAAATTCTGTATACGATTTTGCCAGTTGTTGGCGGCGGGATTTTGCACATGCTGGTCGTGCGCGCAAATTGGCTATCCATTTTGGCGGTGCCGCTTGATGGCGGTTGCATGCTGCATGGCAAGCGGCTACTTGGCGATCATAAAACATGGCGCGGCGTGGTGGTGATTTTGGCGGCCACTACCGCTTCCGCTGGAGTACATGCGTGGGCAGAAGCGCAGCAACCTGGATGGGCGGCCTGGAATTTAGTGGATTACGCTGCCATCGTGTGGTGGCAAGCAGGTTTGTGGTGGGGGATGGCTTACGCACTCTCCGAGTTGCCCAACTCTTTTCTGAAACGACGCGCCGGCATCGCACCGGGACGCGGCGCTGGAGGTGGCGCCCGCAGCACTCTACTTGCCTTCATGGATCAAGCGGATTCCGCCATTGGTTGTAGCTTGGTGGCTTGGCTTGCGCTTGGCGTGGACTTCCATGCCGCACTCTGGATGATGTTGCTTGGAACGGCCGTTCACCTGTTGATAAACATGCTGCTCGGTTTTTGTGGCCTACGCCAAAGGATGATTTAAACATGTTGATGTCCAACAAGAAAAAATTCATCTTCATTCACATTTACAAGACGGCTGGTACGTCGGTGATGAAGGTTTTTTTGCCCTATGCGCGCTTGCGGGAAAAGGCCGCCTTTGCGCCAGGCCTAGCCAAGCGCATCATCATGAAAGTCAATCGCCTGATTGGCTTGAATCACAATGGCTTGCGGCACATTACTGGCTTTCATAAGTTTGCCAAAGCCAGCGATGCTGTGGCGAAATTGGGCGCAAAACGCTACTCCCAATACTACTCCTTCGTGTTTGTACGCAATCCGTACGACTGGGCGGTAAGTACCTACTTTTACTTACGCCATCTGGTGCAGCACCCACTCCACCAAAAGGCCATGAGCATGGAGTTCGAGGAGTACATCGTGTGGGCCATCGCTCAGAAGCCGGACCGGCTCTCGGACTGGCTCACGGATGAACAGGGAAAAATCATCGTGAGCTATGTAGGGCGGTTGGAGCACTTGGAAGATGATTTAGTCAAAATTTGCGCGAAGTTGGATATCCCATTTGAGAAGGCGCCCCATGAAAACGCCTCTCCAGGGCGCGAGAAAGACTATCGGCAGTACTTCAACGCGCACACCCGCAAGCTCGTCGGCGATTATTTTGCGGCTGATCTGGTGATGTTTGGCTATAATTTCGACGGCATTGCCGGCCCCGGGCAACTTCCACAACTCCATTAGATTGTGTTCGCTATCGTTCCAACTTTGCAATTACGTAAATTTTGGAACAATAGGCGGAACAAATGGGGTATTTTTCATAGTCGTACATTCACATTGGCAACGTTGTGGCATTTTATGCTGCGTCTTGCTGACATTGCCCTAAAAAATCGCATGTTGCGTTCCCTCCTCGCCCTACTCCCACTGCTTGTTTTGTCGGCCGCAGCCACGGCACAAAATGCCCGCGATGGCGTCCTCATCGATGCCACGCCTAGTACCGCTTCCCGACTTCCGGTCGTGGATTGCCGCAACCTCCTTTCCGCAATCGCCTTCATCGATACCGATGCTGCCGGCAATGATGAGGTGTGGGTTGCCACTTCCGATGACCGTGGTATCGACTGGAATCCAGCGGTACGTATCGATCAAGATACCAGTGGTTCGACAAAAACCACCCAAACCGATGCCATCTATGTTTATGGCGACACCATTTACGTAGCGTGGTCCGACACCCGCAACGGCAATGTCGAGGTTTATATGAACCATTCCAATGACGACGGCGTCACTTGGCAGGGCGAGCAGCTGATCGATAAAGGATACGCTGCTGGCGTCAGCACCATTGAATCTTGGGCCATGCGCGTGAGCCCACGAGTAAGCGATACTTTCAATCGTGTTTACTTTTTGTTTGCGACGACACGCCCAGGTAGTAGCGATGAGTCGTTGTACTTCACGGCGTCGCAAGATGGGGCAATCAATTTTGTCCCGGCGATTCTGCTTCCAGCTGGCTTGCCTGCAGGCACCGGCGATATCGCAAATATCGCAATAGATCATCGCCGTCTCGAGGCAGATCTATTTGTGGCGTGGCAAGATAACCGGGTGCTGGGCAATAACTCTTACGATGTTTATGCCCAACAAAGTACTGATGGCGGCGTGACTTGGCGTTCTTCCGATCGTCGCCTCAACAGCGTCGACGGAAGCGCAAATGGTGATTTGGATCTCAGTATCGCTGGTCCATGGTACATCGTTGGATGGCTAGATGACCGTGCAGGAGCGGGCACCCATGAAGTTCGGTACAACACCACCAGCGATTATGGTCAAACTTGGCTTCCTTCCGATGAAAAGGCGGGGAATTACACAGTTGGAGTCGCCAATGCCCTCGAACTCGATGTGCTCTTGAATCGCGAGATTTTGATGGTGAGCTGGATCGATGATCGAAGCGGTACTCCCGAAGCCTATATGTATTCCAACGATACTTTCAGTGCTAACGGCTGGGCGGAGTTCCAGATGTCTTCTGGCGGAGCGGTGAATTTGGTACTCGATGGGCACCACGATAACTGCGGAACGACTTGGAAGGATCTCGCGACCAATCAGCAGGTGAGCACTTTCTCTTGGGATCAAGGTGCAACATGGTTGGATCCGCAGGTGGAAGTCAGTACCACCTCGGGTGCCGTTTCCAGCAAAAGCGGGTTGTCTTTTAACAAGAACTTCTCAAACTTCATCATGGGTTGGGATGCCGACGACCTTGGAACCTCCAATATTTATGCTGGCGGTTATCGTCCACAAACCTTGACCCCCATCGGGCCGCTTACCAAGGGCAGTAGCCTCAAGTGGCAAATTAGTCATTACCCCCTCACCAACGCCACCTATGATTTTGGTGTGTTTTACGCGGCGGCTCCAGGATTTTGGCGTGCGCCAGATGGCCGCGTTACCGGCCTCGCCCGCGATAACTATCTGCTCAATTCCTTCAACACACTGTCAAACTTTAAAGGCGTAATCTCGTTAGCAGGCACCGGCACCACTGGTTCTTTGACCATTCCAACCAACATTCCGGACTTCACGAACCTATACTGCATTTCTGTAGGCGCGGGTGCCGTGCGTAATGGCCGGGGCGCAATGACAGATGTTTTAGAAATCACAATCCTGCCCTAAACATGCAGAAAGGCGAAGTGGAACCTGCCACCGCCAGGGATCAGAGTGAAACACTCTTTCCGAGCGCCAAGCGGCGCTATCAGTCAACGCAGTTGATGAACATTCTGCTGCGACCACTCGTTGTGCCGCTCATTCGTTTACTGGCGCTGTTAGGGGTCAATGGAGATCTTGCTTCCGTAATCGGTTTAGCAGGCTACTGCGGGGGCGCCTACTTGTTTATTGGCGGTGGTCCCGAGCAGCAAAACCTTGCTCTGCTGTTTTTTATGATCGGCTTGCTGGCCGAACTTGTTGATGGGGGCTTGGCCCGGCTTAAGGGGCCAACTTCGATTGGGCATTTTCTATCGAAGGTCGTCGAGAGTTTTTTTATCGTGTTGCTGGCGCCATCGTTGGCGATCGGTCTCTACCTCAACCATAGTGTGGGGCTCAATGTTTTTTTGATTGGCGTATTTGCGCCTGCCGCGCATTTACAGTTTCGCGCAGCGATTGATGAAATCACTATGGCGCATCCTGCAGAGCAGCTCGCACAGCTGTTAGATAACGGAGCAAGCGGCGCACGGAAAATTATGGTTGGGCAAATTTTGCCAAACCACTCAAGTTTCACTTGGAAACATCGCCTCGGGCGTACGCTGCGTGAGAATCTGATGGAGTCTTCCGGAATCCAACCCGCGGTGTTGGCGGTCACGGTCCTCAGTGGGCACGCCAGTTGGTTTGTCATTTACTACGGATGCGTGCAAATCTCGGCGTGGCTTGGTTTTATTCTGTTGAAGTTGCTCATGCTAAAGCGCGGTGGTGGGCGTCTGCTGTAGGCTAAGAGCCGCCTTTCCTTGCACCTACCCGTTTACTCATGACTCGCCTCGCCATCCTTGGAATTGACGGCGCCACCTATCGCATCATTCGTCCCATGATTGCCGATGGGGAGCTGCCGCACATCACGCGAATTTTACGCGAGGGCGCCTCGGCCAATTTGGAATCCACAATTCCACCGATTACTCCACCTGCATGGGTGTCGATGATGACCGGTGTGAATCCTGGCCGCCACGGCATTTATCATTTCGTTCATCGCACGCTTGGCAGCTATCAACTTGGTCTGGTGGACTCGAAAAATTTTGCCGGCATGGATGCGTTTAGTTTGCTTTCGCGTCGCGGCTGGACCACCGGTGGTTTTGCCGTGCCCATGACTTATCCGCCATTCCCAGTCAATGGCTACATGGTTTCCGGAATTCCAATGCCGCTCAAAGGCGACGGCGGTGCTTGGCCTGAAGGCACTCTGGCAGAGATGGAGAAATTCCTTGGCAAGGAATACGAACCGGATATTAATTACGCAGCGTACGATGGCAAGAACGAGCCCGGCTCCGAGGATCTCGATCGTTACGAAAAGTTACGGCAGGATCTTTTTCGCGTCGAACGCGAACGTATTGATTTGAAGGTGGAGTGGTTGCGTCGGCATCCCACGGATTTCTATTTTTGCGTGCTGTCGATAACGGATCGCTGCCAACATTATTTCTGGAAGTTTCAGGATTCAACTCATGATGGCTGGTCACAAGAGGGGCAAGATCGTTTTGGCGAGGTCATCAAAGATGCTTACCGCCTTGCTGATGAAGCAGTTGGGCGTTTCCGCGAATTATTGGGAGAGGATTGCACGGTGGCCTTGGTTTCCGATCATGGCTTCGGAACATTCTCTGCAGATTTCTTTATTAACCGTTGGTTGGAAGATGAAGGTTATCTAGTCCTGAAAAAAATTCCGCGCTGGACCTTGGGTGTTACTACTCTGGCGGACACTTTGCGTCGCGCCAGGCTTGGGTTTGTGAGTAAATTTTTGCCCGGCCCCATTGGACGTTTACCGGTGGCGCGGCCTAAGCGTAAAAAGCAGCGTGATAAGCGCGACATTGATTGGAAAAAAACCAGAGTCTTCGCGGCAATGTACGGGTTGTGCTTGAATATCAAAGGGCGTGAACCGCAGGGTACGGTGGTGCCGGGTGCCGCGCGTGAAGCTTTGGAGCAAGAGGTGATTGCTAAGCTACGCCTGCTGCGCGATCCTCTCCATGATGAGCTTGCTGTGGATGATGCCATCGTTTCGAAAGATTGTTACAGCGGCGAGTATTTACACACCGCTCCCGACATTCAATTTATGATGCAGGGTTTGGCGTGCTTGCCCAAGGAGGATTGGAACGCCAGCACCTACTTTGGCCGGCGCAAATATGCGGCAGTTTCAGGCACCCATCGTATGGATGGAATCTTTGCGGTGGCCGGCGGGCCAAACTGCCCTACTGCTGCTGGCGCGGTTTATGAAGGGATGCATATCCAAGATAGCCTGCCAACGTTACTGCACATGGTCGGGGAGCCGATTCCAGCTTGGATGGAAGGTTCGGTGCAAACAGCGGCCTTGCAAAAGGATTGGCTGGTGCAAAACCCGCCGCGGTTCAGCCAGGAAGAAATCGTGCGCGGCATTGCCGACGGCAACACCTGGTCCGACGACGAAGCCAAACGCGTCGAAGAATCCCTCAGGGGATTAGGGTACTTATAAAAAACTCGGATTCGAGTTTGAATCCGCTCTTCACGGCGATGGCGACGAGAGCCAAAAAAGGGGTATTAGTTTCAAGGAAACGTCAACTTTGTGAAATTATTAAAACGAAAACGTGGCGATTTATGTATCAAAGCAGCAAGAGTGTGCCAAATTGAGAGCGTTGTCTCCCCTGGCTCCCAATTCAACCCAACAATTGTTCTCATTCATGAATTCGCATGTCTCTTTGACTCTCCTGTTGTTTCTGGCAAGTTCGGCCTCTGCCTCTGCGCAGGAAGGACTCGCAGCCCAGAACGCAAAAGTTCAGGTGTTCGCTGCCAATGATCTTGGCATGCACTGCACCGACCGAGAAACCTCGGTTTACAGTATTTTGCCACCTTTCAACGTCATCCACGCTCAGGCTGTGTGGCGTCGTCCAGGCCACTTACCCATGCTGCTCGACGATACTTCCATCGAGCTCACCTATACTTCCGTAGCAGATTTGAATGGCTCGCGGAATAGTACTAGCCTCCATGGGAAAACAGATTTTTGGCAAAACGCTAGCGCTCTGTTCGGCGCTACCCTCGCCCCAGGTGAAAGCCTTACCGGATTTTTTATGCCTGGCGATGCGCCAATTGTTGGCCCTCAACAGCTTCCGTGGAGTACCACCCATACTTTTTTTGAAGGCTTTGGGATTCCCATCACTCCGACGGATGATCATGGTTTAGAAAATCCTTATCCGGTGATGCGGATTTCCGCTGTGCACAAGGCCACCGGCCGGGTTGTTGGTTACCAAGACATCGTGCTGCCCGTTTCTGCGGAAACAGATTGCCAAAATTGTCATGCAAGCGGTCAAATAGCTGCAGTCGACCCAGGTGTAGTCTGGTCTGTAGAAAGCGATCTTGAGGTTCAAACCAAACGCAATGTCTTGAAGCTGCACGATTTTAAAGAAGCTACCGCGCTTGAGGCCAATCAACCGGTGCTTTGTGCTAGCTGCCATTATTCTGCCGCCTTGGATTTAGGCGGTGTGGGTCCCATCGGCGAGCAGCTTTTGCATTCCACCATGAGCGCAACCATGCACGGTTACCACGGCACCCTAACTGATATTGGCGGCGCGCCGATTTTCCCACCTGGCGGTTCGGCAGCGGCCACCTGCTATCAGTGTCACCCCGGTCAAAATACCCAGTGCCATCGTGGTGCCATGGCCGACGGCGGCATGGAATGTTTTGATTGTCACGGCGACATGAATGCCGTCGGCGGCAATCGTGCGCCATGGATAGACATGCCGAAATGTCAAAGTTGTCACACCGGAGATGCGATCAATCACCTCACGGGTGCCAATTTAAACTTTGCCACAGACGGCATCCGTTTGCAGCAAGCGTGGCATACCGGTGATACTACCGCAATTCCGATTGATGCTCCGAATAGTCGTTTTCGTGAAGAGACGGGTACCTTGTACCGTTTCTCCAAAGGCCATGGTGAGTTGGCGTGTACTGCTTGTCACGGTAGCCCGCACGCAACTTGGCCAGTTCAGCCGCAGCGTTCGAACGACAACATTGCAGCTTATGAAGTGCAGGGGCACACAGGTACTGTGATCGAATGCGCATCATGCCACACTACGGATGTAGGAGTTACGTTAGGTGGGCCGCACGGAATGCACCCTGTAGGTGATAGCTTGTTCCTGGATGATCACAAAGAAATCGCGGAACACCATTTAGGCTTGTGTCGCACTTGTCACGGCGCAAACTTGTTAGGCACCGTTCTTTCGCGCGTTGCAGTGAACCGAACTTTGTGGAACGATGAACAGCACCGCTGGGAGAACTTCGTGAAGGGCGAACAAGTAGCCTGCGATAAGTGTCACGACATGCCCTAATGCGGCGCGGTTCGCGCTAAAACCAATAAGGCAAAGGCGGTGCCGTAAGGCTTGTGGTAGCTATACAGGGGGTAATCCCAAAAGCTACCATCAGGCTGTCTACACAACAGCACCGCCTTTTCCAACAGCGGCGCGTAAAGCTCTCGCTCGCTGACGGGTAAACGCGCGTTGATCAGAGAAGCGTAGTAGTGTCCGAATAAGTAAAAATATCCGGACACTCCGTAATGGGATTCGTGGGGCACTGGCCGGCGTAATCCAGCGATTTGAAAGCGTTGGTGATCAATCAACAGCGCTTTAAGCGATAAACGATAGCGATCGAGTTCTGTTTGCGGATCGAGTCGGTCGAACAACCGCAGCGCCTCCAAAATACCAGGCGTCCGACAAGCTGCGCCCTTGATGTTGTTGACGCTGCGCAGCGGGCTGTAACGCCACAGTTCGCCGTAGGTGTAGACCTGTGCAGCTGTTTCGCAGCGTTCGAGCGAATTTAGTGCTTTGCGTAACATTTCAGACGGGACTTCGATGCCATTTTTTTGCGCGCGCTGCAAACCAACCAAGCAAGTGGAGGTGGTAAAAGACATCGAGGTGAAGGAAGGCTTATATGTTTTTGATTCCTGTAGGGATAAGTATCCCCAACCACCATCCAGCGCTTGGTACAGCTGCAGTTTTTCCACCAATCGACGGCACACGGCATCGATTGCCGCGCCGCGTTTATCTTCGGGGTAACGGGCACGAAAATCGGCGAGTGCTTGGAGGCCAAAGCCAAAAGCCCACACGCTGTAGTGTTCCAGCATATTAGGACGCTTAACCTCATGCTGCGCAAGAATCGCATCTACCCCATGACTGGCAGCCGTCACCGTCGCTTCACTTTGTTGAGGCGTTTCCATTAACGCCATCACACATAGCGCAGTGGTGGCCACACGAAAAGCATGATGTCCACCAGGCACATCACACATCACTTCATACCAGCGCGGCGAAAGATGGCTACCCCAAGTGCCATCGGGATTTTGGTTTTCTAACAGCCAAGCAACACCTGTTTGGGTAGCTTCGGCATTGCTGACTTCTAGGAAATCAGCACCTGATTGGTGCAGATGCGGCGCGCGTGGGGCGGCTTCTTGATTGGCACAAAGATTCCCAACCAGCACGGCATACCCTAAAAAGGCGGCGAGTAGAGTGCCACGCATCTACTTAAGAATGCACAGGACATTCACCCCCATGCCGGGCATGAGTCCTTGAATTGTGGTTTCAAGTGTCATGATTGCAATCAGCGTATGGCTCGCCATGTTGTTGTAGCCGGCGTAATCAGCAGGCGCCAGCGTGACGTTTCCTTTCACGCTCAAATCCGGAAACGCCACCAAACTTGCGGTGGCGGCCTGGGTCAAATCCAATCCGCCCAGCGCCTCTTCGTCAACATGAAACAACACGCCAAAATTTTGTGGGTTGGCCACAGTGAACAAGGCGCGTCGCACATAACCATCAGCATATTGCTCGAAGCGGGGGGCATTGGCGCCTGGGTGATACTGCCGAGCACCACCATGGAGCAACATGCCAGCGCGCGGGGCGGTGATTACGAATTTTTCCAGATCACCTTTCAAAGACTCCAGCTGGCGGGTGAGTTTTTGGACTGAGTTTTCCCTCTCAAGGGCCTGCAACTCCCGTTCCAGACGATCGACTTGCCTGCTGCGACGTGCGTTATCCAGCGCAATTTCTGCGCGCTCGAAGGCAAGACGACGATCGCGTTCGATACGCGGCCAGCTGACGTCGGCGGTAAATTTTCGCATTGCGGCGGCGATTTTTGCACCCAGCTTCTGTTGCGCAAGATTCCTGCGCGAACGCATTAAGACGATCTCCTCGGTGGCGTCGGTGAGTTCGTCTTCGGTATACATAGCCTCGAGTTGCGCAAGCTCATCGGCGGAATCATCAATGCCGTATTGGATACGGGTAGCACTCATTGCGGCATTGGCGACGTTCTGCGGGTATTCAAAGTCGATCCAATGTTGCTGCGCTTGGCGCGCATCTTCGAACGCCAACTCGGCATCATGGAGGTGTTGTTCTGCAGCGATCTCGGCAAGTTCGGCGCGTGCCTGAGCCATATCATTGCGCGTCCAGGCGGATTCCAACGACTGCTCAATCTCCGCCAGCTGCTTTTCAAGATCGCGCGTTTCCAGCCGCGCAAGAACTTGGCCTTTTGCGACCAAACTGCCATGCGCTGCAACTTCGACAAAACGCAGCGGGCCATTCCATTCTGCCATTTCCAGGATGACTTGTTCAGCATCCAGCGGGACGACTTTGCCCAAAAACATTTTCGTTTCAGGTGTAACACTCTCTGCTTCTTGAGCGTTGACAAAAGAGGTGGACGCCCCAATGAAAAGGGCGGAGATCAAGGCGGTGGCTTTATTCATGAGAGGGAAAAATTTCTTCAAGGACCTCGCGTAACAGCGTGATTTGTTCAACAGCAAAGCGTTCTCCCAAGTGGGAGGCCAAGCGCACGCTGGCGGCTAACACCAGTATGGCGGCGACTGCAAAAAATGCCCACGGTTGTTGCGCAAGGCTGATCTGCACAATCCCGAAAGTGAGGAAGAATAATAAACCCGTGAAGCAGGCAAGGTAGGAAAAGGCCACCGCTGTCCAAATAGTTGGATTGGGGCTGATGAGTCCGTGGAGGAGGGATTGCCCGTTTTCCAGGGGTGTTAGGCTGCCGCTTAAGGTCGGGGACCACAAGTGTTGGTCTTTTGCATGCACGCGTAAATCGAAATGATGTTGCAGTTCGGCAACGAATCCGCGGCAAGCACATGCCGGCTCAGCGAGTTTTTGCTGGATGGCCAGAATGGCGCAATCCGGATTCATGGAAAGGGTCCTCTCGAAGCGAGGGCGGCCAGCGGGGAGGTGCATACCCCAGAATACGGCAAAGCCTGCTTAGAACCAGTTATGGAAAAAGAGCAGGGGCCTTCCAGATGAAGTTTGGTCTGGAAAGCCCCCGCTTGTGCCTACTTGCCCCCGCAGGCGCCTGCTGCAAATGAGCCAGAACTCGTTAACGCAGCCCTTGTACCGGGTGCAGCTGCACGACTAGAAACAGTGGTTCGGCTCCAGTAACGCCCAGTACCGCGTATCCACCGCTATAAATGGTGGTGGCGGTGCGGAACAAATCGTGGTTGCCTGAGTTTGGGTGGAACATCTTGAGCTCACAGCTCTCCATATCCAGCGCACCGGTCTCGGGGTCGAAGGCGCCGCCGCGCATTTTGAAGTTGAACTCAATCCCGCTTTCGCCATTCGCCATTCGCCATTCGCCATCATTTTGAGCCCCATGGTGGTGTGACTTTTTCGCTCACCTGTGAGTCCTACGCCGCTGGTCGGCGCAGCGCTGAAATGATTATCAAGAAGTTGAGAATATTTTCCGCCATCGCGCCACAAAAAAACTCCTAAATTCGAGATTGAAAAAACTCCATTGTCTTCGGGGATGCAGGAGAATTGCTGGTAAATTTAGACGTAGAACCATGCTGACATCCCTTCCTAAAATGAGCGCTTGCGCTGCGGTTTTTTCCTTTTTCTTGCTGCCTACACTTGCCGCCGCGCAGATTTCAGGCACGGTAGTGGATTTGTCTGGCTTGCCCGTTGCCGCGGCCAAAGTCACGCTTCAAGCAACTTCCTTCACCACCACCACTGCGCCTGACGGGAGTTTTAGTTTGCCAGGTGCATCGGGCAGCAACACTTTTGTGGTGGCCGCCAAGAAAGGTTGGTTCAACGGTTTTATTTATGTGCCAAGCACACCCATGTCCGGCGTATCCATCAGCATGGAAAGAGTTCCCGTTTGGGACGACCCCAATTATGATTTGCAAGACCCAGTGAATTGTTCCGGTTGCCATCCCGATCAATATGATGAATGGAATGGTTCGCCTATGCAGAAGGGTGGCGTCAACCTTTGGCTCTACGATATTTACGATGGCAGCGGCACTCCCGGTGGTATGGGCGGCTTTGTTTATGAACGTGATTCGGTCCATCTCGCGCATGCGCCTCACTCCGATTGCGCACCTTGCCACCAACCCGTGCCATGGGTGAAAACCAAAAACCCAAACCAAGGCCTTGACGATATCAACAATTTATCGGTTGGTGCCACGCATGGAATTTCTTGTGACGTCTGCCATAAAATCGCCCACGTAGATGAGAACAATATGGATTACCCCGGTTTGTTTCCTCAGCAAACGACGTTCACGAAACCACCGTTGGGCACGATGGGCATGCATGAACCGGTGATGTATGGAGTGCTAAGCGATACCATGTACAGCGATCCGTTGATGCGCCCTTCGTATCAGCCTCAGCTGACTTCGTCGATGTGTACCACCTGCCATCAAGATACCAACGATCACGATGATGACGGCATTTTTGGTGATCCAGGCAGTATTGTTTCCGAACCCACTTGGGACGAATGGAGCACCAGTGATTATGCGAATCCAGCCAGCCCGCATTTTGCAACTTGTGTTGATTGCCACATGCAGCAAACGTCGCGTAATTTCGCCAGCGTGATGTCGATTGCTCCCTTCCGTGATGCGGAATCCCTGGGTGGCCACGATATCCGCGGCACTACGGCGCAGTTTTTGCAAAACGCCTGCGCTATGAATCTCGCCGTGACCCAATCCGGAACGGTGCTGACGGTGGATATTGCTATTGATAACAACATGACTGGCCACTCTTTGCCTACCGGCGTGACCGTGCGCAATATGATTTTGCTGGTGGAGGCCACGCGCGATTCTGATGGAGCGGCACTCACGCATACCGGCAATCAAATCGTCCATGATCTTGGCGGCGTCGGCTTGCCCGCTCAGGGTTACTACGCTGGACTGCCGGGTAAATTGTTCGGCAAACATAATCTTGATGCCAATAATGTTGGACCTACGTTCTACACCGAAGCCACCGCGATTTTGTTTGATACACGGATTCCCGCGCTTACGACTGATTCCACTACCTACACTTTTGATGTTCCGCAAGGCACCGGTCCTGTGTCGGTGCGCGCACGGTTGATTTACCGTCGCTCCTACACCTTCTTGACGGATGCAAAAGGATGGACAGTGGATGGGAAAGGCAACATGCTAGAAGACAAAATTGCACCTCATTTTGGCCACCTCATGGAGGAGCGTCGTTTTCCTGATGCCGCTTTTGTTCTCACGCCTCCGGTACTAGTCGGCGGCGGCCCCGGCATGTTGGTTGCCGAGGGTGCTTGGGAAGGAAACACCGTGGCGTTCTTGGCCTCGCGTGCTGGATTGGGGGTTACGCCAACGCCCTATGGTTTTGATCTTGGAATCGCAGAGCCGATCCACCAACTCGGTCACGATACCGCAAACGCTTTGAATCAAGCAACACTGGTGATGAGCGTAGTTCCACCGCAGTTGAGTGGCCGTCAGATTTGGTTTCAAGCGGTCGAGCGAAAGGGTGCCGCAACTTATAATTTGTCTGCCCCAATCGCCGTAATTGTTCAATAGAAAGTTCATTTCCCACCGAAACAACCGATGAAAAACCTACAACTCCTGCTACTGCTGGCGCTGCCTTGTGTGGCATCTCCGTTGGTCGCGCAAGGCGGCACCCGGACTTTGCAAAACCGCTTTGATGGCGCGGCCACCAACGATAACTTTGGTTATGCGGTGGCTGTGGCCGGCGACGTGGATGGCGATGGCTTGCCAGATCTGATTTCCGGCGCACCTTGGGCAAATCCTGGTGGGAGAAATAATGCTGGTGCCGCTTATGTGTATTCCGGTGTGAGCGGTGTTCAATTGTTTGCTTTTGGCGGTCTGCTGGCTGGTGATTCGGCGGGGAAATCGGTGGCCGGAGCAGGCGACGTCAATGGCGACGGCTTTGCGGATTTTATTGTGGGTAGTTTCAACGCCGATCCGAATAGCCTCAATAACGCCGGCTCGGCTTATGTTTTTTCCGGCGCGACAGGCGCCATGATCCACAGTTTTGATGGCGCATCTGCGCTCGATAATTTTGGTTATTCGGTGAGTGGGGCTGGAGATGTGAACAACGATGGTTTCGATGACGTCATCATTGGCGCGCTCCGAGCCAAAGATCTGAGTTTCCAGGTGGTGGGCGCTGCGTATGTGTTCTCCGGAATCAACGGCAACTTGTTGCATACTCTTTACGGCACAACGCTCGGCGGCGATTTTGGATCTTCTGTTGCCGGCGTGGGCGATGTGGATGGCGATGGCTTTGATGATTTTGTAGTTGGTGCACCACGCGATGCCGTCGATGGCCGTGCCTATTTGTTTTCCGGGCAAACGGGCGCCCCTTTGCTGACTTTCGCGGGCACGTCTCCGGTGGATGAATTGGGCTGGAGCATTGCGGCGGCTGGCGATGTGGATGGCGATTCCGTGCCCGATGTCATCATTGGTGCCGATTGGTCCAATGGCGTTCACGGCACGGAAACCGGCGCAGCCTTTGTGTACTCCGGTGCGAGCGGATTGTTGTTGCATCGTTTTGAGGGGGTGAACCCCTACGACGGTTTTGGGATTTCGGTGGCAACTGCAGGTGATCTCGATACCGACGGCCATGCAGATTTGCTGGTGGGTGCGTGGCGCGCGGATCCGGGCGGCAGTGTTTGGGCCGGCGAGGCCTATGTGTTCTCTGGCGCGGATGGGAGCCTGCTCGGTCGTAAGGCTGGACAGAATGGCCTGGATAATTTCGGCTGGTCGGTTGCCGGTGGCGCCGACTTGGATGGCAACGGGCGCCCCGATGTGATTGTTGCCGCGATCAACACCGATGTAGGGTTGCTGACGGATGCCGGTTCGGTTTACGTGTGGGATTTTGATCCAGAGCTCTACTTGCTCACGATCAATCCCGATCCACTGCTGGGTGGCAGCACGGCCAGTTTTGCCGTGACCGGCGGCTCGCCTTCTACGGCAACCTACCTAGCTTATAGTTTGGCGGGCGTAGGCAGTTATGCCGTGCCGCAACTTGGGGTTACGCTTGGTTTGGCACGTCCAAAACGTGGTGCTGGGCCAAACAACACCGATGCAGCCGGAAGTGTGGTTTGGAATTTGCCCATCCCACTTGCCGGAGTCGGCCGCAATATTTGGATTCAAGCTTTGCAGCTCGGCAAAATCACCAATGTGGTGGCCACCAGCATTCAATAATGCTGGCCACAGCCACCTAGCTTCCGGCAAATGAATTAGTGGCCGCCACTAATTGGGTTGACGAACAAGAAGTTGTTCAGCGCCGCCGCAATCACGCCCATAATCGAAACTCCAGCGATGATGCCAGAGGCGATGGGCACCAGGTAGTCATCCGAAGTTTTCTTGTTGCTGTGAGTCCACGCGGCCGCTGCTACGGCACCAATCAACATGGATAGTGGGTACTGGAATGGCAGGATGAATCCAAGGCCTACACCAGTCGCCGACGGCAACCACTTGCGCATATCTTTGGGCGCGAGTTTTTCAGCAATCACCATGAAGGCGCCGATGCCCAGGCCCACCGCAATCGCGCTTTGGTGCATGGTGTGCATGTGCTCAATGCCAGTAGCAAAAACATCGGCAACCGCCTTCCAGGCAACGGCCGCCGGTGCTGGAAATTCGGGTGCATTGACTCCATCACCGAGCAGTTTGGTGGCATCGGGGACCAAGATTTTGAAGCCAACCACGGTGGCGATGGTACCTGTAAAAATTCCACAGAACTGTGCGATGAACTGGCGGCGCGGGTTGGCGCCCAGCAAGTACCCGGATTTCAAATCGTTGAGTAAGTCGGCGCTGGAACTTGCTGCACCGGCAGTGATACCGGCGGCCATCAAGTTTGACGTTGCGAAAGTGGTGGGGTTATCACTGGGCAACAGCACCCCGTAAGTGAGCTGCATGATTTTTCCCATTGCGCCGGTGGGTGTGATATCGGATTCACCGGTGGCGCGGCAAGCTACAAGTGCTAACACAAAAGTGAGAACCACGGCCAACGCGCCCAAATGATAAGGCACATCGAATTCGTGACCAGCAACAAACACCACCCCGGTACCCGAAAGCAACATGCCCCACAAAAACCAGGAAGTGGGTACTTCGATGCCTGCCGAGAAGTTGTTGGTTTCTTCGCTGCCCCCTTTGCCAATGCCGCGAAATGCGCGTCCAATGGTTTTCCACTGGAAGGCAAAGGACAATAAGCCGGACGCCACCATAATCGGCGCCCCCAGCCACAAACCGATTTCTTTCCAGGCTTTCCCCGGCGCTGTCACGGCAGCGAACATTTCGCCGCTGGCATTTTCAGACATGTTGAGTTGCGCCATCGGACCCACCCAATAGGCGAGGGCAAGCGCACTGAAGGTCATCCACAGGGCCACGCGCAAACCAACCAGCGCACCCGCGGCAATCATCACCGGGTTGTGGTCCATGACGATGTTCCAGTCCGAAGGATGGGCATCGACTCGTTGGCCATCGACGAGCTTGGTGCCTTTGCCCGGCAAGAAATCAAATAATTTCGAAGTACTTGGGAAAATGGTTCGGTAGTAAACATCCGTGGCGGTGGTGCGCACCCGGTCGATTAAAAAGTGGGCGTCAATCAAAACCGGTACCGCCGCGCCAACCAAACCTGACCACAATAAGGCACGGGCTTTACGCGTGGCTTCGGTGCCGTCGGCGTAAAGAGATTGCAAAGTACTTGCCGCAGCCAAGCCAGAAGGGAACTTGAGTTTCTCCTGGTTGATCATGTTGCGCTTCATGGGAATAGCAAGCACCACCCCCAGAATTGCCAGAAAGAAAGTCCAGGCCAGCAGAACCCAAACGGAAAGATGTTCGCCGCCAGGGTTGGCTTCCGTTGCGGAAATCATCAGCAACGCCGCAATTGCAGAAACAAAGGTTCCACCAGTGGAGTAACCAGCTGCCGACGCCGTCGACTGCATGCAGTTGTTTTCCAAGATGGTCATTTGCGTGCGCGCAAGGCCGGATTTCAGCAGGACCTGCCATAGCGAGTAAGACATGATGCATGCGGTGATCGCAACACCAAGGTGCCAACCTGTTTTCAACCCGATGTACAGGTTGGTCATGGCGAGGAAAAATCCCAGGAACGATCCCATCAACACTGCGCGAATCGTGAGCTGTGGTGAATCATCACCGCGATATGCTTCCGCATACCATTGCTCTTCATCCATTTCGGCTACTTCGGAAGGTGGAATCGCCAGTGGCCCGTACTTGGCGATTTCCTCGGAAGTGGTGGGTGCTTTCTGGAATAGAGCCATCGGTGAGCTATTTAGCGCGTGGGAAACAAAGAACTGGAACCTCTGCGTGGCGTAAAACTTCATCGGCGATGCTGCCTAGCATCAAACGACGGAAGCCGGTGCGGCCGTGCGTGGAAATTAGAATGATGTCGCAGCCGTTCTCATTGGCGTAATCGGCGATGGCCTCACCAATCGAAGCACCCAAAATCGCTTTGCAGGTGACTTCTACATCGTTGCCGAGCACACCGCATTGCGCGCTCATTGCCGCTTGTGCAGCAGCCATTAAAGCCGGCCCTTCTGGATCACTTAATGGTGGCGCCAACGGCGCACCGTGCGGTGTCATTTGCAAGTCTTCCACAACATTCAGCAAAGTGATTTTGGCGCCATTGGTTTTCGCCATTTCCATGGCGTCGGCAAAAGTGCGTTGTGATTCGTCCGACAAGTCGGTGGTTAAAAGGATGTGGTTAATTTTCATCAGTAAAAGGTTCCGGGGCTGGCATGCTCAAGGAAAGAAGGAAGAGGCCACTAAAAATGATGGCTTGCACCAATACCGCGAGGGTTTCCGTCCAATCTTTTTCAAGTTCGATGCGCAGGTAGTAAGTGCCGAACCAAAAGGCCAACGCAATAGGTGCGAGGGCCATCGCAACCCAGCGATTCCCTCGCAAGTTAAAGTCGTGCTGTGGGTTTTTCGAAGCCGCTGTAACGACTTTGTTGTAGATGAAAATACCAATCATCGATGCCACACCAATCAACGTAAAAATGATCCACATCGATTGCGGCGAGTAAGCATCCCATAGCATGTCGCGTGTTTGCCACGGGTCAACGCCGAAAGTTTGTTCGAATAGAGGCAACACATCCGTTTTAGAAAGGAGCGCAAGGGCGGCTTCGTCGATCTTGCCATTTTCCAACATATAACGTTTTGCGAGTTCGACTTTATCGCCGCCACCTTGGTAAAGAATGCCGGCAATAATCGAACCGACTGACCAACCAATTCCCACGGTGAAATTCACATAGCCCATATATAGCCCTTCCTTGCCGGGAGGGGCGATGCCAGCTAAGTAGCGCAGCTTGGTTGGGCTTGCGGTCATCTCGCCCACGGAGAATAAACAGATTGCGGCCAAAGTCCACCAACCATTCGCCGACACACTGAAGGCAAAAATTGCCGCTGCGGAAATACCGATGCCAATAATGATGGCATTGAGTGCTTTCACTTTGCCGGTGAGATAGCCCATGCTGAATGCGAAGCAGATAATCAGCAGCGCGTTGGCATTGATCATCCATGCTTGGGTGAGGTTGCCTGCGTTTACCGTTGGCACCCAAGATTCACCAAGGACGCTACTGAGAGCGGACGCAATTCCACGCGAATCCACCCAGTCATCGATGAAGTTCGGCAGGATATCGAACAGCTGATAGAACATCAGCCAGAAGCCGGCAAAGGCAATCGTGAAGAAGAACAAGCGTGGCTCGAGTAGCCCACGGAATGCATTCAGCAAAACCCTGAATGCGCCATCTTTGTTCTCTGCACCGTGATGCTCCGGCTCTTTGAAAAAGAACAGAGGTACGAAGTTCAAGAAAATGGCAACGGTGTTGATTAGGAACACGGTCAGCCAGGGCATAGTCTCCATATATCCTGCTACCAGCGGCCCGAAGAAACCACCGACATTGACCATCGCGTAGAACAGCCCCCAGCCGACGGACTCTTTGCCCTTCGGCATCTGGTGAGCAATCAAGCCCTGTAAACCCGGTTTGAAGACTGCAGTGCCAATGGCCAGCAACATGGAGCCAGCGAAGAACAGCTCATAGGTGTGGTCGAGGTTGAGCGGGCGCGCTTCCGCCAACGGCATACCAGCCAGCCATTCCGCCAGGATGATGCAGTAGCCCATGAGCATGTAGCCGGCGATTTTGATTCCCGTGGCGACTGCAATATTGGCTTTGAATCCGAAGCGGTCCGCGAAGCCACCCGTGAAAATGGGCACAAAGCTTTGCACCAAAGCCCACACCGCGTAAATCGTTCCTTTTTGGATGTGGTCAAATTCGGGCCCGCCAAGTTCGACGGCTTTCACCATCAAAACGGGCAACACCACGCGCACGCCGTAATAAGCAAAGCGCTCGACCAACTCCATCCAGTTAGCAATCCAATAGATAAGCCCAAAACCGGTAGGTCGGGAGGGAGGGGCTGAAGCAGGCGCTGCGTTCTCGCTCATGGCTTGCAACCCTAGCAGAGCGGACAATAACTAGGCAGCGCGACTATCCTTATGTGTATGGAAACCAGCACCTCCCGTATCGATTTATCCGCTGTCGCCGCGCAGACGGAACGCACCTGGGAGCAGGAAATCCTGCCCATCTTGCAGGATTACATTGCAATCCCTTGTTTGTCGCCCCTGTTTGATAAACAGTGGGTGGAACATGGCTATTTGGAGAAGGCCATCACGCTGATCGCGGATTGGTGCCGGGCGCGCAACCTTGTTGGCCTGTCGGTGGAAGTGGTGCGCCTCGAAGGACGCACACCGATGCTGTTTATGGAGGTTCCGGCATTTGGTTATGCCGGTGATCGAAGCGATACGGTTTTGCTTTACGGCCATCTCGATAAGCAGCCAGAAATGATTGGCTGGCGCGAAGATCTTGGTCCATGGAAGCCGGTGCTCGAAGGCGATCGCCTTTACGGTCGCGGCGGCGCAGATGATGGTTATGCCGCCTTTGCCTCGCTCGCCGCGCTAGAAGCCGTGCAGCAAAACGGCGGTCAACATCAGCGCTGCGTGTTGATGATCGAAGCCTGCGAGGAAAGTGGTTCGCCGGATTTGCCGTTTTATATCGATCATCTCAACGATCGCATCGGCGATGTCAGCTTGGTGGTCTGTTTGGATTCAGGGGCCGGCGATTACAAACGCCTGTGGAGCACCACTTCGTTGCGCGGCATGGTTGCGGGTGATCTACGCGTGGATATTATCCGCGAAGGCGTACACTCCGGCGATGCCAGTGGCATCGTGCCGTCGAGCTTTCGCATTTTGCGCCAACTTCTGGATCGCATTGAGTGCTCGGAAAGTGGCAAGCTACTTGCCGATACGCTGCACGTGGAAATTCCCGCGCAACGCGTCGCCCAGGCCAAAACCGTGGCCGATATTCTGGGCGACGAAGTTTACACCGCTTTTCCATTCTTAGAAGGTGCCCAGGCGATGGGTAGCGACCTCGTCGAGTTAGTTTTAAACCGTACTTGGCGGCCGACCCTCTCCGTGACAGGGTCAGGAGGGATGCCGCCGCTTGCGGATGCTGGCAATGTGTTGCGCCCGTTCACCGCGCTCAAACTCTCTTTCCGTTTGCCGCCCACAGCCAAACATCAACGCGCATTGCAGCAAATCTGCCAGATCCTGGAAAGCGATCCACCTTATGGCGCCAAAGTGAGTTTTCATGCCGAAAAGGGCGCCAATGGCTGGGACGCCCCGGAAGTCGCCACATGGCTGGAGGAGTCCGTCGCGATGGCCTCGCGCGCGTTCTTTGATAACGAACCGGCTTATATGGGAGAAGGCGGGTCGATTCCGTTTATGGGCATGCTCGGCGAAAAGTTCCCGGCGGCGCAATTTCTAATCACCGGCGTACTTGGACCAGGTGCCAACGCGCACGGCCCCAACGAATTTTTGCACATCCCAATGGTGAAGGGGCTGACGTCTTCTGTTGCGGTGGTGCTAGATGCACACGCCCGGCGGGCCTAAGAGACCCGCCGGGCGTTGATGGTGTGCCTTCCTTCCAAGGGAGGCTACTTTGTGGATGCTTATTTTCCGCGAACTTCCACGGCTTTCCCACTCGCAACCCCTGCCAAAATTCGCGCGCGTTTGCCAATCGGGTTGGATGCATTTTCTTCGGCCAGCTTCAAAAGCTTATCGCTAACTTTTTCGCCGTTTTTATCCGCGAACAATTTGTTTTGTAGTTTGGACAAATCTTTATCCGCTGCAAGCTGCGCAGCAATTTCTTCGCCTTCAAATTTGGCCAGGCTGGCTTCGACTTTGGCAGTCATGTCGGCGTTATCTTTTACTCCCTTGAGCAGATTAGAAACGAGTTCTTTTGCTTGCGTAGGGTAGCCGTTTTGCAACAGCCAATCGGCACGGGCAAGTTGGCTATCGAGATTGGCATGAATGTTGGCGATGGCGGACTCAGTAGCGCTGAGGACCATTTCGGTATCTTTGCTACCAGGTTTGGCCTTCAGTTTCTCTGCCGCGATTAAGGCTTTGGCGTGGCCACCTTTATTGAGCTCGCTGTAGATTTTGGCAACGGCCTTTGGCATATCCGCAGGGCCAGCTTTCAATTCTTGCACCATGCGTTCGATTTCGTCTTCCATCTTGCCCTTGAGATCACTGGAGCTCCCCTTTAAAACGACACGACCTTCCGCGTCCAGGAGAGCAAAGCTCGGTAAGCCCTTGCTGCCAGTGCTAAACAGGTAGTCTGAGGACCAAATGACATCATGGGTTAGCCAGCCGTACTTCAGCGCGTCGGCGATGGATTTTTCGTAGCCGCTATTTTGCGACTCGGCGAAAATGACTTGCAAATCATCGCCGTATTCTTCTTTCAACTTGAGGGCCGCCGGCACGGACGACCCGATACAACTCGGTCATTTGGTGCCCCAGAATTCGACCAAGGTGGGTTTGCCGTGGAAGCTTGCGGCTTCCGTTTTACCCATGGTGTTGTAGGTATTTTCGCCAAGAGTGAAGTTAGGTGTTTCGCCTACTTGCACTGCGCCTTGAGCGACCACTGGGGCTGCAATTAACATTGCAGCGGCAGCCGTAGAGAGATGGAAGAAACGCATGAAATCAATATACGACCTGAGCGCGCATGGCATAAGCAATTTTTTGCGGATGCCGACTGGAGCAAATTGCGGAGGAGACCGCTAACCCTGCTTTTCCACAAAGCATCCCCGCATTTTCCACGGTGATTCCACCGATTGCCAACAAGGGCAGCTGCGTGAAAAGCGTGGCGGCTGTCAACTGCTCTACACCAAGGCCCTCGGTGTATCCCTTGGTTTGGGTGGCGAATACGGGGCCAAATCCCACGTAATCGGCTCCAGCGAGCGCTGCATCCTCTAGTTGCTGTAGATCGTGAGTACTCAAGCCTATGAGCTTGTTTTTTCCGAGTAAAGTGCGCGCGTCGGCCAATCGCATATCGTCTTGGCCTAAATGCACGCCGCTGGCATCTGCGGCAATGGCGACCTCCACCGAGTCATTGATCAGGACGGGGACCTGAAGGCGCCTTCCAAGGGCCACTACCTGGCAGCTCCAGGCATAGAGATCCGCCGTGGAGCAGTCTTTTTCCCGGACTTGGAGCATGTCTACCCCGCCGGCAACGGCTTCTGCCGCCACCAACAGGGGATCCAGCACGCATAAATCACGCGTCAGAATCAGGCAAAGGCGGGAGCGCATCGACCTACTTTATTCCCTTTGCCGGTTGCTCGTGGTGCTCCTTGGGCAAAAAGAAACGCCCTGTGGGGGCAGGGCGTTGAGGGACTTTGGGGATAGGAGGGTGTTGAGGGGATGGAGTTGCGGTTGTGGGGAGTGAACTGGGTCAGGAAACCCACTTCGAGCCATTACGACGCGTGGTTTTTTCCTCTTTGAGAGATTTCAAGAAGGCGCGTTTGTCTGGTCCGCTGAACAGGCGAACTTTGCCGCCGCAGTCGACGCAGAAACTGGAATCGAGGCTTTGAAGGTAGCGCACGTAGTCGTGACACCGGGGGCAAAACTTGGTGTCTCTAAAGAAGTTGCTTTGCTTGTTCATGATCCTGGTATGGGGCAGAGGGGGTAGCCTTGCGGGCTCATGGAAAATCTAGCTCGCCTTTTTTCTCTAAAACAACAAAATATTCCAAAATTCCTAAAACTAGGTGATGTGGAGGAAGTCGCTTTTGCGAGAAAAGAACGGGAAAATCAACCTAAAGCCTCGTTTTTAAATGAGTTAACGCCGAATTGCGAATTCAGCCTCTTTTTGTACTTCTTGGTCAGTCTCCACCTTTAAGACGCGCCGAATCACATCGAGTTCCCCGATTTCACCAAGCGCCCATACGGCATGGCGGCGGACGATAGCGGCAGAATGGAAAGCCGCAGATTCGAGCTCTTTGCTGCCGCGTTGTAGATTGCCAAGCACCACGCAAGCATTACGCTGGAGACCGGTCCAGCCAGTGCGTCGCAGTGGACTACCTGTGAATAACTGGTGGAAACGCTGTTCAGAGATTGTGAGCAAGTCTTCCAAGCGGAGCTCTGCGAAGACCGGAAGTAAGCCCCAGTCCGCCGCATGATCTGGTTCTTTATCGCCGAAGGGGCAAACTTCGGAGCAAATATCGCAGCCAAACACCCAATCTCCGACTTTTTTGCGCAGCTCCAAAGGAATGGCTCCCTTGGCTTCGATGGTCAAATAGGAGATACAGAGCCGTGGATCGATTTCGTATGCCGACGTCAACGCTTGGGTGGGGCATCGATCCAAACAATTCGTGCAGCTGCCGCAGGTGGCGACGCGCGCGGGTGGTGGCGACCACGTGGGTAGCTCCACATCCATGACCAATTCGCCCAGCATGACCCACGGGCCATGTTCCGGGTGAATCAAAAGCGTGTTTTTTCCGCGCCAGCCTAGCCCACCGCGGATGGCCCACTCCCGCTCCAGCACCGGGGCGGCATCCACCGTAGCCCGAAAAGTTTGCGTGAACCCAGCTGCGCGTAAACGTTTACCGAGTTTCTGTAATTGCCGGCCAATCCGATTGTGGTAATCCTTGCCAAGGGCATAACGCGCCACTCGGCCCCCATTTCGAAAGCCGCCGCCCTGGCGAGCATAAGGTAGGGCAAATAGGGCCACGCCTTTACCCCAGGGTTTCCAATCCACAAGATTCCCACCCACTTCACTGGCCTTGTGTAAATAATCCATCTCGCCGGCACGCCCTTCCGCCAGCCAGCGCGAAAACCGCTCCATCACCTCGGGCGCAAGTGGTGCCGTCGGCAAAGTGCCACGCAGCTCTAAGCCAACTTCGGCCGCAAGTTCCCAAAGGAGGACTAGGCTGTCGGGCAGATTGGCGGGGGGCATGTGGGTATTATCGGGGAGAGAATGGGCAGATAAGTCCCAATCTTCTAGGTTTGGGGTCGTTCTTTCTGGGCACAGCAGTTGCTGTGAACCAAAAGTACTTGACCGCGTTCCCCTTAGGGCTCCATGAAAACTTCGCTTCGATTGCATTTTTTCGCAGGCTTGTGTTGCCTGTGGTTCAGTTCCCAGGCTTTTGCACAATCTGCACTGCAGGATTCGCCACCTATGCCAGAGCAGTTGCGGGTGGAGTTGCTGGATGGCAAGTTGGATGCTGCGCTGCGCACGCTTGATGATTTGCAGAAGAATCATCCCGACGCCACTGGTTTTTGGTACTACCTTGAGGGCATTGCGCAGCAGCGTATGGGCCAAGGCACTGCGGCAATTGCTGCTTTTGAACGAGTCGAAAAAGAGTTCACCGCTGGACCGTGGGTGCATAAGGCGCGCTTTCATCACGCTGAAGTTTTATCTACAGCGGGTGACTGGAAAGGGGCGGAGCAAATTTGGGAAAGCGAAGTGAGCTGGTTGCGTGGGGCAGAGCGGCAGCGTGAATTGGCGGCGATTTATTTTGATTTGGCGGATGGTTTTTCGGCGCAGCAGACGGGCGCCGCGAGTTTGGAAACAGTCGAATACCAGAGCGCCATCGTTTTGTATCAGAAGGGTTTGGAGCTCGACATCCCCGCCGATCAACGGCAATATGCATTGGGTCGTGTAGCGTGGTGTTACGCAGAGCTGAAAGATTGGGGGCGTGCAGCCGGTGCGTATGAATCGTTACTAAAAGAGTTCCCAGATCACCAAGTGCAGTACGCATATGCGCAAGCATTGCGGCAACATGGCTCACTGGAAGAAGCGCGCCGAGTTTACGAAAACCTTGCCGTAGATTTAACCGACTTACGCGAAGACCCAGCGCTGGATCAATTACACGGCCTGGCTTTGTATGCGCTTGGTTTCACCTACGGCGACTACTCTTCTGATCGAAAGCGGGCGATTGGTGCATTCCGACGTTTTCTCGCCGCACATCCGCAACATATGAAGGCGCCACGCGCGGCATTTGGAATTGCCAAACTGCGCGTGGCCAACGGTGAAATCGCCGAAGCCATTGCTGCCTTCCAGTCTTTTTTGGAGATGCCGGTATTAGCAAGCGACAATCTGGAGGCGTTGGAACAGCATGTGAGTTTGCGTCAGAAAGCGCATTTTGAATTGGCGCAGGCTTATATTTCCAGCGGTGATTATGCATTAGGCGGTGCCGCTTTCGCGCGTTATGTTTCCTTATTCCCGGAAGGAGAAGATTGGGCGGCGTCGCAAGCTGGCATCCTCGATGCCGAATACAGTTTGGGTAGGCTTTGGGAAACGGAACAGAAGTGGGAGGCCGCGCGTGCTGCGTATGTACAGTTTCTTGCCGCCCATCCGCTGGATAATCGCGTGCGCGAGATTCTGTATCGCATTGGTGATCTTCAGCAGCAGCAAGGAAGTGCCGTCGAGGGTGAGGTGCGGGCGGATTTTTATCGCAGTGCCATTGCTGATTGGTCGCGCCTTATCGCCAAGTACCCTACTTCTGAAGAAGCCTCGCACGCATTATTCAGCACGGGTTATTACCGCGAACTGGAGCTTGATGATCTCGAAGGAGCGGTGGAGAGTTATCGCGGCTGTAATTTTGGGCAATATGCAAGCGGTGCGCGCGATCGCTTGGCCGCCATGGTGCAGCCGCGTTTGGCTATCCATACCAAGCGTGTATGGCGCAGCAATGACACGGCAAACTTTGAGTTGGATTTGCGCAATATCAAAGCTGTGACGGTGGAGATTTATCGTTTGGATCTTGAGGCTTATTTTCGGAAGCACCTTTCCGATCGTTTGATCGAGGACTTGGACCTGGATTTAATTGCCGCCGACAAAGAGTTCGAGTTTAACCTGGAAGAGTTCGACCGTTATCGCCCCTACACGCGTTCGGTAGAGTTGCCGGTGGAAGGCGTGGGTGTGTGGGCTGTGGTGGTGAGTTCGAAAGATAAGCGCGCCACCACTTTGGTCATGCGCAGCGACATCGACATCATCGTGAAGTCCTCTCGCGAAGGCGCCTTGGTTTTTGCTGAAGACATGCTTCACAACAAAGGTGCAGCGGGGGTGGAGTTAGTGATTGCTGTGCAAAGGGAAGGCGAGGAGGCGCCGCAGATGTTGGAGGCCACGACGGGCCGCGACGGCGTCGCCCAAATCGATTTCCATGATTTTGATTTGTCTGGGGTGATGGATGTACGTGTCTTCGCCCAAGATAAGCGTGGCGTGGCCACCACCAAGAATTGGGTGGCCAACGCGCAAGTGGTGCAATCGCTGGAGCCAAGCGGTTTTGTGTTTACCGACGCCTCTGCTTATCAACCGGGTGCCTTAGTTTCTTGGCGGGCGGTTTTGCGCGAAGTGGATGAAGGCGTTTACACTTTCAAAAAGGGAGAAAAGTGGCGCGTCACCATGACCGACGGCAGTGGCCGAGCGGTTTACCAGGAGGAACTTGCGTTAAGTGATTTTGGCACGATGTTTGGTTCCACGCGTTTGGCGGCTGGTGCTCCGAGTGGAATCTATGCGGTGAATTGTGAATCACCGAGTGGTCGCAAACACCGCGCGAACTTTGTGGTGCGAACCTTTGAGGTGAAGCGTGTGGAGATAGATTTGGAATTTGATCGCCCGGTTTACTATCGCGGCGAAGAAATCAATCTCACCGTACGCGCAAAATATAGTTATGGCGAACCGGTCGCCAATGCGGTTTTGCGCATTGATTTGCCCGGCAGTGCGGCGGTCATGACCCACACCGATGAAAAGGGAGAATATCATTTAGTTTTCCCTACGCGTGATTTCGACACTACCGGCGCGCTGTCTTTCGTGGCTACCCTCCCGCAACAAAATGTCGATGCCGATGGCACGCGCTTGTTGTCGGCGACTGGTTTCCGCGTGGGCATCACTCCACCCGAAAGTGTGTACTTACTAGGTCGGTCTATCCCCATCGAGCTGCGTACGCTACGGCCAGATGGTGTTGCCATGGAACAGGCAATGGAGTTGCGTTTCCTGCGTCGTTACCAAGATGCGCGTTCTCGCTGGATTGAGGAAGAAGTGAGCCGCCAATCTGTTACTACGGATCAACAGGGAGCCTTCACGGCACAGCTTATGGCGCAGCAAGGTGGCCAGCACGTGGTGATTGCAGAGGGCACGGATCGTTTTGGGAATCCGGTGAGTGCGCGCGTGGAATTTATGGTTTCTGGCAACGACGACAGTACCAAACTACGTTTGTTGTCCGACGTAGCAAACGTAAGCGTTGGTGGCAAGATTCCACTCGAAGTGGTGAACCGCGCAGGAAGTGGTTTGGCACTGGTGACTTTTGAAGGTGGCCGCATTTTGGATTATCGTTTGGTTTCTTTGCAAGAAGGTGTCCAGGCACTCGATGTGGATGTACCGGATAAATTTTTCCCGGATTTGATGGTGACGGTCAACCTCATGCACGAGAACAACTTTCATTCGGCCGAACGTGGCTTTGGCGTCGTGCGCAATTTGGTGGTGAAGATGATTCCACGCAAAGAAGTGGTGCATCCCGGTGAAGTGGTGGAAGTGGATGTGGAAGTTCGCAATCATCTCGGTGAGCCGGTTTCTGCGGAGTTATCTTTTGCAGCTGTCGATGCTTCGTTGTTTGAAATGTTTCCGGACCTTTCTGGAAATATCCTTAGCGAATTCCATGGCCGGGGGAAACGACGCAATCATTTCACTACGCAAGCGAGCAATGTTTTTAACTACGTGGGAGTTACGCGCGAGATCGCGGCCGCGCTGTTAGCCGAAGATCAACGTTTGAAGGCCGAAGAGGCGTGGGTGGAAGGCAAGGATCGGGCCACCGAGAAATTGCGTCGTGCGGGTGAATACACGGGACCTGGGGATACGATTCCCCCAGGCACGGTTAAGTTGGGCGCGCGGTCGCCGCAGAGTGCTCGCTTCGCTGCGCCCGCGGAGGAAATGGAGTTGGAAGAACTCGGCTATGCCGGCGAAGACGAATGGAACAACAATGTTGGCTTGGGCGGTGGTGCTGGTGGACGCTACGGCGGCCGCGGCGGTCGCGGTGGCGGGAAAGGCGGTAACGCCAGTAAGGACGGCGGAATCAGTGAAGCTTTCGGGCGCTCTGCTGTGGTCGGCAATGCCTTGGTCGGGCAAGTTGATGAAGAAATGTTGGATGCTCTCACTGCGGATTGGCAGCCGCGCATCATTACCGACCGCAAAGGTCACGCCACCATCACCTTCACTGCACCGCAGCTGAGCACGCGCTGGCGTTTGATGTGCCGCGGGGTGGATCAGGGCACGGCGGTTGGACAAGGAACGGCGTCGGTCATTTCGCGTGCGGATTTTTTGGTGGAGTTACGCACGCCATCGGTGCTTCTCGAAGGCGACCACGCTGCGGTTTTGGCACGCGCGCATAATCTCACTGGTTTGGCTGGCGACGTCACGCTTGCCGTCACCGTGAATTATCCAAGTGGCGCGCAAATCGTTGAGGCAACTTTGCATTTTGATGGCTCGGCTGTCGTCGACGTGCCAATGGATTTGCCGGGCCTGGTTCCTGGCGGCCTCTCAGCAGATGTCCAAGTGCGGTTGGCAGCAGTAGGTCATTTTGAAGCGAACCAAGGCGGCGAAGTTTTTCATGTGGAAGCATCGACTGCACGCCCGGTGCGCGTAGCACCCTGGGGTTTGGCGGTTGCCGCACAACATTCGGGTCAACTGCTTTCCAGCAGCGATTTCACGCTGCAACTTCCGGCGGGTGGTAACTACAGCGCCGCGGGATGGAATTTACACATTGGGCTGGGCCTGGATCAATTGTTGGTGGAAGAGGCGCTTGCCGGTGCGGCGCCCTACTTGCAACGCGGTCACGTTTTGCGCCATGATGGTCCGCAGCGCAACCCCGAATTTGCGGGGGAGTTATTGGGCGTGCTTGGTGTGCTACAACATTTACGCGATACGCGCCGTAGTGATCATCCGGCTTACAACGCTCTGCTGAACAAGGCCAATGGCTTGGTCACTACCTTGCTTGCCACGCAGCAAACTGATGGCGGCTGGGCTTGGTCGAGTCGCACCCATGCCACTCAATTTGAAGTTTCGGCGCGCGTCATGATTGCGCTCGAATCGGCTTCTACCTTCGGCTTGAATGTGCCTTCCCAAACGCTTAGCTCGGGGCGGAATCATTTGACGAGTTCGCTAAGCGGAACGGCAAACCAACTGCCGTTTTCGCGCGCGATTGTGCTTTACGCATTGAGTCTCTCCGACCACGTTGATTTTGGTTTGGCCAATAGTCTGCACCGTATGCGTGACCGTTTGAGTCCTGCGGCTGCGGCCTATACTGCTTTGACGCTGAATCGGCTCGATAGTAAGGGCATGGCAAACGACATGCTGGAAATTGCTTTGCGTCGTGATACCAAGGTTCCATTTGATGCGATTTCATGGTGCAGCTCGCCGGTGGAGCTACAGGCTCTGCTGCTAACGGCAGCCTTGAAAATCAGTCCAACGCATTCCGCGATTGTGGAGCTCGAACAATCTCTGATGGAGCAACGTCCGTGGTATGGTGAAGGGGCGCATGGCATGGCGCTTGCCGCAATCAGTGCGCATCGCACGGTTTCAGGCTTGTTGGATCGTGAGGCGGAAGTCACCGTGACGGTGGCCAACGGGCAGCCGCAAACGTTCCAGTTGGGTGCGCACAATACGAGTGTTGATTTACAAGGGCTTGTGGCGCAAGTCGCCGGCCAGCACGCAGTCCATATGCAGCTGCAACTCAAGGGCCGTGGCAAACCACACTTCACGGCTACGCTAGAAGGCTTCGATACGCAACCGAAAGAAAACCAAGGTAAAATCCTGCGCGTTTGGCGCACGTATTTGCTGGCGTCGCCCGCTGTTTACAACGGGCAGGAAATTCAAAGTGGATTCACCACCGTGGATAGCACGGTGCGTCAGTGGCAGAATGAAATTACCCAGCTAGAGTTTGGTAACTCTGCGCCAATGCATATCGTGATTGCGCGCGAGTACAACAATGCCGAAGAGGCCAAGGCGCAAGATTTTATCAGTGTGGAAATCCCGCTGCCTGCGGGAACGCATGTGGTGGAAAACTCGGTGAGTGGCTCGGTGGAATCTTGGAAGGAGCAAGATGGGCGTTTATATGTTGACGTCAGCGGCACCAATGGTTCCGCTTACACGATTGATTTCCGTTTGCGTGGTTTGGTGCCAGGGAAATACCGTTTACTGCCGGTGACGGTGCGCAGCGCTTATGATCCATCCGTATTTGGCGTGGGCCATTTTGGCGCCTTGGAAGTTTTGCCGCGGGGTGTGGCTTCCAGTGATTCCTATCGCGCCACTCCAGATGAGTTGTACAAGCTTGGCCTGGCGGAATACCAGCGCAAGGATTTTGATCTCGCCTGGGAGCACATGCGCATCCTGGAGGATCAGTTTGGCGACAACTTGAATCGCTCGGCGCTGTTGGAATCATCGCGCATTTCCCTGGAGCTCGCGATTGACCGCAACGACGCCAACCGCATCGTGAAGTTTTTCGAGATTCTCAAGGAGAAGAACCCAACGCTGACGGTTTCTTTTGCACGTATGGCTGTCATCGCCGCGGCGTACCGGGATCTTGGCGAATACGAACGCGCCGCACGCGTTTTGTCTGCCATCGCCGAAGAGACCTTTAGTTTGGATTTGCAGGTGGTGCGCGTACTTGAGGAGCAAAACGATTTCCACGCCGCCACCGAATCCTTGCATCGTTTTTGGTTGGCCTATCCGGATTTCCCGGCGGTGGTGGAAACTGCTCTGACCCTAGCGGACCGTTTGATGATGGCAGCACCGCAAGCTCACAGCGATCGTAGTTTGCGCTTAGCGCAGCGTGATCGCGCCGTTTTGTTGTACGAAAGTGTGATGTTGCTACAGCGTTTCTTGGGGCTCTACGCAGATAATCCAATCGCACCCGATGCGGCGTTGAACTTGATTAGTGCAAACCTGGATTTAGAGGATTACCAAAACGCCTCGCGCCTGGCTGCCGAGTTTGCCGCGCGTTACAAACAACCGAGTTTCAACGATGCTTTTGTTTACACTCAAGCAGTTGCCGAGTGGACCATGGGCAACGACAAACAATCCACCAAGTTGTTGCAGGGTATTGCGGATACGGTTTACACCGATGATTTCGGTCATGAAACGTATTCTGAGAACCGCAATCTCGCACTGTACATTCTCGCGCAAATCCATCACGCCAAGCGCGATTTTGTCAACGCTGCAAGTTACTACGCGCAAGTCCAAACTGTTTTCGCAGATGCCGCATTGGTTCTGGAAGGTTTCCGTCGGCGCGCGTTGACGGTGGACGAAGTCACCGAAGTATCCCCTGGCGATAAGGCCAAGCTCGAGTTGCATTACCGCAACATCGATCGTGCCGAGTTGCTGGTTTATCCAGTGGATCTCATGACTCTCTACCTACGCGAGAAAAACCTTGCCGGAATAACCTCCGTAAACCTCGCTGGCATTGAACCAGTCATTCGCCGCAGCGTGAAGCTGCCGGACAACGGCTCGATGCGTCAGCAGGATTTTGAAGTGGAGCTCAAGCTGCCGGAAGCTGGCGCCTACTTGGTGATTTGCCGTTCCGAAGCCATGCACGCTTCGGGTATGGTGCTGGTCAGCGATTTTGAACTGGAAGTCGCCCAAATCAGCGGCAATAGTGTGCGTGTCCAAGCAGTGGATCGTAAAGAAGGGAGCTATTTGCGCGATGTTGATGTGCGCGTGATTGGCGCGATGGACAACAACTTCATCTCCGGACGCACCGATCCACGTGGCCTCTATCTTGCAGATGGGTTCCACGGCGCGGCCACGGTCATCGCGCGGCATGGCGGGCGTCATTATGCCTTCTATCGCGGCACGATTCAGGGGGCTGGACTCTTGCTAGATAGTGAATTCGCTCCGAGCCAAGATGACAAGCGCATGCAACAAGACCTGCTGGATTCCAATTCGTATTTGGATAATGTGCGGGGCTTTAACGGCTTGCAGCAAGAAACCCGCTCCCAGAACTTGCAAGAAAAACAGAAGTCGCCAAGCTTGGGTGTAGAATTAAACAAACTGCAATAAGCTTCGCGGGTAGGCAACAAGAACCCTGCGAAAGGCTGCAACCACACGGCCTTTCGCTTGGTCACATCCCTAACATGTTGGCCTTCACCCTAATCTTGTTGCTTCCCCAAGCTGGTGCTGCGCCCAATTCTGATGTGATTGGCAGCTTGCCAGTCCCGTTAGCGGCGCTTGAAATCGTCGCGCCGCAACAACTATTTGGTGCCCTGCTCGATAGCCAGTTCCAGCACAAGTTTCTGGAATCCTCCATCTGGGCAACGCTTACCGAATTGCCGCAGTACCCCATGGCGTTGGTGGCTTGGCAAACGTTTCTGGCTCCGGCACAAGGCCACCCCGCAGAGTTTCTTGCCGCTTTGGCTGGCGACGGCGCCCTGTTGTTGGTGACTCCCGGCGCAGGCCCCGGTGAGTTTGATTTTTCTTTATTGACCAGCGGCAACGACGGCGAGTTGGCCCAAGATTGTTTGCTGCCGTTGTTGGGTTTTGCGGGTATCCCGCGCAGCGCTATGGCGGGAGAGTCGTGGCAGGTGACGATCGATAAGTTCAGCCTGGGGCGCTCGGAAGATCGTTTTGCGTTTGGCACCAATGCCGCTCTACTGCAGCGCTATTTGGAGATCCCATTTGCCCAATTGTTAGCGGCTGCGGTGCCGGCGGATTGTCGCAGCACTGCTGCGGAGCGCGGCGGCCAGGCAGTGCTTTGGGTGTCGGCCGATCTGTACCGCACGAACGACTATCCGGAATTACCCAAAGACGCCGGTGCTTCGTATTTACTCGGTGATATTCATGAAGTTTTGCGCACCGCACCGTGGATGGGCGGCTCTTTGCGTGCGGCAACGGGAGAAATCGCGCTGGACTTTTTCGCGCCGACGTCGGCCGAACTCCCCGCCACCCACGCGCCGTTTTTCCCCGCTCCTTATGAAGTCCCGATGCCACTACTCAGCAATTTGGTCTTGCAAGGTGTGTTCACGCGTGATCTCGGTGTTTGGTGGACTGCGCGGGAGTTGTACATGCAGGACCGTGCGGTCGCTGCAACGGTCGAGGGTGACGCCACCCTGGCCTTGTTATTCGGGCGTGATCCGGGTCCAGAAATTTTTGCTTGGCTAGAGAGTGATATCCGTTTACTCGCCTCGGTTTTGCCCGAATCCGCGCGCCTTGATTTGCCGATTGAATATCCCGGTGGCGCCATCGGTTTGCGCCTGAAGGAAGATGCTCCGAAAGACCTCGCGGATGCTTTCGCCAGCGCATTTTTGGCCGGCGTCACGATTGCGAATTTAGATGGTGGCGGCAAGGGCAAGCAGCCTCTGATGCTAAATATTGAGCAAACCGAACAGGGCAGTATTTATTCAGCCAGTTTTCGGAGTGCAGCCCCGGGCCAAGCGCTTGCTGCACGTCACAATCTGTCGCCGTCGTTGTTCCTCGGCAAGGATGGCGCCATTTGGATTTCCTCGTCGTTAGCGCTGTTGCAAGAGATTGCAGCTGCCCCAGTCCAGATGGTGGCAGCACACGGTTTATGGTTTGATTTGCAGATGCCACAACTGCTCGAAATCCTCGAACGCGATCGCAACATCCTAGTGGCAAACCGTCTGCTCAAGGAAGGGGGGGATATCGAAGCGGCCAGGAGTTTTATCGATATGCTGATGTCCGGCTTGGCTATATTGAATAGGGCTAGTATTCGAAGCCGTCTTGACGGTGGCCTGATGTCCATGCAAGTGGAAATTCACGCTGCGCCTTAGGATTGCCAGAACCATGACATTCGCTCTCGGCCCCCTCATCCCCATGCCGCAAGATCCGTTTGCGGCTTTAGAAGCCTATGACCCACAACAAGGTCACGGCCCTTGGGATGCCCATCATGTCGCGCATTTGCTGCGCCGCGCCGTTGGTGGCCCTATGCCGGGGCAGGTTGAGGAGCTGCAGCGCAAACCGGCGGATGCGGTTGTAGAAAAGTTATTTCAACCCAGCGATATCAGCCTTGAGAGTATTTGGGGCGCGAGTGGGGTTGCTCTGGCTGCTACCAATGAGCGCCCGCGGCTGGCGTCGTGGTGGCTGATGAAGTTGGCGCAAGATGAATATGCGCTTGGCAATCGTTTGGCGGTGTTTTGGCACGACCACTTCGCAACCACTTGGAGCAAAATAAACGACGGCCAGCAAATGTTGGCTCAGCATAGTACTTTATTGGTTTTGGGAGCCGGACCGTTTCGCAAGTTGCTGCACGCCATGATTGAGGATCCGGCAATGCTGCGTTTTTTAGATGGCGATTCGAATCGCCGCGGTTTGCCGAATGAAAACCTCGCGCGGGAACTGTTCGAGCTGTTTGCCTTAGGTCCCGGCAACTACACCGAAATGGATATTCGCGAGGCTGCGCGCGCACTTACCGGCAACACCGTGCGCCAAGGTGTCTTTACCTTCGAGAAGATGCTGCATGATCCAGATGCGAAAACCGTGTTTGGCAAGAACATTCAAAATGGCGCGGATTTGATCAACCTCACGGTGCGCCAACCGGCATGCGCGGAATTTTTGGCAGAGAAGCTGTGGCGTTACTACGTGTCGCCGTCGGCTCCTCCAGAAGTTCTGCAATTACTGGTCGAGCGTTGGCGCGATCATGATTTAGATAGTGGCTGGTTGGTGCGCACGTTGCTGGCTTCACGGGCTTTTCATGCGAGTTCCTCGATGTTCTCGTTAATCAAATCCCCCGTGGATTATGTCGTCGGCGTGATCCGCGCCCTGAGTGGTCGCCCCGATCCGCGCGAGATGGATACCGCGTGCAGCCTCATGGGGCAGCAATTATTTGAGCCTCCTGGGGTGCAGGGTTGGCAAGGCGGTAGTGCTTGGATTCATACTGCAGCATGGTTGGAGCGCACCAAGTTCGCCTCCGCCGTCGCCGCTGGGAGCCGTGGCCTGCTGCGTGATGCGCCCCTCCAAAAACTATTTCCAACCCGTCATCGTTTGCAGTGCGCCGCGTTATTGAATGAGGTGCTTGCCGCTCTTTTGCCAACTGGGCTCAACACCCAACGTCACTTTTTGTTGCAAAAACAGCTCGAATCCTCGCCGAATCGCGTCACTACAACGCTGCTGCAAGAAACGGCTTATTCGGTGATGTGTTTACCGGAGTACCACCTGTCATGAATCAAACCCGCCGTGAATTTCTTCGTTTGGCAGGCGCTGCAAGTGCCGGCGCCATACTTTTGCCGAAAACCTCCTGGGCAGCACCCTTTGCCCCGGCAACGAAGAATCGTTTGGTGATGATTTTCCTCGACGGGGGCAATGATGGCTTAAATACTGTGATTCCGGTGAGCAACGATGCTTACTATAAAGCGCGTCCGGAGCTGGGATTGAAGGGCCCCGATTTGCATTCCTTAAATGTTGATTTTGCCTTGCACCCTGCGTTGGCCGCTTGGCGTGATTTGTATGAGCAAGGCGCGTTGAGTGTGGTGCAAGGCGTTGGCTATGATCGTCCAGATTATTCGCATTTTGTTTCGCGCGATATTTGGCATGGCGGGTGCCGCAACACGCCAGAGCCCGTCACCGGCTGGCTTGGTCTTGCCGCCGCTCGTCAAAATGCTGGCGAGTTGCCACCCGTAGCGCTGGGTGTTTCGGAAGCACCGTTGCTGCTGAAAACTGCTGTCACGGCCGGTTTAACGGTTGGCGACTTGGCGAATTTTTATGTAGAAACATTGCCGCAACTTCCCCAAGACATGACTCAAAGCGGCGCTTTGGCGATGATTCATCAAGCTTCGTCGTTGGCTTATTCTACATCCACGCGTTTACGCGAAGTCGCCGCGCGCATTCCTGCCGGCAGCAACTACCCGGATTCTAGTTTGGCCGATCGCCTAAAACTGATGGCGCGTTTGGCGCGCGCGGATGATGGCCCGCAAGTCATGTGGACGCGCCTCGGTGGTTTCGATACGCACGCGCTCCAGCCAGGAGCCCATGCTGCATTGCTGAAGCAACTGGGCGATGCCACGGCCGCATTCCATCACGGCCTCAAGTTCGCTGGTCGCGCGGCACAAACCATGGTGGTGATTTACAGCGAGTTTGGCCGACGCCTTGCTGAGAATGGTTCCGCTGGTACCGATCACGGTGCCGCGGGCCCCATGTTTGTGATTGGCGGCGGTGCGCGTGGTGGCATGATCGGTGCCGCCACAAGCCTTACTGATTTAGACGACGGCAATCTCAAAGCAGGCCTAGATTTTCGCGCCGTGTTCAGTGAAGTCGTGCGGGATTGGCTCGGTTGGTCGGCGGCGGATCTATTTGATGGTGCTTTCGCGAATGGCACTGCAAGTGCAGGCTTACTAACCAGCTAAAGCGTAGGTGCTTGATGGTGACAGGGGTTAAAAACCCCTTGACCGATAGGAAACTTCCCGTATACTTGACCACTCAAGCATACGGAAACTAAACTCAATGGGCGCGCTCTCACTACACACAAAAATTTGCATGAACTACGCGGTGGTGCACACCATCCTCTCGAAAAAATTGGATGGCTGCCTGAGTGCTCACGGGATCAGTTTTTCTGAGTTCATGATTCTCTTTCAACTAAGCCAAACGGAAGGAAAAATGATGAGGCGCATTGATTTGGCCGAACAAATCGGCCTTTCCGCTTCAGGAGTCACGCGGATTGTTTCACCCATGGAGAAAATCGGATTAGTGCGCAAAGAGGCCAATAAACGGGATGCCAGGGTGAGTTTGGTGAAGTTATCAGCCGCAGGTCAACGAATTTTCGATGAATCCTCGGTCAGCGTTAACGTTGCCGCCGAGCACGTTCTCGCGGCCCTAAGCGAAAGGCGTACTCATGAAATGCTAAAGTCGCTCGTTGCCATTGGCGGCGGATCCGTCGCTGAATGAAAGATTGACAGGGGCTTCCGGAGCGTTATTTTTTCCAATCTTCAGGTTCGCGCTCGGAATAGCGAGTTCGGTAATCTCAATGTGCATATCGGCAATCCATGCGCTGCCCACCCCGCTAAGCAAGATTCCGTAGGCCAACATGATGGCTTCCGTTGCGACATCAAGGGCTACCGAGTAAGGTTGCCAATCACTCGTTCCCTTGAGGGGGCGGTTCTGCATGTTGTCAAAATTGAGCGACTTTCCAGCCATCGGGCCGTCAACCCGAAACCAGAGTCCCGCCGCCTGCTCGACACCTTCCGTGCGAGCCATGGCGGAAAGTCGCGCCCGCTTGCCAAGAAACGCACCGGGTTTGCAGCTCTGCATGAGGGTTCCGAAGCCAGCCGCGAGGTAGCGTGAGGTTTTCCATGGTTGTTTCTTCAAAGTAGGGCATGTCAACCGCGCAGACGCAGCCGGCGGCTAAAAGCAAATCGTCGGCCTCCTTTGGTTGGAGCCCGAGTGCCGACGACAATCTTGCAAGCTCGGCAGGCAGCTGCGGGTGCCAACGCGGCATCCGCCCACTCTTAACCGTGGTTCTCCCATGCGGAGATCTAGACTGGCTGTAACGCCAACGCCGCGGCCGGTGTATTCCTAATATGGACGGCAAGAAATCAATCACCGATCTCGAGGAGCTCATGCAGCATGCGAGCTGGATTCGCAATCTCGCTTATGCCAACTTGCGCGACTATGCGCTTGCTGAAGACGTCTCACAGGAGGTGCTGCTTAAAGCACTTGCCGAACCGCGTCGCACTGGATAAGTTTTAAAAGCGTGGTTGGCAGCAGTCACTTTCAACACGGCAAAAAACGAAATTCGCGGTAACAGTCGGCGTTGGGCGCGTGAGCTAAAGGTGGCGCAGCGAAATCGTGGCGTGCAACAAATCGAGCAGCTCGACATTATGCAAACGCATCGTGAGTTGACCTACGTGGTGGAGGCCCTGTCACCGAATCATCGTGAAGTGATTGTGTTGCGCTTTTATGAAGAATGCAGATTCAAGGAAATTGGCGAGTTGCTCCAAATCACTGAAGGAGCTGCGCGCGTTCGTCTGCATCGCGCATTGCAAGAGATGCGTCGCAGCATGGAGCAAAGTGGCCGCGACTGGAAAGCGCATTGTTTGCTGTTGGCCCCTTCTGCCGGGAAACTTGCAGCACCGCTTTCTCTGCTGACGCCATCCAAGCACTGGATGCTGGCTTCGGTAGTGGTGTTTTGCGGAGCAATCGTTTTGTGGAAGATGATGCCTCATACCCCGTTGGCAATCAAAGAACCAATCGTTGTTTCTCAAGTGGTGGCGTCGGGTTTAGTGGTTGCCGTTGCTCCAGAAGTGCAGAAGGCGCACAAAATTGACCGCATGGATTGGAATCCGCCAGACAAAGAGGCCGTGCTTGATATCGAAGTTGAAAAGGAAACGCGTGTTGGTCGCGTGTTTTTCCAAGGAGATCCTGTCATTGGCGCCGAAGTGAAAATGTGGCAAGCGGGGGAATTCTTCCAAACGACTTCCCTACAAGATGGCTCCCTCGATTTTCAAATGGGTTTCAAAAACATAGCGACCGTTGCTGCTTTCCATGAAGGAATGGCCCGCATGGTGCACCTGAGGCCGTTGAAAGCTGACGATGGGCCAGTACTCATTCACTTCCTTCCACCCCCTGAAGAAGGAACAGTCATCGTCGTACGCGACGGCGAAACGGGAAAGCCTATCCCCAATGCCACCCTGGACGTTTTTCTCGATTGGAGTTCAGTTGGTTCTAGCGGGCCATGGCTGCGTGAAAATTCTGTGGAACAAGTCGCCCATGGAATCACCGATGCTGACGGCCGCTTTGTTGCACCTGCTTGGCTCGCGGACTCTTCGTTAATCGGCAGAGCCACTGCAGAGGGTTATGCGCCCAATGATTGCGCTCTAAAGAAAAATGGCGACACACGCATTGTCAGGTTATTCCGTGGTGAGGTGCTGCCCGTTCAGCTGGTCTATCTTGATGGGGCCCCTGTTGCAGATGTGGAGCTGCGTCAAGGGGAACGAGTACGTGAAATTCAGCACACCACAGCCGATGGTTTTTTGCCTAGTGTTGCTGGGTGGGGGCATGCTGCGAGTGCTGATAAGGTGCATGCACTACCGGATTTTATTTTCTTACGGCTTCCGAGTGGGCGCATTTGGTTTCAATATTCCTATGAAATTCCAGACCATCAAGTGGAAGTCTTAGCGGACCGGATTCGAATAACGGTGGATGACACGCCGCTGCGAGTGCAACTTGATGACATCCATATTCCGGAAGGCTCTTGGGTGGAGGCGAGGTCTATTTATCCCTACTTCGCAGATGTAGAGCAAGATCTAGGGGAATCTCGGTGGCAGCGTTTGGTTGTTGGCGAAACGGTGGTTTTGGAATCTGGTTGGACGGGAGGTTTTTCAACGGCGCAAGCGCGCCTCATGCCGGCAAAGATATCAATAGGAGAGTATGAAGCCTCCGAAGGATTGGTCATCATCGACCAGATGCTGCACCGAATCAGTGTAAGTCTGGAAGGGCCCTCTGTGGATTCTGGCAAGGAGCTAGAGCTAGTTTTTAGAAATCAACATGGAAAATATCATTCCGCATGTATTCCATTTGCAAATGGAGCGGCAGAATTTTATCACCCAGCTTTTAGATTGGAGGTATCGATAGAGACAGTGATGAATCATCAACGGTTGCTTTTAGAGAACGAATGGGGCGTGTATTTAGATTATCAGTACATTCAAATCATTGACCAAGACATAGCCGTTACTCTTCATGAGGTTGCTGCTGGTCGCGAAAAAATCCTCATTCGAATGAATGGAATTCCCGTTATCGGTGGCCGGGTGAACCAAGAGCTCATCGACCTGAATGGGGTTTGTGTAGTTCCACTTGATGAAAAGTTGAACCCACTCGTTCAAAATGTTGTTCTGAATTTGCCAGCTAGCTTACACCGGCAAAGCGGCGGCCCGATCCTAAGTGGTTTTTCCGTGGCAAAAGATAGTGCATTCCCAGGCAGGCTTTACCGTAACGCCACAGGTCAAGTTATTTGGGATTTAGAATTGGCGCTAGTGGAACTTCTCTCCTCGGCGAGCAACACCCCAGCTAGTGAGCATGGACAGCGCGTTACCTTTCCTAAAGGTAGGTTGTTTTCTGCTCTGCATTGGCCAGCGTCCAGGAAAGAGGGGACTTGGTCTACTCCAATTTTGACGGCTTCTTCGAAAGGTGGATGGCTGGCTTTTAGAGTGCCGGCGGGGCGCTATGCGATGAAGATTGGCCAGGAAACTTTCGGCGGCTCTAGCGGCGTGGATTGTCCGGCAGGTGAAATAACGCAACTCTATCCAGACCAAATCGAAGACTCATCTCCTGGAAACGACTAAACACTCCGTCATACAAACCGTCGCTATACTTCTTCTGCGGACTCGCAAGCCCGCAAGGGAGAACCTAAACCATGAACGGTGAAAAACACATAGACATTTTGTTGTCTGCGATGTCTCCTACTCTGCTAGCCGGAGAGTTTGTATTTTGCTCCTTTGAGAAATCCGAGTATGGCGATCACGCATATTTGGAGCCATTTGCTGCGCTAATAGAAAGTGAAGGTCTCGCTCTGGTCATTCCAAAACGAAGAGCAGATGAGCATGAAATTCCTTATGATTTTGTTTTCTGCTGCATCACGCTGCATATTCATTCCAGCCTGGATGCGGTTGGTTTCACGGCGGCCTTTGCCACCAAGCTGGCTGAGTATGGGATCAGCGCCAACGTGATTGCGGGCTATTTTCATGACCACATTTTTGTCCAAGCCGAGGTAGCTGAAAACGCTATGGTTGCCCTCAGGGATTTCCGTTGATGCACAGCCTAATAAAAATAAGCCGGCCTGAAACCGTTGGAGTTTCCCCCTTCCAACATGTTCCAAACCGACTCTAGATTGCCAATACGGAGACTTTCTCTTTAAACCTCTAAGTTGCACACTACACAGCGTATGATGCAATTGCCGTGCCAAGCTAGAGAGCTCCGAAGGAGCGGTTTTTGTTCCCTCCGCGCACTTTTTGTGCGCTTCCGCACTGATTCCCCCAAAAGCCCGAGAACGGTACAATCCAACCGCTTTGTGTCGTAGGACCACCAAGAATCATGAAGATCGATTTCGAGGAGCAGTTTGGCGTCAACGCCGGTTACGTGGAAGACTTGTTCGAGCATTGGCGGACGAATCCGGCGAGCGTGGATGAGGAGTGGGCTCTGTGGTTCAAAAGTGTTGCGGCCGAGACCGAAACTGCGCAACCTGTGGCGCCGGAGAAGGCTGAAGAAAACCCTATAAGTATTGCCCCTAAAGACACTTCCGCTCTTCCGCAGAGCTCGGATAGCGTCGAAGTAGAGCCCCTGCGTGGGGTGGCTGCGGCCATCGCGCGGAATATGAATGCGAGTCTAGAGGTGCCGACGGCAACTTCCGTGCGCACCATTCCGGTCAAGGTGCTGGATGAAAACCGGCGCTTGATCAACGCGCATATGCGTGACCGCGCGCTCGGCAAGGCTTCGTACACGCATTTTATTGCTTATGCGATGGTGCGTGCCGTGGCGGCGATGCCGAATGCGCAGTCATATTTTTTATCCCAAGGCGGCAAGAGTTTTCGCATGACCCCCAAACAGGTCAACCTTGGCATTGCGATTGCCGTCGGCGAGGGTGATCAAGCTAGTTTGGTGGTGCCGAACATCAAAGGTGCCGACAAAATGAACTTTAAACAGTTCTACGATGCTTACCAAGATGTGGTGGTGCGCGGCCGCAACGGCAAGTTGGGTGCGGCAGATTTTGCAGGCACCACTTTTAGCCTCACGAACCCGGGCGGATTCGGCACCGAGTCCAGTATTCCGCGTTTGATGAAAGGGCAAGGGCTGATTCTTGCCACCGGTTCGATTGGTGTTCCCGTGCAAACGCGACGCATGGATCCAGCCATGCGCGCCGAACTCGCGATCGGTCCGGTGATGACCATCACCAGCACCTACGATCACCGCACCGTACAAGGTTCCGAATCGGGTTTGCTGCTGAAACATGTAGAGGATTTACTCGATGGCGCTGACGACTTCTGGACCGATATTTTCTCCGTATTGCGTGTGCCCTGGACTCCAGCTCACATCGATGCGGATGATCATGATTTTCGTCGCGACGATCGGGCCGATCAAGCACGCGTTTGGAAGTTGATCAGCGCCTACCGCTCGCGCGGTTGCCAATTGGCGGATCTCGATCCGTTGGAGTACAAGCCGGATATGTTGCCATCGTTGGATCCAGGTTTTTATGGGTTCACGATTTGGGATTTGGATCGCGTGTTTCTAACGGATGGTATGTGCGGCGAAGAATCCATGACTTTGCGGAATATTTTGGATGTGCTGCGCGAGACGTATTGTCGTCGCTGGACCAATGAGCACATGCATATTGTCGATCGCGAACGCAAAACCTGGGTGCGCGATCGGGTGGAGATGCGTCGCAATGAAGATGTTTTCGATTCGGAACACCGGATGCGCATTCTGGAACGCCTCACGCGCGCCGAAAACTTTGAACGCTTTTTGCATACGCGTTATCCCGGCAACAAACGTTTTTCACTGGAAGGTGCCGATACCCTCATCCCGGCGCTGTGCGAGATTCTCGACCGCTCGTCGGCAACGGGAGTGAAACGCGTGGTGCTCGGCATGGCCCACCGCGGGCGCTTGAATGTACTCGCCAATATTCTGAATAAGTCTTACCAAAAGATTTTCAGCGAGTTTGAGGGCGTGTTACTTCCGGGGCAGTCGGAAGGTTCTGGCGATGTGAAATATCATCTTGGCCAGCGCGGCCGTTACACCACTCCGAGCGGCCAAAAAATCGAGGTGATTCTTGCCGCCAACCCGAGCCATCTGGAAGCTGTCAACCCTGTTGTGGCCGGACAAGTGCGTGCTTACCAAGATTTAGATCATGATGCTGAACGCCGCTCCACATTGGCGATTTTGATTCACGGCGACGCCGCCTTCACTGGCCAAGGTGTGGTCGCGGAAACTTTCCAGATGAGTGAGTTGCCAGGTTTTGCGATTGGCGGCACCATCCATTTGGTAATCAATAATCAGATTGGTTTCACGGCTGGGCCACGTGATCTTTTCTCTTCTTATTACTGCACCGATCTTGCCAAGATGGTGGATGCGCCGATTCTGCACGCCAACGGGGACTATCCCGAGGCGGTCATGCGCGCCACCCACGTTGCTGCTGATTACCGCGCGAAGTTTGGTTCCGATGTGGTCATCGATATGGTTTGCTACCGACGTCGTGGTCACAACGAGGGCGATGAGCCGATGTACACGCAGCCGCTGCTCTATCGGAAAATCTCCAAGCACCCCACTGTGCGCGAGAATTACACCAGCTTGTTGGTGCGGCGCGGCATGATGACAGTGGAAGAGTGCGAAGCGGTCGCGGAAAAATTTGATGCGGAACTGCGCACGGCAATGGAGGCTTCGCGTGAGGCTGCGCAGAGTGCGCCACTTGAGGGCGTACTCGAAGTGGCCAATGCAGATTGGAGCCCGGAAGATTGGTGTGATAGCCCGTCCATAGCAACTGGCTTAGAAAGCACGCAATTAGTGGATTTGATTACGCGCACCAACACCATGCCGGAAGGGCATGTGGTGCACCCGAACTTGCTGCGTCAATTGAAGCGTCGCGAGGAAATGATTAGCGGCAAGCGTGATGTGGATTGGGGTTGCGCAGAAACGGCGGCTCTGGCTTCGTTAGTGGCTGCTGGCTCGAGCATTCGTTTGGTCGGCCAGGATTCCGGACGCGGTACTTTTAGTCATCGTCACGCGGTGATCCGCGATCAGCAAAGCGGTGCGGACTATGTGCCGCTCGATACCCTGCATGCTGAGGCAAGTTTTGAGGTGCGTGATTCGTTCTTGAGCGAAGAGGCGGTACTGGCTTTTGAATATGGTTATGGGTTGGCAGCGCCTGAGACTATCGGCATTTGGGAGGCCCAGTTCGGCGATTTTGCCAACGGCGCGCAGATTCCCATCGATCAATTTTTAGCCTCGGGTGAAGAGAAGTGGGGGCAACGAGTGGGCCTCACCCTGTTGTTGCCTCACGGTTACGACGGCCAGGGTCCGGAACACTCCAACGCGCGCCCCGAACGCTTTTTACAGTTATGCGCCGAAGGAAACTTCACCGTTGCAAACTGCACCACTGCTGCCCAATACTTTCACTTACTGCGCCGTCAAGGTATGGCAACCAGGCCAGTACCGCTGGTGCTCTTCACGCCAAAATCGTTGCTGCGAGATCCACGCGCGGCCAGCCCAGTGGCGGATCTCTCGGCGGATAATTTCCAGGAAGTCATCATTACGGAAGTGGAAGATGACCGTGCCATTCAGCGCGTGGTTTTATGTACCGGCAAGGTTTATCACGATCTTGCAGACTACCGCAATCAAAAGCAACGCACCGACGTCGCCCTGGTGCGCTTGGAACAGCTGTATCCTTTCCCGCGCGCGGCAATGCATGCGCTACGCGAGCGTTTCCCCGCCGCACAATTTGTTTGGTGCCAGGAAGAACCGCGCAACATGGGCGCTTGGGCTTTTGTGCTGCAACGCTGCGGAGAGGTACAGCTTTGTCCAAGTTATTCCGGCCGCCCAGCGGCTGCGAGCCCGGCCACTGGTTCCTATAAACGGCACCAGGCTGAACAAGCGCGTTTGCTTCGCTGTGCTTTTGGCGACGCTTGACCCGGTATTTTTAGCGAGCTGAGCTGAAGGGCGGCAGAGGAGTAGAATCTAACGATGCTTCCTTTTCTGCTGTTTTCGATGGCCGCGCTGCAAAGTAGTGCGGCTCCGCAAGTGCCAAACTTGGAGTTGTGGTACGACCGGCCAGCCGATGCTTATGGCGTGCCGAGCCCGTTACGTTCCTGGGAGATAGAAAGTCGAGATCGCACCGATAAGGGCAATCCCGATCCGAGTTGGGAGCGTTACGCCTTACCCATCGGCAATGGATTGATGGGCGCCATGCTTTATGGCGGAGTGGCACTGGATCGTATTCAGTGGAATGTACACAGCTTGTGGAGTGGTGGCCCCGGTGCGGAAGGTTGGCAACAGGATTTGAACCGCCAAGATGCCCATGAGCATCTAGAGGAAATTCGACAAGCGCTGCTTCATGGCGATGCCGCCCGCGCGGAAAATTTGAGCACCGAATATTTGCGCGGCTTGGGAAGTGAAGATCGCAATGTCAACGATGTGCGTTTTGGGCTTTATCAAACTTTAGGCGAGATTCAAATTGAAACGGGGCACCTGGCGCCGGTGCTGACGCCGCCGCTTATTCCGCTACCCAAGCCAGCCAGTGCACCCGCTGCATCTCTGGGAGTGGAAAATTATCGACGCAGTTTGGATCTGAGCACTGGCGTGCATCGTGTGTCTTATCAGCGCGACGGCGTGCAATTTCAGCGACTTGCTTTCTGCTCCAATCCTCAGCGGGTTATGGTGTTGCACTACTCGGCCAATGCAAACGGCGCACAAAATTTATTCCTGCACCTGGAAAGCCCACATCCCTTAGTTGGGGCACCGCAAGATGAGGCACTGGTATTCCGTGGCTCCCTGGAAAACAATGGCTTGTTGATCGATGTGCGTATCGGTGTACTTGCGCAGAAGGGCAGCGTTGCGATTGAAAAAGATGGCATTCGGGTTGTCGCTGCAGATGCAGTCACTTTCATTTTGATTGCCGATACGGATTACGCAGCCATCAGTCCAACTTGGCGCGGCCCCGATCCAGTGCAGCGTAATCAACAATTGTTAGTAGCGGCGATGCGCCTTGGTTTTGAAAAACTACTAGCGGAGCATGTGCGGGATTTTGTCGCGTTACATGGACGCGTGGCACTTGACCTAGGCGCAACTTCCGCACAAGTTTTGGCGCTACCCACCGATGAACGCGTGAAGCTTCAACAGCAATCAGCCGGGCAAGATCCAGATTTAGAAGAACTCTACTTCCAGTACGGACGTTATCTGTTGATGAGCAGTAGCCGGCCCGGCGGTTTGCCGGCAAATCTTCAGGGTTTGTGGTGCAATGAAATCGTGCCGCCGTGGAACGCGGATTATCATTTGAATATCAATTTGCAAATGAATTACTGGTTGGCGGGGCCATGCAATTTGATGGAGTGTCAAAAACCACTCATCGATTACATCAACGCTCTCATCATCCCTGGCGCCGCCACCGCCAAGGCTTACCACGCCGCAGCTGGCTGGACTGCCCATTTATCGAGCAATATTTGGGGGTACACCAATCCACACCCAGGCAAAAATCGCCCGCGCTACTGGGCGTATTTCCCGCTTGCAGGCAGTTGGTTAAGCACCCATAGTTTTGAACAGTTCGCCTTCGATGGTGACGTAGATTATTTGCGCGAACACGCGTGGCAAAATCTGGCCGGATCCGCAGATTTCCTGGTGGACTATCTTTATCTATTACCCGATGGCACTCTCAGTAGCATCCCTAGTTGGTCACCTGAGCATGGTCCTATTTCCACTGGAACCACAGCGGATATTTCGATTGCGCGTGAATTACTTGGCGGCGCCATCGAAGCCGCTCGAGTCATCGGCGAAAGTGGAGAGCGCGTGGACCGCTGGCAAATCACACTCGATAAGCTTCCGCCATTTCGGATTGGTCAGCATGGTCAACTGCAAGAGTGGCTGGAAGATATCGATGATCCCAACGATCAGCACAGGCATTTAAATCATCTCTTCGGTTTGTACCCCGGTCATCAAATTTCACCGCAGTACACGCCGCAACTTGCAACCGCTGCGGCCGTCACGCTGCAGCAGCGCGGCGATGGCGCCACCGGCTGGTCGATGGGCTGGAAAATAAATTTCTGGGCGCGGATGGGGGATGGCAATCACGCCTACTTGATGATCCGCAACTTGTTGAAGAACGGCACTAGCTACAACCTCCTAGATCTGCATCCACCTTTTCAAATCGACGGCAATTTTGGCGGTACCGCGGGCGTCGCCGAAATGTTATTGCAGAGTCAGTACCGCGCCGTGGGGGGGCAGCTGGATTTGTTGCCGGCGCTTCCCGATGCGTGGCCGACCGGGAGTTTTCGCGGGCTGCGCGGCCGCGGCGGCTACCGTGTGGATGCGGAGTGGGCAAACGGCCGCTTGACGGCCGCTACGATCCATGCAGAGCGTACAGGGCCTCTACAGGTGCGCTGCCAGGGGCGAGTTTGGGATTTGGAGGTCGAAGCGGGGAAGAACCTCAAACTTGTCTTATAATCCATTTCCATGATTTCACTCAAACAAATGCTTGCTCCGGCTTTGCTTGGTTTGGCGCTCGTTGCACCTGCAGCGGCCCAGGTTGATCAAGCTGAGATGCAAACCAACTTCGATGCCAAGATGGCGAAGGAATTTATTTCCAACGCAGCTTGGGTTACGGATTACGATGAAGCCCGCAAGATGGCGAAAGAACAAGGCAAACTCATTTTTGTCTACTTCACGCGCTCCTATGCGCAATGACCGCCATGCAATGCATTGGAAAGCGGTCTGCTTCTCACTCCTGATTTTTCTGCCTTCAGCAAGAAGGTAGTTCCATTCCTCCACGTCACCACGCACATTGATGGGCGCCCCAATGAGGGCATGCTCAAAGAGAAAGGCGGCACGGGTTTCCCTACGTTGATGTTCCTCGATGCAGAGGGCGAAATTCTCGGCATGCCGGGCGGTCGCAGCGCGGAAGCTTTCGAAAAGACTTTGGCTTCCTTGATGAATATCAAGAGCCTTGAAGCTCGGATTGCTGCCGGCGAGAAAGGCTTGAAGGCCGAATTGTTTTTCGCCGAACTCGACATGGGCAAGTACAGCCTGGCCGAAGTCAAAGCGAAGTCGTCGGAATTCAAAAAGCTCACCAAGGAACAAAAAGATTTGTTGGCACAGCACGTTCTCAACCTTGGCGTAAAGGAAATCCTTGACGGCATGGGTCGCGATGAAGGTGCGTTAGCGAAGGCTGGCGAGAAACTGTTGGCGATCAAGGCGGAAGGCTCCATGCCTACTGGCGATGCACTTGGCGGTTTCTGGTTTGTGCTGATGAACTACTCGGAAGCGCAGAGCGATGCGGATTTGTTCGCAGAAGCCCTTGCTGCTTTGAAGGTGTTCTACGCTGATGAGCCACGCGCGATGGAGTTCCTCAATAAGAAAGACGAGGTTCTGAAAGAGATGCAAGATGCCGGCGAGGAAGTCGTCGTCGAAGGTCGCTAAGCCTGAATCCGCAATCTTTCCTAATTTGAAGTTGGCATCGGGCAGGTACAATCCAGCCCGATGCTGACCATCCTCGACAACGCCGAAATATTCAGCCCCGCAGCGCTTGGCCAGCGTTGCCTAGTCATGGGTGGCGGCAAGATCCTTGCCATTTTGAAGGCTGGTGCCGATTTATCGCTGTTGGCTACTCCTGTTGAGGGTTTTGAAATTCAGCGTTTTGATTTTTCCGGGAAACGCCTGGTGCCAGGCTTTATCGATGGCCATACCCATATCACCGGTGGCGGCGGTGAAGATGGTGCAGCCACCAAAGTGCCGGCGCCGTTACTGACGGATTTCACCACAGCCGGAGTCACCACTGCGATTGGCTTACTCGGCACCGATGACGTCACGCGTTCCACTGCCGAGTTGCTAGCTGGCGCGCGCGCGCTGCGGGAACTTGGTTTATCTGCTTGGTGTTGGACTGGTGGTTATCACCTGCCGCCAACTACATTGACTGGCACCGTACGCAGCGACATCGTCAACATTGATGCCATCATTGGCGCGGGTGAAATCGCAGTTTCGGATCATCGTTCCAGTCAGCCCACGCTGGAAGAACTGTTGCGCATCGCCAGTGAGTGCCATGTTGCCGGTTTGCTTACCAAGAAGGCTGGTGTTTTGCATTTGCATCTTGGCGACGGCACCCGTGGCTTAGAGCTAATTCGTGCGGCGCTGGATACTGCGGAGTTACCTGCACGCGTGTTTCAACCCACGCACGTCAATCGTCGCAAGGCTCTGTTCGAAGAAGCACTCGCCCTTGCCGCCCGCGGTTGTCACATCGATATCACATCCTTCCCCGTAGGCCCGGAGGAAGATGCCTACCCCGCAGCGGTTGCGCTAAAACTTTATTTCGACGCCGGCCTGCCCGCCGCGCAAGTGAGCATTTCCAGCGATGGCGGCGGATGTCTGCCGGTATTCGATGAGTTCGGCAGTATGACTTCGATGGATATCGGCAAAAGTTCTTCGCTCCCCGCCACGCTGCAAGAGGCGTTGGTGCTTGGCGTGCCTTTTGATTTTGCACTTGCCGCGCTGACTTCCAATGTTGCTGATCACTTGCGTTTGTATGGCAAAGGCCACATTCGCGTTGGTGCTGACGCGGACTTGGTGGCACTGGATTCCGCCGGTGCCGTCACGGATGTCATTGCTCATGGTCATTGGATGCTGCGCGATCGGCAACCACTACAGCGCGGGATGTTCGAGTAGACTGGGTTCGCCCCCAGGAGCAACATAGAGCACGATGCCGTTTTCAGAGCCAACTCCGCCGGTGGAAAGCCCTTTTCTTACCCAAATCAAGCCGTACTATCCAAAGCCACGGCCGCCAAAATCCACCGAAACGATTGAGTACTTAAATATCACGCGTGAAGATGGCAAGGCGATCAACGATTTATACAACAAGGTGTTCCAGCAAAACCGCAGTTTGGAGCATTATATGTGGAAGTATTGGGATAATCCGGCTGGTCCACCCACCGGATCGCTGGCACGGGAACGCGCTACCGGAAATTGCGTGGCGACCGGAATTGCACAGCGTCGCCGTGGCTGGGTAAATGGTCACGATACTTATGGCGCGTTGATGTGCGAAAGCGCCACGGACCCAGACTTGCGTGGTGGCGGGCGTTTATGGCGTGAAGTGATGAATGGTTTTGCCGTTGTCAGCGCCGACGTGGATGGTATTTATTGGGGTTATGGTGGCCAGTCCACAGAAGAAGCAATCAAGATTGGTGAGCGTTGGTTCGGCTACCGTGTGATTGTGCAGCTGGTTGCTTGGGAGATTCGCTTGAGTACCAAGCCGATTTTCGAACGGCGAGTGGGTGGCTTTAGTTCGTTCCTTGCTCCGTTGTTTGACTTCTGTTTGCGTTTGCGTTGGCGTAAACATCGCCTTGGGCTGGAGACTCGTGAAGTCACTTGCTTCGGTGCGGAATACGATGAACTTTGGGAGCGTTATCGAGATCTTTATACCTTTTGTTTTCATCGCGGCGCGGCCTCTTTGAACTGGCGTTATATTGAAAATCCCCAGTGGCAACATCGGGTCTTAGAGGCGCGCAACCAGGGCAAGCTGGTTGGCTACATGGTCTGGCGTGAATGGAGCGATAACGGTACACAGATCGCCACCGTACTTGATGTATGGCATGGAAAAGAGCCAGCTGTGTTGGAGACTCTGATGGACGCCGTGCGCCGCAAGGCAGCAGCCAGTGGCTGCGCTTTTTTGCGTTTCGCAGTGCAAGAAGAGGGGCTGGAGCAAGCCGCCTTTGAGTCGTTTCACTCCGGCCGTAAAAGCCCCTACGAACGGGTCGACAAGATCATTTGGACCCCTTCACCGGGTACCGATGGGGGTGGAAAACCCGAGCAGGTTTATCAAGATCAGTGCACTTTGATGCACGGTGGAAGGGACTGGTTTTACACCCAAGGCGACTGTGATTTCCGCGATTAAGATGTCAAAAATTGGCGTAAAAGCCCTAAAATCAGCCTGAAATTGAATCGTCGGAAGATTGGCAGATTTTTGCTTTTTTTGTAAGATAAGGTTAACCCGAATTCGATTTTAATCATGCCATCCCCCAGCCCCCCTCAACGCGCGGAAATCGTGCGCCGTCTTGCAATTAGTCTTGCAGAGCTACTGCGTTTGGAATCTCCGGATTCGATTCACGCAGAATCCGATCTTCGTAAGGACCTAGGCGTCGACAGCCTTGGTCTTGTTGATTTGGTGACTGTCGCCGAAGAAGACTTCTCTGTTCGTTTTAGCTCCAGCACTGATTTTTCAGTGATTCACACCGTCGGCGATGTCGCGGGTTTGATTGAGGAGCAGCTTGCACGAACCAGCGCGGTGTAACCATGGCTATTCAGCCGCCCTATCCGAGTTTCGAAACGCCTGACGTTATCGATGATTTTTTCGTCGCCGGCCGAAATTTGTGGCCCGACTTGGCCTCATTTAAGAATCTCAAGTTTGACCGTGAGCAAGTGCCCGCGGAAATCGTGCGTTTCTTGCGTAGTACCACTCTCAATGAGCATGGCGTTGCGCATTATCTAGGCAGCTATTTCCAGAATTACCAAAACGATTTCAAGCTGCGCTTTTGGTCGGCGATGTGGACGGCTGAAGAGTACACGCATTACATTATTTTGCGTCGTATTTGCCAGGGCTTAGATGCAGATCTCACCGAAAAAGATTTTCATGGTTTGGAGATGGGCGACTATTTTCAGAACATGAAGGCTTACCTGGATCGGATTAAGGTTGATCCGAGTATCGACATGCGTATGTTGCAGTTGATTTATGGAGTATTGCAGGAGTACGGCGCGGTGATTGCTTACACCGCTGCGGCTGAGCAATGCGGCATTCCAGAAATTGCGGCGATTTTGAAACGCGTGGCCAAAGACGAGATGCGCCACTGCCGTTTTAATCAAGTTGCACTTGAGGCCATGTTGGAGCATTGCAGCGAAGGCGAAAAGGCTCTGGTTTGGCCACAATTCCGCGCGATTTGGGGCGATTTGGAAATGCCTACCGAGCACATCGGCTATTTCGCAGAGATTGGCGCTACCGATTTGTACACCAGTCTTTGGGATGGAGAGAAGAAGTCCAAAATTGTGTTGTACTTATCGCGCTACTTCTCGAAGTATCGGCAGTACATGAACAACTCGGCGTCAGCCTAATTGGAAGGATGCCGGAGCCTCTTTATGACACGCTGTACCATCGCCTTGAAAAGGTGCGTTGGAATATGAGCGATATACCTTTCGACCAAATTGATAAGAGTGCGGTAAGCGCGGAAACGCTGCAGTTCGTGCGGGTGAATTGTTTGATGGAGCTTTCTTCACTGTACGCCACGCGAATGTTTTTGCGTGATTTCCAGAACAATCCCGATTTCTGTCAGTTCCAGAGCATTTGGTACTTTGAGGAAATGCGCCATTATTTGGTGTTGCGCGAATATCTCAAAGCATTTGATGCGGAGCCGGATTTCACTACTTTGGGTGAATACGATACGGATCTTAAAGAAGCGCCGTGGCCGAATACTTTGGCTATGCATTGGTGTGGCGAACTGCGTTTAGGGCGCTGGTATTTGCAGTGGTCGAAAGCGGCTCCGGAACCGGTGTTGAAGCAGGTCTACAAGCTCATTGCGGAGGATGAGTTTCGTCACGCACAAGCCTACGAAGACTTCATGGAGCGAGCCTTGGAGGAAGATCCAAGTTTGCTGCTACCGTTTGCGAATGCCAGTAAATGGATGTTGGTAAACCCGCAAGGTGATAAGCACCCCACAACTTACGGGGCAGGCTCGGCAGATGGCCGAGCGGTTACCGAGCGCATTGAGGGCTATGGCGGGCTGCAGCAGTGGATTCAGGATTCCGTACCTGATGAAGTCGAGCGCAGTTTGGAAGGCCGCGTTCTCAAAACACTGTCCAGGTTGTCTGGAACCGTGCTGCAAAGCCGCACCGATTTGGTGAAGCTAACTTTACGACTTCAGGCAGACGCCTCAAGTGCTCCCGTACCCTCGAACCCCTCAGCCTGATGAGTATTCAAAACCGCGTTGAAACTGGCGATAGCGCCGTTCATTACGATTCTTCTCCAACTCTGTTTCAATTGTTGCTGGATAAGAATATGAATTATTCATCCGGGATTTACATGACCGGCAAAGAAGATCTGGATCAGGCACAGATTCTGAAGATGGATCGGGTTGCTGAAATCTGTGGGTTTCAGGCTGGCCAGACTTTGCTGGACATGGGCTGTGGCTGGTCTGGTCCGGCCCGCTATTTTGCAGAGCACTACCAGATGAATGTGATTGGCTACACGCTTTCGGATGTACAGCGCGACTTCGCCATGAAGAAAGCCGAAGAGCGCGGCATTGCCGATCGTTTAGATATCCGTGTTTGCAGCGTTCTAGATGCAGATCTTGAACCCGAGAGTATTGATCATGTGATTTTCTTTGAGAGCATCATTCATATGTGGGAGAAGCTCGATTTATTTCGTTTGTGCCATCGCGCCCTGAAGCCTTCGGGCATGTTGTTTGTTCAGGAAAGTAATTACGATCGCAATTCCAATACGGATAAGTTTCGCGAAGATCGCGGCTTTCAGTTGGTCGACGAAGTTTTTGGCAATACTGCCACGATGGTGTCCACAGGTGAAATGATTCGCCTGATGGAAGAGGCAGAATTTCTGCCGTGTTATAGCGAAAATATTTCCAATCATTACAAGCGCACCCTTGAGCAGTGGTGTGATCGTATTGATCAGTACCGAGAAGAAATGTCCGCTGCAGAGCCGGGGTTTTTCCCAGGATTCCGCAAGTACATGATGATGGCTTTAGCCACTTATCGCCTTGAGGGAACGGTTTGCCATATGACGGCGGGCCAGAAAACGCCAAACACTTGGGCGCTGCGTACCAAGTTGAAACCCTAGTGCTATGGTGGGCACCGCTGAACCTTCATTCGCAACACCTGATGCGGATGCGCTGTTTCAACGACTTGAGCGTTGGGTGCGGGGAAAGCCTCATGAGCTTGCCGTATCCTTCCTTAAGGATCTGAAGCTACAAAGCACCGATTTCACCTGGTCGGAGTTGTATCAGCTGATGCAGCGCGGGGCGTCCGCCTATCGACAAGCTGGTTTGCAAAAAGGCGATCGTGTGCTGATTGAGTTGCCAACCAGTGAGATTTTCGCAAGCTGTATTCTCGGCGCGTTTTATTTAGGTTTAGTGCCGGCCGTGATTGCTCCGCGCGAAGGCCGAACCAGCGCAACGGCAGAGTTGGAATGGAGTTATCAACTAGATTTGTTTCGCGCCAAGGCTGTGGTAACGGCCCAGCCCTTGGTGGCAGGAGAAAGCACAGTCCATCTCGATCCGGAATCCTTTTTGCTGGCTGATCCAAACAGCGCTGGCCCACGCGTTCATGGCAGCGAGATGGCTTATGTGCAGTTCAGCTCTGGTAGCACCGGTGCACCGAAAGCGCTTTGGTTAGAGATGGGAGCGATAGCATTCAATCTCGAAGGTATGCACCGCTGGGTCCCTATTATCGCTACCGACCACGTGTTTTCATGGTTGCCGGTCTACCATGACATGGGTCTGTTCGGCGCATTTTTATTGGCGCTGTATGCCGGCTGCCCAATCACGATGGCTGATCCTAGTTTGTTTGCGCGCTCACCACTCATGTGGTTTCGAGTTATGCAGGAGAAAGGCTGTAATGCCACGGTTGGTCCGCCTTCGGCCGTTTCAGGTGCACTTCAACTACTCAAACGTCGCCCGCTCGAAGGTTTAGATTTGTCTCACTGCGAGCGCTGGTTAATTGGTGCCGAACAGGTGACGCCAACCTTGATTCGAAAATTCAACAGCGTAATGAAGGAGTATGGTGTTCCGCCAGAGGCTCTCAAGCCGGTTTATGGAATGGCGGAAGTGACTCTTGGGGCCACCATTCCACGGATTCGGCGCAAACAGCGTACAGAGGGCGTGCAGCGGCAAGCCTTTGAAATGGATTCTGTGGCCCTGCTCGCATCTGCAGATGCATTGCCGCAAGATATTTTGGAATGGACCGGCTGTGGCGTTCCACTGGAAGGCCAAGGTATGCGCATCGCCGACAAAGATGGGAATGATTTGCCCGAGCGGCACGTCGGCAGCATTTTATTGAAGTCGGCTTCTTTGTTTAGCGGATACCTGGATGGCGATGGAATCGTGCCGCGAGAAGGCGAGTGGTATGACACCGGAGACTTGGGTTATGTGGTAGACGGAGAGGTGTTTATCACTGGGCGTAATCGGGAAGTCATCATTAAGAACGGGCGGAATTATGCGCCCGAGCGCATCGAAGAATTGGCCGGATCGGTAGACGGCGTCGGCCGTGGCGCCGCATTTGGTATTTTTGACAGTCGCCGCCAAACCGAACGCATTGTTTTGTACGTGGAAGTTCAGCCGAAGTATTTACGCGCCGCCGAGCAACGTGATTTGAAGCGGTTGGAAATTCGTAATGCGCTTGCATCGGCTCACTTTGAAATCGATGAGGTGCAAATTTTTGCCAAGGGGTTTTTGCCACGCACGACGAGTGGAAAAATTCGGCGGGGCACAATCCACCAGCAGTATCTGCAACAACTCTCCAAGGAAGACTGAGTTCCAAAATGAATCCATCACCACATACTGCACCCCGCGGCGAGGCCGTCATCACTGGCATTGGTTTGGTTACTCCGGTTGGAATCGGCCGTGAACAGAGCTGGCAGGGATTTTTGGAAGGCAAGAGCGGCATTGCTCCACCCCGCGATTGGGACTGTTCCGGTGAAGACGTACAACTTGCGGGCGAAGTGGACGTCAACTTTGAAGAACAGTTTTTGGCTAAGGTGAAAATCCCATTCGCGCGCCGCTTTGGTCGTTTTACCAAGTTCGCATTGATGGCAGGGCAAGAGGCGGTAGAACAAGCCGGTATCAATATTGAGCAGACTGACCCCACGCGTATTGGAGTGGTGCTGGGCATTGGCGGCGGCGCAACGCATTACCTTGGCCCCATGGGAGATGCGATTAAGGCCGGCGATGCAAAACTGTTTGATCGCACAATTGATCATTACTTTGTCATCAAAACGATGTACAACGCACCCGCCGGCATGATTTCCATTCAACATGGTTTTCAGGGGCCATCCACAATGGTCTCTGCGGCATGCGCCTCTGGGAGCGTTGCCGTCACCACCGGTCTGGATTGGATTCGTAGTGGCCGGGCCGACGTCGTCATTGTGGGTGGCGCCGAATCGACTGTGAACCGCGAGGCTCTGCAGGCTTATTGGCGGGTGCGCGCATTGACCAACAAGAATGAACTTGGCGCCGCCGCCTGTCGGCCTTTTGATCGGGATCGCTCCGGCTTTGTGATGGCTGAGGGTGCAGGCATTCTCGTTTTGGAATCCGCGCAACATGCTGCCGCCCGCGGCGCCAAGGTGCTGGCTAGGGTCATGGGTGCTTCGATGGTGAGTGAGGCCTTTAAAATTGCCACGCCGCAACTTGATGGCTCCGGTATGGCGCGCGCCATGACCGATGCATTGGCCGACGCCGGATTGCCGCGGACGGCAATCACGCATATTTCTGCGCATGCTCCTTCCACGCCACAGGGAGATTTGGCGGAAGCCCGCGCCATCAACTTGGCTTTTGGCGACCACACTAAAAACCTGTCCGTCACGGCACCGAAATCGGCATTCGGGCACGCGCTGGCTGCGTCATCAGCCATCCAAACAGCCCTGCTGGCGCTTTCTTTGCAGCGTGGCGTGCAGATTCCCACACAAAACTTGGATCAGCAAGACCCCGAGATTGAGTTGGATATCGTCAGCGGCGCGGCTCGGCCAAGCACTGATGCCTATGCCATGATCAACGCTTTCGGTTTCGGCGGCCACAACGTTTCTTTGGTACTCGGCAAGGCTTGATCAGTGGGGAGCTCGCGCGGCCAGACGGTGCGGCGCGGCAGCCGGACATCGTTATCATGAGGGGCCAGATGCGAGCGCCCTCCTCCCTTTGGCCGCCCGTTTAAAACCCTTCAATTCGCATGTCCCGCGGCTACATTGTTCCCATTGGTGGAGCGGAAGAAAAATTCCGCGATCCCGCCATTCTTCGTCGTTTTCTTAAGGTGTGTGGCGGCCCCGATGCCCGCGTCGTGGTGATTCCGACGGCATCCCGCCTAGTGGAAACCGGTCCACGTTATGTGGAACTATTCAAGGAGTTTGGCGCCGCTAATGCGGTTTCGTTGCCGTTCGAAGAACGCTCTGACTGCGCGCGAGAAGATTGGTTGACCGAGGTGCGCGATGCCACTGGTGTTTTTATTACCGGTGGCAACCAGCTACGCCTATCGACAACGATTGGCGGCACTGCGGTAGCAACCTTACTCCGCCACCGCAACCACCACGAAGAGCTACACGTTGGCGGCACCTCGGCCGGCGCCTCGATATTGTCCGAGCATATGATTGCTTATGGAGAGGAAGGCCCAACGCCACGGTGCGATATGGTTGCGCTCGCACCTGGATTCGGACTTACCCAAGAGTTCATCGTGGACCAACATTTTCAGCAGCGCGATCGGCTGGGTCGTTTGCTCACGGCACTTGCTTTCAATCCTCGGCCGATTGGAATTGGTCTTGATGAAGACACCGCTGCATTTATTTCGCCTGAAGATCGCCTGGAGGTCGTCGGCAGTGGCGCGATCACAGTGATTGATCCATCCGAAATGGAATTTAGCTCGATGGACTCCGCGCGGCGTCACGATCCCGTCAGTGTGATTGGAATCCGTCTGCACATTTTGACCGAAGGCTGTACTTTCGACCTCCACTCACGCGAGGCTACCCACCCCGCCGCCAACCTCTCCTCCTAATTCATGCGCATACTCGATCGCTCTGTTTACTTAGGTCCCAGCCTCTACGCTCACTTTCCCGTCATTCGCCTGACTCTGGACCTGGAGCAATTGGAAGATTGGCCCACTGCCAAACTTGGTGACGAATTTATTGACGCCTTGCTCGCGGCTTTGCCTGGCCTGCAGAAGCATGGTTGCTCTTTCCGCGAAGAGGGTGGTTTTGTGCGTCGCATGAAAGAAGAGGGGGGCACTTGGTTGGGCCATGTTTTTGAGCACGTCGCCATTGAGCTGCAGAATATGGCAGGCGATGAAGTAACTTTTGGAAAAACGCGCGGCAACGGCGAGCTCGGCCAATATGATGTAGTATTTCAATATGAGTCGGAAGAAATAGGGCTTGCAGCAGCGGAGTTAACTTTGCGTTGTTTGCACCACTTGTTACCAGTGGAGCTGCAGCCTTCCGCAACGCGCAGCGAAAGTTTTGTTTGGGAGGAAGAGCGAGATGATTTTATTCGCTTTGCCCAACGGCGTGCGCTCGGGCCATCGACGGCATCTTTAGTGAGGGCCGCCGAAGAGCGCAATATTCCGTGGCTGCGACTGAACCGCTATAGCTTGGTACAGCTAGGACATGCTTGTTATGGCAAGCGTATTCAGGCCACGATTACTTCTGAAACACGCCACATTGCCGTTGAAATCGCTTCCGATAAAGAAGAGACGAATAAATTACTGGGCGATCTTGGTTTGCCGGTTGCCAAGCAAAGGCTGGCCTACTCGGAGCGCGAGGCGATTCGTGCGGCTAAACGAATTGGTTTTCCGGTGGTGCTGAAGCCACTCAACGCCAATCATGGCCGCGGTGTTTCGATTAACTTAAGCACCGAGGAAGAAGTTGCTGTTGCCTTTGTAAATGCGCAGCTTCACAGCCGCGCCGTCATCGTGGAAAGTTATTTATCAGGCTTTGACCACCGTTTGCTTGTGGTTAACGGTACTTTGGTTGCTGCCAGCAAGCGCGTGCCGGGTCATGTTATTGGCGATGGTGAAAAGACCATCGAGGAATTGTTGGCGATTGTGAACTCTGATCCACGGCGCGGCATTGGTCATTCCAAAGTGCTCACGGAGATTGAGCTAGATTACCAAGCCAACCGTTTGCTTGAGTTACTGGGCATGACCAAAGACAGTGTGCCGGAACCAGGCCGCGTGGTTTTTTTGCGCAGCACGGGCAACCTATCGACCGGCGGCACCGCCGTAGATGTCACGGATATATTGCACCCGGATAACCGCTCCATGGCAGAACGTGCGGCCCTCGCAATTGGCCTGGATGTTTGTGGTGTAGATTTTCTCACCGACGATATCTCGGTCTCTTACAAAATTGGCGGCGGCGGAATTTGCGAAGTGAATGCTGCGCCGGGTTTCCGTATGCATGTGGCGCCGTCCGAGGGTCAGCCACGGGATGTGGCTGGCCCAGTCATGGATATGCTGTTCCCCAAAGGCTCGCCTTCACGTATTCCGATTTGCACCATCACCGGCACCAACGGCAAAACGACTACAGCTCGTATGGTTTCGCACATTTTCAAAATGATGGGCAAGGTGACCGGTTTAACCACGACTGATGGCGTTTACATTGATGGCCACCTGACTGTCAGTGGGGATATGACTGGGCCAACGGCGGCGCGCATCGTGTTGCGTGACCCGAAAGTACAAGTGGGAATTTTAGAGACCGCACGAGGCGGCATGTTGCGGCGTGGCATTGGCTATCGCAGTTGCGATGTTGGCGCTGTTTTGAATGTGCAAGCGGATCATCTCGGCTTGCGTGGCGTTGATTCGTTGGATGATCTCGCTAAGGTCAAACGCATCGTTGTGGAAATCGCCAAAGATACGGCGGTCTTGAATGCAGATGATGTTCACTGTCTGAAAATGGCGGATCACACGCGGGCGAAACATCTTTGTTACGTCACCATGAACAGTGCGCACCCATTGGTGCGCAATCACATTCGTGCCGGCGGCCGCGCGGTGGTGCTTGAGCAGGGCATGGGTGGTCACATGATTGCTATCTACGACAAGAATCAGCATATCCCGCTGCTGTGGTCGCACTTGATTCCGGCAACTTTGGATGGTCGCGCGCTGCACAACGTGCAAAACGCCATGTTCGCCAGTGGCATCGCTTTCAGTATGGGCGTGGATTTGGAGGGAATTCGTCATGGCTTACGCACCTTCGATACCACCTTCTTCCAAGCACCCGGCCGCATGAATATCTACGATGAGCATCCGTTCAAAGTCATCATGGATTATGGGCACAACCCTGCGGCGGTTTCTGCCATGGTGGATTTGGTGCAACGCCTGGAACCGAAAGGCAAACGCACGGTTGTGGTTGCCGCGCCAGGTGACCGCCGCGATGAAGACATACGCGAAATCGCGAAACTGTGCGCCGGCAAGTTTGATTATTACATTTGTCGCCGTGATGACGGATTGCGCGGGCGTGCATCCGATGAAATCCCTCTTATGTTGCGTGAAACTTTGATTGCCGAAGGAGTGTCCGTGAACGCCATCGAAGTGATCCCGGATGAACAGCGGGCAATTCAGCGAGCGTTGGAAATGTCAAAGCGCGATGATTTGCTGCTGATTTTCGTCGACGCCATCGGACGTAGTTGGAAGCAGATTCAGGACTTCCAGTCCGACGAAGCAGTCACCGGCGAGGCAGAACATTACGCGCCGTCTGAAGTGGATCTTGGCACCTTTGCGGGTTTTTCCGGTTTTGATTTTGATAGCAGTGTCGAGCTGGCTCAGGATGAACGCGGCGTGCGTATCGTGAGCCAGGAAGAAGCCGATTAAATCGCAGCGCATGGTTACGGAAAAAAACTCTGCAACGCGCGCAATGCGTGATTCCCGCCGCTTGACTGGGCCGAATATTCTTGGGGAAAGACCAGGCCCGGTGATTGATATTGCCATCCAAGATCAGCAGGCAGAGATTGCTTTGGCCGCTTGGAAGAGCGCTGCAGAGTCTTTGCTCGAAGCGGTTGGTTGGGGTAGTGAAAGCACGGTCGCGCGGCGGTTTCCTGGTGGCTTAAGTTTGGGTTTTAGTGCTCCCATGGATGCTCTTTACGCGGCCTGTGAAATGAACGAATGGGCGTGGTCGGTTGCCGAAGCACAACTAGATGGCAACACACTTCCCTCCCTTGAAGCTGCTACGGCGCATTTCCAAACTGAAATCCGTGCCGAAAGCAATCCGCTGTTGCTGCGTTTACAAGTTGCCGCGCAAAAACATGGTGCGTTGTTCTTGTGCTGTGATGATTTTGTTTCGATTGGTGCCGGGCGTCACGCCGAAACATGGCCCGTGAAATCCTTGCCGGAAGCTGGCGAAATCGACTGGGATCAACGCGAGCGCATCCCCATTGCCATGATTACCGGCACCAACGGCAAAACCACAACGGTACGGTTGTTGCGCTCGATGGTGAAAGCACAGGGGAAAGTGGCGGGCATGTCATCGACGGATTGGTTGATGGTTGGTGATGAAATTATCGATAAGGGAGATTGGGCTGGGCCCGGTGGCGCGCGCACGATTTTGCGCGATAACCGCGTGGATGTCGCCTTGCTCGAAACCGCGCGCGGCGGCATGCTGCGCCGTGGTTTGGGTATAGGTGCGGGCGAAGCCGATGTTGTGCTGTTGACCAACATTGCTGAAGATCATCTTGGTGAGTGGGGGATTCAGGATCTCGCTATGCTCGCCGATACCAAGTTCGTGATTCGTCATGCTGGCCGCTGCATCGTGCTCAACGCCGATAACCAACAATCGGTGGAACGCCAGCATTTGGTGCACACACCCATCACTTGGTTTTCCCTGGATGCGCAAAACCTCGTGGTGAAAGAGCATTTAGCGCAAGGCGGCTGCGCGGCGCTGCTCGATACCAACTCCTTGTGGTGGTGCGAAAACCACGAGCGTCAGCGCCTTCTCGCGGTTGACGAAATCCCCATCACGCTCAACGGTGCCGCTCGTCACAATACCGCCAATGCTCTTGCGGCCATCGCAGTTGCCAAAGGGCTAGGTTTGGATCATGAATCTATTCTTAACGGTTTGCGCAGTTTCCGTAGCGATGCAACCGATAACCCTGGCCGCCTGAATATTTTCGATATCAACGGCGTCAAAATTCTGGTTGATTTTGCCCACAACCCGCACGGCCTGGATGCACTCATGACCATGGCTAAGGCGATGCAACCGAAGCGCCTGTTGGTCACTCTTGGTCACGCCGGTGATCGTCAAGATGATGCAATTTGTGAAGTTGCTCTTACCGCCTGGCGGCATGGTCCAGATCGCGTCATCCTCAAGGAGCAAGAGAGAGATTTACGCGGGCGTTCCCTCGGTGAAGTCCCGCAGATCATGAAATCGGCCTTGCTTGCCGCCGGCGCGCCTGAGAGTGCAATCGATTACGCCGCGGATGAAATCGAGGCCGCCAAGCAAGCGCTCGCGTGGGCAAAACCTGGCGATCTGCTGTTGTTGCTGACTCTCTCCCATCGCGAGGAAGTGCTCCGTTTGCTCACGAAACTCAGTACATAATCCTGCAACCGATTTGGAACTCTCCCGGTAGATAGCGCGATGGAGGAACGGTTACCCCAGGAAACGCCAGTTTTACGCGCGTTTCTGCGCAAGTTGGCGTTGGGGTCTGCCGATTTCGACATCGACGATCTCGTTCAGGAGACCATGAATCGCGCCCTTCGTTACCAGCAGAGCTATGACCGCACGCGCCCTTTGCGGCAGTGGTTATTCGCGATTGGTTTCCGGGTGTTTGTGGATTCCCGCAACCGATTACTGCGCGTTCCAGGAGCGGGCGGAACTTTCGACGGCGCAGAATCGGTCGTCGCTCCTTGCGCACTCGCAGCAAATCCGCACACTGACATCGGCTCATTACTCGCTGCCCTGGATGATCCTGAAAAGGGAATCGTGGAGCGTACTTATTTACATTCCAAGACCATCGCGCAAGTCGCCGTAGAAATGCGCATGGCGGAAGGAACTGTAAAATCGCATTTGCATCGCGCCCGGAAACGCTTGGCGGACCGCTTTGAAAAAGAGGATTGGATATGAGCCAGAAAGAGCCGTTTCTGAACCGCGTACAAGTTGAGCTCGATGCTGGCAGGGATCCGCTGGATTGCCCATCCCTGATTGTCTGGCTCGAGGAACATCCCGAGGACCTTGAGACGTTCGTCAACTTGCGTGCGGTTTGCTCGCAACTCGCCGCTTCCGCCGCCGCTCCTGCTTTCACTGCCGCTGCCGCCTCAAGTGCCGTGATTTCGCCGAAAATCCGCACATGGTGGAAGCCGTTGACTGCGTTTGCCAGCGCCGCCGCGTTGTTGATGATGTATTCGCTCTACACACAGAAATCGTCACCACAATCCGACCCACCCAGGACAACAGCCGCCATCTTGTTGACTCATGAAGTCAGCACCCAACGCAACTTTTCGTTTGATCATTCGGCTCCAGCTGATTCCAATTCTGGGGCCGTGGTTTTGTCGATGAGTTCTAGCCAAAGCCGCTCTCAATACTGAAAAAATCATGATCGCCATTCTCGCAACCTTCGCTCTTTGTCTACTTCCCGCACAAGAGCCAATCCAACACGAGCTACAACTGCACTCCTTGGAGGGCCTCATTCACCCCTCTGGTCAGGATGCTGCAGATTCTCTCCCCAGCGGTTTGCCTTCGACTCCAAATGGCGTGGAAGTGTCTTATCCATTTAGCAGCGCCGAGGACCTCCTCGAAAACGTGCGGACCTATATGACGCCATCCTTCGACCCTAAACGGCAAAGTTTAAAAATAGAAAGGAGCGGTGTTGGAAGAGTCTTACTTGCCTATTTGCAGCCATCTCAAAACGAATGGCTGGCCAACTTCTTGGAATTTCAGCGGCATTCTGATGCCTGGCAAGTTCTGTTAAAGATACAGGTTTTTTTGCCTCCTGCTGGTTTTAAGTTAGAAGGCGACAGCTCGGACTTTTTGTTCGACGGCCCGCAAGAAACGGAAGCGACTGGGGATCAATACAGAAATGCTGGTGCTGATTTACTCAGCAGCCCGTCGATGATGATTCTTCCGGGCCAGAAAGGAACGATTTCCGTTCAGAAACAAAGCGCTTATGTCTCCGCCTGGGATATGGTCAAGGTGCAACCTGGTGGCGATGTCGTTGCCGATCCTACTATCGAAATCATTGACGAGGGAATGGTCTTCGTAGCACGTGTGATGCAAGTGAGTGAGAAGCTCTATGGATTGTCCATTGATTTGCAAATGTCGCGGATTGAAAAACCATTCGCCACCATAAAAATATCCATAGATGGCAAGAGGTTCGAAATTGGTGCGCCTGAAATCGTCACCGCAAACATCGCAACGATGATTAAATTGCCGGCTGGCGGCGGCATCTTGCTGCGCTCACCGAATTACGAAGAACAGCGCGATTTGGTACTCCTGGTATCTTTCCAACGCATTGAAGCTAAAAAGTAACGGTTGGGCAGAAAGCCGCTGGCGGAGTTAACTAATCACAATACGTTTGCCCGCCAGCAGCTGTCCGCCGCGCACGCGGAAGGCCATCTGCAACTGTGGGGCATAAAAATGATCGGTGGCGTTGGAGGTGGGGCTGGAGCCGCGCAGGTTGTAAGGCGCAACAGAGGTGAAGACGCGGTCGGAGATCAAATCATCAAAAAACAGCTGGGTAGTCAACTCAGAGCCAGCGTTCGGATTAATCTTCAGGTGAATGTGTGGTGTGCGCCCCGGATACCAACCTGGATAAACCGTATCGAAACGAACGACGCCATTGTTCCCCGTGACTTGAATGCCGCGGAACTGCGTTTGATTGGCCGTGCCTTCACTTTGGAAACCAGAATAATGACCATCAGGGCTGTCATGCCAGAGGTCGGCCACCGCACCCGCAATCGGACCACATCCGGCCAAGTTCACGATTTTCAAAAACACAGTCAGCGGGTAACCTGCAAAACCTTCGCTGATGTCCTGCCTCTGCAAGGCTAAGTTCAACCAATAGGGGCCCGGGACATTGGCTGGTGTCAAAGTACAGCTACTGGCGAAGAGGCTATCGAGGTCCTCGAACAGGTCTTCTGGTAGAGGCTCCTGATTTTGCTGCGGTTGGAAATCCAGTGCCGGCGTTTTGGTGGCGAGAACGCCAAGGGCCCCTAGGGCCCCAAGGCCAACAAGACCACGACGTAGGACCTCGCGACGCGAGGGATCAGAAAGTTCGGGAGTGTCGTCGTTTTGCATGTTAGGGCTTGGCCTTTGTTGGGCTATTTCAGGTTAGCGCGGATGCGGTAAATCGTAAAGTACTCCCTTTTCCCTCGCCCCGAACGGATTTTTCATCGCATAATGGAATTCTCCCTCACCCCTCTTCCCATTACTCGAAAATGGTAACCATGAAAGTTTTCCCTCTGATCCCAATCTCTCTCCTGTTCCTTACACCTGCGATTTCCGCGCAGACTGTTGTTGAAATCCCTGCCATGACGGTTGCCAATTCCGTCATCGACATGGATGCTCTTGCGGTGGGTCCAACCACTCTCGCAGCTCTCAACGCAGCCGGTACCAATGGTGGCGCAGGCATTGCCAACCTTACCATGACGCCGAACGGTGCGGCATTTGGTGGTTACAACACGAACGTGTGTGGCCAAGCTCTTGCAGCCACTCCGGGCTCGGGCGGAACTGGTCTTCAAATCATCGACGCATCTGGCTCCGCAGGTTTCGACGCCATGAACATCCAAATTGATTTCGCGGGCCCTGTTACGGAGCTCGGCGTTTTACTTGCAGACTGGGTAGGACCAGGCATCTTTGATTTCTACTCCGGTGGATCTTTGGTGACTTCCTTTACTACCGGTACCTACGGGTTGTGCGGCGAAAAGTTTTTCCAGATGAGTGGTGCAACTTTCGATAGGGTCATCCTCAAAGTTCAAACGGGCGGCAACTGGGTTGTGCCCCAGCTCACCGTGGAGCAAACCGGTCCTAGTGGTCCGACTTATGCCATCGCTGGCCTTGCTGGTGGGGCCACCGCAGTTTTGACGGTATCTGGTGCCACTCCAGGCGGCGGTGTTTTGATTGGCTACTCGCTCACTGGCGCTGGCCCAACGAACACTCCTTTTGGTCCTGTAGCCATGAGCGCTCCGATATCCCAGCTCCCAGTTTTGACTGCAAATGGTGCTGGTGTTGCTTCGCTGAGCACCTTCGTTCCTGGGCGTGCATCGGGCTTTACCTTGTACACGCAAGCTGCGGATCTCAGTACCTCGGCACTGACCAACGCACTTGCAGAATTCATTCTGTAAGGCTTAGCCTTCACCGCAACGGCCCTTCCTCTTGGTTGAGGAAGGGCCGTTTTTCATGCACCTAAGGCGCGCGTTCAGCAAGACTAGTTCACCAAGCGCATCAGGCGAACATTGGACTTCAACGAATCTACACCGCCGCTGCCGCGCAGGATGACGGCTTGGAGGCCAATGATGCTGGATGCTTGTGCTGCGTAACGAGTAGGTACGGCAACCGCAAGTTCTGCAACACCGTTGGCGTCCGTAAGTGCGGTTCCAGCCATGGAAACACTGCCGCCCAAGTCTAGATGAAGACCACCAAGGCCAGCGTTCGTGAATCCGGCATCGCTGAGCAAGATGCCATTGTTGAAGGCGAAGTAAACCATTTCACCAGCAGCAGCACCTGTGGCCGTCATTGTGGAAGTTGAGCCGACACGAAGTTGATCCACATCCAATCCTAAATCGGCGCGGCTGCCAAAGCCGGTGGAGCAAGTGGTGTAGTGAAAGGACCAACCCCATTGGCTACCACTGAAAGCGTCACCAAAGGCCCAGGCCGTTTCGGTTTGTCCAACTTGACCGCCGGAGCATCGGTAAGCTTCAAGGTGTACGGCGATCAACAAATCCACTGGGTTATCCAAGCTAACACCCAGATCGTTTTCATCGATGACTACGGTGTACGACCGAGTTTTACCGGTGAAAGCATGGGCGAAGGGGAACTGGCCGGGCGCAACATTGCCTCCGCCGTTCACCGGCAAAGACCCGGCACCAGCGTAAATGTGATAGGCGCCAAAGAACCACGGAAACGGCACATCGAGATCGATGATGAGCTGCTCGGTGGTGTTGGAAACAGAAACCGTTCCAATGGCAATGGATTGCCCAGCGTAGAGGGTGGTTTCAAAAGTCTGGCACTGCGGCGCAGCCAACAGAAGGGAAAGCAGTAGAGTTGAAATCATGAGGGGTAAAGGCTTGAGAGTGCGAAATGCAACTTCAAAGAAATAATACCACTTGAACGGTTTTGCCGCCTGAAAGAATGAATCTTTACACAGGAAAAAAAGGCTTGCAGGCGGGGCTTATTTTTCTTTCGCCGCCCCGGTGTAACCGAGCGCATCCAACCCTCGCTGGACACTGCTGTCTCCATTTTGAAGCGCGCGCAAAACTCGATTTGGCCTCAGTGGCCATGCCTCAGCCTCTGCGCGCCTCTGTGCCGCCAAATCGTGGATTTCCAAAGGATCATGCGCGAGGTCAAAAACTTGTACATATCCCTCAGGCCCAAAAATGTATTTCCAAGCCCCAGCTCGAAGCGCCCACTGAGAATCCCAGAGAGCTGTGCTGCGCAACAGATTTTCAGAATAAATCGGACGAGGGGATAAGGCTGTTGCCAAATCACGGCCAAGCCAGGGTTCCTCCCCTTCGGCACCAACGAAGTGCATCAAAGTGGTGGCTAAATCCAAGTGGCCAACAACTTCTTGCACAGTACTTCCTGGAGCCGTTCCCGGGAGCCCAGAAATCACCAGCGGCACGTCGAGCAACTCTTGATAGAAAGAGTGCCCGTGTTCAATATCATCGTGCTCGAAAAACTCTTCACCATGATCACTGAAAAATACCACCACGCGGCCACGTTCGGGCACCGGGCCAAGAGCTTCAAGAATCTCCACTAGGGCGACGTCAGCGGCATCGATTTCGTGTTGGTAGGCCTCCATCAAGGTCTTGCGTCCAACCTCTGTCCGCCACCAAGGGTCTGCGCGAAATTGCTCGGAATCGCCGCGTTCAAGTTGCATTTGGCGATGAAAAGGCAAATCCATCTGATCGGCATGACGATAGGGGAAGTGACAATCCAGCATGTGCACCCAAAGCAGCAACGGTCGATCGCGACGGCCGCTAATGACCTGGCGCGCGCGGGTAGCTAACTCCTCTGCACTTTGAAAAGAACGTCTTCCCAGAAGGTTCACTAGCGATAGGAAATGGGCCACCGAAGGCCTTGCTTCAAGGGCCTTCCGGGTACGCGGTAAACCCCAAGTGGTACGCATTGATGCCGAGTCCCAAATTTGAAAACCGCGTGCAAATCCAAAACTGGGTGCTAACACCGGATTGTGGACCAGTGCAGCGGTGTCATAGCCATTTTGCTGCGCAAACTCTGCGAGAGTGGGTGTTGCAACCGAAAGGCCGCGTGGAATCCAGTCCGAACCAGTTCCCGCACCATGGGACCACGGTGGCAGGGAGGTCATGACGGTGGCCATCGTCGGTAGAGTCCATGGGCCAGCTGCTTGGACGTTTTGAAACTCCACTCCCTGCTGGTGAATCTGCTGATAGATGGTCATATTTGCGGCAACATCCGCGCGCAAAGTATCCAAACACAGCAGAACGATATCCGGAGATTCGAGGGAGGCTGCGGGAAGATGCTCCGACCAAGTAACCGCGAGGCCACCGCTAGGAAGGAAGGCCGCCAAGAGGGCAAGGTACAGCAAGGAACTTTTGCGCCAGCTGCTTGCGAGCCAAGCAAACACCGCCCATGCAAGCAGTAACGGCGCCCAAATACTCAGCGGGGCGATGGCGCCGGCGCTGAACCACCAAGCGCAAAACACACTGCTGGCTAGAAAAGCTGCACTGAGCCAGGAAGGGCAAGTTTGTTTCCTCCAGGCGCGCCATAGGTAGGTCAAGGAAATCACGCTTGCCGAAATGACAACCGCAACCACGCCAAAAATCGGTTTGGTGGTCATCGCTGGCACCGCCAAAACACCGGCACAAACCACCACCAAAGGTGCCGCTAAAGCAAGAGCGAAAAATAAGCGGCTCAGCAATCCTCGGCAGCATTTTGAAAGCAGGAATGGCACCAACCCAACGGCACCCAGACCAGCCAACGAAACGAGGCAATCAAGCAGACTTTGGCGATCGGAGGTCCAGCGCGCCAAGACGAGCTCCATCGCCCACACCAACAACACCTGGCGGTATAAGGCGAAGTTTCCACGCCAAATGGAGGCGGAAGGAGTTGTGGCTGAAGGTAGAGTTTCGGGCATGGCGAGAAAGGGCAAAATAGCCCGCAAGCTGACGCCGTCGCGAGGTGCCATTCTATTATGTGCTTCAATAACCCAATTTGCTAATCGCCATAAACCCTCCAAGTTTAGAGGGTTAAAGTGGTGCACCCGAGAGGACTCGAACCTCTGGCCTTTGGTTTCGGAAACCAACGCTCTATCCAACTGAGCTACGGGTGCTTTTCCCTTGAAGGGGCAAAGGATAGCGCGTTTTTGCAGTCTCGCACAGAGCAAACGCAGGAGGGAAGAAGCCAACATTTCTCGTTACGTCAGCCGCTTTATGACCTAGAAAATAGAGGATTAGGGGAAAGAGCCCTGCTCAAGCCTCGAAATCTTGCTAGTCTGCCATAGGGCAAATTGCCCAACAAACCCTAATGACCTTACCTCTCAAGTCAGTCTTCGTATCAGGCGCTATCCTTGGCCTGGTTTCGTGGGGAGCATCGAAAGCCCCAGAGTCTCAGCTTGTCGCTATGACTTCTGGCCTCCAGAGCATGATGGATACCGATGGCGATGGTCTCGATGATATTCTTGAGGTCCTGCTGGGTAGTTCCATTACCGATGCGGATACCGATAACGATTCTTTCTCCGATTTGGAGGAGCATCTCAGCGGCACGGATCCTTTGGTTTACGATTCCGGTAGCCAACCGTTGCAGATTCAGCGCCAATTGAAGCTCGATATTTATTCCAACGGCGCAGATGTCGTGGTTCAGCTATCGGGTTTGTTTAGCCAGGGAATCACCGGTTTGCGCCTTTACGCGGCCAATGAGTACTATTCCGTACGGATTCCAGCTAACTTTTTGGCGGCTTTCCAAAACGATGAGCGCCAGTTCAGCAGCAACGTGGCGGGGCTCCAGGCTGTGGTTTACCGCTTCAAACTGCCGGCGCAACTATTCCTTCGATCGTCTGCGATGGCGATTGGTGTTACTGCAAATGTGGATAACATGGCTCTTGGTGTGCAAAGTCATCTGTTGACGGCTGCAGGGCAGCTCCTGGAGTACCGGGATTTTGCAAGCTTCGGTATTTTGGGGCACAGTGGTCAAAGTGGTAGTGGTGGCGGAGCTTCCGGTGGGTTGTTCCCAACTGCCCCTGGGGATCAGATGCCAGGGGAAATTTCGCTCGGCCAAATTTGTGTGCAGAGCCTGGAAGAAATTGCTTCCTTAGGTGGAAGCCAGAAGCTCTACCAGATTTCGGATAGTTACTGTGATTACATGCCCAGGGCAGCCTGTTTCTCGAGCTGCTCCTCTGCGGTTGGAGGTTCCGTGGTTGGAATCGATATCGTCGGTCTCTTGGGGGGTTAATCCGCCCAGCTAAAAAATCCGGCTCCTGCTTGCAGGCGCCGGATTTTTTTACTTTTTCGTTAAACCTAAGCTAGGAAACAGGTTAGGGTGAAACAGGCAGCGCTAGAGAGGCTCCCAAATTTTCCAAAATAAGAAGTCTTTTTTTGGAACCAACTTCTAACAATCCCTGTCCTAACCTCGGTGAACATCCTTGCCAGACCCTGATCAACAACTCGTCGAAGCCTGCCAAGGCGCCAGCGAGCAAGGTTTTGAAGAGGCTTATCGCCAACTTTTCGTTCTTTACCAGGACCGGGTTTTCACAATCTGTCTGCGTGTCACGGGCAACCGCGAGGATGCCATGGATGCAGCACAGGAAACCATGATTACTTTGGCCCGACGCATTCGGGATTTCGCTTTTCGCAGCCGTTTCTCCTCTTGGGTTTTTCGGATTGCGGTGAATGCAGCGATTGATAGCCGTCGTCGTCGGCTCGATAGCCCTAGGGCAGGAATTCGCACCATTGTTGGCTCTGCTGAGGGCGAACATCACCTCAACCAAGTTGCGGGTGAGGTGGAATCTTCCAACCCCGTGGTCGAGGTTGCCAGGGGCGAAGATCAGCACCTCATTCAAGAGGCCCTGACGCGCCTAAACCCACGCTTCGCAGCGCTTTTGGTACTCCGCTATATGCAGGGGCTGAGCTACGAAGAGATTTCCGAGGTGCAAGAGTGCTCTCTCGGAACCGTGAAATCCCGTCTAAACCGTGCCCACACCGCTTTGCGCGAACTGCTGCAAAACAGTGGCTACGATCCCTCCGATCTTCCTCTCTGATTACCTTGACTCACTACCCACTGAACCCCGATTTGCCAGAAAGGCTCACGCAAGACCTGCGTGCGCTTGGTGGCGTCAGGGCTCCAGAGGAGCTCTGGGAGCGCGTGCAGTTGGGTATTGCGTGTGGCGAGGTCGAGCAAGCACCCGCGGAGCTCTGGGAGCGCGTGCAGCCAGAACTTGCAGCGATTGCAGCGTCAGGGTCACAAAAAACACCTTCTGGCCTGGTACGAAACAACGCAATCTGGGGCCGACGCCTTTCGGTCGCCGCGGCTCTGATGATTCTTGCCGGAATCGGCTTCCGTTTCCTAGGTCCGAACGACCCCGAGCCGCATGCCGTTCTTGCCGGTCAAATTTCCAGTGTGAATCGCGCCGCCTTCCGTGCTAAGGTGATTTTTATGGAAGTTTCCGCCACGGAGCTTTCCTCCGTGGCCAATGGCCTCGCCCAATCGTTGGGTGGCCTCAGCGCAGAGGACGACGCATGATGCGGCCAAGTTTGGTACTTGGCTTGTCGCTCTGTGCATTGGCTTTGGTGGCCTGTGAGCCGGGCAGTCAAAACCAAAGCGGCACTCAAGAAGCTAGTGTTGGAGGGCAGAATCTTGCTGCTGCCGTCGGCGTTGCCATTTCCATTCCGCAGTTTCAATATCCGGAGCAGTTTGATTTGCAGAGCTCACGGGAGTTGCACATTTTCAATTCGCTGGGCCTTGCCGAACGTTTCGAAGAAAATCTGCACAGTGATGGAACCGGCCAAATCGCCTTATTAGTTGAAAATTATGCGGGCGCCGGGCTTCCTAACTGGAGCGCGCCGTCGGCCCAATTGCTCGGAAGTTACTACGATCGCCAGAGTTATTTAGTGAAATATCGCGATCTACATCTTGGTAGCAAAGCGAGTTTGCATCGCAATTTCCGTTGGTCAGAACAACCGGGAGTGGTTTTGGTGGCTGGTATCAACTGCAGGCGAATCCACGCACACTCGGTGGAGGGCCTTGGCGATTTTGATTTTCTAGCTGCCGTCAGCAACAACTTGTTGCTCGGCTGGACAGCTTTTGATCCTCTCGGCCACCCCACCATGAAGCTGGAAACGACCGCGGTAAATTTCGCACCGAATCACAGCAATGTCCTTTGGGCCTCGCCGGCGGTAGCGGAGCATCCTTATGTGGATGGCAATGATGAACCGAAGTTAGGTTTTCCTCCCATCGAGCCGCAGTACTTGCCACCCGGCTTTTACCTGCTCGAGAAGCGCCTGTTGCTCGCGAACGCGGTGCTGGCCGGCTTGGGGAATATCCACGCCGCGCTTTATTCCGACGGCATTCATTTGCTGTTCGTGGCGCAGCAGAAGATCGTGGGCACTCCAGGGCTGTCCATAATTTCTGGTTCGTCTTTGGCTATGTTCGCCACGGTTGGCGGTATTGGGGTTGTCGAAGGCGATTTCCCGGGTCTACGCGCTTATGTGGTCGGCCAGCTGCCCATGGAAGAGTTGCAAACGATTTACGGCTCACTTTTTTAGATTTTCCTAAGGTTTTCGCTCAGATGGCGATGGAATGCTCCGCAAATGGGTTACCTACTCATTTAGCAGGATTTCATGTCTGTCACCATCACAGCTCTACTTCTGCTCGCAGCAATCCAAGAGCCTTCCTCGGTCCCCGGTTCTCTCCGCGGCCCTCAAGAAGGAACTCTGCTCGAGCTCACTACCCTTCAAGTCGCCGGCCAGGAGCGTAGCTCCAAGCCACACTTCAATATCGGCTACTCCGCCAGCGGTTTGAATCGCTGGGAGTTTTGGTTTGAACATGAGCGCGACGTCCTGTTCCGCGGCGAGCCTGATTTCCCGGCACGCGCCGTCAATGAAACGGGCAACTACGGCGCGGAAACTTGGTCCGTGGAGCGTCAGGATTTGTTGCTCACCAGCATGCCCTTGCTGATCGATGCTCTGCATTCGGAGGTCCCTGCAATCCGCGAGGCGGCCGCACTTTCGCTTGGCCGCATTGGTTATCCTGCCGCAGATATTTTCTTGCAGCGCACGACCCGCGATAAAGTCGAATCCGTGCGCCAGGCGGCCTACATGGGCCTAGGTCTGATGGCTACCGAGCAGGGAGTTGAGTTTCTGATCAAGACTTTCGAGGAAGCCGACAGCAATACCACGCGCGCTTTCGCAGCACTCGGCCTGGGCTTGAGTGGTCGCGTGGAAAGCGGCACGGTGTTGAAGTCTTACCTGAACAAGGTGTACTACAACGCCAGTTGGGCCGCACAAGAGGATTTGATGATGGCCGTCATGTTGGCCTCTGGGGTACACGGCTCCAACGACTTCACGCCATTGTTGATGAACTTGGTCAAGGCGATGGAAGAGGATGGCGGCGCCGCGCGTTTGCGCACCTCCGGCATTCAAGCGCTTGGCGCACTTGCCGATCGCCGCGCGCGTCCATTGTTGGAAGCAGCATTGCAAGAAACGGGCTTCGGGATTGCCACCGCTGCGGCGCAGGCCTTAGGGCGTTTGGGCGATAAGGGTGCCGTCGGCGCGCTCGCCAATACCGTGCGGGAATCGAATGACCAAGGCTTGCGAGGTTTGTGTCTGCTCGCCATTGGTCGTCTCGGCGGCAATCAGGCAGAGGCCGTGCTGAAGGAGCTGCGCCCAACGCGCAAAGAGGAAGAATCCTTGCACGCCGCTTGGGCCATCGCGGCGGGTTTCGCCAAGTACGATGGAGCCTACTCCGAGTTGGTGGCCATTTTGCTGCACGGGACGGACGATAAAAAGCGCTCCGAAGATGCTACCCCGCGCCGCGATGAAGAAGATCTGCGGGGTGCTGCGGCAGTCGCTTTGGGGATGTACGGTGCCCCGGGTGCGAAAACGCAAATTGAGCGCTGCCTCAGCATGAAAAATGTGAGCCCTACTTTCCGTGGCTACCTTGCTACGGGTCTGGGTTTCTTGGGCACCGATGCCGCCGATGAATTATTGCTTCAACTTGCTTCGGCAGAGAAACTGACGCCGGCAGAACGCCGTGGCATCGCGACTGGTTTGGGTTTGGCGAGCTCGGAGAAAACCAGCGTTGCTTTGGTCAAAATGTTGATCGAAGACCAGGATGACGCTGTCCGCTGGGCTGCATCCCGCGCCTTGGCTACTTCTCGCTCCAGTGCTGCGCTACGCTTGCTTGCGGACCGCTTGCGCCAAGAGTTGGGTGCTCAGAACCAGAATATACAGGCCGCACACCTTGTAATGGGGCTGGGTTTCCTCGGCGATACCCACAGCGGCGCCACCATCTCCAGCATGCTCGCAGGCATGGACTATCGTCAAGAGAGTCGTTTGATGCTGGCTTTGAGCCATTACTAGCTTAAAAAGGCTGCAGGCCATCTTTCTAGGGGATAGAGTTCTCTCGAACCCTGTCCCCTGGAAAATGACTCACAACTCCCCTTACGATTCTGATCAAAAGCTCAGCGACCCATCTTACAGAGCCGAAATGCTCACCAAGATTGAAGCCCTTATTTCGGTGTTGGAAGTTGCGCGCCACAAGGTTGTGAAGAGCATTGATGTTGGCGCTCCGGATGCCGACCGCATGTTGCGCGTGAAGCGCCAAGTAGAAAATACTTTGATGGTTTGCCGGCGCGCGCGCACAGCTTTGCGTGGCGCTGAGCCGATTTCCAAAGATGAAGTGTGCAGCACCGATATTGATCAGTTGTGCGCTCAGCTGGGCGGACTGTAGTCGCGAGTGGTTTATGCCGTAGGCATGCCAATGAAAATCAATCAGGCTTCCTTAACTTTCTAATTCTTCCAAACACGCGCGGATGGCATTTTCACAAGCGATGAGCTCGCGCGCGTGACCAGCCCGTAAAGCTTCCGAAACGGATTGCTGACGTATCCCTAAATCGGCCGCCGCTTCGTTTTGATTTTTTGCCGTGCGCATCGCCAGCGCGGCTTTGGCGCGCGACGGCTTCCAATCGCGCAGGATGGCCGCGTGCAGTTGGGCTGTGGCCTCAATCATCTTTGCCTGGGCGCTACTCAATCCGCTGAAGTCGCCGCGAAATGCAGCGGTGGATTTTCCGAAGGTTTGGTCGATATCCGTTTGCCCAGCGTTGGTGGCGTACACCCGCAAGCGCAACGGCCACAGTGCAAGTTGCAAGGCAACGGCGAAATCGAAAGCCTTGCTGGCAGCTAGAAGGCGCGCGCCAATCTGTAATCTATTCTCCACCCGGCGCGGCGCTTCGAGAAAATTGTTGGCCCATGCGGCATCAAGGTTAGCGAGCGTATGATCGATTCGCTCGGCGAGGGCAGAGAAATTTTGATTCTTGCTGGTGAGTAATTCTGCCACCACGATACAGCCTGAAGCAAAGTGCATTAAGTGCCCCAGTCGCGCGCGTAGCGGTAATCCAAGTTGACGGTGCGGGCAGCAACTTTGGCGATCAGCGGTGGCAGCCGCTTGTATTGATTGATGCGCACGCGCTCGCTAATGCTATCGATGAAGTTGGCGGCGAAGCCCTCGGCGAGGAGGGAATCGCGCGATTGGCGGCGATCAATCAAGCGGAACAACAAGGCGTCGATGGCGTCGTAAGCGAAACCAAGCTCGTCTTCATCGGTTTGGCCGGCCCACAAATCAGCGCTGGGTGGGCGCTCGATGATGGCGCTGGGTACACCAAGATGGCGCGAAAGGGCCACCACCTGCGATTTGTAGAGATCACCAATGGGGTTGATGCCAGAGGCCATATCTCCGTGTTGCGTGCCGTAGCCGAGCATTAACTCGGTTTTGTTGGAGGTGCCAAAAACCAAAGCGTGGTTTTGCGCCGAACGATCGTAAAGCGTGGTCATACGCAGGCGCGAAAAAATATTGCCGCGGCGCAGACGTACCGCTGCAAGGCTGGTGTCTTGCAGATCAGGGTTGTTGGCCAAGTAGCCATCCGCCATCGGCGTAATATCAGCGACTTCGAGTTGCACTTGCGCGTGGGCCGCAGAATCTTGTGCCAGGCGCAGGCTGTCAGGATGACTCTCGCGATAAGGCATGGCCACAGCCAACACGTTTTCTGCGCCGAGTGCACGCACTGCGAGTTCCACCACTAAGGCGCTATCAATGCCGCCACTCAAACCGAGCACGGCGTGCGTCATGCCTATGCGTTGCGTTTCTTCGCGCAGAAAACGTACCAGCACACGCTCGGTTAAAGCGACATTACAGCCGGGCGGCGGTGGCAGTTTGCTCATGGCTCGCAAACGCGGAGCGCATCAGGGTCTTCGAGTAAGCGCGCTAAATGGACGCGCACCAACTCCGGTTTTGCATCGCGCAGCAGCGGCGTTTGGATGCGCGCTCGTTTGAGCGGTTCGCTGGTAAGGTGATAGACCAGCAAGTCTTCCTCTTCTGCGTGGGCCTCCGCAACCGTGGCGCCAAACGGTGACGTGACCGAAGAGCCGCCCCAAAACATGGTGCCGTCTTCAAAACCAACGCGGTTACAGCGCAACACCCAAGTTTGGAAGAACAACGCCTGCGCATCCGCCAAAGTGCGCCATGATTTCTGCGAGCTCATCTCTGGCTCATCGGTATCGATGCCACGCGCCGGCGAGGCAACCGGCACCAGTAGCGCATCCACTCCATTCAAAAAGTGAATCCAACTGGAGGACATGTGCCAGGCGTCTTCACAGATCAGCAAACCGAAACGACCGAGTTTGCTCTCCACGGGCAAAAAATGTTTGCCGGCGGCGAAGTAACGGCCTTCTTCGAAAATGCCATAATCAGGCAAATGCACTTTGCGATGGACTTGCAGAATTTTGCCATCTTCCGCGAACACGACGCTGTTGTAAAAGCGGTGGTCGGAACTTTCTTCGACCAAGCCGAACACGATGCTGCAAACATGCGAGCGAGCGATGAGCTCAAGAATACGCGGGTCATCCAGGCGCATGGCAATCTCCTGGGTGAGATCGCGTAGAAAATAGCCCGTCAGCGAAAGCTCAGGGAAAACCGCGAGCTGAGCGCCGGCGGCGATAGATTGATCGAGCCACGCATGGTGAGCTTTAAGATTCGAATCGATGACACCCAATTGGGGGCGCATCTGGCAGAGGGCGACGCGGCAGTCCATGGCTTTACTTTGCCAAGGATATCGCGGCGGGCTAACTACAAACTGGATTTGGCTGCGCTTCGAGCAGCTTCATTAACCCGCGCAAATCCGCTACCACCGGCACACCTTCATGATCCATGCCGTTTTCCTGGGAACGGTTGACCCACACCGCGCGCAAACCAGCATTGAGGGCACCTTCAACATCGCGCTCAAAATGGTCGCCGGCATGGAGGGTTTCGCTTGCTCCCACTCCGGCGCGGAACAGCGCGCGTTCGAAAATGGCGCGCCCGGGTTTTTCTGTCTTGAGATCGGCGCTGGTGATGATGAAAGACACCAACTCCGCTAGACCGAGTCCTTCGAGCAGCTCTGGCAGGTGGTCAGACCAATTGGAGATGATGCCCACCTGCATGCCTTGTTCGGCGAGTAGCTCCAAAACTTCGCGCACTTCCTCAAACAAATAGTACGAGGCTGGATCCTCAAAATGCTTGCGCAAGGCAAGATGCCCAGACTCCAGCTGTTCTTCCACTACGCCGCATTCGAGGAGAACCCGGCGGTTGAACTCCTGGAACCAACCGGAGCTGTAGCGAAAGTTGCCATTTACGGAATCGGGTAAATCGGCAAAGGCGTGCTGCATAGCCGCGGCTACTTCGCCGAGATCGATTGCAGCAACACCGTGACTCACTACCGTGCGCTGATAAATTTCAGGGCGGCTAGTGTGTTCGGTGAAGAGGGTATTTCCAGCGTCGAGGAAGACGGCTTTGATGTCGGAGCGCAGCATGGCAATGGGGATGCCTAGGGATTGTAACGGTAGAATGGCCGAAGATGAAATTCTTGCGGCCGACTTCAGCGTTATGGTTACTTTTGCTCTGCTCATGCAGTGCGTTCACCTCCGTTTTTGGTGAACGTGAAAATGCTCCAACAGCACAAAAACAAACTCCGCCACGCCCGTTCGCGAACGCACTGGCCACCCAAGGCATGGGTCATATTCCAGCGTGGTTGCGCCCTGTTCCGGAAGATCTCGAACGCGTAAATGGCTTACTCGATGCAATCGGTTTGTTGAAAGATGGGCAGGCAGAGCAGGCTGCGATGCGTTTACAGCAGTTACGCGGCGAAAATGAACTTGGCAATGAAGTTTGCGCGTTGCAAGCTTGGGCATTGCTCCAAGCTGGGCAAAAAGATGCTGCCGCCCAGGTAGCGCGCGATGGCATTGGTGTATTTGGCGTCACTCCGGCTCTCGCTTTTGCGATGGCGCAAGTGTTTGAACAGGAAGATCAAGCGGCCGAAGCTTTTGCCTTGTATCGAGACCTTTCGACCCTCGCAACCGACGATAAATTGGTGCTCGCGGCCTGCGCGCGCACTGCAGTGGCTTGCCATCGCGGTGCCGACGCCCTGTTTTACCTCGACCGCCTGATGCTCATCGAGCCGCTTTCCCTCGCGCAAAAACGTCAGCGCGGCCAAGCATTGGAGCTTGCCGATCGCCCGGAGGATGCACTTGCCCTGTACGAGCAAATGAGCGCCGAGCAGCCAGATGATTTTGTGCTGCTCGCTGCCATGGCGTCGGCATCGTTCGCGACCGCCACGCGTAGCGGTGAAGTTTCGCATTTTGAACATGCTGTGGAGTTGTTGGAGCGTTTAACCGCGGCCGCCCCCCAGCATGGCGAGGCCTTTTTTATGTTGGCGGTGGCGCAGCGCGAGTTGGGCCACGCTGCACAAGCAGCGCTCGCTTATGATCGCTGTTTGGAAATTGAGCCGGGCAACGTGGCAGCCGGCTTAGATTATGCGGCGTTATTGGCGGCCAGCGGCCAAGCCCAGGCCAGCGCGGATGCCTTGATGTCCCTGTTGCGCCAGCCCATTTCGGCTAAGGATGTGGAGCGTGTACAGTCGCGCTTGATGACTTTGCGCCTACCGGAGGAGAAGCGATGAATCTCTTGTTGTTGCTGTTGTTACAAGATAAGTCCACGGAGGGCACTACGGAGGGCACCACGACTGAGGCCGATCAGCAGATTGGTTTTTTGACGGAATCCCTTACTAAATTGCTGTCCCACATCACGGTCAATATGTGGCTGCAAGCTTTGATTGTGGTCGCTGCTTCGCTGCTCTTGGCGAAGCTTTTTGACTGGCTGTGTACCGGCGTTTTTAAGGTTCTCACGGCGCGCACCAAAACCATGGCCGATGACGCGGTGTTGGCGGCTCTGCATGCACCGGTGATGAACAGCGTGGTATTGATTGGCCTAGCCGTGGCTACTCGTTTGTTGCATTTTGAGGCTACAGTGGAAATAGTGACTAGCCGTACCCTGTTAACGATTGGGTTGGTGGTTTGGGCAACCTTTGCTTTTCGCGTGGTGGGAATCATCCTGCGCGCCGCCTCCAAAAACCAAAATCGCTATCACGCGCTACAGGATTCCACTTTCCCGCTTTTTAACAATCTCGCCAAGGTACTGCTATTTGGTCTGATTGTTTATATGGCGATTAGTATTTGGCAGTTCGATGCCGGCGGATGGTTAGCGTCGGCCGGAATTGTCGGTTTGGCGGTAGGTTTTGCCGCGCAAGATACTTTGAGCAACTTGTTTGCAGGGGTCTTTATTTTGGCCGATCGACCTTATCGAGTGGGGGATTACATTCGCCTTGATAGTGGGGAGCGTGGCCAAGTATCGTTTATCGGTTTGCGCTCGACGCGCGTGCTCACTCGCGATGATATAGAAATCACCGTACCCAACTCAGTGATGGGTGGTGCCAAAATTATCAACGAAACGGGCGGCCCGCATGTCAAAGGCCGCATTCGCATTCCGGTGGGCGCTGCTTACGGCTCGGATGTGGATCAAGTCATCAAAGAACTCATCGCGAGTGTAGGTGACATCGATGCCCAGTTGGTGTGCAAAACGCCAGAGCCGCGCGTACGTTTGCGTGCTTTTGGTGCCTCTAGTTTGGATTTCGAATTACTGGCGTGGATTCCTAATCCAGAGCTACGCGGCAATGTTACGCATTTGCTGATTCGCGCGGTGTATCTGCGCTTTCGCGCTGCTGGCATCGAAATCCCATACTCGAAACACGATCTCTACATCAAGGAAATGCCCTCCTCCTAAGTGGAGGGCCCTTGCGTTCCGCTGCGGCACTAATCCTTTTTCTTTTTCTTGCCGCCGAGCAAGCCGCCGACGTCAATCTTGCCTTTGAGAGCTTCATCGAGTTGCTCGCCGACGCCAGCTGGTAGTTTGTCACCGAGTTTGTCTTTGATGAGGTCGCTGGCCTTTTCTTGTAGCTCTTCGGCGTGTTCATCGACGAATTCTTGGGCGCGTCGTTCCGCTTCCGCCTGAATCGCACCGCCGAGCATGTCGCCGAGGTCGGTTTCGTTTTCTATATCGAAAGTTGGCGCAGAGGGTGTGCCACCAAGGTTGATGACAAAGGCCACCGGTTGGTTTTGCAGGGCAGAATTCAGCAAGGTGCAAAACTCGCGCGCGGAAACGCCAAGCACATTGGGACTATTGGGTAGCGCCTGCAAGGTGGTGTCATGGAGCACGATGCGTATACCACCACCCAGTTGGCTGGCGCTGAACTGAATCGCCATGGTGCTGATGTCCAAAGTGCCGCCACGGATGCCAAAGGGCAGAGACTGGCTGATCAAGTCCACAATGCTCGCCACTGGCAGAGCGGTGGCCGTGAAATCGAGTGCCGACAAAGTGGCATCGCGCGACAGCGAAAGCGCAAAATCAAGCGCGCCACCAGACTCCAAACCACCACTGCCTTTGTAGCTGGCTGCCGGGGTGGAATCATCCGGCGGGGTGCCAATGTTGGCGAGCGCGAAGCTGAAGTGCTCAATCGCGGGCAAAATGGGTTTGCCGTTGCGTTTGTCGATGGTTTCCCAATCAAAATCCGTGATGCTGGCGGTTTCCATCCAGAACACACCTGGAGCATTGGCAGCAGCAGCAGTTTGCGCAGCTTTCACATAGTCTGGCATACCCGGATATTTTGCACGCTGCGCTTCTTCTTCCGCCGGAGTGGCTTCGCTACCTTCACCGCCTACAGGCAGCATGTCGTAGTATTCCTTGTACTGTTGATAGCGTTCCCAGTATTCCACGGCGATTTGCACGAAGTCGCGATTCTCGGCGGGTGGGATCTCAGCTTCGGATTCCACCGGACCTTCTGCGGCGATGACGGCAGGTGGGGGTGGCCCGGAATCAAAAGCGAGGGTGCCGTCGGGCCGCACAATTAAGTGCAGCATGGCGCCAGTGAGTTGCGCATTTTCAATGACTACGCGGCCATCCAAAACAGCGGTGGTGCTGATGTTGATTTCCGCTTTGCCGATGTCAAGCATTGGGTATTCCAGCGTGCCAACTTGGAATTGCTCCACTCCAGCTCTGCCGCCGAGTACGGATAGCTCTGCACTTGCAAAGGTGACCGGCTGGTGGAAAGCGACCGGGCCGTACTTGCGTAAGGCATGGCCAAACAGGGCGTCGCCGCCGAAAACGAGGGCACCAACCAAGGCCAATACAAGCACCAGGATCAGCAGGAGAAAACCTTTGCGTAGGATAGAAATCATGCGATCAACCTCCCGATGATGCGGAACAAGAAAAAGCCGCCCAGGGCTTTGGCGAGTTTGGTTTGGCCAAATTTTTCACGCCACACCGGTAGTTTGCTGCGCATGGTGAGGTAGCTGGCAAGGAACATCACGACTGCTAAAGAAATACCGAGTAGGGCGGTGCCCATACCCCAATACGTGTGCAGTTGTAAAGACGGCATGGATTGACTAAAGCCAATCACCATGCTTTCCGGGAGCCCGCCATTGAGCAGCTTTTCGCCCAGAGAAACAGCGGTGACATCCAAAAACAGGATTGCCAGGAGTTTGGAGAAGCCGGCGAACAGAACCGCGATTGGGATTGAGGCCTTGAGTACTAGGCAGCAAGTCAGCCCTAGCAACCACAGACCATTGAGGCCAAGGAAGCCGCTGCCGGCATCAATCTCGTGCATTGGCAGAATACCGAGAAGAATGCCGAACAGAATGCCGAGCGCAAATTCTAGGGGATCGACTTTGCCGGTGAGGGCGCGGGCGAACTGGCGGAAGATTCCGAGCATCCCTAAAGGATACCCGTTTCCTCCGCACTATCGGCCTTTTCGGCGCTGTAACGGATGGTGAAATCGCCACTGCCACGCACCAACCACGCTACGGTAATTCGTCCGTGGCCGGGGACACCATTCTCCAAACGCAACCGCGCGGGCTCGAGGATAGTTGGCTGCATGAGCTCCGGGTGAAAACGATCGCGCTGGGTGCCCCCGGCAATGACCTGAATGTCTTCACCAGATAACTCCACAATATCTGGCGTGCCGATATGGTTTTCGGCCGCCATGCCGGAACGACTGGGCATCAATTGCGAATTCACTAAATCGATGCTCACCCGATAGAGGCCGTCGCCAAGATCCTCGACCTCCGGTTTTTCGATGCTGACTTTGGCGATTTCTTCAGCGTGCCGCGCGCAGAACATCGCATTGCGGTGGAGCATTTCTTCAATCATAAAAGAAGGTGCCACGCGGCCGTGTTGCCGTTTGAAGCCGCCAATCTCTATCGCCCCGTAGAGCGGGTGATTGTAGCTATGCCAATCGACAAATAGCTCACCAAGGTTGACGGAATCGCTGAACTCGAGCTGCTGGGTAGTGTTGGAAGAAAACCAGTTGCCGTTTTGCTCCCGATCCTTGCCCCAATACTGTGGCGTATTCCACAGCTCGTTGGTGAAGGAGAAAATGCCGAGCCCTTCATAAGTCCAGTTCACAAAGCCACCATGCACCGTGTAGAGATCGGCGTGAATGATCATGTACTTGTAAAACGGCAGCATGAGTTCGCCCTCGGCGCCAAGTGCATCGTAGGCGCGGATATCCGAGCGCGGGTATTTCACGCTGGGATCACCAGGACCACGCAAAATCATGCCGCCACTATTGTGGAAACTTTGGACTGCGGCAATGTTCGGGCGATGAATGATGAAATTGCCGATTGCCGCCGGTTCTGGATAGCTAAACGGGTAATCACCAGCGCCATATTGAATATGGTTCGGTTGCCAATCGCTAGGCCAGTTACGGTTCATATCATAACCACCAAGCCCATCTTCATTGATGCGACCGTCGCCATCGTTATCGATGCCTTCCCGGCCGAGCATGATCCAATCGCCTTGTTGCTTGCCGCTAACGGGAATCATGATCCGCGGATCATCGATATCCAAACGGTGCGTACCGCGGCCCATCGGTACTTGCTTGCGCATCGACAAGATTTCACCATCTCCATCGAGGTCGTCGTAATCGTCTTCATCAAAAAGACCGTCGCGATCGTTGTCGGTAGGGGTGGTGCCGGTGCGCGAACTACTTTGAGTGTTGGCTTGGTTGAACCAGTGATCCCGACCATCCGGGTTTTGCGCGGGCAAGATGTAAAACACGCGGCTATCGAGCAGCTCTTTGGCGCGTTCGTTATCCGCGTAATGCTCAAGCAGCCACCAAGCTAGGTAAACCGCAGCTTCTCCACCTTGCACTTCGTTGCCGTGCACATTGCCATCAACCCACATGCCGGCTTTATCCTCATGCGCGCCGGTTGCGCGGTTGGTCAAAATCATCACGCGCATTGGTCGCCCTTCGAAGGATTGGCCAATGTCGATAAACTCGACAAACTCCGGATAAGCCACGCGCAAGCGCTCCATGTGCTCGAGCAACTCCGCGTACGCGTAGTAGCGGTTCCATGGAATCTCCACCTTCGGCTGCCAGCGCCCGCCAGCATCTTGAGCTTGCAGCGTGGGGGTTGCACACAGGGTGATCAGAGTCAGGCTTAAGCAAGACCACCCTACCCGCGACAAAATGTTTTTTGAAATGTTCATCACTTCACCTCCAGGTTCACCAGTGCTTGACCGGCGGTTTTTGATGTGGCACGTAAGCGTGCGGGTTCGGCGCCTACCGGCACGCGGAAAATCCAACTGAATTCAGAGTTGCCGCCGAGGCCATCCAAGCGCTCTAGGGTTTGCACGCGGCGTCCAACCAACAGTTCGCCGTTTGCAGGTAGTTCCAGAGTGACCAACAGCGGCATTTGCTGGCGATTGGTGCGCCCCATGGCGGTCATGGTGGGGAGTAAGCCGTCGCAAACCAAGTAGGCGCGCGCCTCCATCACCCCAGCATCATCGAGCGCAGTGACTTCCACGGACCAGCGCAGTTGCGGCAAATCATCACCGAGAGAATCCACAAAAGTTGTGAAGTTCGTGGTGAGCTCGGGCAACACTTCGGCTGGTGGATTGTGAAGAACCAAAGGCAGCCAACCGCCGATTTCAAGCGTGCCAAGTTGTGCATGTTCGAATGGGGCCCAAGGTTGGAAGGCCTCACCGCGGTACCACGCATCAGCCCAAAGCAGCAGTTTGTGCTCCTCGCTGGCGTCCTTTTCAGACTTGTCTTTTTTGGACTTCTTGCCTTTTGCTTCGCCCTCGCCCTCACTCTCGCCTTCGGCTTTGCCGTCGACGGCTTCCACTTCCTCTACACCCTCAACTTCTTCGTGGGGCGCCTTCACATCCAGCGGCGGCGACCACAAAGCCGATTCCAAAACTAAAATCCCGCGCTGGAAGTACAACCAATCGGCGAAGTTGCCCTTGCCCTGCTCGGCACTGCGTGGCGCAGCGTTGTCTTCGGCAGCATAGAGACGTTCGCCAAGCAACTTCAGTAACGCGGCATCCTCCTTCAAGGCCTCCGTGGATTGTGCATCGCTGTTGTCGATGCCTTTGCCCGGCTTCGCCAAATTATCTTCATCATCGAGCACCACTGCCAGCGCGATGGACTGGTGCAACAAGACAAAATCAACCAGCGCCCGACTTTCGGTTTCACTTAATTGATAAGGTCCGGCTTCAGGAGCGTACTGCACCCAACGATGCGGAAAGTTTGCTTCGACCGCAATGCCACCCGGACCATCTTCTAAGCGCTCGTGGTCACCGTCGGCATCCGCACCTTCGCGTGACAAAACAAACACTCCAGTTTCGGCGGCGGTTGCATCGGCCTCGCGGGAAACACGCGGATCCTTTGCATCGGCGAGCCACGTGCCTTCCGGCCGCGGCACCCGCATCCACAAAAGGTGGCCGTCGCCATTCAAATCCATGGGCCCATCTTCATCGATACGACCATCGCGATCATTATCGGTAGGGGCGCCGCGCCACGGCAAAGCACCGGAGTAGGCGTGTGTGGCAGCATCTGGATTTGCCAAGGGCATCACGAACACTTGTGCATGTTGCAAAATCGCGGCATCTCCAGAAGCAAGGTGACGGCATAAACCCAACGCCACTTCACTGGCGGCCAAACGATCGCCTTCCAGATTTGCGACCACCAAAATCGCCGGCGTGCCCGGTGCCGGATTGTGGGCAAATTGCGGTCCGGCAAAACTCGCCATGAGCAAGGGCTCACCCGCCGCACTGCGGCCAATCTCGACCAAGCTCATTGCAGCATTGGCTGCGGCGAGTGCACGCAACTCCACAGCCATCGCAGTTGGGGCGTTGTAGCCATGCGGTGGAATTTGGTAGTTGGGGATTTCCTGTGCGGCTGGCGGGGATTCAGGAGGAGCGGGATCCTGCGGTTGGGTAGCAAGCAAAGAGCTCCCCAGCAGCAGCGCGGCAATGGTTGTGCAAACAGCTATCATCAGGCTGGCAAGTTTAACAGCCATTTTGGTTTTAGAGATTTGATGTGGGGCGCTTCATCGCCAACAGGCCATCGGTCGCGCATGCTCGATGATGGCGAACGGCCTAAAAGTGCTATGATTCCACCATGTCCACCTCCGACATCAACCCTTTAGCTGATAAAACCGTCCTTCCTGGCGGCGTTTTTTTTCTCCGTGGATGGCTAGGAATCTTCACCTTAACGCCCCTCGGGATTGCGGTGGCCTTCAGCGAAATCCCTTCACCCAGCGGCACCTTTGGGTGTCTAGCTTGCAGCACAGGTGGTGCGCTCATCATCCTTGCTGGAGTCGTTTGGCGCACCTGGGCCATGCTGTATGTTGGCGGGCGCAAGACCAAATCTCTGGTGCAGGTTGGCCCTTATTCGCTCAGCCGTCACCCTCTTTATTTCGGCACTTTTCTGATTGGGATTGGCGCTGGCGTGATGCTGCAATCCTTTACCTGGACAGCAGCTTTTATTGCTTTGTTCCCGCTGATTTATTTGCCGGTGATCGCCGAAGAAGAGCGCGCCCTCCGCACCAATCACCCGCTTCCTTTTGATGAGTTTGTAAGTAGTGTTCCGAATCGCATTCTGCCACGCTGGAGCGATTACCGTAGCGGTGGCAAGTATGTGGAAGTGCATATGAAGGCGCAGTGGAACCAAGCAAAACGCGGGCTATTCACTTTGGCAGCCATTCCGGCGATTGAGTTGATTCAAACGCTGCGCTCCACCGGTATGATTCCGGCATGGTGGGATCTTTACTAGGCTGCTCCAAAACTGCAACCCACATAACGCTGCTCGGCCTGTTCGTCGTTTTGACTTTTGGTTCCTGCAGTAGCGCACCGTGGGGCGATGGTTTTGTGGATGGCCTTGGTGCCGATGTGAAAGCCAGTTTCACGCCGATGGAAAACCTCGTGATTCTCGGCTCTGCTTTTGCTGGGGGCATGGCTTTAGATAGTGGAATAGGCGCGAATGCGGAAGATCGTGTGGCTCATTTTTTCACCAACAACGATGTGATTCCAGATAGTGCTGGTCATCAGCTAGATATCCTCGGCTCGGGCATTTTCCTCTTCGGCGCCGCCGGGGCTTGGCATGGTGGGGCGCGGCTGTGGGGCGATGCGGCCGATGAACAAGCCAGCCTAGCTATGATTTCGGCGCTGAGCATCACTGGCATCACCACCCTCACGATCAAATCGATCATCAACGACGGCCGCCCCAACGGATCTGCCGGGGGCTACCCATCAGGGCACTCTTCGATGGCGATGGCCGCAGCCGCCAGCCTCGGCGAATCCTATGGTTGGAAAGTGGGGGTGCCGGCCTATTTGGCCGCCATCGCCGTAGGTGTGCAGCGTTTGGATAGTCGTCAACACGATTTAGACGACGTCATCGGCGGCCTTGCTTTAGGTTATGTGGTTGGCAGCTCGATTGCTGGCCGACGGCTCCCGCAAGTGCTTGGTGGCGAATTGCAGCCCATCATCGATCCCATCGGCGGCGAAATGGGTTTGGTGGTGCTGTGGAATTTCTAGGTGTTTCCGCCGTTTCCAAATGCCGCTATGCTGGTTGCATGAACGCTCAAGCTTTCCTAAATGCTCGCAACATCGTGCTGTTTGCTGTTTCCGCCCTACTCCTTTCTTGCCAAGTGGTGGTGCATGATGGTTTTTCGCAAACGCATTCGCGTGCCAGTTTTCATAACCATGCGCGCTTGAGCGATCTTGATGGCATGCTCGGCACTTGGGAAATGACCGATGAAAATGGCGTTTCCACCGGCGAAGTCATCACTGATCTGCGCACCACTTCCGGTGGCTCGGCCGTGGTCGAAACGATGTTTGCAGGCCTGCCGCACGAAATGGTGTCGATGTATTTCACTAGCCCGGAGGGTCTTTTTATGACTCATTATTGCGCGAAAAAAAATCATCCGAATCTAGCGGCGTCGCTCGATGAAGAAACGGGTGACTTGATTTTCCAGTGCATGGGAGCGGGCGCGAATTTCCGCGCATGCTCAAAAACCGATCATATGCATGATGTGCGTTATCACTTGGATGGCGATTTTCTCACCTCGACTTGGCATTCGATGACGGATGGCAAACTCGTCGAAGATGCCACCGTTTTCAACATGGTGCGCAAGGGCTAAGCTCTAGCTTTGGCACAGCGGCCAGCAACGGCCAATGTCACCCCCCAGCACCCGTCCGCGCTTCTACAATTCCCCCCTGTGGACGGGCCGGTAGCTCAATCGGTTAGAGCAGCGAACTCATAATTCGTCGGTTCCAGGTTCAAGTCCTGGGCGGCCCACTTCATCCTTGCCCTGCGTGGCGAAGCCCCGCGGCAAGGAGTGAAGGGTCCGCCCAGGACGACGCGTTCGCGGTGGTGCTCGCTGCGCAAGCCCCGCTCCGCGTCAAGTCCTTTGTCGCTTTGCGGACGGCTCCATTACCAGTGATGACACTGGAAGGAGATATCGATCTACCCGGGATTACATCAAATGCTTCAAAGCTTTTTGGAACTGGCACGCTCGCACTCAGAGAAAAGGTGGAAATAGACAAGTGCCAGACATTTGTGCGGACTTGGCAGCCTGGGACGAGGAGAAGCCTAGCTTTGTTTACTTCACCCTGGAATCCCTTCAGAAAATCATTGCGCATGCGAAGTTTGACTATCAGGTGCTTTTTCTGTTTCTGTTTGATGCGGGGATTCGGGCGCCAACGGAAATGATGAATGTCCGAGTGGAAGATCTTCAGGAAGAGCCAATGACCGGAAAGATCATTCTGAATATCCGCGAAGAGTCGAGCAAGACGTTTGGGAGAAAAATTCGGCTGATGTTGAGAGCCGGTCCGAGAAAACGGAGCCAATCGAGCTGCCAGATTTAGTTTATCCTTTGGGCAGGCATCGAGATACCAATAACCAGAAAACGTCGTACCCACAGTCCACATCTGATAGGTTGGCCTGCCCCCCAATGGAAGCCCAGCAGTCAATGAAAATTCCAGCTTGCATCCAAGGGGATAGCTAAGCTTCGAGCACCGCGCGGCCACTACTTGAAACCAACAACACCGTGCCCATGCCGTCGGTAAGATTTTCGATGCGTTGGAAATAGGCATCTTCCTCTCCGGCTTCCGGCGGTTCCATGCCCAGGAACACCACTGCCGAGGCCACCGACATGCGGCGGATGGCGGACATTGGATCGGCGGCGACGATAATGCGGACCTCGGCATTGACGCGGGCCACCAGTGCCAACTGCTGCAAATGTTGGCGCGTTTCCTCGACGGCCTCTTCGTTCGGGACAATGCGCATCAATCGCAATGGCTTGTCTCGCCAGGCGGCATCTGCCTGGAGCAGGTGCGCCAACAGCAGCATCAGCGGGCCGTTCGCTTGGCCTCGCCACCACACATCAATCGGACCGCTGGGGACATGCCATTTGTCGTCCTCAAGGTCGACCTCGGATTCGCATAAGACCACGATGTCGCGGCCCAAGGTATCCACGGTACGGACAGTATCCCAGAAGGCGGCGCGCCGTTCTGGGTCTTCGCTCCAACCAGTGAGGATGAGGTTTGGTCGCATTGCGCCAAGACCGTGGCAGGCCACCAACGAAGTGATGCCGTCGCGCAAAGTCGGGGCCATGGTGACGGCGGCGAAGGCGTCGAGCTGTTCTTCTTGAATGAAGTTTCGCAGAACTCTTTCCTGCGCGTTGACGCGATCGCGGTGCCATTCGCTGCTGCCCGCGATTACCTGGCCAAGGGACAATAAGCCACGGTCGGCGGCGAGGAGGTGACCGTAGACGGCGAGATGTCCGCGCGCGTGGGCACCGCCGGAGAGAGCAAGCACGTTTGGCCGCCAGTTTTTAGGATGCAACTGATCTTCCAGTTCCAATTTCAACAAGGCACGGCGGGTTCGTTCGAACAAAGCGCCGAGGCGCACGTCGCCCCATCCGGCCTCGAGTTCCCGCCGCGCGATGCTCCAATGAAGAAGGCCCATGAGCACTAGGGCCAAGGTCGCGGCCAAAGGCGAGATGAGCACCATCACCGCCGCGCAAGCAACCGCACCAGCCAGGGACAGCGACCAGTGGCTGAAGCGGAAGGTGGGCCGATAACTGGGGTTGCGGGTCCAGCCTTCGTAGAAGGTGGCGAGGTTGAGGTAGCCGTAGGTCACCATGAAGAACATGGTGATGATGGGAGCGATCAAATCGAGGTCGCCAAGCAAGATGCCTGCTTGCGCAAGGACGAAAGTCAACAGCGTGGCGCGTCGCGGTTCTGCGGCTTTGCCGGAGCCTTTTGCAAAGTAGTTCAGACTAGGAAAAATGTGGTCGCGGGCGACGGCCTGCAGGATACGTGGGGCACCCATCATGCTGCCGAGCGCGGACGACAAAGTTGCCGCAAAAACACCCACCGTAATCAAGATGGGGAACAGACTGGCGGAACGAACCACCATTGGGTCATCGAGCAGCATGGAGCGCTCGGGCAGGCCGGCGAGCAACACGGCCATGCCCAGATAAACCAGTCCCGTGACGAGAATGGAAGACAAGGTGCCGCTAGGGATGGCGCGGCTTGGGTCTTTGAGATCGCCGGACATGTTGGCCCCGGCCATCACGCCGGTGACCGCGGGGAAGAATAGAGCGAACATGACGAAGAAGCCGCTGCCCTCGCGGAAGTCCGGCAGCAAATTTGCTTCGAGGCCACTGATGGTGAATTGCGAACCGGCGCCGAGGGCGAAACTGACGATGGCGAGGCCCAGCGCGACCAAAATGAAGTATTGAACTTTGATCGCCCAGCCAGCACCGACCCATACGCAGAGGAGAATCAGCGCATTGACAAACGTAGCGATGGCGCGCGGATCGAGCTCCAGCAGCGGCATCGTGCTCTGCAAAGCTTCGGTGAAGCCGATGATGTACATCGCTACCGAGACCGCCTGGGCAAGGAAGAAAACGATGCCGATGGAGCCACCGAATTCCACCCCCAAGGAACGGCTGATGAGGAAGTAGGCGCCACCGCCACGGACCTTGGTATTGGTGGCAATGGCCGAGAGGCTGAGCGCCGTCAGCGTGGTGATGAGTTTGGCACCGACCAGGATGAGGATGGCGTCGAGAAGTCCGGCTTGGCCAACCACCTCGCCATAGCGCAAGAACATGATCACGCCGAGGATGGTCAGCGTACATGGAGTAAAGACACCGCCGAAGGTGCCGAAACGATTGCCTTTAGTCTGCGCACTCATGGCCGAGGAATCATCCTTGTTGCCGCCTCAGGCCACAAGTTAGAAATCGTATCCCCCGAGCAGGGGCTGATGCTGGGCTAGGAGCTTGGGCGGCCACCATCATCGCTGCGGCGGCTCTTTGAGTTGGCATAGTCGTGGCCAACTCGTGCAGAATCGGCGAAATGCTCTACACTGAGAAAGCCTATGTTTCTCCGCAAAATCCTCCCTACTGCAGTCTTGCCCGCACTGCTTCTTGCTGTCGCCCCTGCGCTCAGTGCCCAAACACCTAGTTGGCATGTCGATCCGGCACCAGAGTGGGATGCGCTTTTTGATTTGCATAGCGGCGGCTGGACTGGTGCTGACGGAATTTTTTCGCTGCCGCAAACCGGTACGGAAGCGGCCAATGGTTTTTTGAACACCGATACTCTGTTCCTTTTTAGCGACACTTTCACCGATGATGTTTTTCCCGACGGCAGCCGTTCGGGCATGAACATCGTGCACAACACGGTTGGCTTACGGCCAGCAGGTGGTCCGGCGGCGTCGGCGTTGCAAATGGTGGTCAATCAAGCGCAAGGCACCGGCGCTCCCATCGATATGTTCCCGCCAACGGTTCCGGGTTCTGGCTCCTTCGATTGGTATTGGTTGAAAGATGGCATCGTATTGAATGGTCGTACTTACATCCTTGCTTCACGTTGGGGTTTGGTTGGGCAACTACAGTTTGGGCGCAAGGGGATTGCGATGATTGAAATCCCAGCTGGCGATCCAGCGCCTTTCATGAATCACACGCAAGCCTTGGTACCTCTGTATGTCGATGCGCCCGTCGGCGGCAGCAACATTGTTTACGGTGGCGCAATCATGGCCAACACCGTCACCGCCGGAGCGTCAGCGCCTGATGGTTATGTGTACATTTACGGCAACTCGGATTCCGTTCCAGGCGACGCCTTCAACAAATTGGTTTACGTCGCGCGCGTGCTCGAAGCCGACTTTGCCAACATTGCGTTATGGACTTTCTGGGATGGTGTCAATTGGTCCACCAACATTGCCGATTCCGCTGCCATCACGGATGAATCTTCCTTGGAGAGCAGCGTGACGGCTCTGCCCAATGGTCAATTTCTGATGGTGTTTCAGCACCGCCAGATTTCACCGTGGATTGCGATGCGCGTGGGGCAATCACCGGTCGGTCCATGGACGCCACCGATTAAGATTTTCGAAGTTCCCATTCCGGCAAGATTGGGCTCGGTTTTTTCGTACAACGCTAAAGCGCATCCGCACCTCTCCGCACCCGGCGAGTTGCTGATTAGCTACAACGTGAATTCGCTGCACAATGTGGATAACCGCAACTACTCCGATATTTATCGGCCGCGCTTCATCAAGTTGATTGTGCAGTAAGTTATTTGCGCGGCGCTCCGGCTTCCAAAAACGCAATTAGATCGCGGAGGTCGGTGGCGCTGGCGCTATCCAGAAGATTGGTGGGCATCTGCACCAAGGTGAACTGATCCGAGACAGCTTTCTGCGGCACGACGATGGCCTCGAGTAAGTCGCGGCGGCCGAAGCGATTGGCGACGGCACTCAAGTCTGGCCCGAGGCTTCCGCCCTCACCACCGAAACGGTGGCATTGCACGCAACTGAGTGCACGGAATAGTTCCTTGCCATGCTCGCTATTGGCTGGAGTGGAGTTCACGCCTAGAGCCGCAAGGCCGTCTTCGAGAGTCCATTCTTGTTGGAAGGAACGTGGGGTGAGAGGTGTTTGATTGAGGTTGGTACTTGGCGGGGGCAGCAACGCGAGCAAGTTTTGTTGTTGATTCTCCGGTACCAGTGCCAGCGCATCGCGCTCCATCGCACTCAAAAAGCCAGATAAACTCAATCCGCCGGCCATGCCATAGGCTTTGCGTAACCAAGTGAAGTAAGCCAAGCGATTTTCGGCGGTCCAGCCGTGTTTGGTTAAGCGCAATAACAGGGCGTAGTGCAGCTGCTCCTCTTGAAAATCGGCGGCGAACAATTTTTCGAGCAGGCGTGGTGCCAGTTGCGGCGCTTCCACAGCAACGAGCAGGCGGGCAATTTCACGATCGAGGGCGGCGTCACCAGAAGGGAAAGCGGCGCCAAAGTAAGCCGCCATCGGAGGATCTGGAGAAGTACGTTCGCTGCCCGATGGAGCGCCATCCACCGGGCGGGTACGCAACAGCATGGCAGCGCGTAACAACGCCCATCGCGCTTCCGCTGGGGAGGCCAAGTAAGTAAAAATGTGTTTGCGTATTTCTTCGCTGGAAGCATTGCTATCGACGCGCGCCAGTGCCAGCACCGCTTCCGCGCGTGCCAACGGTGAAGTGAGTGCCAGCGCCGCCGTCTTCCAACTTTCTAGTGGCCGACGTTCGAGATTGAGGCGTGCGGCAAAACGTAATCCACGGTCTTGCGAACCGAGCGCGCGCAACACTTCGTCGCGAGTGGGATTGCCGGTTTCCAGTTTGCGCCGTAACAACACGGCAGCACTTGGAGTTTTGGACAGCGGTTCCCGCGCGGTGATAGCCGGACCAGTCCAACGCACGCGGTAAAGCCCGCTTTGGGTGCCGCGGCCACCGGTGACAAACCACAGTGCGCCATCCGGGCCGAACTCAAAGTCGGTGACGTTCAGCGGTTTCCCGGCAAGAAAATCGTGCACCTCACCACCATAGCTGGAGCCATCGGGCGTGAGTTCGACAGCGAGAATCCGGCCGTAGGCCCAATCGCCGAGGAACAGCCGACCACGCCATGGCTCGGGAAAGTTGCTGTTGGTGCCGAAGGAAATTCCAACGGGGGAGGAAGGGCCGGTCTCGACCACCGCCGGCAAAGAATCGGGATAGGCGGCGGGCCATTTTGCACTGCCCGAACGCCAGCCGGATTCACTGCCTGGCACCACATGCACCACGCGCGGCGCACGATACCAAGGTGTGCCGATATCCCACTCCATGTCGGCGTCGTAGGTGAACAATTCGCCCTCTGGAGAGAAGGCAAGGTCATAAGGATTGCGCATACCACCGGCGTACAATTCCCAGCGCGAGGCATTGGCATCCGTGCGCAAAACGACGGCACCCGGTGCGAAAATGCCATTGGCGTGGCCCCGCGGATCCCAAATGCGCGGCAGCAGCACATCTTCTTGCACGTTGCGGAAGGGCGAATCGCTGGCAATCGGTGCTGGCAAGCGTGTGTGGTTTCCGTTGACGAGATAGAGCATGTTGTCTGGCCCAAGCACGATGCCATGCGCGCCATGTTCACTGGGTGGTCCATAACTGGCCAAGTGTTGATGGTCTTCAAAAATTCCATCGCCATCTAAATCACGCAAACGATGCAAGCCGCCGTCGGCATTTTCTCCATCGACTCCGCCGGCGACGTTGGCGTACAGCCCGCCAAACGCGTAGAGCAAACCCTGGGCCGAGTGCACTGGGGTATCGAGGGTTTCGACTTGCGGTGCTGCATCCGCACCGTTGGCAAAGCGCGCGCGCAGTAACTTGCCGCGCTCGGGTGAAATATAGATTTCACCTTGCGGGCCAAAAGTCATGCTCGCCCACGATCCTTCGCTGGCCGTTGCTGTGTGCACCAAAGTGACTTCGAATCCATCCGGCAGGATAAAACGATCCACCGGTGTCGCCACACGAGGTGCCATCACTTGTCCCCAAGGCCCGCGCTGCGCACCGACTTTTCCATAGCTAAAAACATCGGACCACGCCGCCGTTTCGAGTGCGCTGTTGGCCACCAATGGCCAACCCTCCGGTTCTAGAGAGGTACTTTTCCAGTTGGGTTGTGTGACAATTTGGAAGCTGCTTCCATCAGCGAGCCGCAACTCCAATTCACCCGCAAACCCAGCGGGACCACCTTCATTCCTACATTCCACCGCTAAGGTATGACGCCCGGCAGCGAGTGCTAGGCCCAACTGCGGCACGCTGGGTACAGCCCAATCATCCCCTTTGGCAAGCTCCCGGTCATCCAGCCAGGCCACAAAATGATTGTCGCAAGTCATCGCGCCAGCGTTTACTACAGCAGCCTGCGGAAGCTCAAAACTGTATACAAACCAGCGCCGCTCGTTATCTAAAGTGGGGCCGGTACCCCAGATCCATTCGGGTGTTTGTGCGCCTGCATGTTGCGGACTGGCTTTGGCAAACGGGGTCAGGGAAGCTGCATCGTTTTCGCCAAGAGTGCGTAAGTGAAAGTTGCGGTAGCGCACTTCCATCGGCGGGCCTTGATGCAGCTGCAAAGCAAACACCCCACTGCTGCGCGCTAGGCCGATTTCTTGATCGTAAACATCGATCATGCGCACGCCATTGATTTCGTGCACCAGGCGCGGGCCTTTGGCAATCACGCGGTAACGATTCCACCCCTGCTTATGAATACTTTGTTGCAGCGTTGCAGGATCCCCCAGAGAGCTGCGCGGCACCCGGGTACCGTCGGCGTTGATCTGCCAAGACTCGCCGCGTTGCGCCACAATGGCACGCCCGGCACTTTCATACAGAATGCCGCTGTACTGATCACCATCCTCGATGTCGGCTTGGTAGCCGGCGACATCATCATTTGCTAAACGTTCGCTGCGGTATTGAATGCCCGAGTTACCACCCGCAATGCGATACTCAAAAGTGAGTTCGAAATCACTGGCCTCTACTTTCGAAAACAGATAAATCGAATGCTCTAACGGCGCATCAGCGGTGCTGCGCCCAACCAAACATCCGTCTTCCACGGACCAGTGCGCAGCATCGCCGCTCCACCCTTGGAGGTCGACGCCATTGAACAGGGCAACGGTGGAATCTTGAGCCATTCCATCGGCCGAAAAACAGAGTAAAGCAAGGGTCCAAGTAAAACGCATGCAAACAGGATAGGCTAATCGTTGCCATGCACATCAGCATCACTTACTGCGGGGTTTGAAACTACCTACCACGGGCGGCCAGTTTGGCTGCCGAGTTGCAACAAGCCTTGGGGGTCAGCGCCCAGCTCATTGAGGGCGGCGGGGGTATTTTTGACGTGCGCGTGGATGGCGCCATGATCTACTTCAAGTTTGATGAAGGGGATCGCCATCCGCATCCGGGGGAAGTACTCGCGCGGATTTTGGCCTTGTAGAACGCGTTAATCCACAAGTGGCGTGGCGGACTGTTGCAGCGGATGACTTTCTTTCACTAGGCGTTTTTGCATCCAGGCACCGCTGTGCCAGCGTGCCAAAAAGATGCCGGCGCCAACGAAGATTTCAGCGGACCAGGCGAACCAAATGTGGACCACGTTGCCGTGAAAAATGTAAACCACCGCAAGAGCGAGTGGAATGCTCAATAACCAAGTGCACAAAATGCCGGTCCACATCACCCAGATGTGATCACCCGCGGCGCGCAGTGCGAAGCGGAAGGCCACTTGGAAGGCGTCGCCAAGCTGCCATAGCGCACAAGCTGCCAACACCCCTCTGCCCAGGTTGAGTGCATGTTCGAGCGCCACTGGATCTTCATCCTTGAGGAAGAGGCCCGCAAGTTCGCGGCCGAAGATCAAGTAAATGAGCGCCATCGTTAGCATGAATGGAATCATGATTTCGAGGGTGCTGCGCACCGTGCGCCTGACTGCATCCAACTTCAATTCACCGACGAATTTACCAATTAGCACGGATCCGGCATCGCCGATTGCAACCGCAGGTAATAGCGATAGGTGCACCAACTGAATGCCCGCATTGTGCACTGCGAGGGCGACTCCATCGGTGCGCCCGACAATAAATGTGATGGATAAAAAGGAGAGGGTTTCGAGTGAGAATTGAATGCCACCCGTGATGCCAACTTTCACCACCTCGCGCATGCGATCCCAATGCAAACGAAAGCTTGCGGAAGGGAGTTTGTGCTTCGGCTTGCATAAAAATAGAATCAGCAAAAAGCCACAGACATCGGTAAGGCCAGTGCCCAGTGCGGCACCATCTGCGCCCATCTTCGGCAAACCCCAATGGCCAAAAATCAGCGCGTAGTTCAAGACTACGTTCAGCGGGTGAACCAATAAATCCACTGCCATCGGCACGCGTGTTTTGCCGACGGAACGCATGTATTCAGCAATCGCGAAGGTGAGTAAGGAGGGCAGCAACCACTGCAGGCGAATGCGGAAGTAGCTAGTGCCAATCGCTTGCCCGGTTGCGGAGAGTTCCGTGTTGGCAGAGAGAAGCGCGAAGGCATTGGTGATGGGTGTGGCGAGTAGCAACAGCAGCACACCAGCAAAAAACGCCAAAGCAAAAGCATGGACGCCAAAGGAAAATGCCAAGCCGCGCTCGCCGGCACCCAAATATTGACTCACTAGCGGGCGCTGGCCGCGCAAAATGCCCCACGGAAAAGTCATGACGAACCAAGTGGCGATGGAGGCAAAACCCACCGCACCGAGGGCTTCGGTGCCGAGTTGCCCAACCATGAGGGTGTCGACAAAACCCTTCAGCGTGAAGGACACCATGGAGACGCCAATCGGCCACGCAAGGCGCATGACATCCCGGCGCGAGCCTGGGAGGGAGGAAGTCATACGAGTGGTAGGCAAGGCGGCATGGCGGGGAGTTGGACCTAGAATAGCGTCGTGATGGAAGCCACCCTGTTGGTTGATACCTCCTTCCTCGGCGATGTTTTATGCGCCGAGCCGTTGGTGCGTGCTGCGAAACAGCAGTTTGGCGGTCCATTGGATTTTTTGACTTCCACCGGTGGCGCTGGGATGTTGGCTGGGCACCCCGATATACGCGAGCTTTTGGTGTACGACAAACGCGGGGCGCAACGTGGGCTGGGTGGTTTGTTGCGGATGGCCAAAACGTTGCGCGCCAAACATTACGCGCGCGTGTTTTGCTCTCACCGATCGTGGCGCACCGCCATGCTGTTGCGCCTCAGCGGCATCCCCGAGCGCGTGTGTTTTGAGAATGCCTCTGGCGCCTCGCTTTACACTCGCCGCGTTCCTTACCCCAAGGAACTGCATGAGATTGAACGCAACTTGGCGCTGATTGGCGGGGGAAGCTGGCAGCGGCCGCGCATTTTTCCGACGGCCGCCGAATGCGCGCGCGCGGCGAGTTTGGTGCCTGATTTTGGCTTTGTTGCGGTTGCCCCGGGCAGCATTTGGGCCACCAAGCGTTGGCCGGAGGAGCACTACGCTGCGCTGGTCCAGAATCTTGTGGCAGCCGGCCAGCGGGTCGTAATTTTGGGTGGGCCGGATGATTTGGAGTTGGGGAACTGCATCAGCGCCCCTGGAGTCCTCAATCTTTGCGGCCAAACCAACCTTCGGGAGTCCTACGCCGTGCTGGAGCGCGCGGCGTGTCTCGTCACAAATGATTCTTCCCCGATGCACATGGGGGTGGCGGCGGACATTCCCGTGGTGGCGATTTACTGCAGCACGATCCCGGCCTTCGGTTTTTCTCCGCGCGGCCCGCGCGATCTGGTTTTGGAAGTTTTGGGGTTGGAGTGTCGCCCGTGCGGGATTCACGGCCACTCAACTTGCCCTGAAAAGCACTTCGATTGCGGCAAAAAAACGACTGTGCAATCTGTGCTGGCGGCGGTGCTGGAGCGGCTGTAGCCAGCGGCGGATTTCACCCGGAAATGAATTCTTTTCGGGAGCACAAGATGTTGTGGTTGTCTTGCTAGAACCCACTAGATTTCGACAACTTTTAGGCTAGTAAGAAGCATTTTGAGCAGGTACTTTCCTTGCTCAAACAAAGCTCCCTTGCCATGACCAAGTCTACGAAGAAATCGACCCCTAGCTCCCAGGAGCTGTCCTCCCCCCCCCAAGCTGTCCAAATGGATGGCCTCATCGAGCCAAAACTGTCCGAAAACTCGCGGACGGTGCTTGAAAACCGCTATCTCGCCAAAGATGGGCTCACCGGCGAAGTCAACGAGACCCCCAAAGGTCTTTTTTGGCGTGTCGCATCGGCCGTTGCCGCTCCGGAATATAAGGAGCTCGGCAAACCCGTCGGCGATAAGTGGGCCAAGCGTTTTTACGAGTTGATGGCTACCGGCGTGTTTATGCCGAACTCACCCACCCTGATGAACGCCGGGCGTTCGATGGGCATGCTGTCCGCCTGTTTTGTGCTGCCCGTGGAAGATTCCATTGAGCAGATTTTTAACACCCTCAAGCACGTCGCGCTGATCCAAAAAGCCGGCGGCGGTACGGGTTTTAGTTTTGCGCGGTTGCGTCCGGATGGCGCGATTGTTTCCAGCTCCGGCGGCCGCACATCTGGGCCACTGTCGTTCATCGATGCCTTCAGCTCCGGCACCGAAGCCATCCAGCAGGGTGCCTTCCGTCGCGGTGCCAACATGGGCGTGATGCGTTGCGATCATCCCGATGTGATTGAGTTCCTGCGCGCCAAAGATGATTTGAACCGTTGGACTAACTACAACATTTCCATCGCCGTCACCAACGCCTGGATGCAGAAAGTCGTGGATCATCCTGAGGAGCGCTTTGTGGTGGTGAACCCACACGGCGGGCAAAAAGCGTGGATGCGTAAGACCACCGGACGTCGTTGTTCCGAAGGCGATTATGTGGCTTTTGCCGCCGGCGAAGGCGCCGAAGGAATTGCTTACTGGACTTACGGGGAAGTCATGGATCAAGTGATTCAACACGCGTGGCGCAATGGTGAGCCAGGCATGTTGTTCCTTGACCGCGCCAACGAAGACAACATGGTGCCCAATCTTGGTACTTATGAAGCCACCAACCCATGTGGTGAGCAGTGGCTGTTGCCTTACGGTTCTTGCAACCTTGGCTCCATCAACCTCAACACTTTCTACCGGAATGATGCCCCCGAGGCCGCCGGTTGGGAAGAGCGTATTAATTGGAAAGGATTTGATGCGGCGGTGCACGATTGCGTGCGCTTCTTAGATGACGTCATCACGATCAACAACTATCCGATTGAAGAAATTCGTGAGCGCGCCGATCAAGAGCGCCGGATTGGCTTGGGGGTGATGGGTTTTGCTGATTTGCTCTACCAGCTTGGGGTGCGTTATGGCTCCGAGCAAAGTTTCTCGATTGCCCGCGCTTTCTCAGCGCGTTTGACCAACGAATCTCTGGTTGCTTCGGAGGCTCTTTGTGCCAAAGAAGGCCGCCCGCCCTTTACTGCATGGGAAGGCTCCAAGCCGCAGATGGACGGCCGTGCCAAGCGCCGTAACTCGCACGTCACGACGGTTGCTCCAACCGGCACGATTTCGATTATCGCTGCTTGTAGCGGCGGCATTGAGCCCTTGTTCAGCTTGGCGTTCCAACGTCAAGTGATGAAAAATTCGGATGGCGTGCCCGTCATCATGAAGGAAATCAACGAGGATTTCCGCAACGCCCTGGAGCGCGCTGGCCATACCCCGAAACAAATCGAGCGCATCATTGATGTTGCTCTGGAAGACGGCAGCATTTCGGAAGCCGAACTTTCGTCGGAGCTGAAAGAGGTCTACGTGACCGCGCACGACGTCATTCCGCACGAGCACATCATGATGCAAGCGGCATGGCAGAGTTCGATTGATAATGCAGTGTCAAAAACCATCAACTTGCCGCACGATAGTGAACAAGAAGATGTACGCACTGCTTATCTGTTAGCTTGGCGGGAAGGCTGTAAGGGTGTCACCGTTTACCGCGATGGTTGCCGTGAAATGCAGCCAATGGCGTTAAAGGAAAAAGCCGCAGTGGCGGTTGTTGCTCCCAGCGATGGGCGCATCAAGCCGGTCAAGTTGCCAGAAATCATGCCGAGTGTGCGCATTCGTCAGCTCACGCCATTCGGCAACATGCACGTCAAGATTTCGGTGGATCCGCAGCGTGATCGTGAAATGGAGGTCTTCGCGCAACTCGGTAAAGGTGGCGATGTTGCCAACTCCGATTTGGAAGCCATCTGCCGCATGATCTCTTTGTTCTTGCGTTGTGGCGGCGAGTTGAAGCTGTCGCTGGAGCAACTGGAAGGTATTGGTTCTTCGCTCACGGTTCCTAGTCGTGATGGCCGCATCATGTCGCTTGCCGATGGCTTAGCGAAGTCCTTGCAGCGCTACATGGATGTAAAGAAACGTTTTGGCTTGCATGCGATTTTGCTTGGCGAAATCTCTGCAGAGGATTTAGCCAACCCGAATCAGGCTACTGCTGAAAGCACTCCGAAAAAGTTGGGCCGTGCAGGCACAGGTACCGGCGGTGCGTTTAAGATTAAGTGCCCATCTTGTGAAGTTTCTAACCTCATTTTTGAGGAAGGATGCTGCAAGTGTATGGGGTGTGGTTACTCCCAATGTTAGTGCTGGTGGCGCGGCGGGCTAGCTAGAAGTGCGGATTGCATTTTAGCTGCCCGCCGCGCCCGGCCGCGGTGCTAGGATTTTTACCTAGCCGAATCCGGCTTCTCTCTCAAGCCTAAAGAGGATCCTGAATCATGAGTGTCGTCAAAGAATTTAAAGAGTTTGCCATGCGCGGGAATGTCATGGACATGGCCGTCGGTATCGTCATTGGCGTTGCCTTCGGGAAAATCATTGCCTCCTTTGTTGCGGATGTGTTGATGCCTCCGCTGGGCATGTTACTGGGCAATGTCAACTTCACTGGCTTAGTGTTGATCTTGGAGGAGGCCACTTCCGACAAGCCGGCAGTGACTTTGAACTACGGCACCTTCCTCCAAACCTTGGTGGACTTCCTCATTATCGCCTTCGCCATCTTCATGGTGGTCAGAGGCATGAACAAGATGAAGAAGAAAGAGGAGCCCGCGCCAGCCGCGCCAGCAAAGCCTTCCAACGAGGAAGTGCTCTTGACTGAGATTCGCGACGCATTGCGTAAGTAGCCAACGATGCATGTAAGGCTCCATTAGAGCAAGCGCATCATCCCTTAAACTCAGCCGCCGATTTCACAAAAGCAGCAATCGTTTTTTTGACGTCGGCAGCGGTTTCGTAACCGCTGAAGGAAATACGCAACACGGAGTTGCGTAAGTCCGGGGCGAGGTGGATGGCGGCGAGTACGGCGGATTCGGAATGGCCGTGGGTGTTGCAAGCGGAACCACTCCCGACATAAACGCCGTTGCTTTCGAGGATGTGCAGGAAGGTTTCAGCGCGAATACCGGGCATGGCAATGGCGAGGACTGCACCGAGTTGTTCGGCGGTTTGTTCCGGGCCCAAAACGGTGAGGTCAGGGAAATATTCACGTAGACCAGTGAGTAACGCTTGGCGTCGGCTGTGTAAAAACTGCGGTTCCGCCAACATCAGTTCGCGGCGGGCTTTGGCGGCAGCGGCAAAAGCTGCAATACCCATGGTGTTTTCGGTCCCGCTGCGCAAACCACCTTCATGGCCACCGCCGACAAAAAGTGGCTGTGGCAGGGGGGAACCTTCGCGCAACAAAAACGCTGCGCAGCCGCGCAAGCCGCCAAGTTTATGCGCCGCAACGGCGAAGCAATCCGCACCGAGTGCATCGAGGGCGGTGCTGCACTTGCCGACGGCTTGGATGGCGTCACAATGAAAAATAGCTTTGGGCGCCTTGTTGCGGACCAGCGATACGAGCTCCGCGATGGGATTGAGAGAGCCGATTTCATTGTTGGCCCACTGCAAGCTGATCATGGCGACATCTTCCGCGAGCATCGGGCCGAGCGCGGCGGCGGTCACGATGCCGCGCGCATCCACTGGGATGGTCTCTACCCGGAAGCCTTCCTTTTCGAGGACTTTGGCGGCCGCGCTGGAGGACGGGTGTTCGATCGCGCCGACCAAAATCCGTGGGGTTACTGCCGGAAAACGCCCACGCACCGCGCGCGCCATTCCTTGAATACCAAGATGATTACTTTCGGTGCCGGTGGCCGTCCAAATGACGCGGTATTGCGCCGCGCCAAACGCCCGTTGCAGCGCGCGCCGACTCCGCTCGACGCTCCGTGCTGCCGTTGCACCCGCTTGGTGCAGCGATCCAGGATTGGCGTAAGCCGTTTCTACAGCAGCAGAAAAGGCGTCGAGTGCCACCTGCAAAGGAGGGGTGGTGGCGGCGTGATCCAGGTACAGCGGAGTTTCCACGCCAACATTGTGGCAGAACGTCCGTAGAATCGGGCTACATGCTTTGCCTACTCACTACCAGCATCCTTGCTTTGGCTGCTCTTCCCCAGCAGTCCCCCGAAGATGGGCGCGGCCAATCGTTATTTTCTTCGCAGTGGCACAGTCAGCGCAGAGAGGCGCTGCTCGATTTTTTGGCGGATAAGGAGCCCGGCATTGTGGTGCTGCGCGGCAATGGCACCTCAAATGATTATCGCGAATACCGCCAGGATAATAATTTCTGGTACTTCACTGGCTTGACTACCCCCAATGCGGTGTTGGTCATGACTACCGATACCCGCGAGCAGTATTTGCTGGTGCCTGGTGTTGGCCCCATGGATGAACGTTGGATGGGGAACTTGATTGATCCCAGCGAAGCCACCGAGCTCACCGGTATTGCAAACACGCTGGAAATCGGCGCGCGTAGTAGCGAGCTAAAAACTTTGCTAGATGGCTTACTCAAAGGGCGCGAAAAGTTTTACGTGCAGAAGCGTCCGGCGGAAAACTGGATGATGAGCCGCGACAACCTCAGCTCCTGGGAGCGAGCAATTAAGGGCGACGGTTACGACGGCCGCCTCAGTCGCGAGGCGCAGTTTGCCGAACGTTTGGAGAAAGTGCATAGTGCTCCGGTGGTGGATATGACCGTGAGTATCGACGCCATGCGCGTCATCAAAACCGCGGAAGAAATTGAGGCCATGCGGCGGGCATGTATGGCTTCGGGTGAGGGGCATCAAGCAGTGATGCGGTCCGCGATGGCTGGAGATTTTGAGTGGCAGTTAGCCGCGCGGATGACTTATGAGTACCAGATGGCCGGTGGTATGGGACTTGGTGCTTATGCGGCAATCGTGACTTCCGGCATCAACGCCTGCACTTTGCATTATTTCCAGAACACGCGGATGTTGCAGCCCAATGAGATGGTCATGGTGGACTACGGCGCCGAGTACAACCATTATGTGGCGGATATCTCGCGCTCTTGGCCGACGGGCGAGAAGTTCACCAAACGTCAGCGTGAGGTTTATCAAGCGGTCTACGATGCTCAAGAGGCGGCATTCCTGGAGTGCAAACCCGGGAGTAATTTGAGCAAGGTGCACCAAGCGGCGCAAAAAGTTCTTACCGACCGCGGTTTTGGCAAAATGTGGCACGGCACCAGCCATTGGTTGGGTATGTCTACGCATGATGTGGGTTTGGGCAACGCAGCCTTCTTGCCTGGAATGGTGTTCACGGTCGAACCTGGAATCTACTTGCCGGATGAAAAAATGGGCGTGCGCATTGAAGATGTCGTGGTCATCACCGAAGACGGCTACGAGCTGCTTTCGGCAGTCATTCCGCGCCATCCGGATGCGATCGAAAAGTTGCGTGCGCAAGCTTTCCAAGCCGCGCCCCCCCAATAGGCGCAGTGTTTCAGGCGCAGCAAGCTCGCCCTCGGCGAGGTAGAATCCATCCAGTTTTGGCCTGTCCCTCGCCTGATGAGTTCCCCCTCTAATTGTTTTATGACTTCCCCCCAAATGGTCACTGCGGCTAGCGCTGCGGTGGCCCAAGCATTTTATGGTAGAGCACTTTCTGGCATGAATTGGATGGCCGCCCAACAAGGAGGCATCCATTGAAAGCCATCTTCTGTGCGGTTTTAGGTGCCACCCTTTGTGGCCTAGCGCTCACTTCACTTGGGTTAGGCTGGGGGCAGGAGTTGCCCATGTGGCGCGAGCGTTTTTTCGCTGCAGCACTGAATGGTGTGTTTGCCGGTTGGCTTGCGGGGGCGGTTGCTTACTTTGCCGGCGCCAAAAGTATGTGGCGCGGCCTACTGTTGGGAGTTGCCTTTGCACTCGCCCCGTGGTCGTGGTTTACCACAGGTTTCGCGATCGCACTCGTTGCGTTTTTTTGGCGGCGCTCCGTGGCTCTGCCGAAAGTCGTGCCGACGCTGGGGCTGGCTGCACATTTGATGCCAGTCATCCTTTTTTTCGGCATGAGCCCCGCTTGGACGGTGATTCCCATCGAAGCCGCACCGGCTCTCGCACCCCTGGGCGCGGATGCGCCCCTACCCGCTGCGGGCGCGCCGGATGTGTTGTTTGTGGTTTGCGATACTTTGCGCGCCGATGCAATTTTGGATCCTGCCACGCCAACACCAGTGCTCGATCGTTTGCGTGCGCGTGGTGTTTGGGCTAGCTATGCCACCGCACCCACGAATCAAACTTTGCCCAGCCACTTGTCGTTGCTCACTGGCTTCGAGATTGAAAAAATCGGCATGCGCGGCAATTTATCAAGTTGGCCGTCGCAACAACTGATTATGGAAACCTTCGGGTGCAATACCTTGGCGCAGCGATTTGCAGCCGCGGGTTACCGCACTGCAGCGGTGAGTACCAACACTTTGCTCACTGATATTCCTGAGGCAGAGAAGCCATTCATGTCTTTTGATATCGGCTTTCAAACTTGGCACGGTTTGACGGCAGTGGATTTTTGGAAGAAATACATGGTTTGGGTGCGTGGCAACATGCTGTTGGGAATTACCAAGCCAAATGGACTGTTGAGTTGGCCAATGGGCCATCTGCTGAATCCGTCAGCACAACGAACCTATAGGCATCACCACGGCGAAGGGCAGCGCACTACCGATGCAGCCATTGCCTACTTGGCGGAGTTGCAGCAAGATGCGCGGCCTTATTTCTTATTCGCACAATATTTTGATCCGCATACCCCGTACGCTCCCTCGCCGGAATTCGCGGGCAGCTTGGCCAAACCGGAGTTGTTACCAGATGGTTATGATGGCTCACCGATTTCCTCTTTTAATATGCGCGTGAATTTACGTGCCGAAGTGCGCGGTACTGGTGCCTTGCCCGATCATCTCGTACGCAATAGTGAATACCTACACGCGCTCTACCGCGAAGAGGTTGCTTTCTTTGATCAGCAGTTGGGGCGTTTGTTGGCAGCGGTTGCTGCCACGGGCCGACCAACCATCATTGCTTTCACGGCGGATCACGGCGAAGGGTTTGGATTGCATGGCAATGTGGAACACGGCGAATCTTTGTTTGAAGCAGAAATCGCGGTGCCCTTCATTTTGGTAGCGCCTGGTCTGGAGCCACGCCAGCTCCCGTTCGCGCCGCAGATGTTAGACAATGCACGCACGCTTTTGTCACTCGCTGGGATTGACGCCAAAGGTTTTGATGGCATGGATGTACTCGCTCCTCAAGCCGCTCCGCAGCCAGCGATGTCCTTTATGCTGCAGCGAGTGAGTATGCGCGAGGGCAATTGGAAGCTCCATGCTAGCTTGCAATATTCTTATGATCACCATGACCCTGAGAAGCATCCCGTGCAGGGCGAATATGATCTGGTGCCAGAATTTCTGTTTGATTTGGGCACCGACCCACTTGAGCGGATCAATTTATTGGATACTCAGGCGGAGGTTGTTGAGCGCTTGGTGGCCTATATCCACACGCGCATGAAATCCGATGCTTTGCCGGCGATTGGCTCACGCAGCTTCAGTCCAGCAGAGTTGGCGAAGCTACGCGAACTCGGTTACATCGAGTAATTTGCCGCACGTTCAGGGCTGCCTTAAGTGAGACGGGCCACCAGCCCGCCGTAACGGCCGCTCTCGAAATCATTCATGACTGCGCGGCGCAGTGCACTTTTGCTGCACACAATCACTACTAATTCTTTGCCGCGCGTGACAGCCGTGTAGAGTAAGTTGCGCCGCAACATAGGGTAGTGTGAATTGCCCAGCACAATCACAACGGCGCGCGCTTCGGAACCTTGGGCGCGGTGCACGGTGACGCAATAGGATGGAATTAAATCCTTGATACCCTCACGGCTGTAATGTTGCGGTAGGCCGTTGATCTCTGCAATTAATTCATCATTGCCGATGGAGAGGACTTCGCCGGTGTCACCATTGAAGGTTTCGCGCTGATAATCATTGCGCACAACCATCACGCGGTCGCCGGTGCGGAGGGGGGCAGCCCATGCAACTTCTTCGCCATCGGGATTGAGGCGTTGCGATAAGCGGCGGTTGAGCTCATCCACACCGAGCGGCCCGCGGTACATGGGTGCGAGCAGCAACAAATCGCGGCTTGCGTCGATGCCATATTTTTCGGGGATACGTTCGGCGACGATACGCTCGACCATTTCGGCAGCCAAGTCGGCGTCATCGATAAAGGTTAAGAAGAAATCGCCGCGGCCAGCCGGAGTGATGGCCACCTGCGGCATTTCTCCGTGCAAAATGGAGTGCGCGGCTTCGGTGATTCCGGAACCAGCTTCTTGACGGTGAATGTGTTCCAACCGCGTGGTTGGCACAGTGGGTACTTTCACTAAATCGCGCAATACCGAACCCGGACCCACCGACGGCAGCTGATCGGCGTCGCCCACTAACAACACGCGCGCACCATCCGGTACCGCTTGCAGCAAAGCGTGGGCAAGTGGCACATCCATCATCGAGACTTCGTCGATAATTAAATAATCTAACTCCAACTGCTCCTCGGCATGATGTCGGAAACCACCGTTAGCAGGATCAAAGCCCAGCAGGCGATGAATGGTAGACGCTTCAAATCCCGTGGCTTCGTGCAGACGCTTGGCGGCGCGGCCAGTGGGAGAGGCCAGTTTGATGGTGAAATCACCACTCGCAGTAATGATTTCCAGCAGCAAGCGTAAGGTAGTGGTTTTGCCGGTGCCGGGGCCGCCCGTGATGACGGCAAGATGTGCGGCGAGTGCCATTTCCAAGGCCTGGCGCTGGCTTTCATCCGGGCGGAAGGCTGTGCGCTCCATGGCACGCAGCACTTGTTCGGGTGAGGCGAGAGCCAAATCGCCAGGGGACAGCAGCCGTTGGATTTCCGTGGCCAAGCCGGCTTCGGCTTCCAGCAGTTCGGCAAGGTAAAAGGCTTTGCCCTCTGTGGCGCTGCCACTTGGATCGATGGATTCCAACATCACGCGGCCAGAGGAAATCGCCCCCGACACACCCTCGAGCATCGAATCTTGACTCAAGCCCAGCTGATCCAGCTGTTCCAAAACCAGCAACTCTGGCAGGCAGCAATGGCCTTCGCGCCCGGCTTCGCGCAGCAAGTGCAGCAGGACACCACGAGCACGTACGGCGGAATCGCGCGGAATGCCAACTTTGATGGCGATGGCGTCGGCAGTTTGAAAGCCAACGCCGCGTAAATCCCCAACCAGTGCATAAGGATCCGCTTGAACGCGCTCAATCGCACGGGCTTGCCAGCGCTCATACAAGGCTGAGGCATGGTTACTTCCCAATCCGAAGCCCCGCAACTCCGCCAGCACCCGGTGACGCTCCCGCCCTTCCTGGAAGCCTTCCGCCAGGGCTGCGGCGCGTTTTGGCCCAATTCCGGGCACATCTTGGAGATTCACAGTGCCGCCTTCGAGCGCATCCAGCGTGCGAATGCCGAAGTGGGCCACCAGCCGCTTGGCCATATCGGGCCCAACTCCGGGGAAGGTGCCGCTGCCGATGTACTTTTCGAGGCCATCGAGGGTGGTGGGGCTGGTGTGCTCGGACCACTGCGCCTGAAACTGGCGGCCAAACCGCGGATGCTTGGTCCAGGTGCCGTGCAGACGCAGGAATTCGCCCTCATGGACATCACCCATGCCGCCAGCAGCCGTGATGGCACCCTCGCCCGCAACTTTCAGGCTAATCACGCTGAAGCCGCTATCCTCTCCCTGGAAAATGACCGCAAGCACTTGCCCCTCGAGGGACTCGTGGCCAGGTTTGACGCGGTTTTGAGATTGTTCGGACATCGTTTCGGGGAAAAGGCCGGGTGGCAAGAAGTAGACGTAATCGGTGGCAGCGGATAGACTATCCGGCCCGCTAATGGGTACTGCCGGTTAGATTCCGGAAAAGTTTAATAGATGATCAAGGTCCAAGTACGTCCAAACGAGTCCCTCGAGGCAGCTCTGCGTCGCTTCAAGCGCCAGTGCAACCAATCCGGTCTATTCACAGACATGAAAGAAGGTGCCTTCTACGTGAAGCCCACCACCGCCCGTCGCCTGGAAGGGGAAGAGCGCGCCCGCGTGATCAAACGCGCCGAGCGTATTCGTCGTAACGCTCGTTTCTAGTCATCGTTTCGCGATGATCGATTGAGCCTCGGCGCCATCATGTGGCGCTGGGGCTTTGTCTTTTTTTGGCCTTCACTCACCATTGATTTTCTTCGCGCTGGCACTTCCCTTTCAACCTCTTCATGGCACGCTCATTCCCAGATCGGAAACGCCGTCGCGGTCAACGCGATTTGAGTTTGCCCTATCAAGAATGGCGCTTTGATGTCGGCCAACCCGAGCATGGTCAGCGTCTCGACGGTTTTTTAAATGGACGTCTGGATTGGCGCTCGCGCACAGGAATTCAGCAAATCATAGAAGATGGCTCGGTTGAGGTGCTGGCCAATCGAGATCCACAGCAAGCGGCAATCGGCCGGATGCGCACGGGTTTGAAATTACGTTGCGGGCAAGAAGTGGTGGTGCGTCTGGCTGCTCCTTGCAGCGAAGAAACCACAGTGATGGAAGATGGTGTGGACCCCACTGATTTAACGGTCCTCTTTGAAGACGATCAAATCATCGCGGTGAGCAAAGCACCGGGTTTAAATGTTCATCCTTCGCATGGGCATTTATTGGATTCGGTGATTCAACGCATTCATATTCGTCATACGGCATTGTTCGGCAAAACCCGGGATATGCCCACTTTGTGTCATCGCCTGGATCGCGAAACCACGGGTTTGATTTTGGCGGCCAAGGATCAGTTGAGCCGCACGCGTATGGGGCGGCAGTTTGAAGCCCGCAGTGTGAAGAAGGCTTATCTTGCGGTGGTCGTTGGGGAGATTCCAGAAGACCAAGGTGTGATCAATCTGCCCTTGGGCAAGGATTTTGATAGTGCCGTGCGCTTGCGTATTGGCGTGCAAGCGCCAGGTGAAGGTTGGCCGTCGGAAACGCACTGGAAGGTGCGCCAACGTTGGGACCAGCGCACCCTGGTGGAGTTGTATCCGCAAACTGGGCGCCAGCATCAACTGCGCGTGCATATGGCGGCAATCGGTTTTCCGATTTTAGGTGATAAGTTGTATCTTGGCGGTGACGAGGTTTTTTTGCGCAATATTCGCGAAGAGTTAACCACTGCCGATGAGGCGCTGTTGGGTTTGGATCACCACGCACTGCATTCTTGGAAGCTGGCGTTTGAGCATCCGTTTAGCGGCGCGGCATTTGAGTTGGAAGCGCCGTTGTGGCCGTCCATTGCCGCTCTGGTGCCCGCATGAAAACTTTTTTCGCGGCGGTATTTTTCTACGCCCTTCTGGTAGGTTGCGGTAGCACTTTTCCCACGCAAGAGGTGGCAGCGCAAAACGATTCTCTGCTCTCAGAATCGCCGGGCGGCTTTGTGCGATTCGGCCCACATTATTATCCCTTTAGTAGTTTTGTCTACGAAGAGCGGGAGGAAACATCCAGCGTAGGATCCACTTCTCTGATTGCGCGTTTAGGCACGAGCGATAACTATTTGATTGTGCCGCTGCTGGATGGAAGGCCCACAACTGATGTGCAGTTGGTTTATGAAAAATCCATTTCGGCGGTGAAGAATATTCGCTTTGAATGGATTGGACGCGAGTCGGTACGCATCTACGGACGCCTTGCTACTGGGGTACTGCTGCGCGCAACTTTGAATTCCAGTGCTGGAACCAGTACGTTCCGGTTGCACAACAATCTTGCGTTCCTCAATGGCGAGCTTGGCTCAGGAACCTATCTTCAAGTGGAGTATCTCATCGCTGCGCATCCGGAAATCGATACGCTTGTATTTGAAAATGTGCCGGGCTCATTGAATGACGATATCAATGTTTACACTGGCCGTTTGATTCGCGAAGCTGGCTTTCACACCACCGTAGCCAGCAATGGTCTCATTGCATCTGGCGGCGTGGCATTATTTTGCGCCGGAGTGACGCGCACACTCGAGCCAGGTGCGCGGGTCGGCGTACATGCATGGAGCATTCCAGGTCAGGATATTGACCCAGCCATTCTGCCACCGAATCATCACGCCCATCGTGCGCAATTGCAGTACTTCCGCGAGATGTTGGACCTTGGCGAAGAGTTTTACTTCTTCACGCTTCATGCCGCCCCATTTGCAAATGTGTTGTGGATGACAGACGCCCAAATCGCAAAGTATGGGTTGGCGTCGGCCTCGAGCCTCCTTCCTGCAGAGGAGTTTTAAACCGTGGCGACGCAGCCAGCGTCAACGAAGAGAAGTTTGCAGGCAATCTTTTGATGATCCAGGCCCGTTCGTACCGCCAAGGCTTTGCGGTAGGCGCGCATTTGGCCACGGTAATCATTTGTTTTGCTGATGAGATCTAGTTGGCCAGCCACCGCCCCGGTTTTGAAATCGATGATTGTGGCATGGGTGATTTGGCCGCCGGATTGGTACACCACCACACGATCGAAAATGCCATTTAGTATGGAATCGGAACCATGTTCATCGACCGTTGCTACAGCAAAGGGTAGCTCGCGCCAGAGCTCACAATCTTGCTGTTCTTGCGGGCGAGACAATAGTTGTTGGACTTCTGGCTGGTCGAGTGCATCGCGGAAGCTGGCGATTAAATCCATTGCCGCGCTGCCGGAGTAGCCGCATTCACTCAGCAAGTGCAACAACCGTTGATCGTTGCTCTGGAAATTCTCTAGCCATCCAACATCTTCAAACAGACGATGGATGGCAATCCCGCGCGCGCGTGCCGCTGTGGCATGGGTGGATAATAAGGAAGCTCCAGCAACCCTACCGCCATCTTCACCACCAGATGGACTCCAGCGAGGCAGCGAGCGCAAGCCTTGCGAGGCTTGCAATACGATTTGACTTGGTAGTGCGGCGCCGACTTCGGCTGCACTGGTTTCTGCTTTAGCAGCGTACGCGAAGGCCACCTGCGTGGCGTTATGCCATAAGACTTTGGCATGCGGAATTTTAAGCGGGGCAAGAAATTCATCGCGCAAGGTAGAACGCAGCAAGTTCTCAGTTTGAAAGATCGTAGAGTGGCGGATGGATGGAGGGAGAATGATTTCTAGGCGTTGCCGAGCACGCGTCATCGCTACATAAAGCACACACAGGTCTTCCTGTACTTCGGCGCTGACTTTCTCAGCTTGCATCGCCTTCAATGGTCCGGAAAATGGAATGATTGCCGCGGCTGGGGTCAGGGATAACAGATTGAAGCCCTCTCGCGCATCCACCCGTTGCGATATCAAGGGGTTTCTAGGTTTGTTGCCGCCATTAAAAAATGGCATAACCACCACGTCGAATTCCAATCCTTTGGCAGCGTGTACGGTCATGATGCGTACCGGGGCGGCCATCGGATCGCTCACCTGAGTACTTTCAATCAGAGTGACGAAACGGCTGACGCGCAATTCGTTGCGTTTTTCATACTGTAAGCCTAAAGCGACTAGCTGGCCAAAACGATGACGGTTCCAAGTATCAAATAGCTGCTGCTCTTCGAGGAACTGGGCGATATCTATCAACAAAGTACCGCAGCCATCATTTAAGATACGGCGGCGCAGATAGCGCGCCAAACGCCGCGCGCCTTTGCTGAGGCCGGCGCCAAACTCAAAGCTGGCCTCGAAGTAGCTCGCTAACGGCGAGGTGGCAAGGTGGAAAAAGGCGGTGGTGTCGCCGGAGTGATCGGCCAGACGAAAAAGCGACAGCGCTAACTGTACGGCCTCGGAATCGGTCAAAAGGTTGCCGCCCTCACCACTGGCGCGAATGCCGCGGCGCTTCAACTCCAGTAGTAAAGTTTGGATATCTTTTTTGCGCCGCACCAAGACGCCGATGCTGGCGTCGGGTGCCTGTTGATGCAAATCGGTAATGCGATTGACTGTCAAACGGATGACCTCTGGAGTGGAGCCGCGGCGACTTTCCGCGTGGCTCTCCAGCAACCAAACGCTTCCCGGCAAATCTTTGGCAGCCTCATGTTGAGGGAAATCCGTTGCCCAATCGTGAATCCCCAGCAAGGTGTCATCATCATCACAGTCCGCGATTACCGGGGCGGAGTGGTCCAAATGGGAGAAGACCAGGTTGACCGCATCCAATATTTTTTGCGACGAACGGAAATTAACCGTGAGGGTCTCGCGTGCGACACCGTACCAAGACGGGATACCCAACAACAGAGAGGATTCTCCCTCACGCCAAGCATAAATTGCCTGCTTTACATCACCAACACACAACATGCTGTTTTGCGAATTCAGACCATTTGTTGTTTCTTCAATGCGCGGCTTCAGTACTTTCCATTGTAATACCGAGGTATCCTGAAACTCATCGAGTAATAAATGCTTCACACTGCGCCCCAGGCGATGATTGGCGAGCGAGTCGTGAGAGGCTTCAGCGAGAATCCGTGGGATGTCGTCGAAATCAAGAAAACCGGCTTTGCGTTTTAACTGGGCATAGCATTGTGAATATGCGGAAACTAATTCACACAGGGCCAAATTGCTGCGATGCAAAGCGAACAACATGGCGGCCGCGGAAAATTTCGCAGCACGCTGGAGGGTTTCTCGGGCAGTCTTAGTGATCTCAACTCTGGAAAATTTAACGCTCTTCTCCAGAACAGCCTTGATCAAGGAGAGCTCGAGCACAGCTCTCCAGTTGCGATCGCAGCAAGCTTGTAAAAGAGCGGCCACATTATTTTGCCAATGTAGGTTTGGCGTGCCCTTGCCGGTGAGAGGGACTTCGAGAGCGTTCACCGCTTCGATAATTGCTGGAATCTCGTTTGCATTTGGCTCCAGGCAATCTTCCAAACCGTGCCACACCTCTTTGCGGCTTCCGGCACTAAGATGCATCGTGAGAGTTTGATTCAGCAGATCAAGTAATCCTTCAAAAACGCTACGTTTGAATTCGCTTTGCTGTAAATCGCGGAGCAAGTTATCGGCTTCTTGCGGATCAAGACTTGAAATCACTTCCAGGATTGCCTGGGCACGCAACTCAGCAAGATCGAAGCTATCGCCGATGGTCCAGCCGGGAGGTAAACCGACTTCCAGGGCCACAGCATTGAGGTTCTGTTGGAACCACGCATCCAAAGTACGCACTTCAAAGCGGTGCAAGTTGTTGAGTAAGTCGCGCAGTAGCTGGTTGGCATCCGTGCGTGACCAATCACTCGGTACATCTAAGAAGTGGTGCAGTTCGGCAAACTTCTTTTCATCGAGTGCGGCTTCCGAGAGGCGCGCCAAAATGCGATCGAGGATTTCACCCGCTGCTTTACGCGTGAAAGTGGTGGCCAGAATATCTTGTACCGGCACTCCGTTCGCCACTAGCTCCAAGAAACGATTGGACAGCCGGAAAGTTTTGCCAGTTCCGGCCGAAGCGAGCAGGACCAAAGAAGAGGAGAGGCAATGGTTCATGCAAAACCTCCCGCAGTCTCGTCGTCTTCAGCTTCCACGCTGGCGGGCATCAACAAGCCAATACCCGCTAACACACCAAAGCGGGCATCACGGGGCGCATTTTGATCAGGATTGAAAAAATCGTGCGCGCGAATTCCTTCGACCGCCTCGGCAACTTGATCCTCAAGTGCACTCATCGCGGTGGCGTCCCACGCGGCCAGACTCAAGGAGGGGCCCACCTTACTCTTCGGCAAGTTGCAATAGCCAATCTGCACCGTTTCGCTCGTTCCTGCACTAGGGCGGCCGCCAACTAAGGATTGTGCAAGGTAGTGGTATAGCGGCAACTGCACATCCATCCACACTCCGCTGCGCTTCACAATTTTTTTTACCTCACGGGGGGCATCGCCACTCTTGTAGTCGTAGATGCGCCAGCGCCCTGTGGAAGCTTGGTAATCAACGCGATCGATCCGTCCTTGCAGACGGAATACGGTATTTCCAAAATTCAACTCAACGGAATCTCCAGGTGGAGTCCATTCCACCGCATGGATGCGCCAGCCCTCTTCCATCAGCTGGGCTTGCTGTTTGGCAAAGTGTGCAAGCCGGTGACGCATCTGCAGTAACTGCAGTTGAATCGTTGGGCGCTGGCGTGCGCCAAATAGCCGCAGCGCTTGCTCTGCCGCACACTCACTGAGGTAATCGGCAATCTCATTGGGATTGCAAACTTCTTTCAAGTGATCACAACGACCGTACTCCTCCAGAACTTTATGCAGTAGGTTGCCGAAGTTGAGAGGATCCAATTCACGCGCTTGATCATCACTGCTGCGCATCTTGCAGACATACTTTAAATAGTATTCATAGGGCGCATGCAGATAGGTATTGAGCCGCGACGCGGAAAACACGGCAGTGGGTTCGGGCAAGGATTGCCGTGGGCCTGGCAACACAAAAGGGCGTAGGGAGGCGTCGGCAGCAAAGCGCGCAGTTGGTGGCAGTTCGGTGAATGCGCTAAAGGCGCGGGCGGCAAGAAGTTCTTCATCGCAGTGAAAGAGTAAGCGACTAGGCAGTGAACTTTCGCCATTGCTGCGCTGACGGCAGCACAACAGTAGGACTCTGCCGTTGCCTTGCGCACGGCTGTTGAGCAATACCGTGGTGGCATATACATCACGTGCGAGTCGCTCTTCTTGACTCAGCATGCCGAGTTTGGTGCGCAGCGCTTCTGGTAAAAATACCACGCTACCAAGGGGGGCAGGAACGGCGCCTTCGCGGAAATCGGTCACAATTATCGCAGGGGCGTCATCGAGCGGCAGCTCTAGCCAACCGACAGCCTCCAAACTGCCGGCAGCCGTGCGCCCAGGGGCCACGCGCGCCTTCAACAGTGGCGTAACAAAAAAGCGCAGCGCCTGGCCTGCGGTGAGCGGCAAGCGCCCGCCTTGGCTGACGCCAAGTTCTGCAAACTCGGCGGCACCCGCGGCAAGTTGCTGCAAGGCCACCGCGAGTTTGCGATCCGACTCGCGGCTGCGGTCCAATTCGCGATGGCCGTAGAAAGTTTGCACCAGCGCAAGAATTCGTGCGCTCCAAGTGGCTGCGGGCGCTTGCTTCACGGTGGCGAGTTCACCCAATTGCTCAACCAATAGTTGGTGGGCTAGTGCCAGCGGAGTTGCTTGTAGCCAGCGTCCATCTACGTATTGCGGCAAGTGGTCGCCGAAATAATCATCCAGTGCTTTGATTAAATCCCCGGGCGGCAGATGCGCGCTACAAAAATCTTCTACATCAGGATGACGCAGCAGTGCCGCGAAACTCTCAAAGCTCTGCGATTCAATCCACGCGCCTACCGCAAGGAGCAAGCGTAGCGGTGGGGTTTGGCTCAAGGCCGTGCCCTCTGGCGAGCGCACCGCTACGCCATGTTCGGCAAGCTGTTCTTCAACAAAGGAAAGATGGTCCGCATCCAATATTCCCAAAGTGATTTCATCGTGCGCAAGTTCATGAGACCAAGTAGAAATTGCGCGCACGACTTCTTCAGCCTGTTGCCGGGGCGAATCTACCAAGCGCCACTGTTGCTCCTCCAACCCCAAATCAAATCCTTGCCAACAATCCACTTGCAAGAAGCCGGCGTCATCAAAGAAATGCGCCAAGCGATGTGGCGCGATCACCAAGGAAGTAACTGCATGTAGGTGCGCCAAATGGCTTATCATTTGGCGTTGGAGGCGGTTTGCAGAGGCCACACCAAGCAAAACAAGGTTGGTGGATGGCAAGATGAAATGGCCTTGGCGCAGTGCAAATGCCCGTTCCAAGTGCGGATCACAAACTCCGGCATCTTCGAGAGCACGACCATATGCGTTTTGCACTTGTAGCAACACTTTCCAGCGTTCCACTTCTTGTGCAGGTGCAGCGCTGAGAAAACTTAAGCCATCGTGATCGGAGCCGAGGATGTCTGCAAAAGTCAGGGCTTCGGCAGCAAGCTCCACGTGCAAGCGATCGAGTAGCTCGGCAAGTTTCCACCACGCGGGCCAATCGTTTTCTGCTGGTGGAGTGCTTAACAAGCACAGCAAATCAGCATGGCTACAGGCTTGCAAAGCAAGCGTCCAACAGAGAATACGTTGGTAGATGCCTACGCGTGGGCGTGGATAGGCAACTAACATATCGCTAACTTCCGCAAGGGTGGCCAAATTGGGCGGGCACCACGCAGCCGGCGCGCGCTGCACTAACAGTTCCATCAAGCGGCGGCCGGCACGGCGGCCAGGGAGCACAATGGTGACGGCGGCCAAATCGGCGCCGTACTGGTTTAAGAGCCAGTCCGCGGCTTGCGGTAGGGCTGGTTGGGACCAACCAAGGAATTCGCGGTGGACTCCGCTCACGGTGTAAGAAGCTTCATAGTGGTTGCAGAGATTAACACGGCGTCGGCCTGGTCGCTGTCATCGGAAGGAAGGGTGAGCAGGCCATTTTCACGGTTGCAACGCGCCGTAGCTTGAGCAAAATTCAAATAGCAGGTCAAAACCCAGCCACAAAGTTCGGCGGCATAAGCATGCGTGAGAGCCCAAGCATTTTCACGCGCATCCCTGCCACCGTATGGATCGGCATAGAACTCCACAGCATGTTGTGCGCGAAATCCGCTGCTGTGCAAAACACGCAAGGCGCTGGCGGGGGCGCTGTCTGCGGGTTTCACGCGCACATGAATTACGTTGATATCCTGCTCTACGGGTGGATTCCCAAAGCAATGACGTGCTTCCAGGCCGCTGGGGGTGATGGACCCGGCCGCGCCATTGCGCGCAAGATCGCGGAGTACGCCCAGGAAGCGCCGCGCATCAAGCGGCAAATCAGTGAAGAGGGTGGCTACGAGTTCCACGGAAGGAACTTATCAAAAACGCGCTTTAGTTCCACACGGTTAATCGGTTTGGAAAGGTAATCATTCATGCCTGCTTCGGCGCACTTATCCCGGTTTTCACTCATAGCATGCGCCGTCATCGCCACAACCGGAAGGTTGTTTTGGCTCGCCATTTTACGGATGGCACGAGTCGCCTCATAACCATCCATATTGGGCATCTGGCAATCCATCAGCACCAAATTATATTGTTTGTTCTCAATGGCGCGAAGAGCTTCCAGTCCGTCATTGGCAACATCGACGTGAAAACCGAAGCGGCTCAATAGTTTCACCGCCAGCTTGACGTTGAGATTATTATCCTCCACAAGCAAGATGGATTCCCTGCGTGCGGGCTGCTGTTCCAAACGCGAAACGCTGCTGCCGTTCAGTCGCTTCATCTCAACACCAGAGAACAGTGACACTAAAGCAGCGAAGACCCGCGTGCGCGACAACGGCTTCTGCAAACAAGAATGGATGCCACGTGTTTCCATCAGCGCTTTCGTTAAGCGGTCGCCTCCTGAAGTGAGGATAATGACGGGCGGGCTGTGGTCGAAACGTTGCTTTATTTCGCGCGCGAGATCGATGCCGCTGATATCCGGCATTTGCATATCGGAGAGCACGACGTCGTACTTTTCGCCGCTATCGAGTAGAGCGAGGGCGGCCATCGAGTTGCTTGCTTCGCTGTGTTGCATGCCCCAGCCCTCGCAGTGCTTCATCAAAATACGCCGGTTGATTTGGTTATCGTCGACGATTAAAGCGCGACGGCCATGAAGAATGGAGGCATCGAGCAAGTTGGTGTTGGCAATGTCATCGGGGAGTATTTCAAAACGTGCAGTGAACCAAAACTCGCTGCCTTGGCCGAGGGTGGACTCGACGCCAATCGTGCCGCCCATCATTTCCACTAAGCTTTTTGAAATGGACAAACCCAAGCCGGTGCCACCGAAGCGTCGCGTGGTGGTGACATCTGCTTGGGTAAAAGCCTCAAATAATCGCTCGCGCCCTTGCTGATCTAGGCCTTCGCCGGTGTCGGCAATCGTGAAGCGCAGTAACAATGATTCCGCATCGGAAGATTCTGTGCTTACCGTTACCTTTACATGGCCAACCGTGGTGAATTTAATCGCGTTGCCCACCAAGTTCAGCACAATTTGTCTTAATCGTACCGGGTCTCCGATGATGAAATCAGGCGTGAGCGGGTCTAAATCGCAGATTAATTCTATACCTTTCTCATGCGCCTTGGGACTCAGGATACGCATCGCCGAATCGAGTTCCTTTGATAATTGGAACGATGTGTTTTCTAGAGTCAAGCGACCAGCCTCAATTTTGGAAAAATCGAGGATATCGTTGATGATGGTCAATAACGCCATGGCGGATTGATGAATAACTTCCGTGCAATCCTCTTGCTCGGCATTCAGTTTGGTATCCAGCAGTAATTCCGTCATGCCAATCACGCCATTCATGGGCGTGCGAATTTCATGACTCATGTTGGCAAGGAATTGCGACTTGGCAAGTTCCGCCTCGATAGCACGATCGTGAGCAATTCTGAGTTCGTGGGTACGTTCCGCCACCTTCTCTTCGAGATGCTCCGAGTAGTTGCGCAAAGACTTTTGGGCTTGGCCCAGGCTTTCGGTCATGGCATTAAATGCCTGGGCAAGACGGCCGATTTCATCATGGCCACCGACGGTGCTGCGCACTGTCAAATCTCCCTCGGAAACAGATTTAGCATCGGCGGCAAGCTGCACCACCCGTTCGGCAATGGTGCGGCTAAAAACGCGTGAAATAAAGAGACTCACAATCAACAGAAAGAATGCCGTGATACCGCCATTCAGCAAAATGCGCTGGTTTGCAAGTGCTAATGACTCGAGCGAATAGTCTAATTGGAAGCTCCCAAAGGGTACTCCACTAATCCGCACCGGTGCCGTAACGCGCAGAAAGGGCACGTCATCGGCAGTCATTTCAAGAATCGTTAAATCTTCTGGAGGAGTTCTTAACTCAGCCACTTCGAGGCCTTCCAATTCTGGATTGCTATGCACCAAAGTGATGCCGCGATCGTCACAGAAAAACGCGCGCAAAATTTCCTGGTTGTGAACCGCTGACGTGGTGATGACGGTCTGCATGGCGAGACGATCTTCAGCAGCAAACATATCTGCAGAAGTGAGAGCAATCAGAGCCACCATGCTGCGTGATGCATCGAGAAGGTGCAATTTTTCATCGCGTGTTTCTTCGGAGACGGAAAGCAAGGTCATAGAAACCACCCCAAGGAGCACCAACACGAACATCAACAGTTGGATTCGCGAAGCCAAATGCATAAATGGAAACATCGTTATGAGTCCTGCACGATTGTTTGCACTAAGGGGTAGCCTTTCTCACCCGGGCTCTTGCCATCAATTTTCAACGCCTTGACCGTCTTTGGCAAATCGCCCGCGACCACTACTGCCAAGCCACCGTCTTTTTTACCGACCAAGCGGCATACCATTTCTCGCTCTTTTACCACGGAAGGGATGGCGCCAATGGAACCCTTATTCATGAGAGAAACAAAATGCCGGCGCAGCTGCCGTTCTGTCATCCCATAGATTTCTTCGAGCATGTACTTCTGCAGAGCGGAAGAAAGCGGCCGTTGAAAAAGAATCACCGAAGACTTATCCGGCCAGTGGCGGCGGTCTACCTTCATATATTTCTTCAAGTCACTCAAACTTAAATCATCGATTTTGCTATCGATGTGTACGATGACCGCGTAAACGACTTGCTCTTGGCTGGCCAGGGCAGGTTCCTTGTCGAATGAACTCCCAAACAAGCTACACAGCAACAAAATGAAAAGCTTGATTGTCATTAGAATGTCCAAGAAATTTGCAAGGCTGCGGAGATGAAATCATCAGAACTAACGGCGCCGCCAGCATCGCGATCCTGGCCATGACCAAAACCGATTTCCAGTTTGATGGCACTGCTGGCGGTCAACTCATGGCGCACGCCAAGCAATTGCTGCCACTGATCGAGATCTTGATCAACCGGCACAAAGTATGGGTCATTTTGGTCCATTACTTTAAGGTCAAAACGTGTGTAGGGAGTCCAATCATCCAGCGGCATCGCCATTTGCAGGTAAATCAAGCGATGGCTGAAGTTGGAGCCGCTGACACCGTCGTGGTGAATCACCCACGCGTATTCGCCAATCCATTCCAATTGCTCTCCAAGCCAGGTGAAGTAGGCGTCATAAATCTGTTCCGAAATGCTGCCGTTGCGCACGGCGGAATTGAGATCCGCAGGGATGATGTCGGTGAGTGCGGCGGCACCGAAAGTAAGCGCCTCCATGGAGGATGGAGTGAAGGTAAGCGAGGTCGAAAACGACTTCGAAGTATTATCATCATGCACGCGCTGGCGGTCTTCGATATCGGCACCGCGCCCATTGGCAATGATCGCCACCCATTCTAAATCACCGGCTGCGGGTGCCAGCAAGCCACCGATTTCCAAACCTTGAAAGTGCATCGGCAGCACGCCACCTTGATCCTCAAAGGTAGCCAGAAAGGGCCTGGTAATCGTGGTCTCGAGCCAACGCCCGTGATTGTAGAGCCGATTCCAGCGCGAAATCACCGAGTTGTCCATGCCTAGCTGCAGATAAAAAGAGTCACCTTCATTCCACGCCACCCAAGCGCGTTCTTGATCGAAGAAAATCGCATCGGCATGTTCCCCCTCAATGAGCGATTCCGAGAAAAATGTCAGCCGCTCACCCATCGAACCCGAGATGACAAAATCCAATGAGCCGAAACTGAAATTGGCTTTACTATGATCGGACTTGCTATCTCCATGCATGCCAATGTCGCCAAAAATACGCAGACTAAATTCGGGCGAATCTTCACCGAACATATCGGGCGCTCCCTCCTGAGCTTGGGCTAGCGAACACAAGCAGTAGGCGAGGAAGGTACAAACAAGGTGGCGTAGGCTAAAAATCAGGGGGCAATCCAGCGAAACAAGAAAGCTACCATACCGTCTTTAATTGCGCGGCGCTACAGTTCTCGCCATGCCGCGCGACCTCCTTACGCCGCCCCCAGAGCGTTTGATGCTCGCTGGGCCAGCGGGGCAGTTGGCATCCACCTTGGAGTTACCCGCAGGCACCCCCCGCGCCGCCGTTTTGCTCCTGCACCCGCATCCTCTGCACGGTGGCACGCGTCAAAATAATGTGGTGCGCTATGGTGCCTTAGGCGCTCTGGAGGCAGGCTGTGTTGCTTTGCGTATCGATTTTCGTGGAGTAGGCCAATCGCAAGGAACCTATGACGACGGCATCGGGGAAGTGGATGATGCCGAAGCAGCGTTTCTCTACTTGGAGCAGCGGTTTCCCGGGATCCCTATTTTTATTTGGGGTTTTTCCTTCGGATCACGAGTCGGGCTGCACCTTGGCATTCGCTATCGCCAAGATGTGGCGGGCTACCTAGCGGTGGCTTGGCCGACCAACTTTTACACTTGGCCGGAATCCGACGAGTGGCCGCAAAACTTAGCCTTTTTAGCGGGCAGCGCCGACGAATTCATTGATTTCCCAAGCATGGAGCGCGCCACGCGTAACGGTGGCGTCATCACTATCGTGGAGGGCGCCGGGCATTTTTTTCCAGGTGAACTGCATCGCGTTCGGTCTTACACTGCAGAGACCCTCGGAGGGTGGTTGAATGACTGAAGAGAATACTTCCTGTAATGCTGCAACCCGCGCCCTTGCGCTTCGCACCACCCTGCTGCCCAAAGATACGAATCCAGCCGGCACCATTTTTGGTGGGGTGATTTTGAGCCTGATTGACCAAGCCGGGGAAATCGCCATGCGCAGCATCAACCCGCATCGTCGTTATGTCACCATCGCGATGGATTCGATTATGTTTCATGCACCGGTGTTTGTCGGTGATTTAGTCTCGCTGTACACATGTCATGTGAAGGTCGGCAACACATCGGTCTCGGTCCAAGTCGACGTCATGGTGGAGCGCCGTGACCGCCCAGGCGCGGAAGTCCGCGTCACGGAGGCAAAGGTCACTTACGTCGCCATCGGTGGCGACGGCAAGCCAATCCCAGTGAATGGTTGATTGGCAAATTTATGAACCTACAAACAACGATGATCAGCATGCAGCTCCTCACGCTTCCACCTTCCCCGAATAACATCAAAGTGCGTGCTGCGTTGGGCTACCTGCAGCTTCCTTTCGAGGAGCTACCGCAAGACCGAGACGATCGTAGCGCCTTGATTGCCGCCAGTGGCCAACCGCTCACCCCGGTGTTGGTCCATGATGGCCTTGGGGTGTTTGATTCGGCTGCGATTCTGCGCCACTTGCACGCCACTACTCCAGGCTCCACATTGTTCCCGCACGATCCAGATGCTATGCGTAAGTTAGAGTCGTGGGAAACTCAGGCGCGTTACGGCGTGAAAGAATCCGTCGGCCCCATGTACTGGATGTTTTTCGGCCGCATGCCCGCTACGCCAGAAGCCCAAGTGGCTGCTGCGGTAGCGCTGCTGCGCGATACCGAAGCTCTGGAGAAGGCTTTATCCAAGAGTGCCTTTCTGATGGGCGAAAACCCCAATGCCGCTGATTTTACCTGGGCCGGAGTTTTGGCCTACAACGTAGGTTTGGCTACGCCACGTATTCAAGCTGCGCCATTCTTCTCACACTTTTCGGAACACTACACGCTCTCAGCCGAGCAACGTCCGTTGGTGCGCGCTTGGGTGAGCCGCGTGCTCCAATATGATGCCTGGATTCACGGCTAGATTAGAATCTCCATTATGAAGCGGCGCCCTACCCGTACCGTCACCATAGGTGATTTGCAGCTCGGTTCGGATTTTCCGATTCGTGTGCAGTCGATGACGAGCACGTCTACGCAAGATGCTGGCGCCACGATTTCTCAGCTCCAGAAAATGATTGCCGCAGGTTGTGAGTTGGTGCGGGTCACGGTGAACAACGATCGCGCCGCCGACGCCCTCCCGCAGATTCGCGCAGCATGTTCGGTGCCGTTGATTGCGGATATTCACTTCACCCATCGTTTGGCTTTGCGTTCTATTGATGCTGGCGTGGACAAGGTGCGGTTGAATCCGGGTAACATTGGTAGCATCGAGCGCGTGCAAGAGGTGGTGCGCGCTGCAGCCCAAGCGGGCGTTGCTTTGCGCATTGGTGTGAACTCTGGTTCGGTCGAAAAAGATTTGCTTGAGAAGTACGGCTGGCCGTCACCGGAAGCGATGGTGGAATCGGCCACGCGGCATTGTGCAACGCTGGAAGAACTGGGTTTCACAAACTACGTGGTGTCGCTGAAATCTACGGATACCACCACGGTGCTGCAAGCCAACCGTTTGTTTGCCGCAGCTACCGACGTGCCGTTGCACCTAGGCGTGACTGAAGCTGGGCGCGGTGTGTACGGCTCTTTGAAATCAGCGGTAGGGCTAGGCTCCCTGCTGCTCGATGGCATTGGTGATACGATTCGTGTTTCCTTAACCGGCGATCCAGTTGCAGAATTGCCCATTGCTTACGATATTCTTAAGGCATCGGGCGCGCGCGTCACCAGCCCGGAGTTGATTTCGTGTCCCACTTGCGGGCGTATAGAAATCGATTTGGAGGCGTTGATGAACGAATTGGAAGAGCGTCTGCAAGGCGAGGTTGTGCCGGTCAAGATTGCCGTGCTTGGCTGTGTGGTGAATGGCCCTGGGGAAGCGCAAGAGGCGGATATCGGTATCGCTGGCGGCGGCGGCAAAGGCATTCTTTATCGTAATGGCAAGCAGGTGCGCGTGGTGCCGGAAGCGGAGATGGTGGATGCACTTTTGGAGGAAATTCAAAAGTGGAAAAACGAGCGCGGCCCGCTCAAGGTTTAAGTTGAACGGGCCGCGTTGAGAAGTTCGCTGTGTGTTTAGCGCGCGATAAAGATTTCGCGTTCGTTCGCGGACTGGTTGCGCATCCGATGGCGGAAGGCATCTAGTTCCGCTGCCGAGGCATTCTCCGGATCGTAGTTTTCGAAATCGAAAGGCACACTACGGCCCGAGGAATCGAGTGGGCGCACCACCACGATTAGTGAATCGCTTTGCAACCATTCGAAGGATACTGACGCCGTTGGCTCTTCCTGAGTGGATAACTCCACAATGCCGAAGGCAATCGGCTTGCCCCAGTTGATGCTGTTGGAATCCACGCCGGCGTAGATTGCGTATTCAAGTTGGCCTGCGCGAGCACCGCTGAAAGGCAAGCTTTCAGGATCCGAGGCGTGCGGGAAAGTAACTTTGACCGTATCAAAGGCCGTGAACTCTCCATGGTATCGGCCAGCGGATTCCGGATCGCCGAACTCAAATACCGGTGGTGTGGAGTCTGGAGCCGATAAGGCACCTTCAAAAATCCAGGCCATGAGGGGCTCTTCCATGGCGGCAAGGCCGGTGGGCTCTGTGAAGTAAGGCAGGTGGCTAAAAAAGTTCGGGAGCATCGTCATGCGGCTAAGGAACTCTGCCCATGAAGACTCGCCTTGGTAAGGAATCACGAAGCTATCTGGAGCTTGCAGCGTGCCGATCCCAGCGAGTACACCTTCCAGGGTGCTTAAGTCCAAACTGCCAAGACCGGGAGTGGTGTGACAGCTGAGGCAGGTGGTGCCAGGGGAGCCAGGCATTGGCGTATCCCATAATGGCAAGATGTTGGCGATAAAATCGGCGCTCCCCGGACCGTAGGTAGCTGGCGTGTGCGCACTGGCGACTTCGGTGGTGATAGAAGTACGCTCATCGGTATCCATGGCCACCACGCGATAGTAAAGAGTGGTGTTATCAGGCAAGCCAGAATCAATAAAGGATTCAGCCCCCTGTAGCGTGGTTGCGATGAGGGAGGCCTCTTGCTGAGCCAGTGATTCCGTTAGCCCACGATAAACACGGTAGCGCATCTGTGCGGAGCCCGCACCGCTGGAAGCGATGACGGCAGGCTGCCAGGAGAGGGTGGCTTCGCTTGGGTTGATGGCGTCGGCAGTGGAGATGCCATGAAAGAGGATATCCGTGGTGGGTTTGCCGGCATCGGCGGAAGAGGCTCCAGCTCCGATGGATGTGGCCGAACCACCTGATCCACAGGCGGGGAGGATGGCCAAAAGGGCCAAAGAGAAGCAGGTGAGGGCGGAACGCATGAATTTGAGGAGACCAAGGCAAGATTCGTTGGGGGGCAGGTCTCTGTGGGAATCATACACTACGTTTTAATGATGGAAGGGTTGCGTTTTTCTCTCCGCACGGCGATAACACTACCCCAACTTGGGGATCTGAAAAATTTTAGGACTTAAAGTGCCTGTACCCTCTCTCCTGCCCACCCTTCTTCCGTTCGCAGCGCTACTCCGTGGAGCAGCAGCCGATGTGTTGCAACTCGATGCCCCGCTATGGATTACGCGCGCTCCGGGGTGCCTGGATTTGGTTGGCGGCCCGTCAGAATTGCCCGGTTCCGCGTCGGTCAGCATTGCTACGGGGCGTTCCGCCTATTGTGCGATCCAAAACCAGGCAGACGATAAAATTTTGATTCGTTTTCTGCGATCTGAACCCAAAGGGGGCAATTTGGAGTGGTCGGGTAAGATTTCCACGATCTACACAAAGAAGGGGCCACCGCGGAGTTTGGCCGTTTTACAGGCTTTATTTGAGGCGGATGGCGCCATGTGGATGATGGAAATGATGGCCGTAATGATTGGATTACGGCGAACCCACCAGTTGAACACCCCAAAACAAGGGTTTGTACTTGTTATTTGGGATTGGATGCCGGATGGCGCGGGATATGGTGTCGAAGCCGCAGTGGCCACCGCCACAGCACTTGCATTCAAGGCTTCCACTGGTCTGGATAAGAAGAGGGTCGATGGCATTCGTATTGCCCGAGCGCTTATCTACGGTTACAAGGAAACCTTGCACCGTAGCCTTTCCATGACTCAAGTACTGACTTGCGCCGTTGCCCAAAGGGGTTGTTTGTTGGCGATTGAACATGGCTTGGACCCGGTCATGCAGTGGCTTCCTCTGCCTGAACACGTCGTGGTGGCCTCCATTGACGCTGGCGGCGGGCCAGCAGCGCCGGATATGGCACGCCATGCGACCATTGGTGCCCGCATGGGGCTGGAGCACCTGAATAAGGCCCTGAAAAAGGCCAAGCTGCCGCGTCGCGGGGGTTGGGGGCAGGTGTCCTCGGCTGAGTTCGAAGGTGGTTTGCGTAGTCACGTGCCAACCAAAGAAAGTGGCAAAGATTGGCTGTCCAAATTCAAAACTCCCCAAGATGAGGAGCTTCTGTCTTTGGTGCCGGTGGACGAAAACTTTCGGGAGCGGGCCTTGTCGGAGCATCATGTGCGGGAAAGTGCCCGTGCGCGGCGCCTGCTGCAGCATTTGCAGGATTACAGTCGCACCAAGAGAGAGGATTTTCTGGCCGAAGCAGGGCGCGTTCTCAATAGCGCCCACCGCTCATTGGTCGAAAAATGCGCTTTCAAGGATGACAATGTTACAGCCTTGCGTGCTGAATTAACTTCTGCCGGTCGCAAAGCAGGTCTGTTCGGTTCCCGCCTGGCTGATGGCGGTGCCGGGTCTGCAATCATGGTGATTGGCCATGCCACAGCCATGCCGCGTTTGCGTGAGCTGGCAGCAGTGCATAAGAAAACCTTTGGTGTTGGTGGCCAGGTCTTTCATGAGGTGGGCCAAGGCGGTGTCCTTGATGGCTGGTGGGAAGGTGTTCTCAATGCAGATGAGGAGAAGAAGTCGGATGCGAGTAAGAAATCTTAGATACCTCTCACTTGCGCTGTTGGGCTTTAGCTTGGCGGCGTGTCAAGCGCCTCCCACGGCGGCAGTCAACGATCCACTAAGCGCAACCACCGAGCATGACTGGGATCGTGGCATCGATGTCATTTCGTACGGATTAGATTTTGAAATCCGTGCCAACAAAGTTGGTTTCGACGGCAGCACCCGGGTGCGTTTAGTGGCCACGCGGTCATTGGATGAAATCGTTCTCGATGCAGCGGACATGCGCATTTTGACTGTCAGTAGTGAGAGCTCGCGTTTTGCTCTTGGCGCTTTCCACTACAACCAGCAAGAGTTGCGCATTCCAGTAGCTCCAGCTTTGGCTCGCGGTGATTCCATCACCATCGATATTCATTACCACGCGGCAGGATTTGCCGGCATGCATTTTGTCTTGCCGAGTGAAAGTGGCGTTGCCCATATTCCGCATGTGTTTACCCAGGGCGAGGCTCTGCGCGCGCGTTTTTGGTTTCCATGCAATGATGTGCCAAGTGATCGCGCCTCGCATACCTTGCGTGCGCGGGTGCCGCGTACTTGGATTACGATCGCGGCTGGCGAACAGCTTGATCATCAAGTCGAGCAGAATAACGGGACCGCGGTGGATACGTGGGCACTCGATCAAGAAATGCCTCCCTACTTGTTCACCTTCGCGGCTGGTCCGTTTGTAAAGGTGGAAGACCGCTGGGGCAATTTACCGCTGTGGTTTGTGGGCGAGCCGCAAGACGTCGGCATGTTGCGCGCATCCTTTGCCGAAACCGCCGCGGTGTTGGCATTTTTTAGCGATTACACCGGCTTTGAATATCCCTTTGCGAAGTATGCACAGGTCGCCGTGCGCGATTTCCCTTTTGGCGGAATGGAAAATGCTTCTGCCACTACTGTCACGCGCGCTTCCTTGCACCCAGCGGCATATCAGGATGCACTCCCCACTTGGGGACTAGTGGCACACGAAGCCGCGCACCAATGGTTTGGCGATACTGTCACGTGCAAAACCTGGCCGGACGCTTGGTTAAACGAGGGTTTTGCCACTTATTTTAATCTGCTCTATCGCCGCGAGCGTGAAGGGGAGGCATCCTTTCAGTATGCGATGGGCCAAACAGTAGATGGTTATTTAGCCGCTTGTCGTGGCGCGAACGTGCGCCCTCTGGTGAAGCAGGATTACCGCCTGCCGATGGATTTATTTTTCGACGGCACGATTTATCCCGGTGGTGCAGCTCGGCTAAATTTACTGCGCGGTTTGCTTGGAGAAGATCATTTTCGTGCTGGCATCAAGCTTTATCTGCACAAGAACGCCTTCCAATCGGTGACTAGCGAAGATTTACGCATGGCTCTGGAAGAAGCGAGCGGCGTCGATTTGAAGTTGTTCTTTGAACAATGGGTTTATCAGCCTGGGTACCCTGAGTTGGATTTCACTTGGAACCACCGCGATGGCATCTTGCAGCTGCAGCTTGCCCAAGTGCAATCCACCGCCGGCGGTGTTCCCGCTAATTTTCATTTCCCGCTCGATATCCACTGGCAAGAGAGCGGTATTTGGCGTCACGCTCGTTTTGAGGTCACCGCCGAAGACCAAGTTTTTGAAGTGCCCACCGGTACTGCTTTTGATGGTTGGGTTGAGTTCGATCCACATGCTTATTTACCGGCGCGTTTGAGTATCCATGAACCAGCTGGCGCGACTACTTTACGCGCGGAACGTGGATGGAGTGCACGCAGTCGCGCATTAGCAATACGCGAGCTTGCCGATTACACCGACGACAACACCACTACCCTATTGTGGAAAATTGCTCGTGCTGATGCCGTACCAGGTATTCGTGCCGAGTGTATTCGAGTACTTGCACAACGCTGCGGCGGCCAGCCAGCCTACCTCACTCAATTTCGTGCAGCTTATGAAGCAGAGCGTGATGCTGGGGTGAAGCTCGCCTGGTGGACACAGCTTGGTCGCTTCGCCGATAACGAAGTGATTCATTTTTTGCTGACAGAACGCTTGTCTTCGGCAACGGCTCAAACCGGCGAACGTGTTGCCGCCTTGTTTGCGCTCACTGCGGAGATGACCTTTCAGCAGAAGTTCGGTTTTGCGCGTGCGTGGATTGATGTGCCAGGTGAGGGTGGTCGTCTTGCTAACGCAGCTTTGGCTCTGGTGATTGAGGCTGGACAAGCCAATCTCAATTCGGACTTGGGAAATGCTGTCTTCCAGATTTTGCTGCCTCTGTCTTGGAGCGGCAACGATACTCCAGTGCGAATCCAAGCCCTTCAGGGTCTGGCGCCATGGTTGGCGCAAGTGCCCAAGCAAAATGCGGAGGCGGCGCAAAAATCTTTAGTTACCAGCTATCGCAACGCGCTGTTGGCGCCTTCCGCAACCTTACGCCGCGCCGCAGTAACAGCCATCCGTGGCTATCATGCCTTGTTCGCCGCTGAGATTGCAGAGCTCATGCGCCGCGAACCCGATGCCCGCATCCGTCGCCTGCTCGAAGAAGGTGCTAACTAAACCTGGGGTCTGCCTGTAAGCAGCAGAGCGTCTCAGCGCTGTATAGTTTCGTGACTTAGCTCGGCAACACTGGCGTTGAACAAGCGTAAGTTGGCGTGATTGTCGCCTCGTTGCAGTGCTTTTAATACCTCGCGATGGCCGATGCCCCATTCGAGAATGGCATGACTACTTTTCCGTGCAAAATTTGCATGGGCACGAAAAGTCTCGCTCAACCCACGTCGCTGCCGGGCATAAAGTTGGAAGGATTCCTCATTGGCAGCGAGGAGTTTTCCAACTTCCACTAAATCGGCTGCAGGTTCTCCGCTAACGGTTCCAGCGCCCGCAGCAACCATTGCGAATGCGTCGCGCAAGCGATCTTGCCGCTGCAAGAGAACCTCGCGCACCGCCAACTCCTTGCGCCATTGGCTAGCCAATAAATCCAGTGCCACCATCTCCTGAGCTTCAAGCTCGTCGACGAGCCCAGCACATGCAGTGGACAGGTTCTCGCAGAGAATCGCAATGACTGGGTTGGCGGCTTCCATGGCAGCAACCACCGAGTTCGCCTCCATAATGCGTAGCGTGGCTGCTTGGTGTTGCTCCACGGTAATGCCGAATGACCCGGCAAGCCCAGTTTGCAACAAGTGGATATGGAGCTCGTGGAATGCTTTGGAAATCCCGCGCACCGGATGGGTTTGGAAAGCGCGTCGTGAAATCGCTACATCCACGTCGGCGAGGTAAGCCTCCAACGCGCGCCATGCCATGACCTGCCGCGCGTATTCCTGTTGTAAATCGAAACCTAGTTGCCGCGCCGCCTTGTACTCTTCACTGCCCGGATGGAAGTAGCCCAACAGCGCAGTGCTAAGATTTTCCCCACTCTGCTCCACCGAACTTGCCAGCCGTAAAGTGCTGACCGACCACGGCTCATACTCCACAGGCACGACGCAAGTCGGCAGGCAGAGCAGGAGCAGAGGGGTTAGGACAGAAATCCTCATTACGACTACATTAACTTCCCGTGGCAAATCCGACACCCTCGCAGTTGCGCTCGCTGGCACAACGTGATCCGCGCCTTGGGGCAGCAATGCTCCACTTGCCGAAATTTCCAGGCTTTCCAGAATCAGGCCAACCGCGTCGCACGCGCTATGAGAGCCTTGCCAGTGCGATTGTATTTCAGCAGCTTGCTTTCAAGGCCGCCAACACCATTCACGGCCGGGTTTGTGCACTCACTCCGGGCCCGCGTTTTCCGCAACCGCAAGAAATTCTGCAGCTCTCCGATGAAAATCTGCGTGCGGCGGGATTATCGCGCAGCAAACTTGCCGCCGTGCGTGATCTGGCCGCGCATCTTGGCGACGGCCGCTTGCACCTGGCAAGCATTCACCACCGCAGCGACTCCGAAATCATCGAAGCCCTCAGTGCCGTGCGTGGCATCGGTAGCTGGACCGCGCAAATGTTCCTGATTTTCCATCTTGGCCGTCTTGACGTGTTGCCAATTGGAGATCTTGGTGTGCAGGAGGGTTTACGCATTTTGGATGGCTTGGACCAGCGCCCCACACCCAAAGAGCTGCAAGTACGCGGCGCGGTTTGGGCACCCCTGCGTAGTGTGGCAGCGTGGTTGCTTTACCGCGTGGTGGAGCGTGCCAATACCAAATAGGAACGGGGGCGAACTTGGTTCAAAGTTCACCCCCGTTAGCAATAGCAAGCGCAGCTTAGGTATTTGCGGTTACGGGTTCTGCGCCATAAGACTCCTGGGTTTCGGATGGAATCACCGAGTTGAGGTAGTCGTGGCGGCTTGATTCTTTGATCAAGTTGCGCGCAATCACAATGCGCTGAATCTGGTTGGTGCCTTCGTAGATCTGCAAAATCTTCGCATCGCGGTAGAACTTGGCGATGGGGTAGTCTTCCATGAAGCCGTAACCACCAAAGATTTGCACAGCATCCGTTGCGACTTGCACAGCGACATCGGTTGCGAAGCATTTGGCCATTGCTGCAATTTTGGTCACGCCCTTGGAGCCAGCATCAGCTTGGGCCGCAGTGGCGTAAACCATCCAACGTGCAGCTTCCGTTTTCTGCGCCATATCAGCCAGCATGCCCTGCACCATTTGGAAGCCAGAGATGGCCTGCCCAAACTGTTTGCGACGGCACGCATAAGTAGTGGCTAATTCCAGTGCACCAGCGGCGGTGCCCACTGCTTGTGCAGCAACACCCGGACGCGCGAGATCTAGAGTCATCATGCTGTGCTTGAAACCGAAACCAGGTTGGCCGCCGATGAGGCGGTCGTCGCCAACTTTGACATTATCAAACACGGTTTCCGTAACTGGCACGGAACGGATTCCCATTTTGTCTTCCAGTTTTTTGATCGAAAAACCTGGATCCGTGTCTTCGATGATAAAAGCAGAAATGCGACGCGAGCGCGATTCCGGATCCGTTACCGCAAAACAAGTAATGATGTTGGCGCGGGAACCGTTCGTGGTCCATTTTTTCTCGCCACAGATGGTCCAGGTATCGCCTTCTTTGGTGGCGCGAACGGAAAGCCCGCCAGCGTCCGAACCAGCGAATTTCTCTGACAACGCAAAAGCACAAGCGGCTTTGCCGGAGGCGACTAGCGGCAAGTATTTGGATTTTTGCTCGTGGGTGCCGCCAACAATAATCGGCAGCGAGCCGAGTGCATTGACCGCAAAGGCCACTCCGAAAGCCGGATCCGCTTTGGAAAATTCTTCCACCATGAGGGCGAGCGCCATGATGCCATCATCGGACCCGCCGTATTGTTTAGGAATCCAAACGCCAAGCATGCCTGCTGCAGCGGCAGCCTGGAAAGCATCTTCGTTAAAGGCTGAAGTCTTGTCATTCTGCGCAGCGTGCGGCAGCAGATACTTGACGGCAATTTCGTGGGCCTTCTCACGCCAGGCGAGTTGGGCTTTGGAGAAGGTGATGTCGTAAAGCGGGTTCATCTTTGATTACTTCTTTGCAGCTGCAGGCTTAGCTCGCGCCGGCCGTGGGTTTCCTCGGCTGGGGGTAATGATTGTAGCCCTGCGCCGCGTTTTCAGCCGCGCAGGGCTAGGCTAAATCCTTCCCTACCGCACCCGTGGCAAAGGAAAGCGCCGTAAAGGCGATTACCAGCCGAACAGGGTTTTTTCCTGACGCTTACGCATTTGGTGTTCATCAGCCCAAACGATTTGGCGGGTTTGGGTATTCACAGCGTTGAAAGTGAATTTGTAGAACATGGATTCCACATCGCCACCGGCAGATTTGATGGTAGTGAAGCGGCCATAGAACACATATTCAGCGCCAAGCTGGCGGCCCAGCTCCACGGCAGCAGCCATGTCTACCGCACCGGAGGCTTGATGATCCAACTCCCACTCAATCTCTGATAAACCATCTTCGCCAGCCAGGACACTAAATTTGCCAGACTGGATTAAAGCCGTGCTGATGGTATCAGTAATGTTTTGCGTATCGATATGTTGGTTGGTGCGGTTGGCGACACCACCAATCACGATGCGTGGTACATCGCCTCCCCATGCATTGGAACTAGTGAAAGATTCCGCCATCTTTTGCGCAATGGCTTGCAATTCCGTAGGGCCAAAATCAGTGCTGAGCACTTCGACGCCTTCGGGATCTTCAAGAGTAACCTTGTTGGAGCAGCTGCCGGAAACAGCGATTACGCTGACGAAAAGTAGAGTACGGAGGAGCATGATTATTCGGGCTGGGCAGTGTGGTTGACGCGAATCACGCACTGAATCGCTTTTTCGGTTGGGGAAGTGAATGGCAAAACGCGGGTTTCGCCGGGGCGCAGCACAAGGAACTGCTCGGGCTTTTCATATTGCCCTCTGCGAAGGACGATACCGCCGGCATCGCGCCATTCCCAGGATAGGTGCAAGCGTACCGGGTCTTCGTCATTGTTGTACATTTGAAACTGAACTGCAAGACGACCATCGGAAAGGCGCACCGTGACATTTTCAAACTCAAGATCAACGCCTTCTACATTGTTGACAACTTCTACCACGACATCTTTGACTATGCCCTCGCCGTAGTCAAATTCTTCGCCGTTGACGCTAATCGTTTTGGGGCGGTGCACATCAGGCCCAGAGCAGGCCGGTAAAACCGCCAGCAAGCACAGACCAAGTAGTGAGGTTTTTACCATGATGTTTAGCGGGTCATGGGATGAGAAAGTTGAACTTTCATTTCGCAGCGCACAGCTTCCATATTCGGGGCGCTAGAGCGTATTGAGTGGTGGTCGCCGGCGGCAATGAAGACGGGGCGCCAGCTGCGCACCACGGATGGCACTTCGATTCCATCGGCGTCGTACCAGTAGGCTTGGTACTCTACCCGTACATCATCATCATCTTCATTGATGAGCTCCACTTGATAAACCGCGAAATCGGAGCGGCTGAAAGAGATGCGTTCCTGGCCGAATTTGATGATGCCATCAATATCAGAATCACCAACAGCGCGAGTGGCGCCGCTGAGATCGCCATTGCGCACGCCAGCGGCGCTGCAGGCAACAAGGCCGGTCAGGGCCACAAGGGGAATCAGTTTGAGTAGTGCTTTCATCTGCTTAGGGGCGGTTCACGACAGGGGTTTGGGAATCAGCGTACAAACGCCCGCCAACTGCGCGTACGCCAATCAGTACGGGCTTGCCAGGCTCGAATGAGAGTATTCCTAGGTCAAGTTGGTGGCCATCTGGACCGCTGCTAAGTATGACACGTTGTTCGCCACTAGGGACTGCGGCGCGCAAAACTTGAATCTCAGCTGGCAAAGTGAGCCAGGAGCGTAAATCGGCGCGTTCGGAAAAGTTATTCCACAACGAACCGGTGATGCTGACCAAAATGCCAGCCCAAGGGCCATTTTTTTCCTCGGCGGCTTTGGCAACCTCATCCACGACGATGGTTTTTCCGATGGAGCGTGCGATCGCTTTGGCAGTGGCCCAGCCAATCCGATCCTTGAGGTTGGTTTCTCCGACTGCCAAGACATCTTCTATGGTGACGGTTTTGCCCAAATCCTGCTCTCCAACCTTGACGCTGATGGCGGCGTGCGCAAAGGGTGGTGTGCCAAAACCGGGCACGGAAAGCTTGCCGATGGAGCGGGTGGTGGAGTAGTTCAACTCATGCGCGACTTTCTGCGGCATGCGCCCTCGTTCGTACACAATCACGATTTCAGAGACAGCTCGCTCCTGGCCTCGTTCGGAGGAAGTGAGGCGTTGCAAACGCGCCAAGGAATAAACGACAGCAGGGTGATCGGGGATCTCTTCGGCGAGGCGATTGAGATCAAGGCGTGCATCCTGGAGCTGGCCATCCAGTTCCTGAGCGATAGCGGCAACAAAACGGGCAAAGCGATTCATGCCGTATGTGGTACCGAAACGCTCCTCTTCAAACTGCTCAAACTCATAACCTCGCTTGACCTCGACGAGTGCACCATCCAGCGAGCCTAAGCGGAGAAAATCCCAAGCCAGAAACCCATGGAGCAATACCGCTTCAAACCCTTCGCCATCGTAGGGAATGGTTTTATCGTTGATCAGCATGGACAAGGCGCCCTCGCTGAGACTACGACCACTGATCGTGGGGCGGTCTCCATAGCCATCCAAAACCTGCACCGCCTGCAGCCATTCTTCGGTGGCTGCCTTTAGGTTTCCGCCCACGTGATAGGCCATACCGGCTTCCGCGAAAGAGAGGAATTCATTGCCATCCAGGGTGCCGTTGAGTAATAAAAACTCGTTTGCAGCGGTATCAAAGTCACCATGCTCAAAGGCATCGAGGCCCCTCCAAGCATCGTCTGGGTAATCATGGAATAGCGAGGAAGAGCACGATACGCACAACCCGAGCAGGGTCATGGATAGGGCTTTGTTGAGGCGGAACATGCAAGTCACGGGGGCCATAATGGCGGTTGCCAATCGTAGCAGGGCGCGGGGGAGTGGGGCCCTCTATCCGATTACGGCCGTGGAGGCTGCGCGGCAGCTAAAATCCCGAACCCGTGAGAAGCACGCAATCCCCGCAATCGCTCTCGGAGCTGACACCCATGATGCGTCAGTTCTATGCAGCGAAAGACCAGCACCCCCAAGCGCTGCTGTTTTTTCGCATGGGCGATTTCTATGAGCTGTTTTACGACGATGCAAAAATCGCATCTAAGGAGTTAGGCTTAACTCTCACGGCGCGTGATAAAGAGCGCAAGGTGCCCATGGCGGGAATCCCAGTGCGCTCACTGGAAGGTTATCTTGCACGTTTGGTGCGGGCTGGCCATACCGTTGCGATTTGCGAGCAGCTTCAAGACCCGCGTGAAACCAAGGGCATTGTAGATCGCGGCGTGGTGCGGGTGGTTTCACCAGGTACACTACTAGAAGAGGAAAGTTTGGTTGGCAGCGAGCCGCTCTTCGTGTTGGCGGTGCATATCGAGGTGCCGCGTGGCAAAGCCGCCGCCACTAAATCGCTAGGGGATTGGCAAGTTGGTCTTGCATGGGCGGATCTTACCACTGGCGCATTCCGCTGCTGCGTCACCAATGTGGATGGTTGCGCCGAAGAGCTTGCCCGGATTCGTCCGGCAGAAGTGTTGCTCGCCGATATCCCTGAGAGCGAAGAGCTCGCCTTTTCAGCATTTGCCAGAGTCAAGTCGTTCCTTGCGCAGGAAGGCTTACCGCTAACGAAACGATTACCGTGGACTTTTGACGCGCACAACGGCCATCGCGATTTGTGCGAACAGTTGCAAGTGGTCACGCTCGAGGCTTTCGGAATCGAAGAGCTTCCGCAAGTGATTGCTGCCTGCGGCGGGTTGCTGGATTTCTTGAAAGATACTCAAAAATCCTCGCTGCAGCAGTTGCGTGAGTTACATTTCCATCAAGCAGCACAGCATTTATGCTTAGATCGCGCCACGCGTCGCACTTTGGAAATTGTGCGCAATCAGCACGATGGTGGCCGTGAAGGCACTCTATTGGCGGTGATTGATCGCACAGGAACTCCTATGGGAGCTCGCCTGTTGCGCGATTGGGTGTTGGAGCCACTTGTGGATGCCACGGCCATCATGGTGCGGCACGATGCGGTAGAAGAGTTGTACGGCAATGCGCAGCAACGTGGCGCGATTCGTGAATCACTCGATGGTCTTGGTGACTTGGAGCGCTTGGCGGCAAAATTGGTGTCGGGGCGAGCTGGAGCCCGCGATTTGTTTGGACTTGCGCGGGCTCTCGAGCGGGTGCCTGATCTATGCCACGCTTTGGCTTCGTCACACTCTGCGGCGTTAGCTCGCTTGGCCGCCAACCTTGACCCTTGCACGGAAGTTGCGGCGCGGATTCGCGCTACTTTGCAGGATGATTTACCACTTTCTTTGAAAGATGGCGGCTTAGTGCGCGATGGATTCTCCGCCGAAGTGGATGAGTTGCGCCTGCTAGCCAAGGGCGGCAAGGATTATTTGATAGCTCTCCAGGAACGCGAATCGGCAAGGGCTGGATTTCCGGTCAAGCTGGGCTTCAACCGGGTATTCGGCTATTACATTGAAATCACCCATCTTCATTCTGGCAAAGCACCTGCTGATTACATCCGCAAACAAACTCTGAAGAATGCTGAGCGCTTTATCACTCCGGAGTTAAAAGAGTATGAGGCGAAGGTTCTGGGCGCCGAGGAAAAGGCCAAAGATTTAGAGTTCGGCCTATTTGAACAACTGCGCAGTGCCGTCGCAGCAGAAGCGTTACGGGTCATCACCACGGCGCGCGCACTTGCAGAATTGGACGTGTTGCAAGGCTTGGCGGCAGTAGCCAGCGAACGGCGCTATGTGCGGCCCGAGTTTGTGCCGGCTGCAGAAGGAGAATGTGGGGTACTGGATATTCGCGAGGGGCGTCATCCGGTGGTTGAGGCCACACTTCTGCATGATCCATTCGTTCCAAATGATACTTTATTGGGGCGTGATCCCGATGGCGACGCCCAGCAGGATGGTGCGCGTTTGGCCATTCTGACGGGGCCCAACATGAGTGGTAAATCAACCTACTTGCGACAAACCGCGTTGGTTGTTTTGCTCGCCCAGCTCGGCAGTTTTGTGCCCGCAGAAAGCGCGCGCATCACTTTGGTCGACCGCATTTTTACTCGGCTCGGCGGCGGCGACGACATCAGCCGCGGCCAATCCACTTTTATGGTAGAGATGGTGGAAACCGCCAACATCTTGCGCCATGCAAGTGCGCGTTCCTTATTGCTGCTCGATGAAGTGGGCCGCGGCACTAGCACTTTTGATGGTCTTGCGATTGCTTGGGCGGTGTGCGAATTCGTGCACAACCAAGCACGAGCGCGCTGTCTCTTTGCCACGCATTATCATCAACTTACCGATCTTGCCAAGGAACTGCCGTCGGCGCGGAACTTGAATGTCGCGGTGCGTGAATGGGGTGAAGATATTGTTTTCCTGCATCGCATTGAGTTGGGTGGCACCGATCGCAGCTACGGCATCCATGTGGCGCAACTTGCAGGGTTACCGCAAAGTGTGCTGATGCGCGCTCAAATGATTTTGGCCAAACTCGAGCGCGATGAAGAAGGTTTGTCGCGGCGTATTTTGCAGGGCACTAGCGCGCGCACTCCGGAGCTAGCCGTGCTGCCGGTAGTGCATCAACCAGGGTTATTCGATTTATTGACTAACCACGCACCAGACAGTCTGCTCGCAGAGTTGCTCGATACCAATCTCGATCAGCTGCCGCCTATCGAGGCGTGGCAGCTGCTGGCTCGAGTGCTTCAGCAGCTGCGTAATCACCAAACCAACGCCTAGGTAGGCCTACTTCTTGTCGATGTAGTGGAATTCGCCGTTCAAAATCGGCGTGGCAATTTTCACCATGAAGGTGAACAGTAAAGTGCCAATCGAGAGAATACCGAGCGCCACCAGTAATTCATTGATCGACGGCACGTATTCGTAAATCTCGCCAAGTGTGTCTGGGGTCATGCCAGGAATCACCATGCCCATGCTTTTCTCGATGTACACGCCCATGAAAATGAGCACGCAACCAATGTTCAGCAGCACAATATTTTCACGCGACTTGCGGCGCAGGAACAAGAAGAAGGCGGCGAAGGAGCAGGTTACTGCAAACCACATGAACGGCACCAAGGTATCGTGACCTTCCACGCCCGAGAACATGTAATGCATGTGCACCACGTGGGTGGTATCTGAGTAATACTCCTTAAACACTTCGGCGCCAAGTAAAAACAAGTTGAAGCCCATGAAGTAGGCCATCAACTCGGCAATCTTCCACATGGCTTCGCGACGAATATGGAACTTGGTGAAGCGCTGCAGAATCTGCATCAACACTAACATCACAGCCGGCCCGGAACAGAAGGCTGAAACAATAAAGCGCGGCGCCAAAATTGCCGAGTTCCAGTAAGGTCGAGCAACCAAACCGGCATATAAGAAAGCCGTTACCGTGTGAATCGCAATTGCTGCTGGTATCGACAGCCACACCAGCGGCATGAAAATCCTCTTGTTAGGTTCCTTGCGCTGGAACAGGCGGAACAGCAAATAAGTCGTAATAACGAAATTCAGAATCAAGTAGCCGTTCAGGGCAATCACGTCCCAGGCCAGCATGGATTTCGGTACATTCAAAATGCCGGGCCCTGGAATCAGGTGCCAGAAGCGTTCCGGGTGGCCAATATCGACCAACACGAACAAAGCGCACATAGTGATTGCTGCAACCGCTAACAACTCACCGTAAACTACAATTTCCTTGATTGGTTTCCATTGATAAAGATAAGCAGGAACCACCAAGGTGACTGCAGCCGCTGCCACGCCCACCAAAAAAGTGAAGTTGCCAATGTAAAAGCCCCACGACACTTGGTCGCGCAGGCTTGTGGTAATCAAGCCTTCACTGAGCTGGCGGGAATAAGCCCACACACCCACGCAGGAGCACAGCATTAAGAAGGCAATCCAAGCGTAGTAAAGCTTGTTGCCGGTGAGAACAATGCGGATGCTGCCTGCAACCCACTGTCCAAAGAAGTTGAGCGTTTTCATTTCTTTGTTTCCCTAACCGTAGAAGTAGTAGAAACGTGGACGGGTGTTAAGCTCGGCCTTTAACACAAAGACTTTTTTGTTCTCGAGCACGTAGCGAATTTCGCTATCTGGATCGAGCATGTTGCCAAACTTGCGGGAACCTACAGGGCAGATTTCGACGCATGCCGGGTATTTGCCTTCACGCGTACGCTGAATGCAGAAAGTGCACTTTTCGACCACACCTTTCGGGCGTGGGCGGTTACCCAAATAGTGCATGTTTGGATTGAGATCTTCGGCCGGAATCTTGGGTTCTGTCCAGTTGAAGCGGCGTGCGCCATAAGGGCAAGCTGCCATGCAGCAACGACAGCCGATGCACCAATCGTAATCCACGACCACGATGCCATCTTTCTCTTGCCAAGTGGCACCCACCGGACAGCTCTTCACACAGGGTGCGTTGCGGCATTGTTGACACGCAACCGGCAAGTAGAAGTTGCCTTCCTGTGGCACCGTTTCATGGTTGTAGTAAGGATCAGCATGGTGGAAATCGATGCCATGCTTTTCCTCCATCTCCAACACGCGAATCCACTGGATCTCTTGTTCGCGGCCTTGGTTGTTTTCATCAACACACGCTTTCACGCACCGACGGCAACCAGTACACCGCGATAAATCCAGTGCATAGCCAAACTCTACGCCAGGCTGAGCGCCTGTAGCGGAAACATTGACTAAGTCGGTGCCGAACTTCTCGTTATTTTCAACGGCGAGTTCGGCAAGGATGCGCTGCAATTCCTCAGCGCCCAATTCCTTGAAGCGGCTACGGAAAAATTTGGAGTGAGTGATATTGTCACAACCCACAGTGGTCGCTGCTGCGGCACATCCGCCGAGCGCACACAAAAAGTCTCTACGAGAAACAGCCTTCGTCATCGGGTTACCTCCGGGCGCTTCGGCGCGGGTTCTGGTACGAGTGGGGCGAACAAGGGAGCGTGCGGATCGTGGCAACTTGAGCACACCTGGTAGGTTTTGACGCCATCCCAGTTGCCCGTGCGTTTGCCATGCACGCCAGCAATCCACTCGCGATGGGTATCGCCGTGGCACTGGCCACATAAACGTGGAGTCTCGGAAAACTCCAATAACTCGCCATTAGCTAGGCGGAGTTTGTCGCGGTCGTCGCCATCGTGACAATCAAAGCACCAAATGCGCCCAACAGCGTGGGCGAAGGGAGTCATGCCTTCGTGATCTGCAGCAACCACGCGTACCGTACGATCGACTTCCATAAAGTCTGGATCGTGGCAATCGCTGCACGACTCTGTATCTGGATTCCTGAAAGCCGGTGCTTCTGCGATGATGGCATCACTGGGAATCGTGGGCATTCCATCCGTGTGGCGTTTCGGGAAGATTTCACCCCCTTCGATTTCAGCATGGTTTTCACCACAACCGGCCACGAGGGGGGCAAAGAAAATCAGACAAGCGAGACTTGTTTTCATTGCATCAGTAGGACTGGAGTCCGCACCTCTTCCCCTCGGGGCTGCTGGGAATGCCCAAAACAATCCAGGAGGTTGGTAGCGCCAACTACTCTTTCACTTCTTCCTTCTCTCCTTTCTTCACTACTTTCTTGGGAGGCACCACGCGTGGCTTTTCACGGTTTGGGTGCAGGTGGCGGATTTTTTCCAGGCGCTCACCGAAATTAAACTCCTTAAAGGAAGGGGACTCCTCGTTGTGGCAATTGCGGCACAACATTTCATCTGGTAGGAAAATCTCGCCTTTCTCAACTTCACGGATGACGCCTTCCTCCACCTTTTGGGTTTCATCTTTGGCAACTTCTAACCGAATGGTCACGTGTTCACTACCTGGGCCGTGACAGCTTTCGCACTGCACACCCATATCCGTGGCGAACTTTTTGTGCTTGCGCTCCGCAGGCTCACCATAGGCCGTTTCGTGGCACTTCAGGCAATCGCCGGATTCCCAAGGCTTGGCAATGCCGCGTTCTTTGCCGATCGCAATTGCTGCGTCGCTCTTGAGGCTTTCCAAAGCCTTCGCGTGTTTCATTTCCGTCCACTTGCTATAGGTACCCCCGCGCGATTCTTTGTCGTGGCAGGACTTACATTTTTTGGCGCCGACGTAAATCGACTTCGAGGCAGCAATGTTTTTCAGCGCGACGGACTCTTTCTTAACCGGTTCTTGATCGGCCGGTTCTTGAGCCTTGCTGGCGACAGCTGCAAAAGAGACGAGTGCGAGACCCGCTATCAGGAGGTTACTGTGGAATTTGACCATGGACTTATTCTAGTTACGGCCGACGAGGCCAATAAGCAGAGTATATGGTCGATTTATCTCGATGTCTAGTAAAGCCGCTGTTGCCATCGTAGTCATCGGTTTTGAAGACAGCGATATGGCGGAAGCTTCCAAGGCCTTCAAGAAATCGGGATTGCCAGGGGCGGTGGTTTTGGATGTAGATCGAAGTGCGTTTGGATCTTTCCAAGTGAAGGCTTACCCAACTGCACACGTGTTCGATCGCACACATCAGGAAATTGCGGTCTCCCGAGGCTACGGACCGCACTTCGTGTTCCGCGTGCACCTTGCAGCGCGTTACGGCGCCGGACAAATTGATCAGCAGCAGTACGAGAAACTGCTTGCCGGTGGCACCGAGAATCGCCTTGATCCAGAGTTAGTGAAGCTGCATCGCAAAGCCGGCTTGGCCAGAAAGCTGGCGCTCGGCGGCAAACCAGATCAGGGCCTAGCCTTACTCGAACAAGCCCTCGCGGATGCGCCCGATGTCGCCCCTGACGCCATGGTATTCGAACTGGCCATTCGCCTGAACTTGCTCAATGCCCAGCAGGCGCGGGCTTCCGAGTTGCTTGCCGCGTTCAAAGTTCATTTTCCAGATAGCCCGGCGTTGCCTTTTATGGAGTGCCGCACTGCCCTTGGGGCGGGGGATTTGGAGCGTGCTTCTGCGGCGATTAAGGGCAAGAGGGCACGGCTTGAGCCGGAGGCGGTTTTACTGCGCGGGCTAATCCTTGAAGCCCAGGAGCGCTGCCAAGAAGCGGCGGATCTTTACCGTGAAGAGCTGGAAAAACAGGCTTTAACCGCCGAATAAGGCAAAAAAATAAAAGGGCACTGTTTTAGTGCTGTTTTTTCTGTCACAGATGCTAAATTGGCCCGTAGGCTAGAGACCATGGCACCTGAAATCCAGTTCGAAAACCTAATCGAGCAACTCCATGTGGATAGCTTCGATGCGGATGCTCCAGCGCTGATCCACCAGCTCAACGCCAGCGGCACGCGTTTGCTTTTTGATTTTCAGCGGGCAGCGGCCACGGAGTTACGGAATGGCCGCTTGAGCTCTTTCCGTGATGAAGTCGCGCGTGTCCCCATCATGGACCGCGCTGCGGAGCTGCAGTTTTCCATGGGCATTGAGCTGGTATGGATGCGCCTGCAAGATGCGCGGCGACGCGCTGGATTCAGCCAGCAAGAAGTCGAACGCTACCCGGATAGCAGTGATACCAAGTGTTTGAATTGTCAGCCTGGAGATCAAGGCAACTGCTTTGGCTGTTCGCCGAAGACTTGCAAGGCCGTCACGCGGGATGAGCTGCGCGATCGCACCTACGAGTTGGTGGCGGCGCGCAACGAAATGGTTGAGCGGCATATGCACGTGGTTTTCCACCTGCTTGAAAAATATCGCCATGTTTCGATTCCTAACGAAGACCTGGTGCAAGATGCCAATGAATCGTTGTTTCGTGCCGTGGAAGGCTTTGACTTCCGCCGCGGGTTCCGTTTCAAGACTTACGGCGCTTTCTGGATCAACCAAGCCTTTTTAAACGCCATTTACAACCAAAGCCGCACGGTACGCGTTCCGGCTTACATCCAAAAGGCAATGAAGAAAATTTCCCGAGTCATCGGGGATGTGGATGGTGGCCTGCATAACATCGATGCCATCGCCGATAAGGCTGGTGTGGATCGTAAGTTGGTACTTTCTGCCATGGAACGCAATCGTTTTACTTTGTCGCTGAATAAGGTGGTCGATCAAAACGAAGGCAGTGAAATGGTCGACATCATTGCTGGCCGCGATGAAGCAGCAGTGCCAGAGCTAGGCGAAACATCGGCAATGAGTACTTATCTAGGCAGTGCCGTCAAGCGTTTAAGTGAGCGCGAGCAAGATGTGGTGCGGATGCGCTTTGGGCTGGATGGTTTTGGTATTCAAACCCTCTCGGAAGTGGGCGGTAGCTTGGGCATTTCGCTGGAGCGGGTGCGTCAAATTCAACGCTCTGCTCTTGATAAAATGCGTGGCGGTGATTTTGGCCAGAAACTGGAACAGTTTGCGTAGTGTTTCGCGGATGCTCCGCCGTTGCCAGCGCGGGGTCACTTCTAAGTAGGGGCAAGCATGATTTTGCTCATCGATAATTACGATTCGTTTACTTACAACCTTTACCAATCGCTGGCGACGTTTGGCGCGCAGGTGGAAGTGGTTCGTAACGATGGTATGCATGTGGCACAAGCACTGGCCCTCAAACCTTCGGCCATTGTTTTGAGTCCTGGTCCCGGGCGGCCTGCGGGTGCGGGAATTTGTATGGATTTGTTAGCGGCAATGCCCGCCACCATGCCGTTACTCGGAGTTTGTTTAGGCCACCAAGCGTTGGTGGAATTTTTCGGCGGGGCGCTGCTGGTGGATCCCATCCCCACGCATGGCAAAGCTTCGCTGGTTTACTACCAAGAGGGCAGCCCTCTTTATCAGGGGTTACCGAATCCATTTTCTGCAGGTCGTTATCACTCCTTGTACACCGCGCGCGAACACTTGCCAGCGGAACTGCAATTGACTGCATGGACTGCAGAAGGATTGGTTATGGGTGTGCAGCATCGTGAACGCCCGTGGTTCGGAATGCAGTTTCATCCGGAGTCGATTCTCACTCCCGAAGGAGATTGGATGTTGCAACAATTTCTGCGTCACACCGAAGAGGCTCCGTTGGCTTATTGAGGGCCAAGGTCGCAGTTACGGGACGACTTGCAACGTGACCGCAGAGCTGCAATAGCGGCTGGAGTTGAAATGATCTTTGCAAAGCACCGCAAAGCGCAGCGTGCTGCCGGAAAAATAGTTTAAGGCCTGCGGCGGCGCGGTGAACAGGCACGTGGCATCGCCGTTGCTATCTAGCCAACCGGATGGGTTTGAAAAATTCAGTGGCGGCGCGTGCAGCATTTGATTCCAAATGAGTGTGGAAGAATCTAGCGGTACGGCAACGCCATCAAAAATGCTCGGTGCATCTTGGTCGGAAGCAAGCAGCACAAAAAATTGTTGCGCAGCACTACTTGGGAAGTTGATATCGAATTGCAGCGTACCGCCTGCGGACGCAGATAGTTGTGCTTGGCTCGAAGTGAGATATGGATCAAAACCGCCGCGTACATAAGCGGTGCCAGCGTTCATTTGGCCGCCCGGGTTGGCGTCAGCTGAGGCGAACACCAAATCTGCGCGCCCATCATGGTTCACGTCGCCACCGGCAAAACTATTCCCGAGGTGATCAAAAGGTGTCTCGCCGCTGAAGGTATAGAGTAACTTTCCGTGTGCACCGGAATGAATCGCAATCGTGCCAGCCTGCATTGCCCCCATCGGCGAGCAACCTTGCGACCCAACCGCCACATCGGGAATCCCGTCGCCATCAAAATCGCCGATGCTGGCCACACCGGAACCAAGTTGATTATTTGCTATGGCCCCATCGAGATGGAACAACGTATGGCCAAGCCGACCCGAATACAGCGTGGCGCCGCCAAAGCTAAGATCGCGCACCGGTCCTAGGCCGGGGCTGCCAATGAAGAAATCGGCGCATCCGTCGCCATCTAGATCCCCGACGCCAGCGACTGCCGCGCCAAGGTGCTGGCGGGACAAGTGGCCACGAAAAGTGTAGAGCGCAGTTCCGCTGGCTCCCGAATAAACAGCGGCGGCGCCGTTTTCGACGAGGTTTAAAGAAGCAGCGGAAGGCGCGCCGACAAGAATATCAACGATGCCATCGCCATTCACATCGCCGGCCGCGGCCAGTGCTTGGCCAAAATGAGCTCCGACTTGCGGGCCATCGATGGTGAGCAAAAGGGTGCCGTTTGCACCAGACCAAACATAAATCGTGCCGGTGCCGGAGGTACCCGTTTCACTCGAAGCCATGATGTCTTGATGACCATCGTTGTCGAGATCGCCAATGGCGCTGACGCGCGCACCCAAACTGAGGAATGCCGCGGAGCCATCGAAACGAAAAATCTGCGCACCGCTGGCGCCCGAATAAACAAATACGGCACCGGCTTGCGGGAAGTTATGGGCAGCCCGGTAAGCGCTAATCGCAACATCATCCACGCCATCGCCATCGACGTCGCCGAGGCCACACACGCTGTGGCCAAATTGCGCGATGTTGCCAGGGCCAACAAAGTGGTGCAAAGCCGCGCCGCTCCGGCCAGAATAAATGGTGGCGGTGCCGCCGCGTATTGCGCCGGGGGAGCTGGCATTCTCAGAACCAATGATGATGTCGTCGTAACCATCGCTGTTGACGTCGCCAGCAATCGCGATCGCGCTGCCCAAGCGATCGTCCGGCGCACCATAAAAATCATAGCTGGTAGTCCAGCCGCCGCCGATTTCCTGCGCGTGGACGCTACCACCACAGTGGAGTACAAGGAGCAGGAGCAGGGGCGTGGTGAACTTCATGGCAGAAGGTGCAAAACGACGGCTGCGGAGGAAGCAAGTCCGCTAGTGGGGGGTTGAAACACGAAGGCTGAGAAATGGATATCCGTGTTAAGGAGCACGCTGGCAACTCCGGCGGGCAAATTCAACATGCTGCTGGCGTCGCCATCGCTATTTAGGCTGCCACTAGCTTGGGTGAAAATCGCAGGAGGTGTGGCGGCCGACATGGCATCCCAAACCGGGCCGCTGGCGACGAGTGGTATTTGGATTCCACCCAGCAGTGTGGAGCCGAGGCCATGGTTGGTAGCGAGTAAGCGGAAGCGTTGATTGCCAAAAGCAATGGGAAAATCGAGAGTGAACACGACGCTGCCACCCAGACTCGCAGAAAGCGCGCTTCGATTGGAAGTGAGGTAGGGATCAAAGCCGTAGATAAAAACATAGCCGTCACCCAGCGCGAGGGGCATGGTGTGGGGCGCTGCGATCAACACTTCTGCGCGGCCATCCCCATTGAGATCACCCAGGCCGCACACGGCGAAGCCCAGTTGCGACGGCCAGGGGGCATCCGCGCGGCGATGCAACAAGTGGCCATCCACGCCAGAAAAAATGGCGGCATATCCCGTTTGGAAATTCGCATCAGGCGCGCCAAGCAAAATATCGTTGATGGTGTCGCCATCGACATCGCCAGCATTGGCCACCGCCGCGCCTAGAGATTCGGTGGCATGGACTCCATCGAGACGAAACAACAAGCTTCCGGTTGCTCCGGAATAAACGAAAGCGGAGCCGGCAAAGGCTAGATTTTGTGGATCCGAACCCGGCGCGCCGAGAATGACCTCGGCGTAGCCATCGCCATTGAGATCGCCCGCGCCGGCGACGGCGTGTCCGAGATAATCATCGCTGTTGGCGCCATCCGTGTGCCACAGCAAGTTGCCGTTGAAACCGGAGTAGACATATGCGGAGCCGCAATTGGAGCGGAAATTGACATCGGTCGCGGCCGCGCCAATGAGGATATCGGGGAAGTTGTCGTTGTTGACATCACCGGCACTCGCTACGGAATAGCCAAAGGCATCGCCGGCAGCAGCGCCGAAGTAGGTCTTCAACAAGGCGCCGGTGGATCCGGAATAAACACCAGCTGCACCTGCGCCGAGGTTGCTGTTCGGGGAACTGCCGGGTGCACCCACGAGGAAGTCCTCGATTTGGTCGCCATCTAAATCGCCGGCACCGGCAACGGAAAAGCCAAACAGCCCATGACTGCTTGTTCCATCGACGTGCAGAATCTGGCTGCCGTCGGCACCGGAAAAAACCCACACGGCCCCAGCTTGCAACATGCCGTTTTTTTCTTCTTGCGGCGCGGCAATGAGATAGTCGTGGATTCCGTCACCATTCAAATCACCAAGACCCGCCAGCGCCTGGCCAAAATGACCGAAGGCACTACTTCCATAAGCGGTGCGTAAAAGTAGCCCAGTTTGCCCGGAGAAAAACTGTACGGCACCGGCTTCCGTGCCTCCAATCGTAGAGAGGTAGGGCAGGCCAATCGCGAAATCGGTGACGCCATCCGCATTGAGATCTCCGAGTTTGCAAACGGCGTGCGCAAATCCTGCGGCCGTGCTCTGTAGCGCGTGGGTAGTAGGCCAATCCCCACCCACAGTTTGGGCTTGAGCGGTGGTGCCGAGCAGCGCGATGAAGAGAGCGGCGATTGGGGGGAGCAGCCGATGGAGCATTGGCTCTGAAGACTACCACATATCAAAAGCAATATCCCAACTCACCTTGGGGGACTTGTTTTGTGTTCGGCAATATTGCCGAACTGATTTTGACGGATATTGGCCTACGTCAGGCTATAATCTCCAGTTCAAGTTTTCTCCATTTTGCCGTGAAAGAACCCAAACCCGCCTGGTTAAAAATGAAGCTGCCCACTGGGCCGGCCGTAGCTGAGTTGCGTAAATCTTTACGCGAAAGGAGTTTGTATACGGTTTGCGAAGAAGCGCGCTGCCCCAACCAGGGCGAATGTTGGGCGGATGGCACCGCTACGGTGATGCTACTCGGGGATACTTGCACGCGCGGGTGCCGTTTTTGCGCCGTGAAGACCGGCAATCCTCAAGGTTGGTTGGATCCTGATGAGCCGGCTAAAGTGGCTTCCGGCGCCGAGATTCCTGGTTTGCGCTACATCGTGCTCACCAGCGTGGATCGCGATGATTTACCTGATTTTGGCGCTGGCCACTATGCTGCCACTATTTTGGCGTTGAAGGCGAAGCGCCCCGATTTGCTGATTGAAGCCCTTACTCCAGACTTCCAAGGGCGCGTTGATTGCATCCATACCATCTGCGATTCTGGGCTTGAAGTGTTTGCGCACAACATCGAAACGGTGCAGCGTCTGCATCGCCGCGTGCGCGATGTGCGCGCCACCTACGGCCAAACTCTGGATGTCCTGCGCGAAGCAAAACATTATCGCCCACAGGTGGTGACCAAATCATCCATCATGCTGGGCTTGGGTGAAACGGATCCTGAAATCCTCCAAACCATGGTGGATTTGCGCGAAGCTGGAGTGGAGATTTTGACGCTTGGGCAGTATTTGCAGCCGACCAAGCGCCATCTTGCAGTAGAGGAGTTTGTTGCCCCAGAGAAATTCGACGCGTGGAAGGTGGTGGCCGAACAGGAGCTTGGTTTTGCCTACTGCGCCGCAGGCCCGCTGGTGCGCTCCTCCTATAAGGCAGCCGAAAACTTCATGCTTAGCCGCAAAGCTCTCCATGTCTGATCTCCTCCAAATCATTGATCAAAACGGCGTCAAAGTTGGCAAAGCCCCACGCCTGAAGCGAGAAGTGTTGTTGCAGATGTACCGCTCCATCGTGCAAACGCGGGCTTTTGATGACCGTTGCATGAAGTTGCAGCGCACGGGGCGCATCGGTTTTTCACTTCCGAACCTTGGCATCGAGGCCGTCAGTGCAGGCTCTGCCGCCGCGATGGATCCGCGCCGCGATTGGTTTGCGCCGCATTATCGAGATTTTGCGATGCTGTTTTATCACGGCGTGACGGCAGAGAAATTGTTCGACAACATGTTTGGTAACGGCGAGGACAACGCGCTTGGCCGCCAGATGCCCGCACACTTCACCTTCACTGAGCCACTGCGTTTTCTCTCTATTTCGTCACCGCTCGGCACGCAGATTCCGCAGGCAGTTGGTATGGCATTGGCCATGAAAAAGCGCGGTGAAGATGGTGTTGTACTCACGACTTTTGGCGACGGCACCACCAGCACCAGTGGTTTCCATGCAGGATTGAATTTTGCTGGCGTTTTCAAAGCGCCGGTAGTTTTTTTGTGCCAGAACAACCAATTTGCAATTAGTTGTTTCACCGATAAGCAGACGGCGTCGGAAAGTTACGCGATTAAAGCGCAAGCTTACGGCATGCCAGGAGTTCGGGTTGATGGCAACGATGCCCTTGCGGTTTATAAAGCTGTGAGTGATGCCACCAAGCGTGCTCGCGAAGGTCACGGACCCACGCTGATCGAAGCTTATACCTTCCGCATGGGCGGGCACTCGACATCGGATGATCCCACCCGTTATGTGGATCCTGCGTTAGTTACCAAATGGGCCAAACGCGATCCCCTGTTGCGTTTGCGCAAGTGGCTGATTCACGAAGGCCATCTCAACGAAGAGAGCGCCGAATTGATGGCGCAACAAGCGGCAGAGGAAATGAAGTTGGCCGCAGATACTGCGCAAGCGAAACCGCGGCCGGTGCTCGGCACGATTTTTACAGATGTATTTGCAAGCATGCCGGCGCACCTTGAGGCGCAAATGGAATCGTGCATCAAGCATTACGCCGAACGCGATGAAGCCGTAAACGAGAAAGGAGAATTCCCACTGTGACCGAACTCACCCTAGTACAAGCCGTGAATGACGGATTGCGCTCCATCATGAGAGCGGATGAAACCGTTCTTGTGATGGGCGAAGATGTCGGCCCCAAAGGCGGCGTTTTCTTGGCAACCGAAAAACTTAGCGAAGAGTTCGGTGAGGAACGTTGCTTTGATACTCCTCTGAGCGAAGACGGCATCATTGGTGCTGGCATTGGCCTGGCAATGAATGGCATGAAGCCAGTTTGTGAAATCCAGTTTCAGGATTTTATTTTCCCGGCGTTCGATCAAATTGTTTCCGAAGCGGCGAAGATTCGTTATCGCTCGGGCGGACAATACACCGTGCCGATGGTAATCCGCACTCCTTATGGCGGCGGCATTAAGGGCGGCCTTTACCATTCTCAATCCGGTGAAGCCTACTTTGCACACACCCCTGGCTTGAAGGTGGTGATTCCGAGCACTCCCTACGATGCCAAGGGTTTATTGATCGCGTCGATTAACGATCCCGATCCGGTGTTGTTCATGGAGCCCAAAGCTTTGTACCGCGCCTTTCGCCAAGAAGTTCCGCAAGGTGTTTATGAAGTCGAGCTTTCGAAGTTGCGCACGGTCACCGAAGGCGGCGACGTGGTGGTGTTCTGTTACGGTGCGATGGTGCCGGTGTGCACCGAAGCGGCAAAGCGCGTGAAGGAGTCTCGCAATAAGGATGTACGCGTGGTAGATCTGCGCACTTTGATGCCGCTCGATGAAGAAGGTGTCTTGCAGGCCGCGCGCGATTGCGGCAGAGTGGTCATCGTCCATGAAGCGCCACGCTTTTGCGGCTATGGAGCGGAGCTTTCGGCTTTGATTGCCGAACGCGCGATTGAAACCATCGAAGCGCCAATCAAGCGTGTTGCTGGATTTGATACCCCCTTCCCCAACACCCTCGAAAGCTACTACATGCCGGATGCACGGCGTGTACTGGATGCCATCGAGGAAGTCCTCGATTTCTAATCTGTACAGCCATGAGTAACCTCGAATTTCCACTCCCTGACATCGGCGAAGGTGTCCACGAAGGCGAGATTGTCCGCTGGATTGTTGCCGAAGGCGCAACGGTGCAAGAGGATGAACCGATTGTCGAAGTGATGACAGATAAAGCCACCGTTGAAATTCCTGCTCCGGCTTCCGGTGTGGTGATTTCACATCGTTTTGCGGAGGGTGATGTCGCCAAAGTTGGCGATGTTATTTTTGTGATCGAGCGCGGTGGCGCTTCCACTGCGCCAGTTGCGCCGCCGGTTGTTGCTGCCGTTGTTGCACCGCCAGCCGCCGCCGTAGTTGCACCTCCAACAGCTGCTGCAGTTGCCGTTGCACCGCCAGTGGCTCCAGCAGCTGTCGCAGTTGCTGCGCCCGTTGTTGCCTTAGCCGCACCTGCTGCTGGCACTAGTTTGTTTGAGTTCCCTTTGCCGGACATCGGCGAAGGCGTGCACGAAGGTGAAATCGTGCGTTGGATTGTGGAAGTAGGCGCAACCGTCGCCGAAGACGAACCGATTGTGGAAGTCATGACGGATAAAGCCACCGTCGAAATTCCAGCCCCTGTTTCCGGGGTGCTGCTGAAAGCCAATTTCGCAGCCGGTGATACCGCCACTGTTGGCGACGTCATTTTTGTGATTGCTGTCGGCAGTGGCGCCGCCGCCGCCCCAGCAGCTGCTGCACCAGCACCTGCATCAGCATCAGCATCAGCACCAGCACCAGCCGCCACCACCGCCACCGCCACTCCGGTAGTTGCAGTGGCTCCCGCACCGGCCGCCCTGGTTGCTGATCCAAAGCGTAAAGTTTTGGCGGCTCCCGCAACGCGTCGTTTGGCGCGCGAGATGGGTGTGGATTTATCCACTGTGAATGGCCGCGGTCCGAATGGCCGCGTGCTGCCAGATGATGTGCGGGCTGCTGCCGCCGCGCCTGCTGCCGCCGCACCAGCACCGGTTGCGCCTGCCACAGGCACTACCGCTGCACCCACAACGCCTGCCGCGGCTGCCGCTCCAGCACCCGAGGCTTCACCCGCTGTTGCTGCCGCGTCTGGCGTAAAACCGCTACCGAGTTACCCGCAAGTGCTCGGCGCGCGCGAAACGGTGGAGATTCCTTTCCGCGGTATTCGTCGCAAAACGGCCGAGGCCATGTCGCGCTCCAAGTTCACGGCTACCCACTTCTCTTTGGTTGAAGAAGTGGATTGCACCGCTATGGTTGCGGCGCGTGCGCGTGCCAAAGTGATCGGCGAACGCCACGGCGTGAAGATTACTTACATGGGTTACATCATGAAGGCCACCGCGCTGGCGCTCACTGAATTCCCGCAGCTCAACGCGGAGCTGGATGTGGAGCGTGGCGTAATTGTGCAGAAGAAGTATGTCAACCTAGGTATAGCCGTAGATACGCCCAATGGCCTGGTTGTGCCGGTGATTCACGATGCCCACCTCAAGAACATCATGCAGTTGTCCATCGATTTGATGGAGATTGCCGGGCGCGCCCGCGATGGCAAGCTGAAGCCTGCGGATTTTGCGGATAGCACTTTCAGCATTAGCAATGCCGGTAACATCGGTGGCATCCTGGCCACACCTATCATCAACTTCCCGGAAGTTGCCATCATGGGCGTGCACACCATGCGCAAAATGCCACGCTGCAAGGGCGACGACATCGTTGCCGCCATGGTTATGAATCTTTCGATCAGCATTGATCATCGCCTTGTGGACGGTGCGGACGGCGCGCGCTTTATGGTGCGTGTGCGTGAGTTACTGGAAGATCCAAGTTTGATGCTACTGTAAATTCATGCGCGTTTCCGCACCTGAAGGCGTCAGCATTCGTAAAGCAATGCGTGAGGATGGCAGCGCGCTGTTGAAATCATTCAAGGGTGTGTCGCCGGAAAACAATGTTTTGCTGGCGATCCATTTCGCCATGTTGACCACGCGTGTGATGGATGCACGCATGATGAATTTGCAGCGTCAAGGGCGTGTCGGTTTTGTGGGTTCGGCCATGGGGCAAGAAGGCGCGATCCATGCTTCGGCAGCAGCGTTTGGCGCAGAGGATTGGATTTTTTCGGCACTGCGTGAAGGAGGAGTGACCTTGCAACGTGGTATGTCGATGAACGATTACATCGCGCATATGTTCGGCAACGCCGAAGACACGGCCAAGGGGCGGCAAATGCCCAACCACTTTCAGTGCAAGCAAGCGAACTTTCCAACTTGGTCGAGTGTGCTTGGCACGCAACTGCCGCACGCGGTTGGTGCTGCCATGGCCATGCAACGCCGTGGCGAAAAAAATGTAGTTGCCGCTTACACTGGCGACGGCGCCACGAGCACCAGTGGTTTTCACTCCGCAATGAATTTTGCGGGCGTGTATAAAGCGCCCGTGGTGTTTTTAGTGATTGATAACGGCTGGGCTATTTCTTTGCCCAGCTCGAAGCAAACGGCCGCGCGCTCTTACGGCGATAAAGCCGTTGCTTATGGGATGCCCGGCCACAATGTGGACGGCATGGATGTCTTTGCAGTTTATGATGCTGTGCAAGAGGCGCATCAACGCGCCCGCGATGGCGGCGGCCCAAGCCTAGTCAACCTACGTTGTTATCGCCAAGGCGGTCACTCAAGTTCCGATGATCCCACGCGTTATCGCAACGAAGAGGAAGTCGCGTACTGGGCCAAACGCGATCCGCTCGCACGGATTGAGAACTATTTATTCAAGCACGGTTTACTCAACCAGAGTGAGCTCGAGCAAATGAATCAAGCACTCACGGCGCAAATCAGTGCGTCGATCAAGCATGCGGAAACCGTCGGCAACCCGCCGCTGGAATCGCTGGTGGAAGATGTTTTCGCCACGCCGCCGTTGCACTTGCGTCGGCAGGTAGCCGAAGCGCTGCGCATAGTTGCCGAAAAGGGCGACGTGGAAAAGTTGCTCGGCAAGTTTCCGCTGTAGTTTTTGCTGCCGCTGGCTGTGAGCACTGCAGCGGGCTTTGGGGAAGTATGCAGCCTCAGGAAAGAGATTTCTCCGCACTCAGTCGCTTGCGTAACAAGGCAGCCAAACGCAATCCCACAATTTTCTCCTCATCCACCACTTCGTGGGCACCTTGGGCCCATAAATCATCGAGAAAGCGGTGGTAACGAGCGCGCACAATGATGTGCGCTTGCGGGGCGATCGAGCGAATGAGCGCCACGATGGCACGCGCGGTGGCCGGATCTGGAATGGTCACCACCACTGCCGCAGCGGAAGTGATTCCTAGATGGTCCAGTACATCGGCGTGCATGGCGTCGCCAAGGTGGCCTGTGAAACCTAGCTGCCGCGCGGCCGGAATCATTTCCGAGTTGAGATCCACGATGGTCACGCGGGCAGCCAAGGCGGAGATTGCTTGGGCAACAGCTTGACCGGCGGGGCCGAAGCCGATGATGAGAATCGGCGCTGGAGCTGGGGTGAGAGCGGTTGCGAGGTCCTTGGTGCTCGTTTCAATCCAGCGCATTTTGCCCAGCGGTACCACGATCATCGAGGCCAGGCGCGGCGCACCTGCAACCAAGTAGGGAGTCAGAAAAAGCGTGGTGATGGTGGCTGAAATCACCAAGGCGAATAGATCCTCGCTGAGTAGGGAATCGCGTCCGACCGCGGCTAGCACAAAGGAAAATTCGCCGACTTGGCCCAGGCAAAGACCGGCTGCAAGAGCGTGGATATGCGGCACGCGAAAGCGGTGCAGGACTAGCCACACCACCAAAGACTTGCCGATTACAACGGCTAAGACTAGTGAGAGTACCGCTGGCAGATGATGGAGGAACCAAGTCGGGTCGCCGAGCATGCCAATCGAGCTGAAAAACAGCGTGACAAGCAGGGTGCGAATACTGGCGACGTCAGCGCGAATCTGCGTGGCAAATGGGGATTCTGCCAGCAGCATGCCGGCCACAAAAGCGCCCAGAGCAGGGGACAAACCCAGTTTGTGGGAGGCCCAGGTGGAGCCTAGGCCGGTAACCAGGGCAAGCAGGATTGGGATTTCGCGGTTGCGTTGCAGCGATTGAAAATGCAGCACGCGCGGAACCAAGCGGTTGAACAGCAGGTACAAGCCAAAAAAGAGGATGCAAGCCCACAGCAGGGTGGTTGCCACATCTACCCCGATCTGGGTCAGCGAACCCTCTCCGTCGCTCAAAACCGTGACCATTAAAACCAGTGGCACCACCGCGATGTCTTGCATCAGCAGGATCCCCAAAGCGTGGCGGCCATGCACGCTTTCGATTTCAGCGCGAGCCACCAACAGGCGCAGCACCACTGCGGTACTGCTGAGCGTTACGATTGCGCCGATGGTGAGGGCGAGGGGCACCGAGAATCCGAAAAACATCGAGACTGCCGCCGTAAGTGACATGGTTACAACGACTTGCGCCGTACCTCCAGCAAGCGCTGCAAGCCCTAAACCACGCAATCTTTGCCACGAAAACTCCAGACCGATGGTGAACAGCAGCATCGCCACACCCAATTCGGCCAGCCCGCTGACCTCCGTGGAGTTGTTAATAAATTGCAGAGCATTGGGGCCGACGAGGGTGCCAGCGGCCAGATAGCCGAGAATGGCGCTCTGGCGGAGGCGTTCACAAATCGCTCCAAGGACCATAGCAGTCAGCAGGAGGACTAAAATATCGAACAGTACGCTCCAGAGGTCCATGGCGCCTATTCTCACAGATGGATGGTCCTGAGGGAAGGGTAGGGGCTTGATTCCGGGTTGCGAAAAGGATGCTTTCCCCACCTTAAAAGGAAGCGGCTTTCACGAATGAGCTGGCATCGCTATCCTATGCGGCTCAAAACGGGGCTAAGGGAACTTAATTTCTTTCGCCCCAGGAAGAGCTCCCACTTCCAAATCATGAGTGACTACCAATTTCCAAGGTGGACGGATGCTGTTCGTCCAGTCATGGGTTACGCTGCAATCATTGTTCCCATCTACTTGGTGGGGCTGATGACGTTTGCCTTTTCGGCCGACAACCTCAACCGAGGTTACGCGCCGGTGCAGCCGATGCCTTACAGCCACGCGCTGCATGCCGGCCAGCTGGGCATCGATTGCCGCTACTGTCATAACACGGTGGAAAGTGCGGCGATGGCAGCATTGCCTTCCACATCCACGTGCATGAATTGCCACGCGCGCATTCGCCCGGATAGTCCATTGTTGGCGCCGTTGCGCGAAAGTGTCGCCAGCGGCAACCCAATCGAATGGGTGCGCGTGCACGACCTCCCGGAATTCGCTTACTTCAACCATAGTGCTCACTTGAGTGCTGGTGTGGGTTGTGTCGAATGCCACGGTCGCGTGGATCAAATGGATGTGGTCCGCCAGGAGGAAAACCTCTCGATGAGTTGGTGTCTAGAGTGTCACCGCGATCCAGCTCCGCGCTTACGTCCGCAAGATCAACTTACCAATCTCGCTTGGGAAACTACCGAGAATCGTGAGCTGCTCGGCCAGCGTTTGATTGCTGAAAATAACATTCACCCACGCCAGGATTGCTCCACTTGTCACCGATGAATCCTTCCGAATCCACACAGCGCTACTGGCGTAGTATCCACGATCTTGAGCAGACGCCCGAGTTCGCGGCAATGCAAAACAATGAGTTCGCGGGTGAGACCACCCAAGAATGGACCACCACTTCGCGGCGCCGCTTCATCCAGTTGATGGGCGCTTCGGTGGCTTTGGCAACGGCAACTAGTTGTCGTTGGAAGGAAGAGAAGCTGCTGCCGATGGTCGATCGCGATCCTGGTTTAAACCCAGGCGCACCGAAAAGCTTCGCCTCGATTCTTGATTCCGACGGCTTCGCTGTAGGAGTCAAAGTTACGAGCTTCGATGGCCGCCCCACCAAGATTGAAGGTAATCCGCTGCACCCTGAGTCGCTCGGTGCTACTTCTACCTTCGCTCAAGCCGCTACGCTCGGTCTATACGATCCAGACCGCAGTCGTTCGGTGATTCAGCATCAAGCTGGTGTTGCGGTGGATAAAACCGCTGCTGATTTTGCTGCAGTCACTGCCGCCATCGCCGCCAAGCAGGGAGCTGGCGGAGCTGGCATCGCCATTTTGGCGGAACCGACGGCGTCGCCATCGATGTTGCGCTTGAAGGAAGCTGTTTTGCAGGCTTTCCCGCAGGCAACTTGGCTGGACTACTCGCCGATCGCGCGCGATAACGAAGTCGCAGGCTGTCGTTTAGCTTTTGCGGTTAGCGCGCGCCCGCATTACAACATGAGTGAAGCCAAGATCATCGTCGCACTCGATGATGATTTCCTTTACGAAGGTCCCTCGGCTTTGCGCCTGACGCGCGAAGTCACTGCGCGCCGCAAGCCGGAAGCTGGCTGGATGAATCGTATTTACGCGATTGAATCCAACTTCACCTTGAGTGGTGGATTTGCGGATCACCGCCTGCCACTGCGTAGCTCCGAAATCGGCGCCTTTGTGCAAGCTCTGAGCGCGAAGATTTCTGGCGGTACGGTGCCAGCGCTTTCCGCCGCGGGTGCCGACGCCATGCTCACTGCGATTGCGAGTGACCTGAAAGCCAATCCCGGCGCGTGCATCCTTACTTGTGGTCCGAATCAACCGCCCGAAGTGCACGCCCACGTGCAAGCGCTCAACGTGTCGCTCGGCGCCAAAGGCAAAACCGTGAACTACATGCCGGCGTTGGCGAACAACTCCGGAATGGCTGCTACCAAAGAGTTTGTTGCCAAGATGAATGCTGGCGGGATTACCGATTTGGTGATGCTCGGCGGCAACCCGGTTTACAACATGCCGGCTGATTTGGATTTCGCCGGCGCACTGGGCAAAGTTGCCAACAGCGTGCACCTGAGTTTGTACCTGGATGAAACTTCTCTGTTGTCCACTTGGCACGCGCCACTTGCTCACGAATTGGAGTCTTGGACCGATGGGGCCACTCCAACTGGAGTGGTGTCGATTGGTCAACCGTTGATCAATCCGCTGTGGGGTGGCTTGTCGGCCACAGAATTACTTACGCGCTTGCTTAACAATCCGCAAAGTTCCCAGGAAATCGTCAAAGCGACTTCTGGCCTCGGCGAAACCGCTTGGCGTAAAGCTCTGCACGACGGCATTGTTGCCGGCACCGGAGCGCAGCCGCTGCGGGTAAAAACCAGAGAGAGTTTGCCCGCTTTACCAGCACCGTTGGCAGGCATGGAGTTGAGCTTCATTCCGCACTTCGCGGTGCGCGATGGCCGCTACGCCAACCTTGGTTGGTTGCAGGAGCTACCAGACCCAATGACCAAGCTCACTTGGGATAACGCGGCGCTGATTTCTTTCGCAACCGCAGCGCGCCTTGGGGTGAAGCATGAAACGTTGATGAACCTCAGCGTGGATGGGCGCAGTCTCGAGGTTGCCGCTTATCTGATGCCAGGCCACGCGGATGACGCTATCACTTTGCCAGTTGGTTTTGGCCGCACTGCCGCAGGGCATGTTGCTGGCCTCAATGACGACAATGTGGAAACGGTTGGTTTTGATAGTTACAAACTGCGCGGTTCTACAAGCATGCATATTGCGGCCGTCAGCGTGACCGCTACCAACCTGAGTTACCGCCTCGCTACCACTCAAGATCACTTTGCGATGGACGAGATCGGCACCGAAGGGAGCCAGAGTCGTCTGCCGAGCTTGGTCAAGGAAGCGACCGCCAGCGAATACGCGAGTAATTCAACCTTCGCCAAACACGCCGCCGATTTCTGGGGCGACGAAACTACTTTGTGGCAGGAACTTGATTCGCAAAAGGACACCAACCATAAGTGGGGGATGGCCATCGATTTGAGTTCGTGTACTGGCTGCGGTAGTTGCACCATTGCTTGCCAATCCGAAAACAACATTTCGGTTGTTGGCAAAGAGCAAGTGTTGCGCGGCCGCGAGATGGGTTGGATTCGTTTGGACCGTTACTTCCTTGGTAGTGCAGAAAATCCTAAGGCCATCAATCAGCCGATTAACTGCGCGCATTGTGAAATGGCGCCTTGTGAATCGGTATGCCCGGTTGCGGCAACCACGCACAGCGAAGAAGGTCTCAACGACATGGTCTACAACCGTTGTATCGGCACTCGGTACTGCGCGAACAACTGCCCGTACAAAGTACGTCGCTTTAACTTCTTCAACTTCAACAAAGATGCCGCGCAAGAGGGTAACGAAGTGTTGAAGATGGTTGCCAACCCGGATGTAACCGTCCGCGATCGCGGAGTCATGGAGAAGTGCACTTTCTGCGTGCAACGCATCGAGCGCGCGCGGATTAACACCCGAAACGTAGATCGCAGCACCCATATCGAAGATGGCGTGATCAAGACCGCTTGCGAGCAGGCTTGCCCCGCCAACGCGATTGTGTTTGGCGACTTACTGGATAAAGATAGTCGTGTGTTAAAGGCGCAATCGCAGGACCGGGCCTACAAGCTGCTGGTCGAGCTTAACAACAAACCGCGTATCAGTTTCTTGGCGCGTATTCGCAACCCGCATCCATCTTTAGAGGCTCACGAAGTCACTGAGGAGGTCGTCAACCATGGCTAGTTCGGTAATCCCCGCGTCTATCGATCACGAGGACATTTTCCCGGCGGCGCTAGTTCAGGGTGATAACACTTTGCACTCCGTCACCGAAATGGTGTGTGGGGTGTTGGAAGCGCCCAAACCACCGAAATCCTGGTACGTGATTTTCACCATTGCCGTCGCTTTGCTCGGCGTGCTCGGTGCGATGATTGTTTACTTGGTTACCACTGGTGTAGGTGTTTGGGGTAACAACCAGCCGGTCGCCTGGGGGTGGCCGATTGTGAACTTCGTGTTCTGGGTTGGTATCGGTCACGCCGGTACGCTCATTTCTGCAGTGCTGTTTTTGTTCCGCCAAGACTGGCGCACAGGCATTAACCGCTTCGCGGAGGCGATGACAATCTTCGCGGTGGTTTGTGCAGGTATGTTCCCCGCCATTCACGTCGGTCGGATCTGGGTAATCTGGTGGGTGTTCCCGATTCCTAACCAAATGAGTATGTGGCCGAACTTCCGATCGCCGTTGCTTTGGGACGTTTTCGCGGTTTCCACTTACTTTTCGGTTTCTTTGCTGTTTTGGTACATGGGTTTGGTTCCTGACCTTGCCACCGTGCGCGATCGCGCCAAGACCAAAGCCCGCCGCTTCTGGTATGGCCTGTTTTCCCTCGGTTGGACTGGATCGAACCGTCATTGGCACCGTTACGAACGCGCCTATTTGATTTTGGCTGCGCTCGCAACGCCACTGGTACTTTCGGTGCACTCGGTGGTTTCCTTCGACTTCGCCACTTCACAGTTACCAGGTTGGCACACCACGATTTTGCCGCCTTACTTTGTGGCTGGCGCAATCTTCTCTGGTTTCGCGATGGTGCTGACTCTCTCGATTCCAGCACGCAAAATGTTCGGCCTCGAAGACTTGATTACCGCGCGTCATATTGAAAATATGTGCAAGGTCATCATGGCAACCGGCATGATGGTTGGTTACGCCTACTCCATGGAGTTCTTCATGGCGTGGTACTCCGGCAACACCTACGAAGGCTTTGCTTTTGTGAACCGTGCCTTTGGTCCCTACTGGTGGGGCTACTGGATCATGGTGAGCTGCAACGTTCTATCGCCGCAAATCTTTTGGTTCAAGAAGGCGCGCAAAAATTTGTACATCGTGTTCATCATTTCGATTTTCGTAAACATCGGCATGTGGTTCGAACGCTTTGTGATTGTGGTCACATCGCTAAACCGCGATTTCTTGCCTTCGAGCTGGCATTACTTCAGCCCGACTTGGGTCGACGTCCTTACCTTGATGGGTAGCTTCGGCCTGTTCTTCACTCTGTTCATGCTCTTCTGCCGCTATCTGCCACAGATTGCGATTTCGGAAGTGAAGAACGTCATGCCTCAGGCTCACCCTCACCTCGACAATCATTAGGAGGGCAGCAAAATGACCAACGACAAAAACTTCTACGGTGTGCTGGCCGAATTCGAAGACCCGACCGCCCTTTGCAAAGGTGCCGAGCGGGTGCGCGATGCGGGCTACAAAAACTGGGACTGCCACTCGCCGTTTCCGGTCCACGGCCTTGATGATTGCATGGGTGTGAAGTTCACGCGCTTGCCATGGATTGTCCTCGCGATGGGAATTACTGGCCTTGCCGCAGGTGTCTGGTTGCAGTGGTGGACCAACGCGGTGGATTACCCATACGATATTTCCGGCAAACCGGTTTGGTCGTTGCCAGCGAATGTCCCGGTGATTTTCGAAGTCACCGTGTTGTTCTCCGCCTTCACGGCATTCTTTGCCATGTGGGGCATCAATGGGTTACCCCGTTGGTACCACCCACTGTTCCGCAAGAGCAGTTTTGCCAAAGCCACTGATGACGGTTTCTTTTTGGCGATTGAAGCAAAGGATCCAAACTTTGCATTGGATCGCACCAGCGATTTCTTGAACACCATTGGTGCGAAGACGGTCGAAGAAGTGCGTGAAGCTGATGAGCCTGCTGGGTTACCAGCAGCCATCAAAGCCAAGCTGTGGATAACCGCAGCGGCTTTGTTGGTGCCCATGGCCATGGTTTACTCGTCGTGGGATGCCACTACCACACAACCGCGGGTGCACATCATCAAAGACATGGATAAGCAAGATCGCTTCCGTGCTCAAGGGCAGACAACCTTGTTTGCAGATGGTCGGATGTCGCGTGCGCAGGTCGTCGGTACGGTTGCCGAAGATCAATGGTTTGAGGATTCCTCTTTTGTTAGCGGGAAAGATGGCGACAACTACCTCACAAAGATGCCGGCTGCGATTGTTGTCGATAGCGATTTCATCCTTGATGGTCAGAAGAATTTTGAAATCTTCTGCAGCCCGTGTCACGGCGCGCAAGGCGCTGGCGACGGCATGATTCATCAGCGTGCAGTCACTTTGGCTGCGCAAGGTCTGGCGGTATGGGTGCAACCCACCAACTTGACCATCAAACGCATCATGGATATGGAAGATGGCAAGCTATTCGAAACCATCTCTAATGGCTTGAACACCATGCCCCATTACGCTGCGCAAATTCCTCTGGAAGAGAGATGGGCTATTATTGCCTACGTACGTGCCTTGCAGCAACAGTACGGAGATACCAGCCTCAGTGCTGAAGAACTAGCCGTCATGACTCCAGCGGCACGCGGCGATCTCATTCTCAAGCAACAAGGTTGCACCGCTTGCCACACCACGGATGGAACGCCGCTGGTCGGCCCTTCCTACAAGGGTTTGATTGGCAGCGAAGTGCCTCTCATCTCCGGTGAAACGGTAATTGCTGATTTGGCGTATATCACCGAATCTTTGCGCGAGCCACTGGCCTCAGCACGTGTCGGCGCCCTCGCCGGTGTCATGCTGCCATTCCCACAACTCACCGACGCAGAGATTGCAGATATCTTCGCGTTCCTTAGCACACTGAAGTAGGGCTGAAAAATGAGTTCCCATCCCATTTCTCTCGAAGGCGATAACCAAGCCGGTGATTTGTCACCGAAGGTTGCGCGCTTCGGTCTTGGCCTTGCCGTGGTTGGTCTCGGTGTCGGTGCAGCGCTCGGCTTTTTGTCGAACGATCACGACGGCTACAGCCACTTTTGGTTCGCTTACCTGATTGCGTTTTGCTTTGTGTTGACCATCGTGCTGGGCACTTTGTTTTTCAACATCATTCAGCATTTGGTCAACGCGCATTGGAGCGTGTCGGTGCGACGTTTGTCCGAGCTGACTATGGCCAACATTCCGCTGCTCGCGATTTTCGCGTTGCCGTTGTTGGTGCCGCTGTTTTCCGACGACGTGGAGCTCTGGAAATGGGCTGCGATGAGCGCCGAGCACCAGGGAGTTGCCGAAATGGCCCACGATGTGGCGCAGGATGCCGCTGCAGCTCCGCATGATTTGGCTACCGAGCTGGAGCACGTGGAACATCAGCATTTTGTGTCGCACAAGTTCCCTTTCCTGAACCGCAATTTCTTTGCCTTGCGGGTGCTGGCTTACTTCCTGCTCTGGTGGGGGATGGCTAGGTTCTTTTTTAGGAAGTCCGTGGCGCAAGATACGGCCGAGGGTATTGCGCCAACTTTAAGCATGAAGCGCGTGTCGGCGGTGGCGGTGATTTTGTTCGCCTTCACGATCAGCTTTTTCGCCTTTGACATGCTGATGTCGCTCGATGAAACATGGTTCAGCACCATCTTTGGCGTGTACATTTTCGCCGGTTCCTATCTCAGTGCGGTTTGCTGGCTGGTTGTGATGGCGAAGTTCCTGCACAGCACAGGACGCCTGACCAAGGTGGTCAGCGATGAGCATTTCCATGACCTTGGCAAGTGGATGTTTGCATTCACTTTCTTCTGGGGCTATATCGCGTTCTCGCAGTTTATGCTGATCTGGTACGCGAACATTCCCGAGGAAACCCACTTCTTCGCCGCACGTTTAACTAGCTCCTGGAGCGGCTGGACCTGGTGTTTGCTGATTTTCCACTTCATCATTCCGTTCGGCGGTTTGCTGTCTAGGCACGTGAAGCGCAACACCAATGTGTTGATGTACTGGGCCATCTACATGCTCATCATGCACTGGGTTGATATGTATTGGCTTGCCATGCCGAACTACCAACGTGGTGAAGTTGGTGCCGGTAACCCGTTCGGTGCGATGGAAGTCCTGCTGGCCGTCGGCATGCTTGGTGTGCTGATTTTCGGGATTGGCAGAAAGTCTGCTGCTCAGGCATTGCTGCCGCTGCGTGATCCGCTGCTCGGCAAGTGCCTCAAGTTTAAGAACCTGTAGTAAGGGGCCGAATGCGGCCTAGCTCGCGCGCTCCGCAAGAGCGGGAATACGCCATAAAGTCGCGCCGTAGCTAGCCGCCTCGGCCTGGGAGCATTGGATGTTTTTGCGGAGGAAGGGTCAGTGAAAGTGGATCAGGGAGAAGATGCTGACGTGGTCCCCATTTCCGTATTCCATCCAAGGCAATAACTAGCAGCGCCACAGCGCCAAGGGGAAAAGAGCGTCGGTAGGAAGATGATGTGTGGTTTTGCAAAGTGATGTGTTCGATTCTTGACCCATTGGCACACAGCAACTAAGACCGTTACGATTCTCTCCAATCTGAGGCATTTAAAGCGAATTTGGAGTCGTCTGTAGGCTAATCATTAACTTGATTTTATTACAGTTTTATGCGACGATTTCACGCCCAATCCGTGCAAGTCCCTATCACGAAAGGGTTCACATTCGTCCCCCGGCACGGCTACCTCTCCCTAAAACATGGCACTCGAATCCGATACGCCCGACGCGCGCAACTTGGTCACCATTGGCCTGGTGAGCATTTTCGTAACCATTGCGATTACTTATTACGTGATCGGCCTCACCCACAGTGAACGCTTGGAACTGCAGGCTAGCCGCGCGGCGTCCACGGCTACGGCGGCGCCCGCGATGAGTGAAGAGGCCAAGCAAGCCGTCATCCAAAAGTACGCACACTGAGTTGCGAAGAGATGGCACGCACCCAATTCACATCGCTGTTGTTATCCGTTTTTATGACGGGTGGCTTCGCCGCTGTTGCGTTGGGGCAGCAATCCAATTTTGATCCAGCGAATTCCGGGCAGGCGGCAGATTTTCAGCCAGCCGTTTTGGATAATGTTGGGGTTGAGGAACAGTTGCGTGCGCAAGTGCCGGTGGATTTAATTTTCCATGACCCACTCGGCAACTCTGTTCGCCTTGGGGATTTATTCGATGGCGAGCGTCCGGTGATTCTCACGTTGAACTACGCGAGTTGTCCGCAGCTTTGCGGTTTACAGCTCAACGGTTTTGTGAAAACGCTCGAGGCCATGGAAGACTGGACCGTGGGCGATCAGTTTCGTGTGGTCACTGTCAGTTTAGACCCGACGGAGAGTGCCCAGCGCTCGGGGGATTTCCGCGATAAGCTGCTCGAAAATTATGGTCGCCGCGAACAAGCCCAAAGTGGCTGGTCTTTTCTGCGTGGCAGTGAGGAAGATATTCGCCAGCTCGCCAAGGTGATTGGCTTTCATTACAACTTCATCGCGAGTAAAGGCGAGTATGCGCATCCAGCGGTACTCACTTTGCTGAATCCCAAGGGCCAAGTTGCGCGTTACTTATATGGCATTGATTTTAAGCCCAGCACACTGCGGCTTTCCCTTTCCGAGACCGCTGCATCCAAGTTTGTCTCAACCTTCGACGCATTCATTTTGCGTTGTTTCGTGTACGACGCGGGGTCGGGCTCCTTCGTCGCAAATGCATGGGATATCACACGTTTTGTGGTCTCTTTTTTAGCCCTGCTCCTCTTCGCGTTTCTAGGCTGGTTGTTCTGGATGGAGCGCAAGACCCGTAAATTAAAAGCGGCATGAACTCCCTGAATCTGTTGGCACTGACCCAGAGCGGGACAGAATCATTCTGGTTTCCAAGCCAGGCATCCACCACCGCTGCGCGGGTGGATAATCTGTTCTACTTCATTTTTTACGTCTCGTTATTTGCGTTTATCGCAATCATCGTGGCCACAATCCTCTTTTCCATCAAGTATCGGCGCACGCGTGTCGGTATGGAACCGCAAGATAGCCCGCATCACTCGACTCGCATTGAGATTGTTTGGTCGGTGATTCCGTCGCTGTTCATGGTGGCCATGTTTTGGTACGGCTTCAAAGACTTCGTCGATCGGCGGAACCCGCCCGCGGATGCTTATCAGATTTCTGCAGTAGGGCAAAAGTGGAGCTGGACTTTCAACTACCCCAATGGCGCGGTTACGAATGGTGGCGATGCGGCCATCGATGATGGCGAAGGCCTCGTGGTGCCATTAGGCCAAGCAGTTGTGATGCGTTTGGAATCTACAGACGTGCTGCATTCCTTCTTCGTGCCGGCGTTTCGCGTCAAGCAAGATGCAGTTCCTGGTCGCTATGCTTATGTGTGGTTTGAAGCTACGGAGCTCGGCACCTTCCCTCTTTACTGTGCCGAATATTGTGGCACCAAGCACTCACGCATGCTCGCTACGGTCACCGTCAAGAGTCAGCAAGACTTTGATGCGTGGGTTTTGAAAGCTGCGGATGATTCCGATCTTCCGCCGATGGAACGCGGCAAGAAGCTGTTCAGCGTGAAGGGTTGTATTGCTTGCCATAACACTCAAGGCGTACGTGGCATCGGCCCCGCACTCAATGGGGTTTACGGCAAACAAGAAACCCTGATGGGTGGCGCCACCGTTACGGTCGACGACAACTACATCCGCGAATCCCTGCTCGACCCTCAGGCCAAGATTGTAGACACCTTCGGAGCTACTCCAATGACTTCCTTCGCCGGCCAACTTTCCGATGACGACATCAGTGCGATCATCGCTTACCTCAAGTCGCTGAACTAGGGAGCATATCTATGGCACCTTCCACTAACGCTCTCGACCGCACGAATTACCTGAACGCCACCAAGGGCTTCAAGTCATGGTTTTGGACCATTGACCACAAGCGCTTGGGCATCATGTATCTGTGGTCCGTCATCAGTTGCTTCATTCTAGGCGGCTTCTTCGCGCTCAAAATTCGCTGGACTCTCACTCCGGGTGTGACGGATTTCGCCACTCAGACCATCGAACAACTGAACGCCTACAACAACGCGTTTACGGTTCACGGCGCAGTGATGATTTTCTTGGTCATCATTCCTTCGATTCCCGCAGCATTGGGGAACTTTGTTTTGCCCATCATGCTGGGGGTAAAGGATGTAGCCTTCCCCAAACTGAATCGTTTGAGCTATCACTTGTGGCTCATTGGCGCTTTGCTGTTTGTTGCCACTTTGTTCATCGGCAACTTGGATACTGGCTGGACTTTTTATCCACCGTATTCCACCGGGTCTACCGATAACGCTGTCATCACCGCTGTGCTGGGCGCGTTCGTACTGGGTTTTAGCTCGATCTTCACCGGCTTGAACTTCATCGTGACCATCCACAAGATGCGTCCACCGGGAATGACTTGGTTCAAGATGCCTCTGTTTTTGTGGGCCATCTACGCCACCGCCATCATTCAGATCTTGGCCACTCCGGTGATTGGCATTTCTTTGCTTCTGTTGTTGGTGGAAAAGACCATGCAGATTGGCATTTTTACGCCAGCGCTCGGCGGCGATCCAGTCTTCTTCCAGCACTTGTTCTGGTTCTACAGCCACCCTGCTGTGTACGTGATGATCCTGCCAGGCATGGGTGTGATGTCGGAATTGTTCGCAACCTTCAGTCGCAAACCAATTTTCGGTTACAAGTCGATTGCAATGGCTTCGATTGCGATTGCGATTTTGTCTTTCATCGTTTGGGGGCACCACATGTTCGTCAGTGGTCAATCCGAAATGATGTCGGTCATTTTCTCGGCGCTTACTTTCTCGGTGGCGGTGCCGTCGGCAATCAAGGTGTTTAACTGGATTGCCACGCTCTACAAGGGTTCGATTGCCTTCACCACACCCATGATGTACGGCCTCGCCATCATCTGGTTGTTTGGTATTGGTGGTTTAACGGGCATGTTCCATGCCACTCTTGGCACTTCGATTCACCTCCACGATACTTACTTCGTGGTAGCTCACTTTCACTTTGTGATGGTAGGCTCGGCGTTGTTTGGTTTTATCGGCGGCATCTTCTATTGGTGGCCGAAAATGTACGGACGTATGGCCGAGAGTGCTGCTTCCAAGTGGGGTTGTATTTTGGCTTTCGTCGGTTTCAACATGACCTTCCTGCCGCTTTTCCCAGCAGGCAGCAAAGGCATGCCGCGTCGTTACGCCGGTTACACCGAAGCCGCTGGCTTTGATCACTACAACATGGCGGCCTCCATCGGTGCGGTGGTTCTCGCCACGGGTTTGTGCTTAGCCCTTTACTCGTTGCTGCGTTCCCTCAAACACGGCCCGAAAGCACCGGCCAACCCATGGGGCGGCGTCACTCTGGAATGGCAGTGTTCTTCACCGCCGCCAGAGCATAATTTCGACATCGATCCACCTACGGTAGGGGATCCATACGACATGAGTTTGGTGCGGTGGAAGAGTGAAGAAGAAGGCTTCGTGCCATGCAACCCACGTGCGGATGATCCATGTATCGCCGACATCAAACTGGCTTAAGGCAAGGAACATGAGCACCACCACTAACGATCACCACGACCACGGCCACGATCCGAATCGCCCCAAGCATCTCGCCCACCACTTTGAAACACTGGGCCAGCAATTCGATTCCGGTAAGCTTGGCATTTGGGTTTTCCTGCTCACGGAAGTCCTGTTCTTCAGCGCGTTGTTCGTGGCTTACACGATTTACCGCTCCAACTACCCAGCGGTCTTTCAGTACGCTTCGCAGTTTTTGGATACCAAGATGGGCGCGATCAATACGATCGTGCTGCTGCTGAGCTCCTTCACTTTTGCGTGGGGCGTGCGTTGCGCCATGCTTGGTCAAACCAAAAAACTCATGCTAAACCTGTTGGTCACTCTATTGTGTGCCGGTGGTTTTATGGGGATTAAGTACCTTGAGTACAGCCACAAGTTCCATGAAGGCACTTTGTGGGGCGGCAATGTGGAATCCATCTTCAAGGCAAATCCGGAAGACGTTTCCGAGCATATGAAAGAGCATTCCTCAGCTTGGGATAACCGCAATGGTGATTTCACCGTCGCGGTCAAGGATCTTGATCCAATCTTTCGTCAGAAAGTCGGCCTCTTTTTTGGGGTGTACTTCTGCTTGACTGGCCTACACGGCATTCACGTCACGATTGGTATGATTCTTATCCTGTGGTTGATGCGGCGCACCAAACGCGGAGATTTTGGCCCCACCAACTTCAATGCGATTGACTTCGGCGCGCTATATTGGCACTTAGTTGACCTCATCTGGATTTTCCTCTTCCCGCTACTCTACCTCATTAGTTAATCATGTCTGACCACACACACGATTCCGGCGAAGAGCACATCGGTCACGTTTTGCCGCTTAGCTTGTTGTTAAAAGTCTTCGGCGGCTTGGTTGCCTTGACTGCACTTACGGTCTATACCGGCGCCATGGATTTGCACGGCTTTGATTTGCCGGTAGCCATGTTGATTGCCACGGCCAAAGCCACTTTGGTGTGTTTGTTCTTCATGCACTTGAAGTACGACAAACCGTTCCTTGGCATGATCTTCTTGTTGTCCGTTTTGTTCGTCGGTTTGTTTTTGGCTTTTGTCAGTTACGATTCCGGCCAATATCAAGGCCTCATCCGTACCTACGCAACCGAACACATCAGTACAGAATGATCTCCACCGTGGCGACGAGTAGCCAGCCACCCAGGCCGCTACCAGCGGGTACCTCCAGAATGGGCCTGCTGGTCTTACTGGCTTCCCTTGGTGCTCTGTTCCTCGCCACGATTTTCTGCGGTTGGTATTTTCGCGACGCCGGCGCTGTCGCTGGGCGTGCGCTGCCGGATTTACCAAGCGGTTTGTGGCCCACGTCGTTGCTGTTGTTGGTGTTGAGCTATTGCGCCGAACGTGGCGCTCGCGCTGCCCAATTAGCGCGTCCGGCGGTCTTGCAGTTGCAGTTATCGTTGCTCTTTGGCGCGCTGTTTTTAGCTGGTCAGGTATTTTGTTGGTCGCAATTACTCGCTGCAGAAACCGGCGCCGGCGTTCATCCCATGTACGCTTTTAATTTCTACATGATGACGGCCTTGCATGCCGCGCATGTGGTCGGCGGCCTCATTTATAATTTGTGCGCTCTTGCTTCTCGCAAACAAGGCGGCAGTGTGTTTATGGACCGCGCGCGTAATAACGCCACCTATTGGCATTTTTTGACGGTCGTGTGGGTGGCGGTGTTGTTGAACTTGATGGCGATTCGGATTCCTGATCCAGAGCACTCTTTTTTATCGCCGTTATCGTTGGGCATTAGCGGATTGTTGGTGCTAGGATTCTTGGCCTATCAGATTCGCGTCATCGAAATTTTACTGAAACGCCGCGAGTTCGCCTTTGCGTTGTTCGCCTTGTTACCGCCGGTGGCCTTCATGCATGCCTGGGCGCGCGGCGAAGAACTTGGTACCCAGAAGTTGGCACTGCGCTGGGGCATTCTGCAGGCCATGTTGATGATTGCGCTCATGTACACGGCCTCGATTCACTTGGGCATGTTTGCAGATAGCTACGACGTCGGTGCAGCTTAATTCCTTCGAGCGCTTCCTTGTCACTGGCAAGCTACGCCGCTTGGTATTGCGTCGTTTTGATGCCGTACGATTACTCAAACTCGGTGGCCGCGTGGATGGGGGAACCGTGTTGGAGATTGGCTGTGGCCGCGGCTTCGGAGTCGAAGCGGCGCTAGATTTGTTCGGCGCCAAGCAAGTCCACGCCTTTGATGCTGACCCCGCCATGGTGGGCTTGGCGCAGCGCGAACTCACCCAGCGGCGCTTGATGGCGGGGGGGAATGCGCCACGCATTTGGCACGGTAACGCTAGTGAAATCCAAGCCGCCACCGCCGCATACGATGCGGTCTTTGATTTCCAAGTCCTGCATCACGTCAGCGATTGGCGCAGCGCTGTAGAAGAAGTCGCGCGCGTGTTGAGGCCCGGCGGCAAACTCTATTTAGTGGAGAGCCTTCGTGGCCTGATCGAAAACCCCATCTGGGGCCGCTGGATGGATCATCCCCGCGACGACCGCTTCACCCTTTCGGTGCTGCTGGAAGAACTCGAGCGCCACGGCTTCACTCTCCAAGCCAAACGCAACTGGGGTGAGCAGTTTGTCTGGTTGACGGCGTCGCGCAACTGAAACGCACCTATAATCGCGGCTCAATTTCCGTTCCAGGCCGCAGTGGGCCGTCGTTTCCGTCGGCTAACCGGGTGCTGGATCCCAACCACACGCCTGATCATGTCCGCTGCCAAGATTACCTGGACTCTGGTCGACGAGGCTCCCGCCCTCGCGACCCACTCCCTACTTCCGATTATGCAAGCCTTCACGCAAGGCACGGGGGTCGAAATGGAACTTGCCGATATCTCCCTCGCTGGGCGGATTCTCGCGAACTTTCCCGAGGGGCTGCGCGCGGATCAGCGCGTGCCGGATGAGCTGGCCCGTCTGGGTGCGCTGGCTAAGAATCCGCGCGCCAATATCGTCAAGCTCCCGAACATCAGCGCTTCCATTCCGCAGTTGCAGGCTGCCATCCAGGAGCTACGGGAGCAAGGTTATGATGTGCCCGACTATCCTGAGGAACCGCAGAATGAGCAAGAACGCACGTTGCAAGCTCGCTTTGCTGTGGTGCTTGGCTCGGCCGTGAACCCAGTGCTGCGCGAGGGCAACTCCGATCGCCGCGCAGCCGCTGCCGTGAAGATGTTTGCCCAGAAGCACCCGCATCGGATGATGAAAGATTGGCCCAAGTCGGGCTCGAAAACGCGCGTTGCCTTTATGCGCAGCCAGGATTTCTTTGGCACCGAGCGCTCCATGACCATGGACCACGCCACCGTGATGCGCATCGAGTTTGTGGCCGCAGACGGGGCGGTTACTGTCCTGAAAGCAAGCGTGCCGCTCCTGAAGGGAGAAGTCCTTGATGCATCCAGCATGAACGTCGCCGCGTTACGTGCCTTCTATGCGGAGCAGATTGCCGCATCCCAACAGGAAGGCACGCTGCTGTCGCTGCATCTAAAAGCCACCATGATGAAGGTTTCGGATCCCATCATGTTCGGCCACTGTGTCGCGGTTTATTTCGCCGCCGCGTTGGATAAGCATGCCGCTGCCTTGGCGGAAGTCGGCGCCAACGTCAACTATGGTTTGGCCGATGTCCTCGACAAACTCAAGCGCCTGCCAGCCGCGAAGAAGGCTGAAATCGAGGCCGATATCCAAGCCTGCTACGCTTCCGGCCCTGCGCTGGCGATGGTGGATTCGCGCCGTGGCATCACCAACTTGCATGTGCCCAACGACGTCATCATCGATGCTTCGATGCCCGTGGTGGTGCGCGACGGCGGCCGCATGTGGAATACCGAAGACGTGCTGCAAGATACCTTAGCCATGATTCCGGATCGTTGCTACGCCACCATCTATCAAGAGGTGATTGAAAACTGCCAGAAGTTTGGTCAGTTCGATCCGTCTACCATGGGCAGTGTTTCCAATGTAGGATTGATGGCGAAGAAGGCGGAAGAATATGGCTCGCATGACAAAACTTTTGTTGCCCCAGCCGCCGGTACGATGCGCGCCGTGGATGCAGAAGGCAAAACCTTGCTAGAGCAGGCGGTTGCGTGCGGCGATATTTTCCGTATGTGCCAGGCGAAAGATGAAGCCATTCGCGATTGGGTCAAGCTCGGGGTGACGCGCGCCCGCGCTGCTGGCACCCCTGCAGTGTTCTGGCTCGATCCCGAGCGCGGCCATGATGCTGAAATCATCCGCAAGGTAGAAACTTATCTGCTTGAGTTTGATATCAAGGGCCTTGACATCCGCGTGATGGCGCCAGTCGCAGCGATGCGTTTTGCGCTGGAGCGGGTCCGCCGCGGGGAAGACACCATTGCCGTAACCGGCAATGTATTGCGTGACTACCTCACCGATCTCTTCCCGATTCTTGAGCTCGGAACCAGCGCACGGATGCTCTCGATTGTGCCTTTGCTCGAAGGCGGCGGGCTTTTTGAGACGGGTGCTGGTGGCTCTGCACCGAAGCATGTGCAGCAGTTTTTACAGGAAGGTCACTTGCGCTGGGATTCGCTGGGCGAGTATTGTGCTTTGGTGCCGTCGCTGGAAAAAATCGCCGAGCAGACTGGCAATCCGCGCGCGGGCATTTTGGCAGGCACGCTGGATAAGGCGGTCGGCAGTTACCTCGAGGCCTCATGCGCGCCGTCGCGGAAGGTCAACGAAATCGACAACCGTGGCTCCACCTTCCACTTGGCCAAGTTCTGGGCTGCGGAACTCGCAGCACAGGCAGAAGATGCACAGCTGGCCGCGCGTTTTCAACCGGTGGCTGCAGCGTTGCAAGAAAAAGAACAGACCATTCTTGGCGAACTGTGCGCCGCGCAGGGGCGAGCGGTGGATCTTGGCGGTTACTACCATCCTGATTTGAAGCGGTGTGCGGCGGCCTTGCGCCCCAGCGCCACCTTCAACGAAATCATCGACGGCATTCTCTGCGCGCAAACTTCCTAAGCGTTGCGCCCGGCTTTTTCAGGGGCAGTTAGCGCCCACTACAACGCCCGCAGCCATTCCGGCTTGAAGCGGGCGTTGGCTGGATTTTCTAGCACTTGATCGAGTGCCGTCACCATTGCGTTTTTGTCTTTGGGTAGCGTGCCAGCCAAGGACAAATAGTTACTGGCGTGGTTGGAACGGAAAATCGAACTAGTGAGTTCCGTGTGGGCTAGAAACTCACGCAATTCCGCAGCAAGTTCGATGGGGGACAGTGTTTCGAATTCGCCACGCGCGGCAGTTTCCCACAACGGAGTTCCTTCCACCGGGGTCACCACCAGAGTGGAAACGAATTTCGGCTGGATGGCATTGACCACCCGCGCGGAATCCACAGCATGTTCGCGGCTCAAGGCGCGCTGGCCCATGCCGAGTAAAATCATCGTGCTTAGTTTCACGCCCGCAGCATGTGCTTTGTTGGCCACGCGAATCATTTCAAGACTATCCACACCCTTATCGATGGCGCGCAAAACGTCATCGTTGCCGGATTCGATGCCGAGGTAATATTGCGTGAGTTTTTTCTCACGCAACATCTCCATTTCCGCCACGCTGCGTTGCGCTAAAGATTGTGGCGACGCATAACAAGTGACGCGTTTGACATCCGGCCACGCGGCGTTGATGAGGTCCAGTAGTTCGGCCAAAAAACTGGCCTTGGCCATGTGCGCATCTCCATCCGCCAGAAACACCTTACGCGGCGCTGGGAAGTTGTGCGCGTACCACTCAATTTCCCGTTGCAACTCGGCAATCTTGCGTACTCGGAAAGACTTTTCGCGGTACATCGCACAGAAAGTGCAACGGTTCCAACTACAGCCCAGCGTGGCCTGTAGGATGAGGCTATTGGCCTCCGACGGCGGCCGAAACACCGCTCCCTGGTAATGGATCATTGTGTGTGAAGAGTAGGGGCATGCGCATGCCAAACATAAAGATGATATCGACAGCAGCAATCCTCGGTTTTGGGCGCTTTGGAGCAGCCCTGGCTGAGCGTTTGCTCGAGGTTGGCGTCGCGGTGCGCGCCTATGATCCAGCAGTCCTTCCGCCGTCAGCGCTTGCTGCGGTAAGTGCGCGTGCTGCGGTACACGAGGTAGATTTGGTGGTGTTAGCGGTGCCGGTTTCAGAACTCAGCGCCGTGCTCGAGGAAATCCGTCCAGTGTTACACAGCGGCCAGATTGTGATGGATGTGGCGTCGGTGAAATCGGGACCAAGCGCGGTTTTGCAGGCGCTGCTCGGCGTACAGATTCCATGGGTGGCCACTCACCCCTTGTTTGGGCCCGCTAGTTTGGCGCGCGGGGAATCGCCGCTGCAGGTGGTGGTGTGCCCGAACTTGCAGCATCCAGATGCCGTCGCAACTATCCACCGCTTGTGCAAAAATGTTGGCTTTCACCCAGTCACGTTGGATCCAGAAACGCACGATCAAGAAATGGCGGCCACTCATGCGCTGGCTTTCTTCATCGCCAAGGGTTTGATTGACGCCGATCTCCTTCTGAACAGTGCTTACGCGCCGCCATCCGTGCGGGGCATGCGCCGCATGATCGAATCGGTGCAGGCCGATGCCGGCCAGCTTTACGCATCTTTACAACTCGACAATCCCTACGCAGCCGCAGCCCGTCGGCGTTTGTTGGGTGCACTCACCACGGCCAACGACAACTTACGGCAAATCGGCTTTTCCACCCCGCGCAACAGCAAGGATTCCAGGCTTTCCATTGCCACTGCCGCGCCTAGTCCGGCGCCACCGTTATTGGATCAAGCGCGCCAGGGCATCGATGAAATTGATCGCGAGTTAGTCGCACTGCTTGCGCGCCGCGCTCAGTTATCGCTGCGGGCAGGCCGCGTGAAAGCGGAAATTGGTCGTGGTGTGCGTGACCCACAGCGCGAAGCGGCCTTGTTGGAAGAGCGCCGTTGGATGGCAACAGAGCTCGGCCTGGATGCCGACGCCGTAGAAGAAGTCTTTCAAGCCATCCTGTGCCTGTCGCGCGACAATCAGCAGAAAGACCTCGGTAATCATTCAGGATGATTGCGCGGCCGCGTTCGGTGAATAATGGCAGGAGGAGGTACACCGCGTCCCAAGCCGTGCTTTAAGATGACCCTGTAAATGTCCGTAATCCTTCGTAGCTCAGTTTTTTCCACCGCGCTGGTGGTGGGACTTTTCGCGTGTCTGGCGGCCTGTGCCGAGCAGGACCACCCCAGCGGCCAAGCAGAGGTAGCAACCTCTATTGCCGCGCCTGGCGTGGTGGCAACGAAGAAGGATCTTATCGTGATTACGGTCGATACTCTGCGCGCCGACCGCTTGCCTTTTTACGGGGCCAGTCGCGCTACCGGCGGCGATCCGCAAGAGGAGTGGAGCCTTGCGTGGCTGGCGGCTAAGGGTACGGTGTTGGAGCAGGTCTATGCGCAAGTGGGGATCACCCTGCCGTCGCTATCTTCGTTGTGGACAGGCTTACCACCGTTGCAGCATGGAGCTTTGACCAACCGCAGCCTGCTGGCAGAACGTACGTTCAGCATGGATCTGACCGAAGCCGGATGGTACGGAGTGGCGGTCAATGCGAGCGGCATCTTGAAGCGCGGCACTGGCTTGGAGCGCGGCTTCGCTTTTTTTCAAGCATTCGCGCCGAAGAATGAGAAGAGGGTTGCCGGTGTATCCGTTCAGCAAGCCACGGACAGCGTTGCGAACCATCAGCCACTATTACTGTGGGCGCATTTTGTGGCGCCACATTCTCCTTATGCACCCACGCCTGAGTTCGCTGGGCGCTTTACCAGCAGCGCGGAACCCAACGGCGGCAACGACACTCTTTTCGCAATTGAACGCCAGCCAGATTCGCTTACGCTGGAATTGCGCGAGCATTTACGTGGCCTTTACGACGAAGAGATTCTCGTTACCAACGCCTACGTGCAAGAATTACTGAGTGGCCTGGATGCGTTGTACCGCGAACACGGCCGCGGCGGCTTATTGGAAAATGCAGTGGTGGTGTTTTCTGCCGATCATGGTGAAGAGCTCGGCGAGCGCAATGGGTTTTTCATGCACGCCAAGAGCCTATATTCCGGCGTGATTCGGGTGCCTACTATCGTGCTCGGAGAGGGCTGGCCAGCGCAGCACGATGACAGTCTGCTGGCTCTGCAAGATTTGCTTCCGTGGGTGATGGAAGGCGCACAACCCCATGAAGCTGTGGTGGTCTCAGCGTTGCAAGATCGTTTTTTTGCGGTGCGCGATGAGCGTTGGACATTGATTCACAACCCTCTTGCCGACGGCTCCGGCCCAGGTGGGCCGCCCGAAGGCTCGGCCTATCCCTATCCCACCGTGGCGCTATTTGATCGGCGCACCGATCCGCTGGAAATGCACGATGTGGCTGCCGCTAATCCGGAGCAATGCGCACGCTTGCTCGATGCTCTGCATGCTTGGTTCCATGCCTTACCCGTGGTGCAGCAGGAAACACAAAATGCGGTTGTTGATGAGGTCACTCTGGGCGAACTTGGCTATGCAACCAGTGATTCCGCGGTGGAATCCAGCAGTCCGGGGCCATGGACAGGCCAGCAATGGCTAGATCGCTGAAGCCACAGGAGTCTAGGTGCCCATCTACGGAACACATATAATGCTGGGTCGAGCAGGGCGGCTTCACCCTGGAAACCCACTGTTGTGGGCTTAATCAAAGACCTGCAATGTCGAAAATTAAAACTGATGTCGTCGTGCTGGGCGCTGGTCCGGCTGGTTATGTTTGTGCTATCCGTGCTGCCGATTTGGGCAAGAAAGTGGTGTGTGTCGAGTTCGATAATCTCGGCGGCACGTGCTTGAATGTGGGCTGCATCCCTTCCAAGGCACTGATTTCAGCGGGCCACTTTCTGGAATCCACGCGCCACGCCGCAACCATGGGTTTCACTGTGGAACCGCCGCAGTTGGATGTGCAAAAGTTGATTGCGTGGAAAGAAGGGATTGTCAAACGCCTCACCGGCGGGATTGGTTTGTTATTCAAAAACCGCAACATTGAGTGGGTGAAAGGCAAAGGGCGCATTTTGTCGCCAAACAAAATCGAAGTCGAAACCGCCGACGGCAAAGTGGAAATCGAGTGCTTGGATATCGTGGTGGCCACCGGCTCCGCGCCAGCACCGATTCCGGGCTTTGATTTTTGCGAGCAGGTGTGGTCGAGCACCGAAGCCCTCGCGCCGCAGGAGTTACCCAAACGTTTGTTCGTGATTGGCGGTGGCGTCATCGGCATGGAGCTCGGCATGTTCTATGCGCAAGTCGGCACCGAAGTCACAGTGGTGGAGTTTATGGATCAGATTTTGCCGGGCGTCGATCCGGAACTGGTCAAAGTGGTGCAGCGGAAGGCCAAAAAAACCGGCATGAAGATTCACTTGAACTCTGCAGCGAAGAGTTGGAAAAAAACCGCAGATGGCGTGGAAGTAATTGCTGAAATCAATGGCAAGCCCCAAACTTTCCACGCTGACGCCATCCTGCTCACGGTAGGGCGCAAGCCGGTCACGGCGGATATTGGCTTGGAGAATGTCGGCGTGAAGCCTGATGCGCGCGGTTTCATCAGCGTGAATGATCAGTGCTGCACAAAAACGCCGCATGTTTATGCGGTCGGTGATGCCACTCACGGCATGATGCTGGCGCATAAAGGAAGTGCGCAAGGCTTGGCTGCTGCCGGCGCGATTTGTCGTCGACCGGGCAACGCTTATGATCCGAAAGTGGTGCCCGGAGTGATTTACACCGATCCTGAAATCGCCACTACGGGCCTCAGTGAAGCCGAATGTAAAGAACGCGGCATTGAGATCAAGATTGGGCGTTTCAACTTTGGCGCCAACGGTCGCGCCATGTCGATGCAAGCCACCGATGGCCTCGTCAAAGTCATTGCCGATGCCAAAGACGACACCATTCTTGGGGTGCACATGGTTGGCCCGAATGTTACGGACATGATTGCCGAGGGTTCTTTAGCAATCGAGGCTGGCCTCACGGTTGAAGATATCGTGTTAACCATCCACGCACACCCAACCTTGTCGGAAGTGTTCATGGAAGCTTGCGAAGATGTGCACAACATGTCTCCGCACGCCATGAAAAAGTAGTTATGCGTTTCAGCAGCTCCGCCGATTTCGAGGTCATCGACCTCGGGCGGGTGAGTTATGAAACGGCCCATCAGCAAATGTTGGATTTGGTAGATGCCATCCGTGTTGGCTCAGCACCAGATACATTATTGATGGCGGAGTTTGAACCGGTGCTTACCGTCGGCCGCGCCGCCAATCACGAGCACTACCGTGATTTAGGTTTGCCGGTTCATGCGATTGCGCGCGGCGGCAAAACAACTTACCACGGCCCGGGTCAGTTGGTCTGTTACCCGCTCATCCAACTGCAAGAAGGTGTGCGCGATTTGCATGCTTATTTATCCGCTCTGGAAGAGGCGTTGATCCGCACTGTGCAAGATTTTGGTCTACAGGGAGGTCGCGACCCACGCAACACTGGCTGCTGGGTGGCTGGCCGTAAGATTGCTAGCATTGGTGTGGCAGTGCGTCGTTGGGTTACTTACCACGGCGTTGCGCTCAATATCAGCACCGATCTCTCCATGTTCCAACGCTTCGACCCCTGCGGCTTGGAAGCTGATGTTATGACCACCATGGAGCGTGAGGTCGCGGGTAAACTGCCGCCCTTCGCTGACGTGTCCGCTACCCTGGCGCGCCACATGAAGGAGATTCTTCGTGAAGAAAACTGATCTACGTTCTCTCGACGCCTTGTTCCGTCCGCAATCCGTTGCAGTCATTGGCGCCAGTCGCAAACGTTTCCAAATCGGCCACGAAATCGTGCGCAACTTGGTTTTCGGTGGCTTCACTGGTCCGGTTTATCCGGTCAACCCTAAGGCCAAAGTCGTGCACAGTATGTTGTGCTTTCCGAAAGTTTCGGCGATACCGGGCCCGGTAGATCTTGCGATTATCACGGTGCCGGCGCCGTTGGTGCTGCCAGCGGCGAAAGATTGTGCGCGCAAAGGCGTGAAAGGTTTGGTGGTGATTACTGCCGGCTTCGGCGAAATTGGTGGTGAAGGCACGGTGCTCCAAAACGAGTTGGTGGCGCTGTGCAAGAAGCATGGCATCCGCATGATTGGCCCGAACTGTATGGGCATTCTTAATACGGCGGTGGAGTTCGCGATGAATTCTTCCTTCGCAGCGGCCACGCCCACTCGCGGTGGCGCGGCGTTTTTGTCGCAGTCGGGAGCACTTGGCGAAGCCATTCTTACCGACGCCCGCAGTCTTGGTATTGGCGTGAGTATGTTCGCTAGTGTGGGTAACCGCGCGGATGTTTCGCCGTGTGATTTGCTCGACTATTGGGATGAAGATCCAAACACCGAACAAATCTTGATGTACCTTGAGGCTTTTGGCGAGCCCGAACGTTTTATGGATGCGGCGCGCCGCATTTCACCACGCAAACCGATTCTGGTGGTGAAGTCTGGCCGTTCGGCACAGGGTGCGCGTGCGGCGGTTTCGCACACTGGATCCTTAGCCGGATCGGAGGCTGCAGTGGATTCTTTGTTGAACCAGTGCGGTGTGTTGCGTGTTGACACCATGAAAGATTTGTTTGCCCTAGCAAGTGCTGTGCAAACCGGCAAACGCCCGAAAGGCAAAAGAGTGGCGATTGTCACCAATGCGGGCGGCCCTGCGATTTTGGCAACCGATGCCTGCATCGCCAACGGTTTGGAGATTCCAGAGCTCTCCGCCGCCACGCGCAAGAAACTGGAGAAGGGCATTCCGCCAGAAGCTTCGTCGGTAAACCCTGTGGATCTGATTGCTTCCGCCGATGCCGCACGTTTTGATTTAGCGCTCGGCGCCACCATTGCCGATCCAAACATTGACATGGTGTTGGCGATTTTTGTTTCGCCAATCATGATTGATGCCGCTGCAGTAGCGGAAGTTTTTGCCAAGCATGCGGCCGCCACCGAGAAACCTCTGCTTGCTTGTTTGCTCGGCAAATCACACAGCGAAAGAGCTTCGGATATCTTGCGCGAGAAGGGCGTGCCGAACTACCGCTTTCCAGAAGAGGCGGCGTTCTCGCTTGCCAATATGTACAAGCTGCAGAAACTGCGCACGCGCGAAAACAAAGCTGCACCGCAATACCGGGTGCGCAAAAGCAAGGCGCGCGCGGCTCTTGATACAGCAATTGCCGAAGGGCGCACCATGCTCAATGGTTTGGAGTTGAACGATTTATTCACCGCGTATGGCATTCCGTTGGTGCCGAGCCGCATCGTCAGCACCCGGGAACAAGCTTTACGTGCCGCGCGCAGCCTGGGATTTCCGATGGTTGCAAAAGTGGAAGCAGAAGATATCGTGCACAAATCCGATCGTGGCGGCGTCATCGTTGGGATTCGTAATCGCGAGGAATTGCTTGATGCTTACGATCGTCTAGAAGATATTTTCGGTGAGGAATGCCCGGACATGAGTTTGCTGTTGCAGGCTATGCGTAGCGATGGCGTCGAAACCTTCTTCGGTGCTGCCACCGATCCTCAATTCGGTCGTATGGTCGCTTTCGGTTTAGGCGGCGTGCATGTAGAAGTGTTCAAAGATGTGGTGTTTCGCCTGCATCCACTCACCGCCACCGATGCGCGTGAAATGGTTGAGGGGATTCGGGCCAAGGCTATGCTTGAGGGCGCGCGCGGTAAACCGCCCGTCAGCCAAGATGAGTTGGTGGATACCTTGCTGCGCTTGAGCCGCATGTTGACAGACTTTCCAGAAATCGCCGAGCTCGATATCAACCCATTTTTAGCCGGCTATCAGGGCAAAGATTCCTGTGCCCTGGATGTGCGTGTGCGGCTCGAAGTGAAATAGATTTACATGATGGTCATCGAGGTTGGCGCGGAGACTTGCCGCACCTGGATGTAACCTGGCGTATCGAAAGTATAAAACACCGCGTAAATCACCATGTTTTGGAACGCGGCGCGGTTTGGAACTAAGCCTGATACCGACATCACTTCGCTTGCGGGCACGGTGCCGAAGAAGCCTGGCATGTTGACGGTCATGTTGTAAGCGCGATCCTGGTTGCCCGGGATAGCTACGCCGTTGATGCTAAACCCAGGTGTGGTGCCGAGCGAAATGAAGCCTTGATAGAAAAATCCGTTTTCGCCGGGTGCTTGCCAATCCATGTTGAGCATGGCGCCCAGCACTGGCGGGTTCACGACTACGATGGTCAAGCCACTGCCACCGCCACCAAAGGATGTAGTATCGGCAGTGTTACTTTGGCCTGGGGTTCCCCAATCGCCATTGCCAAATTGGACGCTTGCGGCAGCAAAGTTACTCGCTGCTGCAGAGCCGAGTAAATCACGCCGCTCGGCGGAAACGCCATACGCAAAAGGCCAGCTGCTACTGTTGTAATCCACCCGGTCAAGAATCGTGGAGCCGTTTTGCAAAGCCACACTGTCGCTGCTGTTGGCCATGGAAAAGGAATTTGCTGGCCACACCATTTGCGGTCGTAAGCCGCCGTTACGGCCGCGCAAACCATCGGCGGCGATGACCATTTCTTCACCCTGAGCGAGCAGCAGCGGAGCGCCGAAAGTAAGGTTGTCGCTGCCGAAATCAGTGAGCTTGATGTTTTTGAGTGACACATTGCCGTTGCGCGTGCCGGCAATCTCAACCCATTCACCATCCACCTCCGAAGTCGTGCCGGGGTAGGCTAAAAATTCTGCTACCACCAGTTCCCCGGCACTCGCTTGAGTGAAACTTGCCTCATCCACCGCCATCGTGAACGTAGTGCCATCCATCGCGGTTACGGTGTATTGATCGCCATTGGTGCTGAGATGAATATGGCCTCCGGCATCGACAAATCCTTCGGTGCCAACGCCGTCGGTGGGGCACCACACTGGGCACACATGGGTGGCGGTGTTGAGGCGGTTGGTGACCTCTTGTTTGGGATAACCATAAGAGTTGGCATGGCCGCACGGGATGACCGAAAACTCCGGCTTCAAGGCCGCCACCCAATTGCTGTTGGTGGAAGTGCGGGAACCATGATGGTTGACTTGATAAACATCCACATCGCCAACCAGCGGACCAACAGTCGATTCCAAATCGGTGGTGGAGTTGCCGCCGCCGGTAAGGTCGCCGCCCATCCACATTTGAAAATCTCCGTAATCGATACGCCAACCAACGCTCGCAGAATTTTCCCACTGCGCAGAACCGCCAATATTGACCGAGCCGCCATTTATTAAATCACCATTCACAACGATACAAGTTAAGGTGACGCCGCCGCCAAGGTTCACAACTTTCCCGGGCGTGACAGCTTGCCGCACGGAGGAATAGCGACTGCTGTAATCGCTGTAAGACTGCGTGCCTGGAGTGTTGTTGAGGCCGCGGTCGAAGGCGGTGGTTGCAGTGATCCCAGCATTCCAAACTTCATCCAGGCCACCCAGATGATCGGCGTGATAATGACTCACGCCTACATAATCCAAATGCGAAATCCCGAGGGAGTTTAATAATGGCACGACGTCGGCATTGCCGTCGCCATTGTCGCCACCATCAAATAAGAAGGTTTCGCCGGTAGGTGCAATCAGCAGCGTGGCATCGCCTTGGCCAGTATCAATGAAATAGACTTCTAGGTTTCCGCTGGCAGCTGGAATGGAACAAAAGCCTGCGGCAAGCGCAAGAATGAAGAGGATTCGCATGGTGGTCGGGAGGGAAGGGGGCCGACCACCGGGAGGAGGAGGTCAATCCTTTGGAATCGTCATCTTACCACCAGTAATCGCAGCCAGCTCGCGCATGAATTTTTCATTGTTGGTGCTGTCGGTGACTAAAACCGTATGAATGCGCACACCACTACGCGCAAACAGCCGTGCCGCACCATCTAAAATGTGACCGCCGTATTGATGCTTGCCGGCTGAACTACCGCCATCGCTGATCACAACGATGGTGTCAATCATGGGATCAGCCTGCGCTTGTTCCAGTGCATCAAATAGTGCCGACGTACTCTTATAGGGACGCGAGTGCAGGAAACTCAAAGCTTTCGCACTATTCGTTTTATTCGCCGGCATCAGTTGCTTAAACGCAAAAATGGGTTCGGCCTCCACCACCACGACTTGGAACATCACACCTTTAGGCAGCAGATTGATAAACCCCTCCAGCTCTTTAGCGGCGGCATCCGCACAGCTCAACTCGCCAAGTTTGCTCATACTCATGCTGCCCGAGCCATCGACCAGAAAGGCCACATTCGCGCTATCGATGGCCAAACCAAAAAAGCGTGCCACCGTATCACGCTCGACACGTTGGGAAGTCACGTTTTTCGTCTCTCCCGCTAAGGCCTTCTCCAGCCATTCCGCGCCGGCTTCGGCATACCACTGATTCCAAATTTTTGGGTCATCTCCGAAGCCTTGGCCAGTGAGTTGGCGTAAGGCAGCGCCCAGATCACCACAAAAGCGATTCGGTTCCTGCACCACTTCCAATTCCAGCGCCTTGATCAATCCTGGCACCGCTGATACCACTTTGTTCTTCACAGCGGCATCAATGTAAACCGCTTTGGGGGCGGCGTTTGGTTGCTGGAAGACACCCACGGCGGCGTTCGTAAAGGCGCTCCACGCATGGGAATCTGTTGCAAGAATCCGCAAACACTCGGCACGATCACCGGGGTCTTTGGCTTTGTTCACCGCCTTGGCCAGCATTTCTATTTCTGCTGCCTGGAGAGGACCAAGAAACGCTAATCCTGACCAAGGGGCATCCGCGCGCCCAATTTTTGCACGCACTACCGCTTCAGCGGAATCCAGCTTACCAGGCTTCACAGCGCTCAAATCGAGGCGTTTTTCCGCCAGTAGGATGCCGAGTGTAGCCGACCATTCGCGCTGCACAGCCGCTGAGGCTTTTTCAAAACTTGGCGCTAGCATCCGCTCGCCGGAAACCGTGGCACTACAACGGCCAAGCGCGCGTAGGAGCAAGATGCGTTGCCATTCACTGCGTTTGCGATCGGCGGCCGCGGCCGCCATCAAATCGGCTTCTTCGGCAGCGGATGCCTTTAAGTAGCCGCTAAAAAACCAATCACGAAGATAAACCCCGCGGTAAGTATTCTGCTTGGTATCAAAAAGTTCAAGGCGCAGCTCCATCGCTTCACCAGAGCGCATTTCAGCGAGTTCTTTGGCCGCCGCATAAGCCCCATCTTCATAGGAGGTTTTATCAATTGCGGCGCGCAAGGTGTTGCCGAGCGCTTCGAGTTGGGCGCACGGTATGAGGCTAAGTAGAAGGGCAGCAAACATGGTGAAAAAGAAAGGAGGGGACCCGGTGGGGTCCCCTCCATGCAGACGGGTTCCAAGCGAAGCCGGGATGCGATTCTATTCGATTGTCGATTGCGCTGCGTTCGACATCGTGGCGCCACGCGCGTTGGCAAGCGAATCCAAGCAGTACCACTGGAAGAAAAGATCGCGACCGACCAGCGAAGCCCTGTTTGGAATGGAAATCGTGTAGTCAGCATCACCAGAAGCACTCACGGCAACGATGAACTGGTATTCGCCAGAAGCATAAAGCGTGTTACCAGGAGCACCTGCAGCCGTCATGTCGAAAGGTAGGTTTAGCACTGGAGGCATATTCCAAATGGTGTTGGAGAAACCAGCCAGGAGCACCGCAACGTTGTTCGGGATGGCGTTGGCAACCGAGACAGTGAAAGTACTACCAATTGCAGGGAAGCCGATGTGATCGATTTCCGGTAGCAAGTTCAAGGAGCTAGTCCCTGCAGTTCCGAATTCATGCCAGTTCACCAAGCTCACTGGGTGCGCGAAAGCGCCAACTGGCACATCATCCATTTCGCCAACAAAGTGACCTAGGGTATCAAAACCCATTAAGGTTGTTTCGCCGGGGCCTTCGGCATTGCCGTTGCCATCCAGGTCGATGTAAAACAGCACATCGCCGCCAGTGGAGCGGGCGGAAAAGCCACCATCATGTGCGGCCCCACCGTAGAAAGCTGGGTAAGGAAATGCGGAGCCAGGGCCGCCGGTGAACAGCGTGACCTCGCCGGCGTCGTTGAGGTCTAAATCATGGTTGCGGTCGATGCCTTGGTACACAAGACCACCAGCGCCAGCGCAGGAAGCGTTTGCAGCAGTGGACATAATCCAATAAACATCCTCACCGAGTGGGCCAGCGCCTGGGGCGAAATCGAGAACTTCTAGGCTGGCGTAGAAACCGACACCGCTAGAGGATGGGCAGCTTGGGCTTTGCAGCAGTCCCGAAAAGACATCTGCGTTCACCTCAAGGCCAGCTACATCATCGCTGAGGTTACAGAAGTTCCAAGCTTCCCCAGCATCCATTGCGTCGCCATCGGCGTTGAGATCTTGGAAGGCGTAAAGAGCTAAATCTTGCTGCTCGAATGCGATGACTAAGCCATTGGTGGAATCGAACATCAGGCCTTCGAAATCGCCGATATCAATCCCGACCGGGCCGGACAAGCCGGGTACCGTCAGGGTGCCAGTAGCATCCACAAACTGCACAAACTCGCCGGCGTCATCGGCGTTGCCGTTTGCATTTAAATCGGTGTAAGCGTGGATACCGGAGCCAGGCTGGGAGCCGGAACTGTAGTTATCATCCGTAACGTAGAAGGTGCCCGTGATTGGATCAAAGTCCATCGCATCGGGTGACGTGTTGGCAACGCCGGGGCCGCCGCGCGTGTCTGCCCATTGAGTAATTTCACCCGGGCCTGCGCATTCGCCATCACCATCCAAATCTTGTAGGCGAAGAATCAAATCATTGGTGCTAATGATGTAAACAAAGTGATTCAGTCCTTCAGCGCGGTACTTGAGATCTTCGACGTGAGTGATTTGAACCGCGCCATCTACGGCAAACGGAATCAATTCATCAATCGCAAAAAACAAGCCATCACCATCGACATCCAGGTGGCGGTAGAGCCCCCAGTCATTGAGAGTGGTATCGCCATGGTAAAAGACGAGTTCGGAGTTGACGGTTTGGGCGAAAGCAGCGCTGCTCAGGAAAACGGCTGCAAGAATGGCAAGAGGTGTACGCATTTTTTAATCGGGGGCGGACAAAAGCAAGGAGTATCGACCTCCTCGAAGGGGGTCGGTTTGCGCGCAGATTATACGTGCCGAAGTACGGGTTTCGGGCGAAGAAAGAGTGAAAAAGCCCTATAGAATGCGGAAGTCCACCGCATTGCTAGTTTGAAAATTGCTCACCACAGTGAGATTGACGTGGCCTGGAAAGAACACAAATGGCACGGCGGTGATGGTTACGGAAATGACGCCAATCAACGGAATCCTAGGTGTGTTAAAGATATACAGCGGCACCGAAGGGATGAAGCCGAACACTGGGATGGGCAAATCGCCGAAGTTTTTGCCAATCAAAACAACCGGATCGAGCGGGGCACCCTCGGCCGGGAACACCAACCAAATCACTGGCGCCTGCGCCAAGTTCACCTGGGTAGTCTGTGAGGTGGCAACGGATTCCACGATGGGGGCGGCCAACCCTGCGGTGCTGGGGGAATCGACGCTTGGAGTGGAGAGGAGAAAGGCGGTCAGGATGGTGAGTAACATGTTTTTGGGTGGGGCGTAAAGAAGACGAACCAGGGCTTCCAAAGATACCACATCATTGTTGGTTAGTGCATCATCCTTTCTGTAAATTCCCTCGCACCTCTGCACACGGTCAGCTCTTGGCAGTCAGTTTGCAGTGCTCAGGGGCCCCCATGGGGGCCCCTGAGAAAGAGGGTTGAAGTGGCAGGCCACAGATGTTCTTCTTTGATTAATCACAAAACCAATCAAGGAGACAAACCCGTGACCCACCAACCGATACATTCTAATTCCCCACACCCCGCAGTGAAACTTTTGTTTGAGAATGGTTTTGAAGGCATCGCAGATGCCATAACCATCCTGATGAACGAAGCGATGAGAATTGAACGCGATTACTACCTGCAGGCGGCTCCGCATCAACGCACATCCAGTCGTCGCGGCTACGCTAACGGTTTCAAACCAAAGACCGTGGAGACGCGCTCAGGCAGCCTGCAACTCCGCGTGCCTCAAGCCCGTGATCTTGAGGAAGGCGTGGACACCTTTTACCCCAATTCTCTTGAGCGCGGTATTCGCAGTGAACGTGCCTTGAAACTTGCAGTGGCAGAGATGTACATCCAAGGCGTGAGTACGCGAAAAGTGGCGGCGATTACTGAGAAGCTGTGTGGTTTTGAAGTGACCTCGATGCAGGTCTCACGAGCGGCGAAGCTGCTTGATGAAGAGCTTGGGGCCTGGCGTGCTCGTGAACTCGGAGAATGTCCGTACTTGGTGCTTGATGCACGATACGAGAAGATTCGGCATGGTGGCGCAGTCCGTGATTGCGCCGTCTTGATTGCTATGGGTGTGCGCAAGGATGGCAAGCGCAGCATCCTTGGCGTGAGTGTTTCGCTGTCAGAAGCAGAAGTCCATTGGCGCGAATTCCTGAAGTCCTTGCAAGACCGAGGACTTCACGGTGTGCGGCAGATTACCAGTGATGCACATAAGGGCTTGAAGAGCGCCGTCACCGCTCGCTTTGGAGCGACCGCTTGGCAACGCTGTCAGTTTCACTTGCAGCAAAATGCTATGGCGCATGTGCCGCGTCGTGAAATGCGTACTCAAGTGGCTGCCGAGATTCGCGAGATTCATCATGCGCGTGATCGCAAAACAGCGGAGGAACTTTTGCGCCGCCTGGTTTTGCATCATGAAAAGAATGCGCCAGGTTTGTCCAAATGGCTGGAGGAAAACATACCGGAGGGCATTGCTGTACTCGATTTGCCCGCGAAGCATCGTAAGCGTTTGCGAACCACCAACGCCGTGGAACGCGTCAACAAAGAAATCAAGCGTCGTACAAGAGTCGCGACGCTCTTCCCCAATGAAGAGTCCCTTCTTCGACTGGTGTCTGCTATCTTGGTGGAAACCAGCGACGAATGGGAGACTGGAAAAACTTACCTACTCATGGAAGGCATTTGATGAACCTGCCACTTTTACAGAAAAGATGTTGCTTAATCCATTGTTGCGAGGGTTCCCAGAAAACAAGGCCGCACCCATTGAGGTGCGGCCTTGAAGCGGCCAGGAAGCTGGCCGCAAAAGAATCCAAATTTACTGAATCGTGAATTCTACTGCGTCAGAAAGCGAGCCGAAGCTGCCGCTGCGCGAGAGAGCCATTGCGTACAGAGTGGTACCTACTGGGAAACGGCTCACCATGTTGAACGTTGGAGTGCTGGCGGAGCCATCCACTGCAATCACACCACGCAGCGTCGCGAGGGAGGTTGAGCGAATCAGCGTGGTGGACACGCCAATGCCAATATCGCGGCCGTCGCCAGGAAGGAAGGCAGAGCCGTAACCGCCAACGGTGGAAACAAGAACCAGGAAGAGGCTACCGGCTTCAGATGCGCCCCAGCCAGAACCGCTGAAGTTCACCGGCTGGCCGGCAATGAAAGGGCCGTTTGCAAACAGGCTTTGGTTGCGGAAACCAGCGGCGTAGAGTTGGTTGACGGCAAGCACTGAGGAATCATCTAGCCAGACTCCCACAAAGTTGCCGTACTTGTCGTTGTAAGCTATTTCTGCAAAGTCTGCATCGTTGATCTGACCCGCAGCCATGTCGAAAGGAGTGCCCCAAGTGACACCACCGTCGCTGGAAGCCACCGCCATCGAACCTTCAGGGAATACTGGGCCAGTCCAGTTGACTGCAACGTAATCGCCGTTGCCGCCAATCGCTGGGAAACCGCCGCCGCCCATCGAGGCAGATTCTGTCCAGGTTGCGCCACCGTCCACACTGGTGTGGATGTAAATCTCATCCGCACCAGTACGGTTGTCTTCACAGGCCACAATCACGTTGCCCGCATCGGTCACCAAAATCACTGGATGATCGGTATCGTCGGTGCCTGCGACATAACCGCCAACCAGAACATCACCGTTCCAAGTGACCCCGTTATCGGTGGAAACGTTGACGTGCAGAATATCCGCCGAAGCGGTTGGCAGGTTGTCTGCTTGCATGCAGATGGCAACCGTGCTGCCGTTAGTGGCAATGCCAAAATCAAATTCAACGTGACCGCCAACCATACCAGCGCTCACCAACACGTCTTGCGAGTTGAAGGCGCTTGTGGCGATGTCGTAAGAAGAGTAGAAAGCTTCGTTGCTTGCGCTCGTGGAGTTGTCTTGCCAGGCAAGGTGAACGGTGCCGCTGCCCATGGTTGCCCACATCGCGTCTACGTCAACCGCGCCGTTTGGGTGCAAGGAAGCAGCAACTGCTGCACCCCAGGTTGCACCTGCATCGAGCGAAACCGTGAAGAACAATTCTTCATTGAATCCGCCGAGATCATTTTCTACTGCCTGCGCTACCACCACGGTGTTGCCATCAGCAAGAAGATTCCAGTTCTTCACATCATTGGCACCACTCGCCAAACCCTTTGGCAAAGCTGCGTTAGCACTCCAAGTTACACCACCATCCGAAGACATGGTGAACTGAATGTCAGCATCGGTGAGAGCGTTGCGGTCGTCAGACCAGGTTGCGTAGATGTTGCCACCGGAAATGACCAAACCCATGTCGCCGGCGAACTTGTTGGCAGCAGTGAGGTCATCGTCGACGCGTACTGGCGCGCCCCAAGAAATGCCGTTGTCGTTCGAAACAGCAACATGCATATTGTTGGTGCCGGTTTCTTTCCAAAGCACAGCAGAGAGATCGCCATCTGTAGCAACCGCTGGGCCAACCGGAAGGCCTAGGCCAGCATCAAGCTGTTGAGGAGCGCGAACGTTTTGAGCGAATCCAGGAGCTGCCAGCGCAGCTACGACCAGAGGAATGAGAATGATTTTCATGGTTTCCTTGGGGAAGGGGGTGAGGTGCCGAGGGAGTCTCGACGGCCGAAAGATAGCGTCGCGGCCATATCCGAGTTTGAAGGAAAGGTGTTCTTTTAGTGATTGTGCCCAGCGTGGGCGTTATGCGGGATCGCCTCTTTGGCGTCGACGAATTTCTTCAACTCAAGGGCTGGATTGAAGTTGGGAGCGCTTGCGAGGATTTCAGCGACGATTTCCCCGGCTAACTCAAAATCGAGACTTTCCATCGCGGCGTGCGCGAGCACCAATAAAATTGCAGGTTGGGACCAGCCGAGTTCCTCGCGCAGCACGGTGAAATACTCTTCCATCCAGGCGATTTCGCGTTGCTCCACCAGAATCACGCCGAGCGTTTGCCACACTTGAACGAGACTTTGGGAAGTGGGATGAGCGCGGGTGGTCTGGAGCAATGCATCGAGTGCTGCTGTGCTGGATTCAATCGCGAAAGGGTTGCGTTGCAGATAAGTATCGTGCACCGAATATTGCTGTGCAGAAAGTTGCGCAGCCAAAAAATCAGCGAGCGAAAATGTTTCGGGCAAGGCGACCGCGGCCAATTCTGCAAGCACGGCAGCGGCGCGCTTGACGCTTTTCAATTCGTCAATCAAATGAAAAGCAGTGGGCGCCAGTAAAAATTCGGTAGGACGCATCGGCCCGCGGAACATCCAGTAAGAGCCGGAATCGAGTGGCTCTTGGAGCTGTACTTCTAGCGCCAACAAATCGTCTGATGATGTCAGCGGTAGAGCTAATCGTTCGAGCGCGGAGGTGAGTGGGCCGGCCTGCACCAACGGCCATTGCCCAGCTACGGTGGCGCTGCCATCACTGCCGGCAATCAGCACGCGAGCATGGTTCATACCGTCGGGCAAAACAAACACGCTGACTTTGTCAAACACGCGTTGGTATTCGCGGATCCACGGCAACAACATACCGGGCATGAGTTGTTCGGGAGCGCAGGCGAACATACAAACGCCGCCGGGTTCCAGTCGCAATGCAGCTTGGCGTAAGGCCTCTACGCGCAACACTGAACGCCGCGCTTCCCACATGCCGCTACTGCGCATAAAAATGAGATCGAAGGGGCCATCGGTGGTGGCGAGCGAGCGCTGAATCGTGGATTGCGTGGCAATGCCGAGGCCGTCGAGCGTTAACGGTACCAGTTGCGGCGGATCGCAAGCAAAGGTGAATTGTGGTGCGAGCACATTGCGCAAGACCTCAACGGTTGCGGCATCAGGGCTGCCCACCATCAAAATGCGTTGCGGATTGGGGGTAAGAGCAGCCGCGAACAGAGCCTCGGAAACCAATGCCGTTGCTTGTTCTGGTGGCGACGTAAGGTTGGTGCGGCCGTCAAAAATGAAGCTAAGGTCTTCTTGCTGTAATTGCTCAGCAGCGGCGCGGGTGAAGCGGCGCGGCGTCGACAGCCAGCCGACGCTACGCAGTTCGGTGCCAAGCGGCCAATCACTACTTGGGCCGGCGAGCTGCTGCTGCCAGAGGTAGCTGTCACGTAATGGAAATCCAATCGCCGGCCGTTCAATGGCGCGCACACCCACTGCGGCGGCAACGACACACACAGCGATGCCGATCCAGCGCTGCTTGCCGGCTTCGGCATAACAAAGCCAAAGGGTAAGGGCGGTGAGAAACAGAATGATTGCCGCCAAGGTGCCCACCCGTGGAAGCAGCAAACTACTGGAAGCCAGACCGCAGAGCAGCAGGGTTGCGCCACTACCGGCGAGCAGCGGCGCGATGGAACTTGCGGAAGTGCGTTCGCTGCGGAGCAAGGTGCGCAGGAACAATGCTGCAACGAAGGCCAACGCACCGAAGCTCAGCAAAGTAATCCAGGGCACGTAGTAGGTATTTTCTTCCGCCAAGATTGGCCCATCGGCATGGCTCCAGGCTAGGAGTCGTGGATGACTCATCCAGTAGCCGAAACCTTCAGGAGTTGCGAGTTTGGCCAGCCAAGCCGTGAGTGGGGCAAGCATCACGGCAAGTACCAAGGCGCCGAGTGTGGCACTCACCACGCGCACTTTGGTGCCGACGCTTGCGAGGGTGGCGCCGAAAGTAAACCAGCCGGCAAAAAAGCACACGCCGATGGTGAGCCAGCGGCGTTGGTCTTGATCCACCGCGCCAGAATCAAGGATGGCGGTGTAAGGCAGTAGGAAGAGCACCAACAGCGTGAGGCCGCAGCCAGCCATGAGGTTTGGCAGGAGATGGCGCAAAGGTGGGCGCGGTTCGCTTGGTGGCGTTGCGGCCTTCGAAAACACCGGCGTTGCGGCGATGGTAAGCCGCTGGAGGACTCCCGCAACCAACCAAATAGCCAGGAAGCCAGGCATGCCGAAGCCAGTATGGCTGAAAATGAGTAGGCTCAGCGTGGCGGCAAGGGCAAATAACGAGGCTCCAGCCTTGTGAGATTCGATGGCCGAGGTCAATTGGGCGCCGAGCGCGCGGATCGGCAGGAATAAAAACACCGCAAAGGCTGTGCTGACCGGGGCGAAGCCAGCCAGGAGCGGCAGAGCTCCCCCAAGCCCAAGCAGTAGGAAGGAGGCACGCAGCGGCACATGGCCGGCGCCGCGGAATACGGCACCCAGGCCGAGCGCCAACAGGGTAAAGCCACTGGCCAGGAGGGCGTCGCGGGTGGCGCCGCCGAGCAGCAGCGTGACGCTGTCGGCAATCCCGAGCAGCAGGCCTACGACAGCGAAGAAAAACAGGAAGAGGCGGAGCGTGCGCATTGGCAGCCGTTTTATACCTGAACCGCCGGAAGAGAGTGATAAAAGTAGACCACAAGGTGTTTAATATGCGTTACCATCTAGTCGTTAATCATGAACAAAACCATGGAAATCCGCCTACATGGACGCGGTGGTCAAGGAGGTGTGACCTGCGCGAAAATTCTTGCTGCTCTCTACGCTCGGCTCGGGCGCAGTGTGCAGACTTTCGGCGATTACGCAGGTGAGCGTTCCGGTGCCCCGGTGCGTGCTTACACCCGCGTCAGCGATCAGCCGATCATCAACCGCAACAAAGTTTATGAGCCCGATCATTTGGTGGTATTGGATCCATCGTTGCTCGGCCATGATGTTATCGCAGGCTTAAAGCACGATGGCACGTTGCTGGTGAATTCAAAAGAGGCGCCAGAGAGTTTCGATACGGATTTCCGTGCTTTCAAATTGGCGGTGATTGATGCCACGGGCATTGCGCGGAAGCATGGCATTGGTACACGTTCCGTGGTGATTGTGAACACCACGCTCGCCGGTGCTTTCGCGAAGTTGCACGACCTCTCTTTGGAAGACTTGGAAGCCGCGTATTTATCGCTTGGTTTGGGGAGCAATTTTCCAGCCGCCAAGGAAGCTTATGAAACGGTGCGCATCCTCGAAGCCGATCTTGCTGCACGCGAGGTAGTCGAAGCCGTTGCCGCCGCCGAGCGTGCAGCGGCCGAAAATTCCCCAGTAACCCGCGCCAGCATTTTGCCGCTGACAGAACACTTTGAAAGTTTGCCGACGGGTTTGCAAACTGGTTCGTGGACGGCGCGCAAACCGCAATATGTACAAAACTTGGCACCGTGTAATGCGTGGTGCCCGGCAGGCAATGATGTGGTCGGTTTTATTCAGGCGGTTGCAGAACCCAATGGAGAAGCACAAGCCGCTGCGATTCTTGGGAGCAGCACACCTTTCGCGGCGGTGTGCGGACGCGTTTGCCCTGCACCCTGTATGGAGGGTTGTAATCGCCGCGAATACGACGGCGCTTTGAACATCCGCGGCCTCGAGCGATGGATTGCCGATCAGGCTCCGGTGGCGGTGAAGGCTGCGGCAGTAGCGGTGCGCTCTGATGCGAAGCGCTTCGCAATTGTCGGCGGCGGTCCTGCAGGATTAAGTGCGGCATATTCTCTGGCTAAGTCCGGTCATAAGGCAGTGGTCTTTGAAGGCGAAGCCAAGCTTGGTGGCGTTTTGGTCACGGGCATTCCGGAGTATCGTTTGCCGCGAGTGGATCTCAATCGCGAAATAGATGCCATTTTGGCTTTGGGAGTCGAAGCCCATTGCGGCGTATGGATGGATGCTGCGCGTCTTTCCGAGCTCGCCGAGGAGTTTGATGCCCTGATTCTTTCTACAGGTTTGCAAAAGCTACGCGCTTTGGAGGTCCCTGGGGCCAAGCTGCCGGGCATCGAGCAGGGCATTCGCTTTTTGCATCGCGCCAACATGGGTGGCGAGGTGAAATTGTCCGGACATGTGGTGGTGCTTGGCGGCGGCAACACCGCCATGGATTGTGCACGCAGCGCATTGCGTTTGGGCGCAGAAAGCGTGACGGTGGCTTACCGCCGCAGCCTGGAAGAGATGCCTGCCATTCGTGAGGAGATCGAAGAGGCGTCAAAGGAAGGCATCACCTTGTTGCTGCAACGTCAGCCAATTGCTTTCCATGGCCACGGCAAAGTGCAAGCGGTGGAACTTGCTGCAGTAACGCTTGGCGAAGCGGATGCGAGTGGCCGGCGCAGCCCAATCGTGACCGCGCAAAGCGATCAGCTGGATTGTGATTATGTGTTATTGGCGCTGGGGCAATCGATTGATTACACGCTCTTGCCGGCGGAGTGGAAAATAAACGGCGAGAAGGTAGAAACGGGCCAACCGGGGCAACTGGTGTTCGCGGCCGGCGATGTCGCTACTTGGGAAGGCACCGTCACTCACGCTATTGGCAGCGGCCGCCGCGCTGCGGATTATGCGCGCGTCGCACTCGGGGAAGACTTGCAGGTTTTTGTGCGGCCGGATCGAGAGTTGGCGGTGCCGGTCACCGACATTCGCTTGGATCACTTCATGACCTCCGCGCCAACCGCCGACGTGTTGGAGCCAGCCGCGACGCGACGCCGCAGCCTAGTGGAGGCCAATCATGGTCTGCCCGATGCATCCGAAGCGCATCGTTGTTTTAGTTGTGGGCATTGCACGCAGTGCGATACCTGCTTGGTCTACTGTCCGGAAGGCATCATTAATCGGCGTATAGACGGTTATGAAGTCGACTACAGTTTCTGTAAAGGGTGCGGCATCTGCGTAGAAGAATGCCCGCGCAAAGCAATCGAAATGACCTAGTCATGGCTGTTCAACTCATTAGTGCAAATCATGCTGCAGCGATGGCTGCAACCCTAGCCGGACGCGCGAACCGTAACGCCCGCGGTTTTGGCGGCGGCATTTATCCGATCACCCCGCAGACCGAATGCATCGAGTTTCTTGCCGCGCAAGAGTTCGAAAAAGGTGGTGTGATTCCAGTCGAAAGCGAGCATAGTGCCATGGCCGTGTGTATGGGTGTTTCGCTGGCGGGTGCGCGCACCTTCACGGCGTCGGCCTCCAACGGCTTGGCATTTATGGCCGAAAACGTGGTGGCTGCTGGGATGTATCGTTTGCCAATTTTGATGATGGCAGTAAACCGCACGCTTGGTCCGCCATGGAATATTTGGGTGGATCACGGCGATACTTTGATGTTGCGCGACAGCGGTTGGATGCACATTTACTGTGAGGATAATCAGGAGGTGTTCGATTCGATTTTGTTCGGCTACCGACTTGCGGAAGATCATCGTATTTTGATGCCGATTATGATTTGCCAAGATGCTTTTGTGTTGTCGCACACGATGATGCAAACCGATACTTCCGATCAGGATCAAGTGGATGCTTTCTTGCCAGAGTTGGATTTACCACACCGTTTGCGCCAAGACCCAGTCACGATTGGCGGGCTTGATTTTCCACATGAAACGGAAGTTCATCGCGCCCAACATCAACAAGCAATGGATGCAGTCCCGGCGGTTTATGCCGAGATTCAGGATGAGTTCGAAAAAGTATTCGGCCGCCGCCCGGCAGATCGTGTGGTTTCTTACCGCATGGAAGATGCCCAATACGCAGTGGTTTCCATGGGCACCACCGCGCTTACCGTAAAGGTCGCTGTTGACGCCATGCGCGAGCGTGGGATTGCCGTGGGTGCTGTACGAGTGCGTATGCTGCGCCCTTACCCGGAACGCGAAATGATGGAAGCTTTGCGCGGCTGTAAAAAGGTTGCGATTTTAGATCGTGATATTTCTCTCGGCCATGGCGGTGTGTTGTGGTCGGAAACACGCGGCACTGTTCCCGCGGGCTGTGTGGTGCAAGGCACCATGCTGGGGCTTGGCGGGGGAGATATTCGCCCGCACCACATTGAAGCAGTCATAGAAGATTTACTCGGACGCACCCAAGCCGGTGCCCCGGTCATCATGGAGGTCGTGTGATGCAAGAACCCGTACTCGCAGGTTGTTTTAAAACTGGGCAGGAGCTCTCCAATCCATTGCTGCGCCCCGGCAATACCAATTGCGGTGGTTGCGGCATGTCCGTCACTTGGAATATTTTGAGTCACGCGCGAGGGCAACGAAATTTGCAAGTCGTCATTCCAGCTTGTTGTGGAATTGTGACGGCTGGGCACTATCCAGTCTCGAGTTATGGTGCGCCCACTGTAGCTTCCACCTTCGCTTCTTCCGCAGCCGTGGCGGCTGGTTTGGCGCATGTTGCGGCCATGAATGGCGAAGATCAGCGCGTGATTTGTTTTGCTGGCGATGGCGGCACTTACGACATTGGCATGGCCGCACTGTCTGGCGCTGCGGAACGCAACGATGATATTTTGTACATCTGTTACGACAATGAAATCTATGGCAATACTGGCGGACAGAGGTCGTCGGCAACCCCGTTCGGAGCCACCACCACCACCACGCCGGGTGGTAAAAAGCTGCAGAAGAAGGACATCACCGCCATCATGGCCGCGCACCGCATTCCGTATGTGGCGTCCGTGTCTTTGGCGCACCTTGCCGATACGCGCCGCAAAATGGAGCAAGCCCTTGATATGCGTGGCTTCCGCTTTCTGCATGTGTTCGCGCCCTGCCCCACGGGCTGGAAATCCGAGCAATCGGAAGGGATTGAACTGATTCGCCTCGCGGTGGATTCGGGACTGTTTCCGGTGATGGAAATTTTTGATGGCTTGGAAACCAAAATCAACATCGAGCCGTCGATGTCGGATGCTGCACTGGAGAAGTATTTCAGTTCCCAGGGACGTTTCAAAAAGAACAAGGTCAACATCACCGAGATCCGCGCGGCCATCAACGCCAACTGGAAGCGCCTGCGTCACAGCACGGCGTAGGCGCGGGCTTGTGGGCCAGGGGCCGTGGGCCGTGGGCCGTGGGCCGTGGGCCAGGATGCTGGCGCGGGAGAGCGGTTGCTGCCGGAGCCACGGAGAAATTTGTGGATTTATGTCCGTTTTCTCTCCAAATTTGCGAAACCCGGTTGGAGTACAGCGCTAGGATGCGGCGGTAATACAGACTTCTGGATGCTGCAATGCGGACAAAAACTCAAGATAAGACAGTTTCGAGCTCCCTCGTCAAGGCTCTCGATCTCATCACCAGCCTCGTCGCTCACCCCGGCGGACTGAGCTACCTGCAACTTTCCGAGCAGGGCACGATGCCGCGCACCACCGTGCGGCGGATTGTGCAAACTTTGGTTGGCTACGGTTTAGTCATCCATGAAAATGGCGTCGTCAAACTCACCGAGCATTTTCATTCGTGGGCTGCACCGGATTGGAACAGTCTTATGCGGCGTCGTTATCGCCCGGTATTGGAGCGCGTTTCTAGGGAGGTGAATGAACTGGTGCTCGTCGGCGCCATGTCCGGCGATTCCGTCGAGCACATTGATTTCATTGAAGCCGATCATTTGGTGCAAGTGGCACCTGCACTCACTTGGCGCCTCGATGCACGCCAAACAGCTATGGGCAAGTTGTGCATTAGCCGACGTCGCGATTTGATGGCCACCATCACGAATCCAGAAGAACGCAGCGAGCTCGACCGCATCAAACGCACCGGCATATCCTGGAATCGTGGCGTTTCCGATCCTGGCGCCATCAGCGTGGCCGTTTCAGGTTTTAGTAGCAAGCCAACGGAACCCGTCATTGCTGTGGCTTGGCCGAAGCAACGCTTTAGTGAAGAATCGGCCGAACGAGCCATTCTTGCCATTCAGCGTGCCGTCGCCGCCGAGAAGGAAAATCCGACCATCATGGGCAGTTTTCACTAGCCGCATGCATTGTCTTGCGCCTTGCTTGTTGGCGGTTGCTCTTTCTTGTTCCCAGGCTGTGCCAGTGGTTGCGCCAGCCCCGTATGGTGTGGTGCCAAGCGCGCGGCAGTTGCGCTGGCATGAACTGGAGTTCTACGGTTTCGTGCACTTCACGATGAACACCTTCACCGATTTGGAGTGGGGCTATGGCGATGAAGACCTGGGGTTATTTCAGCCCACCGATTTCAGCGCGGAGCAAATTGTTAGCGTGGCCAAGATGGCGGGCATGAAGGGTTTGATACTCACTTGTAAGCATCACGACGGCTTCTGTTTATGGCCTTCCGCATTCACTCAGCACTCGGTGAAGAATACGCCGTGGAAAGCTGGCCAAGGCGATATGGTGCGGGAATTCGCAGATGCCTGCAAAGCGCAGGGTTTACTCTTTGGTGTCTACTTATCACCTTGGGATCGGAATCACGCGGATTACGGAAAACCGGCGTACGTGGCGTATTACCGCCAGCAGTTGCGTGAGTTACTCAGCAACTATGGGCCGATTTTTGAAGTTTGGTGGGATGGCGCCAACGGCGGCGATGGTTACTACGCTGGTGCGCGGGAAAGTCGCACTATCGAACGTGGCACCTACTATGATTGGGATCGCACCGCCGCGTTGGTGCGTGAGCTGCAACCAGATGCGGTGATTTTTTCCGACGCCGGCCCCGATGTGCGTTGGATTGGCAATGAACGCGGGGTTGCCGGAGATCCGTGTTGGGCAACCTACACCCCCGTCGTGCGCGAAGGCGAAACCAAAGTTGGTCCTGGAACCACTCAATCAGAATTGGGTAACGAAGGTCACCGCAACGGCGCGTTTTGGTTGCCTGGAGAGGCCGACGTTTCGATTCGGCCAGGTTGGTTTTATCATGCAACGCAGGATGACCAAGTGCGGAGTGCTGCAAACTTGCTCGATCTTTATTATCAATCCGTGGGGCGCGGCTCCTCTTTTTTGCTGAACCTGCCGCCCGATCGGCGCGGCCGCATTCACGAAAATGACATCGCATCACTGAGCGAATTCCAGCGTGTCCTGAAGGAAACCTTTGCTACGAATCTTGCCGTCGGCGCGCAACTCACGGCATCCAATGTGCGTGGCAACAGTGAAAATTTCGCCACCGCACAGCTAATCGATGGCAATCGCTCTACTTTCTGGTGCACTGAGGATGATCTCACTACCGCGGAACTTATCGTGAGCCTTCCTCAAGTGACTGCTTTCAACGTGGTGGATTTTCGCGAATACCTGCCGCTCGGTCAACGCGTCACAACCTGGGCGCTCGACAGTTGGCAAAGCGGAGTTTGGGTGGAGTTTGCAGCCGGTACCTCCATCGGCAATCGGCGCTTATGGCGCGGCGAAGAACTTCAAACATCCAAGGTCCGCTTGCGCCTCAATGGTGCCGCGTGCCCTGCAATCAGCGAGTTTGGTCTCTACGCAGAACCGCGGTAACCTACGCCGCCCCTTTCACCCTTGCTCACTTTGGCGCACTACTTCCTTGCCGCTGTCGCGATATCGCTGGCCCTCTGGGTGCCGCATGCCGCGCCACGCCCAACCACTCTCAAGCCGGTTTTATTCGCGGAATCCGCGCGCGTCCCGTTTGAGCTGGAAATCCCTGTTGCTCGAGAAAAGCCGTTTCAAGCCCTGTTGAGTTGCCAACAACCGCTCATCGATTTGCTTGGTGAGTTCACTATTGTGCAGCGTAAAAAAGATTTGCTGGTGCAAAATGACAGCATGCTCCGCCCCCTAAAAGCACGCGGTAATGGCCGACCGACAGTCTTGGAACTGCCTGTAGGCGAGCGCACGGTTGCGGTCTTGTTTTACACCAAGCAGGGTGAGTGGTTTGCTGCACCAGCAGCCATGGTTAGCGCGTCCACTCCTCTTGGCGTGCTCGAAATTCTCGACGCTGATTTGGATGGTGCTTTCGACGGCAAGCTGGATTTCCTCGCGTGGCGGCAGGGGCGTTTGCATCTGCAGGGCGCCGTGCCGTTGGTGTTTTCAGAAACCGGATTGCACAGTTTTGCCCTCGCGCAGGTGGGGAAGAAACTTCAAGTGGAGTTGTCAGCCGCACAATATCCGCCGGGCGTGGCACCCGCGGCCACTGCGGCGTGGTTGGTGGCCAACCAGTTACGCAATGGCATCGGCCTGGAGCCAGTACAAATGGATGTGAAGCGGGCCGCTGCGGCAGTGGCGCATTGTCACTATTTGCAGAGCAATGGCGAAGGCGGCGCGGGAAGCCTCAACGTTCATGAGGAACTGTCACACCTTCCAGGCTTTACCGAGGAAGGAAAAAATGCAGCGAGCGGCAACGTGTCTTGGAGCAGTGGCGGCCATGATCTTGGCAACCAACCCGCGCACGAATTCGCCACCCTTTTTCACCGCAGTGAGTTTCTTTATCCATCCCTGACTATGGGTGCAGGTGCTGAAGGAGAATACGGAGTCGTGTGGCTCGAAGATGCGCAGTTTGATACCGCACGTTGGTTGCAAGAAACCGGCATGGAAAGTAGTTGGGTGATGACTCCAGGCCCGGGTCAAACCGGCGTGCCGCAACGCGCTTTGCGTGATTCACCAGTTCCCGCCAGTGTGCCGAATTTTTACAGTCGCAATCGCGGTTATCCGGTGTCGGTGGCCTGTTCCTATTCCTACCGTCAGCTGAATCAAGTTAGCTTGCGTCTGTTTGATAGTGATGGCGTAGAAATCGAGGGATTTGCCATCACGATGTCAGATGCCGGCTTCACCAGCCAAGGATTTTCGGCAGACTATCTATTCGCGGCCAAATCCGCGCTGGCTTCTAACAGCATCTATCGCGCTGAGTTTCGTGCATTTTTAGAATCAGAAGAGCGGCAACTTAGTTTCAGCTGGACCTTTTCGACCGGGAAGTAGTTTTGGCCGGCTCTGCTAGGATGCTCCGATGCTCCTGACTGTCGCAACCGCTACTATTCTTTTTCTATTTCCAATCGCCCAAGAAGTTGGCGCCGATGAGGATAAGACTCACGCGCCTCCACCGGTGGCCATCGATGGCCTCACTGGGGTGCCGATTGATATCAGCACGCTGGTTGCGTCGGTAGTGTTTCATCTGGATACACGCACGGCTGTAGTCAACGCCGATTTAACCTTCGAGATGACGGCCGACGGTATGCCGGTTTTTGATTTACGCCAAGAGATTGTGAGTGGCACCCTCAACGGGGTAGAAATCAGCCCTGCGCAAATGGCCGCCCATGATTTAGGTCCAGCATCCGGCACGATTCGTATCCTCGAAGCAGAACTCAAAGCTGGTGCTACCCACACTCTACACCTGGAGTATGAGTTGCAAAAACCACAGTCTCCGCAAAGCATTGCGATTGGTTGGGGGAAAGGACGCTTGGACTGGGATTTCTTTTTCTCGGATCTCAACCAAGGGCGCTACATGGAGATGTGGTTTCCGTCGAACTTGATTTACGATCATTTTGGTTTTCAACTGGATCTCCAGCTTGAAGGAGCCCTTGCGCCTCACGAGATTGTCACCAATGCCACCGTGCAAAAACTCGGTGACTTTCATTGGCAGCTGAGCTTCCCGGCTCATTTCACCGCGTTTTCGCACATGTTGGTGGTGGTGCCGTCGGAAAAAATCGAGCGCAGTACCGCCACAGCCATCATGCCCGGCGGCAAAAAAATAAGCGTGGATGTTTGTCGCCTCAAGGACACCAATACCAGCAATAAGACCATTCATAAGCGTGTTGCCGAGGAAATGATTCGATTTAGCAAGAGCACTGGCGCGTGGCCTCATGGCAATCGCTGTACGGTTTTTGTTTGGTCGGGCGGCCGCTCGATGGAATACGACGGTGCCACCACCACTTCGATGGGGGCACTCAGTCATGAGTTGCATCACAGTTGGTATGGCCGCGGTGTGAAACCACGCAGTCAAAACGATGGCTGGTTCGATGAAGCTTGGACGACCTTCGCTGCCGACGGTTTCCGCATGAGCTCGGCGAAGCTTGGCGAAGAGGGGACCAAGCGCACCTTGTGTTCGGATAATCCGTGGAACCGCACAACCTCTGGTGATTCCTACCGGCCGGGTGGCGCGGCTTTCCATCGCATTGCTGATGCCATTGGCGAGAAGAAGCTTATGGGATTGATGGCCAAGTTTTTTGCTAAGTACCAACTGAAAACCGCCTCCACACAAGAAATGGAAGCCTTTCTATTTGAGGCCACCAAAAACCCTGCAGTGAAGCAGGTTTTTCATCGTTACATTTATGGTCTTGACGGCAGTTGGAAGGATTCTGACGCTAGCAAAAAGGAGTAATCGACTCCATTGAATCGCTCTTTTATTTGCACCTTCGTTGCTGTGGTTGGAAGCATGGCAGCGCTGGCACAAGAGCCTGCGCTACTGCGTCCGCATGGACACGTGCCAACGATTGCGGATGCGCCGCAAATTGATGGCGTGTTGCGCGAAGACGCCTGGGGGCAAGCTTTGCGCCTCAGCGATTTCACCGAGGTGAATCCCGACGAAGGGCAGCCCGCTGAGCCCGCCACGGAAATTTGGCTGATGCGGGATTCCAAGAATCTCTATTTGGCATTTGTTTGTTTTGAGCCCACCCCCGAAGGCATGGTGCTGCAGAATATCAAGCGCGATGCCTTTCTGAACGACGACGATCGTATCGAATTTGTTTTCGATACTTTCAGCGATGCGCAAAGCGGTTATTTTTTTCAGATCTCTGCCGCCGGTTCGCGTGGCGATGCGCAACTGGGCGCCAACGGCCGCCGTTTCAATAAACCGTGGAACGCTTTTTGGACTGGCAAAACCCAGATTCTCGCCGACCGTTGGGTTGCTGAAATCGCAATTCCGTTCGCCACCTTGGCATTCGGCGAGGGCGACGTTTGGCGCGCCAATTTCAATCGTTTCCGCGGCGCCAATCGCAGCACTTCTCGCTGGGCTTCGCCGCGCCGTGAACTATTTGTCGGTATGGTGAGTGAAGGTGGCGAGCTTTCGGGTTTCTCTGGCATTGAGCAGGGACATGGCTTGGAGTTTCGCCCTTACTTAAAAGCAAAGAACACCAATCCTTATCGATCGCCCTCAGTCTCCACCGGCGATGTGGGGGGTGAGATTTCGTGGAGTGTGACTCCCCAGCTGAAGGCGGCCATCACTTGGAACACGGATTTTGCGGAAACAGAGGTGGATGATCGTCAAGTAAACCTTTCGCGTTATCCACTATTTTTCCCGGAGAAGCGTGATTTCTTTCTGCAGGATGCCACCCTGTTTCAATTTGGAGAGGTAGGTTCCTTTGGCAGTGTTGGCTCTCACCTACAACCCTTCTTTAGTCGCCGCATTGGCCTTGCTGGTGGCTTGGAAGTGCCCCTGGACTCTGGTGTGCGTGTTGCCGGCCGCACCGCGCGCTGGGATCTTGGTTTCCTGGCGGTTCACCAAGGGGAATCAGGCTCGGCCGGCACTCCAGAGAATGATCTTTTTGTGTTTCGCCCGACGTACGCTCTTGGTGAAGGATTAGCTTTGGGCGGTATGCTCACTTCGGGTAATCCGGCCCGCACGGAGGGGAATACGGTAATTGGAGCAGATTTACGTTGGAGCACGGCATCGGCCTTACCCGGTAATTTCCATGTGAATGCTTTTCTTTCGCATAGCGACGACGAGTTCACCGCTACCCGCGGTCTTGGTTTCGGCGCACAGGCTGAGCTTGTCACCACCAACTGGAATTATCGTTTATCGATGATTGGTAGCCAGAGCGATTATCGTCCTGCCCTTGGTTTTGTGCGACGCAAAGGAGAAATGGAAACCGCGGCTTCGATCGCTTGGCTGCCACGCCCGAGCCGTGGGCCGATACGAAATTTTAGGTTTCGGTTGAGCCCGAGTTGGTGGACCGATCTTGATGCCACCACCGTCTCGTCCACGCTGCAAATTGACTTCCTCGGCATATTTTTTGATAGTGGCGAGGAAGTTCTTCTCAGCGCCAACGTGCAAAGCGATCACCCCGGCACTGCCTTTGGCATTGTCAACGGCGTCACCATTGCAGCAGGGGATTACGACTGGGTTGATTTCAATGCAAGCTTCCAGACCTCGAGTGGGCGCCCCCTTGCTGTTCGCACTTCGATGACGGTTGGCGATTGGTACGACGGCACCCTCAATCGATTTCGAACAGATTTAATTTGGCGTCCTGATGCGCGCATGCGCACGGAAGTTTCCTATCGCGAAGAACGCGGCAGTGTGACTGGCGGTGATTTCACCGTGCGTATCGAAAGTTTGGCGTTTGATTACTCCTTCTCCACCGGCCTATCCCTGGAAAATCTCATGCAATCGGATAACGCGAGCGACACGCTTGGTGTGCAATCCCGCTTGAGATGGCTGATTGCTGATGGCCGTGAGTTATTTTTGGTACTGAATGCTGGGTGGGTGGAGCGCGACCGTGGCTTGATTTCGCCACTTGGGCATGATTTTACCGCCAAGCTCGTTTACGCTTGGCGCTTCTAATGCAAATGCCTTCCTCGCGCACGCTGATTTACGTGGCCATCTTCTTGTTGGTGGTGTTGGTGAGCTGGGGAGTGCGCGAGGCGTGCCACCTACGTTTGGAGTTCGCCGAAGGCACCCCTTTGGCAGGAGAATGGTTTAGCGTCGACTCCGATGGTCTTTATCATCTGCGCCGCATCGCAAGGCACCGCGCCGAACCGGGTTTACCAGCAGCAACGGATCCCTTTTTGAACTACCCGAAAGGAGCGGTAGTGCCCTGGCCACCGTACTACACCATGGTTGCGTCGGCACTCCTTCCCGCTGCTGGTTCGCGCTTGGATTTAGAGCACGCAGCTGCGCAATTGCCATTGGTTTTTGCCCTGCTCACTTCGTTGCTTGCGGCATTTTGCGGCGCCTTACTCGCTGGCCGACGTGCTGCGCTCATGGCCGGTTTGTTGCACGCACTGAGTTATGGATCGGTGCACTACAGCACCCCAGGTGTGGCTGATCACCATGCGTGGGTTTCCCTGCTGGCCACGGCTCTACTGGTGTTGTTTGTCGTATGCGTGCAGCAACAGGTTTTTTCGCGCCCACGTTTCGCCGCATTTGTGGGCGCTTTGGCGGGCACCTTTGCAGGCCTCTTACTCGGCTCTTGGGTGGGAGCGGTGCTTTACATCTTGCCTTTACAACTAACACTTGGTTGGTGGCTGTGGATCAAACGTGACCAACGTTGGCTTGGCTTGGCGACCTTCGGACTTTTTTTCCATTTGTTCGCCGTGCTTGCTCTGGTGCCGGCGGTGTTAGCTAGCCCGTGGCGCTTCGAGCATCCGTGGATGGTGGTGAATCTTTCGTATTTTCATCTCGGTTGGCTGGGCCTAGGCGCGTTGATTTTCGTGCCCCCACTGTTTATGCCCTTTCAACCAGCACGCGCGCGCTACCCGCTGGTGGTTCTTTCTGTTGCGGTGGTGCTCAGCGCTCTCACGCTGCTGCTCGATGTTGGCCCCGGCCCCGGCATGCGCGCGGGTTTTGCGTGGGCTTCACGGGCAGATGAATTCATGTCGGGCATTGCAGAATCGGCACCTTTGTGGGGTGTAGATCATTTTCATTCAGGCGGTTTCCCGCGGTGGATTGGCTTTGGGGTGGTGTTTCTTCCCTTTGCCTTGTGGAAAATGTGGAAAAGTATTCAAAACGGCGCTCATGCCTTAGTGCCCATTTTTATCGCGGTGCCACTCTTGGTCATGCAAGCCTTCTTGCAGCGTCGTTTTGCGGATCCTCTCGCTGCGCCGCTGGCGATTTTGATTGCTTGGTGGTTGGTGCAAATGTGGCCACGGCTGCGTTTGCCACAGCGCAACTTTGGCTTGAGCCTTGCCCTTGCTGGATTTTTTGCGCTTGCTTTGCAAGCACCGACGGCCCTCTACGCGCTACAGCGCGCGGGCGTTTCGCGTATCGATGATCAACAATCAGCCGAGCGACTTTTATTCGAGTGGCTTGGGCAGCGGGAAGATGCGCCGCTGGGGAAACCGCCACGCGTGAGTCGGGGCGCAGTACTCGGCGCTTGGGATTTCGGCCATGTGATTGAATGGGCAGCGCAACGTCCCACCATTGCCACCAACTTCGGCACCTACATTGGCGTCGATAGCTTCCGCGATCCAGCATTGTTTTTCATGGCGGAAGATCCGCAAACGGCGGAGCAAATTTTGATTGATCGCGATGTGCGTTATGTCGTGACCACTGCGCGCTTCCCGTCGCTGTTGCCTACCTTCATCAAGGCGTTGCACGACGACCGCAAAATGGCGGATTATCAGGCACCCGCCAGCGGCGCAAAGAAGGGCGTGCAATTACTGCCGCGCTGGTTTGCCACTACCGGCGCGATGCTGTTTGACCTCGGCAACGATATGGATGGCCCCACTGGCCCAGCCAAAGCCATTGATTATTTGCGCTTGATATATATGTCGGAGTTGGTGCTTCCGGTTGCACCACAACTTGGAAGCCAGCAATCAGCGGGCCGCATCTGGGAGCACGTGCCTGGGGCACAATTGGTCTATAACACCGGCGTCGGCGTGGAGTTCCGCGTGGAAGTGCATTTTGAGCTGCGCAATGCCCACAACGAAATCGTGTTTGGGGGCAAATGGGTGAATAGTGCCCTGGCGAATGAATCAGGCTTTGCCAAAGTGCGTGTTCCGTATTGCAGTGGGCAGAACGGCAACATTTGGGTGACCTCCATCCTGTGGGGTAGCGACGGCCAGCTGGAAGCGCTGGAAATTCCGGAACAAGCGGTTTTGTCAGGCGATAGTATCGTGAAAATCCAATAGGATAGAGGGCATGGCTCCTCGCTCCCATGCAAGCTCGCCGGCCCAAGATGATTCTAGCGCTTTGAATGAACGCGAACGGGCCGCACATTTACTCGCGCGACTGGCGTATGGCCCACGCCCCGGGGAAACCAAACGCTTGATTGCGATGGGTGTGGAAAAGTGGCTGGAGGATCAACTGCAAGAACAGGATTCGCACGACCCGCGCTTAAAGACTTGGCTGAGTGAATACCAGACTTTGGGATTATCCGTTAAGGAATGCGCCGAGTTCACCTATACCCAACGCGTCGACAAAAAAACACCGAGTCAGGAAGAGCAACGCGCTGAGCGCATCAAGCGTAGAATCCCCTTGGATGAAGTGGTTTGGTCAACAGCACTGCGTGCCGTTTACAGCGATCGCCAAGCCACCGAGGTGATGGCCGAGTTTTGGCGTAACCATTTGAATGTAAGTTTTACCAAGGGGCAAAACATTTATTCGATGGTGCCCGATTACGAACGCAGTGTCATCCGTGATCAGGTGTGGGGTAGTTTCCCGGCAATGCTGGTAGCTTCTGCCACGCATCCGGCCATGCTCACCTATTTGGATAATCATTTATCGCGGCGTCCGCCGAGCAAACAGGAGCTGAAAGAAATTGAACGCCAGACAGAAAGGAAAACTGGCTCCAAGGAACGTGCGGTGGAGGCGGTGCAAATCGCAACGCAACGCGGCTTGAATGAAAACTACGCGCGCGAGTTGTTGGAGTTACACACTCTTGGGGTGGATAATTTCTACGCGCAAAATGATGTGATTGCCCTTGCAGAAATCCTCACTGGATGGACTATAGAAGGTGGGCGCAAAGGCTCGCAAGCATTCCATTTCAATGCGGCAATGCACGTGCCAGGGGATATCAAGCTACTGGGTAAGCGCTTTGCTGAAGATAAAGAAAAGGGCCCAGGTCAGGGCATGGAAGTTTTAGCGATGCTCGGAGCCCATAAAGGTACTGCAGATTTTATCGCCATGAAAATGGTGCGGTTTTTGGTGGCGGATGTGCCGCCCGCAAGTCTCGTGAAAGAAGTGGCCAAGACTTATCGCACTAGCAAAGGGAATCTCACAGCTATGCTGCGCACGATTGTCGATAGTGAAGAATTTTGGTCTCGGAAAAACTTTCGTACCAAATTTAAAACGCCCTATGAGTTCATCATCAGCGCGCTGCGCGTGACAGGTGCGGAGATTGATCGCCAAGCCTCGATAGGCAACTACCTCGCAGAAATGGGCCAGCCGATTTACCACTGCGATGATCCCACCGGCTACTACGACACCGCCGACGCCTGGCTTGATCCTGGCGTCATGGCCTTGCGTTGGCAGTTCGCTACCGATCTTGCGCTTGGCAAAGTACGTGGCGTGAAAATCCCCGAGACCTTCTTCGACCAAATTCCGTACGACGCGCCGCCGCGGTTGTGGGAGCATCATCTCACTACTTTGATTCTTCCCGGTGGTGCTGGCCCGCGCACGCGCGCCGCATTGGCTACGGTGACTTCTGAATATTTGGATCAGAAGGGCAAGCGCGTACCAAATTTAAATCAGATTGGACCTACTTTAGTCGGGCTGCTGCTCGGTTCTCCAGAGTTTCAACAACAGTAAAAGCCAAAATCATGAGTCCAACAAACCCTACTTCCCGACGTGATTTTTTGAAGCTCGCTGCCATCAGTGGCGTAGCTTTGCATAGCTCCAGTTTTGCAGCACAGTTGTTGGCAGCGCAGCCCGTCGGCCCGGGTTACTTAACACAGGAGGGCGCCAACCAGTCTTTGGTGGTCATTTTCTTGCGTGGTGGCGCCGATTTTATGAACATCGTGGTTCCTTACGGCGATCCTGATTACCCGGCGTTTCGGCCAACCTTGGCGATGAACTTGGATGCCGGTTTGATCAAGCTAGACAAGACTTTTGGGTTGCACCCAGCGATGGCGTCGTTGCAACCGCTATGGGGTGCAGGTCAGTTAGCGCCGATTGTGTGCGCGGGCTCGATGCACTCTACGCGGAGTCATTTTGATGCTCAAGATTGGATGGAGTTTGCGGCTCCCGGAGACCGCACAGTACGCCAAGGCTGGCTCAATCGTTATTTGGCGATTACCGAACCGCCCAAAGCCAAGGCCAGTGATTTCCGTGCACTGGGTATGCAGGAGTTGCTGCCGCGATCTTTGCGCGGCAACTATCCAGTGTTGGCGGTGCCGCGTTCGTTGACGAAGAAAAAAAGTTCAAGCACGCTGGATGCTTTCGAGCGTTTTTATGGCGAGGGTGGCACCGATATGGAAGGTGGTGCCGCCATGAGTGGGGAGCGGGAGGCAGATGCCGCTGGCGTAGTGGAGTCGGGGCGCATCACGATTGAAACCCTGCGGCGCTTGCAGGAAATCGTTGCCGCTAGCGATAAGAAAAGCGCCAGCCAATCCGTTTCCGGTTCCAGTTATCCGGACAGTACCTTTGCCAACCGCTTGAAACAAATCGCTTTGGTTTTGAAGGCTGGCGAAGGATTGGAAGTCAGCGGTCTAGATTACGGCGGCTGGGATGATCATTCTCAAGAGGGTACGGTGGATGGCAAAATGGCTACGCGCTTGCGCGATCTATCCAGCAGCCTCAGTGCTTTCTGTCAGGACCTTGGCCCGGCTCTGGCGCGCACCACCATTTTGGTGATGACGGAGTTCGGGCGTACGGTGAAAGAGAATGGCAATAACGGCACCGACCACGGGCATGGCAGCACCATGTTGGTGATGGGCGGCGGCGTCAAGGGGGGGCAAGTACATGGTGATTGGCGCGGCCTCAAACAGGATGCGCTTTACCAAGGGCGTGATTTAGCCGTCACCACAGATTTCCGGGATGTGTACAACGCAGTACTCGAAAACGCACTGGGTTTTGAACCCCCGAAAGACTTTTTCCCCGGTTACAAGCCGAACAAGATGAAGACTCTGTTCTAAATCAGAGCTTTCCTAAGCAAGCTTACTCGAATAACTCGGCAACACCGATGGCCGGATCTTTGGCGCTATTGGTTTGCGTCAGCGTGAAAATGAAGCGTCGTTGACCGCCTGGTGCAATGGCCGCATCAAAGCGCAAGCGCGGATCCGCAGCTCCTTGCGTATGCGGCAACCACTCCACCACCCACAGACCGCCTAGCAGTGGACCACTATCGAAGTTGCCCGCGGCGTTTGGCCTGACTACGACTTCCAGTTGCTCTTCGCTGTTGGTGAAGCGCACGACTCCGTAGCGAATCGGTGTGCCACCTGGTCGCCGCAGCTCGCCGGAGATACGCGCGCCAATTTTGAGCGCAAAATCGAAGTGCTGCGCTACCGGGGAGGGGATGAGTACCTGCAGCGGCTCCGCAGTAAAAAATCCCCGCGCAGAAGCCTCCAGTTGGTACGCGCCTTCGGGTAACCATTTCACGGTGTAGTTGCCTTGCGCATCGGTGCGCCCATCGATGAGCGCCTTTTCTCGATTCGCCTCAGCAGGCCAACAGAGCACTTGGGCGGCCTCTAAAGGCAAACCGTCAGCAGCATGCACGGTGACGGTGAGGCCAAGAAAAGAGGCTGGCGGCTCCACCTTCACGCGCTTAAAAACATCTTCTATTTGGAGGGGGCCAGGTAGAGGCTTGGTGGTGCCTGGATCAGCTGGCAAAGGATACCGTGGGCCATCTTGGTTCGTCGCATTCCGTTCGCCAAGCGGTGGGCAGGCTACGGAACCGAAGAACACGAGCGCCACCAACAGGATGATGCCAGCGAGTGCAATCCGCGGAATATTTTTCAACCGAAGACCTTTTCTGGAACCGCAACAGTTGCGGTGACGGCCGTGCCATCGTACGGATCGATGGCTTGAATTTCCATGCCATCAATCGCAATGCGGCGTCTTAACATGCCCAAACCCACGGCGCGATTTTCTTTCGGCGACCACACCCAAGAAGTCACGCGCCCCATTTTGTGGCCTTCCGCATCGTGGAGTTCTGCGCCAAGCAAAGGCCGTGGAGGGCCTTCAAACTGCAATTTACACAGTTGCCGCGGCGATTCTCCATAGGTGTTGATTTTGGCGACGACTTCCTGCCCGGCATAACATCCCTTGGTTAGCGATGCGCGTTGCCATTCATTGCTCGCCGGCAGCGTGACATGTTGATCAAAATCAGAACCCCAACGTGGGCGCCCGTCTTCGACGCGCAAAATATCGAGCGCCACCCAACCACCGGGCACTGCGCCTTGGGCGCTAAGTTGATGCGCCAGCGGCACAATCTCTTCTTTCGGGCCGAGCAGTTCCGCGCAGGCAACCCCCCGATCGGGGCGCTGGATGAGAAGCACGGTCTCACCTTGAACACTCGCAAAGGCATGGGTGCTAGGGAACTCCAGATGTACCGCTGCCTGTGCGGTTGCGATTGCGTCGGGGCCCAACAGCAATAAACGCGTGGGTTCGGGAGTGAGCCATTCAATATCTTCGGCAAAGTGATAGAGCTCTATCTTTTCTAAAAAATTGGAGTAACACTCCGCGGGCAAATCAATCCCAATGCGTATTTCGTCCGCAGGGGCAGTAAGGCGAAACAGCAGCAAATCAGCCACCCAATGGCCTTTGCCATCCAGCATCGCCGACCACTGGCCTTCTCCGCTGGCGAGCTTCGAAAGATCCGAAGACAAAATACGCTGCAGGAAATCCACTAAATCGTGGCCGCGCATTTCAATCCACGCGCGATCGCCACCATCAGCGAGCATGACGGCCGTGCGTGCAGCTTCGTACTCTGGACCTGCGCCTGCAACCCGCAGGGGCAGACGAATGTGATCCATCTCAAGGAAGTCAGCACCCCATTCACGAAATGTTTTTTCGAGCGGAGTGGAGAGAATCTTCATGCTCCCATTCTAGGTTTTCGGCGCTTGGAAATGCGCAGCAACTACCGGAATCAACACTTTATCGGATAATAATGGCGCTCGGTGCACAGGAATCCAGGTGAGCGCATGCCAGCCTGCAGCTTCTAATTCCGCACGGATTTGGTGCGGCGACGGATTCGCTGGGGCCGCGGCACGCAACCCGACCCAATGGCGCAAATGACGCCCCCAAACCCGCAGAGTACGGCCGTGGCGGTAATCAATAATCGCGCCCAATCGGCAGACGCGATGCAACTCACGCAGAAAGGCAATACGCAGTTCCACATCGCGGACTAAATGCAAAAAGCGTACGCAAATCACCACGTCAACGCTGTGGTCGGCAAAGGGTAGGTGTGCCAAATCGGCGGCCAAATAAGTTGATTCGGGATATTTCCTCTGCGCTTCCAGGAGCATAGGTAGGGCTAAATCTGCACCTATCACCTGCATATTTTTATCGGCCCAGAGCTGTGAAAAGCGACCGGTACCGCATGGAATATCCAGCAAACTGCACGCTGCTTCCGCGCAATATTCTTCCAGGCAATTTAGCGCTTTCCGCAACGCGCGCGCTTTGCGGGCATCGCGCTTTGCACCCAAGGCACCCGCCCAGCGTTGATCGTAATCACGCGCCACCGATGACGATCGGTAAACCTCGAGCTTGGTCGGACGTGGTGGCTCCATACCAGGTAGATTATGCCGGTGCCTAGGGGCGCATCTCTGCGATATCCTCCACAACCATGCCAGCGTTTCACCCACTCCCGCAATTGCCGCCGCGCCCGCCGGCTGCGCACAAAGGTGACTGTGGGCGCGTGCTGGTCGTTGCCGGTTCCGCTGGCATGGCAGGGGCAGCCGCTTTAACCGCAACCGCGGCACTGCGGAGTGGCTGTGGTTATGTAGAAATCGTTTGCCCGAGCATCTTGCTGCCGGCACTGACGGAAGCGGTTCCTGCGGCGATGGTCCAAACGTGCGGCACCGCAGACCGCAAGCAACTGGGCTTGGAGGATGTCGGCATCATCCTGGAAGCTGCCGCGCGCGCAAATGCTGTGGTGATTGGCCCCGGTCTGGGCGCGCCCCATGGCGAGCCGTGGGTGCCGCGTCTGTTGCAGGAATTGCAGGGCGCTTATCCGGCGCTGCCAGTCCTTTTAGATGCAGATGGCTTGAACCACCTAGCTGCCGCGCGCGTTAATTTGAATATCTGCGGCGCCAATCTGATTCTCACTCCCCATCCCGGCGAGGCTGCGCGTTTACTGCATTGGCAAGCGGCCGCCATGGTGCAGGCCGATCGCGTGGCCACCATCACCGCGCTCACTGCCGCCAGTGCTGCCGTCGTCCTGCTCAAAGGTGCAGGTACTTTGGTGCAACAAATGGGGCAACCTTGTTGGCAAAATCACAGCGGCAACGCTGGCATGGCGACGGCCGGTAGCGGCGATGTCTTGAGTGGCCATATCGGCGCTTTGTTGGCCAGTGGTTTGCCGGTTTACGATGCCGCGCGGCTGGGCGCTTATTTGCATGGCCGCGCCGGAGATTTGTACGCCGCTGTTTGGGGGATGGATGGCTTGACGGCGACTGATTTAGCCCAGTGGTTATCCAAAGCGATGCAGGAGTGGCGCACGCATCCAAACGAGGTGCAGGCATGAAGTGGATGTTGTGTTGCTGCGTTGCTTGGTTGCCGTCGACGGTAATGTGGGCGCAAGCATCGAACGTGGATCTTGATGCCTGGATTCATGATGGTGTCGCCGGGCCGTTAGTGGTTGGTGCCGATGCCAACACCACCCTTGCCTGGCAGCTTGCACAGTTGCTTCCTGCGACTCACGGGATAGCGGCGCAAGTGCCTCCTACGGCAGCTATTCGGCAATCTGCGGTGAAAAGGGTGCTGCAATTTTGGGCCGCCGACGCCATCCCGCTGAGCTGGCAAGATGCCAGCTATGCACGTTTGCGCGGTCAAATCGATCAAACCGCGGCAACCCAAATCGCCGCAATGTTGCAACAGGAATCGGTGCCGCGCCGCACCGAGTTATTGAGTTTATTGCTGGAAGCTCCATTTGCAGAAGTGCGTTCGGTGCTGATTGATTTCACCCTGGAGGAAAGTAATCCCGCTGAGGATCGCGGGCGGGTCGTCGCCACCCTGCTGTTGCTGGATGGCCGCCGTGCGCTGCACGAGATTTTGCCAACGATTCGCCCAGACGCCGAACCACCTTATTTGCGGCGGTTGTTTGCGGCATGGCGGACTTGCATCACGCCGGAGGATTTGCCATTGCTGCAAAAACTCGCCATGGAAGCAGAAGGCTTCGTGGGACAGTTCGCGCTACAACTTTGGGCGATGCACGCACGCAATCCGGAAGCGCGCATGTTGATTTTTAAGCTTGCCAGCGGCACGGACTCAAGTTATCGCACCGCCACCATGGCAGCCTTAGCACGCGGTGGGCTAGATCCAGAAATTGGCGCAGCATGGGTGGCAGAATTGCAAGCTGGAGATCGCAACGCCCGCCGTTTGGCGCGCCGCTTCATTCCTGTGTTCGCCGGGGAACAAGCTCTCTTAGATGCTTACCAGCAGCGCGAGGCCGGCATGTCAGCCAATCAACGCAATCAGTGGATGCCCGATATTGCCCGTCTGTCGCTGCCCGCAGCAGCTCACATCGCGATGCAATGGCTGGTGGATGGCGGTTGGGCCAGCGGCGCTCCCGCGCGCAGTGTGGTGCGTTATTTAGCGCGCTCCGAGGAAGTGGATCCGTTGCTTGCCACCTTGCTGAGCATTGAAGATCTGCCCCAAGACATTCGTTTTCCTCTCGCCTTAGCACGCGGGCCTTACTCCGAAGATGCGCGCGTTTATCTACGCGCCGCATTGCCGCATTTCCTCCCCAGTGAGCAGAGTCAAGTGTTTCAAATGCTTGCTGATCACGGCGCTCTCACAGATTTATTGCTGATGCGCGATTTCGTGATGGATCCAGCAAAGCCCAGCAGCAGTCGGGTCGAGGGTATGCGCGCACTCGCCACGGTTGCCGAAGCGCGCGCCCTCATGGGACAGTGGCGCGATCCTCTGCCCGAGGATTATGAAATGCTCGCTACCCTGATGGAGTTGTTTTTGCTGAGTGAGCAAGCAGAGCTGCAGCAGTGGGCATTTTCTACCGCGCTCTCGCCGCCAGATTTTTTCGACGCCGACGAAAGGCGCGGCCTGCGCACTTTAACTTGGCGTGTGTTGGGCCAGCGCTGTGCCCCAGGAGATGCGGAGATCCTCGCTACAACCATTGCTACTCAGCTGCTCGCCCAGGAAAGTAGTACCTTGCCCGGCGAAGCTTGGAGCCAGTTGTTCCGGTTTGAGTCTAACTTTCCAGAGCTTGCAATGGCCCTGGCATCCTATCTGAGCTGCAGTCGCTCACAAGGCCTGCATTCCATGACTTTGCCGGCCGATTTTGACAGCCATGCCGTCGCCGCGGATGTTTTGGTGGTCGCGGCTTCCTACCTCGCAGAAGCCGCCCCGGAAACGGCCGCGGCCTGGTTCGCCGATCTCGCAAAGCGTCCGCTGCAACCGGAGGATTTATTGCGTGTTGCTGGTTTGAGCGCCAGCCGTCTGCCCGCCGGACCTGCCAGCAACGCTGCCTTGGAACAACTGCTTGCCAATCCGCAAGCGTTGCGAGCCTACCCGCGCGTGGTAGCCCAATCTTTTGCTCCGGTCGGCTTGGGTTGGGTGTTGCTGCATGATCGCCTCGCGGAGCAGCACTTGTTGGTGCAGGTGTTGCAAGGTCAACGCCCGTTGTTGGATTTGCAAGTCCTGCTTGGGGGCTGGGTAGAGGATGGAATCCTGGCAGCGGCGGCCAACTTTGCGCTGGAAACAGGCAGTGAGGAAGCAAAGCGCTTGGCGTTAAGCCTGCAGCAGCGTCGCACCGTACACCTGCCTCTTTCGGGGGAAATTCATGCCGCCGTCGCCAAACTGGCAGCAAGCCTCGGCGCGTTGGATTTGGCGCAAAAGGAAGGCGAAATTGTGCAGCGATTAACGCCGCGGGATAGCACAAGCTCGCCATAGATTGAACCTTATGGGCTGCTCTACGTTAACCTGAGCAAATGGCAAGGCTCCTCCTTACTGTCGCCGCTGGCGTGTTGGCCGCATTGGGTTTCCTCGCAGGGCCAGAAATCTTGGCATCTCAAGAACCGCAAGTTTTGCCGGCTCAAGAACCCGTGGCTGCGACAACTCAAGATCCGGTGGATCTTAGCTCCATTTATGCCGCCCTTGCGGCGCAGGGGGTCAAGGTGGATGCCGCCAAACAGCTCATCCGTATCGATGCCACCATCGCTCAACGAGTGGAGCCGCTCGAGTACTTGCTCGTGCTGCAACCCCAGGGCAAAGATCACGAGGCCATGTTCGCCTGCCAAAACATCTCCGCGGAGGCCCTCAACACCGCCATGTTATTGCTTGGCGTTGAAAAAGGCATCAATGGTGAATACACCGCCACTACGCCGCCACCCACGATGGAAGAGGTGCAAAATGGCGCCGCCCCTTATTCCTATGAGCCAGCCTCGGGCGATGGTTTTTATATTTACGCGGAGTGGCAGCGGCAAGTTGGCGACCACATCGAACGTTTCCGCTACCGTGCCGAAGATTTGGTGCTGAACATTCGCGATGAAACCACCTACCAGCGTGGTCGCTGGGTGTATCTTGGTTCGCGTTTTGTGCGCCCGCACAAAGACGCTGAGGAATTCTTCGCTGCACAAGGCGAGGGTAACTTAGTGAGCTTGGTGAACTTCTCACCGGCCAACCATCTTTTGACGGGCGCAGATCCATCGGCAGATAACCAGAACATTTGGTACCCGAATGTCTATATGCTGCCCGCCATCGGTTTCCCGGTGGAAATTGTTTTTAGCCGCCAACTTCTTGGCGACGGCCCCAACTAGTGCGAAAATTCAGGTCATGAACCCAGACCCCAACAAGACAGGTCTATTTCTGGTCGGCGTGCGTGGCGCCATCGGCACAACCGTGTTGCACGGCATCGAAGGTTTGCGTTCTGGCATGCCCCCCATTGGCATGGTCACGGCCGGCCCCGAATTCGCTGATTTAGATTGGGCGGATGTCGAGCGTTTTTTTGTGACGGGCTGGGATGTCGCGGGCAATGCCCATCGTTCCGCCGATGATCTTGCGCGCATTGGCGTGTTGCCAACGGATTTGGTCGAGCTGAGTGGGGGGCTGCGCGATCGTTTGGAAATGTCGATTGCTCCGGGTGTGCCAGAACCCGAAGATCGCCAGTTGGTTGATCCGCGCGCCGCGGCACGCTTGGATCTTTCTGCTGTGGAAATGGTGAAAGCCTTACGCGGCGACATTCGCGAATGGATGAGTGAGTTGCGCACGCGTAAAGCGGTGGTGATTTACCTCGCCTCGGCCGAGCGCTTTCGGGAGTTGCCGCAAGCATGGATGGATGCGACAGCCAATCCCATGAAGTTGCTCATCACTGCCCCGGACGATATTTCGCGCTCCATCCTGTATGCACTCGCTGCGATTGAAGAAGGTGTGCCGTTTGTGAATTTCACCCCGGCGCCGGGCGCGGCAGTACCTGCGGTGGCGGCCTATGCGCGGCGCAAAAATGTGCCGGTGCTGGGCAACGATGGCAAGACTGGTGAAACTCTGGTCAAAACTGCTTTGGCGCCAATGTTTCGTGACCGGCGTTTGCAGGTGATGGCATGGGAGGGCTACAACATGCTCGGCAATAAAGATGGCGCGGCGCTGGAAGATCCAGCGCGCAAACGCACCAAGGTTGCGAATAAAGATGGAGTGTTGCCCGCGATTTTGACGGAGAGTCCAGGTATGCATGTGGGTGTGCGGATTGATTTTGTGCCAAGTTTGCACGATTGGAAAACCGCCATGGATTATGTGCACTTCCAAGGCTTCCTTGGCGCCAAAATGAGTATGCAGTTCACTTGGCAAGGTAGTGATTCCGCGCTTGCAGCACCGCTGGTTTTGGATTTGGCGCGCTTGGCGCTGATGGCGCAAAGTCGTGGCGAAGGCGGCCCTTTGCATGCTGCCGCCGCATTTTTCAAGAAGCCACTCGAAGTGGAAGAGCATGATTTCCACCGGCAGATGGATCTGCTGCGCACGTGGTTAAGACCAGCGACCTAGATTTTGATTTGCCCGAGCGGTTGATTGCAAGTCATCCGCCAGCGACGCGCGCCGCCGCACGCTTGATGGTGGCGCATGCAAAGAGTGGCGCGCTGCAGTTCACGCAGTTCGCGGCGTTGCCACAGTTTTTGCGCGCAGGCGATCTGCTGGTGTTAAACGACACCCGCGTCTTGCCGGCCCGCTTGAAACTACACAAACTCACCGGCGGCGTGATTGAGGGTTTGTTCCTGTACGAAAATGCCGACGGCACCGCGCGTTGCATGATGTCCGGAGGGCGTCTGCGTGAAGGCGTAGAATTGGTCGCCGCAGAGCCGGCCGGGGAACGCACAGCGATATTGCGCTTGGTGCAAAAACGAGAACGCGGCGAATGGCAGGTTCAAAAGTTAAGCGCAGATTCCTGGATCACTTTATTAGAGCGGATTGGCTCCACACCTTTACCGCCGTACATTCGGCGTTTGCGCATCGCTGCGCGAGAGGCAGATGATTCCGTTGAAGACCGTGAGCGTTATCAAACATTGTGGGCGCAACAAAATGGTTCCGTCGCCGCGCCCACTGCCAGTTTGCATTTCGACGCGGACCTGTTGCAGCGCCTCGTGCAATTAGGGGTGCAGTTTGCGCACCTCACTTTGCATGTAGGCCAAGGCACTTTTTTGCCGGTTGATTGCGAGCGGCTGGAAGACCATCCCATGCACTCCGAGCGCTTTATCGTAGGCGCCGAGCTAGAGGAACAGTTGCGTTTGACCCGAGAACACGGTGGCCGCGTGATTGCTGTGGGCACGACCGTTTGCCGAGCACTCGAAGCGTGGGCGCGCGGCGATCGCGTACAAACCGAGCTGCTTATTCTACCGGGCTTTGAATTTCAAATCGTGGATGCTCTCATCACCAACTTTCACACTCCACGTTCCACCTTGTTGGCCCTAGTCGCTGGCGTGGCTCAAGCACAAGGTGCAGAAGATGGACTCGCTTTCGTCAAAACGGCATACGCCGCAGCCATTGCCGAAAACATGCGTTTCTATAGCTACGGCGATGCCTCGTTGTGGCTGCGAGATTAGCTCGCAGGCCGCGCTAAAGTAGCCGCCTGCTTGCGGAACATCGCGTAGTAGGTGGTTGGGATGACCACTAATGTGAAGGCGGTGGAGGCAAGCAGGCCGAAAATCAGCGCCCACGCTAGGCCCGAGAAGATGGGGTCGAAGGTGATGGGAATCGCGCCGATCGCGGTGGTGGCGGCCGTCAGCAGAATCGGACGCATCCGCACCAGGCCGGAATCCAGGATGGCGGTTTCGAGTTTGACCCCTTCCGCCACCGCGTTTTGAATGAACTCAATCAGCACAATGGCGTTGCGCACCACAATCCCACCGAGTGCAATCATGCCGATCATGGCGGTGGCGGTGAAGAACACCGGCGTGGCGTATCCACCGACGGGGCGATCGACCAGAATGTTCAATAACCAGAAGCCCGGCAGAATGCCGATGGCCGTGAGTGGAATCGCAGACATGATCAGCAGTGGCATCACCCAACTTGAGGTTTGAATGACCAGCAGCACAAAAATGCCGAGGAGTGCTGCGCCGAATGCTAAGCCTAAGTCGCGGAACACTCGGATGGTAACCTTCCATTCGCCTTCGCCAGCCCATTCAATCCAAGTATTGCCTAATTCGGGGCTATCATTTAAATCCGCTTGCAAAGCAAAGATGGCTTCGACGGGGGAGCGCCCAGCCATTTCACTGCGCACGAACACGACACGCTCTAAATTTTTATGGTAAATCGATGGCGACGTGCGGGTGCTTACAAATTTGCCGATTTCCGCAAGCTCCACAGCCTTGCCGGTGCTGCCCATTACCTTTAATCCTTGCAGGCTTGCTATACCAGTGCGATCCGTGCGTTGCAGTTGCACGCGAATCGGCAACGGCTGACGTTCGTAGTTGCTGTGCAAGAAAGCGGCTGCATCGTCGCCGAGTGCCAGCCGCAGAGTTGCGGTCACGCTATCGTTATCAATACCATGCAAAGCGGCCTTTTCGCGATCAAGAACGAACTCCCAATGTTCGCGGGGCGTATCCACGCTGTCATCTAAATCCACCACGCCTGGTTCCGTGTGCATGCGTTTGCTGACCACACCAGCGGCGTGAATCAGCTCCTCGTATTCTGCTCCCCGTTCGCCATAGACTTCCGCCACCACACTTGCGAGCACCGGCGGCCCGGGAGGAGATTCCACCAAGCTCAACACCGCTCCATGCGCATGGGCGATGGCTGACAGGCGATCGCGAATCCGTAAACCAATGTCGTGGCTTTGCATGGTGCGCTGCTCTTTGGCTGCCAAATTGATACGGATATCGCCAACATTGGAGGCGCTACGGAAGAAGTAGTGCCGCACCAAACCGTTGAAATAGATGGGGCCGTGGGTTCCGGTGAAAGTCGTGAAATTGACGATTTCTGGAATGCTGGCCAGCTCCGTTTCCAAATCACGCATGGCGGCATCGGTGTTTTCGAGGGAGGTACCCTCCGGCATATCAATCACCAACAACAGTTCATCTTTATTGTCAAAAGGAAGAATCTTCATCGGCACGCGGCCAGTCACTGCGAGCATTCCGGAGCCGCCGAGTAGCAACAAAATACCCACGAGTAAAGCCCAACGCTGCCGGCGCGACTTCAAAAACCCACTCATGGCTCTGCGGTACAAACGGTGGAAGGAAGGCTCCTTCACCTTTTTGCCTGCGGCGGGATCCTCTTGGACAGGCTGATTTCCACCATCGAGACCTTTTTTGCGCAGCAATTTGTAGGCAGCCCAAGGCACCACACTCAATGCTGCCACGGTAGAGAAAATTACGGTCAACGGAACCGTTCCCGCCATCGGCTCCATGTAGGGTCCCATCATGCCCGTGATGAAAAACATCGGCAGGAAGGAAACAATTACCGTCAAGGTGGACATAATCACGGGCGGTAAAACTTCGCCAACACCATCCAAAGTGGCTTTCTTGCCGTTACTGAGTTTTTTAAGAATGTGCCGCTGGATGTTGTCCACATTGGTGATGGGATCATCTACCACCAAGCCAAGCGTGAGGATGAGGGCAAACATCGTCACGCGGTTGATGGTGTAACCCAGCAGCATGTTGGTGAAAAGTGCCAGTGAAAAGGACACTGGAACGGCCAAGGCCACAATCAAGCCTTCGCGCCAACCCAAGAAAAACATCAACAACCCCACGACTGAAATCATCGCAAACAGCAGCGAAGACAGCAGTTCATCTACTTTGGCATCTGCAGTTTGGCCGTTATCCCGCGTGACGCGGACGAGAACCCCATCGGGAATGATGGTGCGTTTCAACTCCTCCATGCGCGCGCGTACAGCGGCTGCTACCGCAACAGCATTGGTGCCCTTTTTCTTCGAAACTGCGAGCGTGACGGAAGGAAAAGAACTGCCAGCCAAGTGCTCGGTATCGGCCGGGCCAAATCCAATCCTTGTGTAGCTGCTAGCTTCCGCAGGGCCAAAACTTACCGTCGCGACATCACGCAAATAAATCGGCGTTTGTTGGTAGACGCCCACCACTAAAGCACTCACATCTTCAACATCCGCTAAATATGGTCCGGCCACCACGGCAGTTTCCTGCCCACCACGGACAAAGTTGCCGGCGGAAACCGATGCGTCTGCAAGGCCGATGCTGCGATACAGCTGCAGCAGGGTGATGTTGTAGGCGGCAAGGGCTTCGGGATCCGGAGTGACACGAACCTCCGCGGTGCGTCCTCCAACCACCCGCGTTTTCGAGACATCCGCAACGCGATCGAGGTGGGCGCGCACTTCTTCGCCGATGCGCCGCAGTTCGAAATCATCGTAGGTATCTGAGTGCAGAGCCATAGTGACAATCGGCACATCGTCAATCTCTACCGGTTGGACCACCCAACCGCCAACGATGGCAGGCACCAAGTTAATCTGCGAGGAAACGCTGCTGTGAACCTTGATTAACGAGTCTTCGCGGTCTTCACCGACAAAAAAACGCACCGTAACTACCGCGCGATCACGCTGCGAGATGGAGTAAACATATTCCACCCCATCGATCTGCCATAAGGCGCGCTCGAGTGGCGCGGCGACGAGTTTTTCAATTTCCTCAGCACTGGCACCCGGTACTTCGACAAATACGTCGGCTACCGGCACGACAATCTGTGGTTCTTCTTCACGCGGCGTAAAAAATACCGCAGCCATGCCGAGTAGCAGTGCGGTAACACCGAGAAGCACCGCCAGGTGCCCCTCTAAGAATACCGCAACGATGCGTTTGATCATTGCGCCCAACCGATGGTTTGACCATCCGCTAAACCGGAGAGGATTTCAAGGAACCCACCTTCGATTTCCTTTCCCGAACGCACAAAACGCCGCTGCCAGCCGCCGTCCGTTTTTAACATGACGGTTTCAAGTTGACCTTCGCGCTGGAGTGCTGCCACTGGAACTACCGTGACTTGCAGCTCACCAGTTTGCAGCATCAATTTGCCATACATGCCGGCGCGCAACAACGGCGTGGCGGCAAGGCTAGCTTTGATGGTGAAACTGCGCGTAGTGGGATCGCCAGCTGGTTGCACTTCGTACACCATTGCGGGTACACGTATGGAAAGAGTAGGGAAGTCCACGAGTACGCGACTACCGAGTGGCAGCGCGGCAATTTTGCTCTCACGGATTGCGGCCACAAAATCTACCGGGCCACCACCGTGAATTTGTAGGATTGGCTGGCCCGGCAGGGCTAAATCCCCGGCGTCGGCCAAACGGGAGGCAATCACCCCACTCATCGGGCTTTTGACCACGGCGTAGCTGAGGAAAGTTTGCGCCTCAAGCAGAGCTTGGTTGGCCCTGGCGACGGCCGCTTGCGCTAACGAAGCCGCGGCGGTGGTTGCTTCTAATTGCTCTGGAGTTGCGGCTTCGCGGGCGAATAAACGCTCGCTACGATCTTTCGCTGCATTCGCTTGGGTGACTGCGGCGAGAGCAGCATCGACATTCGCCTGTGCTTGCGCGACCTGCGCTTGAAGCGTGCGGTCATCCATGCGGAACAACACCGTTTCAGCATCTACTTGCTGGCCGACGTCCACCAACATTTCCAATATGCGCCCGCTCATTTGTGCAGCAATCGAAACCGTTTTGGCAGGAGCCACGGTGCCCACAGCTTCATACCAAATTGGTTGGGAAAGCGTGGTTACAACAGCAGTTTGCTCGGCATGGAAAGCGTTTTGCGTTGCTGTGTTTGCATTTGGATCAATGGAATCGCTATCGCTGCAAGCCAGCGGTATCAAAGTGGCTGCGGCCATCCAGTAGCCAGCGAGGGGAAGCTTGTGCTTTGGGTACTTCATTGCTTAAACCGGGCATACATTCCCATGGCGCGCGCCAAATCGGCGGCAGCACGTTTTTGGTCGAAGGTGGCTTGGTTCCAGCGCTGACGGGCGAAGGTGGCCATCTGCTCGGCCTCGAGATAACGCGTGACCGTTGCCACACCTTCTTCATACTGCGCGCGTACCAAACCAAGAGACTCGAGCGCAAAATCCACCGTTCCTGTGGCCACATCAAGCCGCGCACTGGCTTCGCCGTTAGCGAGAAACGCAAACTCTACATCTTGGCGTACTTCACTCAACAGTGCTCGCTGACGCGCGAACACTTCGGCGAGTTGTGCTTTGCTGCGGGCAGTATTGGCACTGCGCGCACCGCCATCAAAAATATTCCAGCTGGCAGCTACCCCCACGCTCCAGTTTGCTTCACTACCGGAAAAATCTATATTTGGGTTATCCGCCCAAGCGCGACCAAAGAGGTCTATGCTGGGTTTGGAGGCTGATTCCACCCGTTTGATTTGCATCTCGCTTTGCTGAATGCTCACGCGTAGTTGCTCCAACTCGGGGCGTTGCGCAAAAGCCGCAACTAAAGCACCATTGAGATTTTCAGGTACTTGTACGGATGGCAAATCCGCCTCTTCAAACGCAAGTGGCGGCATTTGCGCTTCTGCGACAGCCAGCAAACTCGCTAACCCGCAACGTGCTCTCTGCACCTCGTTGCTGCTGCGAATCACCATCTCTTGGGCTTCTGCAAAACGCACCCGTAAAGACAAAACATCGGAGCGCAATACTCGGCCTTCTTCGAACAGGATTTGTGTTTCGGCAAGTTGTGCGGCCACGGTTTGCTCGGACCATTGTGCAATTTTTTGTTGCTCGGCAGCTACCAAACTGGCAAACCATAAATCAATAGTCATGGCAGTCAAACGATTGTGTAACGAAGATAAACCCAGCTCTTCGACGCGCTGTTGCAACACCGCAAGCTCTCCAGCCAGCTGATGACCGCCACCGGAGTACAGGTTGTAAGCCACACCCAGGCCAGCTTCCCAATTACTAAATGCGCCAGGATTATTGAAATCGGTGCCGGGTACAAAACCGCGTGCATCGATAGTTTTAAACAAATAGGCCGAAGGTGCATCGGCGCGCAAAAATCCTAAATCCATCTGGATTTGCGGACGAAATGCCGCACGACTTTCCTCTACCGCAAAGCTGGCTTGTGCAATCCGCGCGGCAGCGATGGCCACCCCTGGATTTTGCTGCAACACCAGATGAATGGTTTGTTGCAAAGATAAAGTTTCATCCGCAAAAAACAGGGCGTCGGCAGCGGCTGTTGCGGGGCCAGTGGAATCCGCATCGACGTGCTGCTGAAAAGGCACCCCAACAAGATTTTCCGCAACCGGCTGCGGCGTGCTGCAAGCGGCCAGTAGCAGCGCGGCAAGGACCGGTAATCGTGCAGGGTAGGGGAATAGCATCACGTGGTCCATCTTCTTACCACTTAGGGACAGAAGTTCCAAGTTGGTTCCCTGAACCTACTTGGATTTACGCTGCGGATGGATTCACGCGCGCCGCTGGTTTAGCCCCCCGCTGGCGGCGTTTCTTTGCCGGCATCATCTTTTGCTTTTTGCCCCTTGATTTGCATTTGCAAGGCAACGCTTGCTGCTCGCTCTAGGCTTTTGAGGTTGCGGTCTACCGACGCCATGTGTTCTTCGATGGCTTGCAAGTGCGCAATCATATCGATGCGTTGCTGCGCGGGATTGGGTCCCAACTGTTTCGCGGGATCTTGATGGGGTGCACGGGACAAGCCACCGCTATAGCCGGCCGCAGCCGCCGCTGCAGTGAGCAGGAGTGTGCAGGTAATGATGCCCCGATTGGTGTGCTTTTTCGTCATGCTTCCAGGATAACGCAAGAGGCCCCCTGGAGTAAGCATCTGTGCTATTCTGGCCCGCATTTCTAAAAGTGCTTATCGTGCGTAAATACAACCTACCATTACTCGCTCTACTGCTGCTCATGTTGACAGCGGCCCTTTATTTCATTTTTTTGTCTCCGGCAGAGCAGCAGCGCGAAGAAGGAGCGCCGCCCGCGGAAATCCTTGCTGATGGTTCAGGTTCAATGGCAACCAAGCGCGAAAGCTTGGATGCTGCAGCCTCGATTTCTCGGGAAACACATGCCGCCGCAGCGGAGTTGCCGTCAGCAATCCTAGTCACGCACATTCAGGTTGTAGATCCCAATGGTGTGGGCGTGGCGGGTGCACGCGTGCTGCCGTGGGTAGGTGAAGAGGTGCTGGAGGAAACGCAGACGGACGAAAATGGTGAAGCGACTTTTTCTGGCCTTGCGGGTGCTGGCGGATACGCCGTGATGGCCCCGCATTATCTTGCGGTGCATGGTGTGCATCATTTTGACGGCAGCCGCATTGTGGTTCACCTTAAGGATGGTCAAGTTCTTGCTGGTAGGGTTACTTTTTTGCGACCGCCAGTTTTCCAGGAGCTTTTTGTTATGCGCGTATTCAGCATGTATGCACTCAGTGGCGTGGATATTCCTCAAGCGGTGAAGGATGAATTTTGGACTCATAAAGCCGGGGTGGGCACATCCATGATTCCCATAGATCGGGAAGGGAATTTCCGGTTGCTCGGATTGCCTGCGGATTGGATCGGTCGTATGCGTATGCCGAATGGCTACGTTGTTTATTCCGTAGAGGCGCCAGCAACGATAAGAGACAAGAATTTCGTTGAGCTCCCGCAAGTGAGTCAAAGCTTGCTGTTTCGGTGTTTTGAGCTTCCGGCTTTCACCGGCCGAGTCGTGACTCCTGATGGAAGTTCCGGTGTTCCTGGTGTTAGGGTGGTAGTAAATGCCTATTTGACCGCTGAAAAAAACAACACAACCTCACTAATGGGGGAGAGCCAAGCCGATGGCACGTTTTACTTGCCAATCTTTGCCGGCAACACCACCATCAGTAAGCAATGGTGTGAACATCCTGATTCCATCACTCTTTATGCCGTAGATATTAGCCTTTCTGGATCCAAGGATTGGGCAGATAACGCAACGCCAATCGATTTAGTCGACAAGAATGATCCGTGGCAGCTTGGCGATTTGCCGATGAAAGAGCGCTCAGACTTTCTTTTTCGAGCCATCGATGAACAGGGCAAGCCGATTGCCGGCGCATTCGCACGAACCTTCACCCTCAGCGAAGCAACCGATGCAGAAGGTAATGGTCAAGTTGCATTATCGGAGGACACTCTGGAAGTTTGGGTTGGGGCGAAGGGTTTTCTATCTGTGCGCAAGGATGCCACCTATAAGATCGGCAAAGTTGTTGATTTTGTTTTGCCCAAGGCAGCTCGGTTGTTTGTCTCATGGTCCATCCCAGAAGGCATGGATATGTCAACAGCCACTTTCCGCATCTATACTGCCGAAGGCTCCATTTTTGCAATCCACAATCGCGCATTTGATAGCTTCCGTCGTGCCGAAGGACTACACCTGATTGGTGGTCGGGGCCCCAATAGCTCCGGGCAAATGTCACGCTATTGGCAATTAAAACATGATCAACGTGATTTTGAGATCTGGGGGCTAGCGCCTGGGGTGGCGATGGAAATTCGCATTGCAGATTTACTCAGTACAGCTCTTGCCTCCTCGATGGTGACGTTGGCGGCAGGTGAGGAGCGAAGTTTGGAGCTTGTGATCGACGAAGCGCCAAAAGACTTTTTTGGCCGAGTGCTCGATGTCAACGGAACCCCATTGCCGGGAGTTCAAATTTCCATAGATAACCAAGATGGATATGGTTGGGGACAAAGTACTTCCAAAGATGGGGATTTTCGTTTTCAAGGGGTGGTTCGCCAAATCATTGATTTGGATTTTACCAAGGACGGTTATGTAAAATATTCCATGCCTAATTTTCAAATTCCTGCAAGTGGTGATGCAGGCGTGTTGACTTTAGACCCAGCACGTGAAGTCGGTATTTTCTTCCAGGATAAATCAGGGCGTTATTACGAAAATGGCTATGTTCGAACTCCTGGAGAGTATGTCAGGAATGCATCTGTGGAAAACGGCGGCATACAAATTGCTTCCTTGCCACAAGCAGAGTTTTCCTTTGAGTGGCAACTTGGTGGCGCAAAAGGCACTGCGTTGGTGCCCGCTGATGTGGAGGAATATGTCGTTGCAGTACCCGAAATGGCGTCGGTCGCGGTGCATGCTACGCGGGCGGATGCAGCAGAGAGAGATTATGTGAATGTAACTTTTGTGCCGGTTGGGGCAGCCCGAGAAGGAATCGAAACATACGACTATGAGCGCAGCATCAGCTTTGAGGCAGGAGAGAATACTGTGGATGCAGAGTTTCCTGTTCTGATGCCCGGTTTATACCGAGTGGAGTTTTCGTTAACCCAAACGAAAGATGGAAAGCGTGTTACGCGATCCTTGGGCCAGCAAGGTCCTGTTGAGGTTCTGGCGGGACAAGTGTTGACGCTAAATTTGAATTTCTAAAGGCCTGTTGCTTCGGGCTGATGCGCTCGTACTGCTTAAGCCAGCTTCTTCGCCAACACCTTGCGCGCCCAACGGCCACACAGCAAGTTGAAGGCAATCAAACCGCCGAAGAAATACCAAGCATTCAAATCAACACCGGCCGCGGTGGTGAGCGTGGTGGTCATGGTCCAATCGGCGTTGGTGTAAACCATGCGCAAAGGTTCAATCGCCATGGTTACGGGATTGAAAATCACCGCCGTGCGTAGCCACTCAGGAAGCTTATCCAAGGGTGCAAAAGCAGACGACAGGAAAATCATTGGCAGGGTGACAATCATGATGACCGCCAGCATTTCAAAGTGCCTTTTGAATTGGAAAGCTAAGCCTAGGCTCACGGAAGTGAAGCCGAAGATCACCAAGATCAGCGCCAGCAAGCCAACCATAGCACCACTGAAGCCGCCAGCGAAACTTACGCCGAGCACTGAAGTTGCTGCCACAATCACCAAACATTGCAGCAAAGTCATCACCGCAATGTGGATTGCGCTCGACAGCACGATGCTAAAACGATCGACCAACGGCGCAGCACGAATACGATCCAGGAAACCCATTTCGCGGTCGAACAAAATCGGCACCCCAGCGTTGAGGGCGGCGTTGAAGGCCGTGAACAACAGCGCACCAGGCGTTACGAAATCAAGGTAGTTGGAACCCACCGCCTCTTCCATCGAATCCTGCAGCACCAACACAAACAGAGTCATCCAGATGATGGGCTGCATCAAGCCGCTGATCACCACCACTGGGCGGCGCTTACTATGCAGGAACCAACGCCAAGTTTGAATACGGGTCTCTTGCCAAAATGGGGAACTCATGCGGAAACCTCTACTTTCAAACGGGTGGCGGCAAGATACGCATCTTGCAGGGTAGGGCGACGGACGGAAACCGATGTGAGTTCCATACCAGCTTTGGTTGCGGCAGCGCGTAGCCATTCACTCCATGGCGTGCCCTGTGCATCTTCGTTGCCAGCAGCAATCGCTTTGGCGTATTCCGCCGATTGCGGTGCCGGTGGCATTTCCGTGCCAGGCACCTCGCGGAACAAGTTGCGCAATGCTTCGCGATGGTCTTCAGATTGGTGCTCACCAAGAGCGGCACTCAAAACCCAAGTGCCGAGCTGATTACGCAACTCATCTGGTGTGCCCGCGCCGACTACCGAACCATGGCTCATCATTACTGCGCGAGTGGAGAGCACATCGGCTTCTTCAAAATCGTGAGTGGCCAGCAACAAAGAAGTGCCCTCATTTTTCAACTCCGACAACAGTCCCCACAGCTCGCGACGCGATTCATAATCCAAACCGGAGCTAGGCTCATCAAGAATCAATAGCTTTGGTTTGTGCATCAAAGAAGATGCCAAATCCAGACGGCGCTTCATGCCTCCGGAGTAGCCTTCAATGAAGCGGTCGGCGGCATCCATGAGATTGAAACGATTGAGCAAAAACTCGCTCCGCTCTTTCACCTCCACTTTAGACAAGTGGACCAGACCGCCTTGAAAGCGCATAAACTCGCGCCCAGTAAGCACTTTATCCAGTGCTGAATCCTGGCCGGCGTAACCGATGAAACCGCGTGCGCCGCGGGGATCGGTTTTCACTTCCGTGCCGCAAATATGAATGGTGCCGCTATCGAGCTGCTCCAAAGTGGTCATGCTGCGAATTAAAGTACTCTTGCCGGCGCCGTTGGGGCCAAGCAAACTGAGTACTTCGCCGGCCTGGACATCAAAAGACACACCGCGCAGCGCACGAATCTCCCCGAATGCCTTGGTGGCTTGATCAATTTTAAGGATGGTAGTCATCGGACTGGACGGGAATTCTAACGACGCCCGGCCGCTGCAAGCGCAGCGTTTATGACGTCTTCCTCACTCATCAGAACTAAATCGGCGGCGGGGCCGAGCGGCACATAGGTATCCGCGGAGCGCACGCTGCGCAGCGGATAGTGATAATCGTTTTCGGCGAGGTGGGCGATCACCGCATCTGCGATTCCCGCACCCGTGGCGCGGCATTCGTCGGCCACCAGCACCCCACAACATTCAGCAGCGTGGTGGCGGATGGCGTCAAACGGCAGCGGATTCAGCCAGCGCAAATCCAAGATCCGCGCGCGCACGCCGTGTTCCACTTCGAGGCGGTTGGCGGCACGTAGTGACATACGCAGGCCATTGCCGTACGTCACAATCAAGACATCACGATGATAGGGGTGATAAATACCCACCTCGCCAGGCAACAACGCGCAATTTTCGCTGCCGTCTGCGAGCGGATATTCGCTCAACCAACCGCCATCACCGTCTTCCAACAAATCGCGTTCGTGGTACAGCGCAATCGGTTCCACAATTACCACGATGCGTCCGCAAATCTTGGCTGCAGCGACGGCGCCGCGCAGCATTTTGACGGCGTCATCGCCACGCGCGGGAACAGCAAGAATCAAGCCGGGGATTTCGCGCAACGCACCAATTGAGGAATCGTTATGAAAGTGGCCGCCGAAACCTTTTTGATAACCAAAGCCCTGAATGCGCACCACCATGGGATTGCGGAATTGATCATTGGAGAAAAATTGCAGCGAACAAGCTTCGCCGCGCAGTTGATCAATCGCATTGTGCAAGTACGCTAGATATTGAATCTCTGGCATGGGCAGCAAACCCATCAACGCCAAGCCTTGCGAGATGCCCAGAATCGAAGTTTCATCCAGCACGGTATCGAAGCAACGACGCGGGCCGAAGTCATCCTGCAAACCTTGGGTCACTCCGTAAACACCTCCTTTGCGGCCGACGTCTTCACCGAACAACAGCGTTTCCGGCGATTTAATCATTTCATCTTTTAGAGCCGCGTTAATCATCGCGGATAAGGTACGTCGCGCCGCGGTTTTGGCGAGTTCCGGCAGATGCTTGCCGAATATTTTGGCACGCTCTGGCGCAGCGATTGGCGCGGTAGCTTGGTAACGCACTTGCGCCTCATCCCATGGCGCCAAAGGCTTGATAACTTCCTCTCGCGTGGTGAGTTGCGCGCGACCCGCCGCATCCTCACCAGCTTCTTTGGCTCTGCGGCGCGCCTGTTCGACGATTGACGCCAATTCCGCCGGCGTGGCCACTCCGGTAGTAATCAGCAAACGTGCAGCGGCGAGCAAAGGATCGCGCGATTCTGTTTCCTCAATCTGTTCCAACTCGTGGTAGCCAGTCTCAATATCACTGCCGGCATGCCCCCACAAACGCACGGTTTTCAGATGCAAAAAAACTGGCCCGCGACGGCGTCGGCAGGTGGCAATCGCCACGGCAGCGGCCTCATAAATCACATCCAAATCACCGCGCGCTTCGATGTAAGGCATATCTGCGCGGCCATCGATAGAATCACGAATCCAGCCCTCTGGAGTGGCGGTAGAAATACCAATGCCATTGTCTTCGCACACCCAAAGGATGGGCGCGGGGCGACCGTGACGGCCGGCAAAACGGCTGGAGTTCAAGCCCGTTTGCGCGGTGGCATGATTGAAAGACGCATCGCCAAAAGAACAGCACACAATCGCGCTGGCTGGAACGCCACTTTCTACACCCATGCGTTTGGCGCGGCCAATCCCAAATGCAGCGCCGACGGCTTTAGGTAAGTGAGAAGCAATGGTGCTGGTTTGTGGCGGCACCCACAGTTCTTTCGAGCCCCAAACTTTATGCCGACCACCGCTGGTTCGATCATCCGCCGCAGCACACACGCCCAACATGGTTTCCAATGCCGGATCCACAGCGGGTGTGTGGCGCATGCGCGCCATCATCAGCGCCCCAGATCGGTAGTGCAAAAAACACGGATCGGTTGGCCGCAATAACGCGCCCAGCACCACATTGGCTTCATGGCCGGCGCTCGAAATGGTGTAGTAACTCCGGTTAGTTTTTTTCAGCTCACGGGCAGTCACATCCAGTGCGCGCGACAACGCCATATCGGCGAAGAGCTCCAGCGCCACGCCGGCCGTCAGCCTGGATCCCGGTCGCAAACAATCCTCTGCGCCGAGCTTGCAAGCAGCAGAGGAGGCCTCGGAGAGGTATTGATCGAGCTTGGTCTCGACGACAGCAACGCGGTTAGTAGACACGGCGCGGTGATTATCCCACTTCTGAAGTAATCGCAATGCCCTTTTCCGAAGGCTCTGCGCAAAACCTGTGCTTACAGCAGTAAATCGATCACCAGCAAGGTGGCCAAAAGTGGCACGTAAATGGTGGAGGCCCATGCCATGACCACGCCTTTGGTGTCTTTGCGGTACATGCCAATGAAAATTACCGCCACCATAAAAGCGAGCGACATGGTGCACGCGCCAAAAAAGTAAATCCAGCCAGTCTGCTCAATGAACATGGGGATCTGGCTGGCGGGGATCAGCATCAGAGCATAATGCACCGAGCGTTTGCCGGCTGCGCGGCCGGTGGGATCGGCACCCGGTAACCAGTGCAAACCACCGATTTGATAATCCAAACGGCGGTACCACGCGCGCGATAAAAAGTGCGGTAGTTGCCACAGTAGTAGGATCAAAAACAGCACGGCTGCCATGGTGTCCAGGCCGACGCCAGCTGCGGAATAACCAATCAGTGGTGGGAAGGCTGCCGGCACGGCACCCACAAAAATATTCACCGGGGTGATGCGTTTGAGGGGTGTGTAAATGTAGTCATAAATCACCAACATGACGGCAGCGAGCCATGCCGTCAGCGGGCCAAGAAAAATCAGCAACCACAAAATCCCGAACAAGGCGCCACCCACGCCCCACAAAAAAGCATCGCGTTTGCGGATGCGCCCCGTGGGTAGCGGGCGGTTGCAAGTGTGCGGCATACGCTTATCGATATCGACTTCCAGTAGGTGATTGAGAGCAGCCGTGGCGCTTCCCACCGTCAGCATGCCGACGGCTAAGTAGAAGGCTTCCAGCCAACTCCAAGCGCCGCCGTCGGCAATCCAATAACAAATCAACGCCGATGGAGTGGCTAAGAGCTGGATACGGTTATTGGTCAGTTCGGCCCAATCGCGCGGTGTGCCCTTGACGCGGAGGATTCTCATCGACGCGCTCCGCTACCGATGCGGAAGTATATTTCCATCCATAACGCTGTGGTGACGGCCAGCACCAAAACGCCGCACAGTAGGTGGCCAGTGGCGAGAAAGCTTTGCGCTAGAAAGCGCGTATCCTCATCTGGGAAACTGCCCACCAGCGGGCCAAGCAGGAAGGCCCATGCGGCGGCGCCAAGTGCAAGTTGCGTGCCCAGAATGTGGGCGAGACTGCGCGCCAAAAGGGTGATGCGCTTGTGCCCGCGGAAGGCGGTTAGGGCTTGGCGGATCAGGTAAAGAATCACGCTGGCCGTGGTGATGGCCAGGATCAAATGTCCTTCAAAAGCACCCTGCTTGTGGCGTAAACTAGCGGCCGTGAAGAGGTTGATGAACAGCAAAACGAGTGCAATTGAGCTCCACAAACGTATACGCTGCACCGCTGGCAGTGAAAAATATTCGACTGGCCGGTGCCAATCCGGGGCGGTTTGCTTGGCCAATATCACCAACAACAGCACCACAAGTTGCGCCCCAACCGCATGCAAAATGGCAACCAAATAGGCATTTTCCAGCACGCGACTGGCGCCCAATAGGCCCTGGGCAATCACAATCAACAAGCAACTAACCGCCAAGAGGCGTAGCTTTTTCGGCACCCCGCGGGTGAACAAGGCCGAACCAGCAAGCAGCAAAATAATCAAACCTGTGAGGCTGGCGGCTTGGCGATGGGTATGTTCCACCACAGAACCCAAACCAAAAGTGTCCGCCAGTTTGCCATAGAAAATACTGAACAGCGAGCCGCCGTTGATGTCCGGCCAAGTGGGGTAGGCCATGCCGACTTCTGCCGACGTAATGGTGCCGCCAATGCCGATGGTCAACCCAATCGTGACCACCACCCCAATCACGGCCAAGCGATGTAGCCAACGAAAGTAGGGTTGCTCCATTATTCGTGCTCCTGCATGCTGTGAACAAAAGCGACTAAATCCCAAATTTGTTCGGCTTCCAGATGCTCTGCCATCGGTGGCATCTTGGTGCCTTTGACACCATTACGAATGCGCAAGTACACATCAGCAGGGCTGGTGCCGCCGCGCAACACACCTTGCTGTAAATCCCGCGCAATCATCGGCACGCCCCAAATATCTTCCGCGTTGACCAAGCCACCACTGCCATCTTCTTGATGACAAACCACGCAGCCAAGTTCCGCAGAGAAATACAACTCCCGACCGCGCGCGGAATCCGCTGCAGCTGGAATATCCGGGCGTCCCCACGAGGCGATCGCAAGGGAGAACTGCTGGCGTTGCTTCAGCATGGCGGCCTCAAAAGCATCGCTCGCACTGGAGTCTTGCAGCTCTTCGAGCGCGTTGCTCCACACCGCCCCGCGAATCAGCAAATACATCGCATAGTTGGCAACCGCATCAAGCGACTCGACCTCCAATCCCTTAAAACTGCTCATAGAGGTGCTTGGAACGCCTTCTATGAGGGTGCGAAGTAGATCTGCGCGCGTGGCTGGCAAACCAACAGGAGTGCTGGTGAACTTGACGATCCCGAGGCCAAAATCTCGTGGTGGGGGGGTGAGGAGTTTGGCCGTAGGAGTTTTGGCGCGCCCATCGGTGCCATGGCAATGCACACATTGCACTTCATAAACCGCGCGCCCTGCAAGTAAAGCATCCAGCTTCCAGTCGCCGCTCATTTGCGGTTGTAAAAAACCTCCGAACTCTGCACGCATCAACTCGAACAACTCGGCTTCTGCAACGCTTGCGAACGCCTCATCCGGCTCAGCCGAAACACCGACAAAGGTACCGGCGATGGTGAAATACAATCCAACTACCGTGGCCAGTGCAACCGCAGCAAGGGGGATCGAATCGGCCTTCGGCAGAGTCATGTGGGCAAAGCTTCAAAAGCGTGACGGCTGCTTTCGGTAAACACGTAAAGGACCAAGTAAATCGTGACCCCAGTTACCGAAACATACAGCCAAATCGGTAAGGTAACTCGTGCCCATTTGCGATGCGCAATCCGGCTGTTGTTGAGGCCCAGCCAAATGGTGCGCAACGCCAAAAACGGAACTGCTGCGGCGAGCGTGATGTGGGTGACCAACATCAACAAATACGCTACGCGCCCCCAATCCGCACCCTGATACTTCACGCTCACCGCAAAGTGCAGGTGGTAGTAAAGGTAGGAGCACAAAAACAGCACCGAAACCGCAAAGGCACTCAGCATCAACTTCTTATGTCCGGCTTCATCGCCAGCCTTGATGCGCCAAAGACCAGCCAGCAGCAAGATGGCGGCGAGGCCATTCAAAGCGGCATTCAACGGAGGAAAGAAAGCGGGGTCGTCCATGGGCAAGCTGGCCTTAGAATACCGACGCCTTGACTCGTCTCCTACTGATCGCCATCGCCGGTGCCGCCGGAACGCTCGCTCGCTACGGTTTAGCCAGTTGGGTGCGTGGCTTGAGCTCTTCGTCGTTTCCCTGGGGGACTCTGGCGGTCAACGCCCTTGGTTGTTTGCTATTCGGAGTCATCCTCACTCTGGTACGGGAACGTGGCGTCATCGAAAGCGACACAGCCAATATTGTGATGGTGGGTTTTCTTGGCGCGTTCACCACTTTCGCAACCTTTGCCTTTGAGAGCGGCGATTATTTGCGCGCCGGTGCCATGGGATGGATGCTCCTGAATGTGGCGCTCAACGTAGTGCTAGGCTTGGGTTTATTCCTTGCCGGCTGTTGGATGGTGCGCGCCGCTTAACCTTCGGCCTTTTCCATCAAAGTCCAATCGTGATCAAAAAACAGGCGTACATACTGTGGATTGGATGCGCTGTCCGTCCAGTTGAAAGATGCGTTTTGGTCGCCTAGCGGCAGGGAAAGATTGAAGCCCCAATCGCTTTGTTCGAGCCACTTCCAAGTCAGGATGTAACGCTCACCGTCGTCGCTAGGCGTCACCGAAGTGGGTGCGCCTAAAACGCTTAAACACTGGGCTAAATCGGATTCACCGACAATCGCCTGGGCAACCAGCCGTTCTTCAAGCGGTGTATTGATGCGTCGATTCGTGAAATTGATACTCGCACAGGACAGCGTGCACAGCAGCAAGATTCCAACGCCGCGCCACCTAGCTGCCACTGAGGTGATACTCCGCATCCTTGGCGTGAAAGCTCGCACCGTAGTGCGTCAAGATTCCGGCGCTATTGAAAAATACCCAGCAGCGATCGGACTGATTGTCGGTGCCGAAAGAACCAAAAAGAAGCAACCAGATTCCCATCGATTTGGCGTTGGTAGATTGATAAAGCCATGCGGAGCCGTCGCCCAGCTCGACAACTTCATTGGGCGCGCCTAATAAACGCACGACATCGCCAGCCGTGTTTTGGCCGGGCTGGAGCTGCTCGATGGCGGCGGAATCGAGCACTTGGTCATGGGTGGCTTGCCCCATATAGCAGGAGCCGCAAGTGAGTAGAAGGAGGAGGGGCAGCAGGAGACGCAACATGAATCCTCAGCATAACCGCAGGGCTGACGGCATACGAATACGGCTGCGAAAGGGCCATTTATGGAGTATGCTTTTGCGCATGCGTCTGCTTCCATCTCTTATTGTTTTGACCGTTGTAGGCTCTGCGAGTGCTGCCTTTTTTGCTTTGACCGTACCCACTGAGGTTCAAGAGCCAGGAACACAACAACTAGAGGTTGTTTCTATGCTACGCTCGGTCGACTGTGTGCCCTGCCACGGCTATTACGATGACGCGATTGCTCCATCGGATACCTGGAGTGGTTCGATGATGGCCCACGCCGGGAGAGATCCTATCTTTTGGGCCACGGTGGCGGTGGCCGAGCAAGATTTCGACGGCGTCGGCGATCTTTGTATCCGGTGTCACTCGCCAGCGGGTTGGTTAGACGGCCGCTCCACTCCGACGGATGGCTCGGCGTTGTTGGATCAGGAAGATGGTGGCGGAGTGGAATGTTTGTTGTGCCACCGCTTGGTAAACCCCGATGGATCGGAACATGCAGGTGTACAAAATCCGCCCTTCGTGGCGAATACTGGCGGCTTGAACCCTGAGGCCTATTTAGGCGGAGGCATGTTTGTGTTGGCGAATAGCAATGATCGTTATGGCCCATACGCCACCCTCGCGCCGCACCCTACCCATCAGTCGCAGTTTCATCGCTCCTCAGATTTGTGCGGGACTTGCCACGATGTTAGTAATCCAGTGGTGGGCGATTTGGCGCATAACAATGGCGCCATGACCGATTTGGCCCCCGGCACTTTTAGCGGCATTTTGGGCACAGCGGTAGATTTGAAGGCGGCCTTCAACAACAAGCCGCACGGTTATGGGGTGGTAGAACGCACCTTTTCGGAACACAAGGCCAGCGGCTTCGATGCGCTGGCGGTCAGCGCCTTCCCTGCGTTGCCAGCACCACTGCAAAATGGGGTGCTCCAGAGTGCTTATGATGCCGCGCAGCTGGCTGGCAATGGCGGTGATTTTGAAGACGGTAGCACGCGTTTTTACACCTGCCAAACTTGCCATATGCAGCCTGTCAACGGAGCGGCTTCGGTTTCCGGAACCCCGCAACGTAGCGACTTGGCAGTGCATGATTTAACCGGTGGCAACACTCGAGTAGGCGCCATGATCATTGATATGGATAGTCGCGGTCAGCTCCAACTCGGCTCGGGTCTTTTTCAAACCGATATCGATAACATCAATCGTGGAGCCTTGCGCGCACGTGCGATGCTCAAAGATGCGGCGCAACTGGAGGTCGTCGGCAATACTGTAAAGGTTTATAACCTCACTGGGCATAAGTTGACGTCGGGTTATCCGGAAGGTCGGCGGATGTGGCTGAACATTCGGTGGTATGACGCAGCCAATCAATTGATGCGTGAAGATGGTAAATATGGCCGCTTGAATGTGCATTATGGCGGGCACAATTATCAGGTGGAATCACTGTTGGATTTGCATGATTCCAACACGCGCATTTACCAAGTAGAGGGCGGGCTCACTCAGGAGTGGGCGGCTCAGTTGCTGGCTTTGGGTACCGATCCCAACATCCCGCTGATGTTTGATCGCCTGACTGGCGCGGTTCTCAACACTTTGGGAGGTCTTGCTGCCCAGCCGCAGGGCACGGTTGCGGAATCTTTTCACTTTGCGTTGAACAATGTGGTGTTGTCGGATAATCGCATTCCGCCTTACAACATGGCATACGACGCAGCCCTGGAGCGAAACTGTTTGCCAGTGCCCGATACGCAATTTGGTAACCCTGGTGTAGGTGGCACGTTTCAATATTGGGATGAGTTTCAGCTGAACCCACCCGCCGGCGCGGATCATGCGGATATTCGTTTGGTTTATCAAACTACTTCGTGGGAGTACTTGTCCTTTTTGTTCCTGTCGAATGATGGCTCCGTGGCGCATTTGGCAGATACCGGGAAAAATTTAATCCGCTCGTGGGCGCGGACTGGAATGGCACGCCCCGAAGTCATGGCCACGGCCACCTGGTAGGCGCGCAATCACAGCCCTAGCTGCGGCCTTCGCGCTGATAAACTACGGCCTTGCCGGAGGCGGCCAAACCCATGAATGACAAGGAAAGCGCAGCGGATTTTATTCGCACCATCATCGCGGAGGATTTAGCCTCCGGGAAGCATCAAGCCATCGTTACGCGTTTCCCTCCAGAGCCAAACGGTTATTTGCATGTGGGCCACGCTAAGGCAATTTGCTTGGATTTTGGGGTGGCGGCAGAGTTTGGCGGGCGCTGTCATTTGCGCTTTGACGATACCAACCCAGCCAAAGAAGAGCAGCATTACATTGATGCGATTAAAGAAGATGTGCGCTGGCTGGGTTTTGATTGGGGCGAGCATCTGTATCACGCTTCGGATTACTTCGAGCAGTTGTATGACTGGGCGTGTTTTTTGATCAGCGCTGGTTTGGCTTATGTGGAGGAGCAGAGCGCCGAAGCTGTGCGCAAGAATCGCGGTGATTTAACTTCGCCAGGTGTGAATAGTCCTTTCCGCGATCGTCCAATCGAAGAGAGTCTAGATTTGTTCGCGCGTATGCGGGCCGGAGAGTTTGAAGATGGCGCGAAGATTTTGCGCGCCAAGATTGACATGGCGTCGCACAATATGGTGTTGCGCGATCCAGCAATTTATCGCATTCAACATCGCAGCCACCCGCGCACCGGAGATGCTTGGTGCATCTACCCCATGTATGATTTTGCGCACGGGCAGTCGGACGCCATTGAAGGGATTACCCATTCCTTGTGCACGATGGAGTTTGAAAATCATCGCCCGCTTTATGATTGGTTCACTAGCCACTTGCCGGTTCCAGCAGTGCCGCGTCAATACGAGTTCGCGCGCTTGAATCTCAGTTACACCATGACTTCCAAACGCAAGCTGAAGCAGCTTGTCGATGAAGGCGTGGTGAGCTCTTGGGATGATCCTCGCATGCCAACTTTGAGTGGTATGCGCCGCCGCGGATTCACGCCAACTTCCATCCGTAACTTCTGCGCCACCATCGGCATCAAGCGCACGGAGGGCACAGTTGATTATTCCCTGCTCGAATCCATCTTGCGCGATGATCTCAATGATGTCGCTCCGCGCCGCATGGCGGTACTTGATCCGCTCAAAGTGGTGATTGGAAATTGGCCCGCTGGGCACGTGGAAATGGTGGAAGCCATGAACCACCCAGGCAAGCCGGAACTTGGCACTCGTGAAATCCCATTCAGTGGTGAGTTATGGATTGAGCGCGAGGATTTTCGCGAGCAAGCACCGGGCAAATACTTCCGCCTGAAACCCGGGGCGGAGGTGCGTTTCCGTTATGGTTATTACCTCACTTGCACAGGATTTGAAACGGATGACAAGGGCGAAGTCACCGTGGTGCGCTGTAGCTACGATCCGGAATCCAAGGGCGGCAACACCGCCGATGAGCGCAAAGTCAAGGGCACCATTCATTGGGTGTCGTCGGCACACGCGATTGCCAGTGAAGTGCGGTTGTACGATCACCTCTTTCGTGAGATTGTGCCCGGCGCAAACGGCGATTTTATGGATGACCTCAACCCCGATTCACTCACCATGGTGATGGCGCAATTGGAGCCCAGCATGATGGATGTTGCAGTCGGCGAGGTGGTGCAATTTGAGCGCAGCGGTTATTTCTGTATGGATCGTGATTCCAGTGCCGATAAACCAGTGTTCAACCGCACCGTTGCGCTGCGCGATTCGTGGGCAAAGCTCGAGAAGAAACTGAACCAAGGGCCATCCGAAGGCGCATAATAAGGTCGTTTTGGCCCGTTGGTGGGCAGTAAACTCCCATCTGTTGCGGCGCTGACGCACCCTCCACTCCAAAAAGCATGAAGACTGCATTCATTACCGGCATCACAGGTCAGGATGGCTCCTACCTCGCTGAGCATCTCCTCAATCTCGGCTACAAAGTCGTGGCCATGATGCGTCGCTCGGCCACTCCTGATACTTCGCGTTTTGCACATATCGAGGATCGTCTCACCATTTGCCACGGCGATTTGCTCGATCAATCTTCGTTGATGCGCCTGCTGGCGGAGTATAAACCGGATGAAATTTACAACCTCGCGGCACAGAGTTTTGTGCACGCCTCTTTTCATGAGCCGATTCACACCAGTGAAGTCACTGGCTTAGGCGTGATGCGCATGTTGGAGGCCGTCCGCTTGCAAGCTCCAGAGGCGCGCTTCTATCAAGCTTCCTCGAGCGAGATGTTTGGCGACGTTTTTGAAACGCCCCAACGTGAAACCACACCCTTCCATCCGCGCTCCCCTTATGGGGTCGCCAAGGTGTATGGTCACTTCGCCACGGTCAACTATCGTGAGAGTTACGATATGTTTGCCTGTTCTGGCATTTTGTTTAATCATGAATCTCCACGTCGTGGCCTCGAGTTCGTAACCCGCAAGATCAGTGACCACGTGGCTGCAATTGCTTTTGGTGAAACGAACCAGCTAGCTCTTGGCAACCTCGACGCGCGGCGCGATTGGGGTTTTGCCGGCGACTATGTGCGTGGCATGCATCTGATGTTGCAGCACGCTACTGCTGATGACTACGTCCTTTCTACCGGCACCACCCAATCGGTACGCGAGTTTTGCCGAATCGCCTTCGCGCATGTAGGTTTGAACTACGAAGACTACGTGGTGGTGAATCCGAAGTTTTTCCGCCCGGCCGAAGTCGAGCTGCTACTTGGTGATTCCTCCAAGGCAAAAAATGTACTTGGCTGGGTGCCTGAAATTGATTTTCAAGGCTTAGTGGAAATGATGGTGGATGCCGATCTCAAACGCCGCTTGGTGATGGGTAACCGCCCAACACGTGGCTCTCTGCCTGAAGGGCTGGTTTGAGTTGATGGCTCATGTTTGGCTTACAGGTGCCGACGGCTTTGTTGGTGGTTGGTTGCGCAGAGCACTAGAAAGTGAGCCGCGTGGTTGGGCAGCACTAGGTTTGCCAGGCACAGACCAAGCGTTGGGTGACGGAATTTTTGCGCCGCTGGATTTAGTTGCTGCGGCGCGCCGTACCCCAGGGCAACCGGTTGCAGCGTTGGAAGATTTACCAGAACCTGCGGGATTGATTCATCTTGCAGCACTTTCTTCGCCGCCCGCATGTGAGGCAAATCCGGAGCTTGCACAAGCAATCAATGTGGATGGCCCCGCGCGTTTTTATGCGCAGTTGTTAGAACTATGGCCAGATTGCCCGATCATTCACGTTTCTTCGGGGCATGTTTATCGCCCGGCGGCAACACCTTTGCGCGAAGATCAGGCGTTGGAGCCCGTTAATGTTTACGGCCGCACCAAGCTGGAAGGTGAAGCGATGGCACTGGGCTTTCGTGAGCGCGGCGCCAAGGTCACGGTGGTGCGACCATTCAATCACACGGGCGCTGGCCAACTGCCCAGTTTTGCGCTGCCATCTTTTGCCTTACGTTTGGCAAAGCTGGAACAGCAAGGCGGCGGCGAACTGCCGGTTGGCTGGTTAGGATCCGTGCGGGATTTTTTGCATGTGCGCGAGGTTGTGCAGGTCTATCTATCGTTGTTGCCCAAAGCAGGGGTTGTTGATTTAGTGAACGTTTGTTCTGGCGTGGGCCAAGTCATGGGTGATTTGCTCGACGGCTTGCTGGCGCGTTTTGATTGCGACATTCGCGTCGTACAAGAGGAAACGCGCATGCGCGGAGCTGCGGATGCCGATCGTTTGGTGGGGGACACCACTCGCTTAGTGAGTTTGCTTGGCGCTGCTCCTATTCTTGATTTGAATGGTTTGCTGGATGACCTCGTGACCGATGCTCGGGCACGTTTGCTTGCCGGCGAGGATTTTTCACAAGCATGAAGCTGGTTATTGCCCACGATTTCATTCGCCATGGAGGTGCTGAAAAAGTCCTCGCGGAAATGCATCGTTTATGGCCGGATGCGCCAATTCATACTTTGCTGGCTGAGGAGTTGCCGCAATACCAAGAGTGGGATATCCGTTCCTCTTGGCTGCAGGGTAAAGTGCCGCCAGAAAAATATCGCTGGCCGCTGCCGCTCTTTCAGGGGATGGTCGATCGCTTAGGCAAGCGCATTGATTGGGCTGATGTTGATTTGCTGCTGTCCTCTTCGGTTTCTTTTATGAAGAACCTCGAAACCCCTGCCAGCGTTCCCCACCTGTGCTACATCTACCGTCCAGCCATGTTCGCTTACGAGCGACAAGATGCATTTTTATCCGGCTATCCACCCTTGTTGCGGCCGCTGTTGAAGGCGTCGGTTTCACGCTTCAAGCGCTGGGATCAAAAACACAAAGACGCGCCGGATTTGTATATTTCGATTTCGAACTACGTTGCCGACATGGTGCGCGATGCTTATGGCAAGCCATCGCGAGTCCTTTACCCACCCGTGGATGTGGAGCCGTTTCGCGCTGCTGCGGTGGGGGTGGAGCCGGGTGATTATTACTTCACCGCCTTGCGCCTCGAGGGTTACAAGCGGGTGGATTTGGTGATGGATGCTTGTGAACAGTTGGGGTTGCCGCTGAAGGTTGCCGGCACCGGCCCTTTGCTGGAAAAATTGCGTAAAAGCGCCGGACCAACCACCGAGTTTCTTGGTTTTGTTTCCGACTTAGAGATGCATCATCTCATGGCCGGCTGTCGCGGTTTTGTGTTTCCGCCTGAAGAAGATTTTGGTATTGCGCCCGTCGAAGCTCTTGCCGCTGGGCGCCCGGTGGTCGCACTCGGTAAAGCTGGCACCGCAGAAACGGTGGTGGATGGGGAGTCCGGTGTGCACTTCGCGCAACAGCGCGTGCAAGATGTGGTTGCGGCGCTGCAACGCTGCGAGGCGATGACTTGGGATCCCAAAGTCTTGCAAGCCCAAGCCGATAAATTTTCGGTGGCCGCTTTTCACGATGGTTTGCGTGCTCTAGTCGTAGAGGCAGCAAGCTTGAAGAAATAGCACGACGGTTTTTTATGCGGCGGCGTTTACAGCGCGCACACGATACGCCAGCCACATGGTTTGCAGGATGCCACCGATACTAAATACGGTGATTGCTGCGTAAATTCCAGTGAAGGCGTTCCAACGCACGCAAACGAACAAACCAGTCAGCGCCACACCTACATAAAGCGCCACCGCTTCGGTAATCCCGTGGGTACGTTTGGCGTGGACAAGTTGTCCTTGATAGAAACTTTGGAACGCTTGATAGGCTGGCATGGCGATTGCAAACAGCAGCGCCGTCGCGCATACATGGCGCAAGTCGGGCTCCAAATGATAAATATGATCGAGGATAAAACCAGACAGTGGGGTGAGGGCAAGTAAGGCCAAAACGCCAGAAGCGCAAACCGCAATCATGATGGCGAAGCGGCGTAAAGCCACACGTGCGCCCGGTTGATCCAACTGTGCAACCACCACTTCGTTGAATGCAAAACCAGTGCTACGTGTTAAGAAAACTAAAGCATGAACCACTTGCCATGCAGCCAGAGAGAGTGTGTCCGCGGGCATGCGCGCCATGGCTGCAGCACCCGCCGGGCCGATAAACAAAGTCAGCAGTGGCGTCATCGCCAGCGGAAAATAGAAGCGCATAAAGGAACGGCGCGTGATGACGTCGGCACAAGGATCCACTTTTGGCATGCGCTCGCGTAACACTGGGCCCACTGCCCAACGCGCAAAGATGGCTTCGGCGCTCACCCCAAGTGCAATCGCTGTGGAGCCAACCGCAATGCCACTCCAGCCACTGTATTGGCGCAATAACACCAGTGAACTCAACAAAACACTCAAGCGCAAAACCGTGCCTGCCATCACCAAGCGCGATTGGCCAAAGCGAATCAACACGCCTTGTAAGAAGCGGCGATAGGCAATCGCAGCAGTCCAGGGGGTGAGGATCATCAAACCGGTGCGGCCGGCGGCGTGGAATTCTGCGGGAATGCCGAGCAGGTTGTCGACCACTAAGTAATACAACGGCGTGAAGGCCACCAATGCGTGCAACAGCGTCAACGCAAGAGAAGCAGAAATCATGAAGCGCCGCACTTTGCGATAGGCCACCCAATCGCGGCACAACGCGGTGGATGCGGCCAGCAACATGATGATTGGGCCTTCAATGACCAAGGATATCGGGAAGGCGATACTGCCGAAAGCGGCAAGGTTGGTGGTTTGCGCTTCCATACTCGCTACGCACCAAGTGAACAACGGGCCTTCCGCGCCCATCAGCAACCAACTTGCCGCCAGAGGCAGCCACAGGCGCAAGATTTCGCGTTGTTTTAGCACCCGCGTTTTTTAGAGGCCGCTTGCCGCGAGGATGTCATCGAACAAGCGGTCGATGTCTTGTTCCTCCGTATGCCCGTTGACGGTTACTAAACGAAAGACTTGTTCGCCGCGCACCTCACCATAACCGATCAAAGCCTTGCCGGAATCATGTAGAGCACCGCATACTTGCTTACTATTGGCGCCTTCTACAGAGAAGCAAACATTCGTTGATGCGGGATCTTGGCAGAGGGTCATTTTTGTTTCCCGTTGCACGCGTGCAGCAGCGTAACGTGCCATGTGCAGTTGCTTTTCAATGCGTGTTGCCCAACCTTCATCACCCAGATTTAGCCAAGCAGCCCATAACTTAAAGGCATCATTGCGCCTGCCGCATTGCAAGGAACGCGTGCCGGGGTTGAGTTTGTAATCATCGGCTTGAAACAGGTAATCTGCCGTTTCTTGGAAGTTGGCAGAAAGTTGGCCGCGTTGCCGGGTGAGAAGCATCGAGCACATCAGCGGAATCCCCATCAATTTATGTGCATCCCAAGTCAAGGAATCCGCCAGTTCTAGACCATCCAATTTTTGACGCGCTGCGGGGTGCAGCAACAAAGTACCACCATAGGCTCCATCGACATGTAGCCAGATACCATGTTTTTGGGTGACTGCAGCAATCGCACGGAGTGGATCGAACTCACCCAGCACCGTGGTACCGGCGGTGGCAATCACGGCACAAGGCACCGCACCTGCTTCAAGGTCTTTCTCAATCGCAGCTTCTAGAGCATCGACGCGCATACGCCCGAGCTCATCGGTGGCAATTAAGCGTACATTGGCGCGGCCTGTGCCAAGTATGCCGGCGTTTTTGACCACCGAATAATGCCCTTCTTGCGAAAGATAATAAGTGAGGCGGCGGCCATCGGCACCATTGTTGCGCAGGTTCGGCATTGCGCGATTGCGTCCGAGCATCATGCCCACTAAGTTCGCCATGGAACCCCCTGGAACGGCAATGCCGAAGCCATTCGGGAAGCCAGCGAATCGGCACATCCGCGCGATGATTTCATTCTCAATCAGAATCATCGGTCCGGCAATTTTGTAGGTGTACATCGACACATTCAAAAGCCCAGTGAGCATTTCCGCAGCACTCGCAATCTCTAGGCGCCCGGCATAAAGTTGATTGAAAAAACGGCGGCTGGAAGTGCGTGGCGTAACACGCACCACGGCACGCATACGCGCCATCACGTCATCCACCGGAATGCCGGTGGATGCCAAAGACAAATCAACACGCTGACGCATTTCGTCAGGCGCTACACGTGGAATCGGCGCGGAAAGTTGTTCCTCGTCGAACAGCTCCTGGGCAATTTCCAGGACTTCGCTAAGCAGTTTGTCCATCAGTGGTCTATCCAGGTTGAAGCTGGCAGGATGAAGGACATGGCTCGTTCTGCCAGCGCCGTAATCGTGAGGGAAGGATTGACTCCGGGGTTCGCAGATATTGCGGAGCCATCCACCACCAAACAATCGGGGTAGCCAAAAAGGCGATTTTGACGATCAATCACACCCTCGGAGGGGGTGGCACCCATGCAGCAGCCGCCCAGGATATGCGCCGTGCTCGGAATACCCAAGAGACTTTCAGTGATTAAGCTACCGGTCACGCCGCCGAGCTCCTTAGCCATGCCCTCCGCGAGTTCCGTTGCCGTCGGCATATTGGCTGTGGGTGCCGGACCCTCCTCCAATTCGGTCTTTATGCCGAATATTCCGCCGCGCCGCAAGCGCAAAGTAGACTCGGTACTGCGCATATAGAGCAGGATGGCAGAATGCGCGGCGAAATCGCGCATCCACAGCGTTTGCATCCACGCCCATGGCTGGCGCGCGAAATTGAGCACGCCCGCCACCATCCGGCGGACAAAACTATCCCCAGGCGCATGTGGTCCAATCAGCAGTCGGAAAAATCCCGAGCCTGACGGATACCGCACCGGCTCGAGATGGGAATGCTCATCGGTTTGGTAAATCGAGCCAATCGCGATTCCGGTAGAAAGGTCGACGGGGCTGTCTTTGTGAATGACACCCATCAGGGCCTCGGAGTTACTGCGCACCTTGCTGCCGAGTTGACGCGATAGCTCGGGGAGGCCAATGGGATCCGCCGCCATGTCTTGCAATAGAGGTACAGTGCCGAGCACGCCTCCCGCAAAAACAACCCTATCAGCTAGTACAGTATACTTTTTGGAGGCTCCCCTCCAGGGGCGCCGCGGGAAGGAGCTCTCGATTTCCAATGCATAACCCCCGTTTTCCAGATGGCGCACGGCCACCACGCGCGAGTTTGGGCGGATCTCCAGGCCGCGCTTTTCTGCCAGGTAAAGGTAGTTCTTGTCCAGCGTGTTCTTTGCGTTGTGACGGCAGCCAATCATGCATCCACCACAGCGGTTACAACCCGTGCGTGTGGGGCCCTCGCCGGCGAAGTAAGGATCCGCCACTTCCTGATCTTCTTCGCCAAAGTACACCGCCACGCGGGTAGACGAGAAATTCTCTGGATCTCCTCTCAGGTGAGCGATTTTTTGTAGGGCCAAATCGGGAGGAGTGAAAAACGGAGTTTGAGTCGCCCCCAACATTTTCAAAGCAATCTCGTAAAACGGACCGAGTTCTTCACTCCAGTTTGCTAGGTGGCACCAGCTCGGCGACTCAAAAAACCCCTTTCCGGGAGTCGGCAAAGTGTTCGCGTAAACGAGCGAGCCGCCACCTACACCGACACCGGTGAAGGCGGTCAGGTGGCGAAAAAGTGAGATGCGAAAGATGCCGCGGCAGCCCAATGCGGGCGCCCATAGCCAGCGCTTGAGATTCCAATTGGAGCGCGGGAAATCTTCCGGCTCAAAGCGACCGCCTTGTTCGAGCATCAACACGCGGTAGCCTTTTTCCACGAGGCGTAAACCTGCGACGCTGCCGCCGAAGCCAGAGCCAATGACTACCCACGGCCAGGGTTCCTTCATGTCAGCAGTGTATGGCTTTAGGGGTTAGCCGGATAGAGACCAGGCCTTGTGGAGATTCTATACTTTGCCTTCAGCCGTCATTCGATGGCCCTAGTCCTCCATTCAAGCAAAACAACATCTTGTCAAAATCCATCCTCTTCGCTGCTAGCACCCTAGCCATGGCAGCTCTAACTTCTAGCACCGCAAGCGCTCAAGGCGATGTGCTTGCCCAAGAGCCAGAATCCAAATGGTCGGTAAACGGTGACTTTCGTTTCCGCCTGGAGTTCAACGATAACTCCGGTTCCGTCGATCGTCATCGCCAGCGGATGCGTTTCCGCGTCGGCGGTACCTACCAATTCAGCGATCGCGTCACTCTCGGTGTGCGCGCCATCACGGGCAACGCTGCTGATCCAAACAACCCACACGTGGATCTCGGTGGTGTTTTTGATTCTTTTGAGGTTAGCCTGGATCGTTTGTACTTCGAGTACCGTCCAACCGAGGTCAAGGGTTTGACTGTGATCGGTGGCAAGTTCAATAACCCCATCACGCGCAACCCAGTGTATGGCGAGCTCGTTTGGGATGCCGATATTCAGCCTGAAGGCCTCGCGCTCGTTTACGGTTGCCAGGAAGGTTGTGGCATTCTCGATGGCATGCGTGTTTACGGCGCCCAATTTGCCGTGCTCGAGCAGGGCGGCGGTGAAGAAGCCTGGGCATCCTTGATTGGCTTCGATTTGAAGAAGAAAACTGGCGACGACAGCCGCATTGATTTTGGCGCGAGCTACACCTTCTTTGGTGATCTCACTCCAGATGGCAGTGCAGGCGCCATTACTGGCGATCTCAACGGCAACGCCATGACCGGCACCGAGCTCACGTCTGATTTCGGCATCCTAGATGCCGTTGCAGCTTTCAACATCAATAACTTTGTGGTTTCGGCGGAAATGATCAACAACGTGCGCGCCGCAGATGGCGTGGGTGATACGGGCATGGCGATTGGTGCTGCAGTCAAAACGGAAATGGGCAAGTTCTACTACAACTACGCCACCGTGGAGCAAGATGCGGTTTTGAGTGCCTTCGCTCAGGACGACATGCTGTTGACCACCAACTTTGATTCTCACATGCTTGGCTGGAAACTGCCTCTCACCGAGAACAGTGGCTTGCATGTTTGGGTGATGGCTTCGGAGCCGAATGATGCAGCGGTTTCCACAGCTGCGAATGACACGGTTTACCGGTTCCGCATCGATTGGAACTTGAACTTCTAGTTGCGTCGAAAAAAAGTAGCTTCCAGAGCCAAGTGCTCTGGAAGCTATTTTTGTAGCAAGCTGAATTACTTACCTTGCACGCCAGACGTAGTGACTGGACCGCGCGACTTCTCTTTCCGTGGTGAACCACTCATTGGGCCAAACAATTTGCGCTCCATGGTCATCGCGATTTCAACTTCAGTTCCTTCCGGCACCGGCACGGGTGTCGGGGTGAGGGTGCCACCTCACGACTCGCAGAACTTGCCAGACCAAACTTCTTTGCCGGTTGCTTTATCCGTGACCAGAATGCTTGGTGACTTGCCGCCAGGGAAGAAATCGTAGTACTCTTCTTCTGCGTTGCCAAAGAAGCTTGGCAAGTTGACGGTGATGTTTTCCTCATCCGAACGGTAGTTGGTGAACTCAATGCGTAGTGGGCCTCCCCACTCAACGAGCATTTCATCGCCAGTCTTCACCGTAACTCCGCGCATGCCACCGCGACGGATCGCCACGTGTTCGACACTCTTTGCGGCAGTGGCGCTAGACAGCTGGTATTCGTTGATTGGAACCAACAGGCCAGAAGAAGCCTCGGACAAGTCAAAGGACATTTCGCCATCTACAGAGGTGAACACCGCACTGGTGAGCTTGCCTTTGGAGTTGTATTTTGCAACCGCGTTCAGCGTTCCGCTTTCGCCTTGATAGGGCGAAAAAGTGGCCAACGTTCCGGTTTCGTTTACCGAGAACTCCAGCAACTGACCTTTCACGTTGATGACTTTCGAAAGGAAGCTCGCGGCAGAAGATTTGCCCATGATGAAGGCATCGGTGCCGACTTCATTCCAAATGCCATTGTTGTTTTGATCAATGATGGAAACATCTACGCCGTTTACTTTGCCGGACATAATGCCGCCGCAAGCATACTGCCAGTTGTCTTGATCTTTGCGCACGCGCACGGCGTACTGAAATTTACTGCCATCACTGTGCTGCCCAGTTAACAAAGCAACGCCAGCAATACCCTTGATCACATCATCGAGACGGCCATTGCCATCGGTATCGATCTGTAGTTTAAAGGGACCGTTATCGACTAGAAATCCAGACGCTTCACCGGTGGGGATTTGCAGTTCGGAGCCAATGGTTTTCCAGGATTCACTCGGAAGTTGGATGTCCCATTTTTTCACCTGCTTGAAGTGCAGGTTGGTAGTCTCAGGCTCTTGTGCTTGGGCAGTTGCCATTCCCTGCGAGGGAAGCAACGCGACCAAGGCCAACGGCAAACATGTAGAGAGTAGGTAATTCATGATGATGGACAGCCCGAGGCTTCGAGCTGAGAATCCAAAATAGCGCAAAAAGCGCCTCAATTGGGACATTTTTGTAGAAAAACCACAACCCGGCCACCGTACTTTGGCAGCATGCTGATGCTCCTCTGCGCCCTCCAGTTGGCCACGCTGGCTCCCCTCACTCCCGTCGCGCAGCGGCAACTGCTCGCGCCAACAGCCTTTCATTCGGTTGGTTTTGAGTGGCAGGATGGCTATGAGGGGCTCGAGGCAGCTATTTTGGCCGCCGACGGCACCATCGAGCCGTGGTGGCCGGTTGTGGAAGCCGCCGATATGCGCATTTCTCAGGTGGGTGGCAAGCGCTATGCAGCCCTGGTGCACGGTTCTTCCTCCACCTCGGTAGGCGTCTTGCTGCGTGGCGTGGCGGCCAAATCCCTGGCAACCATCCAAGTATTTTGGGTGCCTGCGTCCACCCCGCTGGCGCTCGCAGTACAGCCACCCATCTACAACCGCTCCAGTTGGGGCGCGAATCCCGCTAATTGTGCGCCAACCTATTGCAACACCACCCACATTGCTTTGCACCACACGGCTTCCGCTTCCGAATATGCCAGCAGCAGTTGGGCGCAGTGCGCCGCCAATGTCAAAGCCACGCAGGTTTATCACATGGTCACGCGTGGTTGGTGCGACATCGGCTACAACTATTTGATTTGTCCCCACGGCGATGTTTTTGAAGGGCGCGGCGGCGGGGACAATGTGCGTGGCGCACATGATGGCTTTAATTGCGGTTCGATGGGGGTGGCGATGATGGGATATTTCCACACGCCTTACAATCAAACACTCACCATGCCGATGAAGGATTCGTTTGTCGATTTGGCGGCATGGAAGTGTGCGCAGCAAAACATCCAGCCACTCGGCAGCTCCTGGTATGCCGGGCTTGGTGCGGTGGAGCAAAATATGTACGGCCACCGCGATGTGTCCAACACCGCTTGCCCCGGAGATTTTGCTTATGCAGAACTTCCGTGGTTGCGTGCGCGGGTGGATGCCTTGCTCAACGGTGGCGGTACCGAAATCATTTTGGATAACGGTGCTGCGGTTTACTCAGGCAACTGGACAACGTCGAATAGTGCGGCGGGCCACTACGGCCCAGACTATCGTTGGGCAAACACTGGCACTGCGCCGGCCCGCGCTTTATGGACCGTCAACATTCCCAGTGCCGGTCGCTATCAAGTTGCCATGTGGTGGCCTGCTGGGAGCAATCGTTATCCCGCCACTTTAGTAGGAGTTGCATTGCACAGTAGTATTTACACCACCACCATCAATCAACAAATCAACGGTGGCCAGTGGAACGTTCTGGGGAGTGTTTCTTTAGCGGGCGGCGCCAACACTTTCGGGATGAGTAATGCTGGAGCTCTCGGCTGGGTGGTCGTCGCCGACGCCCTGCGTCTCATCAAGCTGTAGCTTTTTTTGATGGCCATCAAAACGTAATGATCGTTTGCCGCCGCCAGCCTTGGCCATGGTGACGGTACTGATGTATTCCGCGCCCAGCCCAGCCAGTAAGGTGTTTTGGATGCTGCAGCCCTTGAGCGAACCCTGCGCATCAAGTTCAAAGTAAACCCAGAAATCACGTAACTCACTTTCTTGACCCACCCACAAAAATGTGGCGGTGCTGCCATCGGCCAGGAGTAAATCAAAGTTTGCGTCTAGATAAGTTTCAAGCAGTTGCTCCAGCTTATCTTCTTTATCCAAACGGATGGCGCGCCCATTCGCAGCCGTGAGAGCTGCTTCTAAATCACGTGGCGTAAAGAACACCGCAACTTCGAGCTTGCCGCTTTCTGAATCCAGTTCTATTTCCACCGATGTGGCGAGTACGTGATGCATGGACATGGATATCAATGCCAAGGCCAGCGCTGCGAGCGAAAAACGAAAACTCATTGTTTGTCCTCCTGTAAAGAATCGCGCATGGGGTTACCGCGCGAGCTGCCCCCCTTAGCGCGGAAAAGATCAAAGCGCGAGGGTTGTAGCTGCTCGCGTGGCCACAGATTGTTGCTGACGTCAGCGTCGGCTGTTTCTAAGCGCGGATCAAGCGTGAAGCGCACCACCGGTTGTTCGGTGATGACTAATGTTTTGACCGTTTCACTATTGCGTCGCCAAATCTCTGCAGGAATACGGCGCAATCCAGTACTGCCATCTGCGTACAACACTCCAATCAAAATGGGCATCACTAAACCGCCAAGATTCTCAAACTCCAACACATAGTAGTTTTGTGGGTTGTCGACGATAGTGTGTTCCCAATCTTCTAAACTCGCATAAAGGCGCTCGAATGCGCGTTTCTCGGCAATGGTGGCATCCAGCGGATCGTAGCTATCGTAGAAGTCGCGCAACTCCGGGTAGACATCGGCGCGCTTGGCGAGCGGAGCATTCCGACGGTGTTGCAGAGTCTCGGCGGGATTGCCGCGTGCTTGTTTATTGAGCTCACTTTTGACTTGTGGATCCAATGGCCCGGGCTGATACCACTTCACATCCGTAAGCGCAATATCGACGTGATCGGTGGTGTAAAACCAACCGTGCCAGAACCAGTCTAGATCCACCGCACTTGCATCCTCCATGGTGCGGAAAAAATCGGCAGGCTTCGGATGCTTGAATTTCCAACGCCGCGCATATTCAGCGAACGCGAAGTCGAACAACTCGCGGCCCATGACCGTTTCACGCAGAATGTTGAGCGCGGTCATCGGTTTGCCATAGGCGTTATTGCCAGAAGATAACAACGAATCAGCGTTGGTCATAATCGGCACCTGCTCCGCGGAGACCATGTATCCCACAATCCCTTCCGGCTGGCCCCAGCGGCCAGTATGTCCTTCTTCCCATTCCATCTCGGCAAGGTACTGCACAAAAGTATTCAAACCTTCGTCCATCCAACCCCACTGCCGTTCATCACTATTCACAATCATGGGAAAGTAGTTGTGACCAACTTCGTGAATGACCACGCCAATCAACCCATATTTGGTGCGCCGTGAATACGTTCCATCTTGATCGGGTCGCGGACCGTTAAAGCAAATCATCGGGTACTCCATACCACCCACGGGGCCATTGACTGAAATCGCAGTGGGGTAGGGATACTCAAAGGTGTAACGCGAATAAACTTCGAGCGTGTGCACCACGGCATGGGTGCTGTATTTGCTCCACAGCGGTTCGCCTTCCTTCGGCCAAAACGACATTGCTGCTACTGCATGACCTTCGCCAAGCGCTTGGTCTCCAGACCAAATACCCCAGCAATCCCACAGGAATTTACGCGAGCTCGCCCACGCGAAATCGCGCACATTGTCAGCGCGGAAATGCCAAGTCTTGGTGCCGCTAGGCTTCGAGGATTCATTCGCCGTCGCCTCTTCCAAAGTCACAATCATGGTGGGCCCAGCATTGCCAATCTGTTGCGCTTGCGCCAAGCGCTGCTGTTGTGCCGCACTCAGAACCTCGCTTGGGTTTTGCAGCACCCCCGATGCTGCAACGATGTGATCATTCGGCACCGTAATCCGTACGTCGTAATCACCAAACTCGAGGGCGAACTCACCGCTGCCCAGGAACTGCTTGTTTTGCCAACCGTTGACGTCATCGTAAACCGCTAAGCGCGGGAACCAATGTGCCAACTCGAATATCCAGTTGCCATCTTCTTGGAACCATTCCGCTGCCGCGCGTCCGCCCACTTCATCACTGCGGTTGATGATGAAAGACCAGGCAATGTCCAACTCAAAATCCTCGCCGGAGCGCAGCGGGGCGGGCAAATCCACGCGCATCATGGTGTCGTTGATGACAAAATGGAGTGGGTGGTGGTTGCTGGAAACATCCAAAATGTTCACGCCACCATCAAAGGCCGCCGCCGCGCGCCGCCGCTGCAGGGATTCCAAACTCATGCCGCCGTCGAAACTCGGCGGGCCTTGGATGCGCTCGCTCATCGAACCTGGACGCATGCGGTTGTTCTCCAACTGCACCCATAAATAACGCAGTGTGTCCGGTGACTGGTTGTGATAGGTGATGTGTTCACCGCCAACAATTACGCGCGTGTCTTCTTGCAGCGAAAGTTCAATCTGGTAATCCACGCGCTGCTGCCAGTATGCGGCACCGGGCGCTCCCGAGGCGCGCCGCTCACCATTGGGTGTAGGCCAGATTTCGTCGAGCTGACGGAAGGCATCAGGACGCTGTTGCTTCTCCTGGGCGGGGGCGGCCTGCGGTAGGCCTGAAAAACACAGGCACAGCAGCACCAGGAGTTGGGATTTTGACGGATTTACAGGTTGAACCATAAGCTCATGATTGTAACGAGAACGAGAAAATCTAGGAGTGGTGGCGCAAGTCATTTGTTTGCAGTGGCTTGCGGAAATTGTCGAAAATGAAAAGTTTTCTTGGCAAAAGTACTTTTGGCGGCAACTTAATAGTGTGCAAGAGTCCTTGTGGCAATTGTTTATCCGCGGATATCTTTTTTATGAGACGACCGAGGAACTTCGTTAGGAGGTAGCGGTGTTCCTCGGGACTCTCTTTCCAACCCCCACCTCAACCCCCACGCCGGCCACTTTTTATGGGTGGCCGGTTTTTTTTTGCCCAACAAATGGATAGGGTACGTAGTGGAATCGCGATGGCAAAAATCTCCGCAATCATTGGGCTTGGTTTCCTGGTAGGGGCCGGCACCTACTTCGGTCTTACCAAGGTTTTTTCCGGCAACACCGCCGTGTTGGAGTCGCGCATTTCAGAGCTTGAAAAGGAGCTCCAAACGCGCGATTTGCAACTTGGTTTTTTGCGCGCACGCACGCGGGTCGCCCGGGTGGATGTGCTTGAGCAAAGCGAAAACCCAGATGCACCGAGCGGGCTCACCACGCGTTTACGTTTCGTGGAGCTCAACCCCGATGGCTTGGCGCTGGGGGCGGGAACGGAATATGAAATCGCCGGCGATATTGCCTACTTCGAAGCGCTCATCATCAAGTTCGACGATGCATTCGTCGCCTCCAACGATTTGTTGAAGGGCAGTAGTTTGCTGTTGTTCCGGCGCATCTTTGGCGAGTACCAAGCGCCTTCCGACGGCTTTCCGTTAGACCCGGTGGGGCAGTATCCGCCTTCGTATTCCCCAGAGCACAAGGATTCCAGTTTTCACCGCGATCTGTGGGCGCGATTCTGGGAATACGCGCTGAATCCTAGCGTGGTGCGGGAAAGTGGGGTACGCGCGATGCACGGCGAGGCGCCTTTTATCAAGCTGGAACCGAATCGCAGCTTCGAGTTGGAACTGCGCTCATCCGGTGGACTGACGATTCGCCCGGTGGATTAGGCTCACTTTAGGGGAAGCCTTTGCGCTTGTAAGGAGCGCGGAAGGTTTCACGCGTGTGATGCACTTGCACTTCGTGTGCTTGGGTGGGGCGCATACCATCATCCTGATAGGCGGAGCGAAACACTTCGAAAGTGGTTTCGTGCAAGATATGGTTTACCGCATCTTGTACCCGAGCCAGTTTCTCGTGCAGGGCGCAGTTGACTCCCACGCCGCAAATTCCGCCGCCGAAGGGACAAAGATCGCCATCCTCTTCACGCTCGAAGAGCTTGAAGACATCGTGGATTTTTATCTCCGATGGGGGCTTAGCTAAGCTGAAGCCACCACCAGGACCACGTGAACCGGTGACTAAGCCAGCGGTGGAAAGAGTAGTGAGTACCTTTCCAACAAAGGGCTTTTGCAGACTGCGATCAAACGCAATTTCCTGCGCGGAGAGGCGCGAAGTCCCTCCGTCGTAGACTTCCGCCAAACGCGACAATGCCGCGATAGCGGTTTCCGTTGCCTTTCCATACATTTCTATCGTTTATTCTGCCCAAGTTTCCGTGGCTGTCAACGAAAAACAAGATTTTTCATGGGTTAATTGTTAATAGACGTAAACGTATCCCTATAAATGAGATACCGCTGCCGTGCAAAAATGCACGGCAGCGGTAAGGGTTCCAGTGTTCTACTGGATGACGCCGGCGACGACTTTCGGGTCGGCGGTGACGATGGGTTTCGCGGTTCCGGTTGGATCAGTCCAAGCGGCAATCGTGGGTAGGGCCAAGCTGTCAGCCAGGCCCAGGGCGGTAGTGAGTGCGCTTGGAACGGGATCGGTAGAAACCGTCATGAACAGTTCCATGTCGACCGCCTTCACCACGTATTCATCGCCATTGGGTCCCATCAGGGCGCCATCAGCGATGGAGAACATGGGGTACCAGCGATCGCCGAAGCCGTCGCCATCCATATCCACTTCGTTGCCAGGAATGCCCCAGAGATTGCGGTCGCCTCCGTAAGTCAGGAAGACTTTCTTGCCGTCGAATTCCGCACTGCCATCCGCATCATTGGCGGTGGTGTGGGTGTAGAAGAAGTTGATTGGATCATCGAAAGAAACTGGAACACCCTGACCGGTAATCAAAGTGGCGTACTGGTTCCATTGGTTTTGGCCGGTCTCGTAGAAGTAGTAGGTGTTTTGATCCCAAAGTTCCCAAGCATTCACAATGCCCAGAGTGACCGGATCCGTCGCCACCAAAGGACCACTGTGCATGCCCCATTCGTTGGGAGTGCCGTTCGAGTTCACGCCGGCGGCCAGGCCTACAGTGGTGCCGTTGTACTGCAGCTCACGACCATCTTTCACGAAGGAGTAGACGTATGCGTTGTTTGGATCCGCCACATTCGGCATGTGAATGTCGCCGCTGTTCGACTGCTGTTGGGTGATACCCGCACGCAGGGATTCGTTCATCGAGTACAAAGTCAGCGCGGTGCCACCGTTGAAGATGCTGTCATCACCAGAGACAAATTGTTGCTCGCGAATGGTCACAGTCGCTTGCCCACCGATGTAGTCGACGCTGCCGCCGAGAGACTGCGACCAGAAGCCGTACCAAAAATCATTTTGGATGGTCATCTCGGTTGGGGTTTGGAGATCAACCCATTCCCAAGTTTCCTGGTTGCGCAAAGCAACGTTGGTCCAAGTGGTGGTGCCGTGAGTGTAGGTCACCAAATACTGGTTACCAGACTCCCAATCCCAGAACTCGAAGCTTTCGCCATCAAGATCGGCGAGACTCAGGGCGCGTTTCGTCACTTTGACGAGCTTGCCTGGGGCCTTCAGCACGGTGTAATCGGTGGCGCTGCCATTATCTCGGGTTACGGTTGCCCCGTTGCTCAGAGAATCTGGATCAGAAGTCCAAATACCCCAGTAGTCGCACCAGCCGAATTCCTTGTCGCTATTGACGGTGTAGGTGAAGGGGAAGCCGCCTTCCATATCCAAACGCTGGCCAGCCGTGTGGCCGACGCCATCGGTGGCGTAGTAAAGGTTGTAGCCCCAGATGTTGCGATTGAGATCATTGCGATCCAGCAACTTGGTATCGACGCCGTTGGAACGCAGGAAGTAATCCTCGTTGTAGGCCATCGTGAAAGTTTTGGTGCCGCCGCTTTCCCAATCGGGTACCAGCATGTGGGCACGACCTGCTGTTTGCGTGGAGTTGGTGCGCACTGCAACGGCAGTATCTTCACCAAACAAGCCACCAATATCATCCATCATGAAGGTGAAACCCAGTTCCCCGTTCGAGGCTGGCACAGTTGCCAAGCGACCGCGCTGGAACATTTGTTGGTCGGCCTCATTGACCATACCAAAGTCCATCGAGAAATCGCCATAAGGCTGAGTTGGAGAAGCTTCTTCGGTAACCGTGGCCTTGCCGTAGATGGTATTAATCATCGGGGTGCCGCCACCAAAATCATCTTCTTCCGTAATCCAAAAGCGCACGATTTGCGCTGCGGTAGCGGAGGCGCGGGTGCTGTTTAACGTCCAGGGCTCCAGCTCGGTGGCGTTGCCACCTGTGGATTGCCCAGTGTTGGCACTCTTATCGCCGTCGTCGCCGATTACTTCCACCAGAGCCACATAAGGGCCAGTGTTCACGAAAACATCCGCGCGCGTTTGCGAAACGGCAGTCAGGATATCGTTGATGATGTCGAGGCTTTCGGTAGCTTCATCCCACATGTGGGCATGTACCTCATCGGTAGTGAAGTCAGAATCTGCGGCAAAAACTGCGCCGCTGACTCCGGCGCCAGCTGTCACATTGCCGTTAATTGTGCCTTCATTAAGATCAACGAGGCCCATAGTGTCAGGCAAGGTTAATCCTTCGATTGAGCCAGTATCGACATTTGAGCCGCTACTTCCACAGGCGAGTGCGGTAAGGGGGAGGGCTCCTAAAAATAGAGCCAGGGAGTGAAACTTCCTCATGGGTGTCCAGTGGTTTGGGTGTGTGAGTGTGGGGGTTGCCAGAGCGGCATGCACTGCGCAAAACACAGGCTGTACCCCTCATCGGCTTCCACTCCAGAAACCTTGATATTTCACGAAAATGCTCTCTAGCTCCGCATCGTGCGGGCCGATAACCCTAACGGACTGGTTAAGCCTCAGTGGTGCCGAAGTAGCGTTCGCGAGCAATCGTATCCCCACAAACGCGTTCAATGGCACTGCGCAACAACGATAGGTTGCCACCGGCAAAAACCTCACGGGCGGCCTCGACGCACTCCCAAAGATCCTTGCTGAGTTCGCCTTGTTCCGTTGGAAATCCATCGAGCAGATCTTTCAAGGATTCATTGCGTGCAAAAGCAATGCCAAGCACCGCGGCTTGCGGTGGGCCGACTTCAGAACCTGCGAGAATTTCTTCGAACAATTTGCGTACGTCTTTTCCGGCCCCCTGATTGGCGACTGCAAAAATCGCATTGAGTTGCAAGCTCTGTTCCTTCTTTGACTTCGCTAACGCAATTAAGGTTTTGCGCGTGCTGGTATCTCCAGCTCCAGCGGTTCCCATGGCGCGCACAATCGCGCGGCGCACATGCGGGTCTTCTTCCTTTTTATAGACTTTGCGCAATTCCTTGAGTGATTCTGGTACTGCAAGTTGCTCCAAGCCCACCGCGGCCTCTTGCCGCGTGAGTGGCTCCACATCATTGAGTTGCGGAAGCAAGGCTTCCCAATAACTCGCTGGTGAAAATATGCCGATGCGGTGGATTAAATCCTGCTTGCCTTTGGTGATGCGCAGCAGATCTTCAGGGTTACCGCCACCACCGCCGCGGCCACCGCGACCGCCACCTGCGCCAGCGTTGATCAATTCGCGCTCAACCGCTTTGATGGCATCTGGGTGATCGGTTGCGAGCAACATGTAAACCAAGCGCGCGCGATCTTCGATACGGGGAGCGGAGTTTAGCTCATCAATCGTTTTCTCCAGTTCTTCGAGGGTTAAGGGGCGTGCAGCACCACCGGCACCTTTCGCAACTTCACCCATAAGCAGGCGTTTGGGTGCGCGCGCACCTTTGCTAAACTCAATCTCACGATTGGGGTAAGCCAAACGCTGTGCGGTAACAAAACACCACGCAAGCTCCACGTCTTGTACTGCATAAGCGACGGATAAAAGAATTTTCCCATCCTTATCAAGAAAAACATGGTGGGGTGCGATGACTTCCGCATCGCCTTCCGGATTGAATACGGCAGCGCGTGCCTTGATATCGATTTTTTGATGTTCGGCGCAGGAGATGGTGCCAAAACGCGGGCAAGCGCCTGATTTCGTGTGCTCAAAACGCGAAGCAATGATGCTGACGGTTCCACTGGCGAGCGCTTCAATGGTGGCGTCGTGATAGAGTTTTTTTGCTGCCATATCATTGGCGTTTTCACCATCCATGTTGACAGCAAGAAATACAATTGTGTCGCGCTCTTGGGCAAGCGCAAATGCTGCAGCATAATCGGACTGCCAAAGAATGCCGCCGCCGTCGGTAGCTTCGGTGCTAGAGAAGGTCAGCAGGAAGGTGAAGAAAAATGCGAGCATTGCGCTATTCTATCCATATGCACGAATCCTCGCCTCAGACCGGTCATTCGGATTGCACCACGGAGGGTATACGGGTGCAGGTCGGCGCCACCTTTTTGCCGGGGCAATCGGCTCCCGCTCGGAATCGCTATTACTTCGCCTACCGGGTGATTCTTACCAACACCGGACAGAGTTCTGCGCGTTTAATCAGCCGCCGGTGGAAGATTACGGATGCCGAAAACGAGGAACAAATCGTCGCAGGCCCGGGTGTGGTGGGCGAGCATCCTCAGTTGCAGCCTGGGCAACGTTATGAATATATGAGCGGCTGCGTTTTGGGCACCAAGTGGGGCACCATGGAAGGGCACTACCTTTGGGAGCGGGAGGATGGCACGCAATTTCAAACCGAAATTGGCCGCTTCTTTTTAGCGCTGACGACCGCTCCCTTGGGCAAAATGTCCACCCATTAAAGCTCCCGTCAACGGCTTTCCGTGGCCTATGCTGCGGTCCTCACGCAGACAAGGTTGCGTATCAATCAGAGCTTCTCCAGTAAGGGTAGAGCCAAATCCACTGGCCGCGCCACCACGGCTTTGCCATTCACCACCAACACTGGCCGATTGAAGAGCTCTTCCGGGTGTTCCAAAATGGCGCGTATTTTTTCCTCGCGAGAAGCTTCGGCAAGGGACATTTTGCTCCAGAGGGGGTCTTTCTGCCGCATGAGCACAGTCGGGTCTGTTTCTCCAAGGGCGACCAAAAGCGCTTCTATTTCGTCGACGGTTGGAGGTTGGTCCACGTAGTAGCGCAATTCCGCTTGGAGTCCGCGCTCTTCCAGGAGCGCTTTGAGTCCGCCACACTTCGAGCAGGAAGAATTCAACCAGGCAACGATTTCCATTTTCACAGGATACTAAGGCGGGCTATGAAATTCTTGCCCCCTCAAACCGACAAACTCCCGGGGGGTGCTTTGCGCAGGAACCGAATCGCAGCATCCATCGCCTCTTGGTCGTTTGCTTCACGCAAACAGCCGAGTAGACGATGACAGTAAGTGCGCGGATCCTCGAGCGCTGCCTCTAAATCAGCGCGGCAACAATTGGGCATTGCCGCATGCACCGGACCTGCAACAGCATGAAATGCGCGCAGCGCAGTGGTGCTTGGACCATCATGAAACACCTGGCGCAAACGAAAGTGTGCGTACATCCGCAAGTTGAACAAACGCCGCGGGTGATGTTGCTGAAGTTGTTCTTCATCAATCATAGGCAGGAGCGGGAAGTGGTCGCGTACGGCAGCGGTGAATAAACCATAGGTGGGTTCTGGGGAGTCGCTTGCGTGTGGATTTGGCATGGGGTAGGAACCCGGCGCACAACTTGGTGAACGCGCTTTGAAAATGAACCCTGACATGCCTAGTTCGCGAAATTCTTGCAAGCGTTTATCGAGCACCGGTTGCAAGCGCGGCGTGTAATCGGTGCCGCTGTCATTACCGATTAACAAACGATTACCAGCGTCGTCTTCTTCTATGCGAATCGTTTCGCGTGGTACACCCATACCCATTTCCACCTCTGGGCATACTGGCAATAATTCGCAGTGATAGGCCATTGCCGTGGCGACGGTTTCGGCCTTCTTATCGCTTCCATCGTACCGAACCGGATTGCCGAGCAAGCAGGAAGACACCGCCAAGCGCGGCACGCTGGCATGGGTGGGATGGAGGAGGATGCGGTCCCAGGTGCTGTCCATAATTCTTATGCTCTATTTGGAAGGAGGAGAGGTTTTCATCGGGAAGCGGGGCGGTCAAAAATCAGCACTTCTTCTAGTGGCTTGCGCGAAATGGCATGCACTGGCACCGTGCAATGTGCGGCCGGATAGCCGACAGGAATCAACATGTAGGGGCGTTCATTGGCCGGACGACCAAGCAACGAACCAAGAAACTTCATCGGGCTAGGCGTGTGAGTCAAAGTGGCCAGGCCGGAAAAATGCGCGGCGGTTAAAAACATGCCGACGGCAATGCCAACCGATTCATCAGAGTAATAAACCTTGCTGCCGTCGTCGGCCGAGGTCAAGCGAAACACTACCACCAGCCAGGGCGCGATGTCGAGGTACTCTTTGTGGTCATCGGTTCCCAGCGGTGCCAAATCGGCCAACCACTCTGCACTGGCGCGGCTGGAATAAAGTTCGCGCTCTTCCTTTTCGGCGCCAAGGCGGATGGCGTGCTTCAGCGCGGGGTCGGATACTGCCACAAAGCGCCAGGGTTGCTTGTTGGCGCCACTGGGAGCGCTGGTTGCCGAGCGCACAATGCCCTCGATGGTTTGCCGGGAAACCGGCTTATCCGAGAACTGGCGGATGCTGCGGCGGCTCTTGAGCATGGCGTAAAATTCTCGCGCTGCTTGTTCAGGCGGGCAGCCAGGGTGATAACCAGGCTCGAGAGGGATGAAGGCGGGATTCTCCATGCGGGGAAACTAACATGTTGGACGTGACTTCTCGCGCCCTGTTGGTCTGGACTTGGATTCTGGTTGGCATTCACTTGGTGTGGATGGGGGTGCGCTATGGCCTGGGCTTTCCGATTTGGGGCGACGAAGCCTTTGTCGCGGTCAATTTTTATGACCACTCGTATCTCGATTTGGTGCAGCCGTTGGAGTATGGGCAAATCGCGCCGCTGTTGTGGTTGTGGCTGGAGAAAGCGTGCTTCGATGTCTTTGGCGCCTCGCCGTGGGCTCTGCGCTTACCGGCTTTGCTGGCTGGCATCGCTTCGACTTGGCTCATGCTGCGTTTTTGTTTGCGTGCATTGCCACAGCCTTCGGCCTTGCTGGGCTTCGCGATCTTTGCAGCGTCGTATTATCCATTGCGTCACGCAGTTGAGCTAAAGCCCTATGCGGTGGATTTGTTGTTTGCGTTGATGATGCTGAACCTTGCCCTGGATCTCTTGCAAGGCGCTACGGAAAAGCGCGCGCAGAAGGGCAAGTGGATTCTGCTGATGGTGATTTCCTTGCTGGGTGTGTGGTCCAGTTTTCCATCGCTGTTCGTTTCCGGCGCGTTGATTGTATTTTTCGGAATGTTGGGTCTGTTCGGCAAAGCAGAAGATATGCGCGCGCGCTTAAGTTTGCTGTTGCCATCTACTTTGTGGGCAATCTGGCTGGCCATATCAGCGATTTATATGCTGCGCATTTTCGCCAATCCCCACGCTGCATCCGCGGCTTGGCTGACGGAAATGGCCATGTGGAAGCCAACTTTCCCACCGCTTGAGGAATGGTGGCGTATCCCGGAATGGCTGCTGCAAGCACATGCTGGTTATATGTCCGCTTACCCTAGCGGCGGCCCTAACTACGGCAGTTCCGCGACCTTGTTGTTGATCGTCATCGGCGTGATTGCCGTTTGGCGATCGCAGCGGCGCGGCTTTTTGTGGCTACTGCTCGGGCCTTTGGTATTCCTTTTTATCGCGGCAGCTATGCAGCGTTATCCCTATGGCGGCAGTGTGCGCGTTGCGATTTTCATGGCGCCGGCATTCTGTTTGTTGGCTGGCCATGGGCTGGTCACCCTGTTCAGCCGCACACCCGCAAAAGTGCAGGCGGGGGTGATGGTATTTTTCTGCCTTGCGCTGACAGCATTCGCCGCATCGGGGGTGGTGCGCGATCTTCAGCAACCGTACAAAATTCTTGCCGACCAGAAGTCCCTTGAGTTCGCCGGTTGGATGGAACAGAACATCGCAGCAGACGACTATGTTGCGGGTTTTTGCAACACCGAACGCGGCTATGTTCCCGATTTCTTTCATCTTGGTGGCTCCATGGCACGCTTGCGTTTCCACCTCATGCGCGATTTTGCACACCCCGTGTTATGGGGCGGCCCAATCTCGGCTCTGGCTTTATCGCGCGGGGGCAATATGCCGGGCCATTTCTGGCTCATCGCGTATAGCGACGATAACCAAACCGACATGCCTTTCCCAAAGGGTGAATTCGACCTGTTGTTAGAGAAACTTACCGCTGAACGCGGCCCCTCCAAGCATTTTGAGTTTCCGTTCCAAAACGTCGAACGCGTCGATCTTTACCGCTTCGCCCCCCGTTAAACCGTGCACTCCGCCATGCCCGCGCTGGTAGGATTTCGCGCATGGTCTGCTTCCGGATGACGTCTGTCCCTATCTTGGTGCTGGCAACTGCTAGCCTGGGATTCTCCTGCCAAACTCCTGATCCAGGCGCCAAGCCTGACGCCACCAGTGGAGCCACGATGAAAATGGTGGAGCCGGTCGATCAGGCGGCAGCTTTTGCCACCGGCACTACCTTGGCAGATTTCCAAGCGGCCGCTGCTTATCACGGAGTGGTGCTTGAGCTGCCTGCGCTGGATTGGAGTGCTACCGCGATAGGCCCTGAGGTCAATCGTATTTTACAACAAGCAGAAGCTGGTCTCCAAGCCATTGCGAATCAAGATCCACAGTACGTAACTTTCGCGAGCAGCTTTGCCGCCCTCGATGATGCCATGGATCCGGTCGTTTCGCTGCTCAATCAATTGTGGTTGATGAAAGAAACGCGCGTAGAAGAGGAAGTGCGCAGTGCTTGCAATGTAGAAGTGCAGAAGTTGGATGCGTGGCTGGTTGCGGTGAGCTACCGCGAAGATCTATACAGCATCTGCCAAGCCTACAACAAGCGTTATCAGAACGGCGAGCGCGCCTTGCTGGAGGGTGAAGACCTCAAATTATTTACCGACAATATGCGCGATTATCGTCGCTCCGGTTTTAACCTGGATGCCGCTACCCGCGCCGCCGTTGCGGTTTTGCAGAACAAACACAACGAACTCACTAACCAGTTTGATACCAACATCACGGAAGCTCAAGTGGAGTTGTTTTTGACTGCCGAGGAGATGGATGGCGTACCCGATAGCTTCCTGGAAGCATCCAAAATGGCAGATGGCAGCTACCGGGTCCGCGTCACTGTGACTCCAGATTTTGCCACGGTGATGGATAACGCTAAGAGTGAAGCGGTGCGAAAGCGCGTCAATATTGCGCGCTACCAAGTGTGCATGGATCGTAACGGCCCGTTGTTGAACGAAATTGTGGGTTTGCGTGCTCAGATTGCTGAAAAACTCGGATTCGCCAACTGGGCAGATTATAAAACGGAGCCGAAGATGGCGGGTACTGGTCAAGCGGCGATTGATTTTTGCGAAGATCTAGTCGCCGGTCTGGAACCGAAATTCCGCGGGGAGGTGGCCGTGCTCACCAAGCTGAAGCGTCAAGAAACCGGCAATCCGGCAGCGGAAATCATGTGGTGGGATTACCGCTACTACCAAAACATGCTGATGAAGAATGAGTATGGAGTGGATTCCGAAGCACTGCGTAACTACTTCAAGCTGGATGACGTCATCACGGGTATGTTCGCTGTTTACCAACATATTTTCGGCCTCACTTTCCATCGTATTGACCCACCGTATGCATGGGTGGATGATCTGCAGTTGTATGTCGTCACCGACGCCGCCACCGGCGAGCCGCTCGGTTGCTTCTACTTGGATTTATTTCCACGCCCGGGCAAGTACAACCACTTCGCGCAGTTTGATATTCAGGGCGGCAAGCGCCTTGCAGATGGCCGTTACCGCCGCCCCTCGGCAGCCTTGGTGTGTAACTTCACGCCTGGCGTGGGGGATCAACCCGCGCTGATGTCGCACTATGAGGTGGAAACGATTTTTCATGAGTTTGGCCACGCCATGCACACCGTGTTAACCCGCGCCAATTATGGTCAGCTCTCAGGGGGCAATGTGCCGCGCGATTTTGTCGAAGCACCCAGCCAGATGTTTGAGAATTGGGTGTGGGATGTGGAGGTGCTGCAGGGTTTTGCCGCCGATTACCGCGATCCGTCGAAGAAGATTCCAGCTGAGTTGATTGCCAGCATGAAAGAAGCCAACCTAGCAACCGCAGCATTGGGTTACCGCCGCCAAATGGGTTTGGCTCTGAGCGATTTGCGCATGCACTTAGGTGGTGTTGCGGATGCGGGTGCTGTGTGTAACGCCACCAACTCAGAGGTGCTGTTTGCCGTTCCTGCAGGAACCAACTTTGCGGCATATTGGGGCCACCTTACTGGCTACGACGCCGGTTACTACGGTTATGGTTGGGCAGATTCCATCGCCGCAGATTTGGCCACCGCCTTTGAGAACTCGCCAGGTCGTTTTCTCGATCAAGAGGTGGGCATGCGCCTGCGCAAAGAAATTTACGAAGTGGGAGGTAGCCGCCCGGTAGCGGAATCCGTGCGTAAATTCCTCCTCCGCGATTCCAATAACCGCGCGTTCTTGAAGCAGCTCGGCATCGGCAAGTAGCCGCTTGCGCCCAGCGGCTACACATCAGGCCGCTTTCCTTCACCACCCGTGCTCGAGCGGTAAAGCACCACCCAATGCAAGCGCTTAACTGCTCCGGCGTCGAGTGGTTTTACGCTTCCCTTTCTTAGCCGGCGGGGGCGGCAATGGCCGCGGCGTACTGCCTGCAGCGCACCAATCCTCGGGAGGCGTTTTCTCTTTCATCTCAAACAGAAAACGTGAGGGATGGCACGGCACCAGTTTGCCAAATTTCGCCCGCGCAGCGCAATAACTAATGGATAACTCATGCTTGGCGCGCGTCACGCCGACGTACATCAAGCGGCGCTCTTCTTCGACAGTATCTTCCGCGACCGCCCGACCATGCGGCAAGATGCCCTCTTCGACTCCGACCAAAAATACGCGTCGAAACTCCAAGCCCTTTGCCGCGTGCAAAGTCATTAGGGTGACGGCGTCGCCCGAATCATCATCTTTGTCGTTACGATCGCTTTCATCCAGTGAGAGCTTTTCGAGAAAATCAGTGAGCGTGGGTTTTTTGGCTTTGCGTTGATAGTTTTCGGCGAAGTTCAGGATTTCCATGACGCCGTTCCAACGTAGTTCCCGAGTTTGATCATCCGCGTAAATGCGCTCCACTTCCGCGCGGTAATCCACCAAGTTGAATAGCTCCGTGAGGGTAAACACCAAATCACCCTGTTGCGCATACGCATGGGCAACATTCAAACCTTCCCGCAGCTTTTCAAAGCCTCGCGCTGCCGCACCACCAATCGTGCCTTCTTCCACCAGACGGCGGAAGGTAGCGAACGCGCCCACGCCTGATTCTGTGGCTGCGGCAACCACCTTATCCATAGTGGTCTTGCCAATACCGCGTGCCGGAATATTGGCGATGCGTAGAAAACTCGTTTCATCCTGTGGATTGGCAATCAAACGCAAATAACTGAGGATATCGCGCACTTCTTTGCGGTCGAAAAAGGACATGCCGCCCACCAAACGATAGGGGATTGCAAAGCTGCGCAATTCCGCTTCAAAAACCCGCGGTTGTTGGGCGGTGCGCACCAAAATTGCGATATCACGGAATTGATTGCTGCCGTCGCGCACGAGCGCCGCGATTTCCGTGGCAATGTAGCTGGCCTCGTGCGTTTCATCATCCATGCGCAAAATCGGAATCGAAGAACCCGGACCGATTGCCGAGCGCAAGGCCTTTTCGTGACGCTTGGGGTTATTGCGAATCACCTTATTGGCGGCATCGATGATTTCTTCGGTGGAGCGGTAGTTAATGCCCAGATGTACCTTGCCAGCTCCGGGGAAATCCTTTTCAAAACCGAGAATCTTCGAGATATCCGCCCCGCGCCAACCGTAAATCGATTGGTCATCATCACCCACCACGCACAGATTACGATGGCCGCGCACAATGGCATGCATGATGCCGTACTGAGGACCATTCGTATCTTGGTATTCATCGATCATGACATACTTGTAGCGCTCTTCAAGTTGTTCACGAACATCTTCATGCTCGGTGAGTAGGCGCATGGCGAAGAGTAGGAAATCGTCGAAATCGAGCACCCGCGAACGCCGCAAATGTTCCTCGTATTTGCGGAAGCAATGCGCCACCGCAATTTCCCAATCATCGGCTGCCTCATCCAAGGCTTGCGCGGGTGAAATGCTGGAGTTTTTGTAGAGAGAAATTCGCGCTTGCGCAGCGCGCGGGTTGACTTGTTGCTCTGGAATGCGTAACTCGCGCAGCGCACCTTTGAGCGCGGTCATTTGATCGGAACTGTCACAAATGCCAAAACCCTGCGGTAAATCCAGTTTAGCGTGATGCTCGCGCAGCAGCCGTATACAAAAACTGTGGAAGGTGCCACAAGTGATGAGCTCAGCGCGTTTGCCCACCATCGCTTTTAAGCGTTCGCGCATTTCACGTGCGGCTTTATTGGTGAAAGTCACCAGCAAAATACTCTCAGGCGCAATACCCTCACTGAGCAAAAAAGCAGCACGCACCGTAATCACGCGGGTTTTACCGGTGCCGGCGCCAGCTAACACCAAGAGTGGGCCCTCCGTCGTTTTGACAGCGCGGCGCTGATCCTCGTTGAGCGCTCCAAGCAGCTTTTTCACGCGCGCAGCTTAGCAGGATGCCGGCCCTCTTTTTCCTTTCCAGGAAGTTAATCTTGGTCTTCGAATTCTTCGAGCCACGCCATTTGGATGGCCTCAAGAATTTTCTCATTGCACTTGTCGCGCTCGCCTTCAAAACCGGGCAGGGCCATCACCTTGTCGATTAAATCCGTGAAGCGCAAGGTGAGAGGATCGAGCCGTGGTTCGGCTTCAAAGAGCTCAAAACCAATGTCATGCACTTGTGTCCAAGTGAGCCGTTGCTGCATTAGTGCTCCTCCGCAACTTCGTTGCAATTCCAAGTTGGAATCGCAACCACCAAATCAACTGAACCATCCGGAACGGCCTGGCACGCCAAACGGCTTTGTAACTTCAGACCGCGGGCGCGCTCCAACATATCTTCTTCGCGATCATCGGCATCCGGAATCGATTCGAGACCCGTAGTGACCACCACATGGCAAGTGGAGCAAGCGCTCACACCGCCGCAAGCATGATCCAAATCAATGTCGGCTTTCAGTGCGGCGCGCAAAATGCTGCCGTTGCGGCCATCACGTTCCTCATCAATGGCCAGGGAATCCACTTCGACACTGTCGCCACTAGGCTGGAAGGTAATGCGGTATTTCATTCGTCGATTAAGTCCGATACAAAGCGATCGCGCACGGCTTCCCGTGCGACATGATTCATTAAAGCTTCAGCCAATGGATGCGCGGCCGTTTCAAGTTCATCCAGAATGCCCTTCAGCGGGCCTGGTTCGTTTAGGCAGCTAGCCTGGTTGGCGTCTTCAAAAGCATCTTCCAGGCGTTCTAGTGCGTGTGCCTCTAAGTGTTGGCGCGCGATATCAAGATGCTTCTCAACAGCTCGACGTACATTCCCAAGCTGGCCGTGTAAATCTGCAACTTGGCGGGTCACCAAATCGGATTCGGCATTTTCCCAGGCATCCGCGAGCATGGTTTCAACTTCTTCATCCGTTAAACCATGCTTTGGTTTGACGGTAATCTCGGCGCTGACGCCACTGCGTTCTTCTTTGGCACGCACGTGGAGCACCCCATCGGCGTCGAGGTGAAAACGCACACCTATTTTGGGTAAGCCAGCTGGCATCGGCGGGATGCCGCGTAGCACAAATTCACCCAGCTCGCGGCAATCTTTGGCGAGTTCGCGCTCGCCTTGCAGGATGGTGAACTTCACGGCTGTTTGACCATCCACAAAAGTAGTAAAACCTTCTTTTGCTTGCGCGGGGATGGTGGCGTTGCGCAAAATCAGTTTGGAAACGGTGCCTTCTGCGGTAGCAATGCCCAGAGATAGTGGCGTGACATCCAAAAGCAGTGCATTTTGCACTTGCCCGCCGAGCACACCGGCTTGAATCGCGGCACCCAAAGCCACCACCGTATCGGGATTCAATTCATCATGGCAGGGGCGACCAAAGAACTGACTGACCGCGGCTTTCACCAATGGCACGCGCGTGGAGCCACCCACCAAGACCACTTCGTGAATGTCAGGCGGAGTGAGGCCAGCATCTTGCAGCGCCATCGAACAGCCATCTAAGGTGCGTTGCACCAACGGCGCAATCCAGCCTTGGAACGCTCGCCAATCAATCGTGCGGCGATAAGCAATACCAAGTTCGGCATCGTGGTAAACGAAGTCGGCTTCTTCCGCACTAGACAATGCTTTTTTGGTGCGCTCGGCAATCAGCCGCAAGGCAGCACGCGCGCCTGGATCGGCGAGTACATCGACGCCGGACTGCTGCTGAATCTCGGCAGCACAGTTGATCAAAATCGCGCGGTCGAAATCGTCGCCGCCAAGATGGGTATCGCCCGAAGTGGCAAGTACCCGGAAGACGTCGCCCTGTAATTCTAGAATCGATAAATCAAAAGTGCCGCCGCCGAGGTCGTAGACGGCCACGCGGCTACTACCACTTTTATCCAAACCGTAAGCAAGGGCTGCGGCAGTTGGTTCGCTCACCATCCGCAGTACCTCCAAACCGGCGAGCTTGGCGGCGCGGCGCGTAGCCTGCCGTTGTGCATCGTCGAAATAGGCAGGCACGGTGATCACTGCGCGGGTGAGCATTTCCGGTGCCATTTTTAATTGCACGGCGGCTAAATCGCGACAAGCACGAAGAATACGCCCGCAAACTTCCTGTGGCGTAATCTTGCGATCGCCCAAATCAATCAACGCCATTTCACGATCCTCGGCTTCTACCAAGGCATATGGCAGCGTGGCCATTTCATCGCGCAAATCCTCCATGCTGCGCCCAATGAGGCGTTTGGAGGAAAAAATCGTGCGCGTAGGATCAAATCCTGCACGCGCCAGAGCGGCTTTGCCTACCACTGGAGGACCATCGACGGGATAGCTCACCACCGACGGAATCAACGGATCTCCATCTTGATCGAGCAACACGCGAGGTGCACCGTGTTGCAACACCGCCACCAAACTGTGAGTGGTGCCGAGGTCAATGCCTAAGATTGGACCTTCGGTAATTGTGGCAGCGAAGTTCTGCCCAAGAATGGGGAGTTCAATCATTTTAATAACTGGGCGCTGGCCGCATCCCTTCAATAGTGCGCCGTACATAGACAGCTTCCGTGACCAAGCCGCGCAACTGATCGAGCTGAGCATCGGGGCGACCGGCGGTTTCCCAATCGCGAAATGCCAGGGTAATGGCATGAATGCGTTGGTGCTCATTGGCGCGCAAAGCCGCGCTAATTTTTTTGAGCTGAGAAATATCGCCACTGGCCAACGCGGCTTCGGCTTCTTCTTTCATCTCCATCATTTCCATCAGGAACATGGGAGAAGAAGTTTGATCCGTGCCGTTACCGAGCGCATGGCCATGCAAAGCCAAAAGTGACTCCGCGCGGTGCAAGGGATCACTCAGTTTTTCATGCGCCTGATTGAGCGCCGCCATGTGATCCTCTGCCACTTCGCGCTCCACTGCAGAAGCCAAGGCGAAACGATCAGGATGCCAGCGCAAACTGCCTTTCAACAACGCACCACGCAACACGCACGCTTCTAAATCGAAAGTGTGCGGTAACTCGAGCAGCGTGAAAGGATCTTGCATCCATCACACGGAGAACGACTCTCCGCAACCACAAGTGCCAGTGGCATTCGGGTTCACAAACTGAAATCCTTTGCCCTGCAACCCCGAGCTATATTCGAGAGTGGTGCCGTTGAGGTACAGCAGCGATTTCGGATCGCAAAACAAACGTACGCCTTCGAACTCAAAGATTTCATCGCCGGCAGCGGAATCTTGATCAAAGTTGAGCGTGTAGGTAAATCCAGAGCATCCGCCACCACGAATACCGACGCGCACGCCAGCAGTGTCTGGAAGTTTGTTCTCAGCAATCAAGCGCTTCACTTCAGCGACTGCCGTGGGCGTCATTTTGATGCGTTCATCGGTGCTGTTCATGCTTAATCCTCGGAGGGAGCGGAAGCCCCCTTTTGCTTGTTCTGGTAATCCGCAAGCGCCTGTTTGATGGCATCTTCGGCGAGTACGGAGCAGTGGATTTTAACCGGTGGTAGGGCCAATTCCTCGACGATATCGACATTCCGAATCGCTGTGGCTTCGGCAATCGTGCGGCCTTTTAGCCACTCGGTGGCCAGGCTTGAGGAGGCAATGGCCGAACCGCAACCGAAGGTTTTGAATTTGGCATCTTTAATGACCCCTCCTTCCACCTGGATTTGCAGTTTCATGACGTCGCCGCATTCGGGCGCGCCAACGATGCCGGTGCCGACATCCATTGCGTCTTTATCGAGCGACCCAACATTGCGTGGGTTCTCGTAGTGATCGATGACTTTATCGCTGTAGACCATGGTCTTGTATTTGTGGCTTAGTGGCCGCCCCACTTCACGGTGGAGAGATCGATTCCCTCCATCGCCATTTCGTAGAGCGGAGACATCGCACGGAGTTTCAACACCGTTGCGATGGTGAGATCCGCGGCGTGGTCGACTTCTTCTGCGGTAGTAAAGCGACCAAGACTAAAACGAATCGAAGAGTGGGCAAGCTCATCGCCGATTCCGAGTGCGCGTAGCACATAGGAAGGCTCCAAACTTGCGGAGGTACACGCCGAGCCGGAGCTGACAGCGATTCCGTGCATGCCCATCAACATGGATTCGCCTTCGACGAACTCGAAGCTGATGTTGAGGCTACAGGCAAGGCGATTGTCTGGATCACCGTTGATGTGTACATGGGTGAGGCCCGCGCTCAAGCGCTGTTGCAAGCGGTCGCGCAGCGCGGCAAGTCGTTGTTGATCGGCCTCGCGGTTAGCAAGACAAAGTTCGAGCGCTTTGGCAAAACCAATAACGCCCGGCACATTCAAAGTGCCAGAGCGCATGCCGCGCTCATGACCACCGCCGTGCATGATGGCAGCAATGCGCACACGTGGGTTGCGTCGGCGTACGTACAACATGCCGACGCCTTTAGGGCCATAGATTTTGTGCGCTGAGGCGGAAAGTAAATCGATGTTCATTGCTTGCACATCAATCGCTTCTTTGCCCAAGGTTTGGGTGGCGTCGGTGTGAAACAACGTGCCCTTTTCGCGGCAAATCGCACCAATTGCGCCGATGGGGTGCAGGGTGCCGATTTCGTTGTTGCCGTGCATGATGGAAACCAACACGGTGTCCTCGCGGATGGCAGCGCGTAACTCCTCTAGATCGATATGGCCTTTTTCATTCACGCCAAGCACGGTGACTTCCCAGCCATCTTGTTCCAATGCGTGCATCGGGTCGAGCACTGCTTTGTGTTCGGTGCTGCAAGTAATCAGGTGTTTACCTTTTGGCACATACATCTTGGCAACTCCAAGAATCGCGATGTTGTTCGATTCGGTAGCTCCCGAAGTGAACACGATTTCGCGCCCGGAACCGCCGATTGCGGCACCCATACTTTTACGCGCCTCTTCTACACCCTTTTCGGCCTCCCAGCCGAAAGCATGGTTGCGCGAGGCGGCGTTGCCAAATGATTGCGAAAACCATGGCAGCATGGCTTCCAGCACCCGCGGATCCACCGGGGTGGTGGCTTGATAATCAAGATAGACTTGGAGGGAAGGTTTCATACTGTTAAACAGCGAGGCCTTGAGCGAGGGAGACGGGCTGGGGCCGCGGGGTGGTGCAATCAGAAAGCTCCGCGAGGGTGAAATCATTCAAAACGGATTTCACGCGCTGCGCCACCAAGTTGATGCCTTCTTGAATGGTGCAGGAGGGAGATAAATCGCAACGGCTGCCATCGGTGCATTGCGCCACAGTGCCAGCGCCTTCGAGCACTTCGACGACGCGCGCCAGACTAAGTTCCTCGGCGGGGCAAGTAAGGCGATAACCGCCGCCAGGGCCGCGCACGGCTTCGACGATTTCGGAGAAGGAGAGATCCTTAAGGACTTCTGCTAACAAGCGGCGGGGAATGCGCAGTTTGGCGACAATTTCGCGCACGCTGGTGTAAGCCTGCCCTGATTGGGCCATGAAGGCCAAGGCCATCAGGCCGTACTCAGAGCGTTTGGTCAGACGTAACATGCTCAGAATATAGCATGATTTTAGTGCTCTTTCAAGGTTGTATTTTTCGATAAATCTCGTAAATCATTTATTCATAGGCACTTAAAAAAGAGCATAAAAATCATGTTCTTTTCCGTCGGCCGAAGCAATCTGGCGCCGCGCGGCGAACGATTTCCATAAACGCGGCTGGGAGAGGATGGGGAGCCAAGCCGTCGCAGGTCAAGCAACCGAGCTCCACGTCGCCGCTGGCGCATAAACGGCCACTTTCCTGCTCAAAGACCTCGGTGTGGTAGCTCAAGGTGGTGCGGGTGAAAGCGCAGACGGAAGTACGGACTACCGCCACCTCATCAAAACGCAAAGAAGCTAGATAGCTGCAGCTGGCGTGGGTTACAGCCAGTAGGAGACCATCATTCGCCTCCATATCGCGGTACACAAAGCCTTCCGCGCGTGCCCATTCGGTGCGGCCCATCTCAAACAATTCAAAATAGCGTGCGTAGTACAAAACACCCATTTGGTCGACGTCGCGATAGAGCAAACGGTAGGTGGAGTCGTGGGCTTTCATGCGCCGGATTGTAAGCCATGGCCACTTCTGCGAGAATCTAAGCTTCATGATTGCCAAAGTCCCTGCCAAGAGTACCCGCGAACGGATCATTCCCGCCGTTGGTTTCTCCATCCTAATCCCAGGATTGGGGCACTATTTGGCGGGCCACAAGAGGGATGCACTGTTGTGGTTTGCCGCCTGCCAAATCACGATGGTGCTCGGCATGATTCTGGCTGGCCACACCCAAAGCGACTATGGCTTCCCGATTCGAATCGGCGACACCACCTTGCTTTTTGCGATGATTCCGGAATGTGGCAACTTCCTGGTTACGCAAATCATCACCCGCGTGTACGGCAGTGTGGAGCTCGGCGGCCTCGTGCCGACGGAAATCCCGTGGCGCCATTTTGGCTATCTGCTCAGCGGAATATCTGGGGTGCTCGGCATGTTCAGCGCCGCACATGCAGCTGGCCTGGTGCTTGCGGATCATGAAAATGTACGCTCGGGGCAAACCGCTGCCTTGGTTCATCCCGGAAAAGCGGCCTTACTCACTTTGCTTTTGCCGGGGCTGGGCCACTGGGTAACCGGCCGCCGCTTTAAAGCCATGCTGCTGGGTAGCGCCATCCTTGGCTTGTTTTTTCTAGGCATGGCACTGGGCGATTTCGCAGATTTTGATCGGCAGCGCCACCCTTACTATTGGGCCGGGCAGATGATGCTGGGCGCTCCGGCGTGGCTTACTTCTGTACTGTCTTCGGGGGTGCGCTTTACGCGGTTGATGCCTTTTCAAGATGCTGGATTGTTGTTCACAACATCCGCTGGTTTCTTCAATGTGATTGCTGCTTTAGATGCCTTCCATAGGGCAGAACAGGATTGGCTGGAGGCTGCTCCTGGCGGAGAAAAATCGAGTCCCGAAGCGCGCTCAGGAGTGGCACGATGAAGTTTGAGGCTGTGGTGATGTTCGCCTTGCTGCTTTTTTTCAGCTTGGTTTTGGCGGCTGTTTTGAGTTGTTACCGCGAAGACGAAAAGCGCGCCATCGTGCGTGGCACCTTACGCCGCGCCGCGGTGTTCTACGTTTCGGTGTGCGGCTTTGCGGCGGTTGCTTATATGATTTCCGTTGCGTTTCTCATGCCTTCGCCCACCTAATCGTTGCGCTCGCCGGTATAGCCTAATGCGGCCATCCGCGCGGCGGTTTCCGGTTGGATGATGCCCGGATTTCCAGTGCTGCCTTCGAAGTTGAAAGCTAAGACGCGCCAACTGCCATCAGCCTGGAGTTCCCGCCCACCATACGCACAACGGTATAAAGGAAAGGTGCTGCGAATACGCCGATCGGCTTGTTTCGCGTCGCCCAATGATGACGCTGGTAGACGGTTGGGGATGCCGAGCTCCTCCAGCATCAAAGTGCCGAGATGGTGCGCGGCGACGGGCTGGGTGATGGACTCTGCGTGGAGAAAGCCCTCACGCACCATGGCCAGCGGCACGTGAATGACACTATCGTCGAAACTATGTCCATGCTCAAAAGAGCCGGCATCCCAAAGTTCTTCGCCGTGGTCGGCGTGAATCAGGATGAGACAATCCGGAGAGCTGGCGCGCAACGTTGTGATCAAACTACGCAGTTCCGCATCCATGGCGGCAACCTCAGCTTGGTACCACAGAGCGACCTGCGCGCGGCTGGCGGCGGGTAAATCGAAGAATGCTTGACGCTCCATGGGCGAGTGATCCCGCTCGAACAAGCTTTCTGGGTGCAGCGCATCGAGTGGATTCACGCCCAACCCGCCCCGTGCGCTGGCCGGCGGCAAATAAGGCAAGTGCGGCGCCATGTAGTGCAGAGTGAGAAAGCGCGCGCGATGGCTGTTCGCTTGCCACCAGCGGCAAGCTTCCTGGTGATGAGCAGGCGCGCGATCCGCAGTGCGCAGGTAACGATCAAAACCACGCTGCAACCCAGTCCAGCTTTCGAGCAATGGGTTTTGATAGAACATGGCCGTGGCGTAACCAGCATCACGCATGGCTTCGGCCACTGTGGGTGCCACACCCAGGGCGCGGAAGTTACGGTTTTCCACAGCTCCCGTGGGCTCTGGCGTAAATGGGCCGCGCCCGCACCCATGCTCTTGTGGAGAGAGGCCAGTCATCAACGAGGCGTAGGATGGCAGAGTCCAGTTGGAGGGGGAATAGGCCGCTTGCCAACGTTTGCCCGAGTTCATCAACTCTTCCAAATAGGGCGCATACGGGATGGCGTCGGCGCGCAAAGTATCGATGGTGAGCAGGATGACATCGGGTTGTTGCGGCTTGGCTAACGGTGCCAGCACCGGTTGGCTCCAAGCTACTGGCAAACCACTCTGTTCGGCGAGGCCGCTGACGGCAAAGCGGTGTGCGAAAACCAACTCTCCGGCCTCCACGGGCAGATCCACTTGCAACTCGTGCCAGTTGTCATCGCTGCCAAGGATCTCCACTGCAATTAAAGATTGTAGTTTTCCATCTTGTCGCCAAAACACTTCTGCGCGCATCGTTTCTTCGCTGCTTGGTCGGATGCGGCGCACAGCAGTACTCAAACGCTGTGGTGTGGCATTTGCTGCAATCGGATAAGAGAACAACGCGGGTAAATCACAAACAAAGGCCGGGCGCAAATCACCCAATAGATCTGGCGCCTCTTGCTTCCAGGCTTCACGGCCATACCACGGGGTAAAACTTGCCGACGGCGATTCGATGAGAGTGCCGAGTTCCAGTTGGCAGGCGTCGGCAGAAAAATGCACTACGCCTGCGCCCAAGGGGGCGGTGGTGGAATGGTGGCCACTGCAGCTCCAAGCTCCAGCAGTGAGCAGAAGCAGGCTGCACCAAGAAGCGGGCAGGGCAGAGTGGGCAGGGCGGGTCATGAGCGTGGGCCGCACCGATGATAGTGGCCGCTCGCCTGGCGGATGACTTGACCGCGCAGTTCCAAATCCAATAACTGCAAGCGCACCACTTCTTCTGGCAAGCCAGCTTCCCGGGCGATTTCGATGGGGTGGTAATCACCTTTGAGGAGTAGTTGCATGAGCGGCGAATCATGGCCTTCGGCCACAGCCAAATTGGAGTTGTTTAAATCCAACAGCATTTCCTCGGGGCTTAAGGCGATGCCGGCGCCGTCGTGAATTAAATAATTGGTGCCACTGCAGGCTACATGATCCACCGGGCCAGGCAGCGCAAAAATATCGCGGCCTAAACTGAGGGCCCAACCCACGGTATTCATGGTGCCCGATTTACGCGTGGCCTGGATCACCAACACGGCGCGACTCAACGCAGCAATCAAACGATTCCGACGCGGGAAGTTACCTGGGCGCGGCGCGGTGCCATAGGGGAGTTCGGATAGCACCGCGCCATCGGTATCGAGCATGCGTTGTAACAATGGCCAGCAATCTTTGGGATAGGGTTGATCTAAACCGGAACCGATTACCGCCACCACCGCGCCTTGGCTTTGAACGGCGGCGGCCATTGCAAGTTGATCAATGCCGCGCGCCGCTCCGGAAACCACAATCTCTCCGGCGAAAGCTAAGCCGGTAGCAAAACGCTGCGCCTGCTCGCGGCCATAGGCGGTACAACCACGCGCTCCGATCACGGCAATCCGCGAGCGCTCGGGAGCCAACAAGGCTTCATTGCCTAGCAAGTGAAACAGCGGTGGCGGATTCTCTAGTTGCTCGAACTCTTGCGGATAGGACCGCTCGCCACGCACCACCACCAACGCCCCACACTTCACGCTGGCGGCGAGCTGTTCCGCAGCCAAGCGCTCCAGCTCTGCACACGTTGGCATCTGCAGCACGCGCGGCTCCACCGCCACACTTGCGCCGCGCGGATCCTCCACCACGGCACAAGCAGACCCCAGCCGCGCAACCATCCGATTGATGCGCTGCGGCCCCAACTGAGGCGCAGCGTGTAAGGCGAGCAGTGCAGTCTTCTCCGTCCAATCCACAGGACGAAGACGCGCGCGCCTGGCACGCGACACGCGCTAGACGACCACAGGCCAGTGGCATTGGTCTCATCGACATTGCGGCAAGTAGAGGTCCACCCGTAATCGGGTTGGTGCCTGCTCAACACTCTGCTTTTTTTCCCTAAGCCAAACGGAGCGATGGATTGCGGAACAGCAATCACTGCAGAGGAGCCACAGGCAGATTGAGGTCGGTGCCGTAGCGGGTTTTGAAGTGGCGCATCGGCGGGAGGCCGAGTTTTTTGAAGCTGTCGCGGCAAAGCTTCAGGGCTTTACGACTACCGGCAAGGAGGTGCAGTTGGCCGGGCACGAGCATGATCCAGGCAATGGGGAATCCAGGTAAGCCGTGCGGCGGCACAGCATTTGGGTCGACGTCGGGATCGACATACATCCAAAGTGATTCGGAAAAGAGGCACAGATCGGTGCTGCGATTGAGGGCGGCGGCGCAATCTTCCGTGAACTCTTTGGAGCCGAGGAACACGCTTGTGCCCGGCTCCCAGGCGGCGTTTCGATAGGTGGCCAGCGGCAGAACCTTGGGCGCTTCGAAGCTCATCATGGTTCTCCAAAAGGCCAGCAGCAACGGCACAGCGGGCTTGAGCAATTGACGCGAGTCGCTTGGATCGCCACCCACAAGTTCACACATCATTTGCAAGTGAGAAAACATTTGTGCATATTCCTCTGCATCGAAGGGGCTTTGCAAACATTGGCCACGAATGACATTGCACTCACCGTTGGAGATTACGCGCGCGAGCAGGAGGTCGCCCTCCTTCAGGTCTTCGCAGTCTGGGCGCGCTTCGACATCGAGAATCTCTTTCTCCACCAAGCTAAACAAGCCCAAAAATCCATCGCGGTAGGCACGCTCCACCACATAGGGGGCCAATGGTTCTAAAAACATCGTGCGCAGAAACAGCTGCGCACCCTCAGGCAAGTTGGGGTGGGTACGAATCAGTTCTGGGACCACCGGATCGTTTTCCTCCAAAATCAAATCAAAGGCCACATGATCGCGCATGAGCTCGGCGTAGCCAGGAATGCCGTCTGCGGAGCTAGGCGCACCAAGTATTGGCGTGGAGCTAATGACTTCCATGGCTTCGTTCGCCAATTCCCAAGTCAGTTTCCATTCCGGCTGGCTCAAAAAAGTATCCAACTTCGACCAAGCCAGCTGTTCTTCTAGAGGGGTCCAAAGTGGGCTATCCGTGTCTGCGCCGCAAGCCAGATCACGCATATAGGCTTGATGCTCTTCGCGGTCGAAGCTTTCCGCCGACCACTTACCCTCGCCGCCAAGATCTGCGGCCCACTCCATGGTTTCCGGGTCTTTCGCGGCGAGGAGCTTCAGGAATTCCTGGTAGCCATAGGCGCCACCACAGTCTTCCGGCGGACACGCGCGCGCACCGCCCAGCAGTTGCGGTAACTCACGGAGCTGTTCCTCTGTGAGCTGGACTTTCTTTTCCAAACGGAGGGTATGTTGCCAATCATCCCCGAAGTCATAATCGTAAATCAAGGTGGCCTTTTCCTTGTTCAACAATGCACCCACCATGACGACGGATTCCTCCTCTGCACTTTCATAAGGTTCCGGATTGCTCAGGAAGCGTCGGTGGCCCTTGCGAAAGCCATGCAAGTGAGAATCTGTCCAACCAAAGGCTCCCTGCAGAATCAGGTGCAACTGATCCAAAGGGGTGTCTGCAGGAACAAGAATCCGTCGCCAAATCGGTGGCTTGGAGTCGTTCAAATCAACGCGAATTTGCAGGGCCAGGGTTTTCTCCATGGGTTGATTTTAGCGGATTGTTGCGGAAAGCAAGGTGCGGTCAGCCAGGCCCTAAACCGAATCAATCAAAGCTTTGTGCTGCAGCCCCCAACCTTCCTCGTGGCTCAGCTTGCTAGGAAATGGTTACTTGTGGCGGAACTTGGTCCAGCGAAGATAGCCTTCTTTGGAATCAGCTAACCGCTCCACGTTTTCCCGAAGGCCAGGGTTAAGAGTAAGCAAGTCAATCCAGCGCCTTGGATCCTCAGTAAGGATGCGCTGCCAATCTGGTGGTTGCGTGATTCTGGCCATGTCAGCCCTCTGAACACCTTTGCCAAGAAGCAAATGACTTCGCCTCCCCGTAGAAAGGCTGATGCCCGTTACCGTGGACATCCCTTCAAGAATGGGAACTTGACCATTGCCTTGACCAACCTTCCTCCAGAGGGAAAGGTCAACGGCACTTGGTGGGCAGTCGCCTATCTCGGTGCAGGAAAGACTTATGGGACTCAGGTCTTGAATGAAAGGAATCGTCAAGAAGCTTGGCGAATCGTCAAGAAGGAGATTGGTGCCGACGCCTGCAAGGAATTGAAGGAGTCCCTCAAAGATTCTGTTCTCTCTCTCACTGCTCCGGGCGAAAAGCTACAGCAGCTCTATTCAGAGAATGAGACCTCCTCTACCTGGTTACACCCGGTGGACTTGATGGATCGCCTTCGAGATTGCCTTGCACCCTTCGACCCGGACGTCCGCAAATTGATGGGCGTGGAGTATTCGGTGGTGGACAAGGCCGATATCCACCTTCGCCAAGTAATGGCGGTGGCGGCGATTTGCGATGTCGTGAGGAAGACCAATCAAAGTGCTTGGAAGGCACATTCAGAGAAGGCGCCTGCGAATGACCGTAAAGTTCAAGGGGCGATTTTTAAGACTTAGAGTTGAAGCCTGCGTTGATCTTTTTCGCCGACGCAAGTCGGCGGATGACTCTTACCTACGGAAACCCTGCTTCATTCGGGTCGGCGAGCCTGCGGCGTAAACCGCGAGCTTCGGCGTTGCCCTTCGACGGTTCAGCTCGACCAAATCATTGGAGCTTCCTTCCAAGGAACCTACCCGAATCTCGCGACCAACCGGAGTCTGCGTGAAGCCATGCGCACCCAGACTCCACTGCTCTACATTCACGCCGTTGTGCCGAATCAGTACCTGCCAGTGTGGCCGGTGTTCGTGGTCGCAGATGAGCCAAGCCGCATGCGCTGCACACTGCAGGCGGAGGTCGGCGCGATGGAAATCGGCGGCGCGAGCATCACCTCTTCCCTTGGCGCGGAGAGCTTCGTCGGCGAGGATGCGCGCCGTGAGTATGGCACCCAGCTGCTGAGGACCCGCCTGCATCAACGCGGATTCCGCGAACGTGTTCTGGCTGCGTACCAAACCCATTGCGCGATGTGTCACCTGCGCCACCGCGAACTGCTCGACGCCGCCCACATTCTCGCTGACGCCGATGGCGGAGAGCCGGTGGTTTCCAATGGCCTCAGTCTGTGTAAGATTCACCATGCTGCCTTCGACGCGCGCGTCATCGGAATCCAACCAGAGGACTACCGTGTCGTCGTGCGGGAAGACATCCTGGAGGAAGTCGATGGCCCGATGCTGCGCCATGGAATTCAGGAATTGGAGGGGAGTCAGTTATGGATTCCTCGCTCGAAGAAGCTTCGGCCTGACCAGGATCTGCTCGCAAAGAGGTTTGAGCGGTTCCTTGAAGCGGGGTAGGAATGCGTTGCGCTCTTTCCGATGGTTCATTGACCCGTTCGCTCATGATGCTGCTGGCAATGCTTGCCGACCCACTTCTTTCTTTCGGAGAGGATTGGCCTGATTCCATCAAGGGATTTACTCTATCCTATTCAATGGGAGGTTTCCGAAAGGACCTGCTTAGGGATGCTTCAGAAGATCTGAGGCTTCTAATGGACCGAGAGATGGATTTTTAGTAAGGGTTGGTCTTTTCCGTAGGGTGTAAAAACTCAGCGCGAACTGGCAACGCTTCTCGGACCACTTCTTCCTAAGAGGCTCCCAATAGAATCATGCCGATGCAGCAGACCATCGCCCGCTTCGTGGGCGCTGCTGAATGGCAACGCCTTAAGTGGAGGAAAGGCAGAAGAGTCATGCAGAGCCAGCAATGCCCAATCTGTTCCAAGGATGTGCAGCCCAACGCTCGCTATCCTCGGTATGTCTGCGATGCATGTGCGAGCAGGGCCGCGTCAAGCGACGGGCGATTGCTCGACTTCAGCAATGTGGATATTTCAGGAGGATTCGTAGCGCGGTACTCAGACACTGGGGAGCTCTACCTGCACCACGAGTGCTTTATCGACGCGGTCAAGTGTCACGCAGATGAGGCGCGATTCGGCGGCATCGTGATCGAGGCAGTGGGGTTGTAAGTCTGCAAAGATAGATGCGAGCTCGTGTGGCTCAATGGAATGATTGGGCTTATTGATTTACCAGGCAGCGTTCCACCTCAGCTTTGAGTTCTTGAAACCCAACACCTGGCCCCACTTCCTTCTTCAGCGCCGCAATGCCAATCGAGTGCTGACTGCGCTTGCGCTCGTTCAAGAACTTCGTGGACACTACCCAAAAGTGCCATTGATCTGTATCTAAAGGATCAAGCGAATCGCGCGCACGTTGTATGCGATCTTGGACATTTCCTTCTGCGCCCATGCTTGATGATAAGCGCACGACTTCACTTCAATGCCCTTGCCGCGATAAGTCAGATCGAAGTTATCCCAAACTGCGCGTGGGGTGGACGTCGGCAACCCCAAAGCCTGGGCGACCAGCCATTCCGCAAATACCCCACGCGAGGCGTTGTCGATGAGATCGGAGTAGGCCCAGCGCCAATAGTCTTGGATGGTCGCTGCGGTGGGGGTTGTGCCGCTGGTGAGAGGCTCATCACCCTGCAAGGGCTGAGCTTCAATCTTGGGATATTTCATGAATGCATAGGTTAGCTTCATCCTCCCAGTTGCTCACCGCTACACATGCAAACGCTTGACCGAAGAGGGAGTGGAATCCTTTATGGAGTTGCTGGCGGAATGTGCGGAGAATCTGTGCGGCGCGCTGCCGGTGGCGGATGGCGTCGCCATTCCCTATTTCTATCTGGAACAAAGGCATTTCAAATCGCAGCGCAGTAAGGGCACCAATGATGGGCGCGTGCAGTTTGATTTGCGCACGGTGACGCCCGGCAAGCAAGATGGCGTGAAGTGTCAGCCGCAATGGGCCGAGGCGGTTTTTGCGCTGCTGGTGGGCAAGCGGTCCAACATGCAGCTGGGGCTAGGTGCGAACTTTCCTTATTCGGATGCGACGCAGAGTGAGGGGGTGTTGGATTTGATTGCGGGGGCGTGGATTGCGGGGCGGCCGTTACTGGAGCGGTTGGGGGCGGGGTAAGCGGTTTGGCTGCGGTTTGAGAGTGTCGCTGGCGAGGCACTTCGTCTTCCTAGGAGGCGCTGGGTGGGGCCTTGGAAGACTGTGAGTGAGACGGAAAATCAAGACTACGGGCGTTTCTTGCGCGTGATCAAGAAGAGCATTCGTTCGCATCAGCTTGAGGCGATGCGTGCGGTGAACCGCGAGTTGGTGGCGTTGTATTGGGAGATTGGCAAGATGCTGCAGAGGAAGCAGGAACAGCTTGGCTGGGGGAAGTCAGTGGTGGAGACTTTGGCGAGGGATCTGCAAGCGGAGTTCCCGGGGAGGAATGGGTTATCCGCACGTAACTTGTGGGATATGAAGAACTTATACGCAAGTTATGCGTCGTTTCCAAAACTGCGACGGTTCGTCGCAGTTTTGGGATGGGGAGTGAATTTACTCATCATTAGGCGGTGTCAGAATGCACTTGAGCGCGAGTTCTACTTGCGTGCCACGGCTCGAAACGGTTGGACGAGAGATGTCCTGCAACACCAGCTCGACAACAAAACCTACGAGAAGTATCTGCTCAGCCAAAGCAGTTTCGAGCAGGCGCTGCCGGAGAACCTGCGCGCTCAAGCGCTTCTGGCCGTGAAGGATCACTACAGCTTTGAGTTTCTGGAACTAGCTGAGGAACACTCCGAGCGCGAGTTGGAGCGAGCCTTGGTTGGAAGTCTGCGCAGTTTCCTCACGGAGTTGGGTGGTGACTTTGCGTTTGTGGGGAGTCAGTACCGGCTTGAGGTAGGTGGTCAGGAGTATTTCATTGATCTGCTGCTATTCCACCGCAGACTGCGCTGCCTCGTGGCTGTGGAGTTGAAGATTGGGGATTTCAAACCCGAGCACAAGGGCAAGATTGAGTTTTACCTCGAAGCTCTCGATACGCAGGAGCGGATCGACGGTGAAAATTCTCCCATTGGCATCATTGTTTGCTGCAGCAAAAACAAAACAGTGGTGGAGTACGCGCTTCGAACTGCCGGCCGGGCCATCGGCGTTGCAAGTTATTCGATCGTGCCGCAGCTGCCAGAAGATTATCGAGATCAGTTGCCTAGCCCGGAAGCGATTGCCGCGCGGCTGGAGAATTTGTGAACTAGTGTTCGTGGTATGACATCCCATGACATAGCTGCCCGTTATGCTTATTCGCGTGAAAGAATCGCATATACCCCTTTCCCTGCAAGGCGGAGCAGGAGTTAGCATGGTTGCGCCGCACGCTGGAAGGCCTGAGCACGTCGTGCGCCGTTTGTAATCGCAGTGAGCCGTAATCCCATTTTCATTACCTTTCCATGAACCAACCCAAGCCGCGTTATCTCACGAAATCACGCTTCAAACTTGCGAATGAGTGCCCAGCCAAGCTGTTCTATACGGGGAAGAAAGAGGTCTACCCGGATACAAGTTTTGACGATGAATTCCTGGCCGCACTCGCGGAAGGTGGCTTTCAAGTGGGGGAGCTCGCCAAGGCGATGTATCCAGGCGGTCACGCTATTGAGGAGCTCGATTACGAAACTTCGTTGCGCAAGACCGCGGAACTGCTGAAGCAGGAAAACGTCGTCATTTTCGAGCCGGCGTTTTTGTTTGAGGGTTTGTTTGTGCGCGTGGATGTGCTGATCAAGCGAGGCAACGCGGTGCAGCTCCTGGAAGTGAAGGCGAAGTCTTGCCGTGGCAGCAGCGAAACGCAGTTTTTCAATAAGAAAACGCCGACGATCGCCAGTAAGTGGAAGCCCTATGTGGAAGATGCGATTTTCCAGCATCACGTACTTTCCGGCGCGCACCCTGAATGGGATGTGCAGCCCTACTTGATGTTGGTGAACAAGTTGGCCGCTTGCCCAACGGATGGCCTGCACCAGAAGTTCCTGCTGCAGCGCGATGGAAGTGGACGTTCTGCTTGCATCATGACTGCGCCCTTAGAGGAAGCAGAGTTGGCGAGCGAGTTGCTGGTGGCCGTGCATTTAGAGGAGTGCCTTACGATTGTGCGCGACCAAAGCAACTACGGTCCCGGTGGCGCGTGGGATTTTGCCGGATGGATTGCGCACCTCGCGCAGCAATACCAAAAAGATGAGCGCATTTGGGCGGCGCCTACCAGCGCATGCAGCAAGTGCCAGTTTCAAGCCGATTCCGAAGAGTTGGCGGCTGGTCAGAAATCTGGCTTCCGCGAATGCTGGCAGAAGGCTTTTGATTTGACCAATGCAGATTTCGAAAAACAAACCGTGCTGGAAGTTTGGAATAGCCGCAGTAAAAACAAGTGGCTTGATGCACAGCGCGTTTTCCTTAGCGACTTAGATGCTGAAGATTTTGGCAATCCCGCCACTCCAGGCGGAGGGCCGCACCATCTGGGTGGCGCGATGGCAAGCAAAGAGCGTCAATGGCTTCAAGTTTGCAAAAGCCAGCGCCAAGAGGAAACCTTTGAGCTGCGTGGTGCTCTGAAAAATGAAATGGACAGTTGGCAATACCCATTGCACTTCATCGATTTCGAAACGATGTCGCCAGCAATCCCCATGCACCAAGGGTGCCACCCCTATGAAGTGCTCGCGTTTCAGTTTTCGCATCATGTTATGCAGGAAGACGGCACCGTAGAACATGTGGGGGAGTACATCGAGTCTAAACGCGGAGCCTTTCCAAATTTTGATTTTGTGCGTGCGCTCAAGATTCAGCTAGAAGAGGATGACGGCACCATTTTCCGCTACGCTCCGCATGAAAACACCGTGCTATGCGGAATACGTCGGCAGTTGATACGCGAGGCCGCCAAACCGGAAGGGGAGCGGTACCCCGATGCTCAAGAGTTGATTGAATTTATTGAGTCCATCACTCATCCAACGGAGCGCGATGCGGGCGAGTGGAGTGTCGGCCCGCGCGATATGGTGGATATGCTGGTGATGGTGCAGCGGTATTATTTCGATCCGCGCATGCAGGGATCAAACTCCATCAAGCAGGTTTTGCCGGCGGTGTTAAATGCTTCGGATTTTCTACAACAGAAGTATCAGCGGCCGGTGCATAGCTTGAACTTCACCAATCAGGTGTGGTTAAAGCAGGAAGGTGGGGAAATCTTGGATCCGTACAAGTTGCTGCCCACCCTGTTCGAAGGCTTCAGTGCCAAGGATCGCGCCTTGCTGCTGAGCAATGATGGCGAGCCGGAGCAAGGCAGCTCAATCCATAACGGTGGCGCAGCCATGACTGCTTTCGCGCGTATGCAGTTCACCGAAATGACCGAGAAGGAGCGCGTCCACCTGCGTGCCATGCTATTGAAGTATTGCGAGCTCGATACGCTTGCCATGGTGATGATCTTCGAAGCGTGGCGCGCGTGGTTTCAAGGTTGAGATTCACCGGGGCTCTATCTGGTAGAGTTGCCACGGGAGCCATTCTTCAAGAGCTTGCGATACGTTGCGCGGCAACCTCGTTTGGCACCCATAACCGATCCCCGAAGGAAGAGAAATAGACATGCATGAAATCATTTGCCCCCACTGTAAGAAAGCATTCAAAGTTGACGAAGCTGGATATGCAGATATCTTGAAGCAGGTTCGCGACAGCGAGTTTGAGCAACAGTTGCATGAGCGGCTTGCATTGGCCGAGAAGGATAAACAAAGCGCGGTGGAGCTTGCCATGAACAAAGTCGGCAGCGAGCTGCAGAAGGTCGCCGCAACCAAGGACTTAGAGATACAAGAGTTGCACGCAAAACTTGATGCCGGTGAGGTAAAGCGGAAACTTGCTGTGACGGAGGCGCTGAACTCCGTGGAAAAAGAACGCGATGCGCTCGCCAATGAACTGAAGCAGGCGCAGCAACAGCACCAAGCCGCTGCGAAGTTAGCGGAGGCAGAGCGCGGCGCAAAGGAGGTGGCGCAGAAGCTCGCCATTGCCGAGGCCGTCGCCAAGGTCGAAAAGGAGCGTGACGCCCTGCAGAATAGCCTTGAACATGCCGAGCTTGAAAAACAACTTGCACAGACCTCGCTCAAGGACAAGTACGAAACACAAATCAAGGATCGCGACGACATGATTGAGCGTCTCCGAGATATGAAAGCCCGCCTATCCACCAAGATGGTTGGCGAAACTCTGGAACAACATTGCGAGACAGAGTTCAATCGTATTCGGGCAACCGCGTTTCAGAGGGCGTATTTCGAGAAGGACAACGATGCCAAGTCTGGCAGTAAGGGCGATTATATTTTTCGCGATTCGGATGAAGCTGGCACCGAGATTGTTTCCATCATGTTTGAAATGAAGAATGAAAGCGATACCACCGCGACCAAGAAGAAGAACGAGGATTTTCTAAAGGAGCTCGACAAAGATCGAACGGAGAAGGGGTGCGAGTACGCCGTGCTGGTTTCCCTGCTCGAACCCGACAGTGAACTCTACAACGCCGGGATCGTGGATGTATTTCACCGCTACCCCAAGATGTACATCGTTCGGCCGCAGTTTTTTCTGCCCATCATTACGCTGCTGCGTAACGCGGCGATGAAGTCGCTTGCATACAAGACCGAGCTGGCGCTGGTGAAAGCACAGAATGTCGATATCACCAACTTTGAAAGCGACTTGGATCAATTCAAAACCGCCTTTGCGAAAAACTATGATCTGGCGTCGAGAAAATTTCAAACTGCAATCGATGAGATTGATAAGTCCATCGACCATCTGCAGAAAACAAAGGAGGCCTTGATTGGAACGGATCGGAATCTCCGACTTGCGAACGATAAGGCGCAGGATGTAACCATCAAGAAGCTCACGCGACGCAACCCAACAATGGCGGCTAAATTTGAGGAGTTGGATGGTTAAAGGCCCGCTATCCTGATCCCCTATGTCCAATCTCCCTCCTGGCCGCTATGAACGATTAATTGACCGTCAGTTACGCGAGGAGATTCGAACCGCCAAGACCGCGCTTGCTTTCAGCAAGGTGGATCCTGCAGAGGCACCAGATGCTTTGGTGCAGTTTCTGGCACCGCGGATTCAAAGAGCTCTCGCGGCAGTGGGCGAGAAGAATGTGGCGCAGCAGTGGGAGCTGTGCAATCAAATCATGCAGCTCCTGGAAGGGGATCGGCACGTGGATTTAGCCGATCTGCTCGACCCCGCGCAAGAATCACTGCTTGCCGTCGCCCGCCCGCAAGAGGGCTTGGCCTTGGCGGCAGACTTTCCGCCCAAGCCGCAGCTCCCACTCAGCCTTTCGGAGTTGCTGGTGAATGGGCGCGGGGAAGCATCCATTGGCAAGGTCTTGGCCGACGAGATTCCGTCGGCGGATCACGTCGATCTTCTTTGTTCTTTTCTCAAGTGGAGCGGCTATTTGCTCATCCGCGATGCGCTGCAGGAACTGCGCGCGCGCGGTGGCAGGCTCCGCGTTCTTACGACTGCCTACTGTGGCGCCACCGAAGAACGAGTACTGGATGCGCTACAAGAACTTGGTGCTGAGGTTTCCGTTTCTCTGGATACGCGCCGCACCCGCCTGCATGCCAAGGCCTGGCTGTTGCACCGGAATTCAGGCTACTCCACAGCTTTCATTGGCTCGTCGAACCTTTCTGCCGCCGCGATGCAGCAGGGCCTGGAGTGGAATGTGCGCGTCAGCGCCATCGAGAACCCCGCAATCCTGAAACGCTTCGCCGCCACCATCGACAGCTACTGGGAAGACAAGGAGTTTCAGCCTTGGAGCGAGGAGGGAGTTCGGCAAGAGTTCCGGCGTGTGGTGTCAGCGGAGAAACCTGGCGACGGAGATGAGCGACTCTTAGGCATTCACTTCAGCCCCTATCCCTTCCAGCAGGAGATCCTTGAGAAGCTTGAGGCCGCGCGCAGGGTGCAAAACCGGCATCGCAACTTGGTGGTGGCGGCAACCGGTACTGGCAAAACCGTAGTTGCAGCATTCGACTACGCGCGCCTTTGCCGGGAACGACAAGCCGCAGCACCGGGCTCACCGCGGCCAACGCTGCTATTCGTGGCGCATCGCAAAGAGATCCTGCAGCAGAGTCGCCGCACTTTCTGTGAAGTGCTGCACGAACCTTCCTTCGGCGAGTACCTGGTGGATGGGCGTAAGCCGGTGGAGGGCAAGTATGTTTTTGCCTCCGTGCAGTCGTTGAGCCGCTTCGAGCTGGAAGCCATCGGCCGCCAAGATTTTGATGTGATCATTGTGGATGAATTCCACCACGCACAGGCCGCCACTTATCAAGCCTTCCTGAATCATTTCGAGCCTCAAGAACTGCTTGGCCTCACCGCCACACCGGAACGTTCCGACGGCCACTTCGTGCAGGACACTTTCTTTGCTGGGCGCATCACCGCTGAACTGCGGCTCTGGGATGCACTTGATCGTGGGTTGCTTGCACCTTTTCAATACTTCGGCATTGCGGATGGCACCGATTTGACCAATGTTGCTTGGCAACGATCGGGCTACCAGATCAAGGCTTTGAGCAATGTATACACGGGCAATGACCTGCGCGCCCGGCTGGTGGAACAACAAATCCAAGATAAAGTGGCGTGCCCGGAACAAATGCGCGCGCTTGGATTTTGCGTTTCCGTGGAGCACGCAGAATTCATGGCGTCGAAATTCCAACAATGGGGGTATCGCGTGAAAGCGATTACGGGCACAACTCCAGCTGAGGAGCGCAGTGGTGCCATCCACGATTTACGCAGTGGTGCTTTGCAAATCATCTTCGCGGTGGACATTTTCAATGAGGGCGTGGATATCCCTAGTGTCGATACTCTGTTGCTGTTGCGGCCAACCGCAAGTGCCACGATTTTTCAACAGCAACTTGGTCGCGGACTCCGTTTTTCTGAAGGTAAGGAGTGCTTAACCGTGCTTGATTTTATTGGCCAAGCCAATCGCAGTTATTCTTGGGCATCGGTGTTACGCGGAATCATGGGCGGAAGCCCGCGCCAGGTGGAATCGATGGTGGCAGAAGGCTTTGCCACTCTGCCGCCGGGTTGCTCCATGCAGCTTGATCGCCAGTCCAAGGAGCATGTGCTGGCGAATATTCGTCAAGCGACGCGCAATGTATGGGCGGGGCTTGCACAAGAGTTGCGCCTGTATCCTCAAGAGATTTCTCTTGAAGGATTTTTGCAAGAAGCTCAACTTGAGATTGACGACGTCTTCGAGAAAGCTGGGCGTTCTTGGACAGCGCTACGTGCCCAAGCCGGCTTAGTAGAGGCGCCACCGCAGGATGGTCCGTGGAAGGCTCTGGCGCGTTTGCGCTTTACCGATGATCCGGCCCTATTGCAGACTGGCCTGCGGCTTGCGGAAAATCCAAATCGCTTGTGGAGTCCATTTGAGAAGCGGCAACTTGGGATTTTGGCGGCGGTCCTATTAAAATCCTTAGAGAAAGATGCCCCGGATCAGCTGATTCAGTTTGTGCGTGGAGATGCCGCATTCCGGCAGGAGCTACAGGAGCTACTTGCGGCACTTATGGAACGGGTATCGCATACTCCTTCGCCTTTGCCAGGACTGCCGGATGTGCCTCTCCAAGTTCATTGCCGCTATACCTTGGATCAGATCATGGCAGGTTTTGGATTCCGAAGTAGTGTCCGAGAAGGTGTGAGATTTCACAAACCCACCGGCACAGCTTTGCTCTTTGTAACTCTGAATAAATCCGAGAAGGATTATTCGCCGCGTACCATGTATCGCGATTACGCAATTTCGCAAGAGTTGTTTCATTGGGAAACGCAAAACAAGACTCGGCCTGATTCTGCTACTGGGCAGCGCTATACGTCCAAGCGAACCGAGCAGAATCCTGTCCTCTTATTTTTGCGTCACGTGAAATCTGGGCGGGGCGGAGTAACAGAGCCCTATTTCTTCGCTGGCCCAGTGACCTACGTGCGTCATGAAGGTTCCAGGCCTATGCAAATCACGTGGCATTTGGAGCACCCCTTGAGTGGGGATTGGTTCCGTCTCGCGAAGATTGCTGCGGGTTAACAAGTAGCCTTCAAGGTTCGACTTCCAAACTGACAGCATTGGTAGCAGCATTGGTTGGAAGTTTGTCCCGGCTCGATGACCAGCATACGATTCATTCCGAAATCGCAAGCTCCTGCCCACTTGTCAGGAGCTCCCAGTACTGCGTTGCCAGCACCGTTTCCTTCGCGTCCAAGACTTCTAGCCTCAATCCACCCTCTGCGAGTGGAGGCAAGAAAACGATTCCTCCTGGCGTGGCAGATTCGATTCCATCGCTGCCCCAAATGGAAGAGCAATCTGCGTCGGAGCGCCAGCGTACAGATGCCGCGCCGATTAGGCCCGCTGCAATTTTTATCACCACTGCTTCGACGGCAACGGGCAGGACCACCGTTGCCGAAGCACTGCTCCCATCAAGCCAACAGGGAATTTTACCGGGTGCAGTGGATCGACCGCATTTCTTCCATGCGCGGAATGATGATTCGGTCAGTACCCAGTTCTGTTAGCGGTGCGAAATGAAGAACTGTTGCCGGCTATTCCAGGCGCTTCCAAAAGCTGTATTTCAAGCCGTGCTTTTTGCGCACTTGCAATAGGTAATCATCATGACTAAATAGCGTGCGCCAGTCCGAAACCAATTTTGCAAGGGATTCCAGCTTTTTCAGATAGCGCGCTCCGTGGGCATAGGCCTTGGTGTGGGCACTGGCCAGGATGTCGTCGAGTAAGGCGCGATAGAGGATAGTTGCGCCAAGCAACTTCGCCTCCACTTCGAGTACTTGCGCGCATGGCACCAAGTGACCATAGAAATGGCTTCGCGCATCCTCAGCAAATTTTATTAAGTATTGCTCGGCCGCATCGAACTGTTTGGCGTCGATGAGAAAAGACAAGTTCCCCATTGTAAGTTTTGGTTCGTCCAAAATCATGGCGGTCTCTTCGGCTACAACGGCTTGCCATTGGTCCGCACCAATGACATCAAGCAGGGTCTCTAGAGAATTCGTGCTGCGCCCGGCACGAAACAAGCGCCATGCGATTTCACGTTGCTTTCCATTTTCTCCAAGCTGCCCGTAAACCTTGAGTAACAGTGCGTCGCGTTCGGAGGATCCAAAGCCTTGGTCTACTCCGGCTTTCAGCAGCCAAATGAGGCTTCGTTGTGGATCTCCACTTTCCAAGTAGACGGCACCGATATCAACGCATGCAGAAGCGGGCGGAACCGCCGGCGTGTCGCAGGATTGAAGTCTAGCCTGTTCAAAGCGTGGCGCATCCTGAATCTGACGGGCAAGACTCTGAATAAGACTTATCCAATGTCTTGCATCATCATCATCTTCTTCAGAGGCGGCGTCGGCGGCTTGTTGGCATTCTTCGATTAGGATTCGAATCTCCGCAACAGGCAAGAATTCATGCGCCTTTTCGATAATGGGATATCGCACGCCATAGCCGTCTTGGGTGAGTAATTCTTTCACCAACTTGCGTACCCAGGTTTTGTCTTGGCAAGCTTGTGCATAGTGCACGAAAAGCTGTTGGGCATCAAAGCGAAAGATATCTCCAATATACCCACTGGAATCATCGCAGCGGTTGAAGGTGCTGTAGTCCGTTTCAAAAAAGAGCTTCACCAGCCCAACACCCTGCTTGGGGTCGCGCACAGCAGCTTCAACATCCTGGAGCAGAGATTTCAGCTTGAACCGAAAAGCAGCGGCACCTCTCCAGTCGACAAAGCTACGCGATCGCTTCAGGCCAGCTAACTTGGCTTTGATCCGCTTGACGCCTTCCTCTGGAGTCGCGGTTAAGCGCAGCACCAGTGCTTGGGCTTCTTTGTTTTGTTCCGCTAAATCTATCAGGGCGTCGGCAAGTGTTTCGGCCCCGAGATCGATGAGGCGGCTTCGCAGTGGAGAAGGCATAGGGGAGTTTATTGCTGTGGAAGTCGTACTGAAAGTGGGATTCTCCCGGCAATGCTAGCGCGTAAGGCAACCCAAACAGGACTTGGATGTGGAAGAAGTTGACGACGTCGACAGGATGAGTGGAGCCTTGGCGGAGAAGATGCATGCCGTCGTCGATAGTGGGAGAAGGCGCCTTTGCTCTCCGTCCGTCTTTACATCAAGAAGTATCGTGAGGATTAGCATGAACACTTGGATGGTGCGGGTCAATCCGGTGATTGGAAGGGCTGGCTCGCCTACTACTTAGAGAGCGCCTGGGAGACTGCAGACCATGCAGCGGCCATGGAAGTGCGGTGAGGATGCACTTCGCCCGCGAGTTCACTGGGAGGGGGGGGATCGGCTCTTTGTTCATGACCAAGACCTTGGCCTGTTGAACGACGAGGGATAGCTCCTGTGGGGGGTAGGCGGCCCACAGGAAGCGTTTCGTAGGCAATTGTTTCCTACGCGGAGTGTTTTGGATACTTCCCCACCATGGCCGAAGGGCCTGTTTGGGCCGGAAGCGGGCATGGAGCCCTGAATTTGTATGCCCTTGAGCTTCCCATACAACCCCAATGACAGCTATATTGAAAACACTTCACCCTATTATGACAACGTCGCCGCCCCCCTCCCCCCAAATGCCTGCCCCCAGCACTGAGTGGCCTCAGTATCGTAATACTTGGGAAGCCTCCCTCAAAGCGGAAGAGCCGTTCTCGGTTCGTCATCGAGTATTACTTCCTTATATCCAGGAAGCACTTCGCAATTTGACGGTGCGGCATTATCTTCTTGCCGATGAAGCTTCCGCCCGGATTGAAGCTTTGCAATACCTAGAAGAGCGCGGCCGTCTTCCAGAGTCCTTTGTTGCCTTTCGTATTCTCCTCGAGTCGGCATTGCTTCGTTTCATTAAAATGAGTGCCAGCAGCATCACCTCAGACCTGCGTGACCCATTGGCTCCCTGGCACTCATTTCGAATTCAGGTTAACGCCGAACGTCGGAGCTTCCGTCGCTACTTGCTTGCCTTCCTGCCTCAGCTCGGGATTACCCACCCAACAGGAACCACTGCATCTCGGCCTCCAGGGAAGCATTGGGCTGAACTCTGGGACCGGCTCACCGAATGCATTCCAGAGGCCTGCATCCCATCAGCTTGGCGGGAAGTCCGAGCTGCTGTGCGGAAGCTTGCGCAAGAGCAGTTTGATTTCGAGAGTGATTTGGTTATTCCCCCGCAGCGTGATTGGAAGGCTCTGCTAGCCGGACCTTTATTCCAAGCGGGTGCCGTTGTAGAGGCGCGTAGACCAGGCGCCGCTCATCTCATTCTGCCCATTGGCGCCCTGCCTGAGGACCCCAAGCGCTTTGCCCTCGACCTTGAAGCCAAGCTTCAGAGGTACGGTGGCATACCTAAGGCCGATCCAATGCTAAAAGCAGCTCTCGAGGAAATAGCTTCCTGGCAGACGAGTTCCGTTACTTCGGCTACCTCGATAGCATCCTCGGAGATGCTCATTTTGGCGGAATACATGGGGTATTCTGCTGTGAGGAGTCAGACCCTGCGCAGCGCCATCGAAGTGCGTGCAAATAGGCTTCAGCAAGCTCGCACCCTTATGGAGCAATCTCTTGCCCGCTGTACTTCTCCTAGTCAAGTGGGAATGGTACTAGGAAATATTTCTGGCTTGCTTATCGCCGAGGGCGATTACGAAACCGCACTCCATTACGCGCAACAAGCTCTTCAGTACAGCCCCGCATCCAAAGTCGCGAGGTTTAACTACGACAAGCTTATCCAATTCCAAAAGTCCAGCTACAATTCAAGAGTGAAAAACCATGCATAAGTTCACCCTCGCCTTTCTTCTCGCTGTCGCAGTCTTTTTAGTTTCTGCGCCCGCCAGCGCTGTCCAAGGTCCTCGGGATCAAGGCGGCGCGATTACTCCTGGCGTTGGCGTAGATGAAATTGGGGTTCCGCAAAGTGGCGTCAGAACGAAATCCAAAAAGTCCAATCCATAGGCAGTTAGATGTTGCATAGGGGCACCTCAAGAGTTGTCTTATTGTTCGGAATTTTGGTAGTTGCAGTGGCTCTTGTGTGGGCTTTTGCCTCTAACAGAGAAAAGCTATCTGAACCTTCAGGTTTTGGATCCACCACCGTTATTGAGCAGGTTGAAATCGCGGATGGAATTGGTCTTCACGATGTTGGCGCAGTTGCCGATAGCGCATCAACTGGAGAAGAACAGAAACCGACAGCAGCGAACAGCAAAGCCCTCACTCGCGAAGGACTAGAGCTCGAGCTGAAACTGAATCTCTCCAATGAAGTAGGAAGCCCTGTCGACGGCACGGTTTGGATTTTGGCGCGAACCACAGGTTTGGAAGAGCGCCTAAGCACCGGGCGTTACGCATTCACTTCTCTATTTGAAGACAGCTTGTTGGCTGAAGAGCAAAGTTCAGATGGAGAAGTAGTGATTCCCGTTCAGAGAAGTTGGATGGAATCTCCTCTGGTAGCCTTGGCCGCCGCGCCTGGATTCGCACCGCAGGCTATTACGGTGCACCTCGGGACTCATCGCAATGAAATAATACTGGTGCCCGTCAAGCCGATCGCTGTTCAAGTTGTTGATACCGATGGCAAACCGGTGGCGAACACTGCATGTTGGCTGACTCCCATGTTTACGGATTGGAGGGCTGGCCCCGACGGCTGGTTGGCACGCCTTGCGCTTCGCGGCTTCATGGAGCAGGTCGCGACCGACGGCGGAGGCCGCGCCGTGTTTCTCACCTGCTATCCCAGCTCCCGCAACTCGATCAAGGTATTCCCAGAACCGCCACTTGCCGTCGGCGCAGCATCCTTGTGTGAGCCGGGACAAGAGGTTGTCGTAACCTGTGCGTTCGGATTCGCGGTAAGCGGACATTTTTTTGATGCCGAAACAGGCGGCCCCATTGAGGGGGCTTTCGTCATTTTCACTGAGGATCGTGTTGAAGGAAGTCGCACTTTGACTTCTCTGGTTACCGCTGAAGATGGGTCCTTCCGCCAGGAAGCTTTACCGGCAGCGGGTGCTGTTTATTCGGTACAGGCACGTGCAGAGGGCTATGCCACCCAACGCCAACGGATTTTCCATCCACAGCCACTTTCCTCCCACAGCTTGGATTTCTTTCTTCATCCCGCAGCGGGCTTGACTCTAAAACTTCGGACCACATGGGGCGAGCCGATTGTCGATTCTCTAGTGCAGCTGCGCTTGGGGCGCTACAACATCGAGACGTCTTTCCAGACCACTAGCGAAATGGGTGTCGCTCAGTTCCCTGCGGTACTGCAGAAGGAAACTCCTTATGAATGCTTGATTTCAATTGGCGGGAATTTTTGGGCACTCCCAGATATAGTCGTGCAAGCGGGTGAAGATGAGGTCATCGTGCCAAACCTGAGTCGAATAATGAAGGTTGCGATGCCAGTTGATCTTCCCAAAGATTTTTCGCCGACGCTTTTCGAATGGACGTCTTTGGCAAATGAGAATCAAGGCATGGTTGATTGGAAACCAGGTTCTCCTAGCCCGCTCTTGCCTTCAGGCGTTGGTTGCTTGGCCGTTATGAGTATCGATGGCCGCCGCCTAGAGATGGTGGCCACTTTGCAGGATGGCGTTTGCGAGCAGATTACTTTCCTTAATCAGCCCGCCCTCCTATCGTTTACTTGGACTGGCGAAGAAGGTGCATTACTGAGCTTGCGCTCAAATATAGCTTGGGATTGGTTTACGCTGGAGGAGCCGATTTCACCCGGGCCCATAGAGTTGGAACTTTGGCAGGGGACCTTCGCTCTTTCGATTGAAGGAGATGGTGGTCCCGTGAGTTTTCCAGCACTGCGCTTAGGCCCTGGCAACACAGACTTAGGTGACTTGGGTTGGCGTGATTCCTCTGGCGTTGCGGGACACGTTTTCGACACGGATGGCAACCCTTTGGCCAACGTGGAGGTCAACTTGTTTAATTTGGATCTTGGACCGAGTGGTTTTGCAAGTACGGATCAAGGTGGCTCTTTTGCCATTTCGGGCATGGCTCCGGGGGCGTATTCACTTCAAGTGACGGGTGGGAAGGCATATGGTGGTTCTGTGCATGAAGTGCAGGTGGAGGTGTTTTTGGCACCCGGTGAAGGGAATCGTAATTTAGAGATTCAACTAGAAACGGATTCGAGCCGCTACCTCGAAGGGCGAGTGGGGCAAGGCCCTCCTGCCAACTCCTTCGCTTTCGCAGCCGCTGGCGGCCAGGCACAGATGGTCGACGTCTTGCCGTCTGGGAACTTCCTTCTGCCCCGGCCCACAACTTCGAAATGGATTGGCGTCGGGCTGCAGGAGCGCGGGCATGTGCTGTTTACAATGAAACTGGTTGCAGCGGGAACGGAATCATTGCTTCTAGATGCGCCTTCATTACGGCAGACCATTCACGTAGTCGATGAGCATGGTGAACCTTGGAATGACGCACGCATCTATGCCTATGTTGCAGGCGCTTCTTTAGGGTTTCATGCGATGCCCGATGTCGACGGCAGTTTATTGTTGGAGGCATCGCCGACAGCAGAAGCCAATCTGCAATTTCGTCTTGCAGATGGCCGCGCATTCGTTTATTCCTTAAGCGATTTATTGGATCTTGCCACGCTAGTAATCCCGCGCGATGCCGCTTGGGTGCGTTTGGATTTGGCCAACGAAAAGGGCAATCCCATTCCCGGGGTTGCTGCGATGCATTATGGAGTGGGGGACGTGTTTTACGGCGACGGTAACGGCCATCTAAGTTTGCCAAGTGTTGCCGGCTCAGTGCCGTATCTCATTATGGCCCGTGGTTACTTAAGCATGTGGAGCAGTGCACGGCAAGATCATCAGCTGATTTTGCCAACTTTGTTCTCCGGATTAAGTTTGCATTTACCTCCAGAAGTTGTGCATGCTGGGACTGACCATGCAATAGCTTGGGTTCAGATTGAATCCATTGATTTGCCCGAGAATGCTTTTGCCAAGGGCCCTCTGGAATTGGCTGTTCATGGTTCGAGCCTTGACCTCCCGCCGCTGCCAGCTGGACAAATCGAGGTCCAGTTATTTGATGCTAATCGTGAAATTCGCAGCTTCAAGACTTTGACTGTTGCCCCGGGTTCTTTGGTGCTGGAGTATTAGGCGGAGTTCTCCTTCGTACCAGTTATTTAGCACTTGCGCCATGTTTTTGATAAATACAGCCAGCCAGAAAATCGACTGACCCACTTCTATGCAAAGGGTTAGGGCATAGTGCTTAGTGCATCATTCTTTCTGTAAATTCCCTCGCACCCCTGCAAACCGTCAACCTTTGGCAGTCCGTTTGCAGTATTCAGTAATCCACCTAGGAGCCAACCGTCCCATTCCAAAGAACATGATTGCGACGGAACCTCGCGGTCTCCATATCTCGTACACTGCGTGAATTCGTGACCGCTAAGAACCGTCAAGGGCACTTGCTGCTCAAACTGTCAGCTCCTCTGGTAGTCTCTTTTTGGTTGCGCTCAGGCTTTGCTTGGATCGATACGATCTTCGCCTCTCTGCTCCACGACCAGCAAGGGGCGGACCTTGGAGATGCCTCCATCGCTGCAATCGGCCTTACTTTGCCGTTGGAGTTTTTGCTCACAGCATTTTGGGTCGGCACTTCGAACGGTCTGACGGCACGCTTGGCACTTGCTATGGGCAGCGGGGAAGGCCAGAAAGTAGAGCAACTCAAGCGTGCCGCCGGCCTGATTATTTGCGCACTCGGCGGCATCTTTTTAGCGGTGGCCTGCTTTGTATGGTGGTCCGCAGATCGGGTCGGCTTGGATCCAGTGGTGGCGGTGCAATTCCGGATTTACGCCACGGTGTTGATGGCCGGCTCAGCGGTCACTTCGTTCTGGTCGATTCTGCCGGATTCCCTGGTCAAGGCTCACCACGACACCCGATCCACCATGTGGGCAGGTTTGTATTCAAGTCTTGCCAATATCGCGTTGAATGCGTTATTCCTTTTCGCTTTCCATTGGGGCATTTTCGGCATCGCGCTGTCTACCGTGATCGGCCGTTTCGCCGGCTTAGCTTACGCCCTGTACCGCGCCAACTTACACGAACGCGCCCGACGTACGCGTGCGGATCAGCAAATCCAAGGTCTCTACAGCAAACCGATTCGGCGTATTTTATTTCTTGCCGTGCCCTCAGCGATCACTTTCGTGTTGATGGGCTTCGAATCGATGGCGGTGAATGGCATGCTGAAAGATTTGCCCAATTCCACATCCTTGCTGGCGTCGTGGTCCATCTTCGATCGTTCGGTGCGCTTTTTGGCCATGCCGCTCATTGCTGCCAGCGTTGCGATGTTGCCACTCGCAGCGCGCCTCTATGGTCGCGGCGATTGCAGTTCCATCGCCGCCGAATTATCGACCGGCATCCGCGCCGGCTTTATTTATGTGGTGCTCGTGGTCACCCCCCTTGCTTTACTGCTCGGCCCGCGGGTGGGTGCAGCCCTTTCCGGCTCTCAAGTCACCACCGATTTAGTCACCCAAGCGTTGTTCTGGCTGCCGATGGCAGTACTCGGCTTGATGCCTTTTATTCTTAGCCGTTCCGTTTTTGACGGCCTGCAAATGCCACGTCCGGGTTTGATTGCTGCTGCGGTGCGCACCGTTGGTCTGGTGATTCCATTGGTGTGGTTGGGCTCGCGTTATTACCACCTCGTGGGCTTCAATGTCATCCAAGGAGTGTGCGCAGGTTATATGCTTGGCACTTTTATCAGTGGCGCTGGTGTTTATTTCTGGGCACGCCGACACCTCGCCAAACTGGATGGCAGTTGTCCGCTGCTTACGGAGTGAGAGTGAAGTGGAAACAGCGTTAGCGAAACAGCGCGTTGGATTGCGCAGCGCTTCGCCAACAGCCATCTGCTATTCGTGCCGCAGCGCTTCTACCGGATCCATTTGCGCCGCGCGCCAAGCGGGATACAAACCAAACAGCAAACCAATCGAAACCGAAATCCCGAAGGCCAAGAGTGGTGCGCTGGGCTGCACGATGGTGCGCATATCGGCAAAGTATTCCACTCCAATCGGAATCGCCACGCCAAGAATGATGCCAGCCAGGCCGCCACCAACGGAAAGGACCACGGTTTCCACCAGAAACTGGAAGACGATGTGATGTTGTTTGGCCCCAAGCGCCCGACGAATACCGATTTCGCGCGTGCGCTCGGTGACGGTCGCCAGCATCACATTCATGATGCCGATGCCGCCAACCAGCAGACTAATGCCAGCAATCGAACCTAACACGATGTTAAAGATGCGTTTGGTTTCTTCCGCGCGCGCCAGCAATTCGAGAGGCACGATCACCTCATAATCATGTTGCTCATGGTTACGCGTGAGCATTTCGCGGCACGCCGCTGCGGTGCGTTCCACATTTTCCGCCTTATCAACGTGCACAATGATTTCATGCAACTCCACTTCTTCCATTTCGCGACTACCGGCGCGAATCTTTACTTGCATTTCGCCAAACCAACGCGCCCCAGTGCTAAGCGGAATCAAAACCTCTCCGGTGACATCGGCGCCGGGTAACGGCACATCATCACCCAGTGGCACTCGTGGCAGCATCGTGCCCACCACCGTGAAGTACTCATTGCCAATCTTGATCCGTTGGCCGAGAGGGGAACTGAGGGGCATTAAATTGCGCGCTACTTCATAGCCGAGCACGCATACATTCGCAACACTCGCAACATCAGTGGCGGAGAGGAAGCGACCCTCATGCATCATGCGACCAGTGGCCAGTTCATAAGAAGCTTCCGTAGCAAGCACGCGGGGGTGCATCACGCGTTCATCAAAGCGCACTTCTTGCTGCAACACCCGCACGGGCACAGCGTGCTCCACCCACGGGTAGGTGTCTGTGATGCGACTAAAATCGTTGTGCGTTAAACCATAAACCACCAAGCGCGATTCCTGGCTACTGGCCGCATCATCTGGCGGTTTCACGCTGCGCAGAATCACGTTTTGGCTGCCCAGTTGTTTGATCTGCTCTTGAGCCTCGGCGCTGGCGCCTTCCCCGATAGCGAGCATTGCAATCACACTGCTGACGCCAAACAAAACGCCTAGTGTGGTTAGAAGAGAACGGAGTTTGTGCAACAACAAACTTTTCACGCCAAGCGCCACCGTGCGGGTAAGAATGCCACTCATGATTCGTTTTCCTCAATACGATCGATCAAGCCGTCGCGTAAATACATGGTACGTTCGGCATGTGCGCCAACTTCATGTTCGTGGGTGACCAGCAAAATGGTTTTTCCTTCTGCGTGCAGCTCATCGAACAGCTCGAGGATTTCACCGGTAGTTTGCGTATCCAAGTTACCAGTGGCTTCGTCGGCGAGCAGAATCGGCGGATCATTAATCAGCGCGCGCGCAATCGCCACGCGCTGTTGTTGTCCACCACTCAGTTCCACTGGTCGGTGATCGAGGCGGTCCGCAAGGCCAAGGCGCTCAGCGAGCATAAAAGCGCGTTCCCGCGCATCCGGGCGCGGGTTGTCCTGATAAAACACCGGCACCAAAATGTTCTCCAGCATGTTGAGCTGAGGAATCAAGTTGAACGATTGGAAAATAAAGCCAAGTTCGCGGCCACGGAGTTGCGACAGGTCATCATCATCGAGGTCATTGACGTTGTAGCCATTGACCGTGTAGTTACCGAAGGTGGGGCGATCGATGCAACCAAGAATATTGAGCAGCGTGGATTTGCCACTGCCGGAGCTTCCCATAATCGCCCAATATTCCCCAGCGCGAAACGAGACGTCAATGCCATCCAGGGCGCGCACTTCCGTGCTGCCCATTTGGTAAATCCTGCCGATACCATCAAGCTCGGCTACCACCGGATTTTTACTTTCCATGGTCGCCGCCAGTAGCGCCGCTTGGTCGACCTGCACCACCACCACTTGGGCGACTTTCACCACCACTTGGTCGACCTTCACCGTTGCGCTGCGCGCCGCCGTCTGGTTTGGAACCGCTGCCGGGCATGGAACCACTAGCGGGCTTCGAGCCACCGGCGGGCGGGCCTCCTTTTGCCTCAATCGCCGTTGGTGGAGCAGGTTCCGGCTTGAAGTCGCGCGGCGGAGAAAGTTCTACGATTTCGCCCTCTTCCACCCCAGATAGAATTTCGACCCACTTCTCACTGGCATCTCCAATTTCCACCGCGCGCTGTTCGCCGCCTATAAAACAGACCGTCTTGCCGCCAGTGCGGAACACGGCTTGCACCGGCACGAATAAGGCATCGGGAATTTCTTTCACCAAAATCTCCACGCTGCAACTCATACCGGGCCGCATTTCTGGGTTCGTATCCGTCACGGCAATGTTGGTGCGGAACAACCGCGCGTTGGGGTTCATCCACGAACTGCCACTGTCAGGTAGGAGTGCGACAAACTCAACTCTGCCGCTGAATTCGACGTTGGGGATGGCGTCGACCAGAATGGTGCATTTTTGTCCTTCTTTTACTTTCTTGATGACGGATTCATGCAGGCTTGCTTCGGCAATCATGCCGCCTGATTGCGGAATGGTGATGATTTCTTGACGCTCGCGCACGGTTGCGCCTTCTTCCATCAGCTCACCCTGGCCCCAACGACTTTGCTCGCGCGTATAAACCACGATGCCTTCGCTAGGTGAGTAAATCTTTGCTTTGGTCAGCTGATCGCGGAACTTGGCGAGCTTTTCAGCCTCGAGATCATACTTCGCTTGGCTGGTACTCAAGGCGGATTTGGCATTGACCACGCGCGCTTCGGCTTGCAGTTCCACGCGCTTTAACTCGCGCTCCGCTTCGGTAATTTTTCCCGTGTTAACCGCAATCTGTTTCGGGTGGTCATGCTCAATCAACAACTTTTCTGCGCGTTCCGCTTGCGCCACGCTCACTTCGGCACTGCTTCTCGAAATGCGGTCGGTTTCTAATTCGGTGGCGGTGAGGAATTTCGCCTCAAACAGATCCACCGATTTGTTGTAGCGCTCTTCAGCCTGAGACAACCTTTCCTTGGCGAGTAAAATCGTTTCGCCGGCGGCGGCCAATTGCATAGGCCAATCCCCTTCATTGTACTTCCGTTCGTCATCGTGAGCGAAACTTAGGGTTTGCTCAGCCTTTGCCAGATCAGAAACATTTTGCGAAATTTGAATCTCCAAATTTTGCCTGGCATTGGTCAGCGCAGCTTGCGCATTTTGTACCGAAATATCGCCGGCGTTTTCCCGGTCTTCCAAACTAGAAGTATCTAAGACCACCAGCAAATCGCCTTTCTTAACCGCCGTGCCTTCCGCCACCAATTTCAAAATTTGCACTTGGCCTTCCAGTTCATTCACAACTTTCACGCTGTTCTTAGCCGATAAATTACCGCGTTGCACGACTGTGATGCGCAAAGGTCCACGTTGCACGGATTGGCCTTCCACTACTACTTCAGCAGAAGTGGTCATCCAGCCGCCATCGCGCAAGCCGCTCCATAATCCAACGGCCGCAATCACCAGCACAATGGGAAGAGCGAGGCGGTTGTTTTTCTTTTTCACTACAGAGGTACTCATTCGACAGTTGCGGTTAGGCGAGGCAAAGCAGATTCATCAAGTTGGATGCCATTTTCATCAACATCTAACAATTCGAGATCGCGGTAAAGGCGTAGGCGTGCCAGTGCGAATTCAATCAACGCTGACGTGGCGGAGTTTTGCGCTCCGAGTAAAGAACGGCGAGACTCCAGCACGTCGCGGGTGTCGGAACGGCCAGCGTCCAATTTCATTTCCGAAGAACGAACACGGCGCTGTGCCAGCTCAACCGAGATGAGTTGCAGTTGATAGCGCTCCGCAGTACTGCGCGTTTGACGCAGGTTTTCGCGCATGTCGGCGAGCACAGTATCGGTTAAGAGCTCTTCGGCACGGATGGCGGCGTCGCGATCCAGCAAGCTGCGGCGATAAATATTGCGCTCGGGTAAACGATCGATGGGCAAATCAAAACTGAAACCGAGCGACCATGGCGAATTGCTCGAACGAAACGACAACGGCCGGCCTTCTTCACTCGTGGATCCCACGCTAGCTTCCAAATCGAGGCCAATCCGTAGCGCTTCGGCGGCGACGTCGGTGCGCCGTTGCGCGTCGATAAGACGATCCCGGGTGGTGACTAAATCGAGGCGGCGCTCCAGCGAAAGAACCACCAGGGCCTCGGGATCCATATTTTGAAAATCCGTTCCATCCAGAGTCTTCAAGGATTCGAGTTCGCCGCGATCCAACTCCGCAAACGTTTCTGTCGGTAAACCAAGCAGCAACATGAACTGATCCATTTGCCCGCCATAAGTCTCAAACAAATCCACCAAGCTGGCTTGGGCGCGCAACTCATCCTGATAAGCCTGGTCCACTTGGATATCGTTCATACGCCCAGCATCCGCCATCGCCTGGTTGCGGAGGCGCAGGAGCTGCAGGGATTCCAGGTTAGCTTGTTCGTTGGTGATGTTGTCGAGCGTGCGCAAGATGGCGTAGTAGCGGCCGACGACATCCACTGCGAAGGTGCGGCGAAAGCGTTCATAGGTGCGCACTTCATAAACGAGGTTGCGCTGGGCTTGAGTGAGGGGCTCAAGCACCACCGCTCGCGCAGAGCCGCGCAGTAGCGGCATGGTGGCGGTAAGACCTAAGGTGCCGATGGCATCCCAGCCGTCGCCTTGACTCAGCGCTTTGAACAAGCTTGCACCAATGCTGCCTATCACTTGTGCGCCACTGCCGAACTGTTTGGACATGCCCAAATCGCTATCGATACTAGCTGAATCGCTAGTATCTCCCGTGCCATTCACACTGCCGCCGCCACTCAAGCTTGGCCGCCAACTAAAGCGCCATTGTTCCAGAGTGAGGTCCAGTGCACTGCGATAAAGTTGCTCGCGGCGGTCTTGGTAGCTGCGATTATTCTCCGCAGCAATCTCCAGGGAGGTTGCGATATCGAGTTGGAGAGTCGTTTCCGAGGAGTGATCGAGCAGTAGACGGGCGCGCAAGGAATCGCTCGCGCGGTCCGCAGTAAACCCAGAAGGGCGCTCAAATAATTCCGCACGACGCGCATCCAAAAGAGCGTAAACCTCTTCGTCAGCAGCAGTTCGGCTCTCTTCTGGAGTGGCGCACGCGGCCACCAATAGGCAAAAAAGCGACAGTAGGATGTAGCGGCTAGGGCGAGGCATTAGGGTTTTCCGTGGCAAGCACAGACAGGGACTCAGCACCTACGCGGCAGGTAGACAGCTGTTAAGCCTCAATTTAGCGTTGCATCAGGTATTCCTCGGCACGTTTTATGCAGGAGTTTTCGCCGGCCAGAGTTTCTTCCGGCACGACTTCGGTAATTTCGTGCGGTGTGATGCCATAAAACTCGATAACTTTGTCATCCAGCCCCATGCGGCTGCGGGTTGAAAACTTGATGGAGGCAATCCCAGACGGGAAGGTCCAGTCTTGTTTGGAAGAGGAGGAACCTGCGCTCACGGTGCCAAAAATGCGGGCCTTGGCGTAGTTCACAAAATCCCTGGCCAGGGTTTCCCCAGCGGAAATGCAGCCAGCATCCACAATCACTGCCACGGGTACTTTGAGGCTTTTGATTTGATCGGTGAGCTCGTTGCCGTAACCACCTCCGCTATTGCCGCGCAAATCTACAATCCAACCCTGAGCCGGGGTGACTTCAGCGAGGGCTTTCTCTAGGCCTGACGCGATGCTCTCATCCACACGGCGTAAATACATATAGCCGATGCCGCTCGGCAGAGTAGTGAAGTAAAAGGATTTACCAACTTGCTGAAGATCTTGCGGCAAGTTGTAGCTGTGCGGCCAGCCAGCCATTTCGGTACGGCACGATAATTTATAGGTTTTAGGGTTCTTGCCATCAAGGCACAGCAATTCATGCTTCTCGCCCATTTCACCGCTTAAGCCATAGCGATATTCAAAAAATAGAGCACGTTGCAAACTTGAGAAAGAACCACCTTTCTGCCACGCTTGTTGGCCGCGCTCATCTAGGAACTTGCGCGCATCCTGACCGTCAATCTTCAATACTAGCTGGCCAGTTTGTAGAGATGCACCTTTGCCAGTTGGCGGAAACATCACCACGACGCGGCCTTCGGTGGCCGGCATAAAGCTCACTCCGGTGAAATACATAGGCTCACCCCTGGGCATGGCGACTTTGCTTGTGGTGATTTCCATATGCGCATCACGCAGGCAAGCTATTCCTTCATAAACGAGCTTCATGAAGTCGACATCTGTTTTGCATTTCTTCGCTTCTTTTTCGAGCCGCTTGCTGGTGACTTTCCAATCCTGGCGAATATCTTTGAGATCGAAGAATGGATAGTTTTGTTGCGCCTGATTCACAAACGCTTTCATATCGGAAACATAGCTCTTCTTAAATTCCGCTTGGGCGTGCGCCGCATTAATCGGGAGCAAGAAGGCGGCAACAAAGCTCAACAAAAGGGCTGGGCCATTCTTCATCATGCAACAAGTCTACGCGTTCGGCGTAGACTTGTTGCGTTTCAGTACAGCAGTTGCGCGGGATTAATCCGCCGCTGGCGGCACGACCTCACTCTCGGCGGGCACTTCACCCTTATTGGTGTTGTCGCTTGCGCTGCTGATGGCTTCCGATGGGATAGCGTGGAAGCTAAGCTTTTCGCCATCTTTCTCTAAATCCATCTCAACCAAAGAGTTTTCTGGCAAATTACCGCGCAGTATTTCTTCGGACAATGGATCTTCAATGAAGCGCTCAATCGTGCGGCGCAATGGACGTGCACCATACTGGGGGTTGTACCCCTTCTCGATTAAGAAGTTGCGCGCCTTATCACTGAGATGCAGAACTAGCTTCTTCATGCGCATACGTTCTTCAACCTTCGCCAATTCGATGTTGATGATGCGCACCAAATCTTCTTTGACCAAGGGGTTGAAAGTGACGATTTCATCCAGACGGTTGAGAAACTCTGGACGGAACTGCCGCTGCACTTCATCCATAATCCCTTCACGGATGCGATCGGTTTGCGCACCTTCAGAGGTGTGGAAACCTAATCCACCACCGGACTGCACAATCCCCGAACCAACGTTCGAAGTCATGATTAGGATGGCGTTCCGGAAATCGATTTGGCGCCCAAAGTTATCAGTCAAGCGGCCTTCTTCCATAATCTGCAACAGCATGTTGTAGACATCAGGATGTGCCTTCTCGATTTCATCAAACAGAATCACGCAGTAGGGGCGACGTCGCACCTGTTCCGTGAGCTGGCCGCCTTCTTCGTAGCCGACGTAGCCGGGAGGGGAGCCAACCAAACGCGAAGCATTGTGCTTCTCCATGAATTCCGACATGTCGATGGTAATCAACGCGCTTTCGCTTCCAAACATGAAAGTGGCGAGTTGCTTCGACAGCCAAGTTTTGCCAACCCCTGATGGGCCGAGGAACATGAAACTACCCATGGGGCGGTTCGGATCCTTCAAACCCGAGCGGCTGCGGCGCACGGCACGGGCAATCGCGTTCACGGCTTGGTCTTGATTGATGACCGATTTACCGATTTCCTCTTCCATCAAGAGCAGACGTTCCGCCTCTTCCTTGGCAAGGTTGGTAATCGGAATGCCCGTCATTTTGGAAACGGTCTCCGCAATAATCTCCCGGTTCACATCCGGACGCGCCCGATCGGAAGCTTCTTCATTCTTCCAGTTGGTAATCATGTTTTCCCGCTTGCGGCGTAGCTGATAGGCCTGGTCGCGCTTATGCGCAGCGGCTTCAAAGTCTTGATTGGCGACGGCCTCCTCTTTGGCTTTTTCCAGCTGGGAGATGTTGCCATCAATCTCGCTCACATCGGGTGGCGGAGTCATGGTGCGAAGGCGCAAGCGCGCGCCGGCCTCATCGATGACATCGATGGCCTTATCCGGAAGGAAACGGCTCGTGATGTATTTGATTGAGAAGTCGACTGCGGCCTCTAGAGCGAGATCCGTGTACTTGACCTTGTGGTGATCTTCATAGCGTTCGGCTAAGCCATGCAAAATCGCGATGGTGTCGTCGCGCGAAGGTGGCTCCACAATGACAGATTGGAAACGGCGCTCCAGGGCGCCATCTTTTTCAATGTGCTTGCGATATTCATCAAGCGTAGTGGCGCCAATGACCTGCAATTCCCCGCGCGACAACGCCGGCTTCAGCACGTTGGCGGCATCGATTGCACCTTCTGCGCCACCGGCACCGACCAAAGTGTGAATCTCATCAATGAACAGCACCACGTTTTTGGCGCGCTTGACTTCCGTCATGACGGCCTTGATGCGTTCCTCGAACTGGCCGCGGTACTTGGTACCCGCAACCATGCCGGCGAGGTCAAGCGACACGATGCGCCTGCCGCGCAGGATTTCCGGCACCGAACCACTGATGATGGAGCGCGCAAGGCCCTCCACGATGGCAGTTTTTCCGACGCCAGGTTCCCCCAGCAGCACTGGGTTATTTTTGGTGCGGCGCGAAAGTACTTGCACCACGCGTTCGATTTCATCGGCGCGGCCAATTACGGGATCCAACTCACCACGTCTTGCGGATTCCGTAAGGTCGAGGCCAAAGGCATCCAGCGCTGGAGTTTTTGATTTTCCGTGCGCAGTGGGGGTTTCCCCACTTGCGATTTCCGCGCTACTGCCAATCTCCGTGGCTTCTTCGCTTTCTTCTTGAACCGTGCCGCCCAAAAACTCGATGACTTCTTCGCGAACTTCATCCAGACGCACCCCGAGGGCACGCAGCACATGGGCAGCGATCCCTTCTTGCTCACGCAAAAGCGCCAGCAACAAATGTTCGGTGCCAATGTAGTTGTGGCCAAGGTTGCTGGCTTCTTCGAGCGCCAACTCCACGACTTTTTTTGCACGCGGAGTGAATGGAATCTGTACCGACGGTTCTACCGCAGGGCCAGATTTCACGATTTTCTCAATTTCGCGCCGGATCTTGTCCAAATCCACGGCCATCGTTTTTAAAACGTTGGCGGCGACCCCCTGACCCTCTTGAATCAAGCCGAGCAAAATATGCTCAGTGCCGATGTATTCGTGGTGGAAACGCTGCGCCTCGCGGCGCGCGAATCCCATGACTTTCCTTGCGCGTTCGGTGAATCTGTCGAACATGATTGTTGCTTCCCTTTTGGGTACGGTTCCTTATCGGCTAACACAAGGAATCTATTGAATTCGGAAAAATCCCTTAAACGCCTGTTTCCGGCTCGCTTTCAAGCTCAAAAATGCGATCGCGGAGGCGCGCGGCGGATTCGTAGTCTTCTTTTAAGACCGCTTGGTCGAGCTCCGCAGCAAGTTGATCCAGAAGGTTATCTTCTCTCCAGTCCACGTGCTCTTCATGGCCATGAAGCCCTTCCAGCATTTCACCGACGTAATCTCCAAAAACCTCATAATCGTTGGGGCAGCCGAGGCGGCTGGATTGCTGGAGATCCCGTAGAGTCCAGCCACAATCAGGACAGGTGAGATCCTCTTGGGCTTCGGATTGCGTGGAGGGGGCATGGCTAATCCCTGTTTGAGGCAGGAAGGCCTTGGAAAGCATGCTAATGATTTTCGGAAAAGAAGCAGCTTTTGGCACCGGGAGCCCCGCTTTTTGAGCACATAGGGCGCAGAAATCTGTGGCCATTACCTGCGCGTTCCCGGCGTTGCCATAGACAATGTCGAGTTGGTGCAGCGTAGCTTGCAGTTTCTGGCAGGATTGGCAAATCATTCGTTCTTATTAGTTGCTGGAGCGGGACTGGTTTCAGGAATGCCTACGGGAAACTGCGTGCAAAATGACAAAAAAAGCTCAGCACGGTCGCGGAAATTCCTGAATTCATCGTAGGACGAAAAGGTAGGAGAAAACAGCAGTAATTCACTATTTCTGAGGCTTGCAAGCGCTTCTTTGGCCGAATCTTCAAATTTCGGCGACCAGCGTGGAGTGAAGCCAACGGCCCGGCAACCCTCTGCTAACCGTTTCCCACCTTCCCCATAGAAGTAGAGACGGGAACAACGCGCGCAGGTTGCAATTAATTCCTGAAGATCTAAGCCCTTATCCTTGCCGCCCGCCAATAAAACCACGGCTCCAGATAAATTCTTGAGGGCGGCTGTGGTGGGATCGGGATGCGTCGCGACGGCGTTGTCGATGATGTGGCGACCATGCGCATCCACAAAGGCGCGCATGCGATAGGGGAGGCCAGGAAAAGTGCGTGTCCGCGCGCGCAGCGTGACGTCATCAAGACCGAGGAGACGTGCGGCATGGAGAGCCGCCAGTAACGAAGGCAAGCGATAGGGTTCCGTGAAGGGGAGATCCGCAGTCGTCAGGCCGAAGTCTGGGAGGGCTTCGGCCTGAAGCCGGAGGGTGGTGCCGCGCGCTTCCTCTTCCCATTGGCTGCGATTGGGGCAATCACTGGGCAGCAAGAGCGTGCCGTCGGCGTTTTGAAATTGCAGCAGGCGGCGTTTGGCTTGCCAGTACTCGTTAACGGTGATATGGCGATCTAAATGATCGGTGCCCAGATGGGTGAGCACCACAATTTGCGGCCACCCAAGCGGAGCCACCAAGCGCTCGGTTTGAAAAGAAGACAACTCAATCACTAACCGTGCGTCGTTTTGCAGCGGCAACACGCTTTCCAATAAGGATCCACCGAGGTTGCCACTTAACACGGTGGTGCCGGGTAAACCTTCCAGCAAATGGGCGGTCAACGCCGCACACGTAGATTTGCCGTTGGTGCCGGTAATCGCAACTGCGGGCAGATGGGCAGCGGCGGCAATCGCGAGATTCACTTCGGTGGTGAGCTTGCAGCCATGATCGCGCGCTATTTGCAGCCACTTGGAAGTGGCGGGTACTGCGGGGTTCACCACCACCACCTCGGCCTCAACAAACAGCTGCTCGTTGTGGCCGCCGAGCGCCAAGCATATGGGCAAACCCTCTAAAGCGGTCAAACTTTCTTGGAGGCTGTCCGCGCGGCGCAAATCCGTAACGGTGACTTGTGCGCCAAGTTCCACCAGGGCGCGGGCACACCCGGCGCCGCCACCAAAAGAGCCGAGACCGAGCACCAGAACTTTCCGGTGCCGCAACGCAGCGGGGTGAAGGAAATCCACTTAGGCAAGGGTTGGCGGAGAGAGAGGGATTTGAACCCTCGGAGCCGTAAAACGACTCAACAGCTTAGCAAGCTGCCGCATTCGGCCACTCTGCCATCTCTCCACACAAGCGGCGCAGAGTTTAGCCGTGGGCAGCATCGTTGCCAAGCGATTATCTGGCGGTTCCCGTCAGCAGAGTCCGCTTTGGAGGAAATATTCATTTTAAGGGGTATTTCCGAGTCGACCCCCAAGGGCCCCGCTGACTTCCAGTAGGAGCACTCCAGTGGTGCAGGCAGAGCTTGTTACTCATTTCCCCACAATCAAGTTCGTAACCATTGCAGTAATCACTTCCCGCTCCTTTGGTTTGCTCTCGGCAATCATCAGGGTCATCGCAACTAGCGCGTTATCAGCGACGCGCTTATGGCCATTTCTGTCGTAAATCAATTTGTTCTTGTCGGCGAAGCGCAGGAACACGGCCGCGGCAATGCGTTTGTTGCCATCCACAAAGCTGTGGTTTTTGACTAGGAAGTAGAGCAGGTTGGCGGCTTTCTCTTCGACCGAGGGGTAGAGGTCCTTGCCATCGAAGCTCTGCATGATGGTGTGTAGCGAGCTAGAAAGGCTTTTATCTTTCTCCCTGCCGAAGACCTTGGAATCGCCAAAGGTGATGCGCATTTGTTCCACTAGTTCCAGCGCTTCCTCATAGCTGACTGCTTTGGCTTTGCGCTTGGAGGTCTTGCGCAGTGCAACACGCTGGTGGTCATAATCATCGAGCAGATCAAGCGCATAGGCATATTCCGAAACCGTTTGCAATAATGCCGTTGCTTCGTCGCCGGAGAGCGACTTGCGCCTTGAGATATCGGAAGCCAGTTTGATGCTTTGCTGCAAGGCTTTCAGGCGCTTTTCATTCACGCTGTAACCTTGCACAAGATGTTGCTTCAAAATGTTGGTGGCCCAAATACGAAACTCTGTACCACGCTTGGAATTGACGCGGTAGCCAACGGAAATGATGGCATCTAAGTTGAACAACTCAACCTGATAGGTTTTTCCATCGGCGGCAGTTGTTGCATTTTTTGCAACAACTGATTTTCTACGCAACTCCTTTGTTTTGAAAATGTTAGAGAAGTGCCTTGAGATGACAGACTTGTCTCGGCCGAAGAGTTTTGCCAGCTGGCTCAAAGACAACCAAATGGTTTCTTTTCCCAGGGAAACATTCAGCTCGACAGCGCCATCTTTGCTGCGAAACAGGGTGATCTCAGGAGAAAGTTTCACTTCACAACTCCCAGATTTTTCAAGTGCTCAGCCATCTTTTTCTCCAGTACTGCAAGCTTAACGGGCGTTCCTGCGGATGGAATCCGCTACTGCCCAGAGGGTGCAGTTTAGGGCTTCCAGGCGGTATCCTTGTGGGGCACTCATGATGTTGATTTTTCAAGATTGCTGGCTTTGATGTTGGGCACGGTGGATGGTTCACGGTGGGGCTGGAACTGCAGTTGGCCCGCCGGCGAGTGAAAAAAGCAAGCCACAGAACCCGGTAGCACCGAGGGCTCGCTCACAGAAAGAACGAGCACCGCAAGCCGACTGCCTGCAGAGGTGCGCGGAATTTTACAGCAAGGAAGTGACGCTAACAAATCCCCAACGGGGGTGGCGGAGAGGGTGGGATTTGAACCCACGGACCGGTGAAGGTCGCTGGTTTTCAAAACCAGTCCATTCGGCCACTCTGGCACCTCTCCGCGTGTAGCCTAGCTTTGAGCCCGGCTCCAAACTTTCTCAGTGACATAGATCGGCGCTGAGCCGCGTAAGGATAGCGCGATGGCATCGCTAGGGCGGCAATCTATACCAAAAACCTCGCCATCGTGCTCCACGCGCAACTCAGCAAAATAGGTTCCCTGATCCAACTCGTGAATCACCGTTTCTTGGATATTCCCAGACAGACGCTTGATGAGCGTGTGGGTCAGCTCGTGAGTCATCGGCCGCGGTGCAGGCTGACCTTTCAAGCACATGGTGATTTCTTGCGCCGCACCGCGCCCAATCACCATGGTGAGATTTCTCGGCGTAGCGGCGACACCGGCCTCGCTGAGCTGCAAATACTGCTGCTCATGGCCGTCCACCAAAATTAGGCGGGTGACGCGGGCGAGGGTGCGTTCCATGAACAATAGGTTATCCTAACCCTATGTCCATCGTCTACGCGGAGACGCTTCCCACCAAAATCCTTGGCCGAGTGCGTTTTGGTTTCGACGCCGAAGGCTGTTTGTTAGAAGTGAAAATGCGCGCGGATAGTCGCAGTGGTGCGCGCGGCAAAGCACCAGTGAGCGTGCCGAGCCGTTTGCAGCTTGAGCGTTGGTTGCAGGCCTATGTCGTCGGCAACGCACCCCCTTTCCCGGGCAAATGGGAGATGCCGGGTAGCACGGAGTTTGCGCGTGCGGTTTACGCCGTCGTGGCCGCCATCAAAGTGGGTCAAACTTTAAGTTATGGAGAGGTTGCCGCCCTCGCGGGCGCACCCAATGCCTTTCGCGCTGTGGGTACGGCGATGGGGCGTAATCCCATTTCGCTGGTGGTGCCCTGACACCGCGTGCTTGCGTCCGGCGGTCAGCTGGGCGGTTTTACCGGAGGCACCGATTTGAAGCTGCTGCTGTTGGCGGCCGAAGGCGTGACGCTGGACTCACCGCAGTAAGCGCCGTCTTGAGGGTGTTTTAAGCCCGTAACTGTTGGCCTAGGCTGAAGCACACCAAGAGCAGTGCCGCCTGCCAAGTGAGGCGTCGTAGTGTTTTGCGGCTTGCGGAGTCCCCACCCGGGACCAGACAAAAAAGGGTGGCGCACACCATGCCGATGACTCGTGCAGCGGGTGCATTCGCAACTAGCGTGCCTTCGAACCAGAATGTGGCGGCCGCATTACCGACTAAATACATGGCAAAAGCCAAAGCCGGTAAAGCCAGGAGCTCGCGTAGTTTGCGGTGGTTGTGGGTGGCGGTGGTGCGTTTTACGAGCAACACCAAGAGCACAACTGGAATCACGAAAGTGAGTTGGCCGAGCTCCACCCCAGCATTAAAACCCAATAAAGATAAGGTGCGCTCCGCGGGCGGCAGTCCGATTCCACCAAGCACGCTGGCAAAGCCAAAGCCGTGCAACAACCCAAAGATAAAAGCCGGAATCCAGGCGCGCGAGCGGGTAGCCCCACGGCGTAAATGCCAAGTGAGTACGGCCAGCACGCTCAGCGCGATTCCTGGTTCCACAACCATGGCGGGCAGGCTGAAAACATCGAGCGCGGCCAGCGCCAAGGTCACAGAATGCGCCACGGTGAAGGCGGTGACAGCCCACAGCAAATCGGCGAGGCAGGCCACTCCGAACAACAGGGCGACCAAAAAGGCCAAATGGTCCCAGCCAATCAGGACATGTTGCCAACCAAGTTCGGCATATTGGCCGAACACTTTGACGGTGGAGGGGATGCTGAAGTCGTAATCGCGTTGCTCTCCCTTGAGCAAAGTGTGGATTCGCTCAGCACTGAGACCCTCCACGGTGATCATCAAAGTATGTTTGGGATTGCCATCTTCCAGGAATAAATCGCTGTGGATGCGGGCGGCATCCAGCGAGTGGGGGCGTGGGATTTTGGCACGCAGCTGCACATAATCGAAGTGAAAGCTGCCGTCGGCGAGGGTGGCGCCGATGCCCTCATACGCTGCGATCACGAACTCAGGGTGGATGATCTCCCCATCCAACTCCAACCATAAAGAGTCCTCCACCAAGCTGGCCACCCGGTCCCAAGCTTGCTCCAGTTCAAAGTTGGAAATGGTGCCGCTGAGATCCGTATCCAGCAACCAGCGCGGCACTTCGCGTAAAGTGAGCTCCTGCAAGCGCAGGCCGAGCTCCATTTCATCCGCCGTGAAACGCAAGTCCAGCAGCGAAATCGCGGCCGGATGTTCGGCGTTTTTGCCGAATATATCGCTAGGATGCAGCGCCGGGGTGACGGCTAACAGCAGGGCGAAAAAAGGGCTCAGACTGGGCACGGGAACTCGTGGTAGGTCTGTTCAAAGACCGGCACAAGACCTGGATCAAACTGGGTGCCGGAGCCTTCCTGGATGACCTTCAGCGCAAACTCGCGTGATTGCGCCTTGCGGTAGGGGCGGGTGGAGCAAATGGCATCGTAGGTATCGGCGATCATGATCAGGCGCGAACCGAGCGGAATGTCGGTGCCGGCGAGGCCGTCGGGATAACCGCCACCATCCCATCGTTCGTGTTCATGGCGCACGATGGCTTGCACCAGCGGATAATCTTTCGCCAGCGGCTCCAAAATGCGCGCCCCATAAATGGTGTGTTTTTTCACCGCTTCCCACTCATCTTCATCCAACTTGCCTTCTTTGTGCAGAATCGTCAGCGGAATACCGATTTTGCCGATGTCGTGCAACAACGCGCCCACGCGGATTTCGCGCAACTGGCGTTTGTCCATGCCGGGCAGGCGTTGCGCCATCATCAAAGCAATCTGTGCAACCTTCTTGGAGTGGTTGCGGGTGTATTCATCTTTGGTTTCCAGCGAGTTCACCAAGGCCTGCACTCCCGACATAAAGGCCTTCAATTGCGCCATATCCGCATCGCGAAGCTTGCGATCCTTGTCGGTACTGCGGCGCCTGCGATCCATGGCACTGAGAATGTGCTGCACAACCTTACCGACGCTGGCCGGCTTCATGAGGTATTCGTCGGCACCATCGCGCACTGCGCGCACCGCCACATCGACATCATTTTCACCAGTCAACATGATGAAAGGCAGCGTTTTATCGACGTTACGAATCAAACGCAGCAGTTCATCGCCGCGCATTCCCGGCAGGTTGAGGTCGGAAACCACCACATCAAACTTTTCTAGGGTGAGGCGGTGAAGGGCGCTGCGGCAGTCGCGCACGGCGGTGACCCGGAAACCTTGTTGGCCTAAACCAGCTTCGAGTAAGCGGCGTTGATCCCGATCATCCTCAACAACGAGAACGTAAGGGTGCTGAGGGCTTTTTTGAATCACTTGAGACAGAGAGGAAGCGTCTCCGCGGGGTATTTTTGTATCGGCAGTGCGGCGAAGAATGTGCCGGGAACCGGGAACGCAATCGAAATTTCTGTCCCGTCAGCCTTGCGCACCTAGAATATTGCCATGATTCGCTATCGGCATCACATTGTGCTTCGCGCCGAGGAGCTGTCAGAGGCTCTTGACCGGCTTGCTGAGCGCCTTTTGCCCATGCTTGGCAGCGAGGAAGTCACAGCCATTCCCATCCTGGGGGGGGCGGTGTTTTTTGCCGCCGATTTAGTCCGACGCCTGCCTGCGGGCCTGGTGATGGATTTTATCCGCATTCAAACCTATGGCGATGCCACCTCTCCGCAGCGCGAGGCTAAACCGGATTGGCTGCCGAACCCGGCCAACGTCACTGGCAAGCACGTGTTGCTGCTGGATGACATCCTGGATACTGGGCGCACGATGACGGCCGCCCGCAAGTTCCTGCTGGAGCAAATGGGGGCAGCCAAAGTCACGGTGGTGGTGCTCATTGATAAGCCAGCGCGCCGGGCTGTGCCGATTACGGCAGATGATTTTGCTGTGCAGTTTGAGGAGGACCAGTTTTTGGTGGGTTTTGGCCTGGATTATCGCGGCCGCTTTCGCAATTTGCCGTTTTTGGCTGCACTGGAAACCGATCTCGATGGCTTGCCGAAACGTCTTGAGTCGTCGCAAACCGTGTTATGAAAGTTCTGCCGGTAGAAGATGGCTGGAAAGGCAGCTCCTTGGATGAATTTTTGGCGGCCCATTGGCCACGCATTCCAAAGGGGCGGCTGCGCGATTTAGTGCGCAATGGTGAGATTCAAATTGATGGCATGCGGGCTTTGCCGTCTGACAAACTGCGCGTTGGCCAGGTTGTGCTGGTGGAAGCGGACATGGCGAACTTGAAGCAAGTTCAAGTCAAGCGCGTCGATTTTGACGTGCTGTATGAAGATGATCATTTGGTTGCCGTGAATAAACCAGCTGGCATTCCGGTCGAGCCTAGCCGTTGGGGCGAGCATCCGCTGCACTTGAGTGGTGCATTGTTGGAATGGGCGCAAAGACGTCAGGATCACGATGGTCCGTTGGACAAACGCCCGCGCGGTTTGCACCGCTTGGATTTGGGAACTTCCGGCGTACTGCTGTACGCCTTGTCTCTTGAAGCCGAACGTTATTACCGTGGTTTGTTTGAGAACCGGATGATCGAAAAAACTTATCACGCTCTGGTGATTGGTGAGTTGCATGCTGGCGGCGTGATCGATAGTCCACTTGCGGAGGAAGAAGGCCGCGGCCGCGGCAATCGCGGTGGGCGTATGTGTATTGATAAACATGGCAAGCCGTCGCTCACTACCTACCAACCGCTGGAAATGTTTCGTGGTTATTCCTTAGTGGAGTGCCAACCGAAGACCGGCCGCACGCATCAAATCCGCGTGCACATGGCATCCATCGGGCATCCTTTAATCGTGGATCCAACCTACGGTGGCGGCGAGTCCTTATTACTTTCGCACCTCAAGAGCGGCTATCGGCCGAAGAGTGGGCTCGTAGAAAAGCCCATCATGGATCGCCTGACTTTGCATGCACAAGCGCTGCGCATGGTGCCATTCGGGGGTGGAGATATTTTAGAGATCACCGCGCCCTACCCGAAGGATTGGAACGTGGCGTTAGCCAAGCTGCGCAAGTTCCGCGCGCCAGCCACCGATTAGGGTTGCTTTGGTTGCGGAATCCGAATATTCAGTTTTCGGTTATACTGACGGCTTCCTCGGCATAGAGAACACCGCAGAATGATTGCATTGTTTGTTGCCATCCTCAGCATAATGATTACAAGATGCGTCTGAAACGCACCCAGAACGATTTCCGCGTCAACGAAATTCTCGATGACAATTCTCTTTTAAGCGAAGGCGCTTTCGCTGCGTACCGCGTGACCAAACGTGGGCTTACCACTTTTGAAGCCGCCGATCTGCTAGCGCAAGCTGCCGGAGTGGAGCGCTCGGCAGTGGCTTATGCCGGCTTGAAAGATAAAGATGGCATCACCAGTCAAATCATGACTGTTGAGGGTGGCAAGCCAGTCACTTTCCGTGATAAGGCGATGACAATCCGCCCGCTTGGCCGCGCCTCACGCGCGATTGAGTCCAGCGATTCGAAAGGCAATAGCTTTGAGATTTTCGTGCGCGATTTAGAAGCCGACGACATGCGCCGCATTCGTGTGAACCTGAACCAAGTGCGGAACATGGGTTTGCCGAACTATTTCGATGACCAACGCTTCGGTTGTCTGCGCCACGGTCAGGGATTTGTGGTGCGTTCGTTGCTGCGTAATGACTATCAAGGTGCCTTGCGTGCTCTCCTTGCTGCGCCCTCGCGTTACGGTGCGGAACCGGTCGAGAAATTCAAGCATGGCATCCAGAAGCGTTGGGGCCATTGGGAAGATCTTGCCGATTACACGCGCAACCGTCGCGGCTACTCCGTTTTTGAACATCTGAAGTCCAACCCGGATGATTTCCGTGGCGCGCTGGAAAAAGGTGTGGCCACGCGCGAGCGCACCATTCACCTATTCGCTTTCCAATCTCATCTTTGGAACCGCGCGGTGGCCATCAAAATCCAAGAAGTTGTGGCGGAGGCCGATCTTGCTTGGCTTCCCTGCGACGCTGGCCCTTTGCCGGTTTACCGCGGTATTGATCCTGATGTCTACGCCAAGTTACAGGGATTTGAGCTGCCGCTGTTGGGCCCTGATACCGAGATGACGCCAGAAGTGGAACGCTTGTACAAGAAGGTGTTCCGTCATGAAGGCTTGCCCATGTCGGCCTTTTTAAATTTGGATCTTAGCGGCTTTCGCCCGCAGACGGAGATGCGTTCGCTGTTGATGAATCCAGAGTTTTTGCGTGCAGCGCCGGCCGAAACCGATGAGATTTATCGTCGTCGTCAGAAGATGCGCGTGCGTTTTTCTTTGCCGCGAGGCCATTACGCAACTTTGGTTTGTAAGCGTTTGTTGATGCCAACCGATAAGGATTATATGGCGCTACGGATTTGGGTGGCGCGTCATCCTTTGGATTGGCCGAACGATGCGGGTCAGGTACCGGCCGAAACGGATTTCAACGATCGTCGGCATTACAGCGAACGTGGGCACGAGCGTGGTTATCACTCTCCGGGTTCGCGTGATTTTAACAATGGGAATCGCCATGACCGCCCGGTGTTTGTGCGCGACGTCAATGAAGATCGGCGCGACAACTTCCGCGGCAATCGGGATGATCAACGCGGCGGCGGTGGCGGCTACGGTCACAACCGCGATCACAACGACCGTGGTGATCGTGATTTCCAACGTGAAGGGCGTCCTGATTTCCAACGCGCGGATAACCGTGGCGGCGGGAATGGTTATGGCGGCAACCGCGATGACCATCGTAATGACCATCGCGAAGGCAGCCGGGGCGTCTATGGCGACAACCGCAATCAAGGTGACAGTCGTGGGTACCGCAACCCGCGCGATGATCACCGCGGTGGCGGGTTCCGTGGCCCCCGGGATGACAACCGTGGCGGTGCTTGGGGCGGTCAGCAAGATGGAAACCGTAACGACCGTAACGACCGTAACGACCGTGGCTACCAAGGCCAGCGTGATGACAACCGCGGGCAGCGCGCAGATCACCGCGGCGGCCCAAGCGATGACCGAAGCAGCGCACGCGATGACAACGGCGGTGGCGTATGGGGCGGCAAGCGTCCCGAGCAGCGTGAGGACCACCGCAGTCCACGCGAAGATAACCCGAGCGTTTGGGGCAAACCGAGGGATTCTCGCAACTCCAGCGAAACTCGCGAGGAGCGTCCGGAAAAGCGGGCAGCGAAGCCATCCCCGTCAACGGATTCTCTCCCTGCCGATAGCCCATGGGCCAAGGCCATGCAGTCAAAGAAAGTAAGCAACGATGATGAATAAAGCGCGTGTCGGGGTCATCGGCGGCAGCGGCGTTTACGACATGGATGGTCTCGAAGACCGTCGTGAAGTCAAAGTGGCCACGCCGTGGGGTGATCCCTCCGATGTGTTTGTGCTTGGACGTATCGGTGCAACCGAAGTGGCGTTTTTACCACGCCACGGTCGGGGGCATCGCTACACGCCAACGGAAGTTCCCTATCTGGCTAACATCTATGCGTTGCGAAGTATGGGCGTGCAGCATTTACTTTCCGTTTCCGCAGTGGGTTCTTTGTGTGAAGAATATGCGCCCGGCGAGTTTGTGATGGTCGATCAATTCATCGACCGCACTTATCGGCGCCGACAAACTTTTTTTGGCGACGGCATTGTGGCGCACGTGCCGATGGCGTCGCCGGTCTCCGCCTCGATGGTGGAGCAAGTCATGCGTGCTGCTGAAGAGCACCCCATCACGATGCATCGCGGTGGTGCCTACGTTTGTATTGAAGGGCCGCAGTTTTCTACTCGCGCGGAATCCGAAACCTTTCGTGCGTGGGGGGCGCGCATCGTTGGCATGACCAACGTTACCGAAGCCAAACTTGCGCGCGAGGCCGGGATCAGCTTTGCATGCATCGCCATGGTCACGGATTATGATTGTTGGCACCAGGATCACGAGGATGTGGATGTGCAGCAAATTATTCAAATTGCTCATCAAAATGCTTCCAAGGTGCGCGAGTTAGTGCGTTCGGCAGTGCCGCTACTTGGTGCTTTGCCGGATTCAAAGTGGCGCGATGTTTTGCGCGGTGCGGTCATGACTTCTCCCGCGATGCACCCAGAATCTGCAAAGCTACGCACCGCAGCATTGTTTGCCGCAGAGTAATTTTTTTTTGCAGCATGGCGCGATTCATTCCTGCACAAGAAGGCCTTGGTGAGTATGAAGATCGCGGCTCACGGTTTTTGACTTATGTTTTTCACGCGCCGGAAGAAGCCGTGTTTCAACAACGCTTGGCGGAATTACGCGCTGAGCATCCCAAAGCCTGTCACCATTGTTGGGCGTGGCGCATCGGTAAAGCTTATCGCTTTAGCGATGATGGCGAGCCTGGCGGTACGGCTGGACGGCCCATGTTGCAAGTCTTGGAAGGCAGTGGGTTGGAGGACATTGGCGCGATCTGTGTGCGTTATTTTGGTGGCACCAAATTGGGGACTGGTGGATTAGCGCGTGCTTACAGTGCCGCAACTGCCCAGGGTGTGCAAGAAGCCGGTCGATTCGAAGTGATTCCACGAGTGTGTTTTGAGCTGGAGTTGCCCTTTGCTGCTCTAGGCTTGCGCACTGAACTGGCAGCCGTTTGCACTTCGATTCGTTTTCATGGTGATTTTGTTGCCGCCGGTTGGGCGGGGCAAGTCGAGCTGGATGAAGCCGAGCAAGCACGCTTTGCAGCACTCTTGGCGGAAAAGTCCGGCGGCCGTGTAAGCTGGCGCAAGGTAGAAAGGTAGAAACTCTGTGCTGCCAAACCGCTAAAATCTGTCATGACACCGAAACACGCCGCCGATTTGGAACTCGCTCAGCGTATCGTGGTGGGGGATGAAGCCGCCGCCACCGAAGTATTTCGGCGCTTATCCAGCGAGATGTACGGTTTTGCGCGCAAAATGTTGGATGATGCTGGGCAGGCCGAAGATGCTCTGCAAGAAACTATGCTGGCGGTGTTGCGCAACGCTGCCACCTACGATGGCCGCGTTGCGCTCTTGGGCATTTCGTATTCTGCGAAACAAGGTCTACGATATCTTCCGCCAACGAAGCCGCGATATTCTCGTTTCCATGGCCGATCCAGAAGCCGCAAGTTTTGATCCAAATGGCAAGTGGAATCAATCCTTCGCTGTTTGGAATGACGATGCCGAGCTGCTCAAAATTGTGCAGCACTGCATGGAGCAACTGCCGCACAACCAACGCGAAGCACTCCATCTGTGCAGCCTTGAGGAAATGCCGGCGCAGGAAGTTGCCGAGCTAGTTGGGGTGAGTTACACCAATCTGCGCCAAATCTTGCATCGTAGCCGTGCTGCAGTGCGCAAGTGTACGGAGCTGGCTTTAGGCAAAGCGCCTTAAGCGTGCGGGCGATAATTCGCGAACAGCCGACCCCACTGCGTTTCTTCCGCGACCTTGGCCATGCGTTTGCGGCCATGCCGCTTCCACCACCACTCATCGTGGAAGACATGCGAGCCAGCGCTAAACACATGCACTAGCGGGGTGTGAAAGAAGAGGTTTTGAAGGCGTTGTAATGCTCCAAACCACAGCACATCGCCAATCCGTGAGGCAAAATTATCGCCGACGCTAAACCCCCAGTTGCCTTCAACAGCGTCGCCAACGAGTTCGATATCGTTTTCATCTACAGCGCCTAAACCACGTTCGGCGCATTCGCGCAAGTACCCAATCTCAAACGGATCAAATCCCATTAAACGTGCCGCGACGGCATCCATCGCCACACTATCCGCAGATGCGATAAACAAATTTTTCTCAATCGGAAACATGGTGCGCGGTCCAGGTCCATTGCCCGCCAAGGTGCCGTCGGCGATGGCAAACATGCCGCTGTGCAGCTCTTTTTGCACCGCAATCAAATCGGCCAACACACCGTGGATCCAAGTGTGACAGTAGTGGCGCTTGGTGTTCAGCAAGCCGCCAAAGCTGTTTTTTACCGCACCGGTGGTGGTGGTGTAAATATGGGTTTTGACGGTAGGAAAGTGCAGCACCGACTTGCCATGAAATAGATCTGGGAATTCTGTGCCCTCAGGATAAACCCGATCCAGAGATGGGGTGGGTGCAGCAGGGCGCCATTTTGACCACGACACACTGTTGGTTTGATTAGCAAAAAACTGCTCAATTCCATAGGCACTATAAATCGGCTGCAGTTTTAAATTCACTAAGCCTTCGTGCGGATTGGTGACAACGGTGTCGTTGTGCACAGCAATCATTTTGCGCGGTTGATTTTTCAACCAACGTACAGCACCTTCCAACTGCCAGGGCGTGGTGTTGGCCGATAAGAAGGGTTTATGCCAGGTGATATTATCTTTCAGAATCACAGTAGAATTGGCCGGCAAGGCAGCTGCAGCACCGCCAAGCTCCATGGCCCGCGCCACATCTTCCAAAACCGAATCCGCACTGGTTCGGATTAAGGCAACTTTACTTTTCATGATTATTGGAAATAAATTACGAAAGTGGCCACGCTGATAAACCCTAGCCCGGCCAGGATCATTGGCAAATCCATGGTGGCAATGCGCTCGGGGCGTTCGCCTTTGCCATGTCCGTAGACCAAATGTAAATAACGCAACACGCCGTAGTACACGAAGGGCAAAGTGAACACCATGCCTGGTTCACCAGCGCGTGATTCTAAACCCGGAGTGGCACTTGCTAAGACTTCGGCGGGCAGCAGCGTGTAGAGGGTGTAAGTGACCAACAACACCGCACCCATGATGCCCACCATCATGTCGGTACCAGGCCCTGCGTAAGCCGCCAGGATTGGGCGCTGCGCCGAGGCTCCGCCAGTTTCTTCCAGATTGGCAACTTCGGCGCGGCGTTTGCATAACGCCAAGAACAACGCTAACTGCACCGTACAAGCCACCAGCCACGGCGACAAAATCGCATCGACTGCCCACACGCCAGCAAGCACCCGCAGGGAAAATCCAGTGGCAATGCAGAACACATCGAGCAACACGATGTTTTTCAGTAGTGGCGTGTAAAAAGCCTGCAGCAAGAAATAACCGAGCAGAGCCCACAGCATGCTGCCTAGCGTTGCGGCAATCCCCAGCGCAGCAGCAGCCAGCAGTGCTGCAAGCACAATCGCTTGCGTAGGCTGGATCGCGCCGGAAGCAATCGGCCGCAATCGTTTGACTGGATGCAAGCGATCGCGTTCTCGGTCGAGCAGGTCATTGATCACATAGACCGCGCTGCTGCCTAGGCAAAATGCGGCAAACGCAGCAACCGAAGCCATAATTTTGTCGGGATCGAAGGCGCCGCCGCCATAAGCGAGGCCAGCGAAGATGACCACGTTTTTGGTCCACTGGCGGATGCGCAGGCTCTTCAGGACAGGGTGCATCAGCTCAGGATACCCGCGGCGTGGGAGGGGCGTCTGCCGGGAGCGCCTTCGCTTGAAGGGGTCGCCAGGCGCGAACAGCACAGCGCCAGCGTTCGTGAGCTTTCAGTCTTGGTGGCACCCGAAAAATATCGTTCTTTGGATCACGAACCCGCCGTAGCAGCATTTCCGAGCGCAGTACGGCGGCCCGCAAGCCACGTTGCAAGCGCGCGCCGACGCGTTCACATACCGGCAAGCCTTGGCGCAACAACTCGCGCGCCCATTCGCATTCCAAGGCCAAAAATTCATTCACGGCTGGTGTCCGCACCATGTCGAACAATTCCGCGCGCGATAAGTTCGCTGCATCCAAATCTGCTTGGGGCAAACGTAAAATTCCTGCGGCTAAGTGCTGCGGTAAGTCGGTCAACAAACGTGTGACTACAAATCCACACGCCAGACGTTCGGCAGGGGCGAGAGCTTCCGGCTCGTTGCGTTGCGCAAGAGCCAGCGTGCAGCGTGCCAAAACCGAAGCGCGTGGGTGCAAGTAGGACAAGACTTCCCCGCGCGTCGCCGGATTCAAAGGCATGGGTACGGGCATTCGTTTGAGAATGCGGCGCAGATCTTCATGCGGGATTTCACCGCTGGAAGCGGAGCCCCACAGCGCTAGCAACAGCGGGCCATCGGGGCGGCCACGCAGCATCCGCTCGAAGGCGTTGTGGAACGATTCGCGCCCCTCCGTAGCCGGGCCGAGCGCCACGGCAAGGATGGAATCCAGCCCACGCAGCAGCCCGCGGGGCATCAATACCGGCCCCGGATAGAGGTCGCCAGCGATGCGCCGCGCCTCTCTGGTCGCAAAACGTCTTGCATGTCCGTAGTCCACAGGGAATCATTCTGGCATAGGGATACCCAATGACCAACCCTCCTTACCCCAGTTCCTCTCCCCAACCCAGCAGCGATGCTCTCGACGCGGCCATGGCGGCGCACGATATTCGCAATTTGCTGGGAACGGTAATCGGCCACGCAGACCTTCAAATGACTGCTTTCAGTGGGGATTGCAGTGCTTCGAACGCGGCCAATTTGCATACTAGTTTGAATGCAATTCGCCTGTCTGCTGCGCATGCAGTAACTTTGTGCGATGAGATGCTAGCCATCGCCGACGGCCGCCCGATGGTGTTATTGCCAGTGAATTTGTCGTCTGCGGCTGCTGAAGCGGCAGAAATCTTCCTCGCGCGGGCGGATGGGGCGGTACAAGTTCGGATTGAAGGTCCGGAGAAAATGTATGTGCGTGGACATCGTCTGGATTTGCAGCGCGCGATGATGAACCTGATGTGGAATGCGCTTGAAGCCATGAACGGTTTACCCCATGCCGAGCTCATTTTGCGCTGGGGCGAACATGAGGATGGCGCTTGGTTAGAGGTCGTGGACAGTGGCCCCGGTTTGCCCCAAGGGCACTTGGCCGATCTCACCCGGCCATTTCACGGCAACCACAGTAATCACGACGAAGGCAGCACAGTGCGTGGGCTTGGCCTGCATTCGGTTGCGCGTTTGGTGCGGCGGCTCGGTGGACGTTTGCTTGGCAGGAACCGCAAAAATGCTTCCGGAGCGATTTTGCGGATTGAGTTTGGGATTGAGCGCGAGCTGGATTTCAGTACCGATCTCAGCAACGCACGAGCTGTTGAGAATCCTGCAGCAAGCGCTGTGGATGAAGTGCTGGTGCCGAAGCATGATTACTCTGGTGATTGAGGATCCATTCCGCAGCGAGTTCTCCAACCGCATAACTACAAGTGATGCCGTGGCCGCCGAGCCCAGCAACCCACTGTAAGCCTTCAATGCGTGGGTCTGGGCCAATCACAAAGCGGTTGTCCTGGCTGAAAGTGCGCATGCCCGCCCAAGCATTAGCGAACCTAGCATCCGCTAAACCGGGCAGCCAGCGCAGTGCTTTTTCCGCGACAGTTGGCAAAATATCCCGATCCAGGATTTCACCCTGCGCCGGTGGTACTGCCACATGATCGCAGCCAGAAAGCAACAGGCCGCCACTTTCTGGGCGGAAATAAAATTCATCTTGGCCGACATTCCAAACTACCGGCGCGTGTGGGGGAATCACGGAATCCGCAGCAGTCACCACCAGATGACGTCGGCAAACTGTGAAAGAAAGGGGTAATTGCAGCTCTTCGGGCAGGAACCCAGCCCAACCACCCGTGGCGAGCGCGACTTGTTCCGCCAAAATCGGTCCAGCTCCTGTTGCAACACCCAGGATGCGCCCGCTATCGCGTAGCAGATGCTGCACTTGGCAGCGCGCGCGAATTTCCACGCCCATTTTGGCAGCGCCTTGGAGGTAAGACTGCTGCAAGGCATGGACATCCAGGCCGCCTTCGTTGGGCAGCCACCAGGCGTCGCCCTCGGTTGCGCGAAAGTAGGGATGGTGGGCGCGGACAGCAGCAAAATTGTGGCGTTCCGCACCGCTGGCGAAACCGGGATTGCTGATCCAATCCGCCAGCGCGTTGGCGTCCGCGCCGTTTGTTGCGGTGAGAAAAAGGCCGTTGGCGGCGAGCAGCGGGGTGGGGCAAAAATCGGTGCTGGGCGCGCGGTAGAAGGCCGCCGATTCGCGTGCGAGGCGATGCAGGGCAGCATCCGGAATCGCGGTGCGCAAAATTGCGGCATTACGCCCAGTGGAATGACTACCTGGCTGGGTGGCACCATCGAGCAGCAGGACATCCGTCAAGCCGCGGCGTGCCACAGCCCAAGCCGTAGCCGCTCCGGCAATGCCATTTCCAACGATGATGAGCTTGCGTCTTTTCATAAGCCAAGTAGCGCGTATTCTAGGTGCGCCATGAAGACTCTCACTCCACTGATTTCGTTACTGCTCGGGTTTGGCGTATGTGCCCATCAACCTTTATGCGCTCAAGATGATCCTTATGCGATTGAAATGGAGGGTGATGAGGCGGAAGGCGCTGGGTTCTCACAGGAGCAGCTTGAGGCGCTGGCATTGAAAATCGTGCCGCGCGTGGAGGAGCTGCGCGGCTTAAAGTGGAAGCATGCCGTGCCGGTTGGTATCAATACGCCGGCGGAGTTTTTGGAATTCGCCGTGGTGGCGGTGCGCGAAGAAATGGGTATCGAGCGGTTGGCCGCAACCAGTACTTTTTTCGAACTGCTTGGGGTACTCGAACATGGTCAGGATTTTGAGCAGACGATGTACAACATGTTGGAAGCCGGAGTAGGTGGCTATTTTGATCCGAAAGCCGACAAGTTTTTTATGATTTCCACTTTCAATAACGGTGGTATGGCTGAATTCATCATGGCGCACGAGTTGGGGCACGCGCTCGATCATCAGTACCACGATTTGAATGATATTTTTGAACAATCGGCGGGCAATTCCGATCGTGAGTTTGCCACCCGCTGTGTGGTGGAAGGGAGCGCGTCGGCAGTTGGCAACGCTTACTTGATTCAAGGCATCCAGAAGGGTTGGCTGAAGGGTGATGATTTAATGGATGCTGACATGATGGCGAAGATGATGGAAGGTATGGGGGAAGTGCCGATTTTCATGATGGTGAATCTTTCGCTGCCGTATCTCGACGGCACCACTTTTATGGTGCGCCAGAAAAGTAGTAACTTAATGGCGGCGATGATGATGCAGCCAACCGAGGAAGATTTGTTGCGCACCTTTAATGCACCGCCGCAGTCGAGCGAGCAGATTTTTCATCCGGAGAAGTACTGGGACAAGGAGCAGCTTGATGAACCTGTTACAATTTTCCTGGAAGACTCCAGCGCTGCACTTGGTGAGGGCTGGAGCTTGGCGCTCACCGATACGCTCGGCGAGTTAGGTTGCGCCATGCTCACGATGAAAAAACTGCCCACAACGATGGGGGTATCGATGGGCGTGGCCAGCATGGTGTCTGAGTCTTCTAGTGGTTGGGGTGGTGATACTTGCCAAACCTATGTGCACGCCGACGGCCGCGCTTTGATGTACTGGGCCACGGTTTGGGATACTGAGAAGGATGCCGCAGAGTTCGCCATCGCCCTGCGGCAGTACGGCATGCAACGCGCCCCCTTGATGCGTTTGATCCAACAGCGCGGCGCCTATGTGGATGTCTATTTTGCAACGGACGCAGCGCAGGCGTTACTGAAGAAGTTCCAGTAGTCGCTTGTTAGGCTGTGCCTGCCCATGATTGCCGCAGCCCTAGCCTTGATTTTTTGTCCGCTCCCGCTGCCTGCAGCTTTGCAGGCAGCGGCACCCTCCACCACGCAAAGATTTGGTGCCGTGAGTTCCTCGCAAGCGGATGCCACGCAAGTGGGGCTGGATATTTTGGCCGTCGGCGGCAATGCCGTGGATGCTGCGATTGCCGTGCACTTTGCTTTGGCGGTCACTTACCCCTATGCCGGCAACCTTGGTGGTGGCGGTTTTTTTTTGCTGCGCGATGCGCATGGGGAAGCATGGTTCCTTGATTTCCGCGAAACCGCGCCAGCTGCTGCTCAGCCGGATATGTATTTGGGTGCCGATGGCCAACCACTGGCCGCTTTATCACGCTTGGGTTGGAAGGCGGTGGGGGTTCCTGGCGCTGTTCCCGGAATGTGGGAAGCCCACCAGCGTTGGGGCAAGCTGCCGTGGCGTCAGTTAGTGGCGCCAGCTGTGGCGCTGGCGCGAGATGGTTATCGCCTCAACGAGTTGGGAACTTCGAGTTTGCAACAAAGCGGGGAATTGTTGCGGGCCGATGCGTTGGCGGCGCACTTGTTTTTTGATGGAGAGGGCATGCCGTTGCCAACTGGGACTTTGTTGCGCCAGCCACAACTCGCCGCAACGCTTGAAACGATTGCCCACGATGGCGTGGATGCATTTCGTAGTGGTGCCATCGTGGATGAATTAGTGGCAGCCAGTGCTGCCGGTGGTGGCATTCTCAGTGCCCCAGACTTTCGCGATTATCAACCGCAGCTACGCCCCGTGATCGCGTTCGACTGGCGCGGGAGAACTATATTGGCTGCTTCTCCGCCGTCGAGTGGCGGCATTTTTTTGCAGCAAGTGCTTGGCTCCCTGGATGGCTTTCCGTTGCGCATGTGGGGTTTTCGGGATGCGCGTAGTGTGCAGCTGATTGGCGAGGCCACCTCTGCAGCGTTTCGCGATCGCAATCGCTGGCTGGGGGATCCCGCTGGCCGCGATTTTGATTTAGCCGCTTTGGTGGCGCCGCAATACCTGCGCGCACGCCGCAGAAATTTATCGCCACAACGCTACACGCGGCCCGACCGTGGGTTACCGCAACCCTTCACCGAACACTTGGAAACGACGCACTTTTCCGTGGTGGATGGCGACGGCGCGGCGGTCAGCTGCACCACCACTTTGAACGGCGCTTATGGTGCCAAAGTGATGGCTCCGGGTGGTTTTTTTATGAATAACGAGATGGATGATTTTGCCGCCAAACCAGGTGAGGCCAACCAATTTGGTCTGGTTCAAAGTGCCTATAACGCGGTCATTGCGGGGCGTCGTCCGCTTTCCTCGATGTGCCCCGTGATTGTGGTGGTGGATGAGAAGGTGGATGCGGTGATTGGTTCTCCAGGGGGGCCAACCATTCTCACTTCGGTGCTGCAGGTCTTACTCAACCGCTATGAGTTTGGGATGTCTGCGCTACAGGCGGTGGCGGCCCCGCGTTTTCACCGTCAAGACTTGCCGCCTACTTTGCGCTACGAAGCCTTGCGTTTATCCGGCACCATGCGCAACCATTTACGCAGTCTCGGCCAGCCTCTAGAGAGCCGCGATTTCATCGGCGATGTCAACGCCATTTTCCGCATCAAGAATCGCTGGCAAGCGATCGCCGATCCGCGTTGGAACGGCGCTGCTGGTGTGGTTACGAATCCTTAGAATTGAATCTCAACGACCGTGACTTCTTCACCGGTGAGGTTTGCGGTTTGCCGGCGCACTTGGCCTTCCCATTCCACACGTACGGTGTACGATCCTGGCGCGTAGGAACCAAGCGGCATGGTGCCATCCTCCGAACCGAACATCTGTGACATCATTCCAGCCGCACCGTTGAGGCCATCCACACGCTGGCCGCGACTATCCAGCACGCGAATATCAGCACCAGCAAGCGGCTGATTGTTCGGACCCAAAATCCGCGCGTTCAGTGGCAAACCTTTTTCAAGTACCGCATCGACATCAACCGTTTCAGCGTGATTCACACGAATACGCTCCACGCGTGTTGTGACATAGCCGCGACCATTCACGGTTACATCGTAGGTGCCAGGCTTCAAGCCCGAAATCAAGCCACTCGGCCCCCAACCCCAGGCTTCGGTGGAATCATTGGCATCCTCGCCTTCAGCATCTGTGCGCAGCGCCGTGAGCCGGTAACCCTGATTCACGTTTTTGCCATTGGTGCTGCTCACATTCACTCGAATCGCTGCGGCAATCGGCAGGCGCACATCGCCAACAGCATAGGCAGCATTTTCCCTAACCGAGAACGCCTTCACCGAAGCTTTACCCAAAGGATCATGGCCACTTTCCGCTTTGCCACCCCACTCGTTCATCTCGACTTCAATGTAATAGCGTCCAGAAGCTTTGCCCATAAATTCAAACTCGCCGGCTTCATCCGTCGTTTCATAATCGGTCTCCTTGCCGCCGGTAAACATGGCCATGATGCCTCCAGAAGAATCGTTACGCACCAACTTCACCGTGGCGCCGCTCACTGCTTTGCCAGTGAGCTCTTCCACGACACGCCCATACACGCGCCCTTGTGGTGTGTTGATGACTTGATAGTCTTCCTTTGCATCGGGCACAATCAGTTCGATTGCGCCTTCCCACAGCTCGGATTGAACTTGCAAGCGATAATCACCCGGAGCCAAAGAAGCAAACTCAAATTCGCCATCCGCGTTGGATGCGGCAGTAGCCATTCGCATGTCAAACATACTGGTACCGCCACCCGTCGCCATCACAAACAAGGAACTATTCGCCACTGGCAATCCACCTGAAAGCAGCTTGCCACGCAGTTTGCAGCCATTCGCAGACATATCGATGATGTCGATATCCAGCGTTTCACCTTCACGGGCAAAGGCTTGCACAATCTTCGAACCATTCAGTACTGACATGAAATCCCCTTGGAATAACTTGTCGGCGTCGAGTGCTGCCGTGATGATAAAGTAGTTGCCCGGCTTCACGTGTTCCACTTGATAGAAGCCATCTTCACTCGTGCTGGTTTGCCAGAAGTCTTGGGAATCTGTAGAAAACCCTCCCACCATTCTTCCCGCCAAGATTTGGTTTTGACGATCGTAAACATAACCTTGAATCGTGGCGCCTTGACGCACCTGAATGATGACGTCTTCGCGCACTTCATCGGCGACTAGTGGTTTTCCTTTGATTGCCGTGGGAGAGAATCCTTCGGCGACGACATGCACCCACTCCATACCAGGCTCAATTCCAGAAAGCTCAAAAGTGCCATCTTTACCAGAACGAGCAAAGGCCATCGATTCCAAACCCATTTTGAAATACGATTCCAGGCCACTTTCTTTGGAGCGGCCAATGGTGACCACTGCGCCGGCAATAGGCTCGCGCGAGCCATAAGCGACTACTTGCCCCGAGAGCGTTGCGCCGCGCGATAGCTCCACCTGAATTCCTTCGGTGGTTTGTTCCGAGGCCACCACGATATCCTTTGTGACGCCTAGTACATAACCACTGGCGCGAGTTTCTAAGCGCCACGTGCCCGGCATCAGGCCATCGATTTCAAACTTTCCGCTGCCGTCATCGTTGATGGCGAGATCACGGAAGGCATTCATGGCGGAACCTGCAGGCAACACCGCGACTTCGTCTTTGGCGAGTGTGTCAGCGAGTGCAGTTTGACGTGCTTCTTGTTGCACCGCTTGGCGCCGCTCGTTGTAGGCGCGCCAATCCTCGCCTTCCTCCATCTTCACTTCAGTTTTTGGTTCCAATAGACTGGATTGCAACTTGGCGCTCACGCCGAACATGCTGATCATTTGCCGCGTTTTGCCATCGAGCACGGTGCCGGAAATCGCGCCTGGCTTGAGCAAGATCAAAGCCAATTTTTTGTCATCCTCAAGGCTGCCAGGCAGGTCAAAATAGGAATCGGAATAACCGCCAGCCTCTACTTTGAGCTTGGCATTATCCCAGGCAGGAATTTGAAAGTTGCCGTTTCCATCGCAAAAAACCCAAGTTTCCGCTGGTAAAAGCTCTGGAATGATTTCGCGGGCGGCCTCCATCAGCAAATTTTCACCCGATGGAATCATGCCGCGGCTTTTTTTCGTTTTGCCGCCAGCTTGTTCTGGAATGGCACTCAACAACACTTTGGCATTCGCAATCCCGCGGCCGTCCACGCCCACGACGCGCCCATGCACCTCGTGGGAAGTCTGGATTTGAATTTCCTCTGTCATTGCATTGCTTTTGGCGATCACGTGCGCCGTATAGGGCGCCGAACGCCCGCCGCGTCCTTGCGCTAATAAGACGGTGGTGCGGCGCGGTAATTGCGGAAACTCAAAGTTGCCATCACTTCCAGATTCGGCCATCCAATCCGGCAAACTACGCACAAAGCCAATCACCATGCGCAAGTCCAGAGGAATAGCAATCACCTTCACTCCAGCAACGCCGTTGCCGTCACTATCCACGGTGCGTCCACTTAAGGAACCCGTGTCGGTAAGTTGCACCGTGGCTTCGACGGTAGAGCCTGGTACTAGCGGGCCAATATCGCGCATGCCTTGGTGGGTTGCGCCATCTAATGCCGCAATCGCCAAACGTGCATTGGCTGGCACAGAGTCAATGCTGAAGCGACCTTCGCCGTCGGTGTAAATGCGTTCTAAGTAAATATCTCGATTGCGCACTGCTTGAATGACATACATATAACTTGGGCCGACAAAAACTTCGGCATTGGCTACCGGCGCACCAAGTTCATCCATTACTCGGCCGTTCAGGACGGCGCCCGGAACCGTATGCAGCAGCACACCGGCATCGCTAGTGAGTTCCTCTGCTTTCACAGCTTGACGCCCGCGCGTGAGGTGATGGTCACCGCGTGCCACCAAAAAGATGCCGCGCCCCGGAAGCCCTTCGAGCTGGAAAGTGCCATCTTCGTTGGCAAAAGTGGCCGCCAGTGGTTCGAGCTTAAGATCCAAAGGGTGCTCGAAAATCTCTTGAGGAGAAAACTCAAAATCGAATAACGGAAACGCAATCGAGTAGGCAGAAACCCACAATCCGCCGAGCGGTGTGCCCTGCTCATCCACCACCGTGCCGTGCAGACCGAAACGCCCGGCGCCAATCTTGGTGGCACGCGGGTCGAAGGCCACTTCTTCGATGGCGGTTGAAATCCGTTGGGGGCCACCCTGGAGAACGGCCTCTTCCAGTTCTGCAGTAGCGGATTCAGCGATGGTGGGGGTGTCGCTAGCGGCAGGTTCTGGCTTACCAGAGTTGAAAATCCAGATTGCGGCAGCGACAAAAATGGCAAGTAAGACGACTGGGAGTAAGCGCTTCATGACGGGTTCAGGCACAGATTAGCTCAAAACCAGGGGGATGGCCGAGCTATTGCACCTTCATACGACTCTCCGAGTCAAATGTTCGTCACTGTTTCGGCCAAATCCCCGTTTTCTAGGCGAGGAATGGCCGCTTTTCAGACTTCCAGTACCGGCAGGCGGATCGCCGCTTTTTTGGAAACCTCTTGAGCAACTTTGCCAGCGATTTGCTTAAACAACAGCGAAATGGGGCTGTCTGGCTCGGCAATCACCATGGGCACGCCTGCGTCACCACCCTTGCGCATGCCCGCTTGCAGGGGAATGCTGCCCAAAAATGGCACATGGAATTTTTCTGCAGTTGCCTGGCCGCCACCTTCGCCGAAAATTTCGCCGCTCATGTTTTCAATCACGCCGAGCACATCTGTTTTGACTTGCTGGGCCATGCCAATCGCGCGCCGGACATCGGTGAGGGAAACTTCTTGCGGCATCGTGACGACCACCATGCCCGTCAGCGGCACCAGTTGCGAAAGCGAAAGTTGTGCATCGCCGGTACCGGGTGGCATATCCACAATCAGATAATCCAAATCACCCCATTCGACATCCTGTAAGAATTGCTCGAGCGCGCGGTGCAGCATGGGGCCGCGCCACATCACCGGCTGGCCATCCTCAATCATATAACCAACCGACATGGTTTTAATGCCATGCGCTTCAATCGGGAAAAGCTTGCCGCCACTGCCGCGCGGCTTTTCATAAATGCCCATCATCACCGGCACGTTGGGGCCGTAAACATCGGCATCCAAAATCCCTACGGAGGCACCAGTGGCCGCAAGCGCCGCCGCCAAGTTCACAGCACAAGTGCTTTTACCCACGCCGCCTTTGCCAGATGTGACTGCAATCACATGCTTCACATTGCCGCCTAGTTTGTTGCCGACGGGCAGCGACGATTTCACTTGCGCAGTCATGGTGATGTTCACCGTATCAATGCCATCGAGCGCCATCACGGCATCATATGCCTGCTGCTTGAGCTGCTCCTTCACCGGGCAAGCGGGGGTAGTGAGCTCAATCGAGAACTTGGCCACGCCGGCGCATACGGCAAGATCTTTAACGAAACCGAGGGTGACGATGTCTTTGTGCAGGTCTGGATCCTGTACAACCTTCAGCGCCTCGAGGATGGTGTCTTTATTGACGGTAGTCATGTTTTGGGATTTCCTTCCCTACCTGTAGGATAGGGGGTGATGGGAGCGCAAGAGAATACGCGAAAATCGGCTGTCGTGCTGCTGTCCGGCGGGCTTGATTCTGCAACCGTGGCTGCAAAACTGCAGCGCGATGGTTTCAAGGTGATCGGGCTCAGTATTGATTACGGCCAACGGCATGCTGTGGAGCTCCAGGCGGCGGAAAAAATCGCCGCAGCATTGCGACTAGAAGAGCATTTGCTAATGCGCCTGGATTTGCGTGCTTTTGGCGGTTCGGCGCTTACCGACGACATCGATGTGCCCAAAGCTGTGTCAGGATCTTCCCCGGTGGCAGCCGATATCCCAGTGACGTACGTGCCTGCGCGCAATACCATCTTTTTATCCCTGGCTCTGGGTTTGGCAGAGGCGCGCGGCGCGCATGATATAGGCATTGGGGTCAACGCTTTGGATTACTCTGGTTATCCCGATTGTCGTCCGGATTTTATCGCGAAGTTTGGTGAGCTGGCCAATCTAGCCACGCGCGAAGGCGTGGAAGGGCGGCCGATTTTATTGCACACGCCGTTGCTGCATTTATCCAAACTAGAAATCTTGCAACTCGCCCACGAACTTCACGTGCCGGTCGCCGATACAATTTCCTGCTACGATCCATCCGCAAGTGGCGATCCTTGTTTGTTGTGCGACGCCTGCCGTTTACGCACCTTTGCCGAAACCGCTTTTCAAGCCACGTTATCTTGAACATTCCTGAACTTCTGACTCATGTGGATGTCGAACGCACTTGGCATGTGCGCCATCGCAATTTGCGTCAAGGTCAACCCTTTGAAACGGTTGATTATGGCGCTGTCGATCGACTGGCAAGCACGGTGCATTTGGTGTTGGTGCTGGATGGGGTGGAAGTCGGTTGCGCCACGCTGCAGAAAGAGGATCGTGACGGCGGCTTTGGTTATCGTATTCGCGGAATGGCAGTGGATGAGGAATTTCGCGGCCGCGGATTTGGGCGTTTGTTGATGGAAGGTACGCAGCAACTTGCGCGGGAACTCGGAACCGGCTTGTGGTGTAACGCACGTGTGAATGCGATCCCGGCGTACTTATGTTGTGGTTTCCGACAAGTGGGAAAGGAGTTTGATATCGTTGGCATCGGTCCACATTATGTGTTGGAGTGGCTACCCTCTTTCCCATGACCGATTATCCCGCCACGGTTTGGGTGCACGGATTTGAGCGTTGCGAAGCCGAGCATGCTATAGGATAGGATTGCGGCTGCTCTGACCGCGTTACGTTGTAAGCATGCGTTCCATCCTCATCCTCTCGATTCTCCTTCTACTTGCTCCGCTGCTTGCAGCACAAGAACTCGCTTATCCGGAAGGTTCTGCGGTGCCGCGCTACTTAACGTCGGCGGAAGCCGAGTGGATGGCGGCAAACCCGTGGGGCAATACGCAACTGGTCTCCGCGCCTCCTACTGGGCCAGTGCATTGCGTGGCGGAATATGAGCCCATGGACGGCATTATCATCGCGTGGGAAAGTAGTACTTCTTGGAAGGACATTCTGGCGCAGATGGCGGCGGCAATCACCACCACTGGGAATGCCGATCTCTACTGCGTGGTGGATGATACCAGTGAAATTAGTCTGGCAACCAGCTCCATTGCCGCTCAAGGCGCCAATATGGGCCGTGTGCATTTTCCAGTGCGGGCCACCGATACGATTTGGATACGCGATTACGGCCCACGTTATATTTTCCAAGGCGACGTCCGCGCGATTGTCGATCACACTTACAATCGGCCGCGGCCTAACGACAACAACTTTTCATCGTTTTTCTCCGGCTATATCTCGCACCCGATTTATGAACATCCACTCACGCATGGCGGCGGCAACTTTCATTTGGATGCAGTGGGTGGCGGCTATATGACGCGCCTTATCAGTAATGAAAACCAGAGTTATAGTGAGCCACAGATTTGGGATATTTTTCATAATTACCAAAATTTGGATGTTACTTTGTTTACGCCGTTTCCAACCAACATCGACAGCACGCAGCACATTGATATGTGGATGCAAGTTTACGGCGACCACCAGGTGATGATTAGTGATTGGCCTGCGCAATCTGGCAGTACCCAAGACAACATCTGTGATGCTGCCGCGGTGGAAATGGCGGCGAAAGGATTTACCGTGACGCGGATTCCTGCGCAACATACCAGTGGCTCCAGCGCCACGCACTACACTTACACCAATGTAGTGATCTGTAACGATTTGGTTTTGGTGCCGCGCTATTCCAACTCCGCCATCACCCAATACAACGCCCCAGCGTTAGCTGCGTGGCAAGCCGCACTCCCTGGCAAAACGGTCGTACAGATTGATTGCCAAGCGATTGTGACGGCCGCTGGTGTGATGCATTGCATCATGATGCATGTGCCCAAACACCGTGGTGGGGTGAACCCAACGGCGTATATGGTCACTCCCAACGGTGGCGAAATTTTGGCGCCAGGCACGTCGGCCCATATCGAATGGATTGCCGATGACGACATCGCCGCCACGGCCGCAGCCTTGGAGTACTCCACTGATGGCGGCAGTAGCTGGATCCCCATTGCTTCCGGTCTGAACCCTGCTGGAAGTTACAACTGGACGGTACCGAACACGCGCACCAATACGGCGATGTTACGCGTCGTGGTTTCCGATGCATCGGCCAATACGGGCAGTGATACGAGCGATCTTTCCTTCGCAATCGCCAGCGGCAATCAAGCCGCATTCACCCACTACGGAAGCGGCAAGGAAGGCAGCCTTGGCATTCCAAGTATCACTCTCAGCGCCAATCCAGTACTCGGCAGTTCCGTGACATTGCAAGTCAGCGACGCCGTGCAGAATTCCACGGCGAAATTGATCCGCGGCGCCGCATCGGCTTTGACGCCCTTCGATGGCGCAGTCGCATTGGTCAATTACGACACGGTGATGAACGTCGCCATCAACGGCAGCGGCGTCGGCACGATGAATGCCTCTGTGCCAAGTGCTCCAGCACTCGTTGGTCGCAGTTTTTACTGGCAGCTGTGGGTGCCGAACGATCCTGGCGCTGCCGGGGCCGGTTGGGCGTGTTCGAATGGTTTGCGTACGCAGCTGGGCTTTTAATTCGGTTAGGGAATCAGCTCCACTGCCACCGCTGCGGAACTGTGGCTAGGCTCCGCGCCGCCCTTTTTTACGACGGCCGCAAGCCAGAAGGTGGTGCCCATGGCATATTGATAAGCACCGGCAGGAAAGTCGATGCTTGCGCTGGCATTGCCATGTGTATCGAGATGACCGTGCAGACCTGAGGCCATGGCGAAGGGGTAACTCCCAACAGCACTCTGCACCAGGAACCGGTCCAGCGTGAGAGGGATGTCTACGCCAAAGTGTATGGGCCCAGTGCCGTGAGCGGACATTAACAGTCGGTAGGGGGTCGACCTCAAATGACTGGGGAAATCCAATTCCAAGTGCAAGGTCGTGCTGGTCGAGACCGAGATGGTAGTCCGGTCGGCGAACAGAGCTGGACGGTAGCGGTAGACAAACACCGACCCGCCTTGATTCAGACCGAATGGGGCGGTCAATGGTGCACTCACGAGGAGGTCGTCGTAACCATCGCCATCCGTATCACCGGCATTCGCTACAGCATGGCCCAAACGATCATGTGAAGTGGTGCCGTACCAACGCTCAATCAGTGAGCCGTCGATGCCTGAATAAAGAGAAGCAACTCCCGCGTTGTTGAGACCGTTTGGATTGGCCAGAGGTGCGCCAATCAACACATCATCGAATCCATCGCGATTGATATCGCCGATGCCACAGAGAGCGGAGCCGCTGCGATCATTCTGGCTTTGGCCATACCATCGGTAGAGCAGAGCGCCATCTGCGCCGGATAGGGCATAGGTAGTGCCGCCATCGTGAAAGCCACCGCCATCTTCGACATGAGCGCCAACGAGGATGTCATCGCATCCATCGGCATTGAGATCTCCGGCCCCCGCGACCACATGGCCGAAATCACCTTCGGTCTCCACACCGTCCCATTCCCAGAGCAATGAACCATCGGCGCCAGAAAAAACTTGGGCCATGCCGCAACCTTGGAGGCCATTGCGAGTCGCGCCTGCGGACCCCACGACGATGTCGGGCGTACCGTCTTGATTCACATCCCCGGCGCCAGAAACCGAAAAGCCGAAGGCGTCGTAGGCCAAGGTGCCGTCCCAGGATAGAAGCAGCGAACCATCCGCGCCGGAATAGGCAAAGGCAGATCCCGCGCCGCTGAGGCCGTTTGGGTCTGCATCCCATGCTCCAAGTACGACATCGTCATGGCCATCCGCATTGAGATCACCCACACCCGCAATCGACCATCCGAGAATGTCTCCCGCATGTGCACCATTCCATTGATAAAGCACGGAACCGTCGGCGCCGGAGTAGGCGAAAACCGTGCCGGCTGCCGAAAGGCCACCCGGACTCGCGCCGAAAGCGCTGACCAGGAGATCATCATGGCCGTCGGCGTTGAGGTCACCAGCAGCTGCAACTGCTGCGCCAAGGAGATCGCCGCCAAGTGCGCCACCCCATTGATGAAGTAGAGAACCATCCAAGCCGGAGTAAACAAAAGCGGAGCCCGCGTGGGCCGAACCACCGGGAAGTGGAGCGAGCGCGCCAACCAAGACATCGTCGAAACCGTCGGCGTTGACATCGCCGGCTGAAGAAAGGGCTCGACCAAACCAGCCTTCGCTAGCACTTCCCTTTAGGATTTGCTGCGCAAAGCTGCCGCCAATCGTCTGCGCGTCAGCAGGCAGGCACAGCAGGAAAGGGGATAGTATGAGTGGAAGGAACCGAATCCGCATGGTTAATCTAGCCTACTCCACTTTCCCGCGCCTAGATAGACTCCCCGCATGCCGCCGGTCGAAAAACCCGTCCCACCTGAGATTCTGGAAGCCCTGGGTCGTCTTTACCAAGTCATTGATACGCTGCGTTCGCCAAACGGCTGCCCATGGGATATCAAGCAAACGGTCGAGACTCTTGCGCCACACTTGATGGAAGAGAGTCACGAGATGGCCGACGCCGTCGCCCGCCAAGATGCTGTGGAAACCTGCGAAGAATTAGGCGATTTGCTGATGGGGGTGATGATGGTAGCGCGCGTCGCGGAGGAGGACCGCGGCTTCGGCATGAAAGAGGTTGCCGACGGCATCACCGCCAAGCTCATTCGCCGCCATCCGCATGTTTATGGTGAGGTGGAAGTGGATGGTTCTAGCCAGGTGCTGAAAAACTGGGAGGCCATTAAGAAGCAGGAAAAACGCGATAAGGGCGTGGATGAATCCACCCTCGCCGGAGTGCCGCGTTCCCTGCCGGCCCTTTTACGTGCTTACCGCGTAGGCGAGAAAGCTTCCAATGCCGGTTTCGACTGGCCGGATCTCGCCGGGCCTAGCGCGAAAGTGGAGGAGGAGTGGCAGGAATTTCACGAGGCCGTCGAAAGCGGCGATAAACAGCGCGCCAGTGAGGAGCTTGGCGATTTATTGTTCGCGGTGGTCAATGTGGCGCGCAAGATGAAGCTGGAGCCGGAGCTTGCTCTGCGGGGAACGATTGAGCGCTTTTCGAGTCGTTTTCGTTATATCGAGCAGCACCTCAATAAGCCTCTGGTAGATGCCACCCTAGAGGAGATGGATGCTTTGTGGGAAGAGGCAAAAACTAGCGCTGAGGGGGCTTGACCTTTCTTGCTGGATGTGCGTATACTTTCCAGCCAAAGTGCGGGGAAGTAGCGCAATTGGTTAGCGTACCAGCCTGTCGAGCTGGTGGTTGCGGGTTCGAGTCCCGTCTTCCTCGCCACCTAAAACAAACAGGCGGCTCTCCACGGAGAGTCGCCTGTTTTTTGTTGCCCCAGAGTGGGCGTGCGCGCCGAGCGTGCGCGGCTTACCAAGGTTTATTCATCGACGTCGCCGGCAGATTAATCTTGATGGGCTTGGTGGTCGAAACACCGTCAAATTCAAAAATCTGGTAATAGCGGTAGCGCCCTTTTTCATCATTAAAGGAAAGGCGGTAGCGTCCTTTCGAGCGATTGAACATAACTTCACCAGCATCATCAGCGCGTTCCGTCATGCCAACATTGCCGCTGCTGCTGCCGCGGTTTGCCATCTTGCCTTCCAGCACGGGTTCGCTGGTATCAGGCGCCATGGTGCAAATCGCGTTATTCGCTAAATCGCCACTTGGGGTGAATACACGGAACTCCACCACCGGTGAAATCGAAGTGCGAATCGTGACTTCTTGGGTGGTGCCTGCGTTGGCCGGACCGGCTTCGACAATCTTCGGTGTGAAGCCGCGGCCTGAAACTAGCCACCACTTCATTTTGCCATCCATGATTTTGACGCCGTCTTTATCGGCGGTATCGCCGTTGAGCTTGGTGTAGTTTTGTCCGTGCAGGGGCGTGCGATTCGAGAAAATCACATCGGAGCGTTTTGGGTTGCGCAGGAACAGTGGATCTGGAATGTTGCGCACTAAATAGCAGAAGGCACCGCCAATGGGCCTGCCGGTGGCATTGTCGACCACGTGCGCCACGTACAGCACTTCATTCGCTGTGGGTGGCTGCAGCGCGGGTGGCGGAATCACCTTGTCGGCAATGGCAGGGCCGGCGCCTGAAACAGTCTCGGACAAAGTTGGCTTGGTCGTTTTCGTTTTGCCACTACAAGCGGGCAGCACGATTAAGGAACAAGCGAGGAGGAAAATCAGGTTGCGGGGACTCATGCTTCTTCTGGGAGTTCGATCTTCTCTGCGCCTTTAACGGCTTGGAATGTGAGGGCGCCTAGGTCTAGCGCCTTTTCGGCTTCAAGCGCCTCAGCGAGGCGACCAAAGATGACGGGGCTCTGCGGCTGGAATACCGTACAACAATCCGGCGCCGGAAGGGTGGAAAGGTCGTAGGTACCGATGATTCTAGCGCGGGCGATGGCCTCGATTTTGTCCATGCCAATCAAGGGGCGCAGGACAGGGATACGCGAGGCTTCCTCAATTACGGCGATATTTTGCATGGTTTGGCTGGCCACCTGACCGAGGCTTTCGCCGGTAATCAGGGCCCTGCAGCGGCGCCGGGCGGCAATTAAGGAAGCAATACGCTGCATGGCACGGCGATAGAGCACCGTGCGATAACGCGGCGGGCAGTGGTCGCGAATGGCTTCTTGATAGGGCGTAAACGGCACCATGTGCAAAACCGTGCGCGGCTGCCATTCCGCGAGTTTCTCGGCGATGCGGATGATTTTTTCGCGGCTCTGCGGGCCGACGTGGGGGAAGGAGTAAAACGACACAAACTCCATCCGCATGCCGCGTTTCATACACATCCATGCCGCGACCGGCGAATCGATACCGCCGGAAAGCAAAGTCAGGCCGCGGCCCATGGTGCCCGATGGCAAGCCTCCGGGGCCTTGGATGCGCCGCGCAAATACCAGTGCTTCTTCCTCCCGGATGTCCACTTCAAGGTTGAGCTCGGCATGCTTCAAATCCACTTTCAGTTGTGGGAAAGCCGGCATCACGTTCTCTGCGATTTGGCGCGTGAATTGCAGGCTTGACAGTGGAAAAGATTTGTTGCCGCGGTTTACGGAAATGCGGAATAACACCTGTTCACGGCCAGCAAAGTCCGTTTTCAAGGCATCCGCAAGCACCTCCGCGGCGCGCGTGATGATGGCATCCGGGTCTAAGTACAGATTTTCAACCGGCGAAAAGCTGGTGACCCCAAATACCTGCGCAACGTGGTGCATCGAGGCTGTGAGGTCCACATCAGCCTCGAGCAGAATGCGGCCACGTCGGCGTGAGGCCACTAATCCGGGCAGCGGACCGAGTGCGGAGACGAGATTGTGGCACAGGGCACGTTCGAAGGCGGGGCGGTTGCCTCCTTTGAGCCCAATCTCGCCATAGCGGACCAGCAGGGTGGATTTTTGATTCATGGCAGACAATTTCACGGTAGGGCTTTCGCCAACGCGTGGGCTATTCTAGAATTGCCGACTTAGGGCGATTAGCTCAGTTGGCTAGAGCATCTCGTTTACACCGAGAGGGTCGGGGGTTCGAGTCCCTCACCGCCCACCAAATCATCGTGCACGCTACGTATTCCGGGAAATTCGGAGTTTATGGGGCGTGCATTTTTTAATTTGGCCTTCCATTGTGAGGATTTGACCCGAAACTAGTGCCATGAGTGCTTTCCTTCTCTGCGCGGCCCTGTTTTTGCCGCAATTCGGGTTGACCAACGATGGGTCTGCCGAGGTTACTGCCAGCTTCGCGGCTACGGAAATCGGTGCCGGCTCAGTCCTTGCGCTTCAAATCACTCTGGATATCTCGGAAGGTTGGCATGCCTACCATCCCGATCAGGACCCCGAAAATGGCATCCCTGTGTCGGTGGAGGTTAGTGGCCAGGGCTGGGCGGCCGCCGGCGCACTGCTTTGCCTGCAGGAGCCAATTCCCCACACCTTGGAAGTGGGTGATTTCAAAGCGGATTACCTGTGGATTAAGGGCAACCCCACCTTCACCCTTCCCGTGCAGGTTCCCACCACCGTCGGTAAGGCGGAACTCACGGTGGATTTCACTTATCAGCTGTGTAATGACAGTAGTTGCCTACCGCCGGCCACAAAATCGCTAAAAGTTGCGCTGTTGGTTACGGATGCCGCAGCCACGGGATTGGCCCTAGATGTTCCAGAAAATGCGGCTAGCACGGACACGCCGCCAGAGGCAGGGCTTGGGGCTCCCTTACCTACCGATCTGTGGGCTTTCCTCCTCACCGCCATCATCGCAGGTGCCGCCACTCTGCTGACCCCTTGTGTTTTCCCGATGATTCCGGTGACGATTAGTTATTTCACCAAGCGTTCGGAATCGGGAAAAGGAACCGCGGTAGGCAATGCAACGGCTTATGCTGCAGGGATTATTTTCACCTTCGTGGGCATCGGCGGTGGTGCTGCGGTACTGATGGGGGCAACCGGCGCCAACCAGATTGGCTCGAACCCGTGGGTGAATACGGCGATTGGCATATTGTTTGTGGTGATGGCCGTTTCTCTGCTTGGCTATTACGAAATTCAAGCACCGCGTTTTTTGCAAAAGTTCGCCGCCAATACGCAAGCCTCGGGGCGATCCAAAATGGGTTACTTGCCGGTGGCGATGATGGGTGTGGTCTTCAGCATTACTGCCTTTACTTGTACGGTTGCCTTTGTCGGCGCAGTCTTCGCGGCCGGATTAAAACTCGGCAAGTGGTATCTGTTTGGTGGCATGTTCGTTTATGGCTTTGTGTTCGCCTTGCCGTTTTTCTTTTTGGCATTGTTTCCTTCGCGTTTACGCAAAATGCCGAACGCCGGTGGTTGGATGAACACAGTAAAAGTGTGCGCTGGTTTTGTGGAGCTGGTTGCGGCGATGAAGTTTTTCTCCAACGCCGATTTATTCTGGGATTTCGAGATTCTCACTTGGCCCATCGTGCTTGGATTCTCTGCAATCGTGATGCTTGTTTGGGCGGCATACATGTTCGGCTTGTTCAAAATGCCGCATGATTATGAGAAGCCCAAGCCAGGCAAAGTACGCGTGGTCTTTGCTGTAGCGATTTTGGCCGGTGGCGTTTATCTGCTCCCCGGGGTGTTTAATCGCGATTTCAAATACGCCAAAATTATTTATGCCTTCACTCCTCCGCCCACCTACGGCTTGGCTGGAGACATCGGCCCTGCGGGATTGACCTGGAGTGAAGACTACGACGAAGCTTTCAGCCAGGCATTAGTAGAAGGCAAACCATTGTTTCTGGATTTCACTGGGGTCACTTGTCCGAACTGCCGCTCGATGGAGCATGGGGTATTTCCTGATGATGCGGTGAAACCATTGCTCAAAAAATTTGTGCGCGCTGAATTGTGGGTCGACAAAATAAAGGTATATGCGGAAATGGAAGTTCAACGTTTCCAGCAAGCGTCGCAACCTTTTTATGCGTTAATCGATCCGCGTGATGATTCGGTGCTCGCCACTTTCCCGGGTTACAACCCTGACCCGAGCAAGTTCGCTGCATTCTTGCAGAATGGGCTCGATGGTTATGCTGCAAATACGCAGGCATTAGCGAAATAGTCATGTTGGAGCTGTATCCCGGCGATGGTTGCGGCAACCGTTTCCTGCTGGTGCGGGAAGCGGAAATGCTGGCGGCGGGGGAATCTGGCGCGCGTTTGGCGCAACGCTTGTGTGGTGACCATTACGACGGCTTGCTGGTCCTGGCTGAGAGTTCCGGCGGCGCTCTGCCAGTAACCGTTTTCAATCGCGACGGTTCAGATGGTGGCGCTTGTCTGAACGGCTTGCGCGTGGCAGCCTGTTTCACCGGCTTGGCGCGCGGGCGTTTGCTGATGTCTGGCCATGGTGTGGATTGGCGACGTATTGCCGGCGGTTTCGAGTTGGATATTCCTTTGCTCGCGTCCGATCTGGCTATCGTGGAACACCCAACAGCTGCCGGAGATCCTTGGTTCCAAGTGGACTTCTGGAACCCTCATGCGGTGTTTTCCTCGAAGCCAGAGGGCCAAAGTTTGGCCGAGTTTGCCGCTGGGGTCGCCGCCCGCAAAGACCTATTTCCGCGTGGCGTGAATGTCGAGGTGGTGCCGGCCCTGGGGCGTAGCGAAGAACTGCAAATGCGCGTTTTTGAGCGCGGGGTCGGGGAAACCGCAGCTTGTGGAAGTGGTGCCTTAGCGGTTGCGGCGGTCGCTTGGTTGCTCGGTGGAGGTGCGCGGATTGGCCTCCAAACGGTTGGCGGACGCGTAGAAATTCAACGCACGGAGAGTGGCCATATCCGTTTGCGCGGGGCGGCAACGGTAGGACCGCCGAGGTGCTTGCAGGAGCTTCTACGTAGCGCGCCTAAGAGCCGTATTTGAAAAGGGTTAAGAAGGCCAACTTGAGCATATTTAGGCTTTCTTTAAAGGCCCGGAAGTGGTGCAATAGGCGCTGCTGTTAGCGTTTGCTAGCCCCTTGCCCATGGCCGAAAAATCAGTCCCCGAAGTGCAGCCAATTCATGATGCACTGATCGAAAAAGAGATGCGCGATTCGTACCTTACGTACGCGCTCTCCGTTATTCATGACCGCGCCCTGCCGGATGTGCGCGATGGCCTCAAGCCATCGCAGCGCCGCATTTTGGTGGCGATGAACGATTTGAACTTGCGTCCCAACGCCAAGTACAGAAAGTGCGCGAAAATCGCTGGCGATACCTCGGGTAACTATCACCCTCACGGTGAGTCAGTGATTTACCCAACCTTGGTGCGGATGGCGCAACCGTTTCGCTTACGTCATCCGCTGGTAGATGGGCAAGGAAACTTCGGTTCGATTGACGGCGACCCACCTGCGGCCATGCGTTACACCGAGGCACGCATGAACGGTCCCGCCGAGGAAATGCTCCTTGACTTGGATAAAGACACCTCGGATCTGCGCTCCAACTACGACGAAACGCGTATGGAGCCGGTGGTGTTGCCGGGTAAATTTCCGAACCTGCTAGTGAATGGTTCCGAAGGGATTGCGGTGGGTATGTCTACTGCTTTACCGCCCCACAATCTCGTTGAGATTCTCAACGGGGTGCGTTATTTACTCGATCATCCAACTTGTAAGGTTCAGGATTTACTGCCCATCGTGACTGGGCCAGACTTCCCCACCGGCGGCATCATTTGCGGGCGTGCAGGCATTGTGGAAGCTCAACTCACTGGCCGGGGCAAAATTACGCTGCGTGCCCGGATTCACGTGGAAGAGCCCAAGGCAAATGAACGCGGCCGCACGGCTCTCGTCATCACTGAGATCCCTTACGAGCGTGAAAAGGCGGCAATCATTGAAAAGATTGCCCTGGAAGTGAAGAACGAGCGCATTGAAGGGATTTACGATATCCGCGATGAATCCGATCGCCATGGCATGCGCTTGGTGATTGAACTCAAGAAAGATGGCGACCCCATCGTGGTTGAGAACTTGCTCTACAAGCATAGTTCGCTGCAGATCACTTATGCCGTACGCAACACGGCGTTGATTGATGGGCAACCGCGCACTCTGAACTTGCGTGAGTTGTTGGCTGCTTACCGCGATCACCGTTTTGATGTGATTCGTCGGCGCACGCGCTTTTTGCTGCGCAAAGCAGAGCATCGCTTGCACATTTTGGAAGGCTTGATGATCGCGATTAAAGCGATTGATGAAGTTGTTGAAATCATCAAGGCCTCAGCCGATACGCAAATTGCACGTAGGAGCTTAGAGCTTCGGTTTACACTCACGCCGATTCAATCGCAGGCGATTGTCGACATGCGCCTGGGCCGTCTGACTGGGCTAGAGGTCGAGAAGCTGCAGGCTGAAATTGATGGCCTCTTGACTGACATCGCTTGGTACAAACGTATCTTGGCCGAAGATGAGTTGGTCTACAACATCATCCGCGAAGATCTTGACGATCTCGAGAAGAAGTACGGTGAACCGCGTCGCAGTGAAATCGGTGAAGGGGTGCAAGACTTCCTCACCGAAGATTTGATTACCGAAGAAACCATGGTGGTCACGGTTTCGCGCGAAGGCTACATCAAGCGTTGTTCGGTGGATACTTACCGTGCGCAATCGCGGGGAGGCCGTGGTATTACCGGCGGCAAATCCAAAGATGGCGATTTTATGTCGCACATGTTTGTGTGCAGCACTCACGATTACTTGTTGGTCATCACCGACCGCGGGCGCTTGTTCTGGCTCAAGGTTTACCGCCTGCCAGAGCAAGATCGTACTGCTAAGGGGCGTTCGATTCGGAATTTGCTTGAAGGCATTCAGCCAAATGAAGAAATCCGCTCGATTCTTTCCACGCGCACTTTCGACGAAGCCGATTACCTGCTGTTCGCCACTGAGCGCGGCAAGGTGAAGAAAACTGAGTTGAAGGCTTACAGTAATGTGCGCACGGCGGGCATCATTGCTCTGAAGTTGGAGGAAGGCGATTCCTTGATTGGTTCGCGTTTAGTTTCCAAGGGCGATGAAGTGATGCTGGTTACCGCTGGCGGTCAGGTAGTGCGCTTTTGTGAAGAAGGCGCGCGTGCCATGGGCCGCAATGCTGCTGGCGTCAAGGGTGCTTCGTTGAAGGCGGGTGATAAGGTCGTAGATCTCATCGCCGGCAAAGAAGATGAATATTTGCTGTTGGCATGTGAAAACGGCTATGGCAAACGCACGCAAATCGCCGAGTTCCGGCTCACCAAGCGCGGTTCACAAGGAGTCGTTGGTATCAAGACCACTGATCGGAATGGCCCGGTAGTCAACGCCCGGAATGCTAGTCGTTGCGAAGAAGTCTTGTTCTCCACCACCGCAGGCATGATGGTGCGCACCCGGGTCGAAGAAATCTCCATCCAAGGGCGCGCCACCCAAGGGGTGCGCTTGGTCAACCTGAAGAACGACGACAAGCTGGCTAGTCTGGCGGCGATTCCGCCTGAAGACGGCAACAGCAATCAGGATTAAGCATGCTCGACAAACTCACTAACAGCATTAAGGATGCCATGCGTGCCAAGGATAAGTTGCGCACGCAAACGCTGCGTTCGATTTTGAACGATTTTACAAATGCAGGTATCGACAAAAAGGGCCGTGAGGGTCTCACTCAAGAAGTGGCGTCACCGGCCGAGTTTTTGACGTCAGCAGAGATGATTCAGGTTCTGCAGAGTGCGGCCAAGCGTCGGCGTGAATCGGCCGAGCAATATCTTGCAGGCCATCGCCAAGACTTGGCAGATAAGGAGAACGTCGAGTTGTTGATTCTGGCAGAGTTTTTGCCACAGGCGTTGAGTGCTGTGGAGCTTGAGGTTTTGATCAAAGAGACCATCGCAGAAATCGGCGCCACTTCGATGGCGGAAATGGGCTTGGTGATGAAAGCGGCTCAGCCGAAAATCGCCGGCCGCGCTGATGGCAAAGCAATTTCTGCTGTGGTGCGGGAGTTACTCGGATGAGTGAGGGGCTGCGTGATCCGCGGGTGAAGGTGTGGCCGCTTAGCCGCATCGTCGTGCTCACCATTGTGTATGTGCTGCTTGCTACCGGTGCGGCTTGGATTTCCATCGGTGTGGCCATGGATCGCGCCCGCGATATGGGCCATTATCAAGTGGAAAAAACCCGCGAATTCTTGGGGCGGGAACGCGCCAAGGAACTCGAAGCGTTTATGCAGGGCGGCTCGGCTACAGATGGAACTGGCGCGGAAGGCTCGGCTAGCGAAGGAACTGGCGCGGAAGGCTCGGCTAGCGAAGGAACGGGCGTAGAGGCCACTTCCGGTTTATTGGAAGTCACGCCACCTGCGCAGGAGGAGTAACGGGCGCCGATGAAGGTGGCCCTGGACATCCGCAAACGCAGTGGCCCGTACACTTCTTATGTACGCGTAACGGAGCTGCTTGAAGAAGCCGCCAGTGCCGTGGGTCTGGATTTTCAGCTGTGGGATGGTGGCCCGATTCACGCCGACGTCTTGTGGCACCCAGAGCTCGTGCCGGCGGCAGTGGAAACTTCCGTGCCCCGCGTGATTTCACTGCACGATGTCAGCCCGCTGTTGAGAGATGCTCGTTCGGCTCTGGTGCGTTGGCGGCGTGGTCGACGTTTTCGCCGTCAATTCGCCATCGCGGCACAGCAGGCTGCGGCGTTTGCTGCTGGCTCGAACTCCACTGTGCAGCGCGTGGCCGCGGCGTTTCCCAATTTGCAAACACCGTTAAAGGTTGTGCCGATTTACCCGGCAGTGACTTTACAGGCGGCGTCGGCGGCAAGTTGCCAAGAAGTACTTGGCGAGTTCGGCATCGAAGGTGCGTTTGTTTTGTTCGTTGCAGCTATGCGCAAACACAAAAACTGGCAGGGTGCTTTGCTGGGTTGGGCGAATCTTCCTGAGGAGCTACGCCAGCAACATCCACTGGTGCTTGCCGGTCCAAACCACCGTGCGCTGCCGCGCATGCGCCGCATGATGGAGCGTTTGGGTGTGGCGGATCAGGTTTATATCACCGGGAATTTGAATGATCGTCAACTTGCTGCTCTTTACACCAGCTGCAAACTATTTTTATTCCCAAGTTACAACGAAGGTTTCGGTTTACCGCCATTAGAGGCGATGAAATGCGGCGCCCCAGCCATCGCTGCCGACGCCCCAGCTATGCCAGAAGTGCTTGGCAGTGCGGCCGCATACGTCGATCCATTTCGTATCGAAACCATTACCGCTCAATTGCAACGCGTGTTGACCGATACCCAACTCGAACAACGATTGCGTGCTGCGGGAGTGCAGCAAGCTGCCACGTTTGGCCCCGAGCGCACCGGCATGGCCATGTTGCAGCTGCTCAAAACGGTCCTCGATTAATCCGCTTCCATATGCAACATGGCATGAATGGTCGCGCGGTATTCCTCGAAGGCCGCCCGTCCAGCAGCGGTCAAGCGCAGCAAGGTCTTTGGTTTGTTGGCGACGAACTCTTTGGTAACTTGGATAAATCCAACCTGCTCCAACTTGGTCATGTGTGAGGACAAATTGCCCCAGGTTAACCCGGTTTCGGCAAGTAACCAGGTGGCGTCGGCACTTTCGACCACATAGAGGCGGGTCATAATGGCTAGCCGTGCGGGCGCGTGAATGAGAGGATCAAGCACGTTGGTAGCGGCGCAGGAATTGGTTCAACAACAGGGATCCGCATACGAGTGGTGCGAGAGCAGACAAGCCGAGCGCCAGAGATGCATCGTCGAAAGCGATCAAGTGATTGACGAACACCGTGAGCGTAAAACTCAAAATGATCCACATCGCGTAGGCAAAGGCACGAGACACGTTGTAAAGGAAACCGGCCACAGTGAGCATAAGGGCGAACACCACGCCGAGAGGCAGGGGAGCGAGGCGGATGGTGGTTTCGGAAGGCGCCTCATCTTTGTGTGAAATGACTGAGAAGATCACCAAGCCAGCAACCGCAGAAAAAGCTAAAACTCCGGCCATCAGAGAGCGCTTGCTTTTTTGTTGACGTTGGCGTTGCTCACGAAACTTCACCATACCTACGCGTGGGATGGTGATTTTTTTGCGTAGCACCAGATACAGCGGCATCAGCACAACGAAACCGAATCCGCCAAAGGCAGCCTGTTGAAAAAAAGCTTCTACCGCCCAGAGGAGCAGAAACGCACCGAGCATGAGGTCGAGAAGGCCGTCGGCAAAGAAGGCTCGCTGAAAGCTTTGTGCTTCTATTTCTTGGAGGTCCGAGTCAAGTTTCATGCCCCCAGTCTACATCTTGCAAAGTACTTTGCATGACAAAGTTGAAGGAAGTTTTCTGCTGATAGGGGCCTGAGTGAGCCGCTGGAAGCTTACAAGTAACGTAACCAGATGTAGCCCGCGGCAATCGCAACAGACATAATCATCATTGGGAATGCCGTTTTGAGGAAGGTCATGAAGCGAATCGGGTGTCCCGCGCGCTCGGCGAACCCAGCCACAATCAGGTTGGCGCTGGCACCAATCAGGCTGCCATTGCCACCTAGACAGGCGCCCAGCGATAACGACCACCAAACCGCGTGTTCTTGTGTGTGGGACAAATCGATGCCACTTTCCTTCAGTTGCTCAAAGGTTTCTTTGAGGGTTGGAATCATCGTGGCCACAAACGGAATGTTATCGACCACGGCGCTTGCCAAAGCGGAGATCCACAGCACCGCCATCGTTAAGATTTGCGTGACACTTTGGGAATCGGTGGCGCCTTCAGTGAGCGCGAGCACCTGGCCAGCGAGTAGTTTTAATCCACCCGCGCTCTCCAGTGCGCCCACAATCACAAACAAGCCGACGAAGAAAAATATGGTGACCCATTCGACTTCACCTGCGGTGTGGTGCACACTTTTATCTTGATCCTCGGCGTTGTTTTTTAAGTTATCTAACAACAGCAGCAAGGCGGCCCCGGTCATGGCAACCGTAGCGGGTTCCAATCCAAGCGGGTGCCCGGCAATGAAACCTACCAGCACAAGCGATAGCACGAACAGCGATTTCTTCAGCAACAAAGGGTCCTTGATTGCATCCGCTTCATGAAAGCGCATCACGCGTTCTCGATCGCTGGCGGAGGCCTTCAAGCGGCGTCCCCATACCAGCCAAATCGGGCCAAAAGTAGCGAGGCCAATCAGTGGAATGATGGGGGCAACATGGATCAGGAAATCGTTGAAATTGATACTGTCCACCAACGAGCCGATGAGGATGTTGGGGGGGTCACCAATCAACGTGGCAGTACCGCCAATGTTCGAGAAGAGAATTTCCGCGAACAGGAACGGGTAGGGCTTGATGTTGAGCTCTTCTGTGATCAGCAAAGTGACCGGCGCAATCAACAAAACCGTAGTGACGTTATCAAGGAACGCCGATAACACTGCGGTCACAATCGACAACATCACCAAAATGCCCCACGGGCTAGCCTTGACCTTCTTCGCCGACCAAATGGCTAAATACTGGAATACACCACTGCGGCGCGTGATGGCAACAATCATCATCATGCCGCAAAGCAATCCGAGTGTGTTCCAATCGATTGCGGCAATGGCTTCGCGTTGATCTAACACGCCAAGCAAAATCATCAAGCCGCCGCCGAGTAAGGCCACCATCGCGCGGTTGTACTTTTCCGACATGATGATGGCGTAGGTCAGCACAAAAACCGTGGCGGATGCCCACAGTGGGTTCATGCCAAAAAGAACCTCAGGCTCACCACTTTGGCCTACGGCCCCCGCTCCATGCTGGAGTAGCTGTGAGAGTAAATTCATGGTTTATTGACCGTCAGAGAGGTGGTCTAGGGCGTCCCAGTAGCTAATGATGCCAACTAAAACTTGAGTTTGAGGATCCACAACGGCGATATTGTCTTGCGTTTTTGCAAGATACATGAGGGCGCGAGTAAGCGAATCTGTGGGCTTGAGTACGGGCATCTTGGGCGAAAAATGCTTGAGTACGGGATCCTTCCAAACCTTGGCCAGACGTCGACGCATGTCATCCATGTTGTCATCCATGAAGGGGATATCCGTCATCCACCCTTCGCGGGCAATTTTGACTGCTTGCGGCACTGATAACTCCAAAACGGAGTGGACGCCAAATTGCCCAAGCAGATGGCCCTGGGCATTCACGACCGGGATGGAGCGGAAGTGGTGCTGAATTAGCAGGGTGATGGTTTCACCGACCGGAGTCTCTGGAGACACGGTGGTGAGTTTGGTTCTCATGATGGAAGAGCAAGTCATTCGGTTAGCCTCAAGCGCGGGCGAATCATAAATGATTACCAACAAGTCTGCAATAGAAGAAGCCCGAACCGAATTTCTTTTGGGAGTCGATTCCATCATCGACCAGAGCACTTTTTAAGCACACTATTGCTTCCTTTTTGCTTTTGGGGGCGACCGCGGCATAATCCCTTGGTGAACAACGATTCGCAGACAGGAGGGGAGGGTCGTCATGCTATGCGCGGAGCCTTGCTGACGTCGTTTTGGACTTTGTTTTCGCGAATTCTGGGGTTTGTACGCGATGCCTATATGGCCTCTATTTTTGGGATGAGTGCCGCGCAGGGCGCCTTTAACCTCGCTTGGACTTTCCCGAACATGTTCCGCCGGCTATTTGGCGAAGGTGCCGTGTCCGCCGCGGTGCAGCCAGCATTGGCGCGGGCTGAAGCCGAAGAGGGCGAGGCGGCAGCCAGAAAGTTGTATGCCGGTTGTATGGGTTTTTTACTCTTGGTTTTAGTCGGGCTCACTCTGGTGGGGGAAGCCATCCTTTGGATTTGGCGCTCTTCTCTCGAGCCCAGCTTGGAACACTTCGAAACGCGACGCACTTTGTGGTTCGCCGCTTTCCTGCTGCCCTACCTTATTCCGATTTGTATGTGCGCTTTGGCGGGAGCACCGCAGAACCTTAAACGTCGCTTTCTTTTCACCGCGTTGGCGCCGATTTTACTGAACGTGGTATGGATTGGCGGGTTGTGGTTCAACAACCGCGCTACCGACGTCGTGGGCGACCAACTTAGTTGGTTGTGGATCTGGATTCTGCTTGGCGGCATCTTGCAATGGGCCGTGCAAATGCCCGGGGTGTTCGGGGTGGGGTGGCCGCTACTGCCTCATTTCGGCAAATTGAGTAAACGTTTACGCCAGGCATTACGCTCTTTTGCTCCAGCACTGATTGGTTTGGCGGCCCTCCAGGTAAGTTTGGCTGTGGATCAGATTTTGATCCGCATGTTGGTTGGCCCAGATGCCAATAATTATTCCCATTACGCCAACCGGATGTTGCATTTGCCTTTGGCGTTAGTGGGCATCGCAGCGATGACCGGTGCTATGCCCATGTTCTCGCGCTTGGCAGCCGCGCGCAAAATGGAGGAAATGTCGGTGGCCCTGCGCCGTGGTTGCGAAAGTTGTTTATTGCTGATGGGCGCTGCTGGCGTTGGCTTAGCGGTGGTTGCCCACCCCACGCTCACGCTGTTGTTCGAGCATGGCACCATGACTCCGGATAAAATTGATCGCCTCACACCGACCTTACTTGCCTACCTGTGGATTCTGCCGGTGGCAGGCGTCAGCGGCATGGTGATCCGCGCGCATCAAAGCCTCGGGTCTTATCGCATTCCGGCAGTTGCTGCTGTTGCGGTGATTCCGCTCAACTTGATCTTGGATTGGATCCTACTTCCGCACTACGGGGTGCCGGCAGCTGGTTGGGCAACCGCCATCGCATTGAGTATCCAAACCATCATTCTGCTTGCCACCTTATCTCACGTTGGTTTGCGCATCCCGATTACGCTTGCGGCCCTTCCAAGCCTGTGTGTTCCTGCAGGTTGCGCTGGTCTCTGCGCTTGGCTTTCTGTGCACTACGGCCCCAATCCTTATTCCGTGATTGGTTTGAGTATCGCCATTGTCGTTGGCGGCTGCGGCGGAGCTTGCGGCGCCTGGATTTTCCGCCGCCAAGACTTTCGCGATTTATTGCGCGCGTTGCGTTCTTGACTTGGTGAACGGATTGCGGCAGGTTCGCTACTATCTATGCACTGGGGGACGGCTTCTACGCTCAAGTCTCAGCTCTACTCATTGAATCATCATGGAAATCACTTTTTTAGGTGCGGCCCGCCAAGTCACCGGATCGTGTTATTTATTCGAGACCGCCACCGCGCGCTTTCTTGTGGAGTGCGGCATGTTCCAGGGCGGGCACGAAGCGCCAGCGCATAATCACGCACCATTCGCTTTTGATCCAAGCAAGCTCGATTTTGTGTTGCTTACCCATGCACACATCGACCACAGCGGGTTGCTGCCCAAACTAACCGCCGCAGGCTACACCGGTTTGATTTACGCCACTGAAGCTACCGTGGACTTACTCGGCGTGATGCTGCCCGATAGTGCGCATATTCAAGAATCGGAAGCCGAACGCGCGCAACGTTACCGATCTCGTCGGCGCTCGCAGTCTTCCCGCGAGACTGTGACGCCGCTGTACACCACCGTCGATGCTGAAAACTGTTTGCTACAACTGCGCCCAACTCGCTACGACGAAGATTACTCGCCGCACGCAGATGTGCGTTGCCGTTTTCGCGAGGCGGGTCATATTTTAGGTTCGGCAATCCTCGAAATTTGGATTACGGAAAATGGCAAGACCACCAAAGTGGTGATGTCTGGAGATTTGGGGGAGCTCCAGCGGCCCATTCTGCGCGATCCAACACGCATTGAAGACGCTGACATACTCTTCATCGAATCCACTTATGGCAATCGCGAGCACAAAGAACTTACCCCGACATTGGAAGAGCTGGTGGATGTTGTGGATACCACGCTGAATGTCAAGGGGGGCAACGTCATCGTGCCAGCCTTCGCAGTTGGGCGTACGCAGGAATTGTTGTACCACTTATACGATTTAACCCGCCAAGGGCGGTTGCGCCATCTCAACGTGTACGTAGATTCGCCGATGGCCACCGCGGCAACGCGCGTTACCGCCCAACACCTGGAGCTATTTGATGCAGAGAGTCGGCGTCTGGCTGATTGGCTCGCTGCCGGCCGTGGTTTGCCTACGGTAACGTTTACGGCGAGCGCGGAAGAATCGATGGCCTTGAATCACATTCGCTCTGGTGCCATCATCATTTCGGCAAGTGGTATGTGCACTGCCGGCCGCATCAAGCATCACTTGCGTCACAATCTTGGTCGCGCAGAAAATAGTGTGCTTATTACCGGCTATCAGGCTCAGGGTACGCTTGGTCGGCAGCTGGTGGACGGCGCCGAGCGGGTGAAAATTTTCGGCAAGGAAATCGAGGTGCGCGCTTCCGTTCATACCTTAGGCGGGTTTTCGGCGCACGCTGGACAAGCTGGCTTGCTCGCTTGGGCGGCAGGATTTCAGCAAGCGCCGCGCCAAACTTTCGTCGTGCATGGCGAAGAAACGGCGGCGCTCACTTTGGCCGAAAAGCTGCGCGCCGAGCGTGGTTGGGCGGTAACCGTACCGCTGCCGGGCGCAACGGTGACAGTGTGAGTGTGAGTGTGAGTTTGCGGGCCACTGCGCGACTTATGGTGCCGCGGCCTGCGTCACGTTTTACACGACCGGCACTGCTTCTTGAATCGCGTAGAAAGATTGCACACTGGCAACTTCTGCATTGCCAGCCTTGAGCGCTTGAATGCCTTCGATTGCAGCCATCGCGGCCGACATGGTCGTTAGGCAGGGGATTCCAACTTGATAGGCATCGGAACGAATCATGCCGTCATCATGGCGGGTAACTTTTCCGTGTGGGGTATTGATGATCAGCACCACCTCGCGGCTCTTAATCAAATCGACCACATGCGGGCGGCCCTCATGCACTTTGTTAATCCGCGTGACCGGAATGCCGTGGCGCTTCAAAACTTGATGCGTGCCTCCGGTGGCGACGAGTTCAAAGCCGAGCTCATGGAGGGTGCGCGCAATCATCACAATATTACGCTTATCAGCATCTTTCACCGAGAGAAAGACTTTGCCTTCGGTGGGCAGTTTGCGGCCCGCAGCATCCGAGGCTTTTGCAAACGCCATTCCAAAAGAGGCATCAATGCCCATCACTTCGCCGGTGGAGCGCATTTCCGGGCCTAAGTCGGCGCGTGCACCGGCAAATTTTGCGAATGGGAAAGCCGGGGCTTTCACCGCGATGTGGTGCTCGGGCACGATTTCGCGCACACCCATATCCGCAAGTTTGCGTCCGGCCATGATTTGCGTGGCATAACGTGCGAGGGGTACTCCAGTCGCTTTCGCGACAAAGGGCACGGTGCGGGAGGCGCGCGGGTTGACCTCGAGCACATAAACAATTTCACCGCGCACAGCGAACTGCACATTCATCAAACCAATCACACCGATCTCCAATGCCATCGCTTTGGTGGCCGTGCGGATTTCATTGACGATCGTATCGGACAAGGTGATTGGAGGAATCACACAGGTGGAATCACCCGAGTGAATGCCAGCTTCTTCAATGTGTTCCATCACGGCACCAATCACCACGTCGGTGCCATCACAGAGACAATCGACATCCACTTCGACTGCATCTTCTAAGAAGCGATCAATCAACACGGGGCGATCTGGCGACGCCATCACCGCTTCTTTCATGTAGCGCTCTAAATCGCGCGCGTCATAAACGATTTCCATGGCGCGACCGCCAAGCACATAACTTGGGCGCATCAACACCGGATAGCCAATGCGTTCCGCAATCACAGCGGCTTGGGCTGGGCTGGTGGCAATGCCATTAGGCGGCTGGCGCAAACCAAGTAAATCGAGCATTTCGGAGAACCGGCCACGGTCTTCGGCGCGGTCAATCGATTCGACCGAAGTTCCGAATATCGGCACCCCGGCTTTGTACAGACCTTCCGCAAGGTTCAATGGGGTTTGACCGCCAAGCTGCACAATCACGCCGTCGGGTTTTTCGCGCTCGCAAATCGACAGCACATCTTCGTGGGTGAGTGGCTCGAAGTACAGACGATCGGAGATATCGAAATCGGTAGAAACCGTTTCTGGGTTTGAGTTCACCATGATGGCCTCATAACCCATTTCGCGTAGCGCCAGCGACGCATGGACGCAGCAGTAATCAAACTCGATGCCCTGGCCGATGCGATTTGGGCCGCCGCCGAGAATGATGACCTTCTTGCGGTCCCGGGTGACTGGGACTTCTTCCGAACTGTAATCGTAGGTCGAGTAAAGGTAGGGGGTGGCCGCCTCAAACTCCGCGGCACAAGTATCCACCAAGCGGTAACCCGGGCGCACATCAAAGGCCTCGCGCATTTTGCGCACTTGCGCTTCCGGAATCTCAAAAGCTTCGGCTAAACGGGCATCCGAGAAACCGCGCTTTTTCCATTCGAGCATTTGCGCGGCCGTAACATCCGCTGCGTGGATTGATTCCAGTTCATAATCAGTCAGCGCAATTTGGCGCAGAAAAGTTAAAAACCACGGATCAATTCCGGATAAGCGGTAGACCTGTTCTACCGAATAATCTGATTGGAAGGCATCATATAAAGCGAACAGCCGGCCTGGTGCCGGGCGCGCAATCTTGGCCGGTAACTCTTCCGCAGCGAACTCGCGTTTCTTGCCGGAAAAGCCGTTGCGGCCGATTTCAAGGCCGCGCAAGGCCTTTTGGAAAGCCTCTTCAAAGGTGCGCCCAATCGCCATCGTTTCGCCGACGGACTTCATTTGGGTGCCAAGTGTGGTATCGGCAAGTGGGAACTTTTCGAAGGCAAAACGTGGCATTTTGACCACCACGTAATCAAGACTCGGCTCAAAACATGCCGGTGTGACTTTGGTGATGTCATTTTGGATTTCATCGAGGGTGTAACCCACAGCCAACTTCGCGGCAAACTTCGCAATCGGGAATCCGGTAGCTTTACTTGCTAGTGCCGAAGACCTCGAAACGCGCGGATTCATCTCAATCACCAACAAATCACCGTTCTCCGGATTTACGGTGAACTGCACATTAGAGCCGCCAGTTTCGACGCCAATCTCGCGCATAATCGCGAAAGTGGCATCGCGCATTCGTTGGAATTCACGGTCTGTAAGAGTTTGCGCGGGAGCTACCGTAATCGAATCCCCAGTGTGCACACCCATGGGATCAAGGTTCTCAATGGAACACACGATCACACAATTATCTTTGTGATCGCGCATGACCTCCATTTCGAATTCTTTCCAACCCACTAGGCTTTTTTCCACCAGAACTTCCGCCACCGGGCTCAAACGCAGCCCGCGCGCGACGATGGTTTCGTACTCCTCCAGGTTGTAGGCGATACCTCCGCCCGAGCCACCCATCGTGAATGCCGGACGAATCACACACGGCAAGCCAATAATCTCCACCGCCTCGCGTGCTTGTTGCATATTGCGCGCGATTTCCGAAGGCGCAGATTTCAAGCCGATGGCATCCATGGCTTGCCGAAACTCATCGCGGTCTTCGGCTTTGCGAATCACATGCGCTTTGGCGCCAATCATCTCGCAGCCGTACTTCTCCAGCGTGCCGTCGTCGGCCAGCGCCAGGCCAACATTGAGCGCGGTTTGCCCACCCAGCGTGGGCAGGATGGCGCATGGCCGCTCTTTCGCGATGACTTTGGCCACAAACTCCGGCGTGATGGGCTCAATGTACGTGACATCAGCCATCTCCGGATCGGTCATGATGGTGGCCGGATTGGAGTTGACCAGAATAATTCGGTAGCCGTCTTCCTTCAGCGCTTTGATCGCTTGGGTGCCGGAATAGTCGAACTCGCAGGCCTGTCCAATGACAATTGGGCCTGAACCGAGGATGAGGATGGATTCTAGGTCAGTTCGCCGGGGCATGACGCTCTCAGAGTTGCACCATTCTAGCGGCGCGCGACTGCTTAAACTGTGGCTATGGACCAGACGACCGGACTGACGCGTGAGACCGCATGGCAGCATTTGTGTGATTGGACGCCGTCGCCAGCTTTGCGCCGCCACGCCCGCGCGGTGGAGGAGTGTATGCGTGCTGCGGCTGGCCATTACGGAGCCGCGGAAGGCGCAAATGTGGAGCAGTGGGGGCTGGCCGGCATGCTGCACGACGCCGATTACGACCAGTGGCCGCAGGAGCACCCCAAGCGGATTGTTGCGTGGCTAGAGGAGCATGGCGAAGCGGCGGTCGCCCATGCAGTGAGCGCGCATTACACCCAGTGGGGTGTGAGTTATGACACGTTGTTGGATAAGGCCTTGCTCGCTTGCGACGAACTCACCGGCCTCGTGATGGCATGTTGTTATGTGCGCCCGGAAGGCGTGAGCACCCTCACCGTCAAAAGCGTGATGAAAAAAATCAAAGACAAAAACTTCGCTGCGGGCGTGGATCGCAAGGAAGTTCAAGTAGGTGTACGGATGCTCGGCGTCGCACTGGGCGATCATGTGCAGTTCCTCATTGATGCGATTCGTCCCTTTGCAGCGGAGCTTGGTATCGAAGGCCGCCAAGTTTGAGTGAGTTGCCACCCCTCATTCCTCAACGCTGAGCGCTACGGCGCCGCACCACTTGCCAAATAACCCCACGCCGAGCCGGCACAACTTAGCCGAACTCGCGTCGTATCACCGCGGCGACGTCGCGCGCTTCTACACCTCGGATCAAGGCGTTGTGCCCAGCGCGAATCGGCACGATCAACTCCAAAGTTCCATGTGCCGCTTTCTTGTCGCGCAGCAATAGTCTCCGCAGCTCGCCCTGGGCTGGTAACTTGCCCGGGTAAGTTTCTGGCAAGCCAATCCTGGCCATTAATTTTAAGATACGTTGCGCGTAGGCTTCACTGCACATTCCGCGTTCCAGGCTATCGCGCAAGGCACAACGAATGCCAAGGGCGACGGCTTCACCGTGTGCCAATTTGGTGGGCCCAGCAGTGGTTTCGAAAGCATGACCATAGGTATGACCCAGGTTCAATAACTTACGTTGGTTGCCTTCAAACGGATCCGCGGTAACCACCTTGGTTTTATGGTGCGCACAGCTGCGCACTAAATCAACTAAGGCATTGCTGGCGCGGCGTAACTGCCCAGGCGCCGTGTTTTCCAGTTGTTGCATCAACACCGGCCCAGACAACATCGCGGATTTCACCACCTCACCCATGCCACACAGCCATTCGCGCGGCGGCAAAGTATGGAGTGTGCGCACATCAGCAATCACAAACTCAGGGAAGTGAAAAGTGCCAATCAGGTTTTTGCCTTCCGGCAGATTGACTGCGGTTTTGCCGCCGATGGACGCATCGGCCATGGACAGCAAAGTGGTTGGAACCACACCCCAACGCAGGCCGCGCAACAACATGGAAGCCACGAATCCAGCCATGTCGGAAGTCACGCCGCCACCCACAGCCAATACGAAAGAGCTGCGGTCCGCGCCGCGTCGGATCAATCGCGCCGCAATCGTTTCCGCCGACGCCATGGTCTTGCGCTTTTCGCCATGCGGCGCCAACATCACTTCCATATCCAGTCCGGCATCGGCAACCGCGCGTTCGATGCGGTCGCCGACGGCTTGCTGAGCGTGGCGATCCATCACCACCAAAACTTTGCTTGGTCGCGGCCGCAGTGCCCGCAATCGTTTGGTTAACGATTCGCGCAACATGGCACGACCGAAATCAAGACGAGTGTTGGGGGGAGTGGCCATCGTGTTGGGGGTTCAGGCCGGGCCTTTAGCTGCCAGCGCGGTTTTCGCGACGATTGAGCATTTTCTGCATCGCTCGTTGACTGGTGCGGCGATCGCGGCGCACCAGCCAGAACAACAGCAAGCCAATGCTCATGGCAACACCAAGGAACATCATCACCATTTGCCCGGCAAACGGCGGGGTGTAAGGCTCTTCGACGAAGGAATCCACCACCACAAATACCGGCGTACGGCGCGGTATTCCTTTGGTATCAATATAAGCCCAAAGCATCAGGAAATAGCCGTGGAACACCACCGGACCACTTTCCGCATCGAAAGGAAAAACGCCGGGGGCCTTCAGATGCATCAGCACGTCGCCATTAAAATCGTTGCGAGTCCAAGCGGAGGAAATATTGCGCTCACGCAAGGGGTTTTCACCGACGCGCACCGTAGTGGGCGTGCCGCGAATCATGCCGCCAAGTTCGAACATGCGGCCGCGGTAAATCTCGGGGTTTTCCGACAGCATTTTCAGCATGTCGTAGTTCATGACCAAGGGCTCGGCGATTGCCGTTGCCAAGGTTTCGGGAGTTGCGCTCACGCTACGGGCAACGTTGGCAAGGTGCCACATCGCGGGCAGAGTGTTGATATTTTCCACGCGGTTGTCGGTGCCAAGCGGTAAATCTTTCACTGCAGCCATGAGCTCCATATCAGGAGTGAGAGCAGGCTCTAAGCGTTTCCACGAAGGCGCAAGCTGGCGACCCACAAACAATGGTGCGGTGATCCAATCAGCATCCATTTTTTGGCGGTAGTACTTGAAAAAGTAGCCGTCAGCGAGCACAAAGTTATCGTTGCCGAATAACTCGGTGGGCATCATCATCGAAACAAAAAAGAAATCAAAACCTTGATCGCTACGAATGTGGCACCAATATTCTGGTTCTTCCTCGTCGCCGCGCGTGATGAGGCGCGCATCTAATAGTTCGCCACGCATACGGAACAAATCCCCGCGCCGTTGCGCCGACTGGGCGGCGCCGTTTTGGAAATCAAATGCAGGTTCGCCCAGGAGGCTAAACCAGGATCCCATCAAAGTGCGCACATTGGTGCTCAGCTCACGAAACGCGGCCGGCTCCAGCACCACACATTCCTCCGGGGTGGAATCTTTGACGGCAGCCAACACAGCTTGATCTAACACCGGCAGCAGTCCAGAAATGGCGGTGCGAGTATCGTTGCGCTGGGTGAGCAGATCCGCCTCGGCCTTCTTGCCTTTCATGTTCAAGGTGACCAGCACCACAAAGCAAAAGGCGAGGCCCACTACGGCCATGATGATGCGGCGCTTATCTTTCATCGCTGATTCCTGCGCCATCCTTCTGCGGTTCTCTTTTTTATCCATCATAATCCCTTACGGTAGTTGCTGGCAGCGGTTACGAAACCAGAAAAAAGGCGTTTGGTGGCCTCCGAGTCCGGGGCTCTCTCTGGATGCCACTGAACTCCAAGGGTGAAACGCTGGCCGGGCAGTGCGACGGCTTCCAAAACGCCATCTGGAGACCACCCGTTAGCCACCAACTGGGGGCCGGTGCCGGCGAGTGCCTGATGATGATAGGAGGGAACCTCAAAAGGTGCAGTGCCAAGCAGAGCTGCAAGCATGGAGCCCGCCGTGGCGGTGACGGTGTGGTGTGCGCCTTGGGTGTGGTCTGTGGCGGCAGCTAAGTGCTGAATGAATGGCGCTCCAAATGCCAAGCCGAGCATTTGCATGCCATAGCAGACGCCCAAAAGAGGTAAATCCAACGCCACTGCTTGGTGCACGAGGGCAAGATTCATTTGCTGCTGTGCGGCCGGTGCCGGTTTGCATTCTGGAGTAGGCGCTGGCCCACCCAAAGAACGTAAATCGGCATCATCTCCACCCGTCATCAAGATGCCGTCTAGTTTGGGCAGGAGCTCGGCTAAATCGGCGGGTGGTGCGTCGCCTGGAATCAGTACTGGAATCGCACCCGCATCACGCAACACTGGCATGTAGGCATGGAACAATTGGAAGCGTCGGCGCCCGTCGTAAAAAGGGGCTTCAAGGAGTTCCGTCGTTACTCCAATCAAGGGGGAGGCCAGTGCCTGAGTCATCCACCTATACTAAGCCCCGCATGGCGTCACTACACCTGCTCCTAGGCCTTGCTGGTCTACTCATCGGTTCCGATATCGCCGTGCGTGGTTCGATATCGCTGGCCAGTCATTGGGGCTGGCCAAGTTGGGTCACGGGATTGTTGCTGTTAGCACTTGGCACCTCGTTGCCGGAGTTGTTTGTGTGTATCGTCAGCGCGCCGCAATACCCGGGCTTGGCCGCAGGCAATATTTTTGGTTCGAATGCCTTCAATGTAGGCGTGGTCTTGGGCATCACTTTGGTGTTGAAGGGTCATGCGCGCTTGAATGTGCAATCCGTGCGGCTCGCCACTTTGATGCCGCTGTTGGTGTGTACCTTGTTCACTTTTTTGCTGCCAGATATGGGCCTGGGTTTGTATTGGTTGAGCGTCCTGATGTTGATTGGTTATCTCATCATGGTGTTGCTGAGTATTGCCGGTCATAAGGAGTTGCAGGTTCACGATGATGCTGCGCCTGCAACCATCCTGCCTGTTTCCATGGCTCTCGCAGCCACTCTGTTTGGCTTCTTGATGTTGGCCTTTGCGTCACGTTGGTTCTTAGATGGCGCCCTTGAGTTTGCCGATCGTTTTGGCTGGAAAGAGGGTTTTGCTGGCTTCATCATCACTGCCGTCGGCACCTCGGCGCCGGAATTGTTCACTTCCATCCGCGCTTTGCGGCTAGGCCATGCGGGTGCTGTTTTCGGCAACGTGGTGGGCTCGAACGCATTCAACTTGATGGTGGCCGGTGGTTTGGTCGGGCTGATGGCAGAAGTGGAAGTCCCTAAGGAGGGCTTGCGTCCACAGCTGTGGGTGAACTTGGGCTTCATGCTCGTGCTGCTTGTGCCTGCCTTGGTCACCACGCGCCGCCGCGAAATGTCCATTCGCGCTTACAAAATCTTGGGATTGATCCTGATGGCGGCGTATTTCGTTGCCGCTTGGGCGATTCAGTAGTTGCATACCCCACTAACACTGCTGTGTGGCCGACGGCGTTCTTGCTGCCCCGCCGCTAAACTATGTGCATGAGCGGTAGACCCAATCTAGAAGCAGGCGCGGCCTTGACGGCAGCACAAATCGCTGCCTTGGTGTCGGGCCAACTGGAAGGGGAAACGCAACAGCTTTTCACGCGCGTGATGGATGTACTGCACGCCGCAGCGGAGCATGTGGTGTTTTTTCGCGTGGGCATTGACACCATGGGTCGCTCGCCATCGCAAGCGGAAGTACAAGCCTTTGTGGATTGTAAAGCTGGTTTAGCCTTGGTCGATCACAGCGTTGCTCACGCTGGCCGCCCATGCGTGCGCGTTGCCAATCCAGCGCTGGCCGCGGCAATTTTGGCCCGCCACTTTGAAGCGCCACAAAAATATGTTGCTGGGGTGCATCCTTCTGCCGTGGTTGCAGAAGATGCACAGCTTGATGCCTCGGCGTCGATCGGCCCATTGTGTGTGGTTTCGAGTGGTGCGAAAATTGGTGCGGGTGCAGTGCTGGTCGCGCAAGTGTTTGTCGGCCCGGGTGCCGTGATTGGGGCACATACACTGCTGTTCCCGCATGTTTCGGTCTATGAGCGCGTGACTCTGGGAACCGCTTGCGTGGTGCATTCCGGCACCACCATCGGTGCGCCCGGTTTCGGCTATGTGTGGGATGGTCAACGCCACTTGCCTATGCCCCAAGTCGGCGGGGTGCGCATCGGCAACGATGTTGAAATTGGTACCAATAGCTGCATTGATAGTGGCACTTTCCAACCGACTCTGATCGGCGACGGCTGCATTTTGGATAACCATGTGCAAGTCGGCCACAACGCAGAACTCGGTCGCGCGGTGGTTTTGTGCGGCAAAGCTGGAATCAGTGGTTCCACCATCGTTGGCGACGGCGCGGTGTTTGGCGGTCAAGCCGCTACGGTTGGGCATCTCACGGTGGGGGCGGGTGCCAAAATCGCCGCACGTGCTGCCATCATGAAAGATGTGCCTGCAGGTGCCACGGTCGCGGGATTCCCGGCCGTCGATATCAAGCAGTACCAACGCGACCAAATCAAATTGCGGCGGCTGTTACGCGATGCGGATAAGAAGTAAGGCGCGTCTTGCGTTTACCCTTGCCGGTGAAAGCCTCGCTGGCAAGTGCGTTTTATGCCGATAATCGCAAATGCAACTGCAGCAAGTTCTGGCGGAACAAGCTTGCATCCAACAGGTGCATCGCCCGCTCAAAACCGCACCAGTTCAGCGCAGTAATTGCACGCTGCGGTTTCAAAAGGGCATCGTGATGAGGGACCTGGAAACCGACCGGCCATTGCACTAGTTGCAAATCACCCACGTCGGAAATCAAACCCCAGGGGGGTGAAATCAGGTCAAAAGCATGGGCAACACCCACATCGCTGAAAACTTGGCGCAGCGCGGCATGACGTACATCTTCATCCCAATCGATAGCGCCTACCACTGGCCGCCAAACTCGCTCTTGCCGTGGCTCGGCCTGGAGTAGAAGATATTGCAGCCCCCAATCCCCAAAGCGATACAGAAACACATGGACTTCATGACGTTGTCCAAGGTCGCCAAAATCTGCCGGTGGGTAGGTGCGCGCCATTTTTTTGCTCGAAAGCTCTCCTCATGAATCGGCTTACTAGCCTCTGGACTGAACTGTGCACGCGCACCGATTACGAATCATGTAGTCGGCCACGGGCCGCGCGTTTCAGGTTAGATACCATTCAGGAGTTACTCAAACGCCTGCAGAGCCCACAATTAGCGGTCCCGGCGCTCCATATTGCCGGTTCCAAGGGCAAAGGCACCGTTTGTCATTATTTAGAGCGCGGTTTGCGTGCCGCCGGATTTTGCACCGGTCTTTACACCTCACCGCATCTTTCGGATTGGCGTGAGCGGATCCTGGTGGACGGTCAGTTCGCCGCAGATGAGTTACTAGCCGATGCTTTTGCCGCAGTTTTGGAGGCTTCTTCTGGGGAAGAAACCTTCTTTGATTTGCTGACGGCGTCAGCCATGTTGGTGTTTCAAAACAGTGCTTGCGACATCATGGTGTTAGAGACTGGCCTCGGTGGGCGTTTTGATTCCACCAATGTGGTGGTCCCGTTGGCTGCTGCAGTCACTTCGATTGAGCTGGAACATGTGGATGTGTTGGGCGCGGATTTGGCGACGATTGCAGGAGAGAAGGCCGGTATTTTCAAGCCGGGTGCGGCACTTTGGTGTGGACGCAATATGCCCGCAAGCGCCCTTGCGGTTTTGCAGCAACAAGCTGCCCGCTGTGGTGAGGTTTTGCACATTCCCGCAGCGGAAGCCAATCCCTTCGCGCACCCACAAGCGCACATGGGCGAAAATTTGGCTCTGGCAGTGGCTGTGCTTGCTGCTTTGCCGGCACCGTTTGCCACTGCCGCGGCCGCCCTACAACAACTGGCGGAGCAGCCGCACACACTTGCTTTGCCGGGGCGTTGGGAGCAGCGCCAACTTGCCGACGGCCGCACCGTGATTTTGGATGTGGCCCATTCCGTCAACTCCCTCGCTTCGGTATTGCAATCCTTTCGTGCCGCTTTCCCCACACTACACCGCGGCGTGGTCCTCGCCCTCCGCGATGACAAAGATCCGCAAGTTCTTGCGGATGCCTTGGCCGAGCGGATTGGCCCGCGCCCACTGAATGAATCTTGGTGGACAGCTCCTGCAGGCAATCATCCGCGCTCGGCAAACCCGGTTAAAATCGCTGCCTGTTTCGACGCGACTGCCCTAATAGAGGTTGCGTTTCCAGCTGGCCCGCAAGTTCTGCTGATTACTGGCTCGACTTACCTCGTCGGTGCGCTGCGTTCCCAAACTACTGTTCCACTAGTCCGTGAAGTTCGAAAATAGCGAAGTCCGCTTAACCTACCGCAGTGCGTTGGTTGAGGAGCTGCGTGCCGCCGGCAGCAAAATCGTGGGTGATTTGGAACTACTTTTACCCAGTAGTTTAGGTTTTTGCTGGGGGGTGGACCGCGCGTTAGCGATGGTTGAACAAGCGCGCCTGGATTATGGCGGCCGCCCCATGTGGTTGATTTCTTCCATCATTCACAACCCGCGCGTGAACTCGGATTTGCGTGCTCAGGGGATTGGTTTTTTACGCGGACGCCATGCAATTGCTGGGGCTTGGGAGCAGCTTGGCTCCAATGATGTCGTGATCGTGCCGGCTTTTAGCGCTACGGTAGAAGATATGAACTACCTACGCCAGCGCGGCGTTACGGTGGTGGATACCACTTGTCCATGGGTGATTAAACCGCACAAACGTACGCTAAAGTACCTAAAGGAAGGGTTCACTACGATTATCCACGGCACCGTGGGGCATGAAGAAACGGCTGCTACGTGTTCCTTGATTGAAAGTGAAGGCGGTCATTTTGTAGTGGTGTACAGCATCGAAGAAACAGAGGTGCTAGCGGGTTTCTTGGAGGGCACCATCGATGCAAACTATTTGCATGAAAATTTGCGCGTGGGTTCTTTCTCTTCCGGCATCGATTGCGAGCAGGATTTGCAGCGCATTGGTGTGATCAACCAAACCACCATGTTGGCCAGTGAATCGCGCGCGATTGGTGATCGTTTGAAGGCTGCCTTGATCAAGCGTGATGGGGAACCGGCGCTGGCGAAGATTTTCCGCGACTTCGATACGATTTGCCGCGCGACTCAGGACAACCAAGATGCCGCCGCTGCGGTCGCCCAGTTAAAGCCAGATCTTTATCTGGTGGTGGGGGGGTATGACTCCTCCAACACCAAGAATTTGGCGCGCGTCGGCCGCCGTCTAGGGGTGCCCGCTTTTCACATTGAAGGGCCGCACTGCATCCAAGATGCGTTGGAGCATCGCCATCGGGAGAGCGGCGAAATCCTCTATGAAGCAGCTTGGCTGCCAGCAATTAGGCCCATTAAAGTAGCTTTTACAGCTGGCGCAAGTACTCCTGATGCCCTGTTGGGTGAGGTGATCGAGCGATTGGTCGAATATGTGGAAAAAAGATTGCCACAGGCGAATATTCTGTCTTAATATCCTCTTCCATGTCAGAAACCTCATCTACAGTTTCCATCGGTGATCTTGTCACCGCCAAGCCCGGCCGCTCGCGCGTGTTCGAAAAATTCGGAGTCGATTACTGCTGCCGCGGTAAGCAAACCCTGGAAGACGCCTGTGCCGCCGACGGCAAAGATCTTGCCGCCATCCTCGCCGCGCTCAGCCTTTTCGATGCCGCCAACGAATCTTCGGAAGAACCCGATTGTGACGCCATGAGCCTGACGGAGTTGGTGGATCATTTGGAAGCCACTCACCACGCTTATCTGAAGGAAGAGTTCCAACCTCTGGGCGAGCTGGTTGAAAAAGTTTTCGGCGTACACGGTGGTCACTTTGCCTGGATCGGGGAGCTGCGTCGTAAATACCGTGATTTAGTCATGGAGCTCACTGCCCACCTCGAGAAAGAAGAGGTGGTGTTGTTTCCGATGATTCGCGAATTGGAGCTTTCTGCCAGCAAGCCCAATTTTCATTGCGGAAGTGTTGAAAACCCAATCAACGTGATGGAAATGGAGCACGACGCTGCTGGGCTGCTGCTGGGGAGTATGCGCCAACTCTCTTCGGATTACACGCCGCCCGCAGAGGCCTGCAATAGCTTTCGCGCCATGATGGAGCGGCTCGAGGCGATGGAATATGACATTCACCGGCATATTCACAAAGAAAATTCAATCCTGCACCCTAAGGCAAAAGCTCTAGAAGAATCGCTGTAGCTGCGATTTGGTGATAATGTTGGTTGAGGGTGTATTTACACCCCAACCCCGACACTCTGTTGGTCAGTCCGGTAATGAATCTCTCTTCCGTCGGCGGCACCACGCTTTCGTTTTTGACCGAAACGGATTGGGTGGATTACATGGCGCACAATCCATTCTCTGTCGGCAATGGTGTTTCCACTGCTGAAGTCAGCACGGATGCTGGATTGACCTGGACTGTGGTTTGGACCGACAATGTCCTGATTGATTACAATCCGGTCGTCATCACGCTGGATCTCTCTGCTTATGATGGAATGGCAAACGTACAAGTTGCTTTCCGTTACTTCGGCATCGATGCTCACACTTGGTGGATTGATAATGTTCTTGTCGATGGCGGCTCTGGTCTGAACTATGCCATCACTGGTCTTGCCGGTGGCAGCACCGCAACATTAACGGTATCGGGCGCCACGGCTGGCGGTCATATTTTGATTGGTTACTCGTTGGCGGGCGCTGGTCCAACCATGACTCCATTTGGGCTTGTGGATATCAGTTCTCCGATTACGCAGCTGCCAGTGCTTAGCACGAATGGTGCCGGTGTTGCGAGTTTAAGCACACAAGTTCCTGCGCGCGCTACTGGCTTCACGCTTTACACGCAAGCAGCGGATTTATCGAGCGCTATGCTCACCAATTCGTTGGCGGAACCCATCCTCTAAACCGAGGCGCTTTCTGAACGGCCTTCCCCTTGTTTGGGGGAGGCCGTTTTTTTTTGCGGGTGGTTGGGGGCTAGTACGGAAACTCAGGTGCGCCGGCGCCATTTGTGGCCGCACCCATCGTGGTAGTGAAAAAGGCGATGCCCAGCGGGATCACCACCAAGATCATCAACACGAGCATGCTTGGCAGTGGCTTCCCGTTGCGCAGCCATTGCCAACGGGTTGCACCAGCCAGGATTACTGGAGGCAGGGCGGCGAGGAGCAGAGGCAATCCCGCAACATTGGAGCCAAAAAAATACGCGTTGGCACCAACTTGGCCAAGCACCAGCACCAGCACCACTGCGGCGCCGGGCAGCAAGGAGCGTTGTGGCTTTAGCCATGCAAGAACGGCCATCGCACCACAGCCGGCGGCAAGGAAGCCTCCCATTTGGCCAAGGCGCGCACTTGCGAGTTGGAACATCAATGCGGCGAAGCCAGCTGCGTAAATTGTCCATGCTGGAGCAAGCACTTTGCTGGAAAAGTTCTGCGCACTGATTTCGAGTAGTGCAACCAGCACGCCGAACAGCACACCTAGACCTATACTCCACCCTAAAACCTGCGGCGTTTGGAGTTCCCGTGGCACCAGTTTGCCAATCATGGGCTGCAGCAGGAGTGCTGCGACGGCGGCAGTGAAGCAAGCCAGAAAGGCGGGGGAGCTCAAGCGGCCGCGCATCAACCAAACCGGGAGTGCGGCAAGACTCGCCCAAAATACCCATTGCCAACTTTGTGGATGCAACAAATCCGTCACCCCAAAGTAAGCCACAAAGGCGCTGGCGAAACCACCGCCGATAGCCACAACTCCGGACGCCATCCGATACGGCGCGGAGCGCGTCGCGCTGGCTCCGCGCAACAACGCAAGAGCCAGCAGACCAGCGGCAGCACCCGGGATGAGCACGCCGTAGAGCAGCATTTCTAGCAGCAAAGAATTTATTCGCGGGTGCCTTCGAAAGCCAAGGTTAAGGTGACCTCAGCGCCGAGCCCATCCTTCATGAAGTCCATGCCGAAGTCATGGCGATTCACCGTGAAACTTCCTTCAAATCCAGCGCGGTGGTTGCCCCATGGGTCTTCGCCTTCACCCACCTTGTGCATGGGTACGCTGATTTCTTTCTTTTTACCTAAGAGCTCGATGGTGCCCGTGATTTCGAAATCATCGGCCTTGCCCTTCACTCCGGTAGATTCAAAAAGAATCGATGGGAATTCACGCGCATTGAAAAAGTCAGGGCCCTTGAGGTGATCATCACGCTTCTTGTTGTTCGTGCTGACGCTATCGGCTTCAATCGTCAGCGTGACGGAACTTTCACTTGGCTTCTCCGCATCCAGGGCAAAGCTACCCTGGAAGCTGCCAAAACTACCCCAGGCCGTACCAATGTTCAGGTGTTTCACCTTGAAGAGAATCCACGAGTGACTGGGGTCGATCTGATAGGTTGCCGGCTTCACAATGGCGGTAGGCACCAGAATATTGGCCGTAGTGTCGGTGTCACGGTCAGTGAAAAGAAAGGGCGCTGCGAACAGAATCGGGAGCGCAAGGAGGGTGATTTGTTTCATGAATGGGTGCGGCAAAAGCCGAGTTCAAAACTTAGGGCAAAGTGACGCCGACTTGTAAGGAAAAGTGGTAATCATTTTCCACGGAATCGAGATTATTATGGAATATTTGTCCAGCTTAGGCTGGCGGCAGCCTAACGGCGCGCTTTGTGGTCGGGGCCGTCCTTGACTTCGTTGCGCCCAGTGCCGCCATAAACACTCTCCAGTTCTTCCAGCAGCTCTAGGTAAGAGCGATAACGAGAGAGGGCCAAATCGCCGTGGTCGCGGGCCTCGATCACTTTGCAACCAGGTTCGTCGCGGTGCAGGCAGGCGGGGAAGCGGCAGCCACTGCCAAGTTCCAACATTTCGGCAAAATGCAGGCGTAACTCGTGCGGCGGGATACCAAATGGCCGAAACTTTCGCACCCCCGGAGTATCAATTACCGCGCCACCCACTGCTAGCGGATACCAACGCGAATGCGAAGTGGTGTGGCGCCCAGACATCAATGAGTTGGAAGTTTCGCGCGTCTCCAGTTTTAAGGTCGGATCGATGTAGTTCATCAAAGTGGATTTTCCAACTCCACTCAATCCATAAAGCACGCTGGTTTGATCGCGCAACACGGCCAGCAGCGATTCAATACCTTCGCCGGTGACCGCTGATGTCAGCAGTACTTCGATTTTTGCGGCGGTGTAACTGCTGCGAATCCGTTCCAGTTTGCGTGGTTTGGCGCGGTCAATTTTGTTCAGCACCAGCACGCTTGGAATACCGGCGAAACTACAGGTGGTCAAAATGCGGTCGGCGACAATCGACGAGAAGGGCGGAACATCGACCGAGTTCACCACCAGAACTTGATCGACATTGGTGGCGAGCACTTGGCGCAAATCATAATCCTCTCCAGCGACGCGCCGCGAGAAAACGTTGCGCCGCTCTTGTACCGCATCGATGGCGATATCGTCATTTTCATAGGAAATGGTGACGGAATCACCCACCGCCACTGGGGATTTGTCGCTGCCGCGTTCCTCGAATAAGCGGCCGCGCAAGAGGGCTGGGCGTATATCGCCATCGAGTAGCACTTCGCATTGACGTGCATCCACCCGCACCACCAAAGCGGTGTTCGAACGCGGGGTGTCTGCAGGGTTCATGGGCGTATTCTAAGGCTTGGCGGGCGTAGAATAGGCACATGGACCTCGGTGAGCCTATTTGTTCGGCGCAAAACGCCAAACTGAAGGCCGTGCGCGCATTGCGTGCGGGTAAGGAACGCGCAGCCACCGTGTTAGAAGGCCGCCATTTGCTCGAAGAAGCGCTCGCGCAAAAGGTTTCAGTTTCCTGGATTTTGGTGCCGGAAAGTGTGCGACGCTCTTTGACCGCTTGGGGGACCGCCACCGAAAGCGTGTCAGCGGATTTATGGGTCTTACTCGAACGCGCGGCCGCAGCGGGTGTGGAAATTGCTACTTGTGAAGATGCACTGCTGGCCGGTGTGAGTCGACTCGAAGGTGTGCCCGAGTTGTTGGCTTGGGCCATGCGCCCCACCGGCGATTGGCGCGCCGCGTTGCAGCAATCCCAAGCCCCGGATTGGTGGTTGGTGGCTGCGGGAGTGCAAGATCCGGGCAACCTTGGTGCGCTGGTGCGAGTCGCGGCAGGTTTTGGGGCAGCGGGAATGTTGTGTCTTAAAGGCGGTGGGTCGCCGTGGCATCCGCGCGCCTTACGTGGGGCCGCAGGAACTACCTTTCGTCTGCCTGTGTTTGAAGCGATTGAAAGCACGGAATTCCTTGCGGCAGCCGCGCAGCACGATTTCGAACTGTGGGCTACAGCCGCCGACGGCGAGGCGGTTCTGGCAAGTGCTGCAACTTCCCGGGTGCGTCCGGTGGCGCTGTTACTTGGTGAAGAAGGGCGCGGGCTTGCGCAGCCATTGTTTGACGCTTGTCAAAAACGGGTTGGCATTCCTTTGGAGCGCGGCGTGGAATCGTTGAATGTGGCTACTGCGGCGGCGGTACTCGCCGCCGCGATGCGTGGACCCCAACCTGAGATCACACCATGAACGAAGGTTTATTTGCTGATTTCCATGCAACCCCACAAGTAACCCCAGCGGCACTTGCGGCATCGGCGCCATTGGCCGAACGGATGCGTCCACACTCCCTAGAAGAAGTAGTCGGGCAAGAAAAACTCATTGGCCCAGGCGGTGCTTTGCGCCACGTTTTTGAGGGCGGTGAACTTGGTTCGATGATTTTTTGGGGGCCACCCGGGACCGGCAAAACTACTTTGGCACGGTTGCTGGCAGCACGTGCAGATCTGCAGTTTCGCACCTTTTCGGCAGTGTTGAGCGGCATCAAAGAAGTCCGTGGTGCTATGCAAGAAGCGCAACTTTTGCGGCGTAAGAGCGGCAAGCCAACCTTGGTGTTCATTGATGAAATCCATCGCTTCAACAAAGCTCAGCAAGATGCGTTTTTACCTTTTGTCGAAAGCGGCGATATCACTCTCGTTGGCGCGACCACCGAAAACCCTTCTTTTGAAGTGGTTGGTCCGTTGCTGTCACGGCTGACTGTGCATGTACTCGAGCCACTTGGTGCCGAACAACTCGTGGTGTTGCTGCAACGCGCGTTGACCGATCATGAGCGTGGCTTCGGCGCGCGCGCTGTCACCGCCACCGAGCAGCAACTTGCTGCCCTCGCCGCTTACGCCAGTGGCGACGGCCGCCGCGCTTATGTTGCCCTTGAAGCAGCGGTTCGCCGTTGCGATGTCGGCACGGCTATCAGCGATGAAATCCTTGAGCAAGTTTTTGCTGGTCGCGCTCTGCTCTACGATAAAGCAGGTGAATCACATTATGATTTGATTTCGGCACTGCATAAATCAATCCGCAGCTCCGATCCGGATGCCGCCCTTTATTGGCTAGTCCGTATGCTTAAATCTGGTGAAGACCCGATGTTTCTTGCCCGGCGGTTGGTGCGCATGGCGTCGGAAGACATCGGCTTGGCCGATCCAAATGCGCTGAAACTTGCGCTTGCTGCCCGCGATGCCTTCCATTTTTTAGGGCGCCCCGAAGGGGAGCTCGCATTGGCCGAAATCGCGGTCTATTTGGCGATTGCGCCCAAATCTAACGCGATTTACAAAGCCTTCAAAGCGGTTAGTCGCGAGCTCGATTCCGGCTATGCCCATGCTGTTCCGAAGCAGTTACGGAATGCGCCGACAAAGTTCATGAAAGAGCAAGGTTATGGTCAGGGCCAAAAGTATGCGCATGATGAAAGCGATGCCATCACCGGGATGGAATGTCTGCCGGAACAACTTGCCGGTCGGCGCTTTTATGAGCCTACCGAGTTTGGTGTAGAAGCACGCATCAAAGTGCGCCTTGCAGAAATCCGTGCCGCCGTCGCGCGCAAACGCAGCGAGGAGTAGAGCGTGTTGGCTAACTGCTGGGTGTGGGTTAGCCGAACTGGTTGACGCGTTCTAGGGAGCCACACAAAAACGCAAGTTCTCCGCGCACGCCCATCGCGCGTAACGCCAAGCCTTTTTGCGCCGCGCGTTCAAACACATCATTGATCTTGGCCGCGGGCAAGCCAAACAAACATAGCTGACCCTCCGGGCGCATCCGTTTTACTAACGGCGCAGCAACCGACATGGATTCGGGAACTTCCCCATCGCAGCCTAGAGCCACCAAATGGTGGAATGCACCATCTGCGGCGTCTTCCATGCGTTTCAGCTTCCGCACTTTGGTGAGACTCTGACGGCGTGCTACAAGGCGGTCGAAGGTTTCGATTTCGGTGGGGTGGAGGACGACCTCCACATAGGCAGCTTCCAGGCAAATCGCAATATAAGCCGCTAGACCAATGCCGGGGCCCATGCCAAGGAAGGAAATGCGTTGGCGGGTTTCGGCTGGCAAAGCGGCAGCTGGAGCCATTGCTTGGGCAGCGAGCAGAGCACCGCAGCGAATCCAGCGCGGCATCAACTCCATGGCGTCAGCGAGAGCGATGACCGTGTCTTCGCCGCTATCGCGCGCATGCTTGCTGCCGTTTTCTCCTAAGTCGAGAATGAGGTGTCCAAGTTGCAGCGGCTGCTCAAGGGTTAGCTCCATGCTGGCAGTTTACAGGCTTGCGGCCCCAACCAAATCAAAGAAACGTTGCGCTAGTCGTAACGCATCACGCCGCGCGCAGACTGGAAGCTGGGATTGAGGCCGCGCCTTTCCATGTCTGCGCCCAGGCGCATAAAGGTGAACAGCTTGTGCAGACATTCATCGGTAGGTGCGCGACATATTTCAGGATGCTGCCATTCCTCCGGGCCGCCTGGAAGCTCTTCTAAGAACGCTGCATGGCGTTTATCGAGCACCCGGCGATCGAGAATGATGACGCCACCGCGATCGTCTTCCTTGCGCAACAGGCGGCCGCAGCCTTGGCGGAACATCGCGAGTGCCTTGGGCAGATAGATGCGGTTTTTATGGGGGCCCCAGCCCATCCGCGCTTGTTGTGCATACATGTAATTATCTGGAGCACCATAAGGAAGCTTCGGCATCACGACGTACTGGCAGGTGGGTCCAGGGAAGTCGACGCCGTACCAAAAAGTATCGAGACCAAACAGCACACTTTCTTCCTGTGCGCGGAACAGCTCCATAATTTCTTCTTTGCGATATCCGGGCATACCCTGGTAGTAAAACGGCAAGCCTAGAGCGCGGAATACGGGCGCTAAACGCTCGCCGATGCGGAGCAGCAACACGCGATTGGTGAACAAACCAAGAATGCGCCCGCGGGTGCGTTCCGCCAAGAAGACCAGCAGGTCTTCCACGTATTCCATCCATGCTTCGGCATCGGGGCCGCGATAGGCATAGGGCGGTGCATCTTCGGGCACACAGTAGAGTGACGCGGTAGCTTCAAAAGAAGGTGGGCCAACGAAACCATGAACGGTAGTGCCAATGCGTTCCGCCGAATCCGCGGCCAGCAAATCAAGGCCAAGGTAGCCCGCCATTGCGCGGAAACCACCACGCATATGTGCTGTAGCGCTCACTAACGCTGCATCGCGTAACGATGGGAAGTACACATCGCCAAGCCATTTTTGCGGCAACAACCATTTCAAACACAGCAACGGCCGGCGTCGGTTTTGAAACTCGACTTCAAAGTGCAAGTCTTCGGAGAAATCGCCTTCCCCACTTTCGCCACCTAACCACAACTCTAAGCCTTCGCGCCAATGCGCCAACAATTCGAGTGGCCGGCGCAACGCCCAGCGTAGTTTGCGCGCCTGACGTAACGGCACATCGCCAAGTTCTTCAATCACCGTGCGTAGGGCGCTATCCAATCCATCCACGCAGGTGCGCAGTGCCGTGAGTGCGGTCACCAAGGAATCGCCGCGCCCAGAATCCAAATATTCATGCAGCATAAATGCCGCTTCTTCGCGCGTACGTGCGCCTTGTTCGGCTTGACGAAAATTTTCGAACTCACGCAGCTCACGGGTGTTGTCGTGGGCGGCGGCATCTAGTCCGGCGGTGAATTCTCCGGCCTCTAAAGCGGCAGCTTGCAAACGCTCGTTGCGGTCGCCCGGCGCCAATTTGCTTAACAAACGCTCTAACAAGGGCAGTGGTGCACGATCCCGGCCTTTGGCGGTCCGTAAATCATTCGCTAATTTGGTGACCTCATCAAGCTCAATATCAAAACTACGTGCCGATAACGCCACTTCATGCAAGTGATCACATTCGTCAAACACCACGTGTGAAAATTCCTCTGGTCGCGCCAGCACGAAGGCGTGATTAGTGACCACCACATGCGAGCGTTCGGCGCGCATGCTGCGAATTCCTGCCGCACACCGATTCATCGCGCGCCCACGGCAACAGTTTGGCAAAGCACGTGTTTGGGCAAGCATCCGTTGTGCGGCGCGGATTTGACGGGTGTGATTTTCCGCTGGAATGCCGGGCGCCAACGGGAAGCCGTCTAAATCGGCGGTGAGATCCTCCGAGTAAAACAGTGCCAAGCGTAACCAGGTAGCACGCGCCTCCAGCGAAGCGCCGGAAGGTTCGGGGGCGGCATCCAAAATCGCGCGCCCACAAATGTAATTGGCGCGGCCCTTGAGCAAACTAACTTTTGGCAACTCCTCGCGCGGCACACCGGCGGCTTCCAGCAACTTCAAAGCGTGTGGGATTTCACGGAAGAAAGCTTGCTCTTGGAGCGCACGCGTATAGGTGCTGACCGCAACGCGCACGTTATTTTCGATGGACCATAACATCAACGGCGCAAGATAAGCCAAGGTTTTGCCGGTTCCGGTAGGGGCGTCGGCGAGCAAAAACTCGCCCGCGCCGAGGATGCCCATGACTTCTTGTGCCAACGCGCGCTGGCCAGGACGATCGACAGCATCTTTGCCTGGTTCGGTGAAATGCTTGGGCACCAGATCAAAAAATGCCTGCATACGTTGCTGACCGAGCGGGGAAAGTGCAGCGGCGTCTTCGCAGCGCGACGACTTGACATCGGTTTCGAGTAAATCCCGGCGGAAGTCTTCCAGGAAACGTGGTTCTCGCTCCAGCAGGATGCGGTCGGCATCGAGGGGAGCATCTTCTAAATCACTACTGAGCATGCCATCCGCGAGTGTGACAAAGAACAAATCTTGATCTTCTGCACTGGAATAGCGGCTCGGCCAATCGAGCAAATCGTGGACGATCAATAGCCAGTCCCAAACGGCGCTGTTTTCGCCGCTGCTTTCGGTCATTAGATCATCGAGTCCGCGCGCCAGTAATTGGCGCAGGGTTCCATCACGCTCAAAATGAGCACGTACCAAGGCTTCAAGCAGCCGCCGCAAATCAGCTGGGCGTGGCAAAGCGGCAGGGGTGGAGCCGCAGAAATGGTGAAAAAGTGCGGGCGCTCCGGCGCCACCGCGGCGCGGATGAAGGAATGTGGCCAAGCTGACCAAATCCACCACGGCAGGTGGGGTAACTCCTGGACACAGCATGCGAAAACGCTCGAGAAAGGTTTCGCGGCCCTCCAGAAGCACCACGCGCTGGCCCTGCAGCAACCCCAGCTGTGCAGGCACCACATTCCGCCAAGACGGGAGTTGTGCCAGGCGATCGCCAGTGAAACCTAGATCAGCGAGTTTTTTCGGGGCGCTGGCGGGAGCGCAATCGGGCTCAAACGGAGAGGCTTCGAGTGCCGCAATCACCGAATGCGTGCCTCCGGAGGGGCTGAAAGAGGCGGCTTCGAGATAAAAAATGCCATCTCTCTCGCAATCTGGGCCTGTAGCGGCACTAGAGACGAAAATGGGGTTCATGGCAGGTAAATTTGCTGTTAGCGCGAATGTAGGCGCAGAGCGATAATACGTGCGTCTCGCCCCTCATTCATCTCTGTAGTGCGAGCTGATTACCATGGTGGAAATTACTGAAATTCCCGTAGAGGGCTACCAGTGCGTAAAGCGTGCAATCGACCCGGTTTCTGGGCTTCATGCTTACATTTCGGTGCATAGCACTGTTCTCGGCCCTGCTCTTGGTGGCATGCGGCTTTGGCCCTATGCCTCTGAAGACGAAGCACTCACCGATGTGTTACGCCTTTCTCGCGGCATGACTTATAAGGCGGCTTGTGCTGGTTTGGATCTCGGGGGTGGCAAGTCCGTCATCATCGGCAAGCCGTCGATGAAGTCCGATGCCTTCTTTGAAGCAATGGGGGATTTCGTGGAATCTTTCGGCGGCAGCTACATCACCGCTGAAGATGTCAATACCAAGGTGGAAGACATGGGTGTGGTCGCGCGTCGCACCAGCCATGTGGTGGGGTTGGCCGGAAAATCAGGCAACCCGTCGCCAAAGACTGCTTGGGGCACCTTTTTGGGGCTGCAGGCGACTTTGGAAGATGTCTATGGCAGCGATTCCTTGGAAGGCAAAACGGTTGCCATTGAAGGCGCTGGTTCGGTCGGCTCAATTTACGCGGATTACATCGCAAAGGCCGGTGGCAAAATCATCGTTGCGGATATTTTCGCGGAATCTGCCGAGCGGGTTGCAAAAGCGACTGGCGGCATGGTGGTCAGCCCGGATGCCATCCGCAGCGTGGAATGCGATGTTTACGCCCCCTGTGCCCTAGGTGGTTCCTTGAATGATCAAACCATTCCGCTACTCAAGTGCAAAGCGGTAGTCGGCGCCGCCAACAATCAATTGTTGGAGGGGCGTCACGGTGAAGTTTTGCGCGATCGTGGTATCCGTTATGCACCGGATTATGTGGTCAATGCCGCTGGCTTGATCAACGTGTTCGACGAAATGCGTCCTGGTGGCTACAACGAAGCACGGGCTTTGAAAGCCATGGAGCAGATTCGCACCAATATGCATCAAATCTTCGCCATCGCCAACGAAGAAGGAATCTGTACGGCCACCGCTGCAGATCGTTTCGCCGAGCGCCGCATTCAGTCTGCCGTGCGCGCGAACGCCTGAATCCACGCCTCTCGCGCCAACCGCTTTGTAAGTTTAAGCGGTGGTCACTTCCACACCCTCTTCGGTAATGATGAGGGTGTGTTCTGTTTGGGAGATGCGCACCGACGGATCTGGATCCACCAGCGGCGGGAATTCCATCAAAGCACCGGTACGTTTTAAACGGCCGAGGGTGTTTTCGACGTCATCCGCAGACATCCCCGCGAAAGTGCGGCGCGCGAAGGGCAGACCACGCATGCCTTCAATCACCGCCCATACCGCAGGATCAATGCCCTTCATTTTGCGCGGTTGGCGTTGCAGTGCGAAAATCTCTGAGCGGCCGGACTCATGCACCGTGCCTTTGCCATCAGTGGCAAAGGGTTCAATGGCAATCACCATGCCGGGTTCCAATTTAAAATGTCCACGCCCCCACTTATCAGGAGCGGCGGGGATTTGCGGCGCGCAATGAACAATCCAGCGGTCGACGCCATGGCCAGTCAGGTTGTAAACCGGGCGGAATCCGCGCGCGGTAATCGCGGCTTCAATCGCAGCGGATAGGGTATTGATTTCAACCCCAGGCCCAGCAACAGCAATCGCTGCAGCCAAGCCGTCGGCGGAAGCCGCAACCATGTTGTGGTAAATTTCTTTTTCTCCCAAATAGACCGTTTGTGCGTTATCCGCCACATAGCCTTCGACCTCAACACCGATATCCACCTTCACTACATCTTCTTCCTCATAGATTGTGGGATCACCCGGGCGCGGACAATAGTGGGCCGCAATATGGTTTCGGCTGGTTTGCGCGGGAAAGGCCATACCCCCGCCTTGCGCTACAATGAAGGCTTCTACTTCGGCCATAACGCTTGCTAGTTTGGCTCCAGGTAGGATTCTGGAAACAGCTAGCTCACGAGCTTGGCGTGCAATCACTCCAGCGCGTCGAAAATGTTTGAGAGCGGTAGGGTCTAAGGCAGGGTGGGACATCAGTGATTGGGGGAGTGCGGCGCGGGCCGTGGGTGGAGATTCTAGGCCAAACTTTGGAAGTGGCAGCGCTGTCGCCCGGAGAAAAACACACCCAGCTGAGGCTCTTAGGGCTTTAGCTCGCTATCTCAATAGGTCGATAGGAAAGCGAACCCGAACGGTTTTAACATGCTGCAAATTCAGACAGGACAGAAAATTGGCCAATACCAAGTGGAGGGCTTCCTCGGCAGAGGCGCTTTTGCTCAGGTCTTTTTGGCTACCGACGCGAAGGGAGTGCGCGTCGCTTTAAAAGTCGGCGATGACAGCGGGGGCGGCCGCTTCTTGCCGCGTTTTGGGGAAGTGACTGTCACGCGAGATCCGCGTGCGGTAAGTCCTGACGAAACTCCTGCTGAGGCCATGTTTCTCGACTCCATGGATGGCGCGCGCGCCGAAGTACTCAATGCCGGCGAGGTCGATGAACTGCTCCTGAAAGAAGCCGATCTGCTGCGTTCCGCGCCTGGCATCACCACACCTCGCTTGCACGAAGTTATCCAGGTGGAAGGCCGCCCGGTTTTAGTGATGGATTACATTGCGGGAACCACTCTCCGCGAACGGATCCGTTCGATGGAAGGGATCAAAATCAGTTGGCTGCTTGATGTCGCGATTGCTGCCGAACGCCTGATTGAAGGCGGTTGGCAATGCCATGGCGATTTGAAGCCGGAAAATATTATCGTCAATGATCTGGAAGAAGTTTTCCTCATCGACCCAGTCCCCGAATCATGTCGGGAAGATCGGGTCGTCACAACCCCTTGGTATAATCCGTTTCTGCGCTGGGATCAAAAAGGCGATGCACAAGCACTCGCAATCATGATTTATGAACTTATGGTCGGTGCTCTGCCGTTCGATCAGGTGCCTTGGTCCCTCGCTGGAACTTGCCACACTACCCACTGTGAGGAGGAGCGTGATTTGAGTCTTTCGATGTTTCTGGCGTGCCCACCAATGCGCGAAATAAACGCGCTCACTCCGTCTCATTTTGAGCACATCTTCCATCGGGCGATGTGTGAGGAAAAATATGGGCTTTCTGAGTTACGCAGCGACTTGGAGGACTTCCTCCTGCGGCATTAGGCCGTTCCTCCTTGCTCGTAGTCATCCGTCGTTTGCATCCCTAGGTGCCGTCCAGCCTCGTGTTGGGTGGCGCTGCCTTTTTTATCACGCCGACGCCTTCCTGGTGGCCACGCGCACCTAAAAGAAGCGCTACAATCTGCGGCTTAAAGTATGGATTCCACCGCTCATCGTACACTTCAGCTCGGCCACAGCCCAGATCCAGACGACGCCTTTATGCATTTTGCATTGGCCGCCAATCGACTCGATACCGGCGATCTACGCTTCGTGCATAAGCTGGAGGATATTGAAAGTTTGAATCGTCGCGCGGTAACCGGTGATTACGAAATCACCGCGGTTTCGATTCACGGTTATGCATTTGTTGCCGATCGTTACGCGCTGCTCAACCATGGCGCTTCCATGGGAGAGGGATACGGCCCGCGTATCGTCGCGCGCGAACAGATGGCTTTGGAGAAATTGCAAAAGGGCAAAGGCTTGCGCTTGGCCATCCCTGGTGAGTGGACTTCCGCCCACCTCGCAGCGCAGATGTTGATTGGCCCTTACGATTATGGTTTGGTGGAGTTCGATCAGATTCCCGCTGCCGTTGCTTCGGGCGCTTACGATGCCGGTGTCTTGATTCATGAAGGCCAACTCACCTTCCAAGAGCAAGGCTTAGTCCTGCTCCAGGATCTTGGCGTATGGTGGTCGTTGGAAACTGGCGGTCTACCCTTGCCGCTGGGGGGGAACACGGTGCGCCGCGATCTTGGCGATTTGATCCCACAAGTGTCCAGTCTGTTGCGCGAGTCGATTCAGTATGGTCTGGAGCACCGTGAAGAAGCAGTTCAGTACTCGCTGCAGTTCGGGCGTGATCTCAATCTGGCACAAGCCGATGAATTCATTGCGATGTATGTCAATGAACGCACTTTGGATTATGGGGATGATGGCCGCGAAGCGGTGCGTCTGTTCCTCGCGCGTGCCCACAAAATGGGGCTTATTCCTGAATTGCCGCCGCTTGATTTTGTGCGCTAAACAGTTTTCCAGATGGATTCCCACACAAGTAGGCCAGCAGCCAAAGTTTTGCTGGTCGATGATGATCAAACCGTTTTGCAGCTAGGCGCGGCGATGCTTAGCCTACTCGGCTATGAAGTGTGCACTGCCCACGGTGGCGAGGAAGCCGTCGCGATGTTCACGCAAATCCATCAGGAACTGAGTGTGGTCGTGTTGGACTTGAGCATGCCGTATCTGGATGGTCCCGAAACTCTCACTTGTTTGCAGGCCATCAACAGCAGTGTGCCCATTGTGCTTTCGAGTGGCTATTCAGAAGACCACGCCACCCAGCGCATCGGCGAAAAACGTTATACGGATTTCCTGCCGAAACCATACACTCTCGATAGCCTACAACAGGTATTGGCGGCAGTTTTGGCGTAGCAGCAAGGTTTTCTCTAATCATGGTTTACGCGCACTGCATCTCAGCCGATTGAAGCAGGGAACACCATTTTTTAACGATGCCCCAAGTACCTCAGGAGAACCTCGACACAGCCGTTGCGGTCTTAGTTTCGGAAGATTTTTTCCGCAACCGAATTTGCACCACCTTAATTGCGGTGGGGCACGAGGCCACAGTGCTTGAAGTTGGTGTGGATTTCGTTGAATTCCAAGAGCGCGTGCTCCACGCCACAACGCTTGGCTTGGTAATCGACCTCGAAGAAGAGGGTTTTGACGCCCTGGCTCTCCTTTCGGCGTTGATGGCGGATGAGCGCACAGCGGATTGGATCCTGATGGCTTACTGTTCCTATGATCGCAAAGATCTACTCGAGGCCGCCGCCAAGATAGGGGTGGAAGTGGTGCTGCGGTCCACCTTCGCTTCGAACCTCGTGCGCCTGTTACAGGGCTTTTCAGCCCCTCAAGGCCGTAATTAAACGGCTTTTTTGCCAGTACGCGCTTTTTTGGGCATAGCCTCCTTCAAGTATAGGCTTGCCGGGTTTCCCTTTTTTGGGTAAACTATCTGGCTACCGCGGTGAGCCAATTCCCTTTTTAGAGAAATTTGGCACCCGCTTGAAACTCAATACTGGAAACAGCGTGGTCAAGCTCTACATCAAACCCAACTGCAAATCATGCCTACAGGCGGTCAAATATCTGGAGAAGAAAGAAGTTGCTTTTGAGGTGTTGGACATCATGAAAAGTCCACCGGCTAAAAAGCTCCTCGAAAAGGCGGTTGATGCCCTAGACCCCAAAGGTGCTTTCAACAAGCGTGCCAAGGGATACAAGGAGCACTCCATTGAAAGTGCTACTTTCAAGACCAAGAAAGAGGTTGTTGATTTGCTGCGGGCGAACCCCGACATGATTCGCCGTCCTCTCCTGGCGCGTGGTGAAAAGGCGATTCTTGGCTTCGACGAAGCTGATTACGCTACTTTTCTGCGCTAGAAAGCGGAGAGAAAAAATCAGCGGTCCGGCGGCTTTGTCCACCGGACCGCTCTTTCTTTGGTAAAAGCGCCGCTTTTTCTTTGGTTGCCAATATCCCTTCCGCCGCCGACCAGCCTGGTCCTAGCGTAGAGTTTTCTGCGCGACGCTTTGGGCCCAATGGTGAGGTTGAGCAGCAGCGTCAAAGTGCTCTTGCTGTGGAAGAGCCTCTGGAAATTCGAGTGCGTGGGGTTTCTTATGCCGTGTTGATGCGCACGCCTGGCCGCGATCGAGATTTGGCGGCGGGATTTCTTGCGGCGGAGGGCTTATTGATGGGGCGCGAAGATTTACTCGCTCTTGAGCCTTGTTTGGATCCTCAGACTGGAGCAGTCGCTGGCAATATTCTCAACGCAGCACTGGCCGAAGGCATCGCTTTCGCGCCGCGAATCAGCACCGTATCTTCTGCGTGTGGTATTTGTGGAGCACGTTCTCTGCAAGAGCTGCAAAAAGATTGTCCACCCTTGGCCTGCGCACCGCCCGCAGAACTGCACCTGACCACCATCCACGCGGTCATGGAAAAGCTGCGTGCGTCACAAACTCTATTCGCGTTAACTGCTGGTTGCCACGGCGCAGCTTTATGGAATTACACAGCGGATTGCTGCCTACTGGATGTCGCCGAAGACATCGGCCGCCACAATGCCGTGGATAAGCTGCTCGGCGCATGTTTGCTCGCCGACGCCTACCCGCTCAGTGTTCCCGTGGGGCTACTCCTCAGCGGGCGTATCAGCTTTGAACTTGTTCAAAAAGCTTGGCTTGGGGGCATCCCGTTGGTGGTGGGGATAGGCATGCCCACCTCCCTGGCGGTGGAAACCGCTGCTGCTGCCGGCATCACGCTGATTGGTTGGCTACGCGATGCGTCGGCAACTGTTTTTACTGGCAGCACGGTGCTGCTTTAAGGCCGGCGCAGCTGGTTGGCCCGGATGGTTAGTAATCGATGGAATCCAAGTCCGCGATGGTGAAATCCATGGCAAACTCGCGTTCGATATCGATGATGCGGCCGCGGCCGAGGCGTTCTACGAAAGTAATCGCACCTTGCTCTTCGCGACCATCGCGGAAGTGTAGGCGCACGGAATACTTACTCATGCCTACTTTCAGGCGGGAGGAGAGCTCAGAAGGCTCCGGGAGTTCGGACTCGGGTACTGGACGAACCATTTGGTGTAGTATTGACGTTTGGCTATTTGTAAGCTCAGGCGTTGACTGCGACTTGCTTGAAGCAATCGAGGGCGCCGGAACGGAGGAGCAAGTTTGACCAAGTCTCGAACGGAGACTCGGGCGCAGCAGCGAGACCGCGGAGGCCAGCAAGCGATTCAAAATCGCCAGCCATCGCCGATGTTTCGCGGATGGCCACCTGGATGTCAGAGGCATCAAGGCGGTAAACCAGGCCGACATGCACCGCACCTACAGCGGTGGTGTCATCGTTGAGTAGGCCGACGGGAGTGAGTTGCAGCGGCATCTCCGGCAGGACCAATTCTTCGTGGAGCTCACGGGAGCAGGCGTTGGCGAACAGATCGCCTTCCGCCAGATCGCAGGGGTTGATGTGGCCACCAACGCCGATGGAGCGCTTGCCGTGCAGGCGCTTTTCTCCCTGGGAAGAGAGGCGCGTGAGACAGAGCACCGCATCGCCTCGACAAACAGCAACGTAGGGAATGGGCTGCTTGTACTCGGGATGAGATTCGGCATAGCGTCGTTCGATGAAGAAGCCATGTTCCCGAGCCGGTGCGAGGAAACGACACTCCAGCTCCTGCGGCTCCAGGGCAAGTAGCCCATGGGGGGTAGCCTCAGGAAAGAGGTGTTGGCGCGGTACGACCCAGACGAACTCCATGATGACACCGATTCTGCCCAACTTTGCAAATCTGGCAAGTGAAAACTACCAGATGTTGGGGAATTGTTGAAAACTAGGGCTGCATTTGGGGCACCAGATGTTGTGGTGCGGAGAAAGCACCTACACAGATGACGTCAGCCAGCCAAAAAAAAATGAGTGTCGTCCTATAAGCCGGATCCTGTACTTCCGAAGAAGCAGCGACCATTTCTCTAGGATTTGCGTTGCCACAAACCTCAAACGCCCTACCCGGAGGTCCAAACGGCACGGGCCGCGCCTTTCCTCCCTACATGGGCTTTCTCCCGATGGGGTTTACCCTGCCACGCTTGTCACCAAGCGCGCGGTGAGCTCTTACCTCACCCTTTCACCCTTACCGGCTCCGAAGAGCTTAGGCGGTTTGCTTTCTGCGGCACTTTCCCTGGGGTTGCCCCCGGTGGTAGTTAGCCACCATCGCGCCCTATGGAGCCCGGACTTTCCTCGTGTGGCGCAAAACCACCCGCGGCCGCCCAGACGACACTCGTCATCATGATAACGCCTAGTACAGAAATGCGCTCGACGCGGATTTAGTCGGCGTGTTCCTGCAAAAACTGGCGCAGAATAACGGTTGCAGCAATGCTATCCAATTTGGCTTTGACTTTTTTGCCGCGTAAACCCGTTTCCCGCAGCAGTACTCGTGCTTCCTTGGTGGTGTGGCGTTCGTCTTGGTGGGTGAGTGCGACGCTCTCAGGAAGCTTTGCGCGCAGAGCATCCAGAAATACAAACACATTTTTTACTTGTTCCCCTTCGCGTCCATCGGGCAAATAGGGCATGCCAACCACCACGCGCTGGACTTCTCGCTCCTTAACCAAAGTAACGATGGCGTCCACGGTGACATCAAGGCTAGGTGACACCACGGCCTCCAATGGATGCGCTGCAATGCCGAGCGCATCGCATACCGCTAAGCCGGTGCGCTTCATGCCGTAATCAACGGCTAGGGTTCTTCCAATCAAAGAACGTCCTCGCGGCCTTCTGCACGTAAATGCTCAACGAATTTTTTCACTTCTTCGGAACGCGAGCGCGGCGCAACCAAGATGGCGTCGGCAGTGCGGACCACAACGATATCTTGCATGCCCAGCACGGCGATGATTTGGGGTTCCGAGCTGTAGGCCAAAATGCCGGTAGAGTCTTCGGCGAGTAGGGTTCCGCCTTGAGCGAAGATGCCAGCGTTGCCGTGTTCATCGTGCTCCACTTCGTCATACAAAGCCTTCCAGGAACCCACATCACTCCAGCGATACGGAGTGGATAGCACTTGCACGCCAGCAACTTTTTCCATAATGCCAATATCAACCGGCACCGATGGAAAGTTCGGATAAGCCGCATCTACAGCACTTTGAAAGCCGGCAGTTCCAATCATGGGTGTGATGGCATCAAGGCCATCGGCAAGGTCTTCCATAAACGTGCGGATGGCCGCCAAAATGGTGGCGGTGCTCCACACGAAAATGCCAGCATTCCAAAAATAGCCACCCTCAGCGAGGAATTTTTCAGCGCTAGCTTTATCTGGCTTTTCACGAAATCGATCCACATAAAAGCAATCCAGACCTTCATGGGTGCCGGCCAAACCGGCGCTTTGAATGTAGCCGTAGCCGGTTGCCGGGTAAGTGGGTGGAATGCCAAAAGTGACAAACGTGCCAGGGGTGGCAGCAGCTTGGGCACCGGCCAGCAAACTGCGCTGAAACTCATCCTTCGGCGAAATAGCGTGATCTGCAGGTAGCACCGCCATGATGGCGTCGGGGTCGGCGGCGTGGACTACCGCGGCTGCCAGACCGACACAGGGCGCAGTGTTGCGCGCGCACGGTTCGACCAGAATATTGCCCGCGGGAAGTTCTGGGCACGCCAGGCGGACTCCCTCGACTTGCTGCGCATTGGTTACCACCCAGGTGCGCTCAGGCGGCACCAAAGGTTGTAAGCGGCTGACGGTTTCGGCAAGCATCGAAGCGCCGCCGGTAATCGGCAGTAGTTGTTTGGGACGGTGGCCGCGGCTTTCTGGCCAAAACCGAGTGCCGGATCCACCGGCCATGATGACAGCATGCAGCATTGGAACCTCCTGTTTATGGAAGTTCCTATTCTAGGGGTGCGTGAGCGTGGAAACAGGTTCTGCTTCGCTACTCCACCGGGATAATCGGTGAAATTTTCCAATCCGGCTGGGCCCCAGCTGGCACCCACAATGGAAACGGCGCACGCTCAAAATCGCCCAATAATTTACCGCCGGCGCGGTGGGTGATGATGGGTGCTTCGGCTGGACCATAAACCTGTTGCTCAATGAGTAGGTCTATCAGGTCTTTTAAGATGGGCAAGCGGCCGATAAATCCAAAAGTACGCAGTGTCACTTTCATCTGCATGGTGGTATCCATGTCCATGGAGCCTTTGCCAGTGACACGCAAGAGCGGATGCTGAAGCGAAAACTCTTCGATGTAAATGCGGCCTTGGCCATTGAGGCGAAACCGTAAATCGCCTTCATCAAAAATGGGTGGACTGATGCCGGCGAAACGCCAAATTGATTTCAACACGGGCACCGTGCCCAGTGCACCACCGTTAATGTGGAACCATCCGCGACCCTTGGCGAAGGTGGGGCTAGTGGATGGCAGCGCCACGTTCACATAGCCATCGACAACGCCAGCGAGCGGGCCACCTAGGCCCAATTCATCACGCATGCGCTCTAGCTGCAAGCCGCTGACAAAGTACTCGGTGGTTAGGGGTGCGTTCGGGTCAAAGTCTAGACGGAAGAATCCCAATACTTTGGTGCCATCCGGTTCCGTGCCATTGGTGTGCAAACGCCCGCCTAAGGTTTCGGCATCGACATTGGTCCAAAGCACACTTTCTGGGGTGATTGCGACATCGGCGTGGGCGTTTTGCAAGGCTAAGCCGCCAACCTCGGCACCACCGTGATGGATGTTCAGGTTCGCGTTGAAATCTTGCGGGCCATTCCAATGGGCATCGCGTACTTCCATTTGCGCAAAGCCATCCGTCAGTTTACTAGCCCCACCAGTCATCGCGACATCCTCCATAATTAATCCGCCGCTGGCGCGCACCCGCCACGGATCTGTGTAGGGGAGGGTAGCGTTGATCTTCAAATTGCTCGGCCGTACCGAGCCGCTTAAACCGATTTTCTCTAAGGCCAACATCGTTTCTTCATCTACCAAGGATGGCAAGCGCGAGGACAAGGCAATGCCGCTGGCAGAACCGCAAAACGCTTGTAGTTGCAAGCCTTCGGAATCAAAAAATGCAGTGAGATCGCGTACCGCAAGGTCGACGTCGGCGCCGCTGAAAGTGAGTGCTTTGGAATCAAACTGTGGGAAGTTGCTGCCGGTGGGGGTCATCACGCCCTTTACGCCAATGCGGCCTTGCAGCTCAAAAAAAACGTATTCCTGTTCGTTGGGGATGCCGATGCGTAGTGGGTGAAAATCGAAATGCGAATCAATGAGATCTGGGTGGAAGGGATCAACCTTGGCGAGCATGTCGAGGGTGCCGGTCCAATCTAAATGACCACCCCAAGGTTGTTGGCCACTCAGGTTTTGTAGATTGGTGAGGAGCTTATTGCTCAGCTGAAGTTCTTTGCCAGCGGCGACGGCTTCCGAAGTTGCGCTGGCGGTACTCATACTCAGGCTGCCATTGAGAGTGCCGCCGTCCACTTGCGACCACGACCGCGCAACGCCAATCTGCATATCTTCCCCGTGGCCAGCGAATCCAGCCACCGCATACAAGTCGTTGAAATCGACGCCAAGGGCCGGCCAAGCAAGGGTTGCGCCATCGGCCACTAAGTGCCCAGAAAGGTGACCGGGGCTATGATCGAGAGGTAAGACCAAGCTAAGGTCGTAAAAAACTTTGCCGGAAAGCGCGAACTGGGCAAGCCCTTCCGGCAACGGCAAGTAAGACTCAAGAATGCGCAGTTCGGATGGTTTGGCGTCGAAACCGCGGCCGCGTAAAGTGAGGCGTAAGTCAGGAGCTTCACGGTTGGCAACTTCCCGCACGTTGCCATCTAACCACAAGCCGCCGCCGAGTGCTGTCATGCTCGCGCCAAATCGTGCAATGCCGGGTACCCATTCAAACCAAGCATGATCGACGTCGGCTTGGAGCGGCAACATGGCTGGACGCACTTTGATATCACTGGCATCACCGGCGACGCGCACTTTGAATTCCTGCTCTTGCAAACGGATTTCCACATCTAAATCGGCTAGCCCCTGCTCTGGGTTACCCAGATTGCGCCATAAATCGGCGACCACCGGGTTACCGGTGAGGGCACCTGAAATACGCCGATCGAGCGGCACCGCTTCCGCTTTGATGTCAATCGCCAGAAAGCCGTCGTTGCGGAAATCGATGATCCCCGTGGCGGAAGCGTGGCCACTACCGCCAGAGTTGCCGCCAACCATGCCGGCGCCATGGAACAAAACCGCATCTTTACAGGCCACGACGTTGCCCTGATTGTTGGTAGCGGGATAGGGGAAGGAAAAACGGTTGTCCTCGTCATCCAGAATGCCGCGGTAAGTGACGCTGGTACCGTTTGGGTCGACCTGCAAACTCCACGCAAAGCCATTGGCTTCACTCCAAGTGCAATCGAATGCGGTACGCGGGAAACCGCGCGGCTCAATCGCGAGCAGGATATCGCCAACCTCTGGCAGCAGCTCGCGCAGCCAAGTTAGTGTTTCGGCAGTGACCTCCGCGGCGGTAGTGACCGCTTGCAGGCGCACGCGGGGTTGTTGTTGAGCATCTTGCTCAGCAAGGATTTCCATGGCAAAGCTGCCGTGGGTTTCTGCGCCCGTGATTGCGCAACGCAGGCCGCTGGCCAGATCACCATTGAACCGCACCGCGATAGCATGCGTGTCTAGGCGTGGTACGGTGGACCTAAGGCTGGCAAGGCTGGCAGTGCCATCGACGACAACTTGATGCACGTCGAGGTCGGTACCCGCTGCGAAAGCCTGTACTTTGACTTGGGCTTCGTTCCAATCCAGGCCTTCCACCGCCAAGCCACCCCAATCTTTCGCCAGCACGGCATCGGCGAGGAGACTCACCTTCCAAGCGTGCAAACCAGTTCCGGCAGCGGCAAGCAGTGAAAATTTTCCGTTGCCAGGAAGTAGGCAGTTGCCAAGTACTTCAAAACGCGCGCCGGCGGGTGATAAGTGGCCGTTGATTTGTAAATCGCGGACCAAATAATCCAAGTGCTTAGTATCGGTCCAGCGCAGTGAGGAATCGCTCACGGCAATGGTCAGCGGAAAAGGTGAAGAATCCTCGGAGCGCAATTTGGTGAGTGAATCCAAAATGGCTTGATCCAGCTGGCCGTCAGCCTCGACGACATGCAAACGTACTGGTTTGCCAAAAGCAGCATTGCCGGGCCATAAATCCAGCGCTATTTCAAGGCGATCCATCCGTAAATAGTCATGGTTTTCATGCTTGAAACGCACGTCCACCAGATGAAGTGCGCCGCGTCCCCAGGTGATGGTGGCCCCAGAAGCCTGTAGTTGCAGTTCTGGTGCGCGTTTGGCAATCGCTTCATTCACCAGTTGCAGCGGCAACGGCAGTGGCACAAAGGCGCTGATGAGCAGCAGCAAGCAAACCCCCAGGGACCAACGCCCCGCCCCGCTTCGTGGCCAGAAAGACTTCACGGGGTGATGCTGTGCGCCCCTGCCTCCAGCGCGGGGATCTCTTCGAGGTAACAACGTTTCACGCGCGCGCCCAGGCGGCAGGTGATTTCATAGGGGATGGTGCCGGCGACGCGCGCTACATCGCAGGCGCTGATGCTGTCGCGTCCATCCTTACCGATTAAGGTCACGATGTCGCCCACAGCGGCGTGTTCTACATGCGTAATATCGATGCTGCAGTAATCCATTGAAATCGTCCCAATCAACGGGCAGCGTTGCCCCCGCACCAGCACCTGGCCGTTACCGCTTAAACCAACTCGATAGGGCAGGCCGTCGTTGTAGCCAATCGCTAAGGTGGCAATCCGCGTTTTGGCTAAGTGCGAAACCCAGCGGCTTTCGTAACCTACCGGCGTGCCAGCTGGAATGTCTTTGATGAAAACAATCTGCGTGCGCAGCGACAATACCGGCTCCAAGCCAACCGCGCCGCCGAGGTTTTCCGGCATAATCCCGAACAAGGAAATACCGGGGCGCACCGCATCTCCGATTGGGTGCAGGCCGGTGAACAGCGCTGCGGAGTTCGAGCAATGCAAAAGAGGGCGCGCACCGAGTGCTTGGTGGAGCTCGGCTGCGGCGGCGAGAAACAAGGCGTGTTGGCCATCGGTGAAACTGCTGCGCGTCCCTAGGCTGCTAGCGAAGTGGGTCATGAGGCCGCGTAGTTGCAAGGCTGGCTCCGCTGCGATCGCGTGAGCGACGCGCAATACCGCCTCCGGGCGCACGCCTAGGCGACCCATGCCGGTATCGACTTTAAGGTGTACGCCGAGTTTTTTGCCATAAGCGCGGGCTAGGCTGCCAAGTTTGCGCACCCGGCTCTCTGAGTGCACACCCACTTCGACTTGATGCTCAAGCAGATTGGGAACTTCCGCGTCGATCACTGTGCCCAACACCAGCAGCGGCAGTTTGACGCCGCTGTAGCGCAGCTGCATGGCCTCGGCACTATCACCGACCCCTAAACGCGCGACGCCTTCGGCAGCGCAAGCGCGTGCGATTGCAACCGCCCCGTGTCCATAAGCGTTGGCCTTCAAGACCGGCCACACCGCGGCGCCACCCGCCAACGACTGCGTATGCTGCAGGTTACGACGAAAGGCACCGAGACTAATCTCGGCCCAGGCGCGGTGCTGTGAATCCAAGCCTCTAGGTTAGTCCTCTCAACGACGGAAACCAAGCAAGCCTTCATCGCCGAGAAAATCCAGCGCGGTGCTCCGCAGTAGCCCAGCAAGAGTGGTGCGGGCTTCTGCATGAGCCGCCCAATAGGCGAGTTCGTTTTCTTTGCCGACGGCCGGCATCTGTTTGGCCAGGGCCGCAAGGAACAATTGGCGCGTGGGATTGCGCTCTAACAGCACCGCCATGCGCCTAGGTTTGTGTTCCATTAGCACCCAAGCCAGATCGATGGTCTCGGCAATGCCTCCGAATTGCACCGGCAAGACCCCATTCGGCGAGACCAAACGTTGGGCAAGGGCATGATGCAGGCTGCGGTAATCACGATAGGCTTCGAACTGCGTTTCGATTTGCTTGTAGATCCCATCGTGAAGCGCTGCCGGAATCGGCGAAACGTAGCGGTCGTCTTTGGCAACGAGGCGCATAAAAGCAATCGACTCGACATCCGAGATACCAAAAGTGGTTTGGGAATTCCAAACCTCATAGAGGGGGATTCCTAGATAAACGCGGCCGGCACGATCGCGGTAAGCATGGGCAAAATAATCCGCCGCAGCATCCCATTTCCCATCGCGATCTAGGATGCCTTCGGCATAAGCGGCTAGCTTGCCCTGCACAGGCCAGCGGCCGCAGAGGAGGTCGATGACAACCTCGCGAGGGGCCTGAAGTGGCGGTTTTAGGGGTAAATTGCGCCCATAGTCCCAATCCCAGAGCATGCTACGATCGACGATTCCGTTGCGAAAAGTGCGTCGAAAGAACTTCTCCCAGGTCTTATTGGTAGGCTCAAGTAGCTTGGTGGGAAGCTTTAGTTTGGGTGCATATTCATCGCTGGCATAGACTTGCAGCCCCTCTTTGGGCAGTGCTTCAAGGCTACTCAGCTTACGCTCGTTTAGCAGTGCGCGCGCGGCTTCGCAGAGTGGGTGATGGAGTTCCAGTACCTGGCGTTGAAGCTCATCCGCAATGCGTAGTTGATCTTCTTCGGGCAGTCCATCAAAACGCCGCATGATGTTCTGATCTTGCTCCGATAAGAGCGCGGCGGACGTATTTGGTTGAGGCTCAATGCCGCCCTGAAGGAGGGCAAGGAGGAGGGTTGCCTGCATAATCATTTCGAGAGCATACGCGCTAGAAAATGGATTTCTCGCGCAAATTCGGCATTTCCGCGTTGACTTGTACCTTGTGTTTCATACACAATCCACACAGGGAATAGCGAATACGCCGTTCTTTCACCACTTTCCTCCGTTTCCGCCACCGCGGAACGCCAACAACAAACCCAAAGAATCATCATGGCTGCAAAAAAGAAAGCTGCGAAAAAAGTCACCAAAAAGGCTGTAGCGAAAGCTGCACCTAAGAAGGCTGCAAAGAAAATTGCTGGCAAAGCCAAAGGCAAAGCTACGCCTGCCGAACTCATCATCTCCAAGAGTCGCACCAAGAACGCTGTAGTTAGCTGCAACGTGTCGGGCGATTTTTACGGGGCTTTGGATATGTTCGTCCGCAATGCAATTGTTGCCGCTGAAAACCGTGCAACCGAGAACGGCCGCAAGACTTTGCGTCCTCAGGATCTGTAAAAAGATTCGCTCGCTTGCGAGCACTGGAAGGCATGACTGCTCTGGCAGTCATGCCTTCTTTCCATAGTGTCGTTGCGCTAACCGCGAAATGCAGCCGGTCTTAAATACAATGGCATGGCGGCTAAGGAAGGCTCGTAACCACTACCGTCACAGCGCAAACCGCGTGCAAACGCGAGCTTTAAAAGTGCTGCGGAAGATGTGTCAGAATCGCCGATTCGAGTGCTTCCATGGCCTGCAAATCGGGAATCGCCTAAATACATTTGATGCTTGCCAACCGCTTGGATGGCCGCATCAAAATCGATAACGCGCGCTTCTTGAAGCGTATGCAGTTGATCACCACGCCGCTCAAAGCAAGCGTGATAAACTTCGTTGCGATAGGCGTCAAGCAAGAGGTGCAAAGGGCCTGCATGCTGCTTTGCAAAAACCGCAGCCTCGAACGAATTCACTCCGAGTGCGGGCACATCCAGTGCCATAGCCAATGCCGCAGCGGCACTGCAAGCGATGCGTAAGCCGGTGTAGGAGCCAGGGCCAACCCCTACCACGAGTGCGCCAATTTGCGCACGTGTGGCGCCGATTTCTTGTAACAAAGCAGCGGCTGCTTGGATCAATCCACGGCCCCGAGTGGCACTGAAATCGTTTTCCACGATAGAGTCTTCACTAGCGAGTGCAGCCGTACAGACTTGGCCCGAAAGCTCGAAGGCGAGCACCAATTTGGACATGCTTAAACGAGGATGTTTTCCTTCTGCACAGCCGCTTCGAGCAACGCAATGGCGTGGTCGACCAAGCGAATTTCGGTAGCCTCCACCATCAAACGTAAGCGCAGTTCGGTGCCGGAAAAGCGCACGACCGTGCGTCCGCGATCGCCGAGCTCGGCATCCACTAGGGCGCAGGCGGCGGTTAAATGATGCAGGTCGGCAAGTGGTTTGCGTTGCAAAACCGGCAAATTGACCAAGCGTTGCGGTAAATCTTGATAATCAGCGGCGAACTCTTCTGTTTTTAAACCGTCTCGTTGGATGACTTGCAGGACACGCAATAAAGTGTAGATGCCGTCCCCGCGAAAACCATGGTCTTCACCAAAGAGTATGTGCCCAGACTTTTCGCCACCGAGGTTAAAACCGCCTTCACGCATCATGGCCGCAACATAACGGTCACCGACGGCGGCACGGAGTAAAGTGCCTCCAGAGGCCTTAATATGGCGTTCTAGGGCTAAATTACTCATGACAGTGGCCACCACCGTGTTGTCTGTAAGTTCGCCGTGGCGGCACATGGAAGCACCCAAACCAGCGAGGATGGCGTCGCCATCCAGGGTGCGTCCATGACGGTCACAGAGCAACCCGCGGTCGGCATCGCCATCGAGGCTCAAGCCTAAATCGCAGCCCGTGTCGACAATTGCTGCTGCAGCGACTTCTGGGTGCAGCGCACCACAGCCTTCATTGATATTGCGGCCGTCGGGGTGGTCGTGGAGGGTGACAGATTGCGCACCAAAAGCCTTCAGCACGCGCGGCGCTAGCTGCGAAGCCGCACCATTGGCGCAATCCACCAACACGCTTAAGCCGGCTAAATCAAGCGTAGGGAAGGCCTCTCCGCGCAGCCAGCTAATGTAATCGGAGACCAAATTCTTACGCCTGAAAATGACTCCTGAAGTGACGGCGTTGGCAATTTCTTTATCGTGAAGTAGCGCGGTTTCAAGTTCTTCTTCCAAAGCATCGGCAAGCTTGGTGCCGTTGCGGCCGAGTAATTTGATGCCATTGTCCTCGGCCGGATTGTGCGAAGCAGAAACCACTACACCTGCCTGGTAGGGGCCAGAGAAGGTCAAATAAGCAATGCACGGCGTAGGCGCCAGGCCAAGAACATCCACATCAATGCCGCCACGAGTCAAACCAGCAGCCACTGCAGCGACCAGAGTTTCGCCACTTTTGCGGCCATCATGGCCAATCAAAACCCGGTGCGGCTCGCCAGGGTGAGCGGGGTCGTCGCCGTGAATGCGGGTGGCCAGCACAAAGCCGAGGCGCTCAAGGAGTTCAGGCACCAAGGGATAAGTGCCGGCTTTCCCGCGCATACCATCGGTGCCGAAGAGTCTGGGAATGCTCATAAGGCTTTGGTGTAGGGGATGAGATCGTTGCCCGGTGTTTGCGGACGAATGATCATGTGTTCTTCATAAAAACGCTGTTCTGCATAATCGAGGCCGATCAAGTGCGGCTCAATGCGCACATTCCACTCTGCGGAGAGAGCGGTGTCGAGGGTATTGAGCGGAAGGACTAAAAGTACGTGGCTGTTTAGCCAAGTTTGATCGATGATTCCCGACTTGGATTCCACATAGGGCATTTCCACGACCCAAGGCTGCGGTTCATAAGATCCTTGCACCCACGCTTCCATGGCTGCGGCTGGGATGATGTGCAAGTCTTCAAAATTACGGTTGAAGGGAATGCTGACTGGATTCTCCAAGCGAATTTTGGCGAAAACATGCACCTCAGGAGGATCCATAGAAATGCCTTGCCGCAGTAAATCGGAATGGAGCGCTTGCATGCGGTCCACATCGCGCCGCGTACCCTCTGGAATTTGAAAGCTACTTAACAATTCCGACGGGCTGTCATCCGTACTCATCTGTGCGGCGTCGATTTGTTTCCGTAACGCTTCAATCGCACGTTGTGGGCCAGTCACAGTGATGGTGTTGGGCTCAAAACGCAGTTCCTTTTTCAGCACCTTCCATGCTTCCGACGGCTTTCCCGCGACTTCGATATCGCGCGGCGTGAGTTGAATGGTTTCCGACTTCACGCGCTGAAAAGTGAGCTCTTTGAGCTGTTGATCACCCTTTGCTACATTTTTTAGTAGTAGCTCCGCATCCAGCGGGCGCAACCAATCCAGCTGCTCTGGACTGATTGGGATTTTGATTTCAATCTGGTCTGGTGGGGGGTCAAAATTAGTCCGAAAACTTGCGGCGCATTGGCGCGTGGCAAAGCTTTGCAGCTCGGAGTTGGAGCCGTTCAAAGCGATGCTCACCGGACTGTCTCCCATTGGGCTAGTCAGCACCCAACCTTTGGGTGCTTGAATGAGCAACTGAAAGTCTTTCGGCGTGCCCAGGTCTTCGCTGCTGGAGGCGATTGTTAAAACCACATCGCGGTCCATGGCAATGCGTCCTTCAATCCACCACCAAAGCACCAAAGCAAAGGCTATGGCCCCAAGTTTGGGCCGCCAATCCTGAAGGAGAGCTGTGAGGATTATTTTCATGCGGTGGCCTCCGCACCTGGATCTTCTTGATCCGCGTTGCCAATTTTTGACTCCGTGCGCAGGAGCTCACTTAGGCGTTTTTCAAGCATGTCTTGCGGCACTGGTTTGTACAAAACGCCATCAGCGGCGAGTGAGATTTCGCCGGTTTCTTCGCTAACCACAAGAACCACGGCATCGGTGCGTTCGGCAAGGCCAAGGGCGGCGCGGTGGCGCGTGCCAAGGCGGGGCGCAATGCTCGGGTTCGCAGTGAGCGGGAAAACGCAACTGGCTGCAGTAATGCGTTTCCCTTTGATGACCAAGCCGCCATCATGGAGCGGGCCGCCGGGGAAGAAAATGGTTTCCAATAAGATCGACGTAATCGGCAAATCAATGCTAACGGCACCATCACTGAACGGTTTCAAGGAAACATCACGCTGAAATGCAATCAAAGCACCCACGCGTTGATTGGCCAAGCGTTTGGCCGAGGTGGCAATTTTAGCTAGCTCGGAAGGAGATTCCGCAGTGTTACCCCCAAATTTCAACAACCCAGTGTGCCCGAAACGACTAATGCCGTGGCGCAGCTCCTCCTGAAACAAAATCACGATGATTAAGGCGAAGTAGGGGATGACGGCATCCAGAATGTACTTGATGGCGTCGACGCCGCCGGGCGCGAGTTCGTCGAGCAAACCAATGATTAACACCACTCCAATGGTAAAAAGGAATAGTCCGCGCAACACACCCATTCCGCGAGTGCTGCGGATGAAACGCCAAATGGCGTAAATTGCAGCCGCCAAAATGACGACTTCAAGGATATCCGTGACGGCAAACGGACTCATGATTGCAGCGCCACTTGCGGGTTATGGCTGGGGAATGCACAAGAGGCTGCCACGCGCACAGCATCCCAAACGTGACCTCCTCGATGTAAGCGCAGGAAGCTTGCACCTTGCGCAGCGCACAAAGCGGCAGCGCCCGTAGAGCCACCATCGCGTTGATCGGGGCGGTATTGAGGCAGTGTGTCAGTCATAAAAGATTTGCGCGACGGGCCGGCGAGCAAAGGCAGACCGAGGGCGCGGAGGGTTCCGAGATTGGCGATGATTTCGCGGCATTGGGCGGCAGTTTTGGCAAAACCGATGCCTGGGTCGAGCACCAGTTGATCGGGCTCGATACCAGCATCCATAGCGGTGCAGCAGATTTGCATCATTTCGTCAGCGAGTTCACCCATCAGGTATCGGTAGTGACAGTGCTCTTGCATATCGGCAGGGGTGCCGCGCATATGCATGGTAAAAATCTGGCAGCCACGGGCGGCTATTAACGGCGCCATGGCCGGATCGGCGAGCCCACTCACATCGTTAATTTTAGCGGCGCCAGCATCCAAGCAGGCTTTGGCAACGACGGCGCTGCGGGTATCGATAGAGAGCGGCAGCCCCAGCGGCAACAAATTTTCAATGGTAGGGAGTAGCCGCGCGAGTTGTTGGTGATCCGCAATAGGGGCGGCACCCGGGCGCGTACTCTCGGCGCCGAGATCGAGGATTGCAGCCTGCTCGTCAGCCAAACACTGCGCGCGCTCGCGGACGTTGCGTACGGGGTCTGCGCCTAACGCTCCGTCGGAGAAGGAATCCTCGGTGAGATTGAGTATGGCCATGAATTGGGGGGCAGCAGGCACGCTGGCCATGGCATTTTTCCCAGCCGCCAAACGCCCGGCAATCCACATGGCGCGATAGGCTGGGTTCTCTAAATCACCGTAGTCGATGTCGGTTTGGAGTGCCGCATCGTATTGCACATGAAACCGCGCGGAGCCGTCGGCAAAGGGTTCGAGATATTGAATACCCATACCAGCCAACGCCCCTTTGCAGGCCATGCTTAGAGGGGCTGGCGCGCGCCACGTGCCACCAGTAGATGGCACGGCTTGGTGTGGCGCATTCGCCCAAGGCAGCTCCCATGGCTTGACCATGGAAGCAGTCTATCACTCCTCCGGCTGCGATTCTTTGCCTTCCACGGACTCTAAGGGCAGCGCCACCTGCGGCACTTCGGCCGCTGGCATCGGTGGTGGTTCCTTACGTTCCTCATCGCCACTTGGTGGGCTTGCCGCGTGCATTTCATCCACGCTTGCGCCAGCAACCAGCATTTCGAATTCAAACTTGCTGACGTTCTCGTAACGCATCAAGGCATCCGTGACGCGCTCCATCAAATCGCGATGCTCTTCGAGGGTGCGGTGCGCACGCTGGTACTGCTCATCAAGTAGAGCTGCGACTTCTTCATCGATGATTTGAGCAGTGGCTGCGGAATGATTCTTGCCCATGCCGTATTCATTGCCGAGGAAATCGTTGCCGCGACGCTCACCAAAATTGATGGCACCAAGTTTCTTGCTCATTCCCCAATGGGTAATCATCTGCCGCGCCAAACTCGACGCGCGTTCGATGTCACTGGAAGCACCGGTGGTGATGTCTTCGCAGAACAACTCTTCAGCGATGCGGCCACCGTACAGGCAGCAAATTTCATCGAGCAAGCGATTGCGCGACCAATGCATCCGGTCTTTTTCCGGCAAAAACATGGTGGCGCCCAGCGCCATGCCACGCGGGATGATGGTGATTTTGTGAACCGGATCCGTGTGCTCCATATAGGCGTTCACCACGGCATGGCCCGCTTCATGGTACGCCGTGATTTGTTTATCATCCTCTTCCATCACATGCGATTTTTTCTGACGACCAAAACGCACTTTATCGCGTGCCTCTTCTAAATCAGATTGAGTCACCCAGGTATGCAGCCGCATGGCTGCCAAAATCGCGGCTTCGTTGGTTAATGCAGCAAGTTCGGCCCCAGAAAAACCGGGTGTGCCGCGGGCAATCACCGCCAGATTTACGCTTGGGTCGATTTTTACCGCCTTCGTATGGACCAACAAAATCTTTTCGCGGCCCTTTACATCAGGGAGATCCAGGACAATCTCGCGGTCGAAGCGGCCCGGGCGTAGCAACGCAGTATCCAGCACATCGGGGCGGTTGGTGGCGGCAATCACAATTACCCGATCGTCGGAGCTGAAGCCATCCATCTCGACCAGAATCGCGTTCAGGGTTTGCTCGCGTTCATCGTTGCCCCCACCCATGCCAGAGCCACGTTTGCGGCCCACAGCATCGATTTCATCGAGGAAAATAATGCATGGTGCTTCTTTCCGCGCGCCTTCGAACAAATCGCGAACCCGACTTGCACCAACGCCGACAAACATCTCCACAAAGTCCGAACCGCTAATCGAAATGAACGGTACATCCGCTTCACCAGCAATCGCTTTGGCGAGCAGGGTTTTGCCGGTTCCGGGAGGGCCCACCAACATGACGCCACGCGGAATACGCCCACCCAGGCGCGTGAATTTATCCGGATTACGCAAGAATTCCGTAATCTCAGAAACCTCCTCTTTGGCTTCTTCGATGCCGGCGACGTCGTCGAAGGTAATCCCGGTGCGGTGTTCCTTGTTGTAAACCGTGGCGCGTGATTTGCCGAAACCGAGCATGCCCTGTCCCTGGCCTTTCATCTGGCGCATAAACAGGAACCAAAACAGCACCAAGAACAGCAAAATCGGGCCAAAGCTGTACAGCAACGTGGTGAGGGTGCTGGTGGATTCGGTGGTTAAGCCGGTGGCCGTATCGAAGGTCAAATCCTCTGCAAGGGGGATGTCATTTTGCTTGAAAATCTGCACGAGTTGCAGCAAGTCAATGGAGGAATCATCCGCTGAGGGCCCTTCGACTTCGGTGTAATGGGTGCCGTCAACATCTGCGTACTCGACAAAGAAACGCTGCCGGTGCAAAACGACGCTAGCGGCATCTTGAGGATCGCTGCGCTCCATAATATGCAGCGGATAACCCTTCAATGGGATGATGCGGTTCGCGCTCGGCGCTTCGCCTGGGGTCAGAATCATCCGTTCGAGAAACTGCCCGTATGGGATGGAAGGCGCCATGCGGCGGCTCTTGGCGTGAATCTTGCCGACGTCGGCCCATACCAAATGAGTGTCCGGTACCGTGACTTGCCGTTTTGCTCCCGCAGCATCTTTGAGCTTGATGCTGAACGATGTATGGGCATCGCTGGCGCTGAAAGTATCGACTTTACCGGTGTAAAGATCGACCCACAATTGATCCATGCTCATGGGTTCGGTTGGCTTATCGCCGCCGAAGAAAACCAAGGCAAGGAGAACCGCTGCCACCAGCACGAAAATCATGCCGTTGGTGCGTTTCGGAGGGGCCTTATCTGGGCCCGATTCGTTATTTTCAGGAGTCATTCGTTTTCCTGCGGGAGGTCGGATGGCTCCAATTGAGCGCCGACTTCTAGTGCGATTTGTTGCGTAATCTCCGCGATGATTTCATCAAAAGCGGAGTATGCGTCTTCCTCAAGAGAAGTGAGGAATTCAAGAGAGCGGCGGATATTGCCTTGGCCAAGGACCGTGCCAGTGGAATCTTCCAACTGCCAATGAACTTCGAGCGTGGCAATGCCAACCGCAGCACCTCCGGTGCGCAATGCTAAACGGGAGCTGCGGCTGACGTCGGCAATCGTGGTATTTAGGACAAGTTCGGAGCGACTCCCAGAGCCGAGTCGAATATCGAGTAGGCGCTGTAAATCCGCGCGCACGCCGCGCGTGAGGGGGGCTTCCAGACCAAGCCAGCTACTGGTGTTGGTGGCAGTTGGGACGGCAATGCTGCGCCCGCCGCCGATATCAGGACGCACCATCCGGTAACCGCAGGCTCCCAAAGTGGTTATCAGCAGCAGGAATGTGGCGCGCAAGAATAAGGCAGGCATTAGGACTGGTTCGGCCGCGGTGGCAACTGTGCCAAACGTGCTTCGTTGACGGCGGCTGTCGGTGTGCCTTTCACATATTCGGCTACCGAGGCGTCTTTCAAAGAAACACGCCCGGCACCCAACGAGTAGTGATGGTTGGCGCCATCAAGATTGCCGATGCGGCGGTAATAATCACCCACGTTCAAGTGGTATTGCGATAAATAATCGCGCGCCGTGTTCAGGTGCATCTCAGCTTCCACACGGTGCAGCCCGCCAGGGAAAGCATTGAGATAGGCGTTGAGTTGGTCAATTGCATAGAGCACGCCGGCACCGTTGAGTTTGCCTTGATCAATTAAATTGAAGTGGCACATAGCGAGGCGGAAGGCGGCGCTATCTTCCCAGCCTAGGCCGGCAAATTGGGGCTGCATGAGGCCGGCATAGAAAATGAGCGCTTCCGAGTAGTCCTGATCCGCATAGTGAAATTCTGCCACGCGCGCCATCGCCTGGGCACGTAAGCTTGGCGTAGTTCCGAGCAAGGCAAGATTTTCCAAAGTGAGAATTCCGCGACTGTGGTCGGTGAAAATCCACAGAAAACGTAATTTGCCATCGAGCAAATCAGTGCCGTAGTCGAGTAGCCGCTGCTCCGCTTCGCGCGCGTTGTCGGCGGGGCCAAGTTGGGTCATGTAGGCCTCGTAGAAACGAATCGCAGAACTCCAATCATTTTGGGAGTCAGCGATTTGCGCTTTTAAAAGGTTGAAGTCGAGTTGCGTGGCGAGATCGAAATCCTCGACTTTAAAATCACTGAGAAGATCGTCGGCGCCATCGAAATCCCCTTGGGCGGCGAGCGCTTGGGCGGGAGCGATATCGTGGATGGAAAGTTGTTGCGGCGGGCCAGCGCAAGAGCAGGCCAGGGCAGCAGCAAAGAAAAGATGAGTGTGGATGAATTTCACGGACGAGGAGGAGTGCTTGCGGCGTGGCGGTGCAACAGGTGCCACGCCTTAGGCGGGCGTTCCAGGTGGTAGTGCAGGAATTCGCCCAGGATTGTAAGGCATTGTTGGACTTCCCCACAGTTCGCAAGGGCGTGCTTTTGTGGATATTCGCGGAGTTCTCGCAGCAGCGCCAAGGCGGCGGGCGTGATGGGCCGCGCATGGACATCTGGGCGTCCGCCGTCGGCGGGTACCACCACCCCGCCTGAGGAGGGCGAAAACCACAGAGGAGTGTTGCGGTCGAGGCCTGGTGGAATCTCTAAAAATGGACTTAAACCTAGCTCCGATAACACTTTAAGTAAAGCCCCAAGCAGCAAAGAAGAGCTTGGTGCACCTTGCGCTAGCTGCTCCAAATTATGCTGCAGCCAGAGGAATAACTTGGCCGAGGCTTGGCCGGGCGGGGATCCCAGTTCGGCAAGTTCGGCGAGGATGGCGGCGACGGTGAGGCGGTGTTGGTCGCTGGACAGGCCAGACATCCGATCCAGCAGGCTGCAGTGGTAGAGATTTTGCAATTCGTCACCGACTGGGCCGCCGAATTCAATCTGCACCATCGCCCAGGTATCGAGCACGCCGAGGGCGCCACTTTTGAGGCGGTTCACTCCTTTTGCCAGCAGCGACACGGTGCCGAAATCTGGAGTCAGCACCCGCACCACCATGGAATTTTCCGAATAAGGCCAGCGCCGCAAGACGATGGCGGGGCAGTGAAATCGTGTCACGCTTCGGTGCCGCCATCCAGATGCTCGCGACGTTCGAGACGGACACTGTGGATGCGGCGGTCGTCGGCCTCAAGAACTTCGAGGTAAATGTCATCGATGGTGAGATGCTCGCCGGCAACTGGAATATGACCGAAGCGGTCAAACAGCAAACCAGCGATGGTGTCGTAATCTTCATCCTCTGGAAGATCGGAACCAAAGGTTTCGTTGAGATCGTAGATGGCCACTCGACCTTCTATCTGCATACTATTTTCATCAAGTCGCTCCATCTGCGCCGTTTCTTCAGAGTCATCGTGTTCATCCTGAATCTCCCCGACGATTTCCTCGAGCAAATCTTCAATTGTGACCACGCCCGCTGTGCCGCCGTACTCGTCGATAACAACGGCAAGGTGGTTGCGTTTGTGACGCATTTCCTCGAGTAAATCCGGCACTTCTTTGGTTTCTGGAACGAAGTAAGCTTCACGCATATAATCCTCAACGAGTTCCTTTTCGAGCGAACCGCCGGCAAGGATCACGCGCATTAAATCCTTCAAATAGAGCACGCCGCGGATATCATCCAAATCCCCTCCAAACACCGGAATCCGCGAATGGCCCTCTTGGATGGCTACTTGGAGGAAACCGAGCAGGGAAGTGCCAAGTGGCACGGCGGTCATTGCAGTGCGCGGGGTCATGGTGCTAGCGGCATCCGCATCGGATAAATCGATGACGCGCCCAATCATGCGTTTTTCACTTTCACCGAGCTCTTCCTCGCGGTCGTGATCTGCGGCCACATCAATCAACTCGGCGGTGAGAGTTTCACCGAGATTGGCATTGGAGGTGGCACCGAGACTGAATAAGGCGCGTTCAAATAGTAAGGTGATGGGGCGCAGCACAACGGAGAAAACCACCGCCACAGGCAGGATGGCAAGCACGAAAGAGCGGGCGCGGCGGCGCAGCACTAGGGCCGGAAAAGCTTCGAGCACGAAACCGCCGAGTAAACCCAGGCCCAAGCCCACCGGCCAGCGTTGCAAGGTGTCCAGAGAATCTACGGCGTTGAACAACAGGAGCACCGCAGAAGCAATCAAAAATAAACGCGCGAGCCCCGCGGCGGCCGGCAGAGACGGGTGTTTCGCGAGAGTCGCTTCGACCTGTTTCTGTACGGAATCGTGGAGGCCCTCGAGTAGGCGGGAGCGGGCGGGGCTTTGCAGCAGGGTGCGCAAGCCACCTAGTGCTGCGCCGAGCAACAATAAGATGGAGGGCACCACCAGCAGCAGATCAGCGGGCACGGCGTCGGCCGAATCCAAGGCGCCAAGGAGAGCGGTTGAAATCAAGGTAGTCGGCCGCGTCGTGCGGCTTGGCGAAATGATACCCGCAGCAAGCTCTGTTAGTCTGCAGGCATGCTCATAGCCCTTCTGTGGAGTTTTTCAGCCAGTTGCATCGGTTTGCAGATACCACAACTGCCCATTCTGGAGGTGACTGCGGATAATACGCCGATACACCAATCGTGCTTGATTCGCATCGCTCCCGGCCTGGTGCTTGAGGATACTGATGGCAACGGTGTGCTGCATATCATGGCCGACGGCATCACGGTGCAGTTTGCACCAGGCACGGTCTTGCGTGGGGCCGCCGACGCAGCTCCGGGGGATACGCTCAAAGGGATTGGTGTGCGGGTGCATGGCCATTCCGCCGTGACTTTGAGCAACATGGAAATCAGCGGTTTCCGCTGCGCAATTTTGGCGACGGAAACGCATGGCCTCAAGGTCCATGATGTCTTTCTGCATCACAACTTTCGTCAGCGCTTGAAGTCCACGCCGGCGGCGGAAGATTCTAGTGATTGGTTGTGGCCGCATGAAAATGATCAACAGCAGTGGCGCAAGAATTATGGCGCGGGCTTGTGCGTGGAGCGCTCAGATTTCGCTGAGATTTTACGCGTGAAAGCGCGGCACCAACAAAACGGCATCATCCTGGATCGCGTTGCCCAGGCCACGGTTCGCGATTGCAACTGTTCCTTTCTTTCGGGTTGGGGCTTAGCGCTGTGGCGTAGTTCTGAGAACGAAATCATCCACAACGCATTTGATTTCGATATTCGCGGTTACAGTCATGGGGTCTACAACCGCGGTCAAGATTCCGCTGGCATCTTGATGTTTGAGCAGTGTTCGGCAAATCTATTTTCGCAAAATTCGGTGACTCATGGCGGCGATGGAATTTTTGCTTTTTCCGGCAAGGAAGCCCTCGGCGAAACGCCGGCTCCAAGCGAGGACTTTAGCTATCAACGGCGCGGCAATAACGACAATCAGTTCCGTGGCAACCACCTCAGCTATGCTGCCGCGCATGGCTTGGAGTTAACTTTTGGGTTTGGCAATGTCGTGGAAGAAAATGTTTTCTATGAAAATGCAATTTGCGGATTCTGGGGTGGTTATTCACAGGAAACGCAGATTCGCAACAATCAGTTTCGGGCCAATGGCACCGCCGGCTACGGCTTGGAGCGCGGCGCCATCAACATCGACCACAGCCGCAACAATGTAATCGACGGCAACCACATGGAGAGTACTACATGTGGGGTGCATCTTTGGAGTTTTCCTTCTAGCCTCACGCAAACACCTTGGGGGAAGGCGAATCAAATGGTGGCAGATGGCAATCGAATTCAATTCAATACGATGGCGGATGGTGTGTTAGCGGTACAGCTACGCGGGGAAGTTTTTGCCAGTCATTACCAAAACCATAGCCCGCAAAACACCGATCTAGTGGTGGACATCAGCGCGGAATCCAGTTGGGATAGAGGCGCGGATCCTCAGGCTGAACAGGCACTAGGCCAGCGCATCGCAGCCATGCAGAATCCAGAGAGAAGCTACCTTGCTCCAGCCATTTTGGCCTTGGGAGGGCGCGAAGCCATCATCATGACGGAGTGGGGGCCGTGGGATCATCGGTCACCATTGCTGCGCCAAGTGTCCAACCTGGGAGTGCGTCATGAATATGATTTGTTGCCGGCAGGAACTGAGGTGGAGTTTGCATTTGCGGATCCGGCGCGCGCCTCCGCTTACGGCCTGCAGCTTCAAGTCGTTGATGGTCACGCAGTCGTGATTGCCGGCAACAAAGGTTATGCGGCTTATCAGTTACTTGCCAAAACCAAAACGGCAACCTTGGCAGCGCACAGCTGGTTTTTAATTGCGGATTGGCAGGTGAAGGTTTTTCCTTCTCCCTGTGACCCCCGAGAAGATGTGGATACTTGGCGTGCTGCTGCAGCGGAAGCCTCTGCGGTTTCCTTTCTTGCCGAACAACTCCTTTTCGTTTACGGAAGCCACGGGCCAGGCAACTTGCCACAATTGAAAGGCGTTCAAACGGAGCTCGGGAATGATGCTTTTGGCACCATTGCGACCACTTCCATGCAGCTGCACCCTGGTTTGTGGCGTTTTCAAACTCGTTCCGATGACGGCGTCCGGGTGCTGGTCGATGGCAAGGTTTTGCTTGAAAACTGGACTTGGCACGGCCCGACGGAAGATGAGGCGATTTTAGAAGTCGTCGGCGAGCGAACCGTAGAAATCGTAGTAGAGCATTTTGAGTTGGATGGTTATGCCACTCTGGAACTACGCATCGAGCGTATTCCCGAGTAGCTCTTGCGGGTTGGCCCAGCGATACAATCTTGCCGATGTCCACTCAACCCTGTCAGTTGCTGATCTTCGGCGCGGCCGAAATCGTTTCCTGGGATTCCCAGGCTCCCAGCGCCGCGGATTCCGTGGTCGTAGTGGATGGCAAGATCGCGGAGCTCGGTCAAGAAGCTGATTTGCGTCAGCGCTGGTCGCCGCTGGCTGAAGTGGATGCTGCAGGCGGCCTGGTTGCACCTGGTTTTATCGATGCCCATGTGCATCCAGTTTTTGCCGTGGGGCGTGCCGAAGAATTTGATTGGCGTGCGCAGGGAATGGATTATTTGGAAATCGCTGCGCGCGGGGGCGGTATTTTGTCGACGGTGCAGCATGTGCGTGCCACCGATCCCGAAGATTTATTCGACACAGTTTGCACGCACTTGCGGCGCATGCGTCGTCATGGCACAACTTCCATGGAAGGCAAATCTGGCTACGGATTGTCCACGCAAGATGAGTTGAAGTCTTTGCAGGTGTTGGCCCAGGCTGGCGCGGCTGTCGGCATGGAAGTGTTCCCTACCTTCCTTGGTGCGCACATGTTCCCGTTGGAATACCGCGACAATCAAGAGGCTTACTTGGATTTGTTGTGTAATGAAATGTTGCCGGCCGTGAAAGAGCAGGGCATTGCCCGTGCAGCAGATATTTTCATCGAACAAGGCGCGTTTTCGGTGGCTCAGGCACGGCGTTATTGTGAGCGCGCCATCGAGCTTGGATTCAAACTGCGCATTCATGCGGATCAATTCCATCAGCTTGGTGGTGTGGAATTGGCGGTGGAGCTTGGCGCCGAATCTGTGGATCACTTGGAAGCGCTGTCTGATGCCGGCCTCGAAGCTATGGCCATCAGTGGCAAAACCTACGCTGGTTTCTTGCCAACGGCACCGCATTTTTTGCGCCAAAAGGAAAACGCTCCCGCGCGCAAGTTGATTCAAGCTGGTGTCCCGTACTTTTTAGCCACGGATTTTAATCCCGGCTCAAGCTACACTCCAAGCTTGCCGGAGGCCGCTCATTTTGGCCGCATTCGGCTCAATATGACTGCTGAGGAAGTCTTGTTTGGCATCACTTTGGGGGCCGCAGGGAGTCTCGGGCTGGAACAGCGTAAAGGTCACCTCAGGCGTGGTGCGGATGCGGATCTGGTCGTGTTGGATCTGCCAGACTTGTTTCATTTTGGCTACGCTTTCGGTGAAAACCCGCTATCGCAGTTAATATGCAAGGGTGATGTTGTGCCCTTCTAAATCCTTCCTTGCCATTTTTGCGCTAGTTTCGTGCGCTGCACCAGTTGCAGCACAAAGTAGCTACACCGTGGCCACTGCTCCTGAATGGACCAGTCTGTTTGATACCACTTCTGGTTGGAGCGGTGCCGACGGAATTTTTTCCTTCGGTTTAGATGGTAATGATAGTCCCGGTGGCCTGCATCGCGCTGGCAGTCTGTTTGTGTTTAGCGATACCTTCATCGGCGATGTGAGTCCAAGCGGCGTGCGTTCGAACACCACCATGATCAACAACAGCATGGGCTTTTTGCCGTCCAATGGGTTGAGTCAAGGGATGCGTTTTTTCTGGGACGATCATGGTTCGCAGCCGCAATCGATTGTCACGCCCCATACCCCATTATCGCAGCCGGGGGATTGGTATTGGTTCGCGGATGGCGTGGTGATTGGTGATCAGTTTCATCTGCTGGCCATGCGCATGGAGCACAATAACGGCCCTCCTGGGTGGAATTTTGCACGTGCTGGCATGACTCTGTTTACGCTGAACAAGAATGGACCGTACACGCGTGCCGCTGCTACGGAAGTAGATACGCCTTTGTCGATTCCAGAATCTTCCGCACGCGGCGCGAGTTTTTTTGGCGCAGGCATCATGGCGAATACCGTCGAAGCCGGCGCACCATTTCCAGATGGCTATATCTACGTTTACGGATCCCAGGAAGACCAAGTCAAGAAGCTTTTGCTCGCCCGCGTGTTGCCACAAGATTTTGAAAACTTCAGTGCTTGGCGCTATTGGGATGGTACTGGGTGGTCCACGGATATCCAAAGTAGAGCTACTCTCACCGGCCGCATTTCGAATGAGTTGTCGGTTACGCCGCTGCCCGACGGCCGTTTCGCCTTGATTTTTTCACTGGATACTTTGTCGAATAAGGTGGCGATGAAAATTGCACCTACCCCTTGGGGGCCGTTTGGGAATGCCGAAATACTGTGGGATATTCCCGCTGCCCCGATTCCAAATGTGTTCACTTACAATGCCAAGGCGCATCCGCATCTGTCTGAGCCAGGCGAATTGCTCATCAGTTACAATGTGAATACCTTCGAGTTTTGGGATCACTTCGCTTACGCGGACATCTACCGTCCGCGCTTTATCAAACTTACCTGGCAATAAATCATGGCAAAAATTCTAGTTCTAGGTGCCGGCATGATCGGCAGTGCCATCGTGTTTGATTTGGCCTTGCGTCATCAGGTCGAGGCCACCGATTTTTGCTCTGCTGCCCTCACGAAGTTTCAGCACTGCGCCAACATTCACACCCAAACGTTGGATTGCAGCGATGTTGCCGCGCTCACGGCCGCCGCCGCCGAGGTGGATTTGGTGGTCTGTGCAGTGCCAGGATATCTTGGCTTCGCGGCCCTCCGCACTTTGATTGAGGCAGGGAAAAAAGTTGCCGATATTTCGTTCTTCCCGGAAGAATCATTGGACTTGGATTCCCTCGCTAAAGAATGTGGTGCAGTGGTCATTACCGATATTGGAGTTGCGCCAGGCTTGGATAACCTCATCTTTGGTTATCACGATGGCCGCATGCAAGTGCAGCGTTTTGAATGTCTGGTTGGCGGCTTACCCGTACAACGCGACATGCCGTTTCAGTACAAGGCTCCATTTTCACCAATGGACGTCATCGAAGAGTATCTACGCCCGGCGCGGATGGTGGAGCATGGCCGCGAAGTCGTGATGCCAGCACTCTCCGAGCCAGAGCTTGTAGATTTCGATGGTATTGGCACCCTAGAGGCTTTCAACACCGACGGCCTCCGCAGTTTGATACGTACGATGCCGCACGTGGCGGATATGGTCGAAAAGACTTTACGCTATCCAGGCCATCGCGATTTGATGTTGGCTCTACGCACAGCCGGATTTTTATCCGATACGCCAGTGCAAGTGGGAGAGCAGCAGGTGAGTCCGCGTGAATTGACCTCACGTATTTTGTTTGACCGCTGGAAGCTACAACCTGGCGAAGCAGAACTTACCGTGATGCGCGTGACCATTGAGGGTGTGGAGAACGGTGAGTTGGTGCAGCATGTTTGGCATCTGGATGACCGCACCGATTCTCAAACAGGTACTTCCTCCATGGCGCGCACTACTGGCTACACCTGCACAGCGGCAGTGGAATTGCTGCTCAGTGGCAACTGGCATACCGTCGGAGTTTCTCCAGGAGAAGTCGTCGGCCGCGCCGCTGGGATGTTCGACTATGTACGCACTCATTTAGCCGCCCGCGGTGTAACGTTACGCCATACCACGGGTTGAACAGGGAAGCTCTGAGCGTTCTAGAGGCCAGGCTATTTTTCGGCGACTAGAGCATCCACCACTCTTTCAAGCTGCTCTCCGCGGGGACTTAGCGCGCGGATAACACCGTCGCGGTCCAACACGTACAAAGTGGGGTAGCCCGTGACTCCCCAAGCGCCCGGGACTCCGCCGCGTGTGTTGCCGTTAAAGATGTTGTCCCAAGTTACACCGTAGGTTTCACAATCGGCGCGGAACTTATCGCGATCGCCGTCGGTGTTGATGCCGAGGATGGCGAAGTCTTCTGCAGAGTGGCGCTCGACCAGCGCCTTGAGGTGAGGAAGCTCACCTTTGCAAGGGCCTCACCAGAAGCCCCAAAAATCAACCACTACAATTTTACCGCGGTAGTCATACAAATTAATTTCTCGACCATCGACATCGAGGCCGGTGAAGTTTGCCGGGACGCCACCTTTCACCAAAGTATCACGGGCGTTGATCATGCCATCCAAACGCACCGCCTCATCGCTGCCGGGCCAGGTGGCGGCGACCTCCGCTGCAAGCGCGCGTCCAAGTGCATAGCTTTCTCCTTCTTGATCCAGCATGATCCTGGACCGCGCGGCCATGGTGGCACGCCGGATTGCTGCCACGGCAGTCGTGTCTTGCAGGTAAGCCAAAACTTGGTCTATGGCTTTGCCGCCGCTGAGATTCCAACCAGAGCTTAGTGCTTGACGTAGCTCGGTGCTTAGTTGGGTATCGTTGCATAAAGCAGTGGCTAAACTGAAGGCCTCTCCCTGCCAACGTATTTCGCGATGAGCACCCGAGATGCTGTCGTACTGAAAATTACGCAAGCACCACAAGCGCGCATGGAGGTTGCCCAAATCGGCAATCGCGCGGAAATCTTGATAAAAGCCGCTCGTGGGATCTTCCGGGAAGGGGCCCTCAAACCCTGCTTGTTCGCTGAGTGCAGTAATTTTCCTGACCCAATCGGCATATGCGGCGTTGTAAGTTGTTTCAAGATTGGCATACTGCGAAGCTTGGCCAGCATTCGCCTCTGCGCTGATTGCCTGTGCGGGCATCATCAACGGCATAGCAGCAATAGCCTTCGTTGCAGGCCTTACCAACGGCACTGCGGGGATGGACTTTTCGCCCGGATCTTGGGCAAAGGCAGCAGTGCAGGGCGTCAGCAGTAAAGCCGCGGCAAACAAGTATTGAGCGAAGGAGGTCATGCTGGCATCATACTTCATGTTGAAGAGTCCTTTCCTCATGCTTGCTCTCGTCTTTTCTTGTGGATCCTGTGGTGCTCCGGGTGTGCCAGGCCCGCACCCAGAGTTGCTGCTGTTTAACGGCCGCGTTTATGTGCAAGATGATTCCCAGCGCATCGTCGAGGCGATTGCGATTCAAGCTGGGCGGGTGCTTGCGATTGGCACGGATGAAGAAATCCTCGCGCTGGCAGTGGAAAAAACCCAGCGCGTGGATTTAGAAGGGCGTCCGGTGTATCCAGGATTTGCCGATGCTCACGCGCATTTGGTTGGTCTGGGAAGCGCATTGGAGGGGCTTGATTTGGTCGGCACCGCTTCTTTTGCCGAAGTCATCGAGCGTTCGCGCGCGCGTCACGCGTTGCTTCCAACGGGCGAATGGATGTTCGGTCGCGGCTGGGATCAAAATGATTGGCGCGACCAATCGTTCCCTACACATCATGCTTTGAGTGCGGCATTCCCGCAACGCCCGGTGGTCCTGGTGCGCATCGATGGGCATGCTTTGGTAGCGAATTTGGCCGCGATGCATGCTGCCGGCGTCACCCGCGCGACTCCCGATCCAGAGGGAGGGCGTATTGAACACGACGCTGACGGCGCATTGACTGGAGTTTTTATCGATCGAGCAGAGGATTTGATTTGGAATGCAGCGCCGGGCATGAGCTTGGTGGCTATCGAACGTGCGATTGGTGTCGCAACCACTGCTTTTCACGCGCAGGGAATCACTGCGGTGCACGATGCCGGTATCGACCCAAGCGCTTTAGCGATTTTGGAATCGATGGCCACAGAGGGGCGCTTGCGTTTGCGCTTGCACGAAATGCTCGACGGTTCGAATGATGAATTTTTGCAGCGGCGTTTTGCCAGCGGGCCACAATCTGATATTGGTGGCACCGGCACTCTTGCTGTCCGTGCCGTCAAGCTCTACGCCGATGGTGCGCTCGGTTCGCGCGGAGCGGCGTTATTGGAGGAATACTCCGACGACCACGGCAATCTAGGTTTGTTGCTGACTTCCGCTGAAGACATGCAGCGGATTGTGCACGAAGCCGTCACGGCAGGCTTTCAAGTGGCCACCCATGCGATTGGTGATCGTGGCAATCGCTTGACTTTGGATGTTTATGAACAAGTGGTGCGTGCTCGCGCCAACGGCACTGCAGCAATACCTGATTTGCGTTTGCGCATCGAACATGCACAGGTCGTGCACGCCGATGATTTTCAACGCTTTGCTGAGCTTGGTGTCATTCCAGCTATGCAAGCCCAACATCAAACCAGTGATATGCCGTGGGCCGAAGATCGCCTCGGACCCGAACGCGTCCTTGGTGCTTATGCCTGGCGTAGTTTTCGCGCTGCAGGTTGCATCATTCCGGGTGGTTCGGATGCACCAGTGGAGCAACTTGATGTGGTTGCCCAGTTTCTAGCCGCAGTGGCTCGTGCAACACCGGCTGGCCAGCCCATCGGCGGTTGGTATCCAGAGCAAAAACTAAGTCGTCAAGAAGCCCTCAATATGCTGACGATTTGGCCCGCGTTTGCCGCCTTCCGCGAGCAGGATCTTGGGCGCCTGTTACCTGGTTTTCGCGCCGACCTAGTGATTTTCAGTGATGACTTGATGACTGTACCCATCGATCAAATCATGCAATGCCAGCCCACCATGACCATTTTCGGCGGAGAAGTGGTGTGGTTGGCGCAGCAGCCTTAATCCAAAGGGATGCCGGTGTGCCTGGAGATTTCGCGCAGCTCTTCCACGAGTGTCATCACTAGCGGGATCCCTTCTTTGCTGCGGACGGCTTCGGCTTCGCGTTCGGGATCACCTGGAATGATCACTCCGGGAGTTCCAGGTTGTGATTTGGTGGCGCGCATGGTGCGCACCCAATCATCGATTTGACGCTTGAATTCATCCACTTCGATAAAGGCATCAATACTCATCGCGCCAAAGAAATGGCCGATGCCTTTGCCCACGCTGCGCTCCGGTAATTGTTGCCGCAACGTAAATGGTGGGGCGAAGGGGCCCCAGTTCGCGCCTGATAAAACACAGCACAAAACATCCACCATCGCAGCCAGGCAATAACCTTTGTGGCCGCCAAGCTCACGAAAGCTGCCGAGCGGGGTCAAGGCACCAAGGTCCATCATCGCTTGCGGATCGTTCGTATTGCGCCCGTCGGCGTCAATCGCCCAGCCGTCTGGAATGGTCTCGCCCTTACGTTTTGCTATTTCTATTTTGCCATAGGCAACGGCGCTAGTAGCGAGATCAATCACCACGGCTGGTTCTTCCAAACCCGGAAACGCAATCGCAATTGGATTGGTGCCGAGCATACGTTCGCCGCCCCAAAGTGGTTGCACCAACTTGGTGGTGTTAGTCATGGACCAGCCAATCATGTCACGCGCAAGTGCTTGTATGGGATAGTATCCGGCGATTCCGTAATGATTCGTGTTGCAAACTGAAACCCATCCGGTACCTACCAACGCGGCCTTTTCCATGGCGATTTCATTGGCGCGCGGACCCACCACCAAGCCTAAACCATTGTCGCCATCCACGGTGGCCGTCGACGGACTCTGTCGCAAGATTTTGATTTGCGGCCGCGGATTGATGCGCCCGTTGTCGAGCATTTCGGAGTAGGAGTACAAGCGTCCAACTCCGTGCGAATCAATGCCGCGTAAATCACTCATGGCCAAAACGCTGGCAGCAAGTTCGGCATCTTCTGGCGGCACTTCGTAATGCTCAAATACCCGGCGGCAGAATTCGTGCAGCCGCTCACTGGGATAGTTCTGGTACGTGACTTCGGCCATGTGGAATTAGTGTGCCAACCAACTTGCTGGAATCGTGGTGAGTGCAGAGCCGTTGTGCCCCATGGTTAACTCCAGAGTGGCGCTGCCGGTTTTATTGAACCATTCCACACGCATGGGATGGAGCCCTTGCGCGAGCGCCATCGTGCCAAGCTTCGCGGTGGTGCCGTGCAGGCCGCCGTGTTCAATAATGGGTTCTCCATGCACTAGCAGGCGCGAGCCGTCGTCGCTGCTGAGTTGGAAGGTGTATAGACCATCCGCAGGTACATCGAGAAATCCATCAAACACACGCGCCTCATTTTCTTTGCTTGGGCCGCTGGGAAGGCCGATGGAATCGACGCTGCTGCTGTCCCGGGCAACGAGTTTCCCAAAGTCCGGCAAGTCGTTCCAATCGCCAGAATAGACCGATAATTGCAGACCTGGGCGACGGCTGAAAATCTGCACCGCAGCACGCGGCTCGACTTTTTCAAACCGACGTGTAACCACACCACTGACGGATTTGCCGTTGAAAAAACATTGCGCTTGGACGGTGGTGGATTGGTTCAGTAGGAGCGGGGTGCGATAACGCGGGGAACTTATTGTGGGAGCGCTGCCATCCAGCGTGAAATGTATGGCCAAGTCTTCTGAAGTAACGGCCAGGCGCACTTCCAGCTCATCCACAAGTTGCTCGGAAATTGCTTCGATGGTCGGTGCCGCAAAAATCACTGGTGCGCCTTGCAGCGTAAGTTTGATAACGCTTACACTTTCATCCGGCGCCTCGGTTGGAAGTAGGCGCAGCACTAAATCGCCGTGCACGGGGAGGGGAGCGATTTTGCGAGTAGGATCCGCAAGCAGCTGCGCGTGGGTGACACGGTTGCCAATTCCAGGTACCACCAAACGCCCATCTTGCGGCCACTCAAACACATGCAAGTAGAGTTGCGTAAGGTCGCCCTCCCTTTTCATGGTGCAACGGCCCCAAGGCAAAAACGCAAACGGGCTGGCGGAAGTGCCATGAATGGCTTCCCCGTTGATGTCCATCCATGCACCGATACTTTGCAAGCGCTCTAAACTCAACTGCGGGAAGGTGCCAGCGGCGGTAGGGCCAACATTCAGCAGGAAGTTACCACCCTTCGACGAAGTCTCAACCAGTTTGCGGATCAATTCGGAACTTGACTTGTAGCCGGCATCATTATTTTTGTTGTAGCCCCAATGGTTGTTCATCGTCATGCACGATTCCCAATCCACTCCCGCCATGCCAGTGGCAGGAATTTCCTGCTCTGGCGTTCCGAAGTCGCCGGCAAATCCAGGGCCGGTATTCATGCCGGCCATGCCGCCGCGGCCTTTATCGACGCGGTTATTGACGATGACATCTGGCTGCAACTCACGACACAAATCGTAAAGTGCTTGACCGTAAGCGTGATTCCATGTGCCCTCCCATTCACCGTCGAACCACATGACGCCGATGGGGCCGTAGTTGGTGAGCAATTCAGTGACTTGCGCGAACAGGTACTTCACATAGCGATCGTAGTCAGCGCCTTCTGCCGAACGGTCTTCCCAACCACGGCGCGGTAGATAATCCGGATGATGCCAATCCATGATGGAGTGGTACCAACAGATTTTTAATCCATGCCGCGCGCAGGCCTCCGCAAGTTCTTTCATGATGTCGCGCTGGAACGGCGTGGCCATGATGTCGTAATCACTCAGCGCCGAATCAAACAGGGCAAAGCCATCATGGTGCTTCGTGGTAATCACGATGTATTTCATGCCGGCAGACTTGGCCGCTAAGACCCAAGCGTCGGCGTCGAAATCCACTGGGTTGAACTGCGGCACAAATCCTTCATAGGTTGCGACAGGGATTTGCGCGGAGGTCAAAATCCATTCACCATAATTGGTGTTACCGCCCCATTCGCCTGCCGGGACTGCATAGAGCCCCCAATGAAGAAATAAGCCGAAGCGTGCTTCGCGCCACCAATCCAAACGGGAGTTGGCTTCTTGTTTGGCGGGGGCTGACGTCTGGCAGGAAACCAGGAGGGTGGTGATGATGAGGAGGAGCAGGCGACGGCACATGAGCCAACATCCTAGCGTTAGAATGAGTTCATGGAATCAGGACCGAACCTTGGTAGCGTGGAAATCCTTCTCATCCTGATTGGGCTCGCGCTGCTCTTCTTCGTTTTTTAGTGCCTACGGCTCAGGAGCTACTTTTCTTCCGCAAGCAGCAGCTCGATCAACTCCACGTAGCGTGCGCGTAAACGTGCGCCGGTTTGCCCTGTGGCTGGGCCCGCAAAGCCAGAATGAATCGCGCGCACGCGGCCGCTGCCGTCGAGGAACAACGCGGTAGGAAACGACTTCACTTGTGTAAGCAGCGGAAATGCCAACTGTGCTTTTTCTTTATCCGCGCTGCCGGCGAGGAATATGGGGTAGCTTAAGTTCCAGCGCTCGCGAAACCGCAGTAGTTGCTTCTTGTCGCGTTCGACTTCTCCGCTGAGTTCAAAACCTAGGCCGATGATGCGCAGCCCGCGGGGGTAGTAAAGTTCATAAAGTTCCGCCCACAGGGCGGCCTCATCATTGCAATTCGGGCACCAACTGCCGAATAAGCTGATAATCGTGGCCTTGCCGTGGAGTTCTGGATCATCCAGAGTACGTGCAGGGCCATCGAGGCTCGGGTAGCTCAAGCTCTTTAGCGGCAGAGGGGCGGCTGGATCAAGACCGGGTGCTAGTTGCACTTCCGCAAAGGCATCCGGCAAGGCGACGTCGGCATCCGCAGTACCGACCCAATTTTCTTGCCAACGATCGCTGGAGTAAAACATGCCGACTAAAACGCCATCATTTTGCAACTGAGCATCGAACAAAAAGGCATGCGCGCCATCGAAACAGGACAAACGTAAATGCGTGTTGTCGCGTCTGCCGGCGAGAAAACGATAATCGCCAAGAGTAGTAAGGATGGTTCCCGTGACCAAGTTGTTCGGGCCTTGCTTGAAAATTCCTACAGCTGGATCAGGGCTGGAAGGGAACTCCAGGCGCCAACGCTGTGCCAGTGGCGCGCGCGTAGTGACCACAGCAGCCCCACTTGCAGCATCGGTGGATAGTGTTTCCGCAGGCAAAAATCGTGGTGCCTGCACGCGTTCGAGTAAACCTATTTCGGCATCATTTGGCGCGTCATAAAAACGCGCGTGGAAGGGCATATCGGTCCAGCGTGCCAACCCCTGGCGTTTGCGCCAATGGCCATCCATTTGTTTGCCGTCGGCGGAAACGGTGGCGGTGATGCGCGCATCGTAGTGCGGCATATCAAGCTCTAAGCGTCGCTCGCTTGCATCCCAACTTACCGCTGGCACCACAATGCGCTCTTCCCCATTGAGTAAGATGGCAGTCCACCGGGGTTCTTTTGTGTAGACCTCCACGCGCACTTCCAAACCAAATGGAAGTTCTCCACCGGGGCTGTCTAGCCAAGCGCGCCACGGGCCGCGTTGTGGGGATCCCGGCTTCCCGCCGAACAAATCCATCGTGGACGCCGCTGGCGATTTAACTTCTACAACTTGCGGTGTAGCGAACAGCAGGAGTGCGGTGAGCAGCATAGACTGCCATTCTAGCGCAAGAATCCCAGTTTTTGCAGCTTTGGTTCAAGCGCAGCTGCCCACCTGCGATAGCCTTCTGCTTGCGGGTGCAGAAAGTCTGGCATGATGGCTGGTGGGAGTTTGCCGTCGGCGTCGAGAAAAACGGAGCTCAAATCGAGTACCTCGATCATCGGGTCGTCGGCGGCGATGGCGATGCGGCGGTTGGCGTCATCGTTCACCTTGCGCAGCGCGTCTTCGGCGTCGGCGCCGCGCGGGAAAATAAGCAGCAGGAGGATGTGCATGTTTGGCTGTTTGGCGCGCAACTCACGCAAAATGGCAAAGATGCCGTCGGCGATATCCGCACCACTATCGGTGTTGGAGTTGTTGGTGCCAATCATCACCACCGCAACTTTGGAAGTTAAGTTCAACACAGAACTTTCTGCAAGCCGCCATAACACATGCTGGGTGCGGTCACCACCGATGCCAAAGTTCAGCGCAGTGCGTGGGCTGGAGTAATTCTCTGCCCAGATTTCCTTGCCAGCGCCCTCCCAACCCTGGGTGATGGAATCACCAATAAAAAGAAGATCGACGGCAGCAGGGTCTTGCGCTGCAGCAAGCTTCACGTTGGCTTCAATCGCACGGTGACGATCCATCCACCAGCCGTCGCGCGCCGCGGGTGTGGTTGCCGGGTTCGGTAGATTGGCAAGCAAAGAATTTCCCGCGCCAAGCAACTCATCCAGCTCGGTTAACTGAATACGCACCGACAAAATATAGGGCGCATCTTTGTCATCCCAGTGCCCATAGGTGGTGCACACAAAAGTGCCATCAGGCAGCAAGTTGACGCCAGGATAAGCACAATCCCAAAGGTGCTTATTATCTTTCAATCGCACCCGATACTGACCTTCCCGGCCGTTGACGATATCACTATACGTACCTACCCAACCTATCCAATCGCCCTGGGTGGGGGAGCGCCGCGCGGTATCGCGAAAGCTTAAAAACAAGCGACCATCGGGCGCGTAAGTGCCGGTGTGACGATCGCCCGTGAGTGCAGCGCTTAACTGTTGCGGTTTTGACCAGGTACTGCCTTCATCTTCCGACGTCATATAGAAACTGTTGTACTGGCGACTATTTTCGCGCATCAAACAGAGGAGCTGTTCGCCATTTGGTGAGCGCAGGATAAGTGGTTCACACAAATGCGCGCGGCGGTGGGTGGCAGCTACTTGCGGCGCACTCCAGGTTAAGCCACCATCCTTGGAGCGTATTTGGTACACATGAAAAGGGTTGGAATCCTGCGGTTGAAGTGGTGCGCCGAGGAAGCGTCCATCGTCGTGAAACATGGCCAAGTAATCCCCATTTTTCAAGCGCATCATGGTGGCACATGCAACGATGCCACCGAAATCGCCGATGGGCTCCAAGTTCGACCACGTCTGGCCATCATCCTCACTATGCGCTAAACGGATGGGTGCCAACCCGCTAAACAGGATTAAATGTTTTTTTCCGGCGGGATCCACCGTGGAATAAATGGTGGGGACTTCCTGAGAAGTACTCCAGTTGTCCGGTACTTCTAGCCGCTCACTCCAAGTGCGGCCGCCATCCTCCGAGCGCTTCATCACAATCGCGCCCTTGCCATGACCTTTGGGGTAAACTGCAATCAAAGTCTTGCCGTCGTCGAGCAGCGTCGTTGTGACATGTCCCAAATACTGCCCCGCTTCGCGATCGACAATCACCTGTCGATGGGTATCGCCATCCAAATCTAAAATTGGCAGGGAGTATCCGGCGGGGCCGGGTAGTTGAGCAAAACAGAGGAGTAGAGTGAGGAACATGAGTTATGGCCCCTCGCTATGCAATCAACTGGATTGACTACGGAACCACCAAGCTGCGGCGAAGGGCGGAAGTAGTTTACACAGAGCCAGCGCATCCTCTGCATCCGTGAGATCCAGCGGCGGCATGGGGTCATCACCGTCGGAAAGCATTTCCACCGTTTCACGAATCCAAGCCTCTGCGTCGGCAACACTCCCGGGCAAAGGCAACAGGCTTTCGAAGCGATAATCTAAATCGGTGAAGGGCAGGAGGCGCGCGGCGACGATCTCTCCAACAGCGAAAGCTTGCGCACCTTCCGGCCGTGCTTCGAGCGGCGGAAAGACCGTGTGCAGTGTTTGATAAATGAGATCAAAAATACTGTTTGGGTAGCCTTCCACCACATCGCGTACTTCATACAGCGATAGCTTGCTACGACTGAGCGAGTTTAAAAACCGCTGGCAACCCGGGGAAAAAGTAGCACTGACGGGCAGGGTAAGCAGCTCGCGCGCGGCACAATCTTGCTCACCGAGCTGCGTATCGGCATACAGCCACCCAGAAATGAGATTCTGCAAGTCTTCTTGCTCCAGAGCCCGCACCAAATCGTCTTGGTCTTCCACCAAATCCAAAGTGGGGCTAAGGAAGTACTCCATGGCTTCATCGCAGCTTTCTTGAATTGCAGCGGATTCAAGCCAAGTATCCAACCGCTGCAACGCGTGCGCACGGTCCTGGGGTTTGTAGAGTTCGGTCATGGGAGGGTTGGATCGCGTACACCACGGCGGGAGGAATTCCGCAGATGATAGTAGCGTTTCTAAAGTCGGAATGACGCCATTGCAAGGGGAACTATTCTTTGCAGCTCTGCAGCAAGTGGCTGCGCAACAAGGCGGAGGCAACGGAAAATCTACCACGGAATCTCTGCGCCGCTCCAATCGACAAAGCGGCCGCTATCCGCCATCTCCAATTCCGCGCAACGTTCCAGTAAACCAGCAACGGATTCTTGCACGGTGAGCGGTGCCTGCTCACCACCCATGCTGGTTTGCACCCAACCAGGATGCAATAATTGAACGCGGATGCCGTCGGCAGCGAGATCCAGCGCAAGGCTGCGCACGGCTGCATTCAAACCAGCTTTCGCTGAGCGGTAAAGGTAGTTGCCACCAGAGCCATTATCCGCAATGGACCCCATGCGGCTGGTCAAAAAATGAATGGCGGTGGGGTGGCCTGCGGCGGCATTTTGACGTAGCTGCGGCAGCAATCCCTGCACCACCATGAGCGGTGCGACGGTGTCCACGTGCAGCACTTCCAGCCACGCCTCTTCCGCCAGCTCGCCAGCCAGGACTCCGCGTGGGCCATAAATTCCAGCGTTATGAATCACGGTATCAATTTTGTGCGCCGCCATCGCGCGAAAAAAACGACTGCGCGCGGAAAAACCCAAATTTGAGTCATTCTCCAAAGCCCTTTCCGTGGTAAGTTTAGAGGTAGCGTGTACTCCCACATCCGTCCATCGTTGCGCTTCCCCTCCTAAATGTTTTCGTTTCTTGTCATCCTTACACTCGCTCTGCCGCAAACGCCGCAGGATGGGCTAACGCTATTTGCGCCACTTGAAGGGTACGGCACTCATTTATTAGATATCAATTTCAACGTGGTGCATACGTGGAATGACACCGCCCGTCCTGGTGTTTCCGCGTATTTGCTGCCAAATGGAAATTTACTGCGAACCTACAAGATTATTGGTTCTCCAGCCAGCCAGCTTGACGGCGCTGGCGGGGGTATTCACGAACTGCGTTGGGACGGAACGGAAGTTTGGGATTACCAATATGCATCGAATGATTATTTGATGCATCACGATGTCGAGATTCTTCCCAATGGCAATTTATTGTTGATGTCCTGGGAGGACAAAACTGACGCAGGTGCGATTTTGGCAGGCCATGATCCGGCGCAACTTTCTAGTCCGCTGTTTTGGTCGGAGAGGATTTTTGAGATCGAACCTCTTTCGGGCACAGTCGTTTGGGAATGGCATCTTTGGGATCACTTGGTGCAGGACTTTGATGCCAACCTAGCGAACTTTGGCGTGATTGCCGATAACCCGCAGCTCGTCAACTTGAATTTCCCAGCGGCCCCGGATCCAGACGGTGATTGGGCGCACTTGAATACAGTGCAGTACAACGCAGCCTTTGATCAGATTGTGTTGAGTTCGCGCAACCTCAGTGAGGTTTGGATTATTGATCATTCCACGACCACCGCAGAAGCTGCAACCAGCAGCGGCGGTGCACGTGGGCACGGCGGCGATTTGCTTTATCGCTGGGGCAACCCACAAGCTTACGATCGTGGTACCTCTGCCGATCAGCGTTTATTTGGCCAGCACGATATTCAGTGGATTCCAGATGGATACCCAGGCGCCGGCAACTTTTTAGTATTCAACAATGGGCTTGGCCGCACGAGCACGCCGTGGTCCTCGGTTGATGAGTTCACCCCGCCAGTTGATAGCAGCGGCAACTATACTTTGGCCCCGAGTGTGGCCTTTGGTCCAACCGGCGAAGTTTGGACCTATTTTGACACCCCGGCAAACTTTTACGCCGATCATATTTCTGGCGCTGAACGGATGCCCAACGGCAACACCCTCATTTGTGATGGTCCAGCCGGCCGCCTTTTTGAGGTGGATGCGGCTGGCGTGGTGGTTTGGGACTGGACCAGTCCGTTGCCCACTCCCGCGCAGAATAAGATTTTTAAAGTACGTCGCTATCAACGCTCGCTTTGGCCTGGCGACGGCACCCTATCCGTCTCTTCCATGAGTACGGTGGAGTTCGGCATGGTGGCAGGCAGTGCCCATGCAGGGAAAGATTATGCTCTGCTTGGCACGAAGTCCGGGATTACTCCAGGCAGCGTATTGGCCGGAGGCGTATGGCTTCCGCTGAACCAGGATTCCTTTACGGCCAAAACTCTTCATCACGCGGGTTCTGGGAATTTGGTCGGTTTTGCCGGGCAGTTGGATTCCTTAGGCAATGCCACGGCACGCTTGCGTACCAATCCCGTATCGAATCCTGCCTTGATTGGCCGCACCCTGTATTTTGCATTCGTGATCATTGACCCACTCACCGGCTATGCAGAGTTTGCGTCGAATCCGGTGCCGGTCGAGATTTTCCCTTGAGAGGTTGGCGCGGTTAAGATTCGCCCTTCCGTGTGCACGGAATACCTCTCATGGGCTTTCACTCGACTCTACTTCTCATCCACCTCACCAGTGCGTGCATTTGGTTTGGTGGTTATATGGTGATGTCTTTCGTCATTTTGCCGCAAACTAAGCGCGCGAATGATCCGAGAATCTTGATTGATTTTGATCGATCTTTTGCCAAGTTTGCTCTGCCCGCCTTACTTGGGCAGTTGATCACAGGCCCGCTGATGGCGTTGCAGTTCTACCCCAATGTGTTGGACTGGTTCAAGTTCCAAAACGGCGCACAGGACCACATCGCAAGCAAGATTGTCTTTCTGTTCATTATTTTGTACTTGTTCGTAAGGATGCGCACCAAAGTCATGCCGCGCTTGCTTGCGGGGGATCCCACTGCCATGAAATCTGCCTCGCGGAGTACCTACTGGATTACTTTCCTGGCATTTTCCAACGTGTTAATGGGATTGAGCGTGCACACCGGCGGTTTTGCCTATTAGGGAAGCGTTGGAAGGCGCAGTTTGCCCACTTGCGTGTCCGCGGAATTGCCTTTTGGCTAAACTGTCCTGATGCGTTTCTTTGCCGCTTTGCCGCTGCTGTTGGTAGCTTCTCTTTTAGCATCTCCCGTCAAAATTGCAGCACCGCTGGAGGAGCCGGGAGGGTGGAAGTATCGCGAGTTGGAGATTGAAGGCTGGACGGTTTTGGTGGAGCAGCAACTCTATGCTAAGACAGCACTCCGCACCCAGGTTTTGGACTTGATGAAAATAAAGTTGTGGGAGATTGCAACGCGGTTGCCAGCGCCAGCCGTGACGCGCTTGCGGCAAGTAAAGCTACGCATGCACCTCGCGCATGCTGCGAATAACGGTGCGGCTTATCATCCATCCGCAGATTGGTTACGCGAGCACGCCATGCCAGAGGATTGGGCCCTAGGCATTGAATTCGGCAACGCCGAAAATTTTCTCGGTTGGTCGCAACAGCAACCCGCCATGGTCTTGCATGAACTCGCGCATGCCTGGCATCATCAAGTGCTGGGCTACGCTCATGAAGGAGTATTGCAGAGCTTCGCCGCCACACGCGATGCGGGAAAACTCGAGGAAGTTCTGTACGTTAGCGGTGGCAGCCAACGCGCCTATGCGCTCAATAATGACAAGGAGTTTTTTGCTGAAATGAGCGAGGCCTGGTGGAGCACCAATGATATGTATCCTTTTGTACGTGGCGAGCTGCTCGACGGCTTCCCTGATATCGCCAAGCACATGGATGCTTGGTGGCAGCTGCCAATTCCAGATTCCCAATGAATAAATCCCAGCCAGTCGTAGCCGCGCTCCACCGGGATACACTAGGGGCATGAATACCCGAATAGGGATGCTTGCGTGTGGGTTGCTCCTCGTGGCTATGGAGGCGTGTTCTCCTGCCGCTCCGTCAGCGAGTCCTGGTGCAGCGGCAGAGGATGGTGGCTATACCTTCCCGGTAACCTTTTTGGAGATTGGCGCTGGCACCGTGTCGGAAGTGGCCGAGTTCGCTGGCGACGTCGCCTCCAAGCGCAGCGGTGAACTCGCTTTTGAGCGCGCCGGTCGCATTGTCGAGTTGCTTGTGGACGAGGGCTCCCGGGTTGCGGCAGGCGAACTATTAGCGCGTCTGGATGGCAGTGTTTTAGAGGCGGAGTTGGCTGCTGCTCATGCCGCGCAAACAGCGGTGCAGGCTCAACGTCTTTACGCGGAGTTGGAGTTGGCGCGTTATGAGGAAATGGCGGAAGTCGCGGCAGAATCGAAACGGGATGAGTGGCGTTCGGAAGTGGCCTTCCGTCTCGCTACCGAAGCACAGCGTGCTGCTGACGTGCAGCGGCTCGAACGCTTGTTGGCACAGGGAGAATTACACGCGCCGTTCTCCTGCGTGTTGGTTAAGCGCGGCTTAACCCTCGGCAGTTATGCCACGCCCGGTGCGATGGTTTTTGAAGTCGTCGATTTGGAACATCGCGAAATCCGCTTCGAACTACCGCAAGCTTTGGCCACCCGTTTGGAACCAGGTTTGGATGTCCTGATCTTGGCAGAAACCATGGAGGAGGAGGTACTCCACACCAAACTCACTGCCATCCTGCCGTCGGCACTTTCCACGGCACGTACTTTCACGGGTTTGGTGCAGCTTGATACCGTGCTCGATCCGCAACAACATTACCTGCCAGGCGCCTTTGTGCGGGTGCGTTTGCAGATTCGCAGTGCCACCACGGAAACTGTTGTGCCCGCCGACGCCATGGTCGAATCACCGTTAGGCTGGGCCGTAGTGGTTGCAGAAGGAGCACAACCGCCTCTTGCGCGTTTTGTGGCGGTGCGGATTCTTGCCGCGGACGCCGAGCGCGTGGCGGTGGCGCCGCTGGAAGAGGGTGCCTTGCAAGCGGGCGCGCGGGTGATTGTTACGGGTACCGATAATATTTTCCCTGGTGCGCGGCTGTTGCTGCAACCGCATCAAGCACCAAATAATTAAAGCATGAATCCTGTCCGCCTGGCGATTGAACGCCCGTACACCGTGGCAGTAGCGGTGATTTTGGCACTGCTCTTTAGCATTCTTGCTTATCAGCGCATTCCGGTGCAGCTCAAACCAACGGTCGATAAGCCGGTGATTTCGGTGCAGACCACTTACCGTGGTGCCAGTCCGGTAGAAGTCGAAGAACAGCTCACGCGTCCGATTGAAGACTTGTTGCAAGGGATTCGCGGTTTAGAGAATCTGCGTAGTGGCTCGCAAGAGGGAGTCAGCACGGTGATTCTGGAGTTCGCCTGGGGCGTGGACAAAGAGCGCGTGGTGGTGGATGTGGTCAACAAGCTCTCGCAGTTACAAGCGTTGCCGCCGGATGCAGATGAGCCAGTGGTTTCTCTGAGTTCGCCGCGCGATGTGCAGATGGCGATGTGGATTGTGAGTGAATCGCCCTATGCTGCCGATCGCGTACGCCAAATCGTGACGGATGAAGTGGAGCCGTTATTGAAACGTGTGGAAGGGGTGGCCGATTTATTGGTTGTCGGTGGCGAAGAACGTGAAGTGCGAGTCGAAATCGACCCGGAGCGCCTTGCAGCGTTTCGCGTTACGTGGCAAGAATTGTTGGATGCACTGCAACGCGGCTATTTGGATAGTCGCGGCGGGACGGTGGAAACCTCAACGCGGCAAGTCGTCGTGCGCACCATTGGGCGCGATCAAGATCCGGCGGCGATTGCACAGGTTGTGGTGCGTCGTAACGCTGCAGGAACGGTGCTGGTCAGCGATGTCGCGAAGGTCATCGATGGCCATCGCGAACTGCGCAGCATCGTGCGCGGCGCCGGTGAACGGGTGATTGTCGTGGGAGTGAACCGTGAAGCTGGCGCCAATGTAGTCACGATGATTCACGGTGTGGAAGAGCAACTGGAAGTTCTCAATGAGCGCTTTCGTGCCCGTGGCTTGCAGCTTAGCTTTTCACCGGTCTACCGCGATACCACGTATCTCGAAGAAGCATTGGCTTTCGTTTGGAGCAACTTGCAACTTGGTGCGGGCCTCGCGGTGTTGGTGCTGTTGCTGTTTTTGCGTTCCTGGCGCAGCGTGTTGGTGGTGGCCTTGTCGATTCCGATATCGCTTGCAATGGTGTTTCTGGTGATGGATTTATTCGGACGCACGGTCAACGTAGTGAGTCTTGCTGGTCTTGCATTTGCCGCTGGAATGGTGGTAGATAACGCCGTGGTGGTCCTCGAAAATGCATTCCGACATTTGGAAATGGGCAAATCGTCACGCCAAGCGGCGGAAGATGGCGGTCGGGAAGTTTGGGGCGGCGTATTGGCAAGTACCTTGACCACCATGGCGGTTTTTTTGCCGATCATTGGAATACAAGAAGAGGCCGGCCAACTTTTTGCCGATCTTGCCATCGCCATTGCTGCAGCCGTTGGTTTCTCGCTGATTGTGGCGTTAACGGTGGTCCCTACCTTGGTTTCCCTGTTGTATCGAGGGCGTAAATTGCGCTCCGCGGATTCTGCGGAAAAGCGTATGCCAGGGGCTTTGGTGCGCGGTTATGGCGTATTGGCTAGTTTGCTCTCTGGGCGCGGCGGCCGCTCATTGTTTGCCAAAGGCGTGTTGCTGGCAGGGGTTGTTTTGTTGTCTTTGGCAGCCATCAGGCTGGTGCCGGCGGCGGGCTACTTACCTACCGGCAATGCCAACATGGTGTTTTTTTTCTCTGGCCCAATCCCTGGAACGCGGCCAGAAGCCATGGAATCGTCTCTGCGCCCGGTCGAAGAATGGATTCGTGAACAGCCAGAAACCTTGCGCTACTTCATGGTGTTTGCGTCGCGCTTTAACGGCGGTGGCGTAATCCTCAAGCCGGAGTACGCCAATGGCCCAGCGCTTGACGCCTTCCAAGCCAAGTTCTTGCCGATTTGCCTGGCGTCTCCCGGCACGCGTTTTATGGTGCCAGTGCGCCAATCACTGTTCCGGGATTCCGGAAAACAGTTCACCGTTGAGATTACCGGCCCGGATTTGAAGGTTCTTGGAACTACTGCACAGGCTCTGCAGCAGCAACTTGGCTCTTGGCCGGGTGTGCAGTCTTTCGGCGTGCAGAATGATTATGTCGATGGGCGACCTGAATTCCGCGTTGAACCGGAAACGGATCGCGCTTACGAAGCTGGCATGAGCGTGCGCGATGTTGCTGCCGTGGTCGAAACCGCTTTGGCCGGGCGCATTGTTGGAACTTGGGGTGGTTCCGGCCGCGATGTAGATGTGGTCGCCATGGTTTCGCAAGAGCGCGTGCGCAGTTTAGAAATGCTGAAGCAGTTGCCGGTGGCCACGCCGAGTGGCGCTGTCACGCGTCTGGGTGCTTTAGCAGACATCACGCGCGCGGCTGGACCAGAGGCGGTGAATCGCATGCAAGCGTA